>Ga0222426_100060_pt1 | contig 193495 bp, 180 predicted proteins | sample 2B50Ametagenome_FD_180087 | JGI IMG/M metagenome (GOLD analysis project Ga0222426, IMG submission 180087) | Enriched microbial communities from leaf-cutter ant dump, University of Wisconsin, Madison, United States - 2B50A (version 2) | ecosystem: Environmental > Terrestrial > Nest > Insects...
CAGCGGCACCAGCAGCAGGAGCACCATGACGCAGGTGACGGCCGCCGCCATCGGCCAGTCGGCGTTGTTGAAGAACTCGTTCCACATGACGCGGCCCATCATCAGGGTGTTGGCGCCGCCCAGCATCTCCGGGATCACGTATTCGCCCACCGAGGGGATGAAGACCAGCATCGCGCCCGCGACCACTCCCGGCATGGACAGCGGCAGCGTGACGCGCAGGAAGGCCTGCCACGGCCGGGCGCCGAGATCGTGCGCGGCTTCCAGCAGACGGCCGTCGAGCTTCACCAGATTGGCGTACAGCGGCAGGATGAAGAACGGCAGGTAGGCGTAGACCAGGCCGATGTAGACCGCCAGGTCGGTGCGATAGATCTCCAGCGGCGCATCGGTCAGCCCCAGGCCCATCAGCAGATTGTTCAGCAGGCCGTCGTTGCGCAGGATGCCCACCCAGGCATAGACGCGCAGCAGCAAGGAAGTCCAGAACGGCAGGATCACGCCCAGCAGCAGCAGGTTGCGGATCTCCGGGCGCGCGCGGGCGATGTGATAGGCCATCGGATAGCCGATCAGGATGCAGCACAGCGTCGTGACCAGCGCCATCTTGACGGAATTCAGGTAGACCGCCGCGTACAGGCTGTCGGTGAACAGCAGCAGGTAGCCGCGCAGGTGCAGCGCGAGCGACAGCGTCTGGTCCTGCAGCGTCGCGATCGGCAGGTAGGGCGGAATGCCGAACTGCAGGTCGGAGAAACTGATCTTCAGCACCAGCAGGAACGGCACCAGCAAGAACAGCATCAGCCAGGCAAAGGGCACCGCGATCGCCCACTGTCGGGCGCTGGGCCGGCGGCCGGGAAAGTTCAGCTGCATGGCTTCAGGACGCCAGCACGGTGCCGGCGTCGTGGGACCAGGTGACGTAGACCTCTTCGTCCACGCCGGGCGCGTCGGCCTGGTTCCAGTCCAGGCTGGGCACGCTGGCCTCGATCGTCTGGCCGGCATCCAGGCGGATCTGGTAGCGGGCGTAGCTGCCCATCCAGGCCACGTGCGAGACCATGCCGTGGCCCCAGTTGGACTCGGCCTCGGGCGCCTGGCGGCCGACGCGGATCTGCTCGGGCCGGATCGACACGTGGACCTCCATGCCCAGCGGCTCGCTGATCCCGTGGCTGACGTACAGCGGCCGGGTCAGCGCATCGGTCTCGATCAGCACGTGATCCGGCTCGTCCACGACGATGGTGCCGGTGAAGAGGTTGGTCGAGCCGATGAAGCCCGCCACGAAGCGCGTGCTGGGAAAGGTGTAGACCTCGCGCGGCGTGCCGCATTGCACGATCTGACCTTCGGTCATCACGGCCAGGCGGCTGGCCATGGTCATGGCCTCTTCCTGGTCGTGGGTGACCATGATGCAGGTGACGCCGACCTGGTCGAGGATCTTTGCGAGCTCGATCTGCGTGGCCTGGCGGATCTGCTTGTCCAGCGCCGACATGGGCTCGTCGAGCAGCAGCAGCTTGGGGCGCTTGACCAGGCTGCGCGCCAGGGCCACGCGCTGCTGCTGGCCGCCCGAGAGCTGGTGGGGCTTGCGCCGCGCGTAGCCGGCCATCTGCACCAGATCCAGGGCCTCGAAGACGCGCTCGTGGATCTCGTGGCGCGGCACGCCTTCCTGTTTCAGGCCGAAGGCCACGTTGGCCTCGACCGTCATGTGGGGAAACAGCGCGTAGGACTGGAACATCATGTTCACCGGCCGCCGGTAGGGCGGCAGCCCGGTGATGTCCTCGTCGTCCAGCACGATGCGCCCGGACGTGGGTTCTTCGAAACCCGCCAGCATGCGCAGCAAGGTGGACTTGCCGCAGCCCGAGCTGCCCAGCAGCGCGAAGATCTCGTGGCGCCGCACCGACAGGCTGACGGATTTCACCGCCACGGTGTCGCCGAAGATCTTGACGACGTCCTCCATGCGCACGAAGTCGTCGGCCTCGCCCTGGCGAGGCATGCCGCGCGGGTCCTGCATGGCCTCAGCGCCCGGTCTTGAGCTGTGCCCACATCTGCGTCTGCAGGCGCAGGATGTTCATGGGCTGCGGCTTGATGACGAAGAGCGTGCGGGAGACCTCGGCGGGCGGGTAGATCATGGGGTTGTCCGCGACTTCCTTGACCACGTACTTGCGCGCCTCTTTGTTGGCGTTCGGATAGTACATGGTGTTGGTGATGGCCGCATGCACCTGCGGGGTCTCGATGTAGTTGATGAAGGCATGGGCCTCGTCGACGTGCTCGGCGCTCTTGGGGATCGCCATGGTGTCGAACCACACCGGCGCGCCGCCGTCGGGAATGTAGTAGTCGATGGCGTAGGACTTCCCAGCCTCGCGCGCCCGCGACGAGGCGATCATCACGTCGCCCGAAAACCCGTAGACCATGCACAGGCCGCCCGAGGCGAGCTCGTCGATGTAGCCCGAGGAGCTGAACTGGCGGATGTAGGGGCGGATGGTCTTCAGCAGGGCCAGCGCGGCCTCGTAGTCCTTGGGATCGCTGCTGTTGGGATCCTTGCCCAGGTAGTGCAGCACCGCCGGGAACACCTGGGCGGCCTCGTCCAGCACGGAAATGCCGCAGGACTGCAGCTTGGCCGCGTTCCCGGGCTTGAACAGCATGTCCCAGGAGTTCAGCGGCGCATCGGCGCCCAGGATCTCGCGGACCTTGGTGACGTTGTAGCCCAGGCCGTTGGTGCCATAGCCCCAGGGCACCAGGTACTGGTTGCCCGGATCGACCGTGGCCACCAGCGCCATCAGTTCCGGATCGAGGTACTGCCAGTTGGGGATCCTGGAGCGGTCGAGCTTCTGGAACAGCCCCCCCTGGATCTGGCGGGCCGCGTAATGGGTCGAGGGCACGACCACGTCGTAGCCGGACTTGCCGGTCAGCAGCTTGGCCTGCAGCGTGTCGTTGGTGTCGTAGACGTCATAGCGGATCTTGATGCCGGTCGTCTTCTCGAAGCCGGACAAGGTGTCGGGCGCGGTGTATTCGGCCCAGTTGTAGACGTTGACGACGCGATCCTGGGCAGCGGCCGATCCGGCCGCGACGAGCGCAGCGGCGGCCAACAGGGCATGAACGGTGCCGAATTTCATGGCAAGGTCCCCATATAAAGGTCAATAACGGGAATTCAATGCTTCCCACCACCGCGCTCCGCGCGCGCCGGCTACCTTAACCAAAGACCGGCGCAGACGCAACAGGTTTTTACGCCGCTGCGCCGGAGACACCCCGCCCAGCCTGGCCCGGTCGAAATCGATCAGCCAGACCCGGTCCTGCGCGTCGAACAGGATGTTGTAGGCGTTCAGGTCGGCATGCCAGACGCCCGCATCGTGCATCGCGCGGATGGCCGCCGCGACGGTGCCGGGATCCGCCTGGTCCAGGTGCGCGGCCAGCGCGCGCGCGTCCGGAATCCGGGCGACCAGGATCGCATTGCGGTAGGCGAGCTCGGAACGCCAGTACGCGGCCGCCAGGGGCTCGGGCACGCGCAGGCCGGCATCCCGCAGGTGCGCGAGCACCCGCACCTCGGCCAGGGCGCGCACGCGCGCCTCGCCCAGCCAGAGATACGCCTCGCGCCCCAGCCGGGCCCGCAGGCCGCCGCGGCGGTAATGCCGCAGCACGGCCGGGCCGTGCCCGCCGTCCACGAACCAGGCGGCCTGCCGGCCGCCCTCGCCGACGGGCCGCGCGTCGGGCCGGCGCGGATCCATCCAGGCGGCGCTCGCCTCGCCGACGAACCGCCGGGGCACGCCCAGCGCGCCGCCCGGGAAGGGTCGCAGGACCCAGCCGTCCGGGAGGGCGGGCTTCAAGTCGGCCCCCGCGCCAGCAGCAGCCCCATGATGATGAGCAGCATGCAGGCGAAGATGAGCTTGAGCCGGACCTCGGGCAAGGCATAGGCCAGGCGCACCCCGTAGGGCACGCACAGCAGGCTGCCCACGGCCAGCGGAATGCCCACCATGCCGTGGGCCTGTCCGTGCCAGGCATAGGTGACCAGGGCCACCACCGTGCCGGGCACGATCATGGTCAGCGCCAGCGCCTGCGCGGCGGTCTGGCGCAGGTGGAACAGCGTCGTCATGAGCGGCACCGCCAGCACCGCGCCGCCCACGCCGAAGACCCCGCCCGTCATGCCGGCGAACACCCCCACCCCGAAATACCAGAGGCGGCGCACCTCGCCGACCTCGTGATAGTGGCTGGCCGGACGCGCCCGCGCGGCGCGGCCCAGGCTCTCGCGGAAATAGAACAGGGCAATCAGGAAGACGAAGCCGGCATAGATGCGCCGCAGCAGCCAGGGATCGATGCCCAGGGCGATCTGGGCGCCAATCCAGGTGAAGACGATCGAGGCCGCCGCGCCGGCCGCGGCAGAGCGCAAGTCGATGGGCGAACGCTGGTGGTATTTGCGCACCGTCAGCAGGACGGCCGGCAGCACCATGATGAGGGCCGTGCCCTGCGCGGCCTGCTGTTCATAGCCCAGCACCAGGCCCAGCAGCGGGATGGCGAACAAGCCGCCGCCAATGCCCAGCACGCCGCCGGAAAACCCGATGATGCCGCCGACGGCGAGGCAGGCGGGGATCAGCCACAGACTTTCGAACATCAGAAACCTTCAACGCAACACGTTCAACGCGTCCTCGACGCGATCCACAGCCTGGATATCCAGCCCCTCGATGGGCTGGCGCGGCAGGTTGGCCCGCGGGACGACGGCGCGGCGGAAACCGAGCTTGGCCGCTTCGCGCAGGCGCTCCTGGCCGCGCGGCGCCGGGCGGATCTCGCCGGCCAGTCCGATCTCGCCGAACGCCAGCAAACCCTCGGGCAGAGGCTGGTCGCGCATGGACGACAGGATCGCCAGCGCCACGGCGAGGTCGGCGGCCGGCTCCATGATGCGCACCCCGCCGACCGCATTGACGAACACGTCCTGATCGAAAGTCGCCACGCCGGCATGGCGGTGCAGCACCGCCAGCAGCATCGCCAGGCGGCTGCCCTCCAGGCCCACCGACAGCCGCCGCGGGTTGGGAACGTGGGCGGTGTCCACCAGCGCCTGCACCTCGACCAGCAGCGGCCGGGTGCCCTCCTGGGTGGCCATGACGCAGGACCCGGCCACCTGGCGCGCATGGCCCGCCAGGAACAGGGCCGAGGGGTTGCTGACGCCGCGCAGGCCGCGGTCGGTCATGGCGAACACGCCCAGTTCGTTGACGGCGCCGAAACGGTTCTTGATGGCGCGCACCAGGCGGAAGGACGAATGGGTGTCGCCCTCGAAATAGAGCACCGTGTCGACGATGTGCTCGAGCACGCGCGGCCCGGCCAGCGCGCCGTCCTTGGTCACGTGGCCGATCAGGATCAGGGTCACGCCGGTCTGCTTGGCCACGCGCGTCAGCTGCGCCGCGCACTCGCGCACCTGGGACACCGAACCGGGCGCGGCGGTGAGCTCGCCGGAATACAGGGTCTGGATGGAGTCGATCACCGCGACCTCGGGCCGGCGGTCCATGAGCGCGCCGGTGATCTGTTCCAGGCGGATTTCCGCCAGCAGGTCCACGGCATCGCCCGAGACGCCCAGCCGCTGGGCGCGCAGGGCGACCTGCTCGGCCGATTCCTCGCCGGTGACGTAGAGGACGGGCCCGCGCGCCGACAGGCTGGCCAGTGCCTGCAGCAGCAGCGTGGACTTGCCGATGCCGGGGTCCCCGCCGATCAGCACCACCGCGCCGGCCACCAGCCCGCCGCCCAGCACCCGGTCGAATTCCTCGATCCCGGTGGGGTTGCGCACCTGCTCGCGCGCCTCGATGTCGGCCAGGCGCCGCACCGGCGCGGACGCGGCCAGCGGGGCGAAGCGGTGGCTGGCCGACGCGGGGGACTCGCGGGATTCCTGCAGCGTGTTCCAGGCGCCGCAATGCGGGCAGCGGCCCTCCCATTTGGAGGTGGTGCCGCCGCACTCGGTACAGAGAAACTGGGTGCGCGCCTTGGCCATCAACGGCCCGCCAGGCTGCCGCCCCCGTCCACGCCGAGCTCCTGGCCGGTGATGAAGGCCGCCTCATCGCTGAGCAGGAAGACGACGGCGGCGGCGACCTCGTCGGCCTGCGCCAGCCGGCCCAGGGGAATGGTCGCCAGCACGGCGCGTTCGGCCTCGCTGCCCACGGGGCATTCCGCGCGGAACAGGCCGGTTTCCACCGGCCCCGGCGACACGGCATTGACCGTGACGCCGTAGGGCGCCAACTCGAGCGCCCAGGTGCGGGTACAGCCCAGCAGCGCGCTCTTGGCCGCCGAATAGCTGGTGTGGCCCGCCGAGCCGTGCACGGCCCGGCTGCACAGATTGACGATGCGGCCGGCCTTGCGCGCCTTCATGCCGGGCACGAAGGCCTGCACGGCCTGCACGGCCACCCGCACGTTCAGGTCGAAGGCCTGGTACAGCGACGCCAGGTCGACCTCGCCCAGGGGCTCGGGCACGGCGGGACCGACGCAGTTGACCACGGCGTCCACCGGATATTTTTCGCGGATGACCCGCAGCAGCTCTTCGGTCTCGCCCGCATTGGCCAGGTCGCAGGCATACAGGTAGCCGGGAAAATCGATGTCGGCGGTATGCCGGGCCAGTCCGACGACGTGGCAGCCCTGATCGGCCAGGCGCTGGCTGACCGCCCAGCCGATGCCCTTGGTGGCGCCGGTAACCAGCACGCAGCTGTTTTTCATGGTGGATCCTCCAGGATCAGAGCACGCGCCGCGGCACCCGGGGCGCCACCGCACATAGAAGTTCGTAGCCGATGGTGCCGCAGGCCGAGGCGACCTCGTCCACCGAGGGCCCGCCCTGCCCCCACAGCACCACGGGCGCCCCGACGCCGGCGGCGGGGACGGGGTCGAGGTCGACGGCCAGCATGTCCATGGAGACGCGGCCCACCAGGCGCGTGCGCACGCCGTCCACGGCGACCGGCGTGCCCGTGGGAGCATGGCGCGGATAGCCGTCGGCATAGCCGCAGGCGACGATCCCCACCCGCATGGCCCGGGGCGCCCGGAACGTGTGGCCGTATCCCACGGACTCGCCGGCGGGCACCTGATGCACGCCGATCAGCCGCGCGCTCAGCGTCATCGCGGGCCGCAGGCCGAAGCTGTCGGCCGGCTGGTCGGCAAAGGGAGAGGCGCCGTACAGGCAGATGCCCGGCCGCACCCATTGGTCGCCGTCGGCAACGCCCGCGGCCAGGCCGGGCGTCAGGGTTGCCGCGGAGTTGCAGACGCTGACCGCGCCGGGCAGGCCCCGGGTGACGGTACGGAAGCAATCCAGCTGCGCGCGGGTGACCTCGGCGTCGTCGTCGGCACGGGCGAAGTGGCTCATCTTGCCGACCGCGCCCAGCACGCCGGCGGACTGCAGCGCCTGGGCGCGACGGAATGCATCCGTATATTCGCCAGGCTGGAATCCCAGGCGGTGCATGCCGGTGTTCAGCTTGACGAAGGCGTCCAGCGGCACGCGCAGCAAGGCGCGCTCCAGCATGTCCAGCTGTTCGGCGCAATGGATCGCGGTGCTGAGGCGGTAATGGGAGAGGACCTCCAGGTCCGCGGGCTCGAAGAAGCCCTCGAGGAGCAGGATGGGGCCGGTCCAGCCCAGCTCGCGGCAGCGCACGGCCTCGTCCAGGTCCAGCATGGCCAGGCCGTCGGCCTGAGAGAACCCCTGCAGGGCCGCTGCGATGCCGTGCCCGTAGCCGTGCGCCTTCATGACGGCCCAGATCGACGGGGGGACGCCCGCTGCATCGCCCGCCAGGCGCCGCGCCACGATCTGCAGGTTGTGCGCCAGTGAGCTCGTATCGACGGTCGCCAGGATTGGACGCGGCATGGGATCCTCAAGAAACAGAAAAGCGGGGCACGAACGCCTCGCCAACCGAGGCTCAGTATACTGCCGGATGATGGCCGTCGATCACTACGAAAACTTCCCTGTCGCCTCGATCCTGCTGCCGGCGCGCCTGCGGCCGGCGGTGCGCACGCTGTACGCCTTCGCGCGCGGCGCCGACGACCTGGCCGACGAGGGAACAGCCGGGCCGGACGCCCGCCGCGAGGCCCTGGAGGCCTGGCGCTCAGCGATCCAGGACCTGGGCCGCCACCGGGACGTGCGCACGCCCCTGGCGCCGGCCGACCGGGCCCTGTTCGACGAACTGGGCCGGACCATCTCGGACCACCGGCTGCCGATCCAGCCCTTCCTGGACCTGCTGTCGGCCTTCCTGCAGGACCTGGACGTGTCCTGCTATCCGGACGAGCCCGCCCTGCTGGATTACTGCCGGCGCTCGGCCGACCCGGTGGGCCGGCTGATGCTGCACCTGTTCGGCGCCACCGCGCCCCTGGACCTGAGCCAGTCCGATGCCATCTGCACCGGCCTGCAGCGGGTGAACTTCTGCCAGGACGTCGCCATCGACCAGGCCAAGGGCCGCTGCTACATCCCGCTGGACTGCCTGGCGCGCCACGAACTCACCCTGCCCGCGCTGGCCGACCTGTGCCGCGCGCGGCCGGCGCAGATGCCGCCCGCCTGGCGGGCGGTGCTGCGGGAACAGGCCGAGCAGGCCCGGCGGTCGCTGCTGGCGGGCAGCCCGCTGGCCTGGCGCCTGCCGGGGCGCATCGGCTGGGAACTGCGCTGCGTCGTCCACGGCGGCCTGCGCATCCTCGAAAAACTGGCCGAGGGCGGCTACAACCCCTGCGCCAACCGGCCCATCCTGGGCCGCCGCGACGCCTTCCTGCTATGCTGGCGCGCGTTCCGCCGGCCGCGCCCGGCCACAGCCCTGCCCGATCACCATGAGTCCTGACGAATACTGCCAGCGCAAGGCCGCGCAAAGCGGCTCGAGCTTCTACTACGCCTTCCTGTTCCTGCCGCCGGAGCGCCGCCGGGCGATCACGGCCCTCTATGCCTTCTGCCGCGAGGTCGACGACATCGTCGACGACGCCGGCGAAGCCTCGGTGGCGCGGATGAAGCTCGCATGGTGGCGGGGCCAGGTCGAGCAGATGTTCGGCGGCACCCCCGATCATCCGGTGGCCATCGCCCTGGCGCGCCACGTCGAGGCCTTCGGGCTGCGGCCCGAGCCTTTCTACGCCGTGATCGAGGGCATGGAAATGGACCTGGACCGCTTCCGCTACGAGGACTGGCCCGCCCTGCGGGAATACTGCTGGCGCGCCGCCGGCGTGGTCGGCGACCTGTCGGCCAGCATCTTCGGCCACACCGACCCGCGCACGCTGCAGTACGCCGAGACCCTGGGCCTGGCCTTCCAGATGACCAACATCATCCGCGACGTGGGCGACGACGCCCGGCGCGGACGCATCTATCTGCCGGCCGACGACATGGCGCGCCACGGCGTCACGGTCGACGACATCCTGGACGGCCACCACACGGAGAACTTCGAGGCGCTGATGCGCCAGCAGACGGGACGCGCCCGCGAGCTCTACCGCGACGCCATGCGCCTGCTGCCCGAAGCCGACCGGCGCTCCCAACGTCCCGGCCTGATGATGGCGGCCATCTACTACACCCTGCTGGACGAAATCGAGCGCGACGGCTGGCACGTCCTGGACCAGCGCATCGCCCTGACGCCGATCCGCAAGTTCTGGCTGGCCTGGAAAGTCTGGGTCGGCGGCGGCGCCGGTCTGGTGCGCCGCCTGGCGGCATGAAGATTGCCGTCGTCGGCGCGGGCTGGGCCGGCCTGGCCGCAGCCGTGCGCCTGCACCAGGACGGCTGCGACGTGCGGATCTACGAGGCGGCGGCCCAGCCGGGCGGCCGCGCGCGCAGGGTGCGGCACCCCGCCCTGGGCATCGACACCGACAATGGCCAGCACCTGCTGCTGGGCGCCTACCGGGATACCCTGGACCTGATGCGCAGCCTGGGCGTGGACCCCGGGCAGGCCTGCGACATCCGGCCCCTGGCCCTGGAGTCCGCCGACCGGCGGCTGCGGCTGGCCTTCTGGCCGCTGCCCGCCCCCGCGCACCACTTGGGCATTCTGTGCGCCAGCCGGGGACTGGAGGGCTGGCGCGGCCGCTTCCACCTGTGGCGCACGTTCCGGGCGCTGGAGCCGGACCGCATCGACCCGGGGCTGGACGCGGCCACCTGGCTGCGGCGCCTCGGGTGTCCCCCGGGACTGCTGGGACGGCTCTGGGCGCCCCTGTGCCTGGCCGCCACCAACACGCCCCTGGAGCGCACCGAGGCGGCCCTGCTGGCCCGCGTGCTGCGCGACAGCCTGGGCGCCGGCGCCGCGGCCAGCCGCTTCGTCATTCCGCGCGCCGGCCTGGACGAGCTCTGGCCGCGGCAGGCCCGGGACCTGCTGGGCAAACGTCTGAGGCGCCAGCGTGTACTGCGGATCGCGGCGCGCCCCGGGGGCGGCTGGGAGGTCGACGGAGAACCCTGCGACCGAGTCATCCTCGCCACCCCGCCCGGCGAGGCCCGGCGCCTGCTCGCCCCCCTGCCCGGCGCCGCATCCTGGCTGGACGCCTGGCCCGACTGGCGGCACGCGGCCATCGGCACGCTGAGCCTGCGCCTGGAACACCCCTGGGAATCGGGCCACGCCATGGCGCTGCTGCGCGACGATCCGGCCCGGGACGCCTGGGGACAGTGGCTGTTCGACCGCAGCGCCACGGCCTCGGCCGCCGACGAGCGCCTGCTGGCGCACGTGGTGATCGGCCGCGCGGACCGCTATGCCGGCCGGGACGCGGCGGCGGTCGCCGCGGGCGTGCTGGCGCAGGTCGCGGCCCAGGTCCGCACCCCGCTGCCGCCCGTCGAGGCCTGGGCCCTGATCACGGAAAAGCGGGCGACGTTCGACGTCACGCCCGGACTGCGCCGCCCCGGCCCGGCCACGCCCTGGGCCGGCCTGCTGCTGGCCGGCGACTGGACCGACACCGGCTATCCGGCCGTGCTGGAGGGCGCCGTGCGCAGCGGCCTGCGGGCGGCGGCGCTGGCCTCAGCCCCCGTCGCCGGGCGTGGCCCCGGCGTCGGGCCGGCCCCGGCGGACCAGCGTTGACTTGCCGAACAGGCTTTCGATCAGCTCCACGGCCACCTTGGCCGTGCCGTTGCGCACGTCCAGGGCCGGATTGAGTTCCACGATGTCCACCGAGCCGACCTGTCCGGTGTCGGCCAGCATTTCCATGCACAACTGCGCCTCGCGCCAGGTCGGGCCGCCCCGCACCGTGGTGCCCACGCCGGGCGCGTAGTCGGGGTCCAGGAAGTCCACGTCGAAACTGACATGGACGTGCGCCCCGGGCGGCAGGCCCGAGAGGGCCGCGCGCATCACGGCCCGCATGCCGCGCTCGTCGATGGTGCGCATGTCGTAGACGTCCAGCCCCTGCTCATGCACGAAGGCGCGTTCGCCGGCGTCCACGCTGCGGATGCCGACCAGGCGCAGCTCGTCGATCCGCAGCGCGGGCCCCGTCCCGCCCAGTTCCACGAGTTCCCGGGGGCCGAAGCCGCACAGGCAGGCCACCGGCATGCCGTGGAGATTGCCGCTGGGCGTCAGCCGCGCGGTGTTGAAATCCGTATGCGCGTCCAGCCAGAAGACGCGCAGGGGCTGGCCGCGCGCGCGGCAGCGCCGCGCCACGGCGCCGACCGAGCCGATGCCCAGGCAATGGTCGCCGCCCAGCAGCATGGGCAGGCGGCCGGCCTCCAGTTGCGCGGAAACGGCGTCGAACACCCCGGCATTCCACTGCGCGACCTGCGCCAGATGCCGATGCCCCTGCGCCGCCGCAAGCCAGGGATTGGGCGGCCCGCTCAGGTCGCCCAGATCCAGGACATCGCAGCCCTGGCGGCGCAGGGCGCGGGCCAGGCCGGCCACGCGCAACGCCTGCGGTCCCATGCAGGCGCCCAGGGCGCCCGCGCCGACGTCGGTCGGCGCGCCGATCAAGGCGATGGACGTATTCAAGAGGTCTCCTTCGTGTGGACCCGTGTGGATCCGGCCCGCAGCCGGGCCGGCGTGCCTGATGCAAGCGGATGGCGCTTCAGGCCGTCGCCGCCTGGGGCTGCTCGCGCGCGAGCAGCCAGCCGTACAGGTCGCGCGGATCGTCCTGGGCCGGAGCAACGTCCACCCAGCGGCCCGCGCCCCGCCGCAGGGCGGCCTCATGCAGGAACGTCAGGGCGGAGTAATCCTCCAGGGCGAAGCCCACGGAATCGAAGAGCGTCACCTGCCGCGCATCCGTGCGGCCGGGCGCCTGTCCGGCCAGCACCCGCCACAGCTCGGTGACCGGAAAATCCGCCGCCATGTGCTGGATCTCGCCCTCCTTGCGCGTCTGCGGCGCGAACTCCACGAACACCGAGGCCAGCGGCAGGATGGCGGGGTCCAGCTCGGTCTTGCCGGGCGAGTCGCCGCCCACGGCGTTCAGGTGCATGCCGGGCTCGATCAGGTCGGCGCCCAGCACCCGCGCCACGCCCTGGCGGGCGGTGACGGTCGTGACCACGTCGGCGCCCCGGACGGCCTGCTCCACCGAATCGCAGATGCGGATCCGCAGCCCCTCCAGCCGGCTGGCCTCCAGGTTGCGCTGCAGGCGCACCGATGCCGACCGGTCCACGTCGTACAGGCGCAGTTCGCGGATGCCCAGCAGGGCGTGAAACGCGATAGCCTGGAAATCGCTCTGCGCGCCGTTGCCGATCAGCGCCATGGAGCGGCTGCCCGGCCGGGCCAGCGCCTGGGCCGCCAGCGCCGAGGTGGCCGCCGTGCGCAGCGCCGTGGTCAGGGTCAGCTCGCTGAGCAGGCGGACCAAGCCGGTATCGCAGTCCAGCAGCGCCCCGACCGCCATCACGGTGGGCAGGCCCGCCGCGCCATTGCCCGGATGGCCGTTCACGCACTTGAAGCTGTACCGGACGCCATCGGTGATGGGCATCAGTTCGACCACACCCTGCCGGGTATAGGCGGCGATCCGGGCGGCCTTGTCGAATTCCGGCCAGCGCAGGAAGTCCGCGCGCAACTGCCGCGCGAGCTGGTCCGTGGCTGCCGGGACGCCCATGCCGCCCAGCAGGCGCGCCACATCGGGGGTGTCCAGAAACAGGGTCCTGGAAGGCGTTGGCCGGGTCCCGCGCATGATGGTCTCCTGGAAGATGTCGAGGTGCATCCAGTGTGTCGGAAACGCCCGTCAATGACTATCGCCAGAAATGCGTGGATTTCGACATAAAATCATCAAAATGACACTATGGACCTGGCAGAATGCTCAAGGACATCACCATCGACTCGACGGACCAGCGGCTCATCCGGCTGCTGCGCGACAATGCGCGCGCCAGCATCGCGACCCTGGCCCGCCGCCTGGGGGTGGCGCGCGGCACCGTGACGCAGCGCATGCGCCGGCTCGAGGACGCCGGGCTGATCGTCGGCTACACCGTGCGCCTGCGGCCCGACGTGCAGCCGCGCGCCATCCAGGCCTGGATGAGCATCGCGGTGGAAGGCAACGAGGCGCGCTCGGTCATCGCCAGCCTGCTGGGCGAGCCATGCGTGGCGGCCCTGCACGACACCAACGGTCGCTGGGACCTGCTGGCGGAACTGCGCGCCGCCGATCTCCAGGAGCTGTCCCAGGTGCTGGAACGCGTCCGGCTGATCCGCGGCATCAGCCAGTCCGAGACCAGCATCCACCTGCAGACCTACCGGGCGGCCTGAGGCCGCGCGTCCTTACAGGGCGTGCCGCGCGACGTAGTCGGCGACCTGCCGGGCGTCGCAATCCATGAGCTGGACGCGCTGGGGCAGCTGGCCCAGGTCCCGCAGGGCGGCGGGGACTTCCGGCTGCGCGCCGGTGGCCTCGACGATGGTCTCGGCGAACTTCGCCGGCAGCGCGGTCTCCAGCACCAGCATGGGAACACCGGGCTCGAGATGGGCCCGGGCCACATGGACGCCATCGGCGGTGTGCGGATCGATCAGCACCCCGCTGTCGTCGCGCACGGCCCGGATCGTCGCCAGCCGGTCGGCGTGCGTGCTGACGCCCGCCGCAAAGCCGTAGCGCCCGGCCAGCAGCGGCTTGAGCGCCGACAGGTCGAACTGGCCGGTGGCGCGCAATTCGTCCATCAGCGCCCGCACGCGGCCGGCGTCCTGGTCGACCAGGTCGAAGACGAAGCGCTCGAAGTTCGAGGCCCGGGATATGTCCATCGACGGGCTGGAGGTCGCGTAGGTCTGGCTGGCCGGACGCGGCCGGTAGACGCCGGTGCGGAAGAACTCCTCCAGCACGTTGTTCTCGTTGGTCGCCAGCACCAGGCGGCGGATGGGCAGCCCCATCTGCCGGGCCAGATGGCCCGCCAGGATGTTGCCGAAGTTGCCCGAAGGCACGGCAAAGGACACCGGCTCGCCGGGGCCCTGCGTAGCCCGCAGCCAGCCCCAGACGTAATACACGATCTGGGCGGCGATGCGCGCCCAGTTGATGGAATTCACCGCCCCCAGGTGGTGGCGGCTCTTGAATTCGAGGTCTCCCGCCAGGGTCTTGACGATGTCCTGGCATTCGTCGAACACGCCGCGCACGGCGATGTTGTGGATGTTGTCATCCTGCAGCGAATACATCTGCGCCCGCTGGAACGCGCTCATGCGCCCATGCGGAGACAGCATGAACACGGCCACGCCGCGCTTGCCCCTCAAGGCGTATTCCGCCGCCGACCCGGTGTCGCCCGAGGTCGCCCCCAGGATGTTGAGGGTCTGGCCGCGACGCGCCAGGACGTATTCGAAGACCTGGCCCAGGAACTGCATGGCCATGTCCTTGAAGGCCAGCGTCGGGCCTTCCGACAGGCCCAGCAGCGACAGGCCGGGCTGCAGCGGCTTGACGGGCGCGATCCGCGGGAAGACCTCGGGCGCATAGGCCGCCTGCGTCATGCGCAGCAGATCGTCCGCCGGGATGTCGTCGATGAACAGCCCCAGGACCCGGGCCGCCAGCCCGGCATAGTCCAGGCCGCGCCAGGACTCCAGCAGCGACTCGTCCAGGCGCGGCAGGGACACCGGCAGGCTCAGGCCGCCATCCGGGGCCAGGCCTTCGAGGAGGATGTCGCAGAAGGGCAAGGGGGCCATGCCGCCCCGGGTGGACCGGTATTTCAATTCAGGTTCTCCACGCGCAGGCGCGTCACGTCGGAGCGCACGAAAGGCTGGCCCTGCATGACGCGCAGGGCCTCGTCGACGTCGCCCTCGCGGGCTTCGTGGGTCAGGAAGATGATGTCGGCCTGGTGGTCGCCGTGGGGTTGCTGGAACATCGACCCCACCGAGATGCCGGCCCCCGACAGGATGCGCGCCAGGTCGGCCAGCACACCGGGGCGGTCGTCCACCCGCAGCCGCAGGTAGAAGCTGGAGCGGACCTCGGACATGGGCAGCACCGGGATGTCGACGACCGCGTCGGGCTGGAAGGCCAGGTGCGGCACCCGGTGCCCCGGATCGGCCATCTGCAGCCGGGCGACGTCGACCAGGTCCGCGACCACGGCCGAGGCCGTGGGCAGCGCCCCCGCGCCCTGGCCGTAGTACATGGACAGGCCGACCACGTCGCCGCGCACCAGCACGGCGTTCATGGCGCCCTCGACGTTGGCCAGCAGGCAGTCGGCCGGCACCAGCGTCGGATGCACGCGCAGTTCGATGCCGTCGGCGCGGCGGCGCGTGATGCCCAGCAGCTTGATGCGGTAGCCCAGGCGCTCGGCATGGACGATGTCCTCGGAGGCCAGGCGGGAGATGCCCTCGGTGGCCGCCTTGTCGAACTGCACCGGGATGCCGAAGGCCAGGGATGCGAGCAGCGTGAGCTTGTGCGCCGCATCCACGCCCTCGATGTCGAAGGTCGGATCGGCCTCGGCATAGCCCAGGCGCTGGGCCTCGGCCAGCACGGCGTCGAAGGGCAGCCCGCGCTGGCGCATCTCGGACAGGATGAAGTTCGTCGTGCCGTTGATGATGCCGGCCACCCACTGGATGCGGTTGGCCGTCAGGCCCTCGCGGATGGCCTTGATGATGGGGATGCCGCCGGCGACCGCCGCCTCGAAGGCCACCATCACGCCCGCGGCCTGCGCGGCGGCGAAGATCTCGTTGCCGTGCATGGCCAGCAGGGCCTTGTTGGCCGTGACGACGTGCTTGCCGCTGTCGATGGCGGCGAGAATGCACTGGCGGGCCACCGTATCGCCGCCCATCAGTTCGACGACGATGTCGATGTCCGGATCGCGCGCCAGCGCCATGCCGTCGTCCAGCACCCGGATGTCCGGGCCGACCAGGGCGCGCGCCTTGGCCACGTCGCGCACCGCCACCGCGGCGACCTCGATGCGCCGCCCGGCGCGGCGCGCGATCTCGCCGCCGTTTTGCGCCAGCACGGCCCAGACGCCGCCGCCGACGACCCCGAGTCCCAGCAAGCCGATTCGGATGGGTTTCATTTCAGCAGCCCGTCCTTGCGGAACATGTCCTTGATGCCGCGCACCGCCTGTCGGGTGCGCTGCTCGTTCTCGATGAGGGCGAAACGCACGTACTCGTCGCCGTATTCGCCAAAGCCGATGCCCGGCGAGACGGCGACCTTGGCCTCGGCCAGCAGCCGCTTGGAAAACTCGAGCGAGCCCAGGGCGCGGTAAGGTTCCGGAATCCGCGCCCAGATGTACATCGAGGCCTTGGGCACGTCCACCGGCCAGCCGGCCTCATGCAGGCCCCGGGCCAGCACGTCGCGGCGCCGGCGGTACTGCTCGACGACCTCGGCGACGCAGTCCTGCGGCCCTTCCAGGGCGGCGATGGCCGCCACCTGGATGGGCGTGAAGGTGCCGTAGTCGTGGTAGCTCTTGATGCGCGCCAGCGCATTGACCAGTTCGCGGTTGCCCACCATGAAGCCGATGCGCCAGCCGGCCATGTTGTAGCTCTTGCTCATGGTGAAGAACTCGACGGCCACGTCGCGCGCGCCCGGGACCTGCATGATGGACGGCGCCACGTAGCCGTCGAACGTGATGTCCGCGTAGGCCAGGTCGTGCACCACCAGGATGCCGTGTTCCTTGGCCAGCGCCACGACCCGCTCGAAGAAGGACAGGTCCACGCACTGCGCCGTGGGATTGCTGGGAAAACCCAGGATCATCATCTTGGGGCGCGGGATCGTCTCGCGCACCGCCCGCTCGATTTCCTCGAAGAAATCCAGGCCGGGGATCATCGGCACCGAGCGGATGTTCGCCCCCGCGATCACGGCGCCGTAGATGTGGATGGGATAGCTGGGATTGGGCACCAGCACCGTGTCCCCGCGGTCCAGGGTGGCCAGCATCAGGTGGGCCAGGCCCTCTTTCGAGCCGATGGTCACGATGGCCTCGCTATCCGGGTCGAATTCCACCCCGTAGCGGCGCTGGTACCAGCCGGTGATCGCGCGGCGCAGGCGGGGGATGCCCTTGGACACCGAATAGCCGTGGGTGTTTTCGCGCTCGGCGACCTCGACGAGCTTGTCGACGATGTGCGCCGGGGTCGGGCCGTCGGGATTGCCCATCGACATGTCGATGATGTCCTCGCCGCGCCGCCGGGCGGCCATCTTCAGTTCCCCCGTGATGTTGAACACGTAGGGAGGCAGGCGCTCGATGCGCGGAAAGGTCGTCATGATGGTCCTCGGACAGGGCGGAAGCAAAATCGGCAAGCCATGGCTGCGGTGCAGCAAATTCGATAATCTAGCGCATGCGCCTGCGACTCGCAAATCGGCGCCGTCGATCCCGCCCGGGCCCGCACTGCGCTATCATCACAGGAACTCTGGAGCGTCCCGTGCTATTGCAAAAAGATTTCAACCCCGCGCTCAATACCGTGACGGCCTACGGGGAACACCACCTGGAGATCAACCGCGTCCGCTACGAGACCGCCATCTGCTTCAGCCCCGAGGGTCCGGTGCGCCAGGTGGACCTGCATTCCGCCGCCGACATCGACGCCGCCTTCCTGAAGACCCTGGTGGGCCTGGGCGCCGCGCCGGGGGACCCCATGGCCTTCCTGGACGACGCGCCCGCCGCGCTGCCCGCCAACGCCCCCGAGGTGCTGCTGATCGGCACCGGCACCCGCCAGACCTTCCTGCCCCCCGACGCCACCCGGCCGCTGCTGCAGCTGGGGATCGGCGTCGAGACCATGACCACCCAGGCCGCCGCCCGGACCTACAACATCCTCATGTCCGAAGAACGGCGCGTCCTGGCCCTCTTGCTACCCGGAGACTCCCAAGCATGACCTCTGTCGCCACCGGCCAGCCCCTGCCCGCCCTGAACGCCGACTCCACTCATGGCGCCTTCGATTCCACCGCGCTGCGGGGCAAGCCGTTCGTGCTCTATTTCTATCCCAAGGACAACACCCCGGGATGCACCACCGAATCCCAGGACTTCCGCGACCTGTACCCGCGGTTCCAGGACATCGACTGCGGCATCTACGGCATCTCCCGGGACTCCCTGAAATCCCACGAGAACTTCACCGACAAGCAGGACCTGCCCTTCGCGTTGATCTCGGATCCGGACGAAACCCTCTGCGGCCTGTTCGGGGTCATGAAGCAAAAGAACATGTACGGCAAGCAGGTGCGCGGCATCGAGCGCAGCACCTTCCTGATCGACCGCAACGGCGTCCTGGTCCAGGAATGGCGCGGCGTGCGCGTTCCCGGACACGCCGAGGAAGTGCTCCAGGCCGCCCGCAACCTGGCTGCCTGAAACCGCGGGCGCAGCGCCGTCACTCCCCTTCTCTGGAGCCCTCATGCCCCTTCCGAAACCGCCGGCCCAGCTCGGCGCCACGGTGGATCCCAGCCCCTCGACCGATCCGCGGCCCGCACGCCCGCGCAGCGCCGCGCTTCCCGACACGCCGCGCGCCGCCGTCCCCGACGCGGCCCCGGCCCGGCCGCGGGCAAAGCGGCCGGTCGCCGCGATCCTGACCAAGGCGCCACAACCCGTGGCGAGCACTCAGCAGGTGACCCGCGCAGCCGCCCGCCCGCCCGCCCCGAAAGCCCCGACCGCCGAAAGCACGCCGCAGCCCGCCGTGGCGCGCAAGCCCGCCGCCTCCCGGGAACCCGCACCGGCGGCCAAGGCCCCGGCCACGCCGGCCAGGACGCGCGCCAGGCGCCTGCCGGCGGCCCAGCGCAAGCTCTTCGTGCTGGACACCAACGTCCTGCTGCACGATCCCATGTCGCTGTTCCGCTTCGCCGAGCACGACGTCTTCCTGCCCATGATCGTGCTGGAAGAACTGGACCACCAGAAAAAAGGCATGTCCGAGGTCGCGCGCAACGCCCGGCAGGTCAGCCGCGCGCTGGACGAGCTGATCTCCAGCGGCGACCTGAACAAGGGCATCCCGCTGGACGCCTCCGGCAACAAGGACGCGCTGGGCTCGCTGCATTTCCAGACGCGGCCGACGGAGGCCAGCCTGCCGATCGAACTGCCCATGGGCAAGGCGGACAACGTCATCCTGAGCATCGTCCACGGCCTGCGCCAGGAATCCCCCAAGCGCGAGATCGTGCTGGTGTCCAAGGACATCAACATGCGCCTGAAGGCGCGCGCCCTGGGCCTGCCCGCCGAGGACTACCTGAACGACCACGTGCTGGACGATTCGGACCTGCTCTACGACGGCATCATGCCGCTGCCGGAGAACTTCTGGATCCGCCACGGCAAGGACATCGAGTCCTGGCAGCAGAACGGCCTGACCTGGTACCGGGTGCGCGGCCCGCTGTGCGCCCAGTTCAGCGTCAACGAGTTCGTCTACTACGAAGGCGACATGCCGCTGTCGGCGCAGGTGCGCGAGGTCACCGGCAAGAGCGCCGTGCTGGCCACGCTGCGCGATTTCAGCCACGGCAAGAACAGCGTCTGGGGGATCACCGCCCGCAACCGCGAACAGAATTTCGCGCTCAACCTGCTGATGAACCCGGACATCGACTTCGTCTCGCTGCTGGGCCAGGCGGGCACCGGCAAGACCCTGCTGACGCTCGCCAGCGCGCTGGCGCAGACCTTCGAGACCAAGCGCTACACCGAGATCATCATCACCCGCGCCACCGTGCCGGTGGGCGACGACATCGGCTTCCTGCCGGGCACCGAGGAAGAAAAGATGCTGCCCTGGATGGGCGCGCTGGAGGACAATCTCGAGGTCCTGCACCAGGGGGCGGGCAGCGCCATCAGCACCAGCGGCAACGGCCAGGACTGGACCAAGACGCCGGCCATGGACCTGATCCGCTCGCGCATCAAGGTCAAGTCCCTGAACTTCATGCGCGGACGCACCTTCCTGAACAAGTTCCTGATCATCGACGAGGCCCAGAACCTCACGCCCAAGCAGATGAAGACCCTGATCACGCGGGCCGGCCCCGGCACCAAGATCGTCTGCCTGGGCAACATCGCGCAGATCGACACGCCCTACCTCACGGAAGGCAGCTCGGGGCTGACCTACGTGGTGGACCGCTTCAAGGGCTGGCCGCACGCGGGGCACGTGACCCTGCAGCGCGGGGAACGCTCGCGACTGGCCGACTATGCCAGCGATGCCCTCTGACATCGACGGCCCGGCGCGCGCGCGCCTGCCGCTGGCGTTCACGCTGGGGGATGCCGCGGGCATCGGCCCGGAACTGATCGTACGCCTGTTCGCCGAGGGCCTGCCGCATCCGGCGGTCGTCTACGGCGACGCCGGCGTCCTGGCCCGCGCCTGCCGGACCCTGGGGCTGGACACGGCGTTGCGGATCGAGACGCTGGATGCGCCGGGGCCGGGCACGACCTCGGGGACCCTGGGCGTGCTCAATCGCTGGCAGCCCCTGCCCGGGGACCTGCCCCCGGGGCGGGTCGACCCCCGGGCCGGGCGCGGCGCCTACGAATACCTGTGCCATGCCATCGACGACGCCCTGGCCGGGCGCCTGCGGGCGCTGGTGACCGCGCCGCTGCACAAGGGCGCCATGCACGCCGGGGGAATCGATTTTCCAGGGCACACGGAGATCCTGGCCCAGCGCACCGGCACGGCCGATTACGCCATGATGCTCGCCAACGACGAATTGCGCGTCCTGCTGGTCACCATCCACATGGCACTGGCGGAGGTGCCGGCGGCCATCAGCCAGGCGGCGGAACTGCGGGCGATCCGGCTGGCGGATCTGGCCTGCCGGCAGTCCGGCATCGCGCGGCCGCGCATCGCCGTGGCGGGCCTGAACCCCCACGCCGGCGAAGGCGGCGCCTTCGGCGACGAGGAAGCCCGCCACATCCGCCCGGCGATCGACCAGGCCCGTGCCCAGGGGCTGGACGCGTCCGGCCCCTGGCCGGGGGATACGGTTTTCATGCGGGCGCGCCAGGGCGAGTTCGACATCGTCGTCGCCCAATACCACGACCAGGGGCTGATCCCGGTGAAATACCTGGGGCTGGACGAGGGCGTCAACGTGACGGTCGGCCTGCCCTTCGTGCGCACCAGCGTGGACCACGGCACGGCCTTCGACATCGCGGGCCGGGGTGTCGCCGACCCGGCCTCCCTGCGGGCCGCCATGCGCATGGCCCTGCGGATGACGGGCGGCGCCTGAGGCCCGGCGGATTCAGAACGACGGCGCCGCCGAGAAATTCAGGAACCGCGTGCTGGCGCCCTGGAAGGTCAGACGCACCGTGCCGATGGGGCCATTGCGCTGCTTGCCGATGATGATCTCGGCGGTGCCCTTGTCCGGCGAGTCGGGGTTGTAGACCTCGTCGCGGTAGATGAAGATGATCACATCGGCGTCCTGCTCGATGGCGCCGGATTCGCGCAGGTCGCTCATGACCGGACGCTTGTTGGGGCGCTGCTCCAGGCTGCGGTTGAGCTGCGACAGCGCGATCAGCGGGCAGTTCAGCTCCTTGGCCAGGCCCTTGAGGGAACGGCTGATCTCCGAGATCTCGGTGGCGCGGTTCTCCCCCGCCCCGCTGGCCGACATCAGCTGGATGTAGTCGATGATGATGAGGCCGAGCTGGCCGCACTGGCGCGACAGCCGCCGCGCCCGCGCGCGGACCTCCATCGAGGTCAGGGCGGGCGTCTCGTCGATGTAGATCTGGGCCTGCTCGACCTTCTGCACGGCGTGCGTCAGGCGCGGCCAGTCGTCCTGGTTCAGCTTGCCCGTGCGCATGCGGTGCTGGTCCAGCATGCCCACGGAACCGATCATGCGCATGGCCAGCTGCACGGCACCCATTTCCATGGAGAACACCGCCACCGGCAGGCCCTGCTCGATGGCCACGTGCTCGCCGATGTTCATGGAAAACGAGGTCTTGCCCATGGACGGGCGCCCCGCCACGATCACCAGGTCGCCGGGCTGCAGGCCCGAGGTCATGCGGTCCAGGTCGTCAAAGCCCGTGGGCACGCCCGTGACGTCGGAATCGCCCTCGCGGTGATAGAGCTCGTCGATGCGCTCGACCACCTGCGCGAGCAGCGGCCGGATTTCCTGGAAGCCGGCCATGCCGCGCGCGCCTTCCTGGGCGATCTGGAAGACGCGGGACTCGGCCTCGTCGAGGATCTGGCGGGCTTCCTTGCCCTGCGGGTTGAAGGCCGCCGCCGAGATCTCGTCGCTGATGGAGACCAGCTTGCGCAGCATGGACCGCTCGCGGACGATCTCGGCGTAGCGGCGGATGTTGGCGGCCGATGGCGTGTTGTGCGCCAGCGCGTTCAGGTACGGCAGCCCGCCGCAATCCTCGGCCTTGCCGGAGGTGCTGAGCGACTCGTGGACGGTAATGACGTCGGCCGGGCGCGCAAGGCCCACCAGGCGGGTGATGTGCTGCCAGATCAGGCGGTGGTCGAAGCGGTAGAAATCGTCCTCGGTCAGGACGTCCGCGATGCGGTCGAACGCGGCGTTGTCCAGCAGCAGGCCGCCCAGCACCGACTGTTCGGCCTCGATCGAATGCGGCGGCACCCGCAGATAATCCAGCTGCTTGTCGGTTTCGATTTCCACCCAGAGACCCTCGGTTCAATGAAAAAGGCCGGCATGGTGCCGGCCTTTGGAGCTTGCCCTGCCATTCATTCCAGGAAGGAATGTAGCACGGCAGGCGGAAATGGCATCAGGCCATTTCGCCTTGCACCGTCAGGGTGACGTCGGCCACCACGTCGGCGTGCAGCGCAACCTGCAGCGGGAACTCGCCCACGGCCTTGATGGCGCCGTCGGGCATGCGGACCTGGCCCTTGTGGACGTCGGTGAAACCGGCGTCCTGCAGGGCCTTGGCCACGTCCATGTTGGTCACGGAGCCGAACAGGCGGCCGTCGACGCCGGCCTTCTGGCTGATGACCAGGGCGTAGCCGTGCAGCTTTTCGGACAGCGCCTGGGCGGCGGCCAGCTTTTCGGCCTGGTGCTTTTCGAGCTCGGCCCGGCGGGCCTCGAATTCCTTCAGGGCGGCGTCGGTCGCGCGGCGGGCGATCTTCTGGGGAATCAGGTAGTTGCGGGCGTAGCCATCGCGCACACGCACCACGTCACCCAGGTTCCCGAGATTGACGACTTTTTCAAGCAGAATGACTTGCATGACGGGGACCTCGGTTTAGTTGTGGTTGTCGGTGTACGGCAACAGCGCCAGGAAGCGCGCGCGCTTGATGGCGGTGTCCAGCTGGCGCTGGTAGTGGGCCTTGGTGCCGGTCAGGCGGGCCGGGATGATCTTGCCGTTTTCCTGGATGAAATCGCGCAGGGTGTCCAGGTCCTTGTAGTCGATTTCCTCGACCTTGGCGACCGTGAAGCGGCAGAACTTGCGGCGCTTGAACAGCGGATTCTGTTGCCCGAATTTGCGTTTCTCTTTCGACTTTTTGAAGTAAGCCATGATGTTTGCCTTTGTCTGATGCCGGGCCGTGCCCGGGGGGTTCATTCAATGTGCCTGCACAAGCTGCTGGATATGCAACACCAGCCGATCCGATCCCTGCCGCTGGGGGGCCAGGAAACCGACGATCCGCACGGGACTGCCCACGGGGGCCTTGGCCAGTGCCAGAGCGACGTCTCCCAGCGCCACCGCTTTCAGTTCCATGGAAACCTTGCGGGGAAGGCCGGCTTCGAGCACCTGGGATTCGTGGGCCATTTGCACCTGCAGCACCGGCAGGCCTGCCGGCGTGTGGCGCAAGGGCGGAATCTCGGTCAGATGCGCGGCCAGCTCGACTCGGTTCACGGATCGCGCGAGCGCCGGATCAGGAGTTCGAGGACTCGGCGGAGGCCTTGCGGGCCTCTTCGCGTTCCACCGACTTCATCATGATCGAGGGTTCGGTGTGGGCGTGCTTGGTCTTGATGAACAGGTGACGCAGGATGGCGTCGTTGTAGCGGAACGAGTGTTCCAGTTCGTCCAGCGCGGCCTGGCCGCACTCGATGTTGAAGCACACGTAGTGGGCCTTGACGAGCTTCTGGATCGGGTAGGCCAGCTGGCGGCGGCCCCAGTCCTCGACGCGGTGGATCTGGCCGCCGTTGGACGTGACCATGGTCTGGTAGCGCTCGATCATGGCGGGCACCTGCTCGCTCTGATCGGGATGCACGATGAACACTACTTCGTAGTGACGCATGAATGACTCCTTGTGGATATCTGCGATGTGGACAGACAGCCCGCCGGCACTGGCAACCCGCCCCGCATATGCGGCAGGGCCCAGGCAACGGTCGAGCAAGTAACCCGGCATTCTAGCACATTGTCTAGACGCTGCGCACCACCGCGTAGGCGGAATGGTTGTGGATCGACTCGAAGTTCTCCGCCTCGACCTCGTAGGCGAGCACGCCGGGCAGGCGCTGCAGCATGACGGCGACGTCGCGCACCAGGTCCTCGACGAATTTCGGATTCTCGTAGGCGCGCTCGGTGACGAATTTTTCGTCGGCGCGCTTGAGCAGGCCCCAGAGCTCGGACGAGGCCTGGGCCTCGATGCGGGGGATCAGCTCGTCGAGGGACGGCGCCTGGCCGGCGGCGCAGTCCAGGCGCACCGTGACGTGCGAGCGCTGGTTATGGGCGCCGTACTCGGAAATCGCCTTGGAGCACGGGCACAGGCTGGTCACCGGCACCTGGACCTCGAGCGAGAAGCCCGGCGCCTGGCCGCGGCGGACGCGCGCCGTCCAGCGGACCTGATAGTCCATCAGGCTGCGCACGCCGGACACGGGAGCCGCCTTGTCCAGGAAATAGGGAAAGCGGGCCGTGACGTCGCCCGCCTCGGCCTGCAGGTGGTCGAGCATGGCGACCGCCATGCGCGCCATCGCCGCGGGGTCCAGCGCCTGGGTGCGGTGGGATTCGAGCAGCGCGATGAAGCGCGACATGTGGGTGCCCTTTTCCTCGGCGGGCAGCGCCACGGTCATTTCCCACTCGGCGATGGTGGCCTGCGGCTGGCCGGCGGTGGCCACCAGCAGCGGATGGCGCACGCCGCGCACCCCCACCCGCTGGATGGCGATGTGCCGGGTGTCGGCCCCGCTTTGCACATCCGGCATGGCGACCGCCACCGGATCGAGCACCGTATTCATGGATGGTTCCTCTCCAAACGCTGGCGTATCGACGCCTCGATCCCTTGGGCGTCCAGGCCGAGCCCGGCCAGGATCGCCTTCTGGTCCCCGTGATCGATGAATTCGTCCGGCAGCCCGAGCTGCAGAACCGGGCGCACGATCGCCTCCCGATTGAAATATTCCGTCACCGCGCTGCCGGCCCCGCCCATGACGGCGGCCTCTTCGAGCGTGACGAACAGCGTGTGGCCGGCGGCCAGGCGCGACAGCAGCGCCTCGTCCAGCGGCTTGACGAACCGCATGTCCACCAGCGTGGCATCCAGCGCCTCGGCGGCCTGCGCCGCCTGGGGCAACAGCGTGCCGAAAACCAGGATCGCCACGTCGCGGCCCTCGCGGCGCACCACGGCGCGGCCGATCTCGACCGGATCCAGGCTGTCGCCCGGCTCGGCGCCGCACCCCGCCCCGCGCGGATAGCGCACCGAGGCCGGGCCGGGATGCCGGTAACAGGCATTGAGCAGCAGCCGCGCCTCGTGTTCGTCCGAGGGGGTGGCGACCACCATGTTGGGCACGCAGCGCAAATAGGCGATGTCGTAATTGCCGGCATGGGTGGCGCCGTCGGCCCCCACGATGCCGGCGCGGTCCAGCGCGAACGTGACGTCCAGGTTCTGCAGGGCCACGTCGTGGATCAGCTGGTCGTAGCCGCGCTGCAGGAACGTCGAATAAATGGCGACCACCGGCTTGCAACCCTCGCAGGCCAGGCCCGCGGCAAAGGTGACGGCGTGCTGCTCGGCGATCCCCACGTCGAAATAGCGCCTCGGGAAGGCGCGCTCGAATTCCACCAGGCCGCTGCCCTCGCGCATGGCCGGGGTGATGCCCACCAGCCGCTCGTCGGCCGCGGCCATGTCGCACAGCCAGCGGCCGAAGACCTGGGTGAAGGTCTGGCGCGCCGGCTGGGCGGGTTTCTGGATGCCCACCGAGGGATCGAACTTGCCCGGCCCGTGATACAGCACGGGATCGGCCTCGGCGAGCTTGTAGCCCTGCCCCTTGCGGGTGACGACGTGCAGGAACTGCAGCCCCTTGAGGGCGCGGATGTTCTCCAGCGTCGGAATCAGGGCCTCGAGGTCGTGGCCGTCGATCGGGCCCATGTAGTTGAAGCCCAGTTCCTCGAACAGCGTGGCCGGCGACAGCATGCCCTTGGCGTGGCCTTCGAGCTTGCGGGCCAGCGCCAGGGCCGGCGGCACGTGCTGCAGCATCGCGCGGCCCATCATCTTGGCCCGGGCATAGAACTGCCCCGACAGCAGGCGGGCGAAATAATAGTTCAGCGCCCCCACCGGCGGGGAGATCGACATGTCGTTGTCATTCAGCACCACCAGCAGATTGACGTCGGGCGTCACGCCGGCGTTGTTCAGCGCCTCGAAGGCCATGCCGGCCGTCATGGCGCCGTCGCCGATCACCGCGATGTGCTGGCGGTCGATGCCGGCGTTGCGCGCGGCCACCGCCATGCCCAGCGCGGCGGAGATCGAGGTCGAGGAATGCGCGGTGCCGAACGCGTCGTAGGGCGATTCGCTGCGCCGCGGAAAGCCGGAGATCCCGTCGCGCTGCCGCAGCCCCGCCATGGCCTCGCGCCGGCCCGTCAGGATCTTGTGCGGATAGGACTGGTGGCCCACGTCCCAGATGAGGCGGTCCTGCGGGGTATTGAAGACATAATGCAAGGCCAGCGTCAGCTCGACCGTCCCGAGGTTCGAGGACAGGTGCCCGCCCGTGCGGGCGACCGAATCCAGGACGAAGGCGCGCAGCTCGTCGGCCACGTCGTTGAGTTCGCGGCGGTCCAGCCGGCGCAGCTGCGCCGGCGCATTGATCCCTTCCAGTAGAGTCGTCATCACGTTTTCTTCATGGTTGCCCGGCCCGCGTCAGTGGGTCCGGCCAATGATGTAATCGGCCAGCTCGCGCAGCCTGCAGGCCGACGGCCCCAGGGGCAGCAGGGCTTCGTGGGCTTGCTCGCGCAGATTCAGCAGCAGTTCGCGGGAAGCATCCAGCCCCATGATGGACACATAGGTGGGCTTGCCCTGGGCGGCATCCTTGCCGGCGGTCTTGCCCAAGGTGGCGGAATCGGCCGTCACGTCCAGGATATCATCGACCACCTGGAAGGCGAGCCCCATGGCCGCGGCATAGGATTCCAGCCCGGCGCGCACGGTGGAACTGGCCCCCGCCACCACCCCGCCCAGCAGCACGCTGGCCTCGAGCATCGCGCCGGTCTTCATGCGGTGCATGCGCTGCAGCGCCTCGACCGACAGGGCGTGGCCCACGCTGGCGCAGTCGATGGCCTGGCCGCCGACCATGCCCTCGCTGCCGGCCGCGCGGGCCAGCAGCTGCACGGCCTGCACGACCAGGGCCGGCGCGATCGGCATCTGCGCCAGGCAATCGAAGGCCAGGGGCTGCAGGGCGTCGCCCGCCAGCATGGCCAGGGCCTCGTCGTCGAACTGCCGATGGACGGTGGGCCGCCCGCGCCGCAGGTCGTCGTCGTCCATGCACGGCAGGTCGTCGTGGATCAGGGAGTAGGCATGGATGAGCTCGACGGCGGCCGCGGCGCCGTCCAGCGCCAGGTCCTGGGCCGCGGTCGCCACGCCCGGCGGGCGGCTGGCCTCGCCCGCCGCATAGACCAGCGCGGCGCGGATCCGCTTGCCGGGACCCAGCGCCGCGTAGCGCATGGCCTCGTGCAGGCGCGCGGGGCCGTCGTCGGGCGGGGGCAGCAGGTCGCCCAGCACCGCGCCGACGTGGTCCACGGCATCCCGCAGCCACTGCTCGAAACCGCCGGAAGACGAGATCATGACGTTTCCTGCCCGGGCGCGCCTTCGAGAGGCTCGAGCAACTGGCCCTGCAAGACCCGTACCTGCTGTTCGGCGGCATCCAGCCGCTGCTGGCACACCCGGGCCAGGGCCACCCCGCGCTGGTAGAGCGCGATGGATTCCTCCAGGCCGAGATCGCCGTCGCTCATGCGGGCCGCCAGGGATTCCAGCTCGGCCAGCGCCGACTCGAAGTCCTGGGGCATCGCCGCGCCGGCCGGCGAGGGATCCGTGCACAATGCGGTTTTTTCCTTGACCATGGGGTTTTCGTCTCTGCTTTCCAGACTGGATTGTACGAGAAGCCGGGCGGCCCATGAAAACCGCGCCCCCGCCAGCGGGGAAATCCCCCGGATCCCGCCCGGCCGGGCCACCGTGCCCCGTGATGTACAATTTTGTCCCCTGACCCGTCCGAGGGATCATCCCCCGACGGGTGTTTTTCTTCGCACCGGCAAGGCCCCGATCATCGGCCAGCCGGCTTCTTTCTTCGCGGGGGGAACCATGAGCTACCCGACCATCCCGACCGGCGCGGACCTGGCCAGCCAGCTGCCCGTGCAGCATTACTTCGACCCGGCCATCCTGGAGCAGGAACGCCGGCGGGTCTTCGCCCGCAGCGCCCGCTACGTCGGCCACGAACAGATGGTGCCCGAGCCCGGCGACTGGCGCACCCTCACCCACGAGGGCGGCGGCCGCGTCCTGCTGCGCGACCGCCATGACGTCCGCCTGCTGTCCAACGTCTGCCGCCACCGCCAGGCCCTGATGCTGGGCAGCCAGGACGGGCACGACGCATCCTGCGCCTCCGGCAATCTGAGCCAGACCGGGGGCCGCATCCTGTGCCCGATCCACCACTGGAGCTACGATACGCGGGGCAATCTGCTGGATGCGCCGCTGTTTCCGGACAAGCCGGACGCGCACCTGGCGGATTTTCCCCTCAGCCGCTACCACGGCCTGCTCTTCGAGGGCGCACGCGATCCCGCCCAGGACCTGGACGGCCTGTTCGCGCGCCCGGAATTCGATTTCGGCGACTACCGCCTGGACCACGTCGAGGTCCACCACTGCCATTACAACTGGAAGACCTTCATCGAGGTCTACCTGGAAGACTATCACGTGGGCCCCTTCCACCCGGGCCTGGGGCAGTTCGTGACCTGCGACGACCTGAGCTGGGAGTTCGGCGAGTTCCACAGCATGCAGAAGGTCGGCGTGCACCAGGCGCTGGGCCAGCCCGGCACGGACGTCTACCGCCAGTGGCACGACCGGCTGCTGCAGTACCGGTCGGGGTCGGCGCCGGAATTCGGGGCCATCTGGGTGACGTATTTCCCCACCCACATGATCGAGCTCTACCCGCACGTCCTGGTGCTCTCGACGCTGCATCCGGTCAGCCCGCAGGAAACCGTGAACGTCATCGAGTTCTACTATCCCGAGGAGATCGTCGCCTTCGAGCGCGAATTCATCGAGGCCCAGCGCGCGGCCTACATGGAGACCGCGGTCGAGGACGACGAGATCGGCGAACGCATGGATGCCGGACGCCGCGCCCTGATGGAGCGCGGCACCAGCGAAAGCGGGCCCTACCAGAGCCCGCTGGAAGACGGCATGGCGCATTTCCATGCCTGGTACCGGCGCATGATGGACGAGGCCGGCCCGGCCCGCGTGGTGCCGCGCGCCGGCTGACCGGGGCGCGGCCGCGCCCGGATCAGCCGCCCCGGGCTACCGGGTGCTCGGGATCACAGCACCATTCGCTCCAGGATCCCGGATACAGCGCGGACCCGCGCAGGCCCGCGAGCTCCATGGCAAAGAGATTGTGGCAGGCGGTGATCCCCGAGCCGCACTGGTGGACGATGCCGCGGTCCAGCCGGCCGCCCAGCAGGGTCTCGAATTCCTCGCGCAGCCGCGCGGCGGGCTTGAAGCGGCCGTCTTCGGCGACGTTGTGCGCAAAGGGCCGGTTGAGGGCGCCGGGTATATGGCCGCCGACCGGATCGATGGGCTCGACCTGGCCGCTGAAGCGCTCCGGCGCGCGGGCATCGAGCACGGTGAACCGCGGCTCGTCCAGGTTGGCCAGCACCGCCCGCGTGTCCACCACCGGCATGGACGGCTGGCGCGTCAGCACCAGGCCCTGCAGCGCCTGGGCCTCGCTGAGCGAGGGGGCCCTGGGTCCGGTCTCGGTCTCGCCGCCCATGGCCTGCCAGGCCGCCCAGCCGCCGTCGAGCACCGCCACGGACTCGTGCCCCAGCCAGCGCAGCATCCACCACAGGTGGGCGGCGAACATGCCGTTGCCCGCGTCATAGACCACGACGTCGGAGCGCGCAGTCAGCCCCTGGGCCCGCATCAGGGCGGCGAAGTCGGCGCGATCGGGCAGCGGATGGCGGCCGTTGCGGCCGGTGCGCGGCGCGCACAGCTGGGTTTCGTGATCCAGGTACAGCGCCCCCGGGATATGCCCGGCCTCGTAGGCGCGGCGGCCCGCCTGGTGGTCCGCCAGATCGTGGCGCACGTCGAACACCAGGCAGCCGGGGCGCCGGAGCCGGTCGCGCAATGCATCGGCCTGAATCAGTAAGTCGGTCATGATGGGTGGGTCTCCTTCTGTGTCACGACAAGCTGGCTGAGGGGGGACGGCCCGTCGCGCCCCGCAGGGTACGCGACTCCATGTGGGTGCGCCATACCGACAACAGGCCCGAGCCGATGATCAGCGCCATGCCGGCCCAGGCGAGCGGCGCGGGCCGGTCTCCCCAGACCAGGATGCCGATCAGCGCTGCAAAGATGATGGTGGTGTACTGCAGGGCGGCCGTCAACAGGGTAGACCCCAAGCCGAAGGCCCGCGTCATCGTCAGCTGTCCGACCAGGCCGGCCAGGCCCAGGCCGGCCAGCGCCAGCAGGGCCAGCGGATCGGAGGTCCGCCATCCCTGCACGGCGATGCCCGCCAGGCCGCTGAGGCACACGCCGACGGAAAACAGCAGCACGGTGCGCCACTCGGGCTCGCCGATGCGGCCCAGCTGGCGGATCTGCATCATGGCGATGGCCGCCAGGCCGCCGGCGCCCAGGCCCATCATGGCCGCCAGCCATTGATCGTGCTGGACGCTGGGCCGCAGGATCCCCAGCACCCCGAAAAACCCCGCCAGCACGGCCAGCACCCGCACCGGATCCCGCTGGGCGCCGCCGAAAAACAGCAGCCAGCCGGCGATGAACAGCGGCGCGGTGTAGTTGAGGCTGATGGCCGTCGGCAGGGCCAGGTGCGAGAGGGCGAAAAAGCCCAGCCACATGGAGGCAATGCCGCTGAGATTGCGCCAGACATGCAGGCGCCAGCTGGCGGGACGGATGACGCGGCGCGTGGACCGCGCCCAGAAGAACAGCAGAAGCACCGAGGGGATGCCACGAAACAGCACGATCTCGGGCAGCGTCGCGCCCAGGTCGGCCGCGACCTTGACGCAAGCCCCCATCATGGCAAACATCGCACAGGCCAGCAACATCCACAGGGACTGCATTGTTTGTCACCACGAAGGGATACAGTTCGCGAAGCCGATACTATACACTTTGACCACACAAGAACCGACCAACGACTCGCGGAGCCGTCTTTCGAATGAAACGCATCATCCTGTTCCTCGCGACCAACATGGCCGTCATGCTGGTCCTCAGCATCACCATGAACCTGCTGGGCGTGGGCCGCTATCTCACCGCCAATGGCATCGATCCGTCCTCGCTGCTGGTCTTTGCGGCCGTCATCGGCTTTGGCGGCGCCTTCATTTCCCTGCTCATGAGCAAATGGATGGCCAAGACCAGCACGGGCGCCCGGGTCATCGACCCGCAGGCCCCGCGCGACCACCGCGAGGCCTGGCTGGTGGACACCGTGCACCAGCTGGCCGACCGTGCAGGCATCGGCCGCCCCGAGGTCGCCATCTACGAGGGCGCCCCCAACGCCTTCGCCACGGGCGCATTCCGCAACGACTCGCTGGTGGCCGTGTCCACCGGCCTGCTGTCGTCCATGTCCGAGGAAGAGGTCACCGCCGTCCTGGGCCACGAGGTCTCGCACGTCGCCAACGGCGACATGGTGACCCTGACGCTCATCCAGGGCGTGGTCAACACCTTCGTCATCTTCCTGTCCCGCGTGGTGGGCTACTTCATCGACCGCGCCATCCTCAAGAACGAACGCGGCGTCGGCATGGGCTACTACCTCAGCGTCTTCGTCTGCGAGATCCTGTTCGGGGTGATCGCCTCCATCATCGTGGCCTGGTTCTCGCGCCGGCGCGAATACCGGGCCGATGCCGGCTCGGCGCACCTGCTCGGATCGCGCGAGCCCATGATCCGCGCCCTGGCCCGCCTGGGCGGCGTCGAGGCCGGCGAACTGCCCAAGTCCTTCCAGGCGGCCGGCATCGCCGGCGGCGCGCTGGGCGCGCTCTTCGCCTCGCATCCGCCCATCGAACAACGCATCGAGGCCCTGCGCCGGCAGCAGGCCTGACACGGCCGCGCCCATGCGTGAACTCCAGGTCGTCATCGCCTTCAGCGGCTTCATCGCCCTGCTGCTGTGGGGCGTGCACATGGTGCAGACCGGGGTTCAACGCGCCTTCGGCAAGTCCCTGGGGCTGTGGATGGGGCGGGCCATGGGATCCCTGCCCCGCGCCTTCGGCACCGGCCTGCTCATCACCGCGGCCATCCAGAGCAGCACGGCCACCGGCCTGATGATCGCCGGATTCGCCATGGACGGCCTGGTCTCGCTGGTGCCGGGCCTGGCGGCCATGCTCGGCGCCAACGTCGGCACCACCCTGATCGTGCAGGCCCTGTCGTTCAATCCGACCGCGCTCGCTCCGGCCCTGGCCCTGATCGGCGTCTGGATGTTCCGGCACTACCCCCCGGGCCGCGCGCGCGACCTGGGGCGCGCCTTCATCGGCCTGGGGCTGCTGCTGTTGTCGCTGCACGAGCTCGTCTCCATGTTCGAGCCCCTCAAGAACGCCCCCATGCTGGGCACCGCGCTCGAGGCCCTGGGCGAGGCGCCGCTGCTGGCGCTGCTGACCAGCACGGCCCTGACCTGGGCCTCGCATTCCAGCGTGGCGGTGGTGGTGCTGATCATGTCGCTGGCGCACCACGGCCTGGCCGATCCGGCCCTGGCCTACACGCTGGTGCTGGGCGCCAACCTGGGGACGGCCATCAACCCGGTGCTGGAGGGCGGCCGCGACGACAATCCCGCCTCCCGCCGGCTGCCGGTCGGCAATCTGGGCACCCGGGTCGCCGGCTGCCTGCTGGGCATGGCCCTGCTGCCCTGGGCCGACGGGATTATGGCCCTGCTGGGCGCCGACCCGGCCCACGGGGTGGCAAACTTCCACCTGGTCTTCAACCTGGTGGTCGCCGCCTGCTTCATGCCGGCGCTGCGGCCCTACGCCAGCGTACTGCAGCGGCTGCTGCCGCAGCGCAGCAATCCCGACGACCCCGCCCGGCCGCGCTACCTGGATGAATCCGCGCGCGAGGTCCCCGCCGTGGCGCTGGGACAGGCCGCCCGCGAGGCCCTGCGCCTGACCGACCTGCTGCGCGAATCGCTGCAGCTGACCCAGCGCGCCCTGCTGCGCGAGGACGGCGCCGCCATCGGCCGCGCACGGTATCTCAACGGCGCCATCGGCCAGCTGGACCAGTCCATCACCGCCTACCTGGCCACCCAGGACCAGGAGGGCCTGAGCGCCGACGACGAGCGGTACCTGAAATCCATCCTGGCCTTTTCCATGAACATCGCGCACGCCGCCAGCGTCTCCGGCATGGGGCTGCTGGGCCATGCCGGCCGCCTGCACAAAAAGCACTGGGCGCTGGATGCCGAGCAGCAGGCCGAGCTGGGCGAGACGCTGGAGCGCCTGCAGCGCAACCTGCGCCAGGCGGCCTCGCTGTTCGTCTCCGGGGACCGCCAGGTGGCGCGCAACCTCGCCTTCGAGAAAGACTATTTCCGCAATCTCGAGGCCAAGGCCGCCGACCGCCACCTGGAGCGCATCAAGACCGGCCGCCTGGACGCCGCCGACGTCGGCGCCTTCTACCTGGAGATCCTGCGTGACGCCGGCGGCGTCAATGCCTATCTGGTCAACGCGGCGGCCTACCCGATCCTGGCGCGCTACGGCGAACTGCGGCCCAACCGCCTGCGGGACTCCGGCTGAGTCCCCGGCCGGGGCTCAGTGGGCCTCGCCCCAGTCCGCCCCCACGCCGACCTCGGCGACCAGGGGCACCGCCAGATCCGCGACGCCGGCCATCAGCTGGGGGATGCGCTCGCGCAGCAGCGAGACCTCGTCCTCGATCGCATCGAACACCAGTTCGTCATGCACCTGCATCACCATCAGGCTGCCCAGCCGCGCCTCGCACAGCCAGTCCTGCACGGCCACCATGGCCATCTTGATCAGGTCGGCGGCGGTTCCCTGCATGGGGGCGTTGATGGCGGCGCGCTCCGCCGCGGCCGCGCGCGGCCCCTTGGCGCCGGAGAGCTCCGGGAAATACAAGCGGCGCCCGAAGACGGTCTCGACGTAGCCCCGCTCGCGTGCCTCGCGGCGGATGCGGTCCATGTACCGGGCCACCCCCGGATAGCGCATGAAATAGCGGTCGATGTAGGATTTCGCCGCCGCCCGGGTGATGCCGAGGTTGCTGGCCAGGCCGAATTCGCCCATGCCGTAGATCAGGCCGAAATTGATGGCCTTGGCGGCGCGGCGGTGCTCGGCGTCGACCTGGTCGGGGGCGACGCCGAAGACCTCGGCCGCGGTCGCCCTGTGGATGTCCTGGCCCTGGGCGAACGCCCGGCGCAGGTTCTCGTCGCCCGAGACGTGCGCCATGACGCGCAGCTCGATCTGCGAATAGTCGGCCGAGACGATCCGGCCCAGGCTGGACACGAAGGCCGAGCGCACCCGCCGCCCCTCGGCGGTGCGCACGGGGATGTTCTGCAGATTGGGGTCCGAGGACGCCAGGCGGCCGGTCACCACGGCCGCCTGCGCATAGCGCGTATGCACCCGGCCGGTGCGGGCGTCGATCATGCGCGGCAGCTTGTCGGTGTAGGTCGATTTGAGTTTGGCGATGCCCCGGTAGTCCAGCAGCAGGCGCGGCAGGGGATAGTCCGCCGCCAGCCGCGTCAGGACCTCCTCGTCGGTGGAGGGCGCCCCGCTGGCGGTCTTGCGCACCACCGGCAGTTGCATCCGGGTGAACAGGATCTCGCCCAGCTGCTTGGGCGAATTCAGGTTGAAGGGCTGGCCGGCAAGCTCGTAGGCGCGCGCCTCGAGCTCGATCATCTGGGCGCCCAGCTCGTGGCTCTGCCGGGCCAGGACCTGCGTGTCCAGCGCGACGCCGTTGCGCTCGATGCGCGTCAGCACCTCGGAGGTGCGGACCTCGAGCTCGTAGGTGCGCAGCAGCCCCGGATCGGCCTGCACGCGAGGCAGCAGCACCTGGTGCAGGCGCAGCGTGAAGTCCGCGTCCTCGGCCGCGTAGTGCGCCGCGCGTTCCAGATCGACCTCGTCGAAGCCGATCTGGCGCGCGCCCTTGCCGCACAGGTCCTCGTAGGTGGTGCCCGTCACCCCCAGCCACTGGATGCAGAGGTCCTGCAGATTGACCCGCCGGTGCGACTGCAGGACGTAGGCCTGCAGCATGGTGTCGTGCCGCACGCCCCGCAGGGTCAGCCCCTCGTTGGCAAAGACGTGGGCGTCGTATTTGGCGTGATGCAGCAGCTTGGGCGCGTCCGCGTCCTCGAGCCAGGGCCGCAGCTGGTCCAGCACCCAGGCCCGGTCCAGTTGCGCGGGCGTGCCCGGCGCCCGGTGTCCCACGGGAATGTAGGCCGCATGGCCGGCCTCGACCGCGACCGAGATCCCCACCAGGCGGGCCGCCATGGGGTCCAGGCTGGTGGTCTCGGTGTCGATGGCCGCCAGCGGCGCGGCGCGCAGGCGCTCCAGCCATTGCGCGAAATGGTCCCGGTCCAGGATGGTCTCGTAGCGCAGCTGATCGGGGGCGGCCGGCATCTGCCCGGCCTGGGCGGCGCGGGCGTCCTGCTCGGGGATGCGGCCGGGGTCGCCGGTGATCTCGCGCAGCCAGGTGCGAAAACCGTACTGCTCGTACAGGCGGGTCAGCGCCGCCCGGTCCGGCTCGCGCAGCGCCAGCGCGGATACCGCGTGTTCCGGCGCGAGCTCGCAATCCAGGCGGATGGTCAGCAGCTCGCGGGTCAGGGGAAAGCGCTCCGCCGCCGCGCGCAGGTTGGCGCCGGCCACGCCCTTGATCCCGTCGGCCTGCGCCACCAGCGCCTCGATGCTGCCGTAATCGTTCAGCCACTTGGCGGCCGTCTTGGGCCCCACCTTGTCCACGCCCGGGACGTTGTCCACCGCATCGCCCGTCAGCATCAGGTAATCGATGATGCGTTCCGGCGGCACGCCGAACTTGCGGATCACGCCCTCGCGGTCCTGGCGGTCGCCCGACATGGTGTTGATGAGTTCGACCTGGTCGCCGACCAGCTGGGCCAGATCCTTGTCCCCGGTCGAAATAATGGTATAAAAGCCCTCTTTGGACGCCTGGGACGCCAGAGTGCCGATCACATCGTCGGCCTCGACCCCAGGCTCGCACACCACGGTCCAGCCCAAGGCGGCTGCGGCGGCATGGATGGGTACGATTTGTGCTCTGAGGTCCTCGGGCATGGAAGGCCGGTTGGCCTTGTACTGCGGATACAACTGTTCCCGGAACGAACCGCCGGGGGCATCGAAGACGCAGGCCCCGTACTGAGCCGCATCCTTGTAATCCAGCATGAGCCTCCGTAACATGGAGATGACGCCGTACAGGGCGCCGGTGGGCTCTCCCTGCGCATTGCGCAGGTCGGGCATCGCATGATAGGCGCGGTACAGGTAGCTGGACCCATCGACAAGCAACAAGGTTTTTTTCATGACGGACAACAAGACAAAACGGGTCTCGGCGGAACAACAGATTCCCACGATTATTGCAGAGATGCGCGCCGCGGCCGCGGCTTTCGAGAAAATCGGCCTGGGCGTGAGCATTTTCGGCAGCGCCCGCATTCCGCGCGGGCACCCCTTCTACGAACTGGGCCAGGAAGTCGGGGCCCGCATCGCCCAGCTGGGCGTGCCGGTGATCGCCGGCGGCGGCCCGGGCTTGATGGAGGCCGCCAACCGTGGCGCCTTCGAGGCCGGCGGACGCAGCGTGGGCCTGAACATCCGGCTGCCGCGCGAGAACGCCGACAACGTCTACCAGACCGACAGCCTGCATTTCGAATATTTCAATGCGCGCAAGGCCTCGTTCTTCATGCACAGCCTGGCCTACGTGGTGCTGCCCGGGGGCTTCGGCACCCTGGACGAGCTGTTTGAGGCGATCACGCTGATCCAGACCCTGAAGCAGCCGCCCGCCCCCATCATCCTGGTGGGCACCGCCTTCTGGTCGGGGCTGATCGACTGGATCCGGGACCAGCTCGTCACCCACGGCACGGTCAGTCCCTTCGACGTCGACCTGCTGACCGTCACGGACGACGTGGACGAGATCGTCCGCCACATCCAGGAAGCCGTCCAGATCGAGCCCAGCCGGGAGCCCGCGCTGCCGGAATGAATCTTCTAGGGGTAATGCTTGATGCGGCGGGGCGGCGACCTGAGGTAACATCACGCCTTGTCATCGCCGGTCGGCCCGCACCCGACCGCCCCCACAGGAGAACCATCCGATGAAAACGACATTGCTTGGCGCCGCGCTGCTGATCGCAGCCGGTCTCATTCCCGCCGTCGGCTCGGCCGCCGGCACCCCGGAACTGAAGATCGCCACCGAAGCCGGCTACCCGCCGTTCGAATACCGCAATCCCAACGGCCAGCTCGAGGGCTTCGACATCGACATCGGCAACGAGCTGTGCAAGCGCCTGCAGCGCAAGTGCGTGTGGATCGACCAGTCCTTCGACAGCCTGATCCCCGGCCTGCAGGCCCGCAAGTTCGACCTGGCCAATTCCACCATGACGGCCACCGAGGCCCGCAAGAAGGTCATCGACTTCTCCACGCCGATGTACATCGTGCCCGTCAAGCTCATGGTCAAGAAAGGCAGCGGGCTGGAACCCACCGCCGAATCCCTCAAGGGCAAGCGCGTCGGCGTGCAGCAGGGCACCACCATGGAAACCTACGCCCGCAAGCACTGGGCGCCCAAGGGCGTGACCGTCGTCTCCTATCCCAGCTACACCAACGCCTACGTCGACGTGACCGCCGGCCGCCTGGACGCCACCTTCCAGGAAGCCCAGAGCGCGGTCGAGGGCTTCCTCACCAAGCCCGAGGGCGCCGACTACGAGCTGGCCCAGATGACGCTGGACGACCCCATCCTGAACGAACCCATCGCCATGGGCATGCGCAAGGGCAACAAGCTCAAGGCCGACGTCGACAAGACGCTCAAGGCCATGCTTGCCGACGGCACCATCCAGGGCTACGCGAAAAAATACTTCTCGCAGGGCCTGATCCAGTTCCCCGCACAATAATCCGGCCGGCGGCATGCCGCCCCGGTCACGCCGCCCGGGCCGCCATTGCGGCGGATCCTTTTCCCGGGCGGCCTTCATTCCTGACTGTTTTCCATGTTTCTGAACGGCTACGGCCCCCTGTTGCTGGCCGGGACCTGGGTCACCATCCAGCTGGCGGTCCTGTCCCTGCTGGTCGCCATCGGCCTGGGGCTGCTGGGCGCCTGGGCCAAACTGTCGCCCTCCTGGGGCGCGCGGCTGGTGGCAACGGCCTACACGACGCTGATCCGCGGGGTCCCCGACCTGGTCCTGATGCTGCTGATCTTCTTCAGCCTGCAGATCTACCTGAACGACGTCACCGACCTGCTGGGCCTCGATCCCATCGACATCGATCCCTTCGCCGCGGGCGTGCTCACGCTGGGATTCATCTACGGCGCCTATTTCGCCGAGACCTTCCGCGGCGCCTTCATGGCGGTGCCCCACGGCCAGCTCGAGGCCGCCACCGCCTACGGCATGCGTGAATTCCAGGTCTTTCGCCGGGTGCTGTTCCCCCAGATGATGCGCCACGCCCTGCCGGGCATCGGCAACAACTGGCAGGTGCTGCTGAAATCCACCGCCCTGGTCTCGCTGATCGGCCTGACCGACCTGGTCAAGGTCGCCCAGGACGCGGGCAACGTCACTTTCCGGGTGTTCCTGTTCATCAGCATCACCGGCCTGATCTACCTGGCCCTGACCACCGTGTCCAACGGCGTGCTGTACTGGCTGGACAAGCGCTACAGCGTCGGCGTGCGCGAGGTGTCCCTATGATGGACGTCCTCGACCAGTTCTGGCGCGCCTACCTGTACGCCAGCAACGGCAGCCTCTCGGGCATGGCCGTCACCCTGTGGCTGCTGGTGCTGTCGGTGTCCATGGGCTTTTTCCTGTCCATCGGCCTGGCGGTGGCCCGGGTGTCGTCGCGCCGCTGGCTGTCGGTCCCGCTGTGGGCCTTCAGCTACCTGTTCCGCGGCACGCCGCTGTACGTGCAGATCCTGTTCATCTACGCCGGCATCTACAGCCTGGATTTCATCAAGGGCACGCCCAGCCTGGCCGAATTCTTCCAGAACGGCTTCAACTGCCTGGTGCTGGCCCTGACGCTGAACACGGTGGCCTACACCACGGAGATCTTCGCCGGGGCGATCCGCGCCACCAGCGCCGGCGAGATCGAGGCCGCCCGCGCCTACGGCATGACGCGCTTCGCCCTGTACCGGCGCGTGATCCTGCCGTCGGCGCTGCGCCGGGCGCTGCCCGCCTACAGCAACGAGGTCATCCTCATGCTGCACGCCACGTCCCTGGCCTTCACGGCCACGGTCCCCGACATCCTGAAGGTCGCCCGCGACGCGAATTCCGCCACGTACCAGACCTTCACCTCCTACGGCGTCGCCGCCCTGCTCTACCTGGGCCTGTCCTTCGCGCTCATCGGGCTGTTCCGCTGGTTCGAACGCCGTACACTGGCCTATCTGGGCCCCCATCGATAAGACCATGTCCAAACTCGACGTACTCAACATCCACAAGCGCTACGGCGACAACGAGGTCCTCAAGGGCGTGTCCCTGCAGGCCAGCGCCGGCGACGTGATCTGCATCCTCGGGTCCAGCGGCTCGGGCAAGTCCACGTTCCTGCGCTGCATCAACTTCCTGGAAAAGCCCAACCAGGGATCGGTGTCGCTCAATGGCGAACTGCTGAAGATCGTGCACGACAAGCACGGCGAGCCGCATGCCGCCGACCTGGACCAGCTGCGCCGCCTGCGCTCCAAGCTGGCCATGGTGTTCCAGCACTTCAACCTGTGGGCGCACATGAACGTGCTGGGCAACGTGATCGAGGCGCCCATCCAGGTGCTCAAGCTCAGCCGCGCCGAGGCCACCGAACGCGCCCGGCACTACCTGGCCAAGGTCGGCCTGGACCCCAAGGTCGAGACCCAGTATCCCTCGTCCCTGTCGGGCGGACAGCAGCAGCGCGTGGCCATCGCCCGCGCCCTGGCCATGGAGCCCGAGGTCATGCTGTTCGACGAGCCGACCTCGGCGCTGGACCCCGAGCTGGTCGGCGAGGTGCTGAAAGTCATGCAGAAGCTCGCCGAGGAAGGCCGCACCATGCTGGTGGTGACGCACGAGATGGGCTTCGCCCGCAACCTGGCGTCCCAGGTGATGTTCCTGCACAAGGGCGTGGCCGAGGAAGTCGGCGCGCCGGCGGAGATCTTCGACAACCCGCAAAGCCCGCGGCTGCGGCAATTCCTGTCGGGCAACCTGAAATAGGCCGCCGGCGGGGCGCTACAGCCCGTCGTAGGCTTGACGGACGGCTTCCCGTCCGTACTTCCCTTCCAGCCGCCGCACCGTGAAATGGCCGCGGGCCATGTCCTGGAAATGATCGATGAACAGCGTATTGATCACCGCGCCACCCACGGCGCCCAGGGCCGGGACGGCCTGGGCGGCGGCTTTCTCGGTGATCTGCACGCCGAAGCGCTCGGCCACCAGGGCGATCAGGCGCGCCAGGGCCGGCGGCGCCGCCTTTTCCAGCGCCACGCTGCCGCCGGCATACTGCGCCGCCTGGCTGACGGCCCGCGCCAGCAGCGCCCGGGCCGCGTAGTAGCCGCCCACGGCGGCATCGTCGTCGGACCGGCTGCCTCCCAGCGCGAAGACCTCCAGGCAGGCCAGGCCGAAAAAGCCCCCCACCCCGCCGGCCACCGCCACGCCGAGCTTGTGCCAGCGGTCCGAACTGGTCTTGCCGGGCTGCTCGCCCAGGGTGAAGAGCGCGGCGTCGGCGGCCTTGGCCAGGGCGAGCCGGGTGGCCTCGCCGATGCGCTCGTGCCAGCCGGCCGGCAGGTACTTCAGGCCCTGCTCGATGGGCGAGCCCAGGGCATGCGTGAGCCGGGCCGCCAGCCCGGGGTTGTCGAGCAGATCGCGGGCCCGGCGCAGGGCATCGAGGTCTTCGCGGGTGAAGGGGGTGTCCATGCGGTGCTCCCTGAATGTCATGGGGGGCTGGGCGTCCGGCGCCGGGGGCTGCGCCCTTCAGAGCCTTAGCCGCATCAGCCGGTGCGGGATCCCGGCGTCCATGAAGGTCTCGCCTTCCTCCTGGAATCCATGGCGCGCGTAGAACGGCCTGGCGTGCATCTGGGCCGCCAGGACGGCTTCGGCATCGCCGCGGCGGCGGGCGGCGTCCAGCAGCGCCGTCAGCAGCAGCGAGCCGACGCCCTGGCCGCGCCACGGCCGGCACACCGCCATGCGGCCGATATGGCCGTCGGGCAGCAGGCGGCCGGTCCCCATGGCCTGCCCGTCCCCGTCGTAGGCGACGGCGTGCACGCATTCGGCGTCCATGGCGTCCAGTTCTTCTTCCGGTGGCACGTGCTGTTCCTGCACGAAGACCTCGGTGCGGATGCGGCGGGCTTCGGGCCCCAGCGTCGCCCAGTCGCCCACGGCCACGCGGCGCTCCCCGCCGCGCGCCTGGTCGCCGACGGCGCCGGTGGCGGACGCCTGCGCCGCGTCGCCGAGCACGAAGTCCAGGACCTCGGGCAGATGGCGGGCGAAATCCGACAGGCCGTGGTCGCCGCCCTCGACGATGCGCTGGCGGCTGCCGGCGTAGCGCGCCCGCATCTCGCGCCAGTCCAGCACCTCGTCCCCGGTCGCGGCCACCAGGAAATAACGCTCGGGCCGGGTCAGGGCCGGGATGTCGGCCTCGGCCCGCGCCAGTTCGTCCACGTGGCCGGGCAGGAATTCGAAGGGCTCGTCGCCATGGAAGGTGCGATGGGCGCCGACCTGCGTGGCCAGGTCGCGCGCCGCGTGGACCACGGGATTGAGCAGCACGGCGCGGCAGCCCAGGCGCTCGGCCAGCCAGGTGGCGTAGAAGCCGCCCAGCGACGAGCCGATCACGACGGTGTCCGGCGCATCGCCGGCCAGGTCCAGCGCCATCCGCAACGCCCCGGCCGGACTGGCGGGCAGTTGCGGGCAGCGCCAGCGCCCGGCCAGCCCGCGCTCGGCCAGCGCGGCCGCCATCAGGCGGGCCTTGAAGGAATCGGGAGAAGAGCGGAATCCGTGCAGGTAGAGAATCATGGCGTTCGAACGGGCGGCGTTCCGGGCGCCTGGCGGCGCGCGACGGAGCCTCACCCTCCATTGTAAGCAGGCGTTGTCAGCCGGCGCGCCGGCCGCCCGGCGGCGCGCCACCATCCGCCCGCCCCGGCCGCCATCCGGCGCTGGTAAGATCGGAAGATTCCAGCGCTTTGCGCTTCCGTCCTTCCGTTTCGCCATGCCGCTCCTCCAGCCGACCAGCACCGTGCGCCTCTACGATGGCCAGGCCCACGCCCACGTCCACGACCACGTGCAGGTCATGGTGCCGCTGGCCGGCCGCATGGAACTCGAAATCTCGGGCCACGCGCTGTTCACGGATCCGTCCTGCGGCATGGTCATCCCGGCCGGGGCCCGCCATGCCTACCATGCGCTTCCCGGCACCCGAATCCTGGTGATCGACGCGCCCGAATCCGCCGGGCTGGACAGGCTGCGGCGCTTTGCCCTGACGCCCGCCTGCCGCGCCCTGGCCGCCGGCGGCGACCCGGGACGGCAACTGGCGGTCCTGCTCGATCTGCCCACGGTGCTGTCGTCGCGCCGGGGGCTGGACCTGGCCCGCCTGGATGCCGCGCTGACGGACGCGCTGCACGAGCCCTGGACGACCGCCCGCATGGCGCAATTGTTCAACCTCAGCCCGCAGCGCTTCCATGCCCGCCTGCTGGAGCTGTCCGGCCGCACGCCGGGCGACCATCTGCGCGCCCTGCGCCTGGAACAGGCCAGCCGGCTGCTGGCGCGCGGCTTCAGCCTGGAGATCGCCGCCGCCCGTGTCGGCTACCGCTCGGGCAGCGCCCTGGCCTACGCGCTGCGGCGCGACCGCCACACCGGCGCCCGGGCGCTGCGCCAGCGCAGCACGAGTGTTTCTCGACAGATGCCCGACGCCGGGACTGCCATCATGGCGGCATGAGCACGATATCCGATTCCTCTCCGAACCCCGCCCCGTCGCGGCCGCTGCAGGGCGTCCTGCTGGTGCTGGGCGCCGGCATGCTGTGGGGCACCACCGGCACGGCGCAGAGTTTCTCCGCGGCCAGCCTGTCCCCCTACTGGGTCGGCGCCCTGCGCCTGGCGGTCGCGGCCTGTTTCTTCCTGGCGTATGCCGGCCGGGTGCTGGGGCCTGGCGCCCTCAGGCGCCAGCTGGCCGCGCTGGACTGGTCCCCGGCGATCCTGGCCGGCGCCTGCATGGCCGGCTACAACCTGAGCTTCTTTGCCGGGGTCAAGGCGACGGGTGTGGCGGTGGGCACGGCGCTGGCGCTGGGCAGCGGGCCGATCTGGGCGGGCCTGCTGCAGGTCGCGGGCGGCGCGCGGCCCTCGCGGGGCTGGTGGGCCGGCACCCTGCTGGCGGTGGGCGGCGGGGTGCTGCTGGTGCTCGGACGTGGCGGCGACGTGCTGGCCGATCCCCTGGGCATCGTCCTGTGCCTGGCGGCCGGGCTGTCGTACGCGGTCTATGCGATCCTCAACAAGCGGCTCGTGCACCGCTCCGAGCCCGCCGTCGCGACCCTGGGGGTCTTCGCCACCGGCGCCGTCCTGGCGCTGCCCGCGGCATGGCTGGGCGTCGGGGCGCTGGCGATCAGCCCCTCCGGCTGGCTGGTGGTCGGTTTCCTGGGCGTTTTCGCCACCGGCATCGCCTACCTGCTGTTCAGCACGGGGCTGCGCAGCATCAGCGCCGCCACCGGCGTGTCCCTGGCCCTGATGGAGCCCGTCACCGCCTTCCTGCTCGCGCTGGTGGTGGTGGGCGAGCGCCCGGGCGCCCTCGCCTACGCCGGCCTGGCGGCGCTGCTGGCCGGCCTGGCGATCGTGATCCGCTCAGAAACGCGCTGAGCGGCCCGCGGCGGCCCGGATCAGGCGGATTCGCGCAGGCTGCGGCGGCGTTCGTGCTCTTGCAGGTAGCGCTTACGCAGCCGGATGGACTTCGGCGTGACCTCGACCAGCTCGTCATCGGCGATGAATTCCACCGCGTACTCCAGGCTGAGGGCGATCGGCGGCACCAGGTCGATGTGCTCGTCCTTGCCCGAGGCGCGCACGTTGGTGAGCTTCTTTTCCTTGATCGGGTTGACCACCAGGTCGTTGTCGCGCGAATGGATGCCGATGATCATGCCCTCATAGACCGGGTCCTGGGGCGAGACGAACATGCGGCCGCGCTCCTGCAGCTTCCACAGGGCGTAGGCCACCGCCGTGCCGTCGTCCTGGCTGATCAGCACGCCGTTGCGGCGTTCGCCGACGCCGCCTTCGCGCACGGGCGCGTAGTCGTCGAAGATGTGGCTCATCAGGCCGGTGCCGCGCGTCAGGGTCAGGAACTCGCTCTGGAAGCCGATCAGGCCGCGCGCCGGAATGCGGTATTCCAGGCGGGTGCGGCCGCGCCCGTCGGGCTGCATGTCCTGCAGGTCGCCCTTGCGGCGGCCCAGCTCTTCCATGACGCCGCCCTGGTGCGCGTCTTCCACGTCCACGGTCAGCAGTTCATAGGGTTCGCACTTCACGCCGTCGATGTCCTTGAACATCACGCGGGGACGCGAGACGGCCAGCTCGTAGCCCTCGCGGCGCATGTTCTCCAGCAGGATGGTCAGGTGCAGCTCGCCGCGGCCGCAGACCTCGAACACGGTGTCGTCATCGGTGTCGTTGACGCGCAGCGCCACGTTGGACTTCAGCTCGCGGTCCAGGCGGTCGCGCAGCTGGCGGCTGGTCACGAACTTGCCCTCGCGGCCCGCCAACGGCGAGGTGTTGACCATGAAGTTCATGGTCAGGGTCGGCTCGTCGATGCGCAGCATCGGCAGCGCCTCGGGCGTGGCCGGATCCATCAGGGTGCAGCCGATGCCGATGTCCTCGATGCCGTTGATCAGCACGATGTCGCCGGCCTCGGCCGACTCCACCAGTTCGCGGTCCAGGCCCTTGAATTTCAGGACCTGGTTGACGCGGCCCTTGAAGGGCTCGCCTTCCGGGCCGAACTTCACCGCCACGTCCTGGCCGGCGCGCAGGCGGCCCCGGTTGATGCGGCCCACGCCGATCTTGCCGACGTAGCTGCTGTAGTCCAGCGAGATGATCTGCAGTTGCAGGGGGCCTTCGGCGTCGTCGTCGCGCTGCGGCACGTACTGCAGGATGGCGTCGAACAGGGGCCGCATGGTGCCCGAGCGCACGTCGTCGGTCAGGCCGGCGTAGCCCGACAGGCCCGAGGCGTAGATGACCGGGAAATCGAGCTGCTCTTCCGTGGCGCCCAGCTTGTCGAACAGGTCGAAGGTCGCGTTCACCACGTAATCCGGGCGCGCGCCCGGGCGGTCCACCTTGTTGACCACGACGATGGGCTTCAGGCCCAGGGCCAGCGCCTTGCGCGTCACGAAGCGGGTCTGGGGCATCGGGCCCTCGACGGCGTCCACCAGCAGCAGCACGCCGTCCACCATGGACAGCACGCGCTCGACCTCGCCGCCAAAGTCGGCGTGGCCCGGGGTGTCGATGATGTTGATGTGCGTGCCCTCGTACTCGACGGCGCAGTTCTTGGCCAGGATGGTGATGCCGCGCTCGCGCTCGATGTCGCCGGAATCCATCACCCGCTCGGACACCTGCTGGTTGTCGCGGAAGGTGCCGGACTGCCGCAGCAGCTGGTCGACGAGTGTGGTCTTGCCATGGTCCACGTGGGCGATGATGGCCACGTTGCGCAAAGCTCGCTTCATAGGATGTTTTCCTCGGTGGTGACGCGTGCCGGGCGCAGTCCGTCCGGCAAGGCATGTAAAGGGATGAGCGCCGACTGCGGCGCGGCCATGGCCTGCAGGGCTTCCAGCCCGACGGCCTGCTCGATGGCGAAGGGGCCCACGGCCGTGCGCCGCAGGGCCGACAGGTGGCCCAGGCACCCCAGGCGCCGGCCGATGTCCTGGGCCAGGGTGCGCACGTAGGTACCCTTGCTGCAATGCACCCGCAGGCGCGCGGAAGCGCCGTCGCAGGACAGCAGGTCCAGCGCATGGATGGTGATCCGCCGGGGCGGGCGTTCCAGCTCGATGCCCTGGCGGGCGTATTCGTACAGCGGCTTGCCGTCGCGCTTGAGCGCCGACACCATGGGCGGGACCTGCTCGATTTCGCCGCGGAACTCCGCCAGGACGGACTCCAGGCGCTCCGCCGTCACGGCCGGCGGTTCATCGGCCCGGGCAACGATGTGCCCGGTCAGGTCGCCGCTGTCGGTTTCCTCGCCGAACCGCACCGTCGCCTCATAGACCTTGTCGGCCTCGAGCATGGCGGCGGAGATCTTCGTCGCGCGGCCGAAGCAGCAGATCAGCAGGCCCGTGGCGAAAGGGTCCAGGGTGCCGGTATGGCCCGCCTTGCGGGCATCGACCGTGCGCTTGGCGCGTTGCAGCGCGTGATTGCTGGAGAGGCCCTCCGGTTTGTCCAGCAACAGGACACCGTCGAGCATCTGCCCGCGTCGGGAAGCCATCGTTCAATCCGTCCAGATGAGTGACGACCGCCCAGTCAGGGCTGGCCGTCCGGGTCTTCGAGTTCGGGGATTTCCGATACGCCCGCCTGGGGGCGATTGGCCCGATCGATCAGTTGGGTCAGTTCGATCCCGCGCGCCAGCTGCACGTCGTGCACGAAGCGCAAGGTGGGAACCGTATGGATGTGCAGCATCTTGAAGAGCTGCGAGTGCAGCCAGCCGGACTTGTCGTTCAGGGCCTGGGCCGCGGTGTCGGGCTCGGCGCCCAGCACGGTGAAATAGACCTTGGCATGGGCGTAATCCGCCGACAGGTCGACCCCGGTCAGGGTGATCAGGCCGGCCTGCGAGACGTCCAGCTCGCGCTGCACCAGGGCCGCCAGATCCTTCTGGATCTGGTCGGCCAGGCGGGTGTTGCGGCCCGGATTCGGTTTGGATTTATGACGACCCATATTCACAGCCGCGCCATTACAGCGTACGGGCGATTTCCTTGATTTCGAAGACCTCGAGCTGGTCGCCCACCTGGATGTCGTTGTTGCCCTTGAGCGTGATCCCGCAATCAAAGCCGGACTTGACTTCCTTGACGTCGTCCTTGAAGCGGCGCAGGGAATCCAGCATGCCGGTCCAGTGGACGACGTGGTTGCGCAGCAGGCGCACCTGGGAATCGCGCTTGACCACGCCTTCGAGCACCATGCAGCCGGCGATGTTGCCGACCTTGGACACCGTGAAGATCTCGCGGATCTCGACCATGCCGATGACTTCCTCGCGCTTTTCCGGCGCCAGCATGCCCGACAGCGCGTTTTTCACATCGTCGATGGCGTCATAGATGATGTTGTAGTAGCGCAGGTCGATCTCGATGGACTCGGCGAGCTTCTTGGCCGACTGGTCGGCGCGCACGTTGAAGCCGATGATGACTGCCCCCGACGCGATCGCCAGGTTGACGTCGCTTTCGGAGATGCCGCCCACGGCCGCGTGCACGACCTGCACCCGGACCTCGTCGGTGGACAGCTTGAGCAGGGACTGCACCAGGGCTTCCTGGGAACCTTGCACGTCGGTCTTGACGATGAGCGGCAGCGTGCGCACGCCCTCGCCCAGGTTGTCGAACATGGATTCGAGCTTGGCGGCCTGCTGGCGGGCGAGCTTCACGTCGCGGAACTTGCCCTGGCGGAACAGCGCGATCTCGCGCGCCTTGCGTTCGTCGGCCAGCACCAGCACCTCGTCGCCCGCGGCGGGGACCTCGGCCAGGCCCTGGATCTCGACCGGGGTGGACGGACCCGCCTCGGCGGTGGGCTTGCCGGTGTCGTTCAGCATGGCGCGGACCTTGCCGAAGGCCACGCCGGCCAGCACCGCGTCGCCGCGATGCAGGGTGCCGCTTTGCACCAGGATGGTGGCCACGGGGCCGCGGCCCTTGTCCAGGCGGGCCTCGATGACGATCCCCTTGGCGGGGGCGTCCACCGGCGCCTTCAGTTCCAGGATCTCGGCCTGCAGCAGGACGTTTTCCAGCAGCTCGTCGATGCCCTGCCCGGTCTTGGCGGACACGGGGATGAAGGGCACGTCGCCGCCGTATTCCTCGGGCACGACCTCTTCGGCCACGAGTTCCTGCTTGACGCGCTCGGGGTTGGCCTCGGGCTTGTCGATCTTGTTGATGGCCACGACCAGCGGCACGTTGGCCGCCTTGGCGTGGTGGATGGCTTCACGCGTCTGGGGCATGACGCCGTCGTCGGCGGCCACGACCAGGATCACGATGTCGGTGGCCTGCGCGCCGCGCGCCCGCATGGCCGTGAAGGCCTCGTGGCCCGGGGTGTCCAGGAAGGCCACCACGCCGCGGTCGGTCTTCACGCTGTAGGCGCCGATGTGCTGGGTGATGCCGCCGGCCTCGCCCGTCGCGACCTTGGTGCGGCGGATGTAGTCCAGCAGCGAGGTCTTGCCGTGGTCGACGTGGCCCATGACGGTGACCACCGGCGCGCGCGGCAGGGCCTCGCTTTCGCTGGCCTCGGTATCGGCCAGGAAGGCCTCCGGGTCGTCGAGCTTGGCGGCGATCGCCGTGTGGCCGAGCTCTTCGACCACGATCATGGCGGTTTCCTGGTCCAGGATCTGGTTGATGGTGACCATCTGGCCGAGCTTCATCAGATGCTTGATGACCTCGGCGGCCTTGACGGACATCTTGTGCGCCAGGTCGGCCACGGAAATGGTTTCCGGCACGTGGACCTCGCGGGCGATGAATTCGGCCTGCTGGGGTTCCTGGTGGTGATCGGCCTGCCGGCGACCCTGCTTGCGTCCGCCCTTGCCGCCCCGGCCGGCCTTGCCGCCGGCGCGCCAGGCTTCCTGGCCGGACCCCGCGGACAGGGTGTCGGCCTTGGAGGGCTTCTTGCGGCCGTCGTTGGACCAGCTGGAGGACACGTCGGACGTCTTGATGACCTTCTTGCCCTCGGTTTCCTTCTTGGCGACGGTCTTGCCGGCCGGCTTGTGCAGCGTCTTGGTGGCGGACTCGTCGGGCTCCGCGGCGCGCAGGACCTTGCGCGGCTGGCGCATCATCTCGCGCAGCGCGGCGGCCTCGGCCTCGGCGGCCTTGCGGGCCTGCTCGCGGTCGGCGTCGGCCGGCGCGCGCCGGGCCTTGCCGGGCGTCGCGGACGGTGCGGCCACCGGCGCGGAGGAGGCCTCCGGGCGCGTGGCCTGGCGAGCCGGCGCGGCATCGGCCGGCGCCTGGGAACTGGGGACTGCTGACGTCTTGGCAGGCGCTGCCTGCGGCTCGACGACGGGGGTTTCGCTCACGATGGTCGGCTTTGTCTCAGTGGAAGATACGTCTGTTTCGGGCGCCGCGGCCTCGGCCGGAGCGGATTGCGGCGCCGGTTCGTCCTGGGCGGCAGGCGCCGGTTCGGCCGGCTTGTCCGCCGGGAGTTCGGGCTCGGGCGCCGGAGCGACCGCCTGCGGCGCGGCCGCCTGGGGCGCGGGCTCGGGGGCCGGGGCGGGCGCCACCGGCGCCGCGACCGGCGCGGGGGCCGGCTCCGCGGCGGGCTGGGCCGCAGCCTGGGCCGGGGCCGGGGTCGCAGCCGCCTGGGCCGCGTCGGCGCGCGCCGTCTCGGGCAGCTCCGGGCGGTCCCGCTTGACCAGCACGCGCTTCTTGCGCACCTCGACCTGGATGGTGCGCGAACGCCCCGAGCCGTCCGCCTGATGGATCTCAGAGGTCTTGCGGCGCGTCAGCACGACTTTCTTGCCGGAATCCGAGCCATGCGAACGCCGCAGGGATTCCAGCAAGGCGCTTTTGTCCGCCTCGGTCACGTCAGCATTCACCGAATCGAGCTGGACACCGGCCGAGCGGAAATGATCCAGCAGGACGTTGGCGGGCATGTTCAGTTCTTCGGCGAATTGGGCGACGGTGTTACTCGGCATTCGACTCTCTCTTTGACTACGTTAAGGGGCTCGGTACGGGGACGATGCGGCGGGCCTCAGGCCTCGTCGTCCTCGAACCAGTGGGCCCGCGCCTGCATGATCATGTCGCTGGCGGTTTCCTCGGACAGGCCGGTGAGTCCGGCGAGTTCGTCGGCGGCCAGCTCGGCCAGGTCATCCAGGGTGGTGATGTTGTTTTCGGCCAGCTTGGCCACCAGCGAGGCATCCATGCCCTGGATCTCCAGCAGGTCGCGGGCGGTCTGCACGCGTTCTTCCTGGGCGATGGCCTCGGTCAGCAGGGCATTGCGGGCCCGGGTGCGCAACTCGTTGACGGTTTCCTCGTCGAAGGCTTCGATGTCCAGCAATTCCTGCAGCGGCACGTAGGCGACTTCCTCCAGCCCGGTGAAGCCTTCGTCGATCAGGATGTCGGCGACTTCCTCGTCGACGTCCAGTTTGGTGATGAAGGCATGGCGCAAGGCAGCACGTTCAGCGTCCTGGCGGTTCTGGCTTTCCTCGGGCGTCATGATGTTGATCTGCCAGCCGGTGAGCTCGGACGCCAGCCGCACGTTCTGGCCGCGGGCGCCGATGGCCTTGGGCAGGTTTTCCTCGTCCACCACCACGTCCATGGCGTGCTTGTCCTCGTCCACCAGGATGGATTCGACGTGGGCGGGCGCCAGGGCGCCGATGACGAATTCCGCCGGATCGTCCGCCCACAGCACGATGTCGACCTGCTCGCCGCCGAGCTCGTTGCGCACGGCCGTGACGCGCGAACCGCGCATGCCGACGCAGGTGCCGATCGGATCGATCCGCTTATCGTACGCCACGACGGCGATCTTGGCACGCACGCCCGGGTCGCGGGCGGCCGCCTTGATCTCGAGCAGGCCCTGCTCGATCTCGGGGACCTCGTTTTCGAACAGCTCGCGGATGAAATCGGGCGAGGTGCGCGACAGGATCACCTGCTGGCCGCGCGCGGCGTGATCGACCTTGAGGACCCAGGCCCGCACGCGGTCACCGGCGCGGATGTTTTCCTTGGGGATCATCTCGGAACGCGGCAGCCGGGCCTCGACCTTGCCGATCTCGATGATCGCGTCGCCCTTGTCCAGGCGCTTGACGGTGCCGGAGACGATGGTCTCCCCGCGATCCAGGAAATCGTTGAGCACCTGCTCGCGCTCGGCGTCGCGGATCTTCTGCAGGATGGCCTGCTTGGCCGCCTGCGCGCCGATCCGGCCGAATTCGATGGGCTCGAGGGGCTCTTCGATGTATTCACCGATCTCGATGCCCGGCACGATGTCCTGGGCGTCGGTGTAGAGTTCCTGGGCATCGGGTTCCTGCAGGCCAGCCTCGTCGGGCACCACCAGCCAGCGGCGGAAACCCTCGTGCTCGCCGGTCTGGCGGTCGATGGCCACGCGAATGTCCACGTCTTCCTTGAAGCGCTTTTTCATGGCCGAGGCCAGTGCGCTTTCGAGCGCGCCGAACACCACATCGCGTTCGACGTTTTTTTCACGCGCCAGGGCGTCGACCAGTAGAAGAATTTCGCGACTCATCGCTTCTTACCCTTGAAATCGAGAACAGGATCCAGGCGGGCCCGGTCCACATCGTCAAAAGAAAACGGCAGCGTCCGCAACTGCCCGGCCTGGTCTTCGTATTCCAGACTGAGCGCGGGCGTTTCCGCCCCCGCGACGCGCAAGATGCCGGTGAAGACCTTGCGGGATTCGACGGCCTCGTGCAGGCGCAGCTCGATCCGCTGATCGGCGAACCGCAGGTAGTCCGCCAGCCGGCGCAAGGGCCGGTCCACGCCGGGGGAACTGACCTCCAGGCGCTTGTAGTCGACGTTGTCGACCTCGAACGCATGCGAAAGCTGGCGCGAGACCTGCTCGCAGTCTTCGATGCGGACCCCGTCCGGACGATCGATCACGACGCGCAGGACCCCCAGGGGCGCGCGCTCCACATCGACCAGCTCCACGTCGAAACCCAGCAGGGCCTGCTGGGTGACTGCAAAAATATCCGCCATGAATTCCAAAAAAAAAGGGGCTGTCCCGCAGCCCTCTGTTGGCCTTGCGGCACACGCCCCAAGGTGTATTCAGGAACCGCCGAAAGCCCGCGCCGCCATCGCAGACGGTGCGCGCCACCCCAGGTGGCGCCCCGTCCCCGCGCCGCCCTGCCCGCAAAACACCAGGCAAAAGGACTTTCGGTGGACACAGCACAAAGGTGCTGTAAAGCCTTAGATTATAACAGCATTTGCCTACCCATACCGGGTTTTTTCTCGGCCGCGCAGAAGAGGGCTCAGCGCGCCCGTCCGACGCGTGCCAGCTGGGACTCATGCGCATGCGCGCCCTTGGGCTGGCGCTCGCCGCCGCCACCGCCCTGGCCCGTGCCCTGCCCCCGCGGCTTGGCCGCGCGGCGGTTCGGTTTCTGGTTCGCGGGGCGCGCCGGCTTGCCGGACTTGGGCCGGGGTTCTCCCGCGGGGCGCGCCGAAGGCCGGGCCTCGCGCGGCTGCTGGCCGTCCGCGGCGGGCTTGGCCGCCTTGGGCGTGCGCCCGGGCTTGCCCGGCCTGGCGGCGCCGCCCGCCGTGGGGGCGCCGGTCTTGGGTGCCCCGCCCCGGCCGCCGCCGGCCTTGGCCGGCCGGCCCTTGCGATTGGGCTTGGGCGCGGCGTGCGGGCGGTCTCCGTTGGGATGCCCGTTGGCCAGGCCGCCACTGATCAGCAGGCCCGTCGTGAACGGATCGATGGCCGAGCGGCGGCCGCCGGAGACCCGGCCCCGGCGGTTCAGGCGCGCGCCGTTCTGGCCGTTCTGGCCCGGCGTCCCGAATCCCGGCGGCAAGGCGCTGGCGTGGGACAGGGGCTGGCGCTCGGACTGCTCGTCCGCATCATCGTCGCCGGCCCGGATCAGCCCCAGCTGCACCATCAGCGCGCCGACCAGGGGACTGTCGAGTTCTTCCCAACGGCCGCGCCGCAGGTTGCTGGGCAGCATGACCTCGCCGAAGCGCGTGCGGATCAGGCGGCTGACGGTGACGCCCGCCGCCTGGAACATCCGGCGGACTTCGCGGTTGCGCCCTTCGGACAAGGTCACCCGGTACCAGCGGTTGCTGCCTTCGCCGCCGATGTAGTCCAGCGAATTGAACTGCGCCGGGCCGTCGTCCAGCTGGATGCCGCTGATGAGTTCCGCCTGCTTGGCGTCGTCCAGTTCTCCCAGGACGCGCACGGCGTATTCGCGTTCGGCCCCGTAGCGGGGGTGCGACAGGCGGTTGGCCAGCTCGCCCGAGGTGGTGAGGATCAGCAGGCCTTCGGTATTCAGGTCCAGGCGGCCGACCGACAGCCACTTGCCGGCGCGCATGCGCGGCAGCCGCGCAAAGACCGTGGCCCGCCCTTCCGGGTCGTCATGGCTGACGATCTCCCCGGCCGGCTTGTGGTAGAGGATCACCCGGGGCAGCTTGCCCGCCTTGGGGCGCGACACCAGCCGGCCGTTGACGCGCACCTTGTCGTCGGGTCCGACGCGCTGGCCCACGTGGGCCGGCTCGCCATTGACCGACACGCGCCCGGCCACGATGAGGTCCTCCATGTCGCGCCGCGAGCCGACGCCGGCCTCGGCCAGGACCTTGTGCAGCTTGGGCATCAGGACGTCGCTGTTCAGGTAGCGGTCCAGGCGCTGCCGGGTCGGATGCGCGGCATCCAGATAGGACAGCGCGCGGTCGGCTTCTTCGGCGGAGCCCCCATCGACGGCCGGCGCGGCGTCCTGCCCGGCGGGCTGGGCACCTCCGGCAGCATCCCCCCGGCGACGGCGAAACGGCGTGCGCAGCTTGCGCCCCCCACGGGAGCGGCCCGGCGCGCCGCGGGATTCCTGTTCGGTCCCGGCGCGCTGTGTCTGAGCCTCGGGCGAGGCTGGCGTGGTCGTTTCGGTTTCTGATGTCATGGGGCTCAGTGACTCCTTCACAAAATTCTGTTCATGATCGGGCGGGATCCGGCGGCCCGGCTTCACCGGCCGGGTCCGCCTCTGGGGTTTCGTCCGGGGACGCCGCGGGTGGCGGCGCATCGGCCGGATCGCCGGGCTGTCCGGGCCGGTCGCCCGACAGCATCAGGCCGTCCAGCGCCTGTCCGGGATCCTCGGCCTCGAGCGCGGGAAGCTCGTCCAGCGCGCGCAAGCCCAGGTCCTCGAGAAAGCGGCGCGTGGTGCCCAGCAAGGCGGGGCGACCCGGCGCATCCCGATAGCCAAGGGTTTCGATCCAGCCCCGGTCTTCCAGGGTACGAATAATCTGTGCCGATACGGTGACGCCGCGGATGTCTTCGATGTCCCCGCGTGTCACGGGCTGGCGCCAGGCGATGATGGCCAGGGTTTCCAGCACGGCACGGGAATATCGAGGCGTTCTTTCCGGGTTGAGGCGCCCCAGGTAACGCTGCATGTCGGGACGGCTCTGGAACCGCCAGCCGCTGGCCAGCTGCACCAGTTCGAGGCCACGTTCCCGCCAGTCCAGCTGCAGGGCAGCCAGATGACGCCGAATGTCGTCCCCGGAAATCGTGTCTTCGAAAAGCCCGCGCAACTGGGCCACCGGCAAGGGGGAATCCGCGCACAACAAGGCGGTTTCCAAGACCCGCAAGATTTCCGTTTCCGTCATTTTATCCTGAACCTCGAAGATTTGCTTGCATTATTTTCGCAGACTATGCTATAGTTACGTTCTTCAGACGCGGGATGGAGCAGTCTGGTAGCTCGTCGGGCTCATAACCCGAAGGTCACAGGTTCAAATCCTGTTCCCGCAACCAAACGTATCTACGCCCCCTATGACGCAAGCCATAGGGGGCGTAGTCATTTCTACCCAAGGCGATCCGTCGTCGTCCTGCCCCACAACGGGGGCACCCAACAGTTCGCGCAGTAGTTCGCGGGCCACCTCGATGTCGTCTTGCAGCGCGGTGTCCAGGTTCGCCAGCATCTTTTGGTAGTTTTCCAAGGCGGCCTGCACGTTCACGTCCTTGGGCGGCTCCGGGGGCGTGGATTTCAGCCGGGCCATTTCAGCCTCGGCGGCGCGCAGGCGTTCACCAATAGCGTCCGAATAGCCCACCTTCGCCAGCGCGTCAGTCAAGCGCCCTATTTCCGCTTTCAATTCGTCGGTACGGCGACCTGTCTGCCGGGCCTGACCCTGGCAGTCCTGCCGGTGCGCTTTGACGAGTTCCCGCGCCTGCCGCTGCACGTCGGCCTGGGCCTCGGGGGACAGCAACTCGTCCCTGATTATCCCGACCAAGCGGGCGTCTGTGTCGCCGCGCGGGGCCAGCACACCAGGACATGTCCCCCGGTCCTTGCGCGCCGCGCATCCGTACTGATGCTTCGACACGGCCACAACCGCACCGCCGCAGTGGACGCACCGCAAGATGCCCCCGAACAGCGTAGGTTTCCTGCCGCCCTGTTGCTTGATTTCCCGGCGTGCCATCCTGGTGCGCGCCGCAGCCCAGGCAGTATCGTCAACAATGCGCAGGTGTGGCATGTCGGTGACCGACCATTCATCGCGGGGGCGGTCTACGCGCGTGCGCTTGCCGGTGTCGGGATCTTTCACCCATTGGCTGCGGTTCCACACGTAGCGCCCGACATACAGTTCGTTGTTCAGAACGCCTGCCAGCCGCGCCGGATTGCCGTAGATAGCGGACACCGCCCAGGTGCCGCCGCGCAGGCTCGGCACGCCCAGGCGGTTCAGTTCATGCGCGATGCGCTGGCACGACCAGCCATCGGCGTAGTGGGCAAAAATCCAGCGCACCCACTCGGCCTGTTCTTCGTTGATCGCCAGCTGATGCCCGCCTTCGACGGCCACCGTGCGATAGCCGTAGGACAGGCCGCCCGCGTGCATCCCCCGGCTGACCTGGCCTGCCAGACCCCGGTGCGTCTTCTCCCTCAAGTCGTCCAAGTAGACTTCGTTGATGATGCCACGCATCCCCCGGTGCAGCTTGCGGGTTTTGGATTTGGAATCGTAGCCATCGGCTACGCCGACGATACGGATGCCGCGATGTTCCAGGCGTCGGATGACGGTTTCTTGCTCCACCATGTCGCGAGAAAGGCGGTCAAGCCCTTCGACCAGCAACAGATCAAAACGCCCCGCCAGCGCGTCGGCCAGCAGGGCTTTGCCCCCGGCGCGCAGCGCGACGGGCGTGCTGCCGCTCACCCCCTCATCGCCGTGCCGGATTTGGATGGTCGCACCAAGCGAAGCCGCACGTGCGGCACAGGCTCGCTCTTGGTCGGCAATGCTGGTTTCTTTCTGCCGGTCGGTACTGTATCTTCCGTAGAACGCTGCGCGCATTGGAATGACCTTTCTAAAAGATGGCGGATCAAAAGGCGGTGGGCCGGGGTGAGTTCCATACGTTACTCCTTCCCGGCGGGATTGCCGCTTTCCGATTCGATCAGCAGATCAAGGTAGTGCCGGGCTTTCTTCAAGTCCTCGACCCCATTCTTGCTGCGCCAGCGGGTGACGTATTTGATGACGTTGCCCTCGGCGTAGCCGATCCCGTTCTTGAAGATGAACTCAATGGGCTGGATCGCCATGTTCTTGTAGTGATCGCCGCCCTCTTGCTTGTCGAGCGCGCGCGCGGCTTGCGCATTGCAAGGACCGCAAAGGGCATAGACGGCGTTGTTCACCATCGCATCAGGGTCAAAGTCTGACTCCTTGCCACAATCCGTTGCGCCCCGGATGGCGTAGCGCACGGCGGCCTTTACGGCATCACGCTGGGTATGCGTGAGAATCGGAGGCGGCAGTTCCTTGGGTTCGTCGGCACCGGGGGCGTATTCGCGCGGTGCATACAGCCAATGGTCCTTCGGCAGGGGAAACGATCCGGTAGCGAAGGCACTACCATCTGGCAGTACGACGGGGTTCATGGTCATCATGTTCTCCTTTTCATGGCTTCGAGTAGCAAGTCCTGCACGTCGCGCTTGGTTTCGACGCGCTGGATAACGATCTCGTCAACCGTGTCAGCGGCGACGATGTTGTGGATGAATACGGGGCGGTTGTGTCCGGCCTGGGCCTGCCGAGTGGGGCCGATACGCTCGATGATTTGCAGCCGTTCTTCGAGGTTCCACCAATGGCCGAAGAACGCGATGATGTTGCCGCCATCTTGCAGGTTCAGGCCGTGGCCTGCGCTGGCCGGATGTGCGAACAGCACCGGGATTTTTCCGGCGTTCCAATCGCGGATCGTCTGCGGATCGTCGTCGAGCACGCGGCCCTTCGAGAACACCTGCGTCAGCCGGGCAAGATCGCTCTTGAAGTGATACGCCACGAGCACCGGCATCCCGGCTGCTTCGGTCACAATGCTGTCGAGCGCCTGCAACTTCACGTCGTGGACTTCGGCCCACACCTCGCTCGTGCCGTCCGTGTAGATCGCGCCGTTGGCGAGTTGCAGGCACTTGATCGTTTTGCTCGCGGCGTTGAAGGCTTCGATGGCCGTGCCGTCAGACAGCGCGAGGAACATCTCGCGCTCCATCTCGCGGTACATGCGCTTTGCTGCGGCGGGCAACTCCACGCGCACAGTGTTCACGATCAACTCGGGTAGATCGAAAAAATCGCGCGCATCGAGCGACAGGCAGATGTCGCGCAGCCGGGCTTCGATCTCGGCCTGGGCGAACGGCAGCGGCTCGATGTCCAGGCGCTCGCCGCGCTGCACGGATTGGAACCAGCGGTCTTTGAACGCGGTGAAGCTACGGCCCAGGCGTTCGCCCCGGTCGAGGAACCACATTTGCCCCCACAAGTCTTTCAATCCGTTCGGACTTGGCGTGCCAGTCAACTCGAAGAAATAATCGGCCAGCGTGTGCGCGACGCGGGCCAACTGCCGCGCGCGCTTTCCGCCCTGCTGCAAGCGGAAACTCTTGAGTCGTGTGGACTCGTCAGAGACGATCTTGCGAAACGGCCAGTTCTTGCCGTAGTGCTCGACCAACCACGGCACGTTGTTATAGTTGATCGTGAACACGTTGGCCGGGCGCTTGAGCGCAGCGCGGCGTTCGGCTGGCGTGCCGAGGATCGGGGCAACTTCGATGTTGCGTAGGTGCGCCCACTTGGCCGCCTCATCCGGCCACGTGCTACCGGCCACGCGCTTCGGGGCCAGCACCAGGGCCGGGCCGGGATCGACGAATTCCAGAGCGTCGAGCGCGGTGAGGGTCGATACCGTCTTGCCCAGGCCCATGCCCGCCCACGCTGCGCTGCGCGGCGTGTCGAGTAGGTGCTCGATGATGCTGCCCTGGTAGGCGTGCGGGGTGAATACACGTCGCGTCATTCGATCACCTCGAACTCGTCGGCGACGGGCCGGTTCTGCCAGCGCTTCGTCAAATGCCAGCCCTTGCACTCGGGGCATTTGTACGCCCACAACTCGATGTTCCGACGCTTGCCGACCTGCCGCGCACGGATGCGGGCGATGCGCTCGCTCACGTAGCGGGTTTTGGCGACGCAGTTGAAGTGCGCCTTGGATACAGGCACTTTCTTTTTGCTCATGACAGCACCTCATCGACGCCTTCGATGGAATCGACGACAACGACGTGCTGCCCCATGCGGCGCATCCGCTCATGCTCGCGGACTTGATGTGGTTTCGCTTTCTCGCCGGGGGCTTTGAGTTCGACCCAAAACGCCACGGGCGGTTTGCGGTAATTGCGCTCGATGCCGACGTATTTGTCGGGCGCTTTGAGCCATCGTTCGGGCAGCATCACCAACCGATCCGGTGCGCCACGGCGGCCTATCCACTTCACTTTGCGGACTTCTCCGCCCAACTCGTTGACGCGCTTGACAAGGTATTGCTCAATCTGTGATTCACGCATGATTCAGTCCTTTTTGTAGCGGTAGGCTTGAAACCCGGCTGCGGCCAGCGGCAGGCCAGCGGCCCACGACGGATTGGCCGTCATGAGATCGGACAGCAGCGCGGGGGTGTAGTCGTCGGTATCGGGGGCTTCGGTCAGCACTTCGTCATGCACAGTCAGCACGATCTCGAAACCGGCTTGTTCGATGCTCGCCATCGTTGAAGCGAGCACGTCGCGGGCGATGGCCTGGGTCACGTTCTCGGCCAGCTTGCCGCCGTAGGTATAGAGCCGCGTCCATTTGCGCGTGTATTGATGCACGCCCATGTAGGACAGCTTGCCGCCGTCGCTTATCTGCGGCGAGGGGTAACACAGGAACCGCCCGGACGGCAGCCGAATACGCAGCCACGCGCCGTCGCGGCGCAGCTTGAGCGCGCGGCACTCGAACACCTCGCCGGGGTTGAGCACGGCAAGGCGGGCAGCTTCGAGCAGATCGCGCCAGAACGCCACGGTAGCCGGGTGCTCGCGCCGCCATAGGCGCTTGAGCGAGTCGCACACGCAGAAGGTGTTGGGATCGAGGCCGAACAGCCCCATGTGCTTTGCCTTGCGCCACGAGACGAACTCCTCGGCCTCGGCCCACACATCGTCGGGGATGCTCGGGCGCGCGGTCTTTGCCATCGCATCGAGGTCGATACGGTACGTCGCCGCCCCGGTGAGGAACGCGCCAACGCCGCCCTCGTAGCCGAGCATCAACTCCATCACCTTGCCGATCTGGCGCATCATGCCGTCGCCGCTGTGCTTGTTCTCCATCACCTCGTCCGGCGTGATGGCGAAGGCACGGGCGTATGCCACGGCGTACAGGTCATGGCCTTGCCCGGCGTCGAAATCGCGGAACGCTTGCAGCTTCCACTCCTCGCCCGCTTCCCAGGCGATACCCCGGCCTTCGATGTTCGACAAGTCAGCGACGACCAGCTTTTTGCCGGGAGCGCTGACAAGCGCGCCACGGATCGCGCTGCTGGTAAGCGTCATGATGTCGCCGTCGTCGAACAGCACGTCGGCACAGTCGGCCTTGAGCAGTTCGATACCCTCGTTGATGACGCCTTGTTTGAGCGACGGGCGGGGCAAATTCTGCGGTTGAAACAGCCGACCGGCCCACCGGCCCGTGCGGGCTGCGCCGTCAAATTGCAGGCAGCCGCGCAGGCGTCCGTCGCTGCTCGCGCCATTCACCAGGGTCTTGTACTTGCTGGTGCTGGTGGTGCTGGCTTGCAGCCGGATGCCGAGCAGTTCGCGAAGTTCGATGGGCAGATCGGGATCGTTCATGCGCCGCTCAAGCGTGGCCTGCTGCATGTCGGGCAAGTCCAGGCCGTAGGCTTCGAGCAGATATGTGAGCATGGCGTCGCGCTGCGTAGCGGCCTGCACGGCGTCGTCCGTGATGTCTTGTGTACGCCGAGCGAGCACGCGCTTTTCCCGATCCGTCGCGCGGATGGCCGCGCGGGCAAGATCGAGATCGACAGTGAAGCCCCGGTCATTGATTCGCTGGTCGAGGTGCCAGAGATCGAGTTCCGCACCTCGGTAGTTCCATGACGGCAGGCGCTTATCGACTTCGCGCATGGCCTCGATGTCCAGGCCCGCGTAGGTGACGAAGCGCCGCCAGTCCTCGGGGTGGGTTTTGCGCGTGGCGCGCTTGATCTTGTTGGTTTTCGGGCGCGGCTTGCAGAACAGTTGAATCAGGCGATGGCCCTCTTTGTCCTTGGCCTTGTCAACCGGAACCTTGAGGATGTCGCACAGCGTGCCGAGTTTGCCCGGCAGCGAGTGGGCCAGCGCCTTGACCATCGTGTCGCGCCAGCGCTCGCGCGGCACGTCAAACTGCGGCCACGCATGGTGCATTACGGTGCGGTCAAAATGCGAGTTGTGCGCCCACACTTCAACGTCCTGATCGTCGAGTGCTTCGCGCAGCAGCACGGGCATCGCCGCACCCGTAGTGCAGTCCCATACCGTGACGGGCGAGTCATCGAGCGCGAAGGCGGCGAGCATGATCTCGACGCGCTCGGCGTAGGCGTGCGTGCCGTGGTTGATCGGCACGTCGGAGTACGTCTCGAAGTCGAGCCAGAGGCGGGTCATTGCTGCACACCCCCGGCCAAACGATCCCGTATCGCCTTGCGTAGCGCTGTGTGGTTGTAGCGCATGTACGGAGTGATGGCGACGCCGTGCTTGCGTAGCCATACCTTCATGGCGCGGCGGCGACGTGCGGCCTCCCGTTCGATAGATATGATTGCCTTCATGCGGCTTTCCTGAATGGTGTGAAGTGACGGCCCTCGCGCACGCACTGCCGGACGTTTTGCCGCTGCGTGCCGCCCTTGAGATGGGCCGGGTTGCAGCACAGCCGGTTGTTGCACAGGTGCATGGCGACGGACTTGGCCGTGAGGCGTCGCCCGCCGAGTTCCTGCACGGCGACGCGGTGAACCAGGAAAGTGCCAACCTTGCCCTTGCGCGGCCCCCGCTTGTAGCGGCGGGTGATCTGGCCGTAGCCGGACGAATTGCGCTTGCCCATCCAAATCCAGCACGGGGTGCCGTTGTAGAAGGACTCGTCCGAGATCATCGTGTTTGCGAGGATGCGCTCGGCAAGGCTGGCGTATTTCCTGGGCATGGCGTTACCCCAACTGCCCGCCTGGGCGTGGCCTGCCTTCCAGGTCGGCCAGAGCGTCGGCCTCGGTCAGCACAGGGTGGGTCAGTTCGCTGCACAAGGCATAGCCGAGTAGCGGCCACACCTTGTCGAGCGCACGGCCCCGCGCCAGCTTGCGGCCCGTCTCGGCGTCGAACGCCAGCGGGTCAGAGCAGAACGCTTCACCCGTGACGACAAAGCCGTTTCGCAGCGTCAGAAGGCAGATCGTCAACAGGCGCAGGGCGTCTATGTGGCGATCTTCAAGCCCGTCCAGGTAGCGTGCCGTTCCCATCGCAGACGCCTCGAAACCCGTGACGTAGTTTTCAGCGACGACTTGCTCCTCGGCGAACGTTGGGGGCATCCGGGTTGTGTGCATGGCGCGCCCCCGTTATGCGAACTCGGCGTCAGCGCCTTCGCTGATGTCGTCGAATTCATCCACGTCAGCGGCCCCGCCGCCAGCGAAGGCGTCGCCGTCCTTGAAAAATTGGACGCCGCGCAGGGACGCATTGATGCGCTTGCCGTAGTTGTTGTCTTGCGCCCAAATATCGAGCGAGACGTTCACGTAGCAACCGCCGTAGGGCTTGCCGTCAGCTTCGACCAGCGGCGACTTGTCGCGGTCGAGCACGGTGGGCCGCGTGTTGCTGCGGGCCGAGACGAACATGTTGCCGGGGAAACCGTCATAGTTCGACTTCACATCGCCGTCGTGCAGGCAGGTCTTGTCTTGCTTTTCCAGCGACTTGAGCAGCGCGTCGGCCTTGTCGGCCCACTTCTCTTTCGCCACGGTCTTGATGGCCGCCTCGATGGTCTGGATTTGCGGGTCTGCCGGGTCGATCAGGAACGATGCCGAGAAAGCGGGCTTGCCCTCGCCGTTGACGGTCTTGGCCTCGAACAGAGCGGGGAAAGCGAGGCGCACGTTGTTGAGTTTGATCTGCATGGTGTTGCTCCTAGATGAGTTTGAGTGCTTCGGAATAGAACAGCCCGGCGTTTTGCCGGAAGTGCTGCGGGTAAAGGTTTTGGACTTTGGCGACAGCGTGATTGACAGCCTTGGCGCGCTCGTGCGATTCCTCTTTGTCGGGATCGACCGCCGCAGCCCGCTTGAGCATGTCCTGCGCTGCCTCGGGCAACACGTTGTGCTGCCACTGGCCGGTGTGAACCGCACGAGCCTTCGTCATACGAATTCCTCCCCGGCTGTTTCGTCGATGAACTCATCGGCGACTTGGCCGACGACCAGCGCCGGGCGCTTGTCGCTCTCGGGGGCCACCGATGGCGAGCCTTCCGATTGCGTGATGAGTGCTTGCAGCTTGGGCCACTGACGCGGGCCGATCACGCCGTCCTTGCTCAACTTCTCGGCGGTGGTAGGCGAGATCAGCTTGAGGTCGAACATCTCCTCGGTCTTGAGCCGGAACGACTTGAGCATCGCTTCGGCCTCGGTAGCGTCGCCCCAGGCGCGGTTGCCGCGCTTGCCTTCGACCAGCTTGTACCCAGGCACGGCATTGCCCGCGAGCAGTTCAGATTCGACGCGCGCGCGGATGGCCTTACACCAGCCTTCGATCAAGTCGATGGCAGCCATGCGCTCGCCCAACTGCTCGGGCGTGACCAGGGCCACCAGCGCCTGCACCTTCTCGGCGCGGGCCTCTTTCGTCGGCGCGGTGAGATCGGAAAACTCCGCGCCCACCTCGGCCTGCACCTTCGCGCTCAACGCCGGGCAGATGGCTTTGGCGCGGCAGAAGCGGCATTGCTTGCCGGGGCGCAGTTCCTGGGCCTGGATCGCCTGCACGTCGAAAGCCGGATCGGCGTACGGCAAGGCCACGCGCGAGATCGTCCTGATCTCATCCAGCTTGTCGGTCAACTCCACCAGCGACATGTCCCACTCGCTGATGTGGTCGAGCCGGGGCTGCACGATGACAGCACGCGCCCGCTTGAAGTCCGCCGTGAACTCGTGCTCGGCCAGCGCCGCGCCCAGGTAGATCGTGAGTTGATCGTTGTTGAACGCATCGACCTTCACGCCCTTGCCGTACTTGAGATCGACGACGATCAACTCCTCGTCGAGCACGACTACGGCGTCGGACGTGCCGAAGGCATCCGGTTCGCCTGTGATGTGTGAGATCGACAGGCGCTGCTCGACGAACAGTTCGCCGCCCTGGGCCACCAGCGCACGCACATAATCGACGTACTTCTGCACGGCCTCGGCCATCTCGTGCTCGACGGTGAAAATCTTGTCCGTCAGCAGAGGGGTGTAGTCGTGCGCGATGAACACGGTGGAGCCGTCCTCATGCAGCACGATTTGCTGGCCCACGTAGCCCGCCGCAGTGCTGTTATTTTCGAGGCAGACCGATGCCAGATAGTGAGCAACCGTGCCTTCGTCGGCAAAGCTGCTGGACGTGTCCGGGATCGTGGCCTCAAGCGCGATGCTGGCCGGGCAGTAAAGCCAGCGGTGCGCGCCACTTGGGGAAAGGATCGCGTGCGTGCTCATGCCAGCGCCTTTTCCAGATCAGCCAACAGCGCGGCCCAATTCTCGGCGGCGATGTCGTTCAGGTGCTTGCCGCCGTGCTTGGCGAGAATCTCGACCAGCGCGTCGCGGTTCTTGGGGGCCAGTCGCTTGATGGCGTCGGCCACGGTCGCGCGATCCGGCTGCGCGCCGCTATTCCCACTTTGTGCCTCGCCGGAGTTCTCGGCCTTGGACTCGGGCGCAGCGTCCGCCCCCGCCTCGGCAGTAGGCCGCGTAGGGGCAGGCTTCTCCGTTGTCCGCGCAGACGTGGACTTTTTTTCGGTTGTCTCCGGCTTGGCGGCAGACTCTTTCTTGGTCTGTATGGATTCGATGGCCTTGTCGGCGGCCTCGGCGGTCAAGGCCAACGTAACGGCGGCCAGTTGTTGCGCGTTGTGTAGCGTGATAGTGACGGGGAACATGGTTTCTCCTGGTGTGGTCAAAAAGTGGTTGCTTGTGCTTCGGACACGAAGGGTTCCCACGTGTCGGGCAGCGAGCAGTTCGCGGGGGTGTTGCGGAACATCGGGGCGATGTCCGCGTCGAGATGGCCCGCAATGCCGCAGCCAATGCGAGTCACGAAAAATTGAAGGTGCGGGCGGGCCTGGGCGTACTCGATGAAGCGCTCGACAGCCTGCTCGATGGCCGGGATCGGCAAGCGGTTCGCAACCGTCGCGTCCACGGTGGGGATGGCGTAGGCGTGGCCGGTACGACCTTGGCTTGCACCCCAGGCCGCCCCGTAATGGCTGTGCGCGGCATGGGCTGCGCCGCCCAGGTGCGCGCCGATCAAGTTGCTACCGAACACGAAGATGTGTCCGGTAGGCGCGGCGCTGCCGTCCTTGTGGAATTGGCGGGCGGTCATTCGGACACCTCGACCACGTTGCCATCGGCGTCGAGCGAGTACCACGTGTCGGGCTTGATCCCGTCTTGGCCGACGATGACGGCCTTGGCGTGGATGATCCGCCCGTAGCCTTCGCCCCACTCGCCACTCTCGTCGCGGTAGACAAGGAACAACGCGGAACCTTCAATTCCTTGCGCTTTGCCCCGGACGCCCGTGGCCGATGCCGCGCTATAGCGGCCCGTGGCCGATGCCGCGCCCCGGACGCCCGTGGCCGATGCCGCGCCCTGGTCGCCCGTGGCCGATGCCGCGCCCTGGTCGCCCGTGGCCGATGCCGCGCCCTGGTAGCCCGTGGCCGATGCCGCGCCCCGGACGCCCGTGGCCGATGCCGGGGAGTTGGGATCAACCGGCTTGGCCCGGCTGAACGTGTATTCGACGGCAGCCTTAATCAGACCAGCCAGCCCGATCTCGGCTTTGATCTTGATCTTGCGGCTGGCAACCTTGGTATCGCCGCCTGTTTCACGCGAGAGATCGCCCGACTGCTCGACGACCGCGAAGCGAGAGGCACCCGGCGCGTAGTAGCCGAACACGTCGAGCGGGTATTCGCAGGCGTGAAAGCCGTTGCCGCACGCTTCGATCTTGCCTTCGGCCTCGTAGGTTTTGCCGATCTCGTACTGAAAGCGGCGGCACGTCAGGTCTTGGTGAAAGCCCTTGAACGTGGTGATGGTCTGCTCTTTATTGGTCTTTGCCATGTCTGGCTCCTAGTGGATGGTGATGGGCTTGATGAGGATGGCGAACGGCTGCGTGCTCTCGCCATCGGGGCAGGCGCAGTTCAAGGCGCGCTCCTCGGCCTCGGCACGGGTGCCTTCACAGACGAACTCGTGGAAGGCGGACGGGGTGTGGACGCGCACGAGAAAGCGCTCGGGGGTGTTGGACGTGTTCATGCGAATTCCCCTACGCGCGGCGAAACCCACTCGGGGATGTCGGCGCTGTTGTAGACACCTTCGGCGGGTGAGCGGCGGGGCGAGATGAGCGCAACGAAGTGCGGGAACTCACGCGCCACCACGAGCACCGGCTGCGTCTCATCCGCGTGATACAGAAAGGCGTAGTCCTTCGGGTCTTTAACGCCGCCGAGCAGGCCGATGGCCTTGTAAGCGTCCATCGTGAAGCGGGGGTCGAGCGTGACGCCCGCCGCGTGCTCGCCGTACTTGAGCACCGACTGCGAGTTGCCGAATAGGCGCTTGTAGTCGGGCCAGCGCCCATCGACGCTGATGGTTTCCAGCGTCAGGCCGTTGGGCTGGCGGATCGACACCTTCCACGTCTCGGCCCCGTTCGGTTCGAGCGTGACAGTCAGCCCGTCAACGTCGCGCGCACCGATCTTGATGCGGCGCAGTGCATCTTCCGGCACCAGAACCTGCGTGCCTGCGGGAACCTGGGGCGCACCTTCCTCGTACGGCAGGTAGGTTTGCAGCGCGTGCAGGCGTTGGCCGTCCGTCGCAACGAGGTTGAGGAACCCGTTGGGGGCGAACTCGAACATCACGGTGTTCAGGTAGAAGCGAATATCTTTCTTCGGGGCAGCCAGCAGCACAGCTTGCAGTTCGGACGCGCGGATCGTGAATGTGTAGGACATGGTTTCTCCTCGCCCCCCCCCCATTCGGAGGGGGCTTGCATTTAAGGGTTAGGCGAGGATGGCGTCGGCCACGGGAGAGGCGACGCCGGTTTTGATCTGCTTCATGCCCTCGGCAAGCTGCCAGAGCGCACGGTTCAGGTTGACGTTTTCAGCGATGCCCTTGACGGCGCGCGTGGTCTGGCGACGGCCATTGGCGCTGACGCTGCCCAGGCCGCCCTTGATGACGTTCTCCTGGATGCGGTTGAAGGTCATCCAGAGATCGCGGGTGTTGTCGTCGTGGCGACGCGGACGCAGCACTTGCTCGGTCGAGACGGGGTATCCGCCCTTGTGTTCGAGGTAGCGGTTTTCTTCGTTCGGCTCGCCGTACTTGGCGACGATGGCGGCGCGGGCGAGCACTTGCTGCTCGGCGTCGGACAGCGTGATGGCCTTCATCTCGTCGCGCGATTCGATGATCTGCGCGAAGCCATCGACCACGGTGAACGCGCCCTCGATCACGTCGTTCACGATGTCGCCCTTGTGATGGACGTTGATCTGCTGCGAGATCGAGGACGGCACGCACAGACCGTTGCTGCACACGAGGCGGTACATGCCGGTGGACAGTTGGTAGCCGCTGGTGCCGTCGTGCGAGTTGACCAGCACGATCTCGGGGTACTCGTCGCCGACGAAGTTGGCAACGTCCTGGATGCGACGCAGACGCAGCATGTGGCGGGTGAACTCGGCCTTGCCGGGGATGCGGGTGCGCCCTTGCGTCGCGTTCACGACCTCGAAGCCTTCGCGGCGCAGGCCGTTGAGCACGTCGATGGTGGGGATGAAGGTGTAGCGGTCGCTGCGCGAGTCGTGCTTGCCTTCGGCAAAGACGCTCGGGGCGACGCGGTGGATTTGCTCGTCGGTCAGGGCGACGGGCATACGGACGTTCGCGTTACGACGCGCGCCGATGGTGAAATTGTGCAGTTGGCTGTAGGCTTGGTTCATTTTTCGCTCCGGTGAGAGTCATCGCGTAAGTGCGATGGAGCGAATTACACCATACGGTGTATCTGGTGTAAACACCTTTTGGTGTAATCAAGCCTACTTTTACAAACTGTTTCATCTCACCGAATGGTGAATACGCAACAAAAAGCCCGCCTCAATGGGCGGGCTGTGTTATGCAGCGGGGATTGTCTAGGTCTTTTTGCGCGCGAACCAGTGCCACGCGCACCAGCCAACACCAGCAAGAACCAATATCGAGCCGAAGGCGGCCTCACCACTTCCGAACCATTTGCCGGGGGTGGCCGCGATGCTGAACAGGACGGCGGCCACGACAACAGCCATGATCCCTTGCATCACTCGTCTTTCACGTTGCTTGTTCATGTTGTCGTCCTCCTGTTGGTAGTGCGATCACCGAGACATGGTATCCCTCGACCACACCAGTTTCAAGGGCCGCTCTTTATGCGACGCGGCTTTTTATAGGGGGCGCGGCCCCGGCGATGAAGCCCGACACCATAGAGTCGAGTTGTTCTTTCTTGCTCTGTGGCAGCGCCACGTAATCATCGTAGGGCGCGCGAAACGGCCACGCCGGGCGGGCCTGCTGTACGGGCGTTGCACCTTCGCCGGGGGACACCAGCGCGATGCGCTGGCCGGTGGCTGCGGCCCATGAATTTTCCATATCGCGCGCTACCTTTTCTCCGAACGATTTGCGCCCCGCCAGCATGTCGCCGATCTGGCGATCTGGTTTACCTGTTCGTTTTGCGACTACGGCTTGACCATATTTATCAACAAGGTCTTGCAAAGCCTGCCGCCGGATTTCGGGTGTGCTCATTGTTGGATTTCAACACATATTCACCATTAGGTGAATCCCTACCTTTTGCCTAATATACACCAAATGGTGTATTCTCTCGGCAGATTCCGAGGACACCACAATGAACCGACACACCATTTTCAGCACCCGTCGCAAGAACCTTCGCATCCTGATCGACACGCAATTTGCGGGCAATCAGACCGAGTTTGCGCGGGCGATCAACAGCCTGCCCGCTGTGGTGAACCGCTGGCTCACCGAGCACGCACGCGACCGGCGCAATATCAGCGAGCGTACGGTCTGGAAGATCGAAGAAACCTGCAACCTCACTCCGGGGTGGATGGACACAGCACGATGAATCAAGGCGCGACCCCCCAGGAGTGGGCGCACTTTGATCTAGTGCTTGGTCTTGGCAACGACTTGCTGCCTGTCGTCTCCAATCTCGAAGCGCGGATCGCCCCCAACTCCAAGCTAAAAGCCCTCGGCAAAACGCCGAGCCAATACAACGACGCGCACCACGTCGTCGGCATCGCCGACTGGCCGAACCACATTGCCAGCGACCTGAATCTCACGCGCTGGCAGCGCGAGCCGGACTATGGCCTGTGTGTCATCACCCGGCGCGTGCGGGCCTTCGACATCGACATCCACGACCACGACCACGCGCAAGCGGTGGTTGCGACGATCACGCAGCACCTGGGCGTCACGCCCCCGTGCCGCTGGCGGGAGAACTCCGGCAAGGTGCTGCTCGCCGTGATGATCGAGGGCGACATGCCCAAGCGCAAGATCGTGGTTGAGGGCGGCATGATCGAGTTCCTCGCCACGGGCCAGCAGTTCATCGCCGCAGGCACGCACACGAGCGGCGTGCGCTACCGCTGGCGCACGGGCGAGGTTGATGGCTTGCCCGAGGACATCCCCACGGTGACGACCGAGCAGTTCGAGTCGTTATGGGCGGTGCTGGTCGAGCGCTACGCCATCGAGACACCACGCCAGCGCGGCCACGGCGCGCGCAAGCACGAGGCCCACATTGATCTACCCGATCCGGTGGCCGACTACCTGGACGCGAACGGCCACGTCATCGGCGTGGATCGCAGCGGCGCGCTGCTCATTACCTGCCCGTGGTCTGCCGAACACACGCAGGGCGAGGACGGCGACGGCTCGACGGTGTGGTTCATGGCCGGGACGAACGGCTATGATCGCGGCCACTTCCGGTGCCTGCACGGGCATTGCGAGGATCGACACGACGGCGATCTGTTCGCCGCCATCGGCTACCAGCCGAACCACGAGGCCGACTTCGCCATGATCGAGGCCGACGAGATCGACGAGGACGGCCAGCCGCCGCGCCCGGTGGATGCACTCGCCGCGCTCGGGTTGCGGCGCAAGGTAGGCAAGGGGCAATGGGCGGGCTGGTTCGTCGCCACGGCAGAGAACCTTGTCGCCGCGCTGCGCCTCGCGCACGTGGCCGGTTTCGAGGTGCGCTTCGATGTGTTCCGCGACGAGATCATGCGCCGCCAGCCTGGGGGTGAGTGGCAGCCGTTCAAGGATGCCGACTACACCCGGTTGAAGCTGGCGCTCGAAGGCGCGCACTTCGAGCCTATCCCGTTCGAGTTGCTCAAGGCGTGCGTGCGGTTGGTGGCCGATGAGCAGATGTTCGACAGCGCGCAGGATGCCGTCGCCCGGCTGCGGTGGGACGGCGTGCCGCGTATCGAGTCGTTCTATTCGCGCTACTTCAAGGCCGCCGACACCCCGTACACGCAGGCGTGCGGCCTGTACACCTGGACGGCGATGGCTGGCCGGGTGCTCAACCCCGGCTGCAAAGCGGACATGGTGCCGATCCTGGTGGGGCCGCAAGGCTTACGCAAGAGCACGGCGGTCGAGGTCATGGCGCTCAATCCCGAGTGGCACGGCTCGCTGTCACTGTCCGGCAAGGACGCCGACCTATCCCGGCAGATGCGCGGCAAGGCCGTGATCGAGTTGCCCGAGTTGCGCGGGCTTCGTACGCGGGAGTTGGAAGCGATCAAGGCGTTCATCACCGAGGGCAGCAACGCATGGGTTGCCAAGTACCAGGAGTTCGAGACGAAGTACCCCCGGCGCTGTCTGTTCATCGGTACGACCAACGAGCAGGAGTTTCTCGACGACGACACCGGCAACCGGCGCTGGCTGCCGATCACGGTGGGCCTGATCGACACCGACGCGCTGGCTGCCGATTGCGCGCAGCTTTGGGCCGAAGGCGTCGAGCGGTTCAAAGCGGGCGGCGTGCAGTACGCACAGGCCGAATCGCTGGCGACGGCGGAACACGCGGCGCACACGATTTCGGACGAGTGGGAAGAACCAATACGCAATTTTTTGCAGACTCCTGACGAGTTATCAGGCGAGAAACCAGAAGATCGCGGTTTCATCACGAGTTCGCAAATTTTTGCACACGCGCTGTTTATTACAGTTGAACGCACGGATACGCGCACGGCGAAGCGGCTGGCGCGCGCAATGCGCGCGTTGGGATGGGAAAAGGACGACAGGCGCAAGAATACGGTAGGACGCGGCTGGCGTCGTGTGACACATGATGACACATGCGAGTTTTGCTAGTGTCCTTTGCTAACCCCTTATTTCTTGCTGCTTTGGACACATAGGACACATAGGACACATAAAAATGAAGGTATTACACGCCTGTATTATTGTGTGCCGTCAGGGAAAACAGAAGGAATTTTGGTGTCCCATGTGCCTTATGCGTCCTAAGTGTCCCGGCAAGATAGCCACAAATGAATGAGTAATTTTTTGCGAGTAAGCACATGACTACAACCAACATACACGGACGCCGCATCGGCGAAGATCACCCTCGGGCAACTCTGACCGACCAGGATGTCGCCCTGATATTCGCCATGCTCGACGAGCGCGACGCCGCCCTCGAACGGTGGAAGGGCGAAGGGATGGACGCTTGGCAGATCGACAACGCCTTGACGCTCACGGGCCTGTCCTACCGGCTCATTGCGGACAAGTTCAACATCGACAAGAGCACGGTTTTTAAGATAGCCAGCGGCGCGCGTCGCAGCCAGACGACGGAATAACAACCGAGTGGCCGTGTGCCACGTACCCCGTGGCCTTATATCGCGCGCGCGAGGGTTCAAATGGTGATATGACGATCACCAACGACAACCGAGAACAGCGACAAGGCATCTTCCTTCGCGCCCTCGCGCAAGGCGAGACAATGGCGCGCGCGCTGGCCCAGGCGGGCATCGCCTCGCGGCAGACCATCAACGCATGGCGCGAGAAGGACGCCGACTTCGCCGCCGCCTACACCGAGGCGATGGAAAACGCCGCCGACCTACTCGAAAGCGAAGCCCGCCGACGCGCCGTGGATGGTGTGGAAGAACCACTGCACTACCAGGGGCAAATCTTCGCGCATGTACGCCGGTACAGCGATCCGCTGCTGCTGGCCCTGCTCAAAGCCACGCGCCCCGAGAAGTTCAAGGACCGCGTTGAACACTCCGGCAGTGTCGAAGTGAATCTGGCCGAGCGGCTCGCTCGTGGCCGTGCGCGCACGGGTTCAGGCCAATGACCAACGCCGACATGCAACTCGCCGACGAGATCGCGCGGTTCTACGCCGACCCGCTCGGCTTCGTCATGTTCGCCTATGAGTGGGACACCGACCCGGCGCTGCAAGTGTGCAAGCTGCCGGAACCCTGGTGCTTCATCTACGACTGCGAATTCGGCCCCGACGTGTGGGCTTGCGAGTTGCTCGACACCATCGGCCAGCAGGTACGCGGCAACGCCTTCGACGGCCTGCACGCAGTGCGTGCCATCCGCGAAGCGGTTGCCAGCGGCCACGGTATCGGCAAGTCGGCCATCACAGCGTGGCTTGTTGACTGGATCATGAGCACCCGGCCCTACGCACGCGGCACAGTCACGGCCACGACCCTGCCGCAGCTTGAGAGCAAGACCTGGGCCGAGATCGCCAAGTGGACAAAGAAGTGCATCACGGGCCACTGGTTCGACGTGACCACGGGCCGCAACTCCATGAGGATGTCGGCCAAGAGCGACCCCGAGGCGTGGTTCTGCACGGCGCAAACCTGCCGCGAGGAGAACAGCGAAGCCTTCGCCGGGCAGCACGCCGCCAACTCCACCAGCTTCTACATCTTCGACGAAGCCTCGGGCGTGCCGGACGTGGTGTGGGAGGTGGCCGAAGGCGGCCTGACGGACGGCGAGCCTATGTTCTTCGCGTTCGGCAACCCGACGCAGAACAGCGGCAAGTTCTACGACTGCTTCAACGCCCAACGCCATCGTTGGGGGACACGCCAGATCGACAGCCGCGCGGTGCAGATTAGCAACAAGGAAACGATCAACGAGTGGATCGCCGACTACGGCGAGAACAGCGACTTCGTGAAGGTGCGCGTGCGCGGCATGTTCCCGGCGATGTCGGCCAAGCAGTTCATCAGCGTGACCGATGCCGATGCCGCCCTGGGCAAACACCTTCGCCACGAGCAGTACGCTTTCGCGCCCAAGATTCTGACATGCGATCCAGCCTGGGAAGGCGACGACGAACTCGTGATCGGCCTGCGGCAAGGGCTGCGCTTTGACGTGCTGCGGACGATCCCCAAGAACGACAACGACGTGCAGATCGCTACGCTGCTCGCCAGCCTTGAGGACGAGCACGCCGCCGATGGCGTCATCATCGACTTCGGCTACGGCACCGGCATTTACAGCGCCGGGCAGACGATGGGCCGCGACTGGCTGCTCGCGGACTTCGGCAGCAAATCGCCAGACGCCGGGTGCTTGAATCTGCGCGCGTTCATGTGGCGCGAGATGCGCGACTGGCTCAAGGCCGGTGGCGCGATCCCGGACGATAAGGTGCTGTACGCCGATCTCATCGCGCCGCAGACCGTGCCACGTGCAGACGGCGTGATCCAGCTTGAAGCGAAGAAAGACATGAAGCGGCGCAACCTGCCGTCGCCCAACCGGGCCGACGCGCTCGCGCTGTCCTTCGCGTTCCCAATCAGCCGAAAACAACACGTCCACGTCAACCGACAAGACACGATCCGGGGCCACGATCCGTACGAGGCCGTCTCACCCCGTGGCCTTGACGAGCAACCGACCGAACACAATCCCTACGCAAACCTGTAGGAGTCTGCTGTGATCGTCGTGAAGCGCGTCAGCGCGGACGAATTTCTCGCCCGCCCCGAAGTCCCCGCCTTGCTCGCCGAGTACGCGAATGAATCGCGCATCGGCGGCCTGCCTGCGCCCGCCCCCGACGCCGACCTGTACCGGGCCATGTATGCCAGCGGCACGATGCACCCGCTTGTCGCCTTCGACGGCGACGTGATGGTGGGTTTCGCCGTGCTGATCGTGTACCGCAATCCGCACTATGGCGTCGTGATGGGCGTGCTCGAAAGCCTGTTCGTTGGCGGTGAATACCGCAGCGGTGGCGCGGGCCTGCAACTGCTCAAGATCGCCGAGACGTTCGCCGCTGGCATTGGGGCCGTGGGCCTGTTCGTCAGCGCGCCCGACGAGTCGCGCCTCGCGCAGATCATGGACGCCAAGCGCAGCTACACGCTGACCAACCGCGCCTACTTCAAGCCGCTTACCGAGGGCCAGTCATGAGCGAGATCGCCACACTGCCGCCCGTGCTGCCGCCATCGAGCGAGCGCACCATCGCCTTTGTCGATGAAGTCGCCCGTCGCCATTTGCAGGAACCGCAGCCGATCATCTTCACGCACCACGTCCTGCACGGCGGCGTGTACGCGCGCACGATGATGATCCACGCCGGGCAGCAGATCACCAGCACGCTCATCAAGGTGCCGACCGTGCTCACGATCTGCGGCGACTGCGAAGTGCTCGCGGGCGATGGCAACACCTACCACGTGCAGGGCTTTCAAGTGCTGGCCGCCAGTGCTGGCCGCAAGCAAGCCTACATCGCGCACGAGGACACATTCGTCACGATGGCCTTCGCCACGGACGCCAAAACCATCGAAGAAGCCGAAGAACAGTTCACCGACGAGGCCGACCGGCTTCTGTCGCGCGTCGGCGAGAACACCATCATCATTACGGGAGAATAGCCATGTCCGGTGCCGTTACCGCTACCGCCGTGGGCCTGGGGGCTTCGGCCCTTGGCGCAACAACCGCCGTCGCCGTGGGCGCTGGCCTTGCCGCTGGCGCTGTCGCTATGACGCAAGGCCAGCAAGCACAGCGTGCTGCGAACGCTGCACAATCGGCACCGTTGCCTGCGCCGACCGCCCCCAACGCGCCCCCACAAGCGACGCCCGCCCCTTCCGAGCAGGCCAACCGCAACGCCACGTCGTCGGCGGCAGGCGGCGGCATGACGGCAGGCAACGCCTCGACGCTGCTCACGGGCGCGCAAGGCGTGCAGCAGGGCGACGAAACCCTGGGTCGAAACACCTTGCTCGGCGGTTAAGACATGGCCCGCCCCGAAGTACCACTCCGGCAGCGCCTGCTTGCACGCAAGAGCGCTATCTGGCAAGAGCGCACCACGTGGATTCAGCGCTACCGCGAAGTCACGGACATCTTGCTGCCGTACTCGGGGCGCTATTTTGCGAGCGATCACAACAAGGGCAACAAGACCTTCAACTCGATCCTCGACTCCACGGCCACGGGCGCGCTGGACATCGCCAGCGCTGGCCTCATGTCCGGCGTCACCTCGCCCGCCCGCCCCTGGTTCCAGCTTGCCACACCTGACCGCGACTTGATGGAGTACGACCCGGTGCGTCGCTGGCTCGCGCTCGTCGCCAAGATGATGCGCGACATCTTCAACAAGTCGAACACCTACAACTCGCTGCACACGATGTATGAGGAGTTGCTCGCGTTCGCCACGAGCGCAAGCATCGTTGAGGGCGACTTCCACAACGTGATCCACCAGACCGTGTTGACGGCGGGCGAGTACGGCATCGCCGTGGACGACAAGGGCCGGGTCAATACCCTGGTGCGCGAGTTCGAGATGACGATGATGCAAGTCGTCGAAAAGTTCGTCGTGCGGCCCGATGGCACGATGGACTGGTCTGTCGTCTCGCCCACGGTGAAAAACGCCTGGGACTTGAACAAGAACCTCGACCAGTGGATGAGCATCGTTCACATCGTTCAGCCGCGCGACCAGCGCGACGTACGCAAGCGCGACCAGCGCAACATGCGCTTTGGCTCCTACTACCTGGAACCGGGGCGCGACAACGTGGACATCGCGGGCGAGCACCTGCTGCGCGAGTCCGGCTACAACACCTTCCCCGTGCTCGCGCCTCGCTGGAACGTGCGCGGTGGCGACATCTACGGCAACGGGCCGTCGTTCCGTGCGCTTGGCGACATTCGCCAGTTGCAACAGGAACAGTTGCGTAAAGGGCAGGCCATCGACTTCCAGACCAAGCCCCCGATTCAAGTGCCATCCGACCGGAAAAACTCGCACCTGTCGATGCTGCCGGGCGGCGTGTCCTACATCCCGATGGGCCAGACCGCGCAGCCCGCGACACCCTTGTTCACGTCCGACCTGCGACTCGACCATTTGCTGCTCGACATCCAGGACGTACGCCAACGGATCAACCGCAATTTCTTCGTCGATCTGTTCCTCATGATCTCGCAGGACAACCGCCGCACCCCCGCGACGGCTACCGAGATCGCCGAGCGGCAAGAGGAAAAGATGCTCGTGCTCGGCCCGGTGCTTGAGCGCTTGCACAACGAACTACTCTCGCCGCTGATCGAAACGACCTTCGCGCGCATGGTGGCGGCTGGCATCCTGCCGCGCCCGCCGCGCGAGTTGCAGAACATGGAGTTGTCCGTCGAGTTCATCTCGATCATGGCCCAGGCGCAAAAGATGATTGGCCTGGGTTCGCTCGACCGGATGCTCGGCACGGTGGGCCAGCTTGCCGCAGGTACGGGCGACCCGTCCGTGTGGGACAAGATCGACCTGGACAAGACGATCAATCACTACTCCGACATGCTCGGCGTCGATCCCGAGGTGATGCGAAACGACGAAGGCGTCGCCATCATCCGCACGGAACGCGCGAAAGCGCAGCAGGCACAGCAGACCCTCGCCGCTACGCAGCAGGCTGCCGGGGCCGCGAAAGACCTGTCGGCGGCTGATCTGTCGGGCAACAACGCGCTCACCTCGGTTGTGCAGAAACTCACGGGCTACAACGCGCCGCTGTCGCAGTAGCACCCCGTGGCCTTGATCGAGAAACGCGCACGTAACGTATCGCCCTATGACATCAGAACACAACCCGCTTGATCTTCCTGGTCAAGATCGCGCCGAGGCTGATAAGGCCGAGGATGAGCGTCTAGCGAGGGAGCGAGAGAAAAGTGATCTCTGTGTGGTCATGGGAAGTAAAGAGGGCCGCCGTGTTGTGTGGCGACTGCTCGAAGCGGCTGGCATACATCGCATTAGCTTTGTGGCTGGCGACCCGCTTGCAACGGCGTTCAACGAGGGCCAGCGCAATCTCGGGTTGATGCTTCAAGCGGAAGTCGAAGCCGCTTCGCAAAAGCGCTTCATCGACATGATGCGGGAAGCCCAAGAGCAAAAGGAACGTGATGAGCAACGAAACGCAGACCGCCGAAACCGCAGCGCCGAGTAGCACGCCCGCTACCGCCGCGCCTGCTGCGCCAGCCACGAGCACGCCGACACCGGCACCCGCTCCGGCTGCACAGCCCGCTACGCCCGAGAGCACGCTCCTGGGCGGTGGCGCTGCACCCGCCACGCCCGAGCAGGGCCAGCCCGCTACGCCGCAAGCCGCCCCCGAGGCGAAACCCGACGAGCAGCCTGCTACTGCCGAGCCGGTCAACTACGACGATCTGCAAGCCCCCGAGGGCGCGCAATTCAACCCGGAATCGTTGGGCGAGTTCAAAGCCCTGGCGACCGAGATGAAGCTGCCCAAAGAGCAGGCGCAAAAACTGGCCGACCTGGGCGTCAAGGCCATTCAGCGCCAGCAGGAACAGTTCATGCAAGCCATCGCTGCCGAGCACGCCCGGTGGGCGGAAGCCTCGCGCACCGACCCGGAATATGGGGGCGACAAGCTGGACGAAAGCCTGGGCCTTGCTAACCGCGCGCTGTCGGAATTCGCCAGCCCCGAGATGCTCAAGCTGCTCACCGAAAACAAGTTGGGCAATCACCCCGAGATCATCCGTACCTTCGTTCGCGTGGGCCGGGCGATCAGCGAGGATCGACTTGTGACCGGGGCTACCAAGCCCCCGGTGCGTGATGCGCGCAACTTCTACCCCAATTCCAACCATACCGCGTAACGGAGAACGAACATGGCTACTCTCGCCAATACTCACCCCACGCTGCTGGACATCAAGAATCGTCTCGACCCGAACGGGCAAGTCGCCCAGGTTATCGAGATGCTGAACCAGCAAAACGAAATCCTGGAAGATGCCGTCTGGATCGAGGCCAACGAATTGACCGGCCACACCACCAGCATCCGCACGGGTATCCCCGAGCCGACGTTCCGCAAGCTGTACGGCGGCGTGCAGCCCACCAAGAGCACCAGCGTCAAGGTCAAGGAAGGTCTTGGCATGTTGGAAAACTATGCCGAGGTGGACAAGGCACTGGCCGACCTGAACGGGAATTCGGCCTCTTGGCGTCTGTCCGAAGAAAGCGCCTTCATCGAAGGCTTCGGCCAAAAGCTGTCGCGCTACATGATCTACGGTAGCGAGGCCACGGAACCCGAAGGCTTCACCGGCTTCGCTCCGCGTTTCAATGCCACGGATGCGGTCAACGGCGGCAACATCATCATGCCGTCTGGCGGCGCGTCTGGCAGTGACAACACCTCGTTGTGGGTCATCGGGTGGGGGCCGCTGTCCGCACACATGATCTACCCGAAGGGTTCGCAAGCTGGCCTGCAAATCCATGACAAAGGCCAAGTCACCATCGAAAACATCGATGGCAACGGTGGCCGTATGGAAGCCTACCGCACTCACTACAAGTGGGACGCCGGGCTTGTCGTGCGCGATTGGCGCTACGTAGTTCGCATCGTGTTCGATCCGAATACTGTTGGTGCCGAAAAAGAAGGCTACACCGGCCCTCTGTTGCGCGACATGCTGGCGAAGGCAATGCGCCGCATCCCGAATCTGAACAACTGCCGCCCTGCGATCTACATGAACCGGGATTCGCTCGACGCCTTCGACCTGCAAATGAACCGCGACCCTCTGTTGTCGTTCACCACCCAGGAGAACGCACAAGGCAAATTCGTCACGACCTTCCGGGGTGTGCCGATCCGCCGCGTCGATCAAATTCTGTCCACCGAAGCGGCTCCTGCCGCCTAAGCGGGCGCATCCCAAGAACTCAAGGAGAATCGACCATGATTATCGACAAGCGCAACGAGTTCGCCGACGCGCTCGCCCTGAACACGGGCGCGCCGGGGACTTTCCTCCTGGGCGACGTGATCGACACGCAAGCGCCGACCATCAGCCCCAACACCACGCTCGACCAGGAAGGCTCCGATCTGTACCTGTTCGTGAGCGTAGACACGAAGGCGACCTCGGCGGGCGATGCCACGCTGCAAATCAAGCTGGTGTCTGACGCCCAGGCGGCTATCTCCACCAACGGAACCGCGACCGAGCACATCGTGCTGCCGGTCAAGGCTGTTGCTGACCTGACCGCTGGCGCGGTGCTCGGCTGCGTGCGCCTGCCATCGGGCAGCTACGAGCGTTACCTGGGCATCCTGCAAGTAACAGGCGAGGCCGCGTTTACGGCGGGCAAGATCAATGCCTTCCTGACCTCCGACCCGGCGATCTGGCGGCCCTACGCCGATAACGTCTAAGGGGGTAGACGATGGCTGAACAGACCCCCAAGCAGACGGGTGTTATTACCATCGTCGCTGTCGAGCGCGGTTTCCTCGGTGGCGCGATGGTGGAACCCAACGCGAAATTCAACTGGCCTGCTGACAAGCCGCTGCCGAAGTGGGCGGCCAAAGAAGGCGACCAACGGCTTGCGCGAGCCAAGCGCCCGATCACGGCTGCCGACCTGAAACCGCAGGCGATCAACGACGCGGTACGAGGCAAGGCCGAGGCATTGCGAAACGAGTTCGCCTGAACCCCACCGGGAAATCAGGCCACGGGGGCGGGCGGCTATCGCCTCGCCCCCGTTCCATTTATAGGGGCATGGCGTGGCATCGAAAATCGACATTTGGAATCTGGCACTCTCGCACGTCGGTACGGCGGCGACCATTGCCGACCCCGACGAGCAAAGCGTGCAGGCCAACCACTGCCGCCGCTTTTATCCGGCGGCCCTGGGCTGCGCGCTTGAGCGGCACTCGTGGCGCTTTGCGTCACGTCGCGCGCGTCTCGTCCAAGTCAACAACAACATGAACCAGTGGGCTTTCGCCTACGCGCTGCCGAACCTGTGCGTGCGGCCCCGCGCGGTGCTGTGGCCCGACGCCCAGGACGATTCGGACGAACAGCCCTACGAGGTCGAAGGCACGGACACGGTAGACATCCTGTACACCAACGTCGAGAACGCCGTGCTCAAGTACACGGCGCTCGTCGAGGACGTGAACCGCTTTTCGCCGTACTTCAAACTCACGCTGTCCTACGATCTGGCCGTGCTGCTGGTGGGGCCGCTATCCAAGGACGTGCAGATGAAAGCGCGGCTCATGCAGGCCGTGCAGTATTACGTCGGGCTGGCCCAGGCTGCCGACGCGAATAGCGGGTTGAGCACCACCTACAACGACTTCACCCCTGAACACTTGAAGGCGCGCAATGGGTACTAAGATCGAAACCCTGCAACGCTCGTTCGCGGGCGGCGAGATCGGGCCGGAACTACACGGGCGCATCGACCTGACGAAGTACCAGACGGGCCTCTCGCGCTGCGAGAACTTCATCGTGTTACCGCACGGCCCGGTGCAGAACCGCCCCGGCTTCGAGTACCTGAACCTCACCCGCGCGCAGAACGATACTGCCGCCCCCAAGGTGCGGATCATCCCGTTCTCGTTCAACACTGAACAGACCTACGTGATCGAGTTGGGCGCGGGCTACATCCGCTTCTACACGCAAGGCTCTACGCTGCTCGGGGCTGCCAGCCTGGACATCACCGGCATCTCGCAGAACAACCCGTGCGAAGTGACCTACGACGGCGACGATCCTGCCGAGGGCGCGTACATCTACCTGTCCGGGATCGGGGGCATGACGTGGCTCAACGGGCGCTTTGTGCAGGCCCGCAACGTCGTCACGGCGGCCAACACCTTCGAGGTGTGGGACGATGACGGCCCGGTTGACTCGTCGAACTATCCAGCCTACACAAGCGGCGGTACGGTGCGTTTCCCCTACTCCCTCACGACCGATTACACAGAAGCGGAACTGTTCGATATCCGTTTCGTGCAGTCTGCCGACGTGCTCACGCTCGTCCACCCAAACCATCCGCCGCGTGAACTGCGCCGCCTGGGGGCGACTTCCTGGGCGCTCGTGGACATTGAGTTTTTGCCGACTATTGCCGCCCCAGGCGCGCCGACAGTGACAGCGCACGTCGCCCCCCTGCCAAGTGGCGCGCCCGCCGACACTCCCGTCGAGTATTTCTATAAGGTGACGGCGGTGGCCGCCGACACGCTAGAGGAATCGCTCGCATCGGAATCAGCCAGCGCCTCGGTGGACTTGAGCCGACAAGGTAATTACAACGCAATCGTCCCGCCTGCCGTCGAGGGGGCGGTGCGCTACAACATCTACAAGCTGGACGGGGTATATGGCTACATCGGCCAGTCTGACGGCGGCGAGTTCCGCGACGTGAACATCACGGCGAACATTAGCCAGACGCCGCCCGAGAACAAAAACCCTTTTACGACCCACGGTATTTCTTCCGTGCCGGTCATCGCAGGCGGTAATGGGTACGGCCCGGCGGCCACGCTCGAAGTCACTGATGACAAGGGCAGTGGGGCCAAACTCACCCCCATCATTGGTGAGGGGGGCATCGTCACCGGGGTGCGCGTCGATTCTCCTGGCGAAAATTACACTGCGCCGACCGTAACCTGGGCAGATGCGGCAGGCGGCAGCGGCGCGGAGTTTGGCCCGGCAGAATTGACCCCGGACAATTTCCCTGGCGCTGTGGGCTATTACGAGCAGCGACGTTGCTTCGCAGGTACGGGCATCATGCCGCAAAACTTTTGGGCGACGCGCTCGGCTACCGAGAACAACATCTCGTACTCCATCCCGACGCGCGATGACGATTCGATCCAGTTCCGCATCGCCGCGCGCGAGGTCAACCGGGTGCAACATATCCTGTCACTCGACGTGCTGATTTTGCTCACCACGGGCGGCGAGTGGAAAATTGCCCCTCAAAACTCTGACGTGCTCACTCCTACCTCGGCCTCGCCTAAGCAATTCTCGGCGGAAGGAGCGAGCCGTGTATCCCCCGTTATAACGGCGAGCAGCGTAATCTTCGTGCAGGAGGCCGGGCGTCGGCTGCGCGAGATGAAGTACAAGTGGGAGGCCAACGGCCTCACTACGGAGGACATCTCGCTCATGGCTCCTCACCTGTTCGACGATTACAAGATCGTCGATATGGCTTATGCCAAATCACCCCACCGGCTGATCTGGTGTGTGCGATCCGATGGCGCGCTGCTGTGCCTGACGTACCTGCCCGAACAGCAAGTCCTCGCGTGGAGCCAACACAAGACAGACGGGCTTTTCAAGTCCATCGCCTGCATCCAGGAGGACGGGGAATACACGCTCTACGCGGTTGTTGAGCGCACCTTGCAGGGCAAGCAACGCAACTGCGTCGAGCGGATGCGAAAGCGCATATCCAACGTGCAGGCCGACGCCTACTTCGTTGACTGTGGCCTGACGTACAACGGGCCGCCGACTTCGACCGTGCGCGGCCTGTGGCATCTTGAAGGCCGTCGCGTGACGATCCTGGCGGACGGCGCTGTCGTGCCGACGCAGGTTGTGCAGAACGGCGCGATCACGTTGGCCCAAGAGGCAAGCGTGATCCATATCGGCCTGCCCATGATCGCGTACTTGCAGACCCTACCGCTGGCGTTCCAGGCCCAGGCAGCCGGACAGGGCTACACCAAAAACATCAACGCGGTGTACTTCCGGGTGAAGGAAACCTCGGGCCTCGAAATTGGGCCGACGTTCGACGAACTCAACGAGTGGACGTTGCGGCGATCTGGCGACACCAGCCTGTCGCCCGCGCTCTATTCCGGCTTGAGCGAATTCCCCATCATGCCCGAGTGGGGCATGGACGCCTCTGTGTGCATCCGGCAGGCCGCCCCCCTACCCGCGACCATCCTCTCCATGACCATCGACGCCACGATAGGCGGCTAGGCCGTGGCCTTGTCTCGGCGGGCGGCGGTTACGCTCGCCGAACATATGAAGGAATAAATCATGTCGGGAGCAGCCAGCGCAGGAGGTGCCGCACAGGCCATGTCGATCATCGGTTTGGGAACCCAAATCGGCGGCATGGTGGGCGGCGCTTCGACTGCGAAAGCCAACGCGAAAATTCAGCAAGCGCAGTTGAACTCGCAAGCGGACGCCTATGCCTATCAGGCCAAGGTGAGCCGTAACAACGCGATGGTTGCCGAGTGGCAAGCGCGCAGCGCCATCGCCGCCGGGGGCAAGCAAGAACAGGCCCTGCAACTCAAAACAGCGGCGCTTGAAGGCGCGCAGCGCGCCCGGCTGGCGGCCAACGGCGTCGATGTCACCCAGGGTAGTGCCGCGAATATCCTGGCCGACACGAGGTATATGGGCCAGCGTGATGTGGACACCGTGCGGCTGACCGCTGCGCAGCGGGCATGGGCCTACCGCACGCAAGGACAAAACGAACTCGACAACGCCGCCATGCTCGACACGACGGCGGCCAACACCCGGCGCGGTGCGTCCACAATCAGTCCAAGCGGTGCCTACATGGGTTCCCTGCTCACTGGCGCGGGCCAAGTCGCCTCGGGCTGGTACAAGTATTCGGAAGCCTTCGCCCCGCCGTCCGGTGTCGATCCGGCCATCATCAACGCGGCCAACGGGACGGACGACCCCATCGGCTACCTCGCTTTGAATCTATAGCCATGCCGACCGTACCGACCTACGACGCCCCCCAAGTTGCTTCGACCGAATTGCCCGGTGTGGGCCTGCGCTCCGTCGTGTCCCCCGGTCTGCTCACGGCTGGCTCGCGTGGGGCCGAGATCGCTCTACGCGACAACGCGAGCAACGCACGTGGCGCGATGGACTTGGGCCGTGCGGTGCTCGACATCGGCGTGAAAATGCAGGCGCGTGACGATCTCGAAACGATCTTCACGCAGGAAACCGCTCTCAAAGATGGATGGGTCAAATTCCAAAACGAAGCGCGCCAGCGTAACGGCGCGAACGCTGCGGGCCTGACGGCGGAAACCGATGCGTGGTTTCAGCAGCAGGAGCAGGAACTCACCAAAAACTTCACCAATCGCAACCAGCAAATTGCTTTCGCCAAGACCTTCGGCCAACTACGCGCGCAGGCGATGGGCAGCATGTCGGCCTACGAGACGCAGGAACGCGAGCGCTCGCTGGCCGAGACTGCCGAGGCGTCGATAAATAGTTCGATCAATCTGGCGGCTACGGCAGCGCTCGACCCCAAAACGAACCCTGCACCGGCAGCCGCCCAGGCGCGCGAGGACATTCAATCGCGGCTGGACGTGATCGGCAAGATGCGTGGCTGGACACCCGAAGTGCTCGCTGACAAGAAAGCGAAGATGCTGGACAGCCTGCACATGTCTGTCATTGCGGCGATGATCGACCAGCGCCCCGGCGTGGCGAAAGCCTACATGAAGGCCAACAAGGACGAGATCAGCGGCGTGAGCCAAGCGAAGGTGCGCGACTGGCTCGACACCATCGCCAAGCGCGCCGAGGGCGACGTAATCCTTGCTACGGCGCAATCCTTCGCTGACGACGCGATCAGCAGCGGCATGACCGAGTACGACGCCATCAACGCCGCACGCGCGAAGTTCTCGGGCAAGCAGGAGGAGCAGGCTGTTCAAGCGCTCAAGGTGCGATACAACGAGCGGCAGACCTCGGCAGCCGATGCCGCCTGGGGTGCCTTCCAGAATGGCGGCGGCAAGATCGAAGCGATCCCGGTTTCGATCTTCAACGATCTGAACCCCAAGGACAAGGCCGCGCTGCAAGAGGCGGCGGCCAACGGTATTTTCCCCAAGCAATCCGACCGAGGGACGCTGGCAGACCTGTACTCGCTCGAAGCACGGGGCGATCTCACGCCGGACGTGGTGCGTCGCGCCTCGTCGCAACTGAACCAAGGCGACTATCAGAAGTTCATGGACTCGGCGAACTCGCCCGACAAGCAGCGCACGGCCAGTATCGACGCCGACGACTTCAACACCCTGGCCGTGAAAACTGAACGCTTTGATCCCTTCTCCTCGAAGCCCGAGGACAAGGCCAAGATCGGCGAGTTGCGCTCGGCCATTGAAGCCCGGATCGACGAAGAACAGCAGGCCAAAAAGCGCGTGCTGACACGCGACGAGAAAAAGGCTGTCATGCAGTCCGTGCTCGACAACAAAGTGTTCGTTGACGAGTGGGGCCGCGATCCCGAGAAACTGCAATACCAACTGTCGGCGGACGACCGGCAAAACGCCTACGTCGTGGTCAACACGCCGATCACGGTGCGCGGCTCGCGCTTCTCGCAGCCAGTGCAGACTACGAAGAAACAGACGATCTACCTGCGCGACATCAGCAAAGAGGAGCGCAACGCGATCATCAACAAGCTGACAAAACTGAACATGCCGATCACTGAACAGAGCATCGCCGAAGCCTGGGCCAACGCCAAGCAAAAGCAAGCCGAGTGGGGTAAATAATGGCCGACACTCGCAGCTTCACCGACGCGCTCGACGCGGTATTCAGCACCGGCACGCCGCCCGCTGGCCTGCAAGAGCAAGGCAACATCGACCTCACGGCGCGGCCTGTGGTGAACAACCCGGACGGGTCGATCAGCACTGTGCGCTCGATGTCTTTCAACATGGACGGGCAGGAGGTGTTGATCCCGACCGTGGCCGACGATGGCTCTCGCATCCTGTCCGATGACGAGGCCGTAGACCAGTACCGGCGTACGGGAAAGTTCCTCGGCAAGTTCGACACGCCTGAAAACGCCACGGCCTACGCGGAACAACTGCACAGCGATCAGGAGCAGCGCTACAACCCCGAATTCATGCGCGCGCTCGACGTGACGCTTGGCGAGCAGCAAGAGGAAAATGCCGCCCGCCTGTCGGCGGTGTTGGCAAGCGTCGCCCGCATGAACCCGGACAAGTACGCCAACGCGCTCGCGCTGTCCAAGGCATCCGGCCTGCCCGTCGATCTTGTCGAACGCAACTTCGACGACGTGGCCCGCGCGCAGCAGATGCGCGACTTGAAGGCGTTGGCCGCGCGTAGCCCCGTGCTCGCGCAGCAGCTACTCGATCCGCAATTCGCCGCGCTCGCCAAGGACGACGGCGGCCCGCTGTCGGAGATCGAAAAGCAGTTTGGCACGATCCGCGCCACGCCGCAGCCGGACAACACGGTAGCGAATTGGGCGCGCGGCCTGTGGACAACCTTCACGGAAAGCATGTCCCGTCAGCGGCTCAACGTGCAGCTTGAAGGCTTGGATTTGTTTGGTGGCAATTCCGACGCCGAGGAAATCCGCCGCGCCGATCTGCTGCGCCGGATCGCTGCCTCGCAGTCCCGCGCGGATAGTTCCACACCAGACATCGACTCGGTTGTCGCGCGCGACATCTATAGTGGCCTGTCGAGCACCTTGCAGCAACTGCCCGGCTTGGGGCTGGCTGTGCTCACGCGCAACCCGGCTTTTGGCCTTGCCTGGGCTGGCTCCCAAGCGCAGACGGATGCCTACGGCAAGTACCGCACTCGCGGCGGCACGCCGGGTGAAGCTGCGTTCGGCAGTGGCCTCGAAGGGGCCATCGAAGTCGGAACCGAAGCGATCCCGATGGGTTTCTTTGTTGACCGCTTCGGCAAGGAAGGGATGCGCGCGTTTATCGGCGGCTTGCTGGCACGCGAGGTTCCCACCGAGATCGTGGCTACCATCGGGCAAAGCGCGGTCGATACCGCCATTGCTAATCCGAGCGCGACGTGGGGCGATTACATCGACTCACTGCCTTCGGACATCCGATCCACCTTCATCGCTACGGTCACGCAATCAATTCTGACGGGCGGGGCTGGCACGCTGGCTTATCGTCTGTCGGGCGAGCGCTCGCGTGTTCGTGCTGCCCAGGACAATGCGGCGGCTGTCGAGCGGCTTAAGCAACTCACGACGGCGATGAACCTGTCCAAGCGCGACGTATCGAGCGCGCAGACTTTCCTCGACGCGGCTGCCGCCGATGGCCCGCTTGAGAACATCTACCTCGACGTGCAGCGCTTGCAGCAGTCCGACGTGGACTTGACCAAGCTGGCCGAGGTGTTGCCCTCGGCTGCCGAACAGATCGGCCCGGCGCTTGCCACGGGCGACGACATCGTGATCCCGGTGGGTGAGTTCCTCACGAACATTCAGGGTTCCGATCTCGACGCCCAGGTAACGCCGCACATCCGCACGTCGCCCGACGCCTTGAGCGTGGACGACGCCAACCGCTTCGTTGCCTCCGAGACGGCCAACATGCAGGCAGCCGCCGCGCAGATCGTGGCCGAGCGCGAGCAGGACGCAGCGTGGCAATCGGAAGTCGCCCAGGTTGAGCAGCACTTTGCCGATCAATTGGCCCAAGTCGGGCGGTTCAGCCCGGACGTGAACAGCGCCTATTCGGGGGTGCTTCGTGACTTTTATACAACGATGGCTGCACGCACTGGCCGCACGCCAGCGCAGATGTTGGCCGAGTTTCCGCTGCAAGTCCGGGCCGAAGGTATCCCCGGCGAGCAACAACTGAATCAGGAGGCCGCCGATGGCAGCCACACTACCGCCACTGTCCCCGGAGTATCGGGCGGACAAGACCTTCTCACAACTGTCGCAGGCCAACAAGCCAGCGCCGGATGGGCAGCCGCAACCGTCGTCCGACGACCAGACGACCGCCCTGCTGCGGTTTATCGAGCAGGCCGAGCAGTCACCCCAGGCGACTTCGACGGGGCCGTTGTCGGGCCTGCTGGCGGCCCTGCGGGGCATGGCCTCGGCGTTTGGTTTACCAGCGAGCAGCGAGAGGCCGCCGAAAATGGAACCGTAACGCCCTACTACCTCGATTTGCGTAACCCGTTCCCGACCACATTGGCGGCCATGCCCCGATTTGAGACGGCGGCCCAGGCCGCCGCATGGCGTGACGAACTGCGCGCGCAAGGGTATGATGGAGTGGCTATCGACGAGCGCGAGCGCGGCGGCCCTGTGCAGTTTGTGGCCTTCGCTCCCGAGGCCGTCATCCAAGCCCCTCCCTCCGATCCGTTGAATGTGGGGGCATTTTCACAGGGGCAAGATGATGGAACTGGACGAGGACTTGAAGGACGCACTGACGTATCTGGACGAGGCGAGGCGCGCGGAAGCGATAGCGCACTTGCAGGAGGCGAAGGACTCGCCAGCGGAGTTCGCACTGCGTCGGATGGCGATCATGGCGGAAGCGGAAGAATCACCGAAGATCGGGGACTTGCGCCTCTTGAAGGTGCGCCATCAGTCCAAGGGTTTCACGGGCCAGACCCGCGACTCGTCGCTGTCGCAGAACAATACGCCGCCGACCAGGGGATAACTCTCAAGCGGCAAGCCGTCTATGTCGAAGTCGATCCCGAGCGGGCTACCCGCATCGCGGCGGCTTACGACGAGATGGAACACGCCCCCCACGACCCGAAGGTCAAAGAAGCATACGCCAACCTCATCGCGCAGACTGTCGCACAGTACCGCGCTCTTGAAGCGGCAGGCTATCGCTTCTGGTTCATCGACATCAATACCCCCGAAGGGCGGGCGTATTCGTCCTCGCCGTGGAACGCCATGCGCGACATCCGGGCGAATCAGTCGATGGGCATTTTCCCGACTGACGAGGGCTTCGGCTCCAACGAAGAATTCAACGCGGACGAAAACCCGCTGCAAGCCGACACCGGCATTCTGTGGCCCAACGGATCGCCAGACGGGCCGCTAAAACCCGTGCTCGCCAATGACCTTTTCCGTGCGGTACACGACGCTTTCGGCCACGGCCTTGAGGGCGCAGGCTTTCGCGCGCGGGGCGAGGAAAACGCTTGGCAGTCGCACGTGCGCCTTTTCACGGGCAGCGCGGTAGGCGCGATCACCACCGAGACACGCGGGCAAAATAGCTGGCTCAACTATGGCCCCTACGGTGAAAGCAACCGCACGGCCAGCGCAGCCGAAACCCACTTCGCCGACCAGAAAACGGGCCTCATGCCCGAGTGGACTTGGCAGGAAGGCGTCGCGCCCGACGAGGGCGGTAACGGTAGTGGAGACGAACGCAGCACGCTCGAACAATCCGCCCTGCCGCCTGGGCAGATCACGCTCGTCCACTACTCGAATCAGGCTGATCTCGCGCAGACCGACCCGGACAAACACGGCACCGGCTACAAGGGTGCGGAACGCCAGCGCCGCGATGCGTTCCCCGATCTGTACGTCAACCGCACCTACTTCGGCATCACGGGGATCGACAATCCTTATCAGCGCGAGTCGGGCCTCGGCACGAACGTCTACCACGCGACGGTGGATTCCGCCGACCTGTACGACATGAAGGCCGATCCCGATGGTCTGTATCCGCAGGCGCGCGAGGAATCACGACGCACCGATCTGAACGGTATCGAGAACTGGACTCGCACGGAAAGCATCTACAAGGCCATGATCCGCGACGCGGGATACAAGGGCTACTACGTCGGCAACGTGGCCGCCGTGTTTGAGCCGATGGCCGTGCAGAAGGGCAACGCGATGGCTCAAAACGAATCGCGCGGCCAACTGTCCTTCGGCAGCGACATCACGCAGTCGCCAAGCGTCATCACGCTGTTCGAGAAAGCCAACCTCTCGACGCTGCTGCATGAACTCGGCCACTTCCAGCTTGAGGTGCTCGCCAATCTGGCCGCGCGGCCCAACGCGCCCACCAGCATCGTCGCCGACATGAACGCCGTGCTGCGCTGGTTCGACGAGTGGTTCACGCTCGATCAATGGCGTGCGATGACCGTAGAGGAAAAGCGCCCATACCACGAACGATTCGCGCGCGGCTTCGAGGCGTATTTGTTCGAGGGCAAAGCACCTACCCCGGAACTGAAAACGCTGTTCCAGCGTTTTGCCGCCTGGATGCGCCGGGTGTACCAGAACATCACGCGCCTGAACGTCGAGGTGTCGCCCGAGGTGAAAGCGGTGTTCGACCGGATGCTCGCGTCAGAACAGGCCATCGCCGAGGCCCAGGCCGCCGCCAGCATGACTCCGGCTTTCGGTTCCGCCGAGGCGATGGGAACGGATGCCGAGGGTTTCACAGCCTATCAGGCACTCGGGCAGGAAGCCACGGACACGGCCACGGATGCCCTACAGCAACGCAGCCTGCGCGACATGCGCTACGCAGGCAAAGCGCGCGACAAGTTCATCAAGGACATGCAGAAGGCCACGGCCCGCATCCGCAAGACGCTGCGCGCCGAGGTGCAGGCCGACGTGCGCGCTCAACCCGTCTACGCCGCCATGCACTTCCTACGGCGCGGCGAGATGACGACGGACGCAGGCGAGCAGATCAAGGCCAGCATCGGTCACAAACTGGATCGGGCAGCCCTGGCCGAGATGTACCCCGACTCTATGCTCTCGCGCCCCGACCTGTCGCGGCTGCGCGGCATGACGCGCAAGGATGGGCTGCACCCCGATCAAGTCGCCGAGATATTCGGCTTTCAGTCGGGCGATCAGCTTGTGCGCGAGATCATCGACGCGACACCGGAAAACGAGTATGTCGAGGCCGAGACGGACGCGCGCATGTTGGAACGCTACGGCGACATCACCAGCCCCGAAGCGCTCGCTCGTGCCGCCGACGAGGCGATCCACAACGACGTGCGCGCTCGCTTCGTGGCTACCGAGATCAAGGCCGCCGTGAAGTCTGTCGGCCCCGTGCGTGCGCTGACGGCGGCAGCCAAGGACTACGCCGAGCGCCTGATCGCGCGCAAGCGGGTCAAGGACTTGCGCCCCCGGCAGCACGCCGCAGCCGAAGGGCGCGCGGCCAAGGCCGCGCTCGATGCGCTCGCCAAGAACGACCCCCAGGGCTTCGCCGTGCAGAAACGCAATCAGCTTGTGCAAATCCAAGCGACGAAGTTGGCCTACGAGGCACAGAACGAGATGGCTGCCATGCTGCGCCGTTGGTCGCAGATCGTGCGGCGTAACGATGAGCGTGCAGGCAAGTCCTACGACATCGACATGCTCAACGCGGTGCGCGCCATCCTCGGCATGTACGGGATCGCGCCGCGCACGGGCGAGCGCGCGATGGACTATCTCGGCAAGGTGAAGAACTACGACCCCGACATGTATGCCGTGGTCGAGGATTCCGTCATGCGCGCCGAAGCCAACGCGCAGCCGTTCGATGAGTTGACGGTCGAGGACGCGCGGGCCTTGCGCGACGAGATCGACGCGCTGCTGCACCTTGCACGCCGCAGCAAGCAAATGGAGGTGGACGGCGATCTGATCGACCGGCAGGAAGTCGAGGAAGCCTTGCGCGCCCGCATGGAGGAGATCGGCCTGCCCGATGTCGCCCCCGGCCAGTTGTCGGCCATCACGCCCAAAGAGCAGGCCATCATCCGCTTCAAGACGTTCCGGGCGGCTGCGCGCCGTGTGGAAAGTTGGGTGGGCGAGATCGACGGCAAAGACTTCGGGCCGTTCCGCCGCTTTATGTGGAACCGGGTGAAGGACGCCGCGACTGCGTACCGCACGGACAAGGCCAAGCACCTCACGAAGCTGCGCGACTTGCTCAACAGCATCGCGCCCTCGCTCAAGCCCCTGCGGATCGAAGCCCCCGAGTTGAACTACACGTTCGGCAAGGACACGGCCAACAGCGCCACGGCGGAAATCCTGCACGCGCTGCTGCACACCGGCAACGAGAGCAACAAGCGCAAGCTGCTGCTCGGGCGCAATTGGGCTACCGAGCGCGAGGACGGTTCGCTCGACACGTCGCGGTGGGATGCCTTCATCAAGCGCATGATCGACGAGGGCCGGATCACCAAGGCCCATTACGACTTCGCGCAGGGCGTGTGGGACTTGCTCGAAAGCCTCAAGCCGCTCGCACAAAAGACGCACCGGGATGTGTTCGGCAAATACTTCGACGAGATCACGGCCACGCCGTTCTCCACGCCTTTCGGCGACTACCGAGGCGGGTACGTACCGGCCAAGGCCGACACGCGCATTGTGGGCGATGCAGCAATGCGCGATCTGATCGAGCGCGAAAACGCGAGCATGGCCTATGCCTTCCCCGCCACGGCCAAGGGCTTCACGAAGGGCCGCGTCGAATACAACCGCCCGCTCATGCTTGACCTGCGTACGCTCGCGCAGCACGTCGATCAAGTGCTGCTGTTCTCGCACATGGAGATGCCGGTACGCGACGTGACGCGCGTGCTCAAGGGCGTGCAAGGCACGCTGTACCGGCTTGACCCCACGGCCCTGTCCGGGATGCTCACGCCCTGGCTCAACCGTGCCGCCCGCCAGCAGGTTGTCACGCCTATCGCGGGCGACGCCGGGATGTCTCGCTTCTGGTCTGTGCTGCGCTCGCGCGCAGGCGCGGCGGCCATGTTCGCCAACATCGCCAACGCGGCGCAGCAGATCACGGGCTTTTCCCTGGCTGCGGTGAAGGTCAAGCCGCGCCTGCTCAAATCGGCCATCGCCGACTACATGAAAAGCCCGCGCGAGTTCACCCGCGCGGTGGCCGAAGCGTCGCCCTTCATGTCCGACCGCATGAACGACACCATCGGCCATCTCTCGGACGACATCCGGGAAATCTTGCTGAACCCGACGAAGTTGCAACAGGCCCAGGGCTGGACAATGCGCCATGCTTATTTCTTGCAGCAGGCCGTCGATAATGTCATGTCGCCCTCGATCTGGCAGGCCGCCTACAACCAGCACGTCGAGGAAGGCCACAACCACGATGACGCGGTGCGCTTCGCTGACGGCGTGATCCGGCAGACCCAGGGCAGCCAACTGCCCGAGGACGTGTCGCGCATCGAAACCGGCCCGGCCTTCGTGCGGCTGTTCACGCAGTTTGCCGGGTACTTCAACATGCAAGCCAACCTACTCGGCACCGAGTTCGCCAATCTGGCGCGAGACTACGGGCTGCGTAAGGGGGCGAGTCGGGGGTTCTTTGTGCTCGCGTCGGGGTTCCTCGTACCGGCTATCGTGGCCGAGGCCGTCGTGCAAGTGTTTCGAGGCGGGCCGGGCGACGAGGACGACGATGGCTATCTCGATGACTGGCTCTCGGCCTTGAGCCTGGGCGTGCTACGCAACGCAACGGCGATGGTTCCCATCGCCGGACAGCTTGCCAATGCCGTCGTGAACTCGATGAACAACAAGCCATACGACGACCGGCTCGCCACGGCCCCCGCAATCTCCATGATCGAGAACGCGATCCGGGCGGTTCCCTCGACCTACAAGGCGGCGGCAGGCACCGGCAGCGCGCAGAAGGCCGTGCGCGATGTGGCCTCGCTTATTGGCATCACGGTGGGCCTGCCTGCTCCTGTGGCTGCGCGTCCCCTGGCCTACGCTGCGGGCATGGCTTCGGGCAAGATCGAGCCAACCAGCGCGCTCGATACGGCCCGTGGTCTGCTGACAGGTACAGCCAGCGAGGAGTCCCGACGATAACCCCGTGGCCTTGAGGCCACGGGCGGCTTGCAAAATCCCCGGTACTTCGTCGGGATTTTGTCATGACCGTTTCCAATACCAATCGTCGCGCGGGGCCGTTTCCGGGTGCTGACTCGCCTGGGCCTTTCGGTTTCGACTTTTACACCCCCGCCCCCGAGGATGTCGTCGCAATCCGGGCAGACCCCCTCGGCGCGGAAACGGCGCTCATCTACGGCGCGGATTTCTCGGTCACGTTGAACGACGACCAGAGCGAGAACCCCGGCGGGGATTTGCTGCTCACGAACGCGCTGCCCTCCGGCTACACGCTCACGCTCACGAGCGCCTCGCCCGCATTGCAACCGACCGACATCACGAACTTGAGCGGCTTCTACCAGAAGCTGATTACGCTGGCGCTCGACCGGCTCACCGTGCTCGTGCAGCAGACGGATGAGAAAGTCGGGCGTGCGGTGAAGGTGCCGATTTCCAGCACGATCACGCCGGACGATCTCATCAACCAGCTTACCAACGCGGCATCCGACGCCGTGAATGCAGCATTGAACGCGGCCACGTCCGAAGGCAATGCCCATGACTCGGAAGTCGCGGCAGCTACCAGCGAGAGCAACGCCCACGATTCCGAACTGGCCGCTGCGCTGTCGGAAAGCCGCGCCGCAGCAAGTGAAGGTGCTGCCGCTGGATCGGCCAGCGCAGCCCTGGTCAGCGAAGGTCACGCCCACGACTCCGAACTGGCCGCTGCACTGTCCGCATCGAACGCGGCCACGTCCGAAGGCAATGCCCACGATTCCAAGGTGGCAGCGGCCACGTCCGAAGGCAACGCCGCCGATTCGGCCAGCGCAGCCGCTGCGAGTCAGAACGCCGCTGCGCTGTCCGAAACCCACGCCGCTGCAAGCGAAGTGGCCGCCAAGACATACCTCGAAACCCTGGTGCAACCTTTCGCGTTCACGAAAGCGGACTACAACACGCCCTGCCTGAAAAAGACCGGGGCGCAAACCGTCAGCATCAAAGCCGGTACGGTCGTTGTTGTGTCCAACGTAGCGCGGGCCTTCCCTGCCGATACCGCTGTCACGATGCCCGGTACGCTCACCGCAGGCGAGGATTACAGCGTGTGGGTCAAGCCCGACAATACCGCTGTGGCCGTTGTCGATTCGTTCCTGGCCCCGGCCAGCGCGCCCGCCGTGGGCGCGGTACGCATCGGCGGCTTCCACTACGGTCTGGTCACGGCGGGCGAGACAGTGGCCGGGGGCAGTTTCGCCACCAGTGGGGTGACAGCAGGCGGCGGGTCGATGGCCTGGACGCAAACCGATGTAGACCGCATCGCGGGTATCAACGAGTTTTCCCTGTGGGACTTGGCTTTCCGCTGCGCGGGTGAACAGTATGGCATGGCCTATGACCCCTGGGCCGACGTGTGGGTCGCTATCTACTTCTGCAACACCGCCCCCCATGTCAATGGCGTCAGCCGCTACAACACGGACGTTTGCAGCGGCACCGTTCTGCCCTTCGTCGCGCCGTCTTTCGGCGGCGACGGGGTGCTGAAATACAGCGCCTTCCGATCCTGGGAGGCGAACGAAATTTGCCTAGATCATGGCCTGCGCCTGATCCGGTACGAAGAATTCGTATCCGCCGCGTTCGGCGTCACCGAGGGCCAGAGCCTGGGCGGCGCGTCCGCAACGATTCCGGCCACCATGCGCCAGCCGGGCTACACGTCGCGCATCGGCCTGGAACAGACCACCGGCCATGTCTACACCATCGGCGGCCCGATGATCGGGCAAGGCGGATCGGCCTGGGCAGGAAACGGTCGGGGATCGAACTATGGCGGTGGGTGCGTCCAGTTGTTCGGCGGCGCCCGTACGGGCGCGTCCGGTTCGGGGTCGCGTTGCGTCGACTTCGGCAGCGGCCTCGGGTCCTCGAACTGGAGCGTTTCGCTGCGCGCCGCCGGTGACCCGCAAAAAACAATCGGCCCGGCCCTTTATCAAGAGGCCGCGTAATGAACATCGCACTGCCGCGCCAAAGCGCCCTGCCTCCGTTGGCAGTGCATCGGTTTTTGCTGCCCTTCTGGACGGCAAAAAGGGTGGAGCAAGATAACAGCGGCAACCGTACGAACACGTCCAATTCGGGGTCGCGTTGCGTCAACTTCAACAACGGCCTCGGGAACTCGAACTGGAACATTTCGCTGCGCGCCGCCGGTGGCGATTGTCAACCCGCCGTGATGCAAGCCGCGCATCCCGGCACTTTGGTCAGCTTGCTTCACCTGCTTCGGCAAATACCTTCCTGGGTGCGGAGAACGGCGAGTAGTGAGAATCGAAAGCCGCGCCGCCTTGTTGTCATGGGCAAGAAATACAAGAACCTTTACGACACCATCACGTCGATGGAGAACCTGCGCGCGGCGTACAAAAAGACCTCGCGCGGCAAGCGCAAGACCCGCAGCTACCGGACGTTCACCGGCCACCTGGATAGCCGCCTGCGATCTGTGCGGCGCAGTCTGATGACGGGATCGTACCGGCAAGGCAAGCCCCGCCAGTTCACGATTTTTGAGCCGAAAGAACGCCTGATTTCCGCGCTGCCCTTCCGCGACCGCCTTGTGCAGCATGCGCTTTGCAACGTCATCGAGCCGATTTTCGACGGGGTGTTTCTGCCGCAGTCCTACGCCTGCCGCAAAGGCAAAGGAACGCATGCCGCTGCCCGCGACGTGCAGGCGGCGCTTCGCCGGATGCAGGCCCAGGGCCTGCCGGTGTGGGTGCTGAAAACGGACTTCTCCAAGTATTTCGCCAGCATTCCCCTGGACGTGCTGCACCGCGAGTATCGGCGCAAGATTTCGTGTAAACGCACCCTGGCGCTGCTGGACAAACTGCTGCCCAAATCGGGCCGGGGCATCCGCATCGGCGAACTTATCAGCCAACTTTCGGCCAACCTGATCGGCCACGTCGTGGACCGCTGGCTCGTCCACACGAAGGGTGTCACGACGTTCTTTCGCTACATGGACGACATCGTGATCCTGGGTTCCGACCGGGCGGCCCTGGCCCGCCTGCGCGTCGAACTCGAAGCCTTCGCGCTGGCTGAACTCGGCCTGCACTTTTCGCGCTGGTCACTGCTGCCAGTCTCGCGCGGAGTCAATTTCGTGGGCTACCGCATCTGGCCTTCTCACAAACTGCTGCGCCGGGATTCCGTCACCCGCGCCAAGCGCAAGGTGCGCCGGTATCGGGCGCACGGCGCGATGGAGCGTTTGCGGATGTTCCTGGCGTCTTGGCTCGGCCACGCCCGGTGGGCCGACTCGCATCACCTGATCGCATCTATGGGGGTCGCATGAACGACTGCTACAGCCCGCACACGGGCGAACACATCCCGACCGACAACCCCGCGCCCTGGATGGGCCGCGCCGGGGTGGCCTGCCCGGCATACGACCGGGCCACGCAAGCGGCCTTCTGGCGCGGCGGCCCGGCTTGGGTCGTGGAGGACGTGCAGCCCGCCCCTACGGGCCGCACCGTGCTGTCTGCACGGGAGTTTCTGGACAGGTTCACGAGTGCCGAATACGCCGCCGTGCGGACCAGCGGCAACGTCGATCTGCTGCGCGCGTATGACAACCTGATCGCCGCCGACTTTGTGGACCTGGGCGACCCGGCAGTCAGCATGGGGCTTGACCTGATGATTTCATTGGGGGTCATCGACGCCAGCCGCAAGGCCGAACTGCTGCAACCGGAGGGCGCGTAATGTCCAGCCCACACTGCGACACACCAGCCTGCCAGGAAGCAGCCGACCGGGCGGTCCGAAAGGTATTCGCGATCCTGGGGGTGGATATCGACAGCCCCGCCGAGGTGGAGGCATTCCGGGAGGACCTGCGGTTCGGACGCTGGATGCGCCGTGCTGCGGACAAAGGGCTGATGGCTTTCATTGGCGTTGTTGCAGCAGGAATTGCTGCTGCGCTTTGGGCGGGCATCACGAGATTTGGAGGGCATTGACCATGAAACCGCGAGGAATTCGTAACAACAATCCTGGCAACATCCGGCATGGTGATCCGTGGCAAGGCTTGGCAGAGCAGCAAAACGACCCTGAATTTTGTACGTTCAAGTCACCTGCCTATGGCATCCGAGCCATGGCTCGCTTGCTGATCAACTATCAGGATAAGTACGGACTGCGCACCATTCGGCAGGTTGTTGAGCGCTATGCTCCGCCGAACGAGAACAATACAGGAGCGTACGTCCAGTTTGTGGCCGGAAAGGCGGGCCGAAGCGCTGATGCCCACCTTGATCTGCATACGTATGACGACCTGCGGCCGGTGCTTGAAGCAATGATTCGGCAGGAGAACGGCCAGGGCCTTCTGCCCACGGTAAACACTTGGTATGACGCGGCGACTGTCAATAAGGGCCTGTCCCTGGCCGGTGTCGAGCCCCCGAAGCGTGCGGCCGGCCCCGTCCCTGTCACGCGGGAGACTGTTGGCGCTACAGCCACCGCTGGTGTTGGCATCAGCCAGTTGGCCGAGGGCGCACCCGCAGTGATGGATGCCGTGACCACTGCCCAGGACAGCCTGACCAGCGGGCAAATAAGCCGGATTGTCGTGGGGCTGGTGCTGGTGGGTCTGGCGGTCCTCATCGCGTGGTCTCAGGTCAGCAAGCACAAGGCCGGGGTGCTGTGATGCTGGCGGCGCTGTGGGCCAAGGCTCAGGGCTGGCTGTTGACACTCGGGGCCGCCCTGCTGGTGCTGGCGGGGGCGTATGCGGCCGGCGGCCGGGCTGCGCGAAAGTCCGCAGAACTGGATCAACGGCGGCGCGATGCGGCCGCCAGGGAGAAAGCCGATGATGTGGCTCAGGAAATCGATGCGCTGGACGATGCTGCTATCCGTGATCGCGCTCAACGCTGGGTGCGCCACGACGGGCGGTAGCTACTGCGACATCGCACGGCCAATCTGGTGGGCGAATCTGGCCGACCTGGAAACCACCCCGGTAGACATCACCCGGCAGGTGGTCCGGCACAACGATCAGTGGGTGGCCCTGTGCCGGATGTAGTATCGTGTAGATACGTTCCGTAGCCTGTTCCCGCAACCAGTTTAGCGATGGGCCGAATTCTTTCGAATTCGGCCCATTTTGCTTTTCCCGCGCGGACGGAGAAACCGAAGGGAAAATCCAGGCAGGGGAAACCCGGACAAAAACCCAGCCCCGACCGCGCCGGCAGCCCAGGGTCCGAGGCATGACCGACACATGATCGACACATGATCGACACATGATCGACACATGATCGACACATAAAAGAAAAAGAGGACCGCCGAAGCACCCGCCCCGGCTTCCAGGTGGACTCCGGGGCGGAATGCTCCGGCGGTCCGGGGCTCTCGACGCAGAGAGTAAACTGGCCGGAAAACCATGTTTGGCGACAAACCGCCATCAAACAATCATGAACGGACATACCCTCGCCTATTCCCGCCTGTTGCGCCGCCTGCCGCGCCCCGTCTACGGCCATATCGACAGCCAGGCAAACATGATCATCCCCGCGCCCCACCACCATGGCTGGGCGCAGCTGTCCTACGCCATTCAGGGGCACCTGGAGGTCTGGACGCCGCAGGCGCGATTCATCGCGCTGTCGCAGCGCGCGGTCTGGATTCCGGCCGGCGTGCGGCACCGCGTCCGCGAATCCCCGCGGACCGTGATCCGCAGCCTGTACATGGACGGCGCCGCCCTGGGGCTGGACTGGACCGAATGCCGCGTGCTGGCCATCAGCCCGCTGCTGCAGGAACTGATCCTGAGCTTCAGCAGGATCCCCATCGAATACGATCCGGACGGGCCGGACGGGCGGCTGACCCAGGTGCTGGTGGACCAGATCGCCGTCAGCCCGGAGGCCGGGCTGGTGCTGCCCTGGCCGTCCGACAAGCGCCTGCAGCCCTTGTGCCGCCAGCTGCACCGCGCGCCGGACTCGGCACCCGGCCTGGCCGAGTACGGCCGCCAGGTGGGGCTGTCGGAAAAGACCCTCACCCGGCTCTTCCTGCAGCAGACGGGGCTGGGATTCAGGCTGTGGCGCCAGCGCGCGCGCCTGGTACACGCCCTGCCCCGCCTGGAACGCGGCGAGCGCATCACCGACGTGGCGCTGGCCTGCGGCTACGACAGCCTGTCGTCCTTCATCGCCGCGTTCCGCGAACATACCGGCCAGACGCCCCGGGAATTCTCGCTGCGCAGCCTGCCGGCCGATCCCGGCTCGCCGGCGGGCTAGAACTCGTCGTCGAAGACCACGCCCTCGTCGGTGCGGCGCATGACGCCGACCTTGTAGGCGGCGATGTCCTGCTCCTGCGGCGAGGCCTGGGTCTTGCTGATGTTCAGCCACTTTTCCATGTACTTGAGCGGATTGGACGGGGGGAATGCGTAGCGGTCCGTCCGCAGGCCCAGGGTGTTGTAGACGTCCTTGGCGCAATACAGCGTCCAGGCCGACAGGCGGTCCTCGTTCATGCCGACCAGCTCGCGGCCTTCCGAGAACAGGTACTGGATCCAGTCGAGCTCGCTGTCGATGACCTCGGCGATCAGCATCTCGATGTCGAGGCGGCATTGCTCGAAGGCTAGGCGCCCGCGCTCGGTGCGCAGTTCGTTGCGCAACACGGCGCGGTCGAGTTCGGCGTGGATCTCGAGCTCGTCCTGCGCGATCTTCTGGATCGCCTTGCCGATGGGCTGGAACATGCCGGTGTCGCAGATGGCGAAGGTCACGGCGAACGAGGCCATGAACTGGATGCGCTCCATGCAGAACAGCGCCACCACCATCATGAAGACGGTGTTGTAGGTTTCCTGGTTGTTGGGCAGCTCGCCCAGCGCGTAGCGATGCGAGGCCTCATAGCCGTCGCCGAAGGCCTTGATCACGCGCGACAGCCGGTGGTGGGCCTGCTCGACGCTGAGGATCTCGTCGATGATGGCCGAGGGATCGTCGAAGGAATTGCGCACGATCTCGGAATAGGTCGCGGCGTGGACGACCTCGTTGTCGGAGATGCGCTGCCAGGCGGCCCACAGCTCGGACGAGGTGATGAAGGGCGCCAGCACCGGCGCGATGGCGCGCGAGGCCACGCTGTCGGCCTCCCATTGCCACGCCAGGGTCTTGACCATCATGTCGTAGGTGGCGCGGGGGCAGTTCTTGAAATCGGCGTTGCAGGACGAATAGTCGAACTCGTTCTCGTCCCAGTCCAGGGACTTCTGGGTCTTGTACAGCGACCAGATTTCCGGGTAATGGCGGTTGATGGTGTCGAACAGGCCCTGTTTTTCTCCCAGGAAGAGCAGGGGCTTGGCGTAGTCCTGTTTTTGATAGTTGAAAACGTTGTCGGACATGATGCGGATATCCAAAATTGATGAGCAGGCCCGCGCGCCGCGCCCCAAGGCGCGGCGCGCGGGCCGGAAGGCGAAGATCTACAGGGTGCAGCCGCCCTCGCAGACCGGATCGTCCGGATCCGGGCCATTGCTGGCGACCGGCTGCGCGGCCGCCGGCAGGCCGGCGCCGGCCGTGGGCAGCTTCACGAAACCCTGGGCGGCGGTGAAGTCGGCGACTTTCTTCATGCCCGAGGACGTCTTCTGGTTCATGTAGTACTTGGACTTCAGCCCCATCTTCACGCGATACAGATAGTTCTGGATCATTTCCGTGGTCTCGATGCTGGCATCGCCGATGACCTTGCGGTAGAAGTCCGCCGAGATCCCCTGGTCGGTCCATTTCTGGATGATGGCATAGACGTCGGTCATGTCCTGGGCCGGCACGTCCCAGGCCGATTCGTACCAGTCGCCCAGCACGTCGCCCTCCGGCGCCGCCCAGTAGTTGACCCGCTGGTTGTCGGTCTTGATCATCGTCAGCTCGCGGATCGGGTAGACGCCGTTGGTCGTGCCCGAGGAATTGGCGGACGTCTCGGTCGGCATGTGGGCCGCCACCACGGAATTGCGGATGCCGCCGTTGGCGATGATGTCCGCGCGCAGGCTTTCCCAGTCGTAGTGATTGGTGAAGTCGGCGATCTTGTCGACGTTGCGGTTGTACGTATCGATGGGCAGCCAGCCTTCGGGCCACTTGGTCTTGTGCATCCAGGGCGCATTGCCCAGTTCCTTGCCCAGGCGCAGGCTGGCGCGCACCAGGTGGTAGTAGTGGCGCTCGGCCACCCAGTGGATGAACTGCTTGCCCTCGTCCTCGGTGTAGCGCTTGTGGCTGCGGGCCATCAGGTGCGCCAGGCCCAGCATGCCGACACCGGCGTTCAGGCGGGCCTTGGAGGCCACCCCGACGTGCGGCAATTCGTAGTCGGCCAGGTGGATGCACTTGTCGATCATCAGCAAGGCATAGTAGGCGACTTCCTCGTACTGCTCGTCGGACTCGATGTTCGACACCACGATGCCGGCCAGGTTGCAGGTGGCGACCTCGGGCGAGGACAGGCGCAGGATCCGGGTAATGGTCCGGCCGTCGGACAGCACGTCGCCCTCGACGAGGTCTTCGAGATAGACCTTGCCGCGCGCCGTGTCCGCGATCCCCGTGCCGGGCTGCAGCCGGTGCGTGCGGCCGTCCGCGTCCTCGAATTCGACGAAGGAGATGTCCGTCGTCTGGTAGAGCTCGGTGATGTGGTTGTAGGGCGCCGTGGGCAGGGCGATCTCGGAGCACAGGTTGGAGCTGTAGATCGTGCCCTTGAACGGCGTGTGGTGGTTCATCTCATAGATGTTGTGCTCGTAGATGCGGCCGGTCTCGTTCCATTCGTTAATGGCGGTGATCAGCAGCTCGCGGGCATTGACGTATTGCTTCTTGAAGCCGGGGTCCTGCTCGTAGCGGGTGTAGAGCGCCTCGAAACGGGCCTCGTCCTCGCTGTAGAGCGCGTCGTACAGGTCGGGCGCCGTATGGCAGTTGAACAGGAAGATGTTCTCGTTGCGGGCGACCTTGCGCGCGAAGAAGCGGTTGCCGCCCCAGGAATAATCCATGCCGCGGATCTTGCGGTCCTCGGTCGACATGGGGTTCTTCAGCCGCAGGAGGACGTCGATCTCGGGATCGAAGATCGAGAAATAGCTGGTGCAGGCCCCGCCGCGCCCGTTCTGCAGATTGGCCTTGATCTCGGCGACCACGGCGCGCAGGTAGGGCAGCTTGCCCTGGTGGCGGATCACGCCGCCGCGCACCGGATCGTTGACCGAGCGCGTCTGCAGGTACGAGCCGATGCCCGCGCTCATGTAGGTCATGGTGTTGGCGATGTGGTTGCCCACCGCGATGGAGCGGGCGGAATCGCCGGATGCGTACAGGCAGCAGCTGGCATAGCCGCGCAGCGGCGTGCCCAGGTTGATGTGATTGGGCGTGGGGGCGTTGATGCGGTTCTTCGAGAGGTGCTCGTAGAATTTCGCCACGTCGCCCATGCGGCGCTCGCGGGGTTGGTCCACCGCCAGCGCCATGGCCATGCGCATGTAGACGAACTGCGGGGTCTCGTAGTGGATGCCCTTCACACGGTCGGAAATCGCGTATTTCGAGCGATGCGTGTGGATCTGGTAGTGGGCGTACTCGAAATCCCGGGTGTGGTCGATCATCCCCTCGACCTGGAAGTATTCCTCTTCCGAGTAGTCCAGGCGCTCCATGTAGCCCAGGCGCTCCAGGCGGCGGTGCAGGGTCAGCACCGTCGGGAAGGCGCCGTCGCAGACGTCGCGCAGTTCCTTCTGGGCCAGCGCGGCGTACAGGCGGCCGGCCATGCGGTTGTAGGACCAGGTGTCCGCGTCCAGGCAGTGGCGGATCAGCTGCATCTGCAGGAACTCCGAGGAGCATTCCTCGGGCATGTTGGTGACCGTCTCCAGGACGACGGACGGCCAGTCCACCCGGTCCCCGAGCGTGGTGGCCCCCCATTCTCCCCAGCCGTTGAGTTTGGACGGAATGAAGGGCTCTTTGCGTCCATCGCGCTTGATAACGGTCTTGATCATGTGAGTAGTCTTCTTTTGGTGGGTGGATGAGGAAAGATCCGGGCCAGCATGCGATTTGCACACCAAATCTTGTGCATATCCTACACGAAATACACTACATGTAGTGCTTCAAAAATCGACAGCTCAAGCACCGGAAAGCCCCTTCCCGCCCCTCGGGATCAGGCGGGACGCGGCTTTCGCGCATGGGAAAAAATTTATTTCAAATTGTATCGTCAGGCCGGACGCCGAGGGTGGCCGGATCGCGCCCGGCCAGCGCCTCGAATTCCGGCGCGGGCACCGGGCGGCTGAAGAGATAGCCCTGCCAGGCATGGCAGCGGTGGCGGCGCAGGAACTCGCGCTGCGCCTCGGTCTCCACGCCCTCGGCGATCACCCGCAATCCCAGGCTGACGCCCAGCGCCACGATGGTGCGGGCGATGGTGGCATCGTTGGGATCGGTCAGCACGTCGCGCACGAAGCTCTGGTCGATCTTCAGCTGGTCCAGCGGCAGGCGCTTGAGATAGGCCAGGGAGGAATAGCCCGTGCCGAAGTCGTCCAGCGAAAAACCCACGCCGTGGCTCTTCAGCCGGGCCATCTTGCGTGCCGTGTCCTCGACGTTCTGCAGCAGCAGCCCCTCGGTGAGCTCCAGCACCAGGCGGCGCCCGTCGGCGCCGGCGCCGGCCAGCGCCGCCAGCACCTGCTCGACGAAGTCCGGCTGGCGGAACTGGCGCGGGCTGACGTTGACGGCGATGTGGATGCGCGCCAGCCGCGGATGCCCGGCCCAGTCGGCCAGTTGGCGGCAGGCGGTCGCCAGTACCCAGTCTCCCAGGGGCAGGATCAGGCCGCTGTCTTCGGCCAGGGGGATGAAGGAGGCCGGCGAGACGTAGCCCTCGCGCGGGTGCTTCCAGCGCAGCAGCGCCTCGCATCCCATGATGCCCTGCTCGTCGACCTGCGGCTGATAGAAGAGCTCGAACTGCTGCCGGTCCAGGCCCACCCGCAGGTCGCGCTCCAGGGCGACGCGGGCGTGGACGACGGCCTGCATGCCTGGATCGTAGAACTGCAGGGTGTTGCGGCCCGCGGCCTTGGCCTGGTACATGGCCAGGTCGGCGCGGCGCAACTGCTCGTCGGCCCCGACGTCCTGGCCCTGGAACAGGGTGGCGCCCATGCTGACGCTGGAATGATAGGTCTCCTCGCCCAGCGGATAGGGCGCGCGCAGGATCCCCAGGATCCGGCGCCCGACGTCCTCGGCCTGCGCGGCGGCGGCCTCCATCTGGTCGGACAGGTCCTCCAGCACGACGACGAACTCGTCATCGCCGTGGCGGGCGATGGTGTGCGAATCGGCCAGGTGGCCGCGCAGGCGCATGGCCACCTGGCGCAGGAGCTCGTCGCCCGCCTCGTGGCCATAGGTCTCGTTGAGGGTCTTGAAATGGTCCAGGTCCAGCATCAGCAGCGCCCCGTAGCGGCGGTGCCGGGCGCTGAGCGCCAGGACCTGCTGCAGGCGGTCGAGCAGCAGGCGGCGGTTGGGCAGCTGGGTCAGCGGATCGTTGTAGGCCAGGTAGCGGATCTCTTCCTCGGCCGCCTTGCGCGCGGTCAGGTCCTCCACGGTGACCAGGGTATCGGCGCCCAGCCTCAGCCCCGACAGCGCCACCGTGCGCAACTGCCCGTCGCCGCAGCGGATCCGGCATTCCAGCGCGGCGCGGTATTCGCCGCCTTCGCGGGTGCGCCGCCACTGGTCCTGCCAGGCGCGGCGCACCCGCCGGCGCGCCCGGGGGTCCGGCATGGTCAGCGTCCACCAGGCACGCACGTCCGTCAGCTCGCTCTCCCGGTAGCCGCAGATGCGCAGGAACTGGGGGTTGCGAAAGACGATGCGCTGGTTCTCCCCGACCAGGCAGACGCCGACGGGCAGGTGGTCGAGCAGGCTGCGCAGGCGCCGCTCGCTGTCGCGCAAGGCGTCCTGCATCCGCAGGCGCTGGGTGATGTCCTGGATGACGGCGACGTGGTACTGAGGCGGCGCGTGCGGCCGCCGGATCGGCGAGACGGTCAGTTCCACCCAGACGGGATGCCCGTCCTTGTGGATCAGCCGCTTGGCCATCTGGAAGCCCGGGATCTCGCCCGCCTGCACCCGGACCATCTGCGCCTGGTCGGCCGCCAGGTCGTCCGGATGGCTGAGCGACTGGTAGTCGCGCTGCAGCAGTTCGGCCTCGGAATAGCCGAGGATTTCCGCGTACTTGCGATTGGCGCGCACCACCCGGCCCGTGTGGATGTCCGTGAGCGAGACGCCGATGCCGGCCTGGTTGAACACGGCGCGAAACCGTTCCTCGCTGCGCTGCAGGGCCTCGTGGGTGCTGGCCGCCTGCGACACGGCGCGCAGGCGCAGCCGCAGCAGCACCGTGGTCAGGGCCGCCAGCAGCAGCGACACGGCCAGTCCCGCCGCGCCCATCCACCAGGGCAGCCGCCGCTCCTCGCGCGAGATCAGCGGCAGCGCCTGGACGAAGTCGAACCGCCAGCGGCGGTTCAGGACGTCGAGCGTGCGGGTCTCCCGCAGGGGGGGCGCGGCCAGGGGCGAGTCCTCCAGCAGGGAACCGCCCAGGACGGCGGCCTGGGGCCCGGGCGCCGCATCCGCGGCCGGGCCCCAGGCGTCGCCGGCATCCAGCAGCCGCAGGGACGTCCCGCGCAGAAAGCCCGAGGCGCGGACCGCCGCGAGCAGATCGTCGCCGCGGATGACGGCGGCGACCGAGCCGATGAACCCCGAGCCGCGTTCCTCGGGCCCGGCCGGATGCCGATAGACCGGATAGCGCAGCACGAAGCCCGCCTGCCCGCCGCTTTCCTGGACCAGGGGGAACGGCGCCGACAGGGCCGGCCTGCCGGACGCCCGCGCCGTCAGCAGCGCCGACAGGTTGGCGGGCTGCGCGCTGATCTCCAGCCCCTCGACGCCCTCGTTGCCGTCGCGGGGCCACAGGTATTCGACGACGTAGTCATCCGCCTGCGGCCGCAACCTCGCCCCGGAGGCCGGCCGATCGGGCGCGCGGACCCGGCGCACGAAGGACAGGTTGATCAGCTCCGGGTAATGGGTGCGGATGTCGTGGCCGGCCACGATCCGTTCGAACTGTTCGCGGCTGAGGTCGGGATCGACCAGGAAGAGATCCCGCAGGCCGGCGACGACCTCGCGGATGGCGGCCAGGCGCTGGGTGATGGCGTCGACCGAGGAGCGGATTTCTTCGGTAAAGCGCAACTGGGCGGCGGCGCGCGCCGAGCGCATCTGGTAATCGACCACCCCCGCCGTCAGGGCCAGGCCCAGCAAGCCCACCAGCACGCCGGGCAGCCAATAGCGGAAAACGGGTGGACGTGCTGCAACCATGGGTCGGAATCCGGATCGGGTCGGGGATGTGGGCCAAAGGCGCAGGGGCAAGGCGGCAGCCGGCCAGCCATTTGCGTCTTTTTACAACAGCCGGGGGGTTTCGGCAAAAGATCCGCCGCGCCCGGCGGCCTCACCACAGCACGAAGAACAGTACCCAGGCCCAGACGAAGGGCAGCAGTCCGGCGGCCGCAGCGGCGACGGCTGCCAGCCGGCGCCCCGCATGGCCGCAGCGCAGGCCGGCCAGCCGCCACAGGAGCCGCAGGGTCCAGGCCAGCGCCAGCGCCAGCAAGGTGAACCGGACGGGATTGGCCCAGCCGGTGGGGACCCCCTCGTGCTGCAGCAGGGTCAGGGTGGTGGCCGACAGGCCCAGGAAGACGCCGGCGCCGGCCGCCGGGATCAGGCCCTGGGCGAGCTTGTGGACGCCAGCGAGGCGGCCGCGCAGCAGCCGCCCCGACGCGTCCAGCACGCCCGGGCGCCGGCAGGCCGGCAGGGCCCGGTCCGCCAGCCACAGGCCTGTGAAGGCCGGGATGCCGACCGCCGCCGCCGTGCCGAAGATGAACATGAGAATCACGGTCCCGTCCAGCCAGCTGAAGCTGTCGTTGACCTGCGGATAGTGCGTCAGGATGAACCAGGGCGCGTTGTCCGCCAGCGGCCAGTAGATGTCGCGCTCGACCAGCCAGGTGGCGATGCCCTGCTTCAGCGCGACGAACCACGGGCTCGCGCTCCAGAGGAACGCGCCGACCGCCAGCCCCATGAGGCCGAAGACGATCAGCATGGTCTGCCAGCCGCTGCCCTCGGCCACGTGCACGATCTCGGTTTCCGGCGATCGAGGCGACAGCGTGATGGCGCCGCGATAATCGCTGCAGCGGCCGCACATGTGGCATTCGTCCGCCCCCTGCATGTTGCGCAGGGGCAGCAGCGGCGCACAGTTGATCGACTCGGTGCGCCGCACCGGCGCGCGCCACGCCTCGACGTCCACGCGGTAATGCCAGGGCGCCAGCTTGGCCAGCAGATTGAAGACCCCGTTGACCGGGCACAGGTACTTGCACCACACCCGCTTGTTGCGGCCGTACAGCCAGCCGACGATCATGGCGGCCACGGTGGACCCGCCCAGCACCGCGGCGACCGCCCAGGGGTACTGGTAGACGCTGACCAGCTGGCCATAGATCGTCGTCAGGCTGAAGGCCACGAACGGCCAGCCGCCCCACCGCATCCAGCGCGGGATGGCGCCGCCCCGGCCATGGCGGCTGGCCCATTCGGTCAGGGCGCCCTCGGGGCAGAACAGCCCGCACCAGGCACGCCCGAACAGGGGGATGGACACCAGGACGAAAGGCCACCAGATGCCCCAGAAGGCGAACTGTGCCACGACGGTCAGGTTGTTGAAGACCGAGGCGGTCCGGTCCGGCAGGGGCAGCGCCGCCGGCACCACCAGCAGCGCCAGGTAGACGCCGACGATCACCCACTGGATGCGGCGGATGGCGCGCTGATGGTCGCGCAGGAAATCCCCCGCACGGGCCACCTGCGCCCGAAAGCCCCGTCCGCGAGAAACCGACCCGATCATGCTCACCATTCCAGAACGCGGCTGCCGCGCGCAAGGCGCAAAGCGTATACCGGGGCCGCGCCGCTTGCAAATGCCCGCCCGGGCGGGCGGGTTTCAGGCCGCGGTGGCGGGCCCCGCGCGGCCGACGGCTCCCGCGGCTGGCGCCGAGGTCCGGCGCAACAGCCAGGCGACCAGCGCCCAGTAGCCCAGCCAGATCAGCAACTGCGACAGCGCGGGATAGGCCCGGTAGCCGGCGAAGTCGGCCAGCAGCTTGCCCAGCCCGCCTTCGGTATCCAGCAGCCAGCTGCTGTCCCAGACCGGGTCCACCAGGGTGGGCAGGACGTCCAGCGAGATCAGGCGGTCGGTGGCCGACACCAGCAGCGCGCCGGCCAGCAGCAGCAGGAGCACCTCGGTCAGCTTGAAGAAACGCCGCCAGGTGATGATGCGCCCGCCCAGCTGCAGCAGCCAGAAGGTCAGCAGCGCCGCCGCGAAGCCGCCCGCCCCCGCCGCGATCATCGGCGCGAGCCGGTCGTCCTGCTGCGAGGACAGCACCGTGCCGTACAGGAAGACCACGGTCTCGCTGCCTTCGCGCGCCACGGCGATCATCACCAGCACCAGCAGGCCCCACCAGTGATCGGCATGGACCTGCGCCGACGCGCCGGTTTCCAGATCGCGCTTCAGGGCGCGGCCGTGCCGGCGCATCCACACCACCATCTGCACGACCAGGCCGCAAGCCGCCAGTGCCATCCCGGCCTGGAACCATTCCTGGCCGGTATCCGACAGCCACGAGGCCACGCCCAGCAGCAGCAGCGCGAGCGCGCCGGCCAGCAACAGGCCCGCGCCCACCCCGCCCCACAACCACGGCAGGCCGCGCCGGCCCTCGGGCGAGGCCCGCAGCCACGCATACAGGATGCCGACGACCAGCAGGGCCTCGACACTTTCACGCCAGACGATGAAGGCGACTTGTTCCATGAAGCGTATCCGGCGTCAGGGTTTGGGCAGCACGACCAGCGTGCCCTTGACCTGGGGGTGGAAATCGTCGAAGAAGGGGTATTCGCCCGGACGGGACAGGGACAGCACCACGAAGGACTTCACCCCCGGCCCCAGGACCTTTTCCTTGCGCAGGGGCAGGCTCTCGAATTCCACCGCCTCCGTGCTTTCATTGACCAGGACGATCTTGAAGCGCCCCGCCGGGACTTCGAGGCGCGCCGGCTCGAACGTGCCGTCGGCCTTGAAGGTCAGCGTGTAGACCGGCATGTCGGCCCGTGCCGCCGACAGCGGCGCCAGCCAGCCGGCGAGCGCCAGCATCAGGATGCCCAGCCCTGCCCGCATCTCAGTATCCGCCCTTCTTGCCGGTGCCGGCGAAGACGAAGTCGTACTTGACCTCGAAGGTCTTGAACCACGGCGCCACCCCGGTTTCCTTGTCCACGTGGCGGCCGAAGTGGTTGCCGTGCGCGGTCTCGGGCGATCCGATGATGAAGGTCAGCTGGTACTTGCCGGGGCCTTCGAGCTTGACGTTGTCGCCATAGTGCGGGCCGTCGTTGGCCACCATCGGCATGAGGTCGCCCTTCAGGACCTTGTCGCTGCCCTGTTTCTGCAGCACGTACTGGATGTTCAGGTAAGGCGCCCAGGCCCCTTCCGGCAAGCCGTTCTTGTTGTCGGCGGTGGCGTGGATGTCGGCCTCCAGGTGGACGTCGGAATCCTTGGCCGCCCGCATCATGCCGTCCGGCTCCATCTGGACAGGCTGCAGGTACACCGCCGCGACTTCCAGGCCATTGATTTCCTTGGGTTCGCCGATGGGATATTCGGCCGCCAGCGCGGAAGACGCCAGGCCCAGGCCCGCCAGGGCAAAGAGCAGCTTGTTGACCATACGAGGATCTCCGTGGTGATAAACAGAATGATTCGCGTTAATTTACCACCACGGAAGTCCGCGGATGAAGCAGGATCCGGATTTTTTTGAGCGCGATCAACACGGCGCGCGGCCTCGGGCCTCGCCCGGGACCGGCATCGGAAAGTCCTGGGGCGCGAGGCGGCCGCATCAGCCGGCGGCTGGCCCGCGCCCGGCGGTTCAGCGCTTTTTCTTGCCGGCCGCGGGCGGCGGCGGGAAGGAGAAACCGGTGAACAGGTTGCGCGTCTGGTCCTGCATCTGGTCCTGCATCTGCACGAAGACGTTGCGGCTCTGCTCGATGTAGTTGTTCATCATGCTCTGCAGGGCCGGCGTCTGCATGTTCATCAGCTGCGCCCAGGCCTCGGGGCCGAAATGCTGCTGGTACAGGCCCTGGGACTGTTCGGCCATGCGGTCCTGGATGTCCATCAGCACCTGGATGTTCTTTTCCAGGAAGGTCCCCATGACCCCCTGCATGGCATGCCCGTAGAACCGGATGATCTGCGCCAGGGCGTTGGCCGAGAACATCGGCACGCCGCCGGATTCTTCCTCGAGGATGATCTGCAGCAGGATGCTGCGGGTCAGGTCCTCGCCGCTCTTGGCGTCGACCACGCGGAAGACCGCGTGGTCCAGCACCAGCTGCTTGATGTCGGCCAGCGTGATGTAGGCGCTGGTCTGCGTGTCGTAGAGACGGCGGTTGGGGTATTTCTTGATCAGCCGTTCGGGCTGGGATGAAGTGGTGTTCGGCATCTGTATCAACCCATGTGCAGGCCGCCGTTGAGCGAGAAATCCGCCCCGGTGGCAAAACCCGCGTCGTCGGACGACAGCCAGGCCACGATGGAACCGATTTCCTCGGGCGTGCCCAGGCGCTTGACGGGAATGGTGGCGACGATCTTCTCCAGCACGTCGGGCCGGATGGCCCGCACCATGTCGGTGCCGATGTAGCCAGGCGACACGGTGTTGACGGTCACGCCCTTGCCCGCGACCTCCTGGGCCAGCGCCATGGTGAAGCCGTGGATGCCCGCCTTGGCCGTGGAATAGTTGGTCTGGCCGAACTGGCCTTTCTGGCCGTTGACCGAGCTGATGTTGATGATCCGGCCCCACTGCCGGTCGACCATGTCGTCGATGACCTGCTTGGTGACGTTGAAGAGGCTGTTGAGATTGGTGTCGATGACGGCGCGCCAGTCGTCCTGGCTCATCTTGCGGAACACGCCGTCGCGGGTGATGCCGGCGTTGTTCACCAGCACGTCCACCGGCCCGAACTGTTCCCTGACCTTGACGAAGGCCTGCACGGTGGAGTCCCAGTCGGACACGTTGCCCACCGAGGCGCTGAATTTGTAGCCCAGAGCCGCCTGCTCGTCGAGCCACCGGGAATAATCGCGGCTGGGGCCGCAGCCGGCCACCACCGTGAAGCCTTCCTTGGCCAGGCGCTGGCAGATCGAGGTGCCGATGCCGCCCATGCCACCTGTGACGTAAGCCAGTTTTCCGCTCATAGGGTTCTCCTTTAGTCTGCTTTGACTTTGACGTAGCGCCCGGGAGCGGGCTCTAAGACGGGATATTCGCGATTGCCGAGGCTGCGCGGCGCCCGGCGCAGGTCGCCGGAATGCCCCGCCAGCCAGGCCAGCCAGTCGGGCCACCAGCTGCCGCTGGCGTGGACGGCGCCGTCCAGCCATTCGGACGGGTCGCTGGGCAGGTCCGCGCCATCCCCGGTCCAGTAGCCGCGCCGTCCGCGGTCGGGGGGATTGACGACCCCGGCGATGTGCCCGGATTCGCCCAGGACGAAGCGCAGCGGGCCGCGCAGCAGCAGCGTCGACGCATAGGCCGAGCCCCAGGGCACGATGTGGTCGTCGCGCGAGGCGTACAGGTAGGCGGGCATGTCCAGGGTGCGCAGGTCGACCGCCTGGCCGCAGACGTGCAGCTGGCCGGATTTCAGGCGGTTTTCCAGGTAGGTATTGCGGAAATACCAGGTGAAGAACGGCCCGGGCAGATTGGTGCCGTCGGCGTTCCAGGCCAGCAGGTCGAAGGCCCGGGGCGCCTCGCCCATCAGGTAGTTGGCACTGACGTAGTTCCAGACCAGTTCGGACGGCCGCAGGAAAGAGAACGTCGTGGCAAGCTCGCCGGCCGTCATCAGGCCGCCGGCGCCCAGCTGCCGGTCGCGGGCCTGGGCATGCCATTCGTCGACGAAGACGTCCAGGATGCCGGTGTCGCGGAAATCCAGGAAGGTGGTGAGCAGCGTCAGCGCCGCCACGGGATCCTGGCCGCGGGCGCGCGCCACGGCCAGGGCGGTGGCCAGCAGCGTGCCCCCGACGCAGAACCCCAGCGCATTGATCCGCGCCTGGCCGCTGATGTCGCGCACCGCCTGGACGGCGCGCAGCACGCCGTCCTCGATGTAGTCGTCCCAGGTGCGGGTGTCGATGCCGTCGTCGTCATCGGCGCGCGGGTTGCGCCAGGACACCATGTAGACCTGGAAACCGGCCTGCAGCGCATGGCGCACCAGGGAATTGGCCGGCTGCAGGTCCAGTATGTAGTATTTGTTGATGCACGGCGGCACCATCAGCAAGGGCCGCTGATGGACCCGGGCGCCCTGCGGCCGGTACTGGATCAGCTGCATCAGGGGGTTTTCATACACCACCGCCCCGGGAGTCAGGGCGAGGTTCTCGCCGGGCGCGAAGGCGGACTCGTCGGTCTGCGTGATGCGGCGGCGGCGCAGGTCGCGCGCCATGTTGGCCAGGCCGCGTTGCAGGGATTCGCCGCCGCTGCGCAGCAGCGCCTGCAGGGCGTCCGGATTGCTGGCCAGGAAATTCGAGGGCGCGACGGCCTCGGTCCATTGCATGACCGCGAACCGCAGGCGCGCGCGCGCCGCGTCGCCGACATCGGCGGCGTCGGCCAGCTGCTGCATCGCCCGGGCCGCGATCAGATAGGCATGGGCGGAAAACAGGGCCTGGGGATTGCCGGACCACGCGTCGGAGGCAAAGCGGCGATCGGGTACCGGCGCCAGGGCACCCCGGCCGGCCTGCGCCAGGAGGGACTGCCAGGCCTGCAGGAATTCCGACTGGATCGCGGCTGCGCGATCGGCGGCAGCGGCATGCGGGTCCGTCTGCCGAGATGAATTCGTTTCGCCCACTGCACCCCCCGCCTGGTGAAGCCCTGCCTGGCCTCTTGATGTTGATGCCACCCATTCTGACATGCTGGCAGTGGGCGTCAATCCGGGTAATTCGCTAGCGCCCGGGCCCGCGAAACGCGCGCCGCAACGGCCGCAGGCAGATCATACCAGCCAGGCCAGCGTCGCCTGCCGGCCGGTGCGGGCCTGGCGCCGATACGAGAAATAGCGGTCGGCGCGGCGGTAGGTGCATTCGCCGCTCGCCTCGACCGTTTCCACGCCCAGCAGCGCCAGCCGCCGCGCCGCCAGGCCGGCGAGATCCGCGAGCCAGTGGTCCGGACGCCCCGAGGGCATGAAATGCGCCGCGGCGCCCGGGTCGGGGCCGACGAAGGCGGCGCGGACCTCGGGGCCGACCTCGAAGGCCCCGGCGCCGATGGCCGGGCCCAGCCAGGCGCGCCAGCCGCGCGCGGACGGCGCCTGTCGCCGCATGGCGGCCAGGGTGTTGTCCAGCACTCCGGCCGCCAGCCCGCGCCAGCCCGCGTGGGCCACGCCCAGGACCGTGCCCGCGCCGTCGGCCATGACCACCGGCAGGCAGTCGGCGGTCATGATCGCCAGCGGCCGGCCCCGGCGGCACGTGACGGCCGCATCCGCGCAGGGCGCGGCGGCCGGCACGCCAGCCCCGCGCGCGCCGGCCGGCGCCGGACCGGAATGTTCGTCCGCCAGCCAGACGTCCGTCCCGTGCACCTGGTCGAGCCACAGCGGCTCGGCCGGCAGGGCCGCCCGCACGCGCCGGCGGTTCTCGCGCACCGCGGCGGGGTCGTCCCCGACGTGCGCGCCCAGGTTCAGGCTGTCCCAGGGGGCCTGGCTGATTCCGCCTTTGCGCCAGGTCGAGACGTAGCGCACGCCGTTCCATGCCGCGCCCATGATGCCCGGCAGGCCGCCGTCCCATTCCCGCACGCTCATGGTCCGGCCGCGCTCCAGTCGATGCGGCCGCGCACGGCCTGGAAATCCGCCGGCGGATCGGCCGTGAAGGACTGCCGCTGCCCGGTGACCGGATCCTCGAAGGCCAGCGCCCGGGCATGCAGCATCTGGCGCGCGGCCCCGGCAAGGGCGCGTCCGCCATAGAGCGTGTCGCCCAGCAAGGGATGCTTGAGCAGCGACAGGTGCACCCGGATCTGGTGCGTGCGGCCGGTCTCGAGCCGGCACGTGACCGCGGACACCGGCTGGCCGTCGCAGCGGCCGACCGCCTCGACGGCATAGTGCGTGATGGCCGGCTTGGCGGCAATGGGGCGGTCCGCGCTCATGCGTACGGGCACCCGCGCGTCCCGGCCGATGGGCGCATCGACCGTGCCCCCGCCCGCCAGGGCGCCGTGCGCCAGGGCGCTGTATTCGCGCTTGACGGTCCGGGCCTGCAGCTGGCGTACCAGGGCGGTCTGGGCAACCTCGGTGCGGGCGACCACCAGCAGCCCCGAGGTATCCTTGTCCAGGCGGTGGACGATGCCGGCGCGCGCCACGTGGAGCAGTTCTGGATAGCGGTGCAGCAGGCCGTTCAGGAGCGTGCCGTGCCAGTTGCCCGCGCCTGGATGGGTCACCAGGCCGGCGGGCTTGTCCACCACGATCCAGGCGGCCGAATCGGCGACGACCCGGAAGTCGACCGGCTCGGGCACGAAGGCCAGGTCTTCGGGCGCCTGCTGCGGCCAGACCTGGATGCGGGCGCCCGGCCCCACCCGGGTGCGGATGCGGCCCACGGCCCCGTCCACCCGCACGTGCCCGTCCTCGATCCAGGTCTGCAGCCGGCTGCGCGAATGCTGGGGCAGCAGCCGGGCAAGCACCTTGTCCAGACGGTCGGGCAAGGTCTGCAGCGGCAGTTCGAATGATTCGGGCTCGTCGGGGCCGACGTCCTCCGTGGCAAACTCTGTGTCAGACATGGCGACAAATCATATAATCTGCCGACAATGCTAACACCTTGATCAAGGATGCCCCGTGGCCGTGCATGCACCTGTTTTCCTGAAGTCCCTGTCATCCGTCGCCCGGCTGGCCCTGGCGGGCCTGTGCCTGGCACTCGTGGCGGGCTGCAGCTCGACCGCCAGCAAGGTGGACCCCACCGCCGGCTGGAGCGCCGAGCGGCTGTACAGCCAGGCCCGCGCCGACATGGGATCGGGCAACTGGTCCGACGCGCGCACCCACCTCGAGGCTCTCGAGGCCCGCTATCCTTTCGGCATCTACGCCCAGCAGGCGCTGATCGACCAGGCCTACGTCAACTGGAAGGACGAGGAACCCGAGCAGGCCAAGGCGGCCATCGACCGCTTCATGCAGCAGTATCCCAACCACCCGGGAACGGACTACATGCTCTACCTGAAGGGCATGATCACCTTCACGCCGCCCAGCGCCATCCTGTCCAACATCACGCGCCAGGATCCCAGCGAGCGCGATCCCAAGGGGCTGCGCGAGTCCTACGAGGCCTTCAACGAGCTCATCAAGCGCTATCCCGACAGCCGCTACGCCCCCGACGCCCGCAAGCGGGTCGCCTGGCTGGTCAACACGATCGCCGAGAACGAGGTCCACATCGCCCAGTACTACTACGAGCGCGGCGCCTACGTCGCCGCCGCCAACCGGGCCCAGACCGTGGTGACGGACTTCGAGGGCGCGCCGATCGTCGAAAAGGCCCTGTACCTGATGATGCTCAGCTACCAGAAGCTCGACCTGCCCAGCCTCGCCGACGACGCCAAGCGTGTGCTGGACAAGAACTTCCCCGACAGCAAATACTACAAGCAGGGTCTGGACGAGCCCAAGAGCTACTGGAACCCGATCAACTGGCTGTAGGCGGCACGGGCCGGCCGCCGCCTCAAGGCGAGACCGGCCCTTGCGCATCCAGCGCCGGCGCGCAGTCGGCTTGCGCGGGCGGGTGCGCCAGGAAGTCCGCGGCCACGGCCGCATCGCGCGTGCGCGCAAAGGGCGGCAGCCCCTGCCAGAGCAGCCGGCCGTAGGGCTTGTCCACCAGGCGGCCGTCGCCCACCATCAGCACGCCCCAATCCCGTTCGGTCCGGATCAGCCGGCCCGCGCCCTGCTTGAGCAGCAGCGCCGCCTGGGGCAGCTGGTATTCCATGAACGGGTTGCCGCCCTCGGCGCGGCAGGCATTCAGGCGGGCCTCGAGCACGGGATCGTCGGGCGGCGCGAAGGGCAGCTTGTCGATGGCCACGAGCGTCAGGGCGTCGCCCGGCACATCGATGCCTTCCCAGAAGCTCGTGCTGCCCACCAGCACGGCATTGCCCGCCGAGCGGAAACGTTCGAGCAGGACGCCCCGGGTGGCCTCGCCCTGGCGCATGACCGGGCGGTCCGAGGACAGCATGCCGCGCAACAGGTGGTCGGCCACGCGGTCCACCGCCCGCAGCGTCGTGCACAGGACCAGCACGCCGCCGGCGCAGGCATCGACCAGCGGCAGCAGCGCGCGCGCGAAGGCCTCGGTGAAGCCGGGATCATTGGGCCAGGGCAAGGTCCGCGGGACGTACAGCAGGCCCTGCGCCGGGTAGTCGAACGGCGAGGTCCAGCTGGCGGTCTGCGCGTCGTGCAGCCCCAGCTGGTGCTGGAAATGCGCGAAATTGCCGCGCACCGACAGGGTCGCCGAGGTCAGCACCCAGGCCTGTCCGGGCCGCCGGAAGCCCGAAAAGATGCGCGCCACCGACAGGGGCGCCCGGTGCAGCCGCACGGAATGCTGGCTGTGCTCGATCCAGCGCACGGCCGCCTGGTCGGCGGGCTCGGGCTCGCCGCGGGGCGGCTGCGCCCACTGCAGCAGGCGGGCGCGCAGCGAGCGCGCCGAGCGCGCCGCCGCCGCCAGGTCGGGGTGGCGTTCCTCCTGGGTGCCCAGGGACTCGGCCAGCGCGTCCAGCGCCTGGATCAGGCGGTCCAGCGCGGGGTCGAATTCGTCGGGCGCGGGAATCTGGTCGAACGTCGCGCGCCCACCCGGCATCGCACCCACCGGCGCGCTGACCAGGCGCAGCTCGCGCGCCGCCGATTCCACCGCCTGGCAAAGATCGGTCCAGCGGGTGGCCTCGCGCGCCTGTGCCAGGCCGGCGGCCTCGGACTGGCGCGCGCAGTCCAGGATCTGATGCAGCGACACGCTCTGGCCCAGGAACCGGGTCGCGGTCTCGGGCAGCTGGTGCGCCTCGTCGAACACCACCAGCCCGGTCTCGGGCAGGAGATCGGGGATGCCTTCCTCGCGCAGGGCCAGGTCCGCCATGAACAGGGCGTGGTTGACCACCACGACGTCGGCCTCCTGGGCGTGGCGCCTGGCCTTCAGCAGGAAGCAGTCGCGCACGAAGGGGCAATCCTGGCCCAGGCAGTTCTCGCGGGTGGAAGTCACCCGGTTCCAGAGGTCGGCCGTCTCGGGCACCGAGGGCAGGTCCGCCTTGTCTCCGGTGCTGCTGACCTGGACGAACTGGCGGATCTGGCGCAGCTGGCCGATCTCCTCGCGGGATTTCAGGGCGCGCTCGTCGCCTTCCAGGCGCTGCAGGTGATAGTGGCAGACGTAGTTGCCGCGGCCCTTGAGCAGGGCCACGTCCACCGGCAGGGCCAGCGCCTCGCGCAGGCGCGGGATGTCCCGGCGGAACAGCTGGTCCTGCAGGGTGCGGGTCCCGGTCGAGATCAGGACCTTGCCGCCCGACAGGAAGGCGGGCACCAGGTACGCCCAGGTCTTGCCGGTGCCCGTGCCCGCCTCGGCGATCAGGACCTGGCCGGATTCGACCGCCGCCTGGATGGCCGAGGACAGGGCCACCTGGGCCTCGCGCGGCGCGTAGGACGGCAATTGCCGCGCCAGCGGGCCACCAGGGCCGAATACCTCGTTCAGATCGTCGCTCAGCATGGGAAAAAAGCCGGAAGGGTCCCGGGAATCATACGCCGGGGATTTCTTGATGGGGCGCACACTATGGCAAAATGCGCCGCTTGATCCTCGTATTTTAGGACGCATTCATGTCCACGACCGCCCAAGCCCCGACCGCCCACCAGGTCGATCCCGCCCGGGTCCTGCGCCTGCTGAACGCCGAGCTGGACGCCCGTCCGGCACAGATCGCCGCCGCCGTCGACCTTCTGGATTCCGGGGCCACCGTGCCCTTCATCGCCCGCTACCGCAAGGAAGCCACCGGCGGCCTGGACGACACGGTCCTGCGCCAGCTGGAAGTGCGCCTGCTCTACATCCGCGAGCTCGAGAGCCGGCGCATCGCCATCCTGGATTCCATCGCCCAGCAGGGCCGGCTGGACGACGCGCTGCAGGCGCAGATCCTGGCGGCCGACAGCAAGCAGCGCCTGGAAGACCTGTACGCGCCCTACAAGCCCAAGCGCCGCACGCGCGCCCAGATCGCGCGGGAGGCCGGCCTGGAGCCGTTGGCCGATGCCCTGCTGGACGGCCGCGAGACGGACCCCGAGACGGCGGCGGCCGGATACCTGAATGCCGAGGCCGGCTTCGGCGACGCCCGGGCGGCGCTGAACGGCGCGCGCGACATCCTGGCCGAGCGCTTCGCCGAACACGCCCCGCTGCTCGAAGCCCTGCGCGGCGAGCTCTGGAACACCGGCCTGGTCTACGCCAAGGTGGTCGACGGCAAGGAGGCCGAAGGCGAGAAATTCCGCGACTGGTTCGATTTCCAGGAAACGCTGCGCACCCTGCCCTCGCACCGGGTGCTGGCGCTGCTGCGCGGGCGCCAGCAGGGCGTGCTGGACCTGCGCCTGGGGCTGGACGCCGAGCGCGAGGCCCTGGCGCCGCATCCCTGCGTCGCCCGCATCGCCGAGCTGCTGGCGATCGACGCCCGTTTCGACGCCCAGGCGACGCCCCGCCAGCACTGGCTGGCCGAGGTCTGCCGCTGGACCTGGCGGGTGAAGCTGCTGACCGCCTTCGAGACCGAGCTGATCGGCCGCCTGCGCGAGGCGGCGGAAGCCGAGGCCATCCGCGTGTTCGCCGCCAACCTCAAGGACCTGCTGCTGGCCGCGCCGGCCGGGCCGAAGGCCGTACTGGGCCTGGATCCCGGCATCCGCACCGGCGTCAAGGTGGCGGCCATCGATGCCACCGGCAAGCTGCTGGACACCGCCACCATCTACCCCTTCGAGCCGCGGCGCGACCTCGAAGGCAGCGTACGCACCCTGGCGGCGCTGATCCGCCGCCATGCGATCCCCCTGGTCGCCATCGGCAACGGCACGGCCTCGCGCGAGACCGAGCGGCTGGTGGCCACGCTGGCCGAGCGCCATCCGGATCTGCGGTTCGACCGCGTGGTGGTGTCCGAGGCCGGCGCCTCGGTCTATTCCGCCTCGGAACTCGGCGCCCAGGAATTCCCCGACCTGGACGTCAGCCTGCGCGGCGCGGTTTCGATTGCCCGCCGCCTGCAGGATCCGCTGGCCGAACTGGTGAAGATCGAGCCCAAGGCCATCGGCGTGGGCCAGTACCAGCACGACGTCAACCAGCGCGAGTTGGCCCATTCCCTGGACGCCGTGGTCGAGGACTGCGTGAACGCCGTGGGCGTGGACGTGAATACGGCCTCGGCGCCGCTGCTGACCCGGGTGTCGGGCCTGAACGCGGCCCTGGCCCGCAACATCGTGCAATGGCGCGAGGCCCACGGCGCGTTTCGCAACCGCCAGGCGCTGCGCGAGGTGCCGCGCTTCGGCGACAAGGCCTTCGAGCAGGCGGCGGGCTTCCTGCGCGTGCCGGGTTCGGACAATCCCCTGGACGCCTCCGCCGTGCACCCGGAAGCCTATCCCGTGGTCGAGCAGATCGTGCTGAAGGCCGGCCGCCCCGCGGCCGAGCTGATGGGCCAGCCGCAGGCCCTCAAGGGGCTCTCGCCCGCCGACTTCACCGACGAACGCTTCGGCCTGCCCACCGTGCGCGACATCTTCGCCGAGCTCGAAAAGCCGGGCCGCGATCCCCGGCCCGAGTTCAAGACCGCGCGGTTCAAGGAAGGCATCCACGACATCAAGGACGTGGTCCCCGGCATGGTCCTGGAGGGCGTGGTCAGCAACGTGGCGAATTTCGGCGCCTTCGTGGACATCGGCGTGCACCAGGACGGCCTGGTGCACGTGTCGGCCCTGGCCGATCAGTTCGTGAAGGATCCGCGCGACGTGGTCCACGTCGGCCAGACCGTGCAGGTGCGCGTGCTGGAAGTCGACGTGGCCCGCAAGCGGATCGCGCTCAGCATGCGCAAGGACGATCCCGAACCGCGCCGCGCAGGCCGCAGCGCCGATGCGGCGCCCGCGCGGCCGGGCGGCCGTCCCGGCCCTCGCGGCGGCCGGGCCGAACGGCCCGCCGCCGCGCCCCAGGGCGCCATGGCCGAGGCCTTCGCGCGGCTGCAGCGCGGCAAGTGACTCAGATGATGCCGCCGGCCTTCAGGCCGGCAATGGCATCCGGGCCGAGATCCAGCAGTTCTTCCAGCACCTGGGCGGTATGCTCGCCCAGGGCGGGCGGCGCCCGGCGGTAGTCCACCGGCGTTTCCGACAGCCGGATCGGGCTGGCCACCAGCGGCACCGGCCCGGCCTCGGCATGCGGCAGGTCGATGCGCAGCCCGCGGGCCCGCACCTGGGGATCCTGGAACACCTGCTCCACCGCGTTGATGGGCCCGCACGGCACCGCACGCGATTCCAGCGCCTGGACCCACTGCGCGGTGGTCCGCGCCGTGGTCAGGTGCCGCAGGATGGGAATCAGCACGTCGCGGTGCTCGACACGGGCACGGTTGGTCGCGAACCGGGCATCCTCGGCCAGGTCGGGGCGGCCGGCCTCGTCGCAGAACCGGGCGAACTGGCCGTCGTTGCCGATGGCCAGGATCATGTAGCCATCCGCCGTCGGGAAATCCTGGTAGGGCACGATGCTGGGGTGGGCATTGCCCAGGCGCCCCGGGCTGCGGCCGGTGGCGAGGTAGTTCATCGCCTGGTTGGCCAGGCAGGCCACCTGCACGTCCAGCAGCGCCATGTCGACGTGCTGCCCCTCTCCGGTGCGCTGGCGGGCGGCCAGCGCCGCCTGGATGGCGTTGGCCGCGTACAGGCCGGTCAGGATGTCCGTCAGGGCAACCCCGACCTTCATCGGGCCGCCGCCGGCCTCATCGTCCGGACGGCCTGTGACGCTCATCAGGCCGCCCAGTCCCTGCACCAGGAAATCGTAGCCCGCCCGGGCCGCATAGGGGCCGGTCTGGCCAAAGCCGGTGATCGAGCAATACACCAGGCGCGGATTGAGGGCGCGCAGGCTGTCGTAGTCCAGGCCGTAGCGGGTCAGCCCGCCCGCCTTGAAGTTCTCGACCAGCACGTCGGAACGGCACGCCAGCTGGCGGATCAGGTCCTGGCCCTGCGGCGTGGCCATGTCCACCGTGACCGAGCGCTTGTTGCGGTTGGCGCACAGATAGTAGGCCGCCACGCGGGAATCGGCGCCTTGCGCGTCCGGCATCCAGGGCGGCCCCCAGCCGCGGGTGTCGTCGCCCGCGCCCGGCCGCTCGATCTTGATGACGTCGGCCCCCAGGTCGCCCAGGATCTGCGTGGCCCACGGCCCGGCCAGGACCCGCGACAGGTCCAGCACGCGGATATGGGACAGCGCGCCGGCCGGACGCGCGGCCCCGAGGCCGGGCAAAGAGGCATCCTGCGGCATCACCATGGCGGATCCCCTCAGTTGGCGAACGCCGCGATGCCGGTGATGGCGCGTCCGAGGATCAGTGCGTGCACGTCGTGCGTGCCCTCGTAGGTGTTCACCACTTCCAGGTTCACCAGGTGGCGGGCGATGCAGAACTCGTCCGAGATGCCGTTGCCGCCCAGCATGTCGCGCGCCGTGCGGGCGATGTCCAGCGCCTTGCCGCAGGAATTGCGCTTGATGATGGAGGTGATCTCCACCGGCGCCTGGCCCTCGTCCTTCAGCCGGCCCACGCGCAGCACCGACTGCAGGCCCAGGGTGATTTCCGTGAGCATGTCGGCGAGCTTTTTCTGGACCAGCTGGTTGGCCGCCAGCGGACGCCCGAACTGCTTGCGGTCCAGCACGTACTGGCGCGCGGTCTCGTAGCAGGCCTCGGCCGCGCCCAGGGCGCCCCAGGCAATGCCGAAGCGCGCAGAATTCAGGCAGGTGAAGGGCCCCTTGAGCCCGCGCACCTCGGGAAAAGCGTTTTCCTCGGGGACGAAGACGTCATCGAGCACGATCTCGCCGGTAATGGACGCCCGCAGGCCGACCTTGCCGTGGATCGCCGGCGCCGACAGGCCCTTCCAGCCCTTTTCCAGGATGAAGCCGCGGATGTCGCCGGCCTCGTCCTTGGCCCAGACGACGAAGACGTCGGCAATCGGGCTGTTGGTGATCCAGGTCTTGGCGCCCCTCAGGCGGTAGCCGCCCTCGGTCTTGCGGGCGCGCGTCGCCATGGAGCCGGGATCGGAGCCGTGGTCGGGCTCGGTCAGGCCGAAGCAGCCGATCCATTCGCCCGTGGCGAGCCTGGGCAGGTATTTTTCCTTCTGGGCATCGGTGCCGAAGGCGTGGATGGGCACCATGACCAGGGAGCTCTGCACGCTCATCATGGACCGGTAGCCCGAATCCACGCGCTCGACCTCGCGGGCGATCAGGCCATAGCTGACGTAGTTCATGCCCGCGCCGCCGTACTGCTCGGGGATGGTGGCACCCAGCAGGCCGAGCTCGCCCATTTCCCGGAAGATGTCCGGATCGGCCTTCTCGTGGCGGAAGGCCTCCTGGACGCGCGGCAGCAGGCGGCCCTGACAGTAATCCCGGGCGGCGTCCCGCACCATGCGTTCGGTATCGGTCAGTTGCTGGTCCAGCAACAGGGGATCGAGCCATTGGAATTGCGCACGCGACGAAGACATGGAAAGCTCCTGAGTCGTTTTTGAAGTGATTGTTCAGCATGCTAATAAGATAACGCGTACGGGACAACCGATATAAACTGCTCTATCTGTGAATTTATATCACTTCAAGATGCGCAAACGACTCCCCAGCACGACGGCGCTGCAGGCCTTCGAGGCGGCCGCCCGGCACGAGAGCTTCACCCACGCCGCCCGGGAGCTCTCGCTCACCCAGGGCGCGATCTGCCGGCAGATCGCGGCGCTGGAATCCTTCGTAGGTGTGCCGCTCTTCAACCGCGTGCGTCGCGGCGTGCGCCTCACGGACGCGGGCGAGCGCTACGGGCGGCTGGTGCGCCGCCAGCTGGATGCGATCGAACGAGACACGCTGTCCATCATGGCGCACCAGGGCGGCGGCGTCGTGGAACTGGCGGTGGTCCCGACCTTCGCCACACGCTGGCTGCTGCCCCGGCTGGCGGATCCGCAGCGCCGGTGCCCCGGCCTGCAGGTGAACATGTCCACCCGCACGCGCCCCTTCCTGTTCGACGAGACGGAATTCGACGCCGCCATCTATTCGGGCGATCCGGGCTGGCCCGGCACCCGCGCCCATTTCCTGATGCACGAGAACCCGGTCCCGGTCTGCAGCCCCGCCCTGGCCCGCGGGCCGCTGGACGCCGCGCGGATCGCCGAGCTGCCCCTGCTGCAGCAGAGCACCCGGCCCACCGCGTGGCGCGACTGGTTCGCGTCGGCGGGCGTGCCGGCCCAGGCCGACATGGCCGGGATGCAGCTGGAGTTGTTCTCGATGCTGTCCCAGGCCGCCAGCGACGGACTGGGCGTGGCCCTGATCCCGCCCTTCCTGATCCAGCAGGAACTGGACCAGGGGCGGCTGCACGTGCTGAATCCGCACAGCGGCCCCGGCCAGCGGGCCTTTCACCTGATCGTGCCGGAACGCAAGGCCGGCCTGCCGGTCCTCGCGCAGTTCCGCGACTGGCTGACGGCGCAGGCGCGCGACGCCAGCCCCGCCGCCACGGCTACAGCGCGCGCGACACCTGATCCAGAGACTGCGCGAAACGATCGGCCAGCATCTCGACCTGCGGCTCCGTGATGATCAGCGGCGGGCAGAACGCCAGGCTGTCCTGGATGCCGCGCAGGATCAGGCCGTTGTCCTGCGCCTGGCGCACGAGCAGGGCACCGGCCTTGCCCAGCGGGTCGAAGGGCGTGCGCGCGGCCTTGTCGGCCACCAGTTCCACCGCCGCGATCAGGCCGACCCCGCGGACCTCGCCCACCAGGGGATGACCGGAAAGCTCGCGCAGGCGGCGCTGCAGGACGGCGCCGACGCGGGCGGCGTTGTCCACCAGGCCGCGTTCTTCGATGACGCGGATGTTCTCCAGCGCCACGGCGGCGGCCACCGGATGGCCGCTGGCCGTGTAGCCGTGGCCGAACGAGCCCAGCTCGCCGCTGTGGCGGGCCAGCACCGAGGCCACCTTGTCGTTCATCAGCACGGCGGCCAGCGGCATGTAGGACGAGGTCAGCTGCTTGGACAGGGTCATGAAGTCCGGCTCGATGCCGAACAGCTCCGAGGCGAACATCCGTCCGGTGCGGCCAAAGCCGGTGATGACCTCGTCCGCGATCACCAGCACGTCGTACTTGCGGCACACCGCCTGCATCTTGGGCCAGTAGGTCTCCGGCGGGACGACCACGCCGCCCGCGCCCATGATCGGCTCGCCGATGAAGGCCGCCACGGTCTCCGGGCCTTCCTCCAGGATCAGCGCCTCGAGTTCGGCGGCCAGGCGGTCGGCGAACGCGGTCTCGGTTTCTCCCGGCAGGCCCTCGCGGTACCAGTGCGGACAACGCGCGTGCCGGATCTGCGGCAGGGGCAGGTCGAAGTCGCGGTGGTTGCCGGCCAGGCCGGTCAGGCTGGCCGAGGCCACCGTCACGCCGTGATAGCCGCGCTGGCGCGCGATGATTTTTTTCTTTTCCGGACGGCCCAGGGCGTTGTTGTAGTACCAGACCATCTTGATGATGGTGTCGTTGGCCTCGGATCCTGAGTTGGTGAAGAAGGCCTGGGCCATGCGCCCGCCCGTCAGCGAGATCAGCTTTTCGGCCAGCTCGATCGAGGGCACGTTCGATTTGTGGCTGAACGTGTGATAGAAGGGCAGGTGCTCCATCTGCCGGCGCGCGGCCTCGGCCAGGCGGGGCTCGCTGAAGCCCACGGCAACGCTCCAGAGCCCCGACATGGCTTCGATGTACTGCTTGCCATCGGTGTCGTGGACGTAGATCCCGTCGCCGCGGGACATGATGCAGGGGCCTTCCTCGCGGTGGCGCTGGGCGTTGGTGTAGGAATGGAACTGGTAGGCGATGTCGCTGCGTGCCAGGGTCTCGGAGATGCTCATGGCGGGATTTCCTTTTTTAACGAAATCAAAGATAAGCGCCAACCACGCGCGCCAGCGCGTCGAAGGCGGGCCGGATCTCTTCCGGGGCGACCCCGGCATAACCCAGCAACAGACCGGGGCGGGCATGCGCCCGCTCCAGGTAATAGGTGCTCAGCGGACGGGTCACGACGCCCTGCTGCAAGGCGTCGCGCACCACCAGCGTGTCGTCCACCCCCTTGGGCAGCGCCAGGATCAGGTGCAGGCCGGCCTCGCCGCCCACCACGTCCAGGTCCTGGCCGAAATGCCGGCGGATCTCTTCGATCAGGCAGGCGCGGCGTTCCGCGTAGCGGCGGCGCACGCGCCGGATATGCTGGGCCAGATGGCCCTCGCGGATGAACTCGGCCAGGACCGCGTGGTTCATCATGTTGCCCTCGCGGTACAGCTCGGCGACCGCATTGGCGAACGCATCGGCCACAGGCTCGGGAGCCACCAGGAAGCCGACCCGCAGGCCGGGGCACAGGGTCTTGCTGAAGCTGCCCGCATACAGCACGCGGCCGCTGTCGTCCATGCCCTGCAGCGAGGACAGCGGCCGCGTGCCGTAGCGGAACTCGCTGTCGTAGTCGTCCTCGATGATCCAGCACGACACCTGGCGCGCATAGTCCAGCAACATGCGCCGCCGCGCCAGGCTCATCACCATGCCCAGCGGATACTGGTGCGAAGGCGCCACCACGATCAGGCGGGGCGGGCGCGAACGCTCGGATTCACGCGGCCAGATGCCCTCGTCGTCGACGCGGATCGGCACCAGCCGCAGGTCGGCCGCCGTCAGGAGGTTGCGCGCGCCCCAATAGGCGGGCTCCTCGATCCAGACCGTGTCGCCGGGATCGCACAGCAGCCGTGCCGAGACGTCGATCGCCTGGTGGATGCCGGTGGTCATGATGACCTGCTGGGCCGTGCTGCGCACCGCGCGCACGCTGCCCAGGTAATCGGAAATGGCCTGGCGGACGGGCCCGTATCCGCCCGCCGGCGCATAGCGCATCAGGTCCCAGGGCTCGCTGCGCCACAGGCGGTTCTGGATGCGGGACCAGGTCTTGAGGGGAAACTCGCGCACGTCGGGAATCCCCGGCATGAAGGCGCCCGCCTGGCGATTGGAAAAGCCCAGCCGGGACACCAGCGTGCGGCCCCGTCGGGACAGGTCGTCGATGCCGCGCGCGGCGGCGGCCGGATCCTCGTGCCCGGCGCCGCCGGGCGCGGCCGGCTCGACCAGGTCCTGGCTGATGTCCTGGACATAGGTGCCACGCCCCACACCCGCACGCACATAGCCTTCCTCGGAAAGCTGGTCGTAGACCTGCAGCACCGTATTGCGCGCAATGCCGAGCTCGCCCGCCAGGTCGCGCGAGGACGGCAGCCGGGCGCCCGCGGCCAAGCGTCCCTCCAGAATGGCCCTACAGATCAGCTGATACAAACGCTGATAGGCAGGACTATCCCCGGTGGGATCGAAGTGCTGAAGCAACCATTCAGAGAGAATGAATGATTCCAAATTGGCCCCATTAAATTTATTAAAATGGATCTATTTGACGAACCAAAAGGTCAGTATAGTGAAAAAAAAACGGCGCGGATATCCCCCCGCCAGTCCAACGGAGACAAGCATGATCGAACCGCCCCTGACAATCCCGGATGGCCGGCAAGGCGCCGGCGTGGCTATGCTCCTGGAAACGCCGTCCTTTCCGGCCGCTCCCGTTCAATAGATTCCCACCCCGGAGGTTGTCCGCGATGTCCGCAGCATCCCTTCCCGAACCCCTGGTCCGGTTCCAAGGCGTCCAGAAATCCTACGACGGCAGCCAATTGGTCGTCCGGGACCTCAACCTGGACATCTACCCGGGCGAGTTCCTGTCGCTGCTGGGCCCCTCGGGTTCCGGCAAGACGACCTGTCTGATGATGCTCGCCGGCTTCGAGTCCCCGACCCGGGGCGACATCTTCCTCGAAGGCCGCCGCCTCAACGACGTGCCGCCGCACCACCGCAATCTCGGCATGGTGTTCCAGAACTACGCGCTGTTTCCCCACATGACGGTGGAGCGCAATCTCGAATACCCCCTCAAGATCCGCAAGGTGCCCGCCGCCGAGCGCGCCGAGCGCATCCACGAAGCCCTCTCCATGGTGCAGATGCAGGATTTCGCCAAGCGCTATCCGGCCCAGCTCTCGGGCGGCCAGCAGCAGCGCATCGCGCTGGCGCGCGCCCTGGTCTTCAAGCCCAAGATCGTGCTCATGGACGAGCCGCTCGGCGCGCTGGACAAGCAGCTGCGCGAGCACATGCAGCTGGAGCTGAAAGCCCTGCACGCGCAGCTGGGCGTGACCTTCGTCTACGTCACCCACGACCAGAGCGAGGCGCTGACCATGAGCAACCGCATCGCGGTGTTCAACCAGGGCGTCATCCAGCAGGTCTGCAGCGCCGACACGCTGTACGAGGCGCCCTGCAACCGCTTCGTGGCCGGCTTCGTGGGCGACAGCAACCAGTTTCCGGGCACGGTGCGCGCGCTGGACGGCGACTGGTGCCTGGTCGAGGTCGCCGGGGGCATGCAGCTGCGCGGACGCAACGTGCAGAACCTCCCGCCGGGCAGTCCCTGCGTCGTCGCCATGCGTCCGGAACGCATCACGCCCGCAGGCGAGGACAGCCCCAACCGCTTTCACGCCAGCGCCGTCGACGAGGTCTATTTCGGCGACCACGTCCGGCTGCGCTGCCGGCTGGACGACAGCAACACCTTTTTCGTCAAGATGCCCCTGACCGCGGACGCCAGGGCGCATGGCCCGGGCACCCGTATCCCCTTGCAAATCGACCCCGGGTACGTCCGCATCTTCCTCCCTTGAATTCCACCCCCAAAAACACAGGAGACAAACCATGAAGGTTCAACTCACACTCAAGGCCCTGGCGCTCGCCGTCCCGCTGGCCCTGCTGATCCAGGCGCCGGCGCAGGCCCGCGACCTGACGGTCGTCAATTTCGGCGGCGCCAACGGCGACGCCCAGGACGCGGCCTTCATCAAACCCTTCGAAAAGGAAACCGGCAAGGCCGTGATCCCCGTGGCCTACAACGGCGAACAGGCCAAGGTAAAGGCGATGGTGCAGTCCAACAACGTGGTCTGGGACGCGGTCGAGGTCGAGACCGGCGAACTGGGCCGTGGCTGCGATGAAGGCCTCTACGAGAACGTCGACTGGGGCAAGATCCTGAACAAGGGCGACCTGGTGCGCGGCGCGCTGAAATACTGCGGCGTCGGGACCTTCGTCTGGTCCACCGTCCTGGCCTACAACGCCGACAAGCTCAAGACCCCCCCGACCGGCTGGGCCGATTTCTGGGACGTCAAGAAGATCCCCGGCAAGCGGGGCCTGCGCAAGGGCGCGCACTACAACGTGGAGTTCGCGCTGATGGCCGACGGCGTGCCGCCGCAGGACGTCTACAAGGTCCTGTCCACACCCGAGGGGGTGGACCGCGCCTTCAAGAAACTCGACGAGATCAAGCCCTACGTCCAGTGGTGGGAAGCCGGCGCCCAGCCGCCGCAGATGCTGTCGGCCGGCGACGTCGTCATGTCCGCCGCCTACAACGGCCGCATCGATGCCGCCCAGCGCGAGGGCCAGCCGCTGAAAGTCGTCTGGAACGGGAGCGTCTATGACTTCGACTACTGGGTGATTCCGACCGGTTCGCCGAACAAGGACCAGGCCATCGACTTCATCCGCTACGCCAGTTCGCCCAAGGCGCAGGCCGCCTATTCCCAGCACATCGCCTACGGGCCGGTCAGCAAGCAGGCCATCGGCATGCTCAAGCCCGAGGTCCTGGCCAATGTGCCGAACTCGCCGGCCAACGCCCGCAACGCCCTGTTCAACGACCTCGAATTCTGGACCGACCACGGCGAGGAACTCGAACAGCGCTTCACCGCCTGGGCCGCCCGCTAAGCCCGGCAGGGGCCGGCCGCCCGCGCCGGCCCCTTTCTTCGGACCCTCCAGGAACCCGCCATGGACACGACCCTCGACGATCCCGCCGCCATCCGCCGCTCGATGATGGCCACGCAACGACGCCGGACACGGCGCGCCCTGCTGCTGGTCGCCCCGCTGGCGCTGTTCCTGCTGTTCGTCTTCGTCATCCCGATCGCCTCGCTGCTGACGCGGGCGGTGGACAATCCCGAAGTCATCCAGATCCTGCCGCGCACCCTCCAGGCGCTGGAATCCTGGGACGGCCATACGCAGCCGCCCGAGGCGGCGTTCCAGGCGCTGGCCCAGGATCTCGGCAAGGCCAAGAGCACCCGCGGTGCGGGCGAGCTGGCCCGGCGGCTGAACTACGAGATCTCCGGCTACCGCTCGCTGATCTTCAAGACCCTGCGCCGCCTGCCGCTGCAAGGCGCCGAGGGCACGCCGGTGCGCGAGCAGCTGATCGCGCTGGACAAGCGCTGGGGCGAACCGGCCTATTGGGCCGTGATCGCCGGCAACAACAAGAGCTGGACCCCCTACTACCTGCTGGCCTCCCTGGACCTGAAGCTCGACGCCGACGGCCACGTGGTGGCCGCCCCGCCCGGCACTTCCGCCTTCCAGGAAATCTTCTCGCGCACCTTCGTGATCAGCCTGGTCGTCACCCTGATCACCCTGGTGCTCGGCTATCCCCTGGCCTACTGGATCACGCGCCTGTCCAAGCGCCGCGCCAACCTGATCCTGATCTGCATCCTGATCCCGTTCTGGACCTCCGTGCTGGTGCGCATCGCCGCCTGGGTCGTGCTGCTGCAGCGCGAGGGCCTGGTCAACAAGGCGCTGACCAGCCTGGGCCTGATCCAGGAGCCCCTGCCCCTGCTTTTCAACCGCCTCGGCGTCTACATCGCCATGGTGCACATCCTGCTGCCCTTCATGGTGCTGCCGCTCTACAGCGTCATGCAGTCCGTGCCGGCCAGCTACCAGCGCGCCGCGATCTCGCTGGGCAGCCATCCCTTCGCCGCCTTCTGGCGCATCTACGTGCCGCAGACCTACCCGGGCATCATGGCCGGATCCCTGCTGGTCTTCATCATCGCGGTCGGCTACTACATCACGCCGGCCCTGCTGGGCGGCGCGGCCGACCAGATGATCAGCTACTACGTCGCGTATTTCACCAACCAGACCATCAACTGGGGCATGGCCAGCGCACTGGGGCTGCTCCTGCTGGCCGGCACGCTGCTGCTCTACACCCTGTACCGCCGGATCTCCGGCAGGGAACTGGCCCTGAGCTGAGAGGATCCCATGTTCAAACCGGATTTCCCGCCCTACCTGTCGCTGGCCGAACGCGTCTGGCACTACGTCCTGCGGGCCCTGTGCGCCCTGATCCTGGTGTTCCTGCTGCTGCCCGTGCTGGTGATCATCCCGTTGTCGTTCAACCACGGCTCGATGCTGCTGTATCCCATGGATTCGCTGTCGCTGCGCTGGTATGAAGCGCTGTTCCACTCCGACGAATGGGCCCGCGCGACGACCAACAGCTTCATCGTGGCGCCGGCGGCCACCGCCCTCGCCACGGTGCTGGGCACCCTGGCCGCCGCCGGGCTGCACCGCGCCCAGTTCCGCGGCAAGGGCCTGCTGATGGCGATCCTGATCTCGCCCATGATCGTGCCGCTGGTGGTCACGGGCCTGGGCATCTACCTGTTCTTCGCGCCCTACGGCCTGGTGAACAGCTACACGGGCCTCATCCTGGCGCTGGCCGCCATCGGCGCGCCCTTCGTCGTGACCACGGTCTCGGCCACGCTGCAAGGCTTCGACCCCAATCTGCTGCGCGCCAGCTACAGCCTGGGCGCCAGCCCGATGCTGACGTTCTTCCGCGTCACCCTGCCCATCATCGCGCCCGGCGTCATCGCCGGGGCGCTCTTCGCCTTTGCGACCGCGTTCGACGAAATCGTGATCACGCTGTTCCTGGCGGGGCCGGAGCAGATCACCCTGCCCCGCCAGATGTTCACCGGCATCCGCGAGAACATCAGCCCCATCATCGCGGCCGTGGCGACTATCCTGATCCTGTTCTCGACGGCACTGCTGCTGGTGCTGGAATGGCTGCGCGGACGCGCGCAGGCCAAGACCGTGCGCCCGGACCCCTGATCCGCCGCCGCGGGATCAGAGCCGGGCCAGCGCATCCTCGATGGCCGCCAGGCGCCCGGCCGGGACGCGCGCCCAGCACTGCCCGCCGTCTTCCAGCGGGACGAGGCCGTCGGCGCCGGGCGCCAGGCCGGAGAGATCGCGGCCCGCAAACGAGCGGCCCAGCGCGTTCAGGGCCTTGGGGTCGTCGAAGGCCTCGGACAGCAGCAGCTCGGCGCCGTCGGCGCCAAACAGGCGCTGGCGAAAGCGGCCGTCCTCGTCGCGGAAGGATGCGATCCGCGCGCGCCCGGCACGCCCGGCGCCGGCCTTGGCCGCCCGCGCGGCGCCGCCCAGGGCGGGCGCGCGCAGACCCACGGCTTCGCGCAGGCTGGCCATCAGGGGCGCGGCAATGCGCCGCGCCTTTTCGGCGCCGGCCTGCAGGATGTCCTCGATGCGCCCGGGATGGGCCATCAGGTCCGCATACCGGTCGCGCATCGGCCCGACCTGCGCCTCGATCCGGTCGCACAGCGCCTGCTTGGCCTCGCCCCAGCCCAGGCCGCCTTCCAGGGCGGCCCGGAAATCCGCCGCCTGCGCGGGCGTGGCGAACGCCCGGTACAGCGTGAACAGGTGCGATCCCTCGGCGTCCTTGGGTTCGCCCGGCAGGCGCGAGTCGGTCACGATCTGCGCCACGGCGGACTTCAGCGCCTTGTGCCCGCCCTCGAACAGGGGGATGGTGTTGTTGTAGCTCTTGGACATCTTGCGCCCGTCCAGACCGGGCAGCGTGGCCACGGCTTCGTCGATCTGGACTTCCGGCAGCACGAACAGGTCGGCGCCGCGGCCGTACAGGTGATTGAAGCGCTGGGCGATGTCGCGCGCCATTTCCAGGTGCTGGATCTGGTCGCGCCCGACCGGCACCCGGTGGGCGTTGAACAGCAGGATGTCGGCGGCCATCAGCACCGGATAGGAAAACAGCCCCATGGTCACGCCGTCATCCGGCTCGACGCCCTTGGCGACGTTGGCGTCCACGGACGCCTTGTAGGCGTGCGCCCGGTTCATCAGGCCCTTGGCCGTGACGCAGTTCAGCATCCAGCACAGCTCGGGGATCTCGGGCACGTCCGACTGGCGGTAGAAGGTCACCCGTTCCGTATCCAGGCCGGCCGCCACCCAGGTGGCGGCGATCTCCAGGCGCGAGCGCGACACGCGCGCCGGATCGTCGCACTTGATGAGCGCATGGTAGTCCGCCAGGAAGAAGAAGGCATCCACCCCCGCCTCGGTGCTGGACTGGATGGCCGGGCGGATGGCGCCGGCGTAGTTGCCCAGGTGGGGAGTTCCGGACGTGGTGATGCCGGTCAGGACGCGGGTGACGGATGTGTTCATGGGAATTCCAGGCGGGGGTTCCCGCCCCTACAGGACGACCGAGGCCCGGCGGGTTTCGGCCAGGTATTCGCGCGACTGCATTTCCATCAGGCGCGAGACGGTGCGGGAAAATTCGTTCGACATGGGGCCCTGAGTATAAAGCTCATCGGCCGGGCATTGGGCCGACAGGATCAGCTTGACCTTGTGGTCGTACAGCACGTCCACCAGCCAGGTGAAGCGCCGCGCCTCGGACGCCTGGCGCGGGGCCATGCGCGGTACGTCGGACACGATCACGGTCTGGAACCGGTCCGCCAGGTCCAGGTAGTCGTTCTGCGAGCGCGGCGTGCCGCACAGGGACTGGAAATCGAACCAGACCACCGTGCCGGCCAGGGCCACCGCATGGATCTCGCGGTTCTCGATCAGCAGCACGGGCTTTTGCTCGGCCGTGTCGGCCAGGCGGTCGAAGGCCGAGCGCAGCTCGTCGTGCGTCGCGGCCACGATGGGCGTGATGTAGGTGCGCAGTTGCGCCAGGGTCCGGCGCCGGTAGTCGATGCCGGCATCCACGTTCAGCACGTCCATCTTTTCCTGGATCAGCGCGATGGCCGGCAGGATACGGTCGCGGTGCAGGCCGTCGGGATACAGCGTGGAGGGCTCGTAGTTGGACGTCATGACGAAAGACGTGCCGTACTCGAACAGCCGCAGCAGCAGCCGGTACAGGATCATGGCATCGGCCACGTCGGACACGTGGAACTCGTCGAAGCAGATCAGGCGGTAGCGCCTGGCGATGCTCCGGGCGACGTGGTCCAGAGGATCCTGCTCGCCGCTGACGGCGCGGATCTCGCGGTGCACCCCGCGCATGAATTCGTGGAAATGCAGGCGGACCTTGCGCTTGACCGGGACGGTCAGGTAGAACGCATCCATCAGGAAGCTCTTGCCGCGCCCCACGCCGCCCCACAGATAGACGCCGCGGGGCACGGCCGGGTGCAGGAAGAGCCTTTTCAGGCGGCTGGAGCGCTGGCGCTTGAACTCGATCCAGTCGTCAAAATACCGCTGCAGGCGCTGGACCGCCGCGCGCTGGGCTTCGTCGGCGACGAAGCCCCGTTCGCGCAGGGCCTGCGCGTAATACGCGCTGACGTCCATCGAATGGCTTTACAGGTTCAGCGTGCGCTTGTCCACCGCCAGGGCGGCTTCCTTGACGGCTTCGGACAGGGTCGGGTGCGCATGGCAAATGCGCGCGATGTCCTCGGCGGCGCCGCGGAATTCCATGATGGTGACGGCCTCGGCGATCAGCTCGGAGGCCATGGGGCCGACGATGTGGACGCCCAGCACCTCGTCGGTCTTGGCATCGGCCAGGATCTTGACGAAGCCCGTCGTGTCGCCCAGCGCGCGCGCCCGGCCATTGGCCATGAAGGGGAAGGACCCGGCCTTGTAGTCGCGGCCGGCGGCCTTGAGCGCCTGTTCGGTCTTGCCGACCCAGGCGACTTCGGGCGAGGTGTAGATCACCCACGGGATGGTGTCGAAATTGACGTGCCCGTGCTGGCCGGCGATACGCTCGGCCACGGCCACGCCTTCTTCTTCGGCCTTGTGCGCCAGCATCGGGCCGCGCACCACGTCGCCCACCGCCCAGACGTTGCCGAGGTTGCTGCGGCAGTCCTCGTCCACGACCACGAAGCCACGCTCGTCGAGCTTCAGGCCCACGGTGTCGGCGCCCAGGCCCTGGGTATTGGGCACGCGGCCGATCGAGACGATCAGGCGCTCGACGGCGAGTTTCTGTTCGGCACCGGCGGCATCGGTGTACTGGATGTTCACGCCCTTGGCGGAGGTCTTGACCTCGCCGATGCGCACGCCGGTCTGGATGTCCAGGCCCTGCTTGGTCAGGGCCTTCTGGGCTTCCTTGGCGACGTCGCGGTCGACGGCGCCGAGGAAATCGGGCATGGCTTCCAGGATGGTGACCTCGGCGCCCAGGCGGCGCCAGACGCTGCCCATCTCCAGGCCGATCACGCCCGCGCCGATGATGCCGAGTTTCTTGGGCACGGCCGGGATGCGCAGCGCGCCGTCGTTGGACAGGACCTGTTCCTCGTCGAAGGGCAGGCCTGGCAGCTCGCGGGCGTTGGAGCCCGTGGCGATGATGACGTGGCGGCCTTCGAGGTCTTCCTCGGTCTTGCCCGAGACCTTCACGGACCAGCCGAAATCGGTCTTGGCCGCCAGGGATCCCGTGCCGTGGAAGAAGGACACCTTGTTCTTCTTGAAGAGATACAGGATGCCTTCGTTGTTCTGCTTGACCACCGTGTCCTTGCGGCCGACCAGCTTGGCCAGGTCCAGGCTGACGCCCTTGGCGGTGATGCCGTGATCGGCGAAATGATGGTTGAGCTGCTCGTAGTGCTCGGAGGACTGCAGCAGGGCCTTGGAGGGGATGCAGCCCACGTTGGTGCAGGTGCCGCCGGGGGCGGGCTTGCCGGCCGCGTTCGTCCAGGCGTCCACGCAGGCCACGGCCAGGCCCAGCTGGGCGGCGCGGATGGCGGCGATATAGCCGCCGGGACCGGCGCCGATCACGATCACATCGAATTGTTTTGCCATGTTGTTCTCTCAGGGGTGTTGCCGGAGGCATGCGGGGCATGCACCGGTGAAGGCCCGGCGGGCGCCGCGGCGCCCGGGGGCCCCTTGGCGGGGCGCCGGGCCGTGTCCGGTCCGGGGGCGGCGCGGACGCCGTACGGCACGCCGCGAGGGCGCGCCGCGGGCGCCTTCCAGGTTATCAGACGCTCAGCAGCAGGCGCTGCGGATCTTCCAGGGCTTCCTTCATGGCGACCAGGGCCAGCACAGCCTCGCGGCCGTCGATGATGCGGTGGTCGTAGGACAGCGCCAGGTAGTTCATCGGCCGGATCACGATCTGGCCGTTCTCGACCACCGGGCGGTCCTTGGTGGCGTGGATGCCCAGGATCGCGGACTGCGGCGGGTTGATGATGGGGGTGGACAGCATCGAGCCGAACACGCCGCCATTGGAAATCGAGAACGTGCCGCCGGTCAGCTCGTCGAGGGTGAGCTTGCCGTCCTGGGCACGGCGGCCGAAATCGGCGATCTGCTTTTCGATGTCGGCCAGCGACAGCTGGTCGGCATTGCGCAGGATCGGGACCACCAGGCCGCGCGGGCTGCCGACCGCCACGCCGATGTCGAAGTAGCCGTGGTAGATGATGTCCTTGCCGTCCACCGAGGCGTTGACCACCGGGTAGCGCTTGAGGGCCGCGACGGCCGCCTTGACGAAGAAGGAGGTGAAGCCGAGCTTGACGCCGTGCTCCTTCTCGAAGGCTTCCTTGTATTTCTTGCGCAGGTCCATGATGGCCTGCATGTTGACCTCGTTGAAGGTCGTCAGGATGGCGTTCTCGGACTGCGACTGGATCAGGCGTTCGGCCACGCGGGCGCGCAGGCGGCTCATGGGCACGCGCTGCTCGGGGCGGCCGTCCAGGCTGACCGGCACCGGGGCGGCCGGGGTGGCCGGCGCGGGCGCGGCGGAGGCGTTCAGCGCATCGCCCTTGGTCACGCGGCCGGCGCGGCCCGTGCCCTCGACCGAGGCGGGATCGATGCCTTTTTCGGACAGGATCTTGCCGGCCGCCGGCGAGGCGACGGACGACTTGGCGGCCGGGGCGGCCGGCGCCGCCGCGGCGGCGGCCGGCGCGGCGGGGGCTTCTTCGGCCTTGGGCGCGGCGGCCGGGGCGGCCTTGGCGTCGGTGTCGATGCGCGCCAGCACCTCGCCGGAGGTCACGGTGCTGCCGTCGCCCTTGACGATTTCCGACAGCACGCCTGCGGCGGGCGCCGGGACTTCGAGCACCACCTTGTCGGTTTCGACCTCGATCAGGATCTCATCGGCCTCGACGGCTTCGCCCGGCTGTTTTTTCCAGTTGAGCAGAGTGGCTTCGGAGATGGATTCGGAAAGCTGGGGAACGAGAACTTCGGTAATGGCCATGGTGTTTATTCCGGTATGTCTGTCTTTGAATAGGTCGGTTTACTTGATCAGCGAGAAGCTTTTCAGCTTCGGGGCGAAAGCCTGCTCGATCAGGGCGCGCTGCTGCTCCTGGTGCTTGGCCATGTAGCCCACGGCGGGCGATGCCGACGCCGGACGGCCGGCGTAGCCCAGTTTCTGGCCGTCGTTCATGTTCTCGTACAGGTGGTGCTGGACGTAGAACCACGGCCCCTGGTTCTGGGGTTCGTCCTGCACCCAGACCAGTTCCCTGGCGTTCTCGTATTTTTGCAGTTCGGCCTGGAAGGCCTTGTGGGCAAAGGGATAGAGCTGCTCGATGCGCAGGATGGCGACGTCCTTGCGGCCCTGCTCTTCGCGGGCATGGACCAGGTCGTAGTAGACCTTGCCGGAACACACCAGCACGCGCTTGACCTCGGCCGGCGCGATATTGGCGTCGACCTCGCCGATCACCGGCAGGAAGCCGCCCGTCGCGAGGTCTTCCAGGGGCGAAGTGGCGTTCTTGTTGCGCAGCAGCGACTTGGGCGTGAAGAGCACCAGCGGCTTGCGAAACGGGCGGATCATCTGGCGGCGCAGCACGTGGAAGATCTGCGCGCCGTTGGTGGGCTGCACGACCTGCATGTTGTTGTCCGCGCACAGCTGCAGGAAACGCTCGACCCGGGCGGACGAGTGTTCCGGGCCCTGGCCCTCGTAGCCGTGCGGCAGCATCAGCGTCAGGCCGCAGGCGCGGCCCCACTTGGCCTCGCCCGAGGCGATGAACTGGTCGATGACGACCTGGGCGCCGTTGGCGAAATCGCCGAACTGGGCTTCCCAGATGGTGAGGATGTTGGGCTCGGCCGTGGCGTAGCCGTATTCGAAGCCCAGCACGGCGGCCTCGGACAGCACCGAGTCGATGACCGTGAACGGCGCCTGGTTCTCGGAGACGTTCTGCAGCGGCACGTAGGTGCCGGCGTCCCAGCGCTCGCGCTTTTGATCGTGCAGCACGGCGTGGCGGTGGGTGAAGGTGCCCCGGCCCGAGTCCTGGCCGGTGATGCGGATCGCGTAGCCGTTGGCCACCAGCGTGGCGAAGGCCAGGTGCTCGCCCATGCCCCAGTCGACGGGATGTTCGCCGCGCGCCATGGCGAGGCGGTCGTTCAGCAGCTTGTTGACCAGGGGGTGCACGGTGAAATCCGCCGGCACCTGGGTCAGCTTTTCGCCGATGCGGGTGAGTTCGGTGATGGGCACGCCGGTGTCGGCGTGGTCGGTCCACTTGGCGCCCAGGAAGGGCGACCAGTCGGTGGCGTACTTGTTCTTGTAGTCGGTCAGCACCGGCTCGACGGTGCGCTGGCCGTCTTCCATCAGCTGGCGGTAGTCCTTGACCATCTGGTCGGGTTCGCCTTCGGCCAGCACGCCCTGGGCCACCAGGCGGTCGGCGTAGAGCTTGCGCGTGCCGGGGTGCTTGCCGATGCTCTTGTACATCAGGGGCTGGGTCAGCGAGGGCGTGTCCTGCTCGTTGTGGCCGAGCTTGCGGAAGCAGACGATGTCCACCACGACGTCGTGGCGGAACTGCTGCCGGTAGTCCAGGGCCAGCTGGGTGGCGAACACCACGGCTTCGGGATCGTCGCCGTTGACGTGGAAGACCGGGGCCTCGATCATCTTGACCACGTCCGTGCAATACAGCGTGGAACGCGAGTCGCGCGGGTCGGAGGTCGTGAAGCCGATCTGGTTGTTGATGACGATGTGCAGCGTGCCGCCCGTGCCGTAGCCGCGGGTCTGGGCGAGGTTCAGGGTCTCCATCACCACGCCCTGGCCGGCGAAGGCCGCGTCGCCATGCACCAGCACCGGCAGGACCTGGTCGCCGTTGACGTCGGCGCGGCGGTCCTGGCGGGCGCGGACGCTGCCCTCGACCACGGGGTTGACGATTTCCAGGTGGGACGGGTTGAACGCCAGCGACAGGTGCAGCGGGCCGCCGCGCGTGGACAGGTCGCTGGAGAAGCCGTTGTGGTATTTGACGTCGCCGTCGCTGAGCGACTGGCTGTGCTTGCCCTCGAATTCGGCGAACAGGTCCCCGGGCATCTTGCCCATGATGTTGACCAGCAGGTTCAGGCGGCCGCGGTGGGCCATGCCGACGACGATTTCCTGCACGCCGTTGTCGCCCGCGTGGTTGACGACCTCGTCCATGGCGGCGATGAAGCTCTCGCCGCCTTCCAGGGAGAAGCGCTTTTGACCGACGTATTTGGTGTGCAGGAAGCGTTCGAGGCCTTCGGCCTCGGTGATCTGCTGCAGGATGTTGCGTTTCTGTTCGACCGTGTATTCCGGCACGCCCAGGGTGGATTCGAGGCGTTCCTGGATCCAGCGCTTGACCGCCGGATCGGAGATGTGCATGAATTCCACGCCGATGTTGCGGCAGTAGGTGTCCTGCAGGGCCTTCAGGATGTCCCGCATGGTCATCGTGTCGGCTTTGGTGAAATACGTGTTGGTGGCCGAATAGATCTGGTCGAGGTCGGCCTCGGACAGGCCGTAGAAGGCCGGGTCGAGTTCGGGAATGGCGGGACGGTCGCGGCGCTTCAGCGGATCGAGCTGGGCGATGCGCGAGCCCAGCGAGCGATACGCCGCGATGATGGACTGGACGTAGACCTGCTTGCTGGCGATGGCCAGCGCCTGGTCGGAGGCCTGGGCGGGGCGCACCTGGAAGGCGTTCTCGCGGGCGCGCTGGGCAAACGAAGCGACGATGGGGGCATGCGCCTGATCGCGGGTGGCCTCTCGGCCGTCAGCCGCCGGCTGGTGCTGGAGCTGATCGAAGTAGCTGCGCCACTGGTCTGGAATGGAACCCGGATTGTCGAGATAGGATTCGTAGAGTTCTTCTACGTAGGGCGCATTGGCCCCGAAAAGATAGGAGGTAGACTGGAATTCTTGTTCCGTAGACATTGTGCGCTTCACCTGACGGGTGCTTCACCCGAACGATGCAGATTGGAAAACCTTCCGCGACACGGCCAGACCGATTAGCGGATAGCAGGGGCAGAAGGCTGGAGTACGACGCCTTGCATAAGCCGTATTAGGGCTAAAGTATACCCGTGTTGCCACGCGGGTATAAACTGATCAGCCCAAAACGCCCGGTCAATGCCGCTTTTCACGAAATTGGCGTTGGTATTAACAAACACTTGCGCGCGCCGGCCCCGCCCCCGCCGGTCGCCACTGCACCACATCAATAAAACCGCAGGAGCCTTCCAATCATGGACTTGAAAGACGAGCGCGCCAAAATGGCGCTTGATTACCACGCCTTTCCCACGCCGGGGAAAATCTCCGTCGTGCCGACCAAGCCGCTGGCCAACCAGGACGACCTGACCCTGGCCTATTCGCCGGGCGTGGCCACGGCCAGCATGACGATCCACGCCGAGGGCGAGTCGGCCGCCGCCAAATACACCTCGCGCGCCAACCTGGTGGGCGTGGTGACCAACGGCACGGCCGTGCTGGGCCTGGGCAACATCGGCCCCCTGGCGGCCAAGCCCGTGATGGAGGGCAAAGGCTGCCTGTTCAAGAAATTCGCCGGCATCGACGTCTTCGACATCGAGCTCAACGAACACGATCCCGACAAGCTCGTGGACATCATCGCGGCCCTGGAACCCACCCTGGGCGGCGTGAACCTCGAAGACATCAAGGCGCCGGAATGCTTCTACATCGAGAAGAAGCTGCGCGAGCGCATGAAGATCCCGGTCTTCCACGACGACCAGCACGGCACGGCCATCATCTCCTCGGCGGCGGTGCTGAACGGCCTGAAGGTCGTGGGCAAGCGGATCGGCGAGGTCAAGCTGGTCTGCTCGGGCGCCGGCGCCGCCGCCATCGCCTGCCTGGACCTGCTGGTCAAGCTCGGCGTGTCGCAGAAAAATATCTACGTGGTCGATTCGCGCGGCGTCATCTGGCAGGGCCGCGACGAGAAGATGGAGCCCAACAAGGCGCGCTACGCGCAGCAGACCGACGCCCGCACGCTGGCCGACGTCTGCCGCGGCGCCGACGTGTTCCTGGGCTGCTCGGCGCCCGGCGTGCTGACGCAGGACATGGTGCGCAGCATGGCCGACCGGCCGCTGATCCTGGCCCTGGCCAACCCCGACCCCGAGATCCGCCCTGAAGACGCCAAGGCCGCCCGTCCCGACTGCGTGGTGGCCACCGGCCGTTCGGATTATCCGAACCAGGTCAACAACGTGCTGTGCTTCCCCTTCATCTTCCGGGGCGCCATGGACTGCGGCGCCACCGTCATCAACGAGGACATGAAGCTCGCCTGCGTCAAGGCCATCGCCGAGCTGGCCGAGGCCGAGAGCAGCGCCGAGGTCGCCGGCGCCTATGCGGACCAGGACCTGTCCTTCGGGCCGGAATACATCATTCCCAAGCCCTTCGATCCGCGCCTGATCGTCAAGATCGCCCCGGCGGTCGCCGAGGCCGCCGCGGCCTCGGGCGTGGCGCGGCGCCCCATCGAGGACATGGACGCCTACCGCCAGTCGCTCATGAGCATCGTCTACCACTCCGGCCAGCTGATGCGCCCGCTGTTCCGCCAGGCCAAGGCCGCGCCCAAGCGCGTCATCTACGCCGACGGCGAGGACGAGCGCGTGCTGCGCGCCGCCCAGACGGTGCTGGACGAGGGGATCGCCCGGCCCATCCTGGTGGGCCGCCCGGCGGTGATCGACATGCGCATCCGCAAGTTCGGCCTGCGCCTGGTGCCGGGCCAGAACATCGAGATCGTCAATCCGGAGGACGACAGCCGCTTCAACGAGACCTGGAGCGCCTACTACAAGCTGCGCGGCCGCGAGGGCGTGACGCCCGACATCGCCAAGGCGATGGTGCGCAAGCACAATTCGCTGATCGGCGTGATGCTGCTGCAGCGCGGCGACGCGGACGCGATGATCTGCGGGGTGGCCAGCCGCTTCGACAACCAGCTCAAGTACGTGCAGGAGGTCATCGGCCTCAAGCCCGCGGCCGGCACCTACGCGGCCATGAACGTGCTGATGCTGCCGACGCAGACGCTGTTCATCTGCGACACGCACGTGAACGAGGATCCGAGCGCCGAGCAGATCGCGGACATGACGATCCTGGCGGCCGAGGAAGTCCGCCGCTTCGGCATCGTGCCCAAGATCGCGCTGCTCTCGCATTCGAACTTCGGCAGCCGGCCGACGGCTTCGTCGCTGAAGATGGCGCAGGCGCGCCGGCTGATCGCCGAACGCGCGCCCGAGCTGGAGGTGGACGGCGAGATGCACGCCGACTCTGCGCTGTCGGAGTCGATCCGGGTGAAGTCGTATCCCGACACGACGCTCAAGGGGCCGGCCAATCTGCTGATCACGCCGAACCTGGATGCGGGCAACATCACCTACAACATGTTGAAGATGACGGGCAGCCACGGCGTGGCGATGGGCCCGGTGCTGCTGGGCGCGGCGCGCCCGGTGCATATCCTGACCACCAGTTCGACGGTGCGGCGCATCATCAACATGACGGCCCTGGCCGTGGTGGACGCGCAGCAGGAGGCAGGCGAGACGGTCTGATCCGCTGACTGTCGTTTGCATGAGCAGGCGGGGTTTCCCCGCCTGTTTTTTTGTTTGGGGGTTCTGAAGACGTTTCCCGGCAGCCAGGCAAAGCAAATGGGCCTCCCGGCCCGTTTGCTTTGCTGCCAATGCGACAGAAGAAAATTACTTCACGTCGCGCGCCGCGGCACCCGTGTACAGCTGGCGCGGGCGGCCGATCTTGTAGTTGGGATCGGACAGCATCTCGTTCCACTGCGCGATCCAGCCCACCGTGCGGGCCAGGGCGAAGATCGCCGTGAACAGCGACGTCGGGATGCCGATCGCGCGTTGCACGATGCCCGAGTAGAAGTCCACGTTCGGGTACAGCTTGCGTTCCACGAAGTACGGGTCTTCCAGCGCGATACGCTCGACTTCCATGGCCAGCTTGAACAGCGGGTCATTGTGCAGGCCCAGCGAGTCCAGCACCTCGCGGCAGGTTTCCTGCATCATCTTGGCGCGCGGATCGTAGTTCTTGTAGACCCGGTGGCCAAAGCCCATCAGGCGCACGCCCGAGTTCTTGTCCTTGACCTTTTCCATGAACTCGCCGACCTTGGCGATGCCGCCGTTGGCCTGGATGTTCTCCAGCATGTTCAGGCAGGCCTCGTTGGCGCCGCCGTGCGCCGGGCCCCACAGGCAGGCCACGCCGGCCGCGATGGCGGCGAACGGGTTGGTGCCCGACGAACCGCACAGGCGCACCGTCGAAGTCGAGGCGTTCTGCTCGTGGTCGGCGTGCAGGATGAAGATGCGGTCCAGCGCGCGCTCGACCACGTCGTTGACCTGGTAGTCGTCGCAAGGCGTGGCGAACATCATCCGCAGGAAGTTGCCCGTGTAGGACAGGTCGTTCTTGGGATAGATGAAGGGCTGGCCCAGGGAATGCTTGTAGGCCATGGCCACCAGCGTCGGCATCTTGGCGATCAGGCGGATCGCGGATACCTCGCGGTGGCGCGGGTTGGTGATGTCGGTGGAGTCGTGGTAGAACGCCGACAGCGCGCCCACCAGGCCGGTCAGCACCGCCATCGGGTGCGCGTCGCGGCGGAAGCCCTGCAGGAAGGTGTGCATCTGCTCATGCACCAGCGTGTGGTGCGTGACCAGGCTGTCGAACTCCTGCTTTTGCTGCCCGTTGGGCAGCTCGCCGTTCATGATCAGGTAGCAGATCGTCAGGAAATCGCATTTCTGCGCCAACTGGTCGATCGGATAGCCGCGATACAGCAGTTGGCCCTTGTCGCCGTCGATGTAGGTGATGGCCGATTCGCACGAGGCCGTGGCCAGGAAGCCCGGGTCGTAGGTGAACATGCCGGTCTGGCCGTAGAGCTTGCGGATGTCGATGACGTCGGGCCCCACGGTGCCCTGGTAGACGGGAAACTCGACCGACGGACTGCCGTCGGAGAAAGATAGCGTGGCCTTTTTATCGGATAGCTGCATGTGATTTTCCTCTAAGTTACAGCGCTTTCATTTGCTCGACCAGTCGCCGGATGTCCGGGGTGTCATAGACCCCGGACAGGTCCGACCGTCCCAGCAGGACGTCGAGCAATTCGTTGTCGCCCATTTCAAAAAGCTGCGTGAGCGCCCGGACATCGACCTCGGACAGCTGCGTTTCACAGGCATCCAGGAAACGCGTGATGATGAGGTCGTTCTCGAGCAGACCGCGCCTCGCCCGCCAGCGCAGGCGGGCGCGGTCCAGATCGGACAGATCGCCAGACATGCCGGATTCCTATACCGTGCGCCGGACGAGCATTTCCTTGATCTTGCCAATGGCCGCCGACGGATTCAGGCCCTTCGGACAGACTTCGGTGCAGTTCATGATCGTGTGGCAGCGGAACAGGCGGTACGGGTCTTCCAGATCGTCCAGCCGCTCGGCCGTCGCGCGGTCGCGGGAATCGGCGATGAAGCGGTAGGCCTGCAGCAGGCCGGCCGGCCCGACGAACTTGTCCGGATTCCACCAGAACGACGGACAGGCGGTCGAGCAGCAGCCGCACAGGATGCACTCGTACAGGCCGTTGAGCTCCTCGCGTTCCTCGGGAGACTGCAGGCGTTCCTTTTCGGGCGGGGGCTCGTCGTTGATCAGGTAAGGCTTGATCGAATGGTACTGGTCGTAGAAGAACGTCATGTCCACGATCAGGTCGCGCACGACCGGCAGGCCGGGCAGCGGCTTGAGGACGATGGGCTCGGACAGCGTCAGCAGGTTGGTGGTGCACGCCAGGCCGTTGTGGCCGTTGATGTTCATGGCGTCCGACCCGCACACGCCCTCGCGGCAGGAGCGGCGCAGCGCCAGGCTGTCGTCGACCTCGTTCTTGATGCGCAGGATCGCGTCCAGCAGCATCTTGTCCGACGGCTGCAGCTCGACCTCGAGCTTTTGCATGTAGGGCCGCTCATCCTTGTCCGGATCGTAGCGGTAGATCTCGAATTTCACGATGCGTTTAGTCATGACGATGTCCAGATTAGAAGGTCCGCGCCTTGGGCGGGATGGTGTCCACGGTCAGCGGCTTCATGCGCACGGGCTTGTAGTCCAGGCGGTTGTCCTGGGCGAACCACAGGGTGTGCTTGAGCCAGTTGACGTCGTCGCGGTCCGGGTATTCCTCGAGCGCATGGGCGCCGCGCGATTCCAGGCGGTTGGCGGCGGACTTCGCGGTGGCACGGGCGACCTCGATCATGTTGGTGACCTCGAGGGCCTCCAGGCGCGCGGTGTTGAAGACCTGCGACTTGTCCGAGTAGTACATGTCGTTGACTTCGGGCACCAGGTCGTTGATGACCTGCTCGCCTTCCTTGAGCTTGTCCAGCTTGCGGAACACGCCGTAGTGGCTCTGCATGGCCTGCTGCATCTTGTGGACGACGTCCTGGGGCTTTTCGCCGGAGTTGCGGCTTTCCAGGCGGTTCAGGCGGTCCATGGACGCCTCGATGTCGGTGTCGGGCAGCGGACGGTGGCTGTGCTGCTTTTCAGGGTGCTGGTCCACGATGAAGTTGCCCGCCGAGCGGCCGAAGACGATCAGGTCCAGCAGCGAGTTCGTGCCCAGGCGGTTGGCGCCGTGCACGGACGTCGCCGCGCATTCACCGATGGCATAGAGCCCGTTGACGATCTTTTCCTCGCCGTTGACTTGGGTGACGACCTGGCCGTGGTAGTTCGCGGGAATGCCGCCCATCTGGTAGTGGATGGTCGGCACGACCGGGATCGGTTCCTTGATCGGGTCGATGTTGGCGAACTTGATCGCGATCTCGCGGATCGAGGGCAGGCGCTTCATGATGGTCTCGGCGCCCAGGTGGTCGAGTTTCAGCAGCACGTGGCTGCCGTCGCCACAGCCGCGGCCCTCTTTGATTTCCTGGTCCATGGAACGCGACACGAAGTCGCGCGGCGCCAGATCCTTGAGCTGCGGGGCGTAGCGTTCCATGAAGCGCTCGCCGTCCTTGTTCAGGAGGAAGCCGCCCTCGCCGCGCACGCCTTCGGTGATCAGCACGCCGGCGCCGGCCACGCCGGTCGGGTGGAACTGCCAGAATTCCATGTCCTGCAGCGGGATGCCGGCGCGCGCGGCCATGCCCAGGCCGTCGCCGGTATTGATGAAGGCGTTGGTCGTCGCGGCCCAGATGCGGCCCGCGCCGCCGGTCGCCAGCACGGTGTGCTTGGCTTCCAGGACGTAGACGTCGCCGGTTTCCATTTCCATGGCGGTCACGCCCAGCACGTCGCCGTCGTTGTTGCGCAGCAGGTCCAGCGCCATCCACTCAATGAAGAAATTGGTGCGGGCGGCCACGTTGCGCTGATACAGCGTGTGCAGCATCGCATGGCCGGTGCGGTCGGCGGCCGCACAGGCGCGCTGCACGGGTTTTTCGCCGAAATGCGAGGTATGCCCGCCGAAGGGACGCTGGTAGATGGTGCCGTCGGGGTTGCGATCGAACGGCATGCCGAAGTGTTCGAGCTCGTAGACCGCGTTGGGGGCCTCGCGCACCATGAACTCGATCGAGTCCTGGTCGCCGAGCCAGTCGGAGCCCTTGACGGTGTCGTACATGTGCCATTGCCAGTGGTCTTCGCTCATGTTGCCCAGCGAAGCGCTGACGCCGCCCTGGGCGGCCACGGTGTGCGAACGGGTGGGAAAGACCTTGGACAGGACGGCGACGGTCAGGCCGGCCTTGGAAAGCTGCAAGGCGCAACGCAGGCCGGCCCCGCCGGCGCCGACGACCACCACATCGAACTGGCGGCGCGGGAGAGTTTTCTTGACAGCAGCCACGTTAGAGACTCCAGAGAATTTTAGCGAAGAAGACCACCGCCGCGACCAGCCACAGAATGGTCAGGACCTGCAGGACCAGCCGCAGGCCGTCGGGATGCGCGTAGTCCATCCAGATGTCGCGCACGCCGATCCAGGCGTGCCAGGCGACCGACAGGAAGGCCAGGGTCGCCAGCAGCTGGCCGACCGGCAGCGTGCCGACGGTGAAGGAGAAGAAGGCGCGCCAGGATTCGAAATCCAGGCTGGGGACGAAGATGGCGTACAGGACCAGGGCCAGGGTGTAGACCGCCATGAGGACGGCCGTGGACCGCTGCACGATGAAGTCGCGGGTGCCGTAGTGCGCGCCCACCACCAGGCGCTTGCGGCCGATGCGTTCTTGTGTCATTACCAGGCTCCAAACAGTTTCAGGCCGAACACGACGGTCAGGGCCAGGGCCACGCCGGTCACCAGGGCGCCGGAGCGTTGCGAGGACGCGCGATCGTTGCCGATGTGCAGGTCCAGCGTCAGGTAGCGGATGCCGGCGCAGAAGTGGTGGAAATAGCCCCACATCAGCACCAGCAGCACGATCTTACAGGCGGGGTTGGAGACCCATTCCTTCATCGTGGCAAAGGTCTCGGGCGACTGGACGCTTTGCGCGAACAGCGGCACCAGGACCAGGGGCAGCGCCAGAAAGAGCAGCGCCCCGCTGACGCGGTGCAGGATGGATGCTTTGCCTGCGGGCGGCAGCTTGTAGAACATGAGGTCGGTCAACCCCAGGTTACGAAACTGCGGACGCGGCTTTGTGGCTGAGTCAGACATGATGGCCTCGTAGTGGATAATGGAAAAGATTCGAAATTTCAAGTGGCATTTTCGCCGATCTGCAGGTCAATTCAAACTGTTGCGATAGTGATAGCGCTCGGTGACGTAATGGCCCCGCCGCAGCTCCATGGGACGGTCCCCATAGGTGTAGGCGATGCGCTCGACCTGCAGCAGGGGGCTGCCTGGCGCCACCTGCAGGAAACCGGCCTGTGAGTCCGTGGCCGCCACGGCGCGGATCTTTTCCTCGGCGCGCACCATGCTGACGCCGAACTCGGTCTCGAACAGGGCATAGACCGGGCCGCGATAGCGCTGCAGGAATTCCAGCGTCAGGCCCTTGAAGGCGCTGCCGGGCAGCCAGATGTCGTCGAGGATGGTGGGCATGTCGTCGAAGGACAGCACGCGGCGCATGTTGACCACCGCGTCGCCGGTGCGCAGGTCCAGCGCGGCGGCGATCTCGGCCGAGGCCTTGGTGCGGCGGCAGTCCAGGATCTGGCTGCTGGACACCGCCTGCCGGCCGTCGTCGGGGCTCAGGCGCAGGAAACGGTAGCGGACCTTGGCCTCGTTGTGGGTGGCCACGAAGGTGCCCTTGCCCTGCCGGCGGATCAGCAGATTGTCGGCGGCAAGCTCGTCGATGGCCTTGCGCACGGTGCCCTGGCTGACCTGGAAGCGCGCGGCCAGTTCGAGTTCGCTGGGGATGGCCTCGCCGGGTTTCCATTCGCCGCGGTCCAGGCCCTGCAGGATGAGGCCCTTGATCTGCTGGTACAGCGGGCTGAACGCCGCGCTGTGCGAGGCGCGGCCCGGCGGCTGTTGGCGGTCGATCAAGGGAGTGTCGGACATGTCGGCGAAAGCGCTGCGGAAGCGGCCCATGCTACAAAATGGAACTTCGGCATTTTCGCATTTCCATGCACGGATGTCTAATACTCTTCTGTCTTATATAAGATATAAGACCCTTGACGCTGTGGGATGAAATACACTACTCTTTTCGGCGATTTCGCACACCCGGATACCCCTCTCATCCTATCGGAGAATCATTATGTCCAAACCCGCCATGCGCGTCGCGGTGACCGGTGCGGCCGGCCAGATCGGCTACGCCCTGCTGTTCCGCATCGCTTCCGGTGAAATGCTCGGCAAGGACCAGCCGGTCATCCTGCAATTGCTGGAGATCCCCGACGAGAAAGCCCAGAAGGCCCTGCAGGGCGTGATGATGGAACTCGACGACTGCGCCTTCCCGCTGCTGGCCGGCATGAGCGCCCACAGCGACCCGCGCACCGCTTTCAAGGACGCCGACGTCGCCCTGCTGGTGGGCGCCCGTCCCCGCAGCAAGGGCATGGAGCGCAAGGACCTGCTGCAGGTCAACGCCCAGATCTTCACCGCCCAGGGCAAGGCCCTGAACGAGGTCGCCAGCCGCGACGTCAAGGTGCTGGTGGTCGGCAACCCGGCCAACACCAACGCCTACATCGCCATGAAGTCCGCCCCGGACCTGCCGGCCAAGAACTTCACCGCCATGCTGCGCCTGGACCACAACCGCGCCCTGTCGCAGATCGCCGCCAAGACCGGCAAGGCCGTGGCCGACATCGAAAAGCTGGTCGTGTGGGGCAACCACTCGCCCACCATGTACCCGGACACGCGCTTCGCCACCATCGGCGGCCAGCCCGTGCAGTCCCTGATCAACGATCCCGCCTGGATCGCCGACACCTTCATCCCGACCGTCGGCAAGCGTGGCGCGGCCATCATCGAGGCCCGCGGCCTGTCCTCGGCCGCCTCGGCCGCCAATGCCGCCATCGACCACATCCACGACTGGGTGCTGGGCAGCAACGGCAAATGGGTCACCATGGGCGTGCCCTCCGACGGCTCCTACGGCATCCCCGAGGGCATCATCTACGGCGTGCCGGTCACGACCGCCAATGGTGAATACACCCGCGTCACGGGCCTGGAGATCGACGCCTTCTCGCGCGAGCGCATGGACCACACGCTCAACGAGCTGCTCGAAGAACGCAACGGCATCGCCGACCTGCTGAAATAAACTGGTTTCCCGCCGGGACACCAGTTCCGGCGGCGCGCCGGCGGCCCCACCGGGCCGCGCGCGCCGCCGAATGTCCGGTTGATGACAGACAGGCACGCTCTCCGGAATCAGAATTCCGGAGCATCGACTGGAACCCTGCCCCGCCTGGGGCGACCTCTGCCGCGCATTGGGCCTGCCCGGCGCGGCGGCACACCGGAGCGCTCATGACCCGTCCCGCCTCTCCCGGCGCATTGCTGCGCCAGGCCCTCATCGAAGAATCCCCCCTGCAGATCATCGGCGCCATCAACGCCAACCACGCCCTGCTGGCCAAGCGCGCCGGCTACCGGGCCATCTACCTGTCGGGCGGCGGCGTCGCCGCCGGTTCGCTGGGCCTGCCCGACCTGGGCATCAACACCCTGGACGACGTCCTGACCGACATCCGCCGCATCACCGACGTCTGCGACCTGCCCCTGCTGGTGGACATCGACACCGGCTTCGGCCCCTCGGCCTTCAACATCGCCCGCACGGTCAAGTCCCTGATCAAGTTCGGCGCCGCCGGCTGCCACATCGAGGACCAGGTCGGCGCCAAGCGCTGCGGCCACCGTCCCGGCAAGGAAATCGTCAGCACCGCCGAAATGGCCGACCGCGTCAAGGCCGCCGCCGATGCCCGCACCGACAGCGACTTCTACCTGATCGCCCGCACCGACGCCATCGCGGTCGCCGGCGTGGACGCCGCCCTGGAACGCGCGCACGCCTGCGTCGAGGCCGGCGCCGACGCCATCTTCGCCGAGGCGTCCTACGACCTCGAGACCTACAAGAAATTCGCCGACAGCCTGAGCGTGCCGGTGCTGGCCAACATCACCGAATTCGGCAAGACACCCCTGTTCACGGTCCAGGAACTGGCCGGGGCCGGCGTCGGCATGGTGCTCTATCCCCTGTCGGCGTTCCGCGCCATGAACAAGGCCGCCGAGGCCGTCTACGAGGCCATCCGCCGCGACGGGCACCAGCACAATGTGCTGGACCTGATGCAGACCCGCGAAGAGCTCTACGACCGCATCGGCTACCATCGTTACGAGTCGCAGCTCGACGCCCTGTTCCAGCAGGGAAAGAACAAGGCATCCTGAACCGGACCCGCCCAACGACCTTCATTTCCGTCACTCAAGGAGACCTCTGATGGCGACACGAAAGACTGCTTCCTCCAAAACGACCGCTTCCTCCAGGACGACCGCCGCCAAGGCCCCCGCCGCGCGCAAGCCGGCCGCCCCGGCCCCGGCCGCCGCGCCGGCGCCCGGCTTCAAGCCCAAGAAATCCGTCGCCCTGTCGGGTATCGTCGCCGGCAACACGGCGTTGTGCACGGTCGGACGCAGCGGCAACGACCTGCACTACCGCGGCTACGACATCCTGGACATCGCCGACACCTGCGAATTCGAGGAAGTCGCCCACCTGCTGATCCACGGCAAGCTGCCGACCGCGCCCGAGCTGCAGGCCTACAAGGCCAAGCTGCGCCGCCTGCGCGGCCTGCCCGTGCAGGTGCAGATCGCCCTGGAGGCCCTGCCGGCCGCCAGCCACCCCATGGACGTCATGCGCACGGCCGCCTCGGTGCTGGGCTGCGTGCTGCCCGAAAAGGACGACCACAACCTGCCCGACGCCCGCGACATCGCCGACCGCCTGATGGCCAGCCTGGGCTCCGCCCTGCTCTACTGGTACCACTACAGCCACAACGGCCGCCAGATCGACGTGGAGACCGACGACGACAGCATCGGCGGGCACTTCCTGCACCTGCTGCACGGCGAAACCCCGTCCGACGACTGGGTGCAGGCCATGCACACTTCGCTGATCCTGTACGCCGAGCACGAGTTCAATGCATCGACCTTCACCGGCCGCGTGATCGCGGGCACGGGCTCGGACATGTATTCGGCCATCACCGGCGCCATCGGCGCGCTGCGCGGGCCCAAGCACGGCGGCGCCAACGAGGTCGCCTTCGAGATCCAGAAACGCTACGACAGCCCCGACGAGGCCGAGGCCGACATCCGCCGCCGCGTCGAGGCCAAGGAGGTCGTGATCGGCTTCGGCCACCCGGTCTACACGGTGTCCGACCCCCGCAACAAGGTCATCAAGGCCGTGGCCAAACGCCTGTCCAAGGCCGCCGGGTCCACCAAGATGTTCGACATCGCCGAGCGCCTGGAATCCGTGATGTGGGACGCCAAGAAGATGTTCCCCAACCTGGACTGGTTCTCGGCCGTGTCCTATCACATGATGGGCGTGCCGACCGCCATGTTCACGCCGCTGTTCGTGATCGCCCGCACGGCCGGCTGGTCCGCGCACATCATCGAGCAGCGCGTCGACAACAAGATCATCCGCCCGACCGCCAACTACGTCGGCCCGGAAGACCGCAAGTTCGTCCCGCTGTCCAAGCGCAAATAAGCCGCAACTCTCACAGGAACACTCATGTCTGCGACTATTTCCAATGTTCGTCCGCAACCCGACCAGGTGTTGGTGGACATCGTCGATTACGTGCTGGATTACAAGATCGACAGCGCGCTGGCCCTCGAGACCGCCCGCAATTGCCTGATCGACACGCTGGGCTGCGGCCTGGAAGGCCTGGAGTACCCGGCCTGCCGCAAGCTCATGGGCCCGATCGTGCCCGGCACGGTGGTGCCCAACGGCGCCAAGGTCCCCGGCACGCAGTTCCAGCTGGACCCGGTGCAGGCGGCCTTCAACATCGGCTGCATGATCCGCTGGCTGGACTTCAACGACACCTGGCTGGCGGCCGAATGGGGCCACCCGTCGGACAACCTGGGCGGCATCCTGGCCGTGGCCGACTGGCTGTCGCGCAACGCCGTGGCGGCCGGCAAGGCGCCGCTGACCATGCGCACCGTGCTCGAGGGCATGATCAAGGCCCACGAGATCCAGGGCTGCATCGCGCTGGAGAACTCCTTCAACAAGGTGGGCCTGGACCACGTGGTGCTGGTCAAGGTCGCCTCCACGGCGGTGGTGTCGCAGATGCTGGGCCTGTCCCGCGACGAGACCATCAACGCCGTCTCGCTGGCCTGGGTGGACGGGCAGAGCCTGCGCACCTACCGCCATGCGCCCAACACCGGCAGCCGCAAGTCCTGGGCGGCCGGGGACGCCACCAGCCGCGCGGTGCGCCTGGCGCTGATGGCCCGCACGGGCGAGATGGGCTATCCCTCGGTGCTGACGGCGCCGGTCTGGGGCTTCTACGACGTGCTGTTCAAGGGGCAGCCTTTCAAGTTCCAGCGCCCCTACGGCACCTACGTGATGGAGAACGTGCTGTTCAAGATCTCCTTCCCGGCGGAATTCCATTCCCAGACGGCCGTGGAATGCGCGATGGACATCCACGGCAAGCTGAAATCCCTGGGCAAGACGGACGCCGACATCAAGAAGATCACGATCCGCACGCACGAGGCCTGCATCCGCATCATCGACAAGAAAGGCCCGCTGCACAATCCGGCCGACCGCGACCACTGCATCCAGTACATGGTGGCGGTGCCGATCCTCTTCGGTCGCCTGACGGCGGCGGACTACGAGGACGGGGTGGCGGCGGATCCGCGCATCGACGCGCTGCGCGCCAAGATGACCTGCGTGGAAGACCCGGCGTTCACGAAGGATTACCATGATCCGGAAAAGCGCTCGATCGCCAACGCGCTGACGGTGGAGTTCAACGACGGCACGACGCTCGACGAGATCGTGTGCGAGTACCCGATCGGCCACAAGCGCCGCCGCAAGGACGGGATCCCGCTGCTGGAGGCCAAGTTCCGCAAGAACCTGGCCCGCCAGTTCCCGGAACGCCAGCAGCAGCGCATCCTGGACGTGTCCCTGGACCAGGCCCGGCTTGAATCCATGCCGGTGCATGAATACGTGGATCTGTATGTCATCTGAGCAAAGCTCCGGCGCGGCATCCCGCGCCATCGTCCACAACGAGGCCGCCCGCCGTTTCGAGTTCACGGAGGAAGGCCAGTTGTGCGTACTGGACTATGTGCTGGACGGCAAGGTGGCGTCGTTCGTCCATACCGGGGTACCGTCCCCGGTGGGCGGGCGCGGCATCGCGGCCGACCTGGTGCGGGTCGGGCTGGAGACGGCCCGGGCGCGCGGCTGGCGGGTACGGCCGGTGTGCTCGTATGTGGCGGCGTATGTGCGGCGGCATCCGGAGTATCAGGACCTGATCGCGGGGTAGGTCGTCGGTCCGGGCGGCGGCTGCATGCTGGGATGTTGCTGCTGCGGTTGGGCGTCGGGAGTGACGGTGTCCTTGGGCCGCCGGTGACGGCGGTGTCCTGGCGGGCGCCAGACAGCGGTCCGGCCCTGCGGGCCGGACTTCCCGGACCTTCCTCGTCCGCCGGGGCGTCGGGCGAACTCGGCCTTCGGCCTCAGACACGCCCGACGACGGCCCCCCGGCTCCCTTCGGAAGCCTCCGGCGCTGTCCGACCGCGCCCGCCAGGACACCGCCATCACCGGCTGGGAAAATCTTGGTTTGGAGCGCCAAAATTCTCGTCGTCTTTGGGCTTGATCACCGTCTTGGTTTGCGGCGACCAAGCTTTCGTCCATCGTCCTCTGGCTCGATCGAGATCTCGAGCTTGGGCTTGGGCTTGGCTAGGGCTAGGGCTAGGGCTAGGGCTAGGGCTAGGCACCATTGAAACCAAGCCTGCCCGCCCAGGCAAAGCCGTCATCCCGCAACGGCGTTCTGTTTTGAAACGCTCCAAATCTCGTCCATCGTTCTTGCCTGGGCTGGGGGGCACTGTTGGAGCCCGAATCCACACACCCGGCGAAGCCGCCAATCCGCGACCTGTGCCCCCCAGCCCAGGCAAGAACGATGAGCTCCCCCCAAAAGCTTGTCCTCAAAAGCTTCTCCCCAAAAGCCCCTCCAAAAAAGACCCACTCCAAACCCCACCAACTCTTATATCTTATATAAGACTGTTGCCTGAACGCCCCTTCCCCTTTAAAATATCGCCATTCTCAAACCCTTCCTTCTGGGGCATTTCATGCTGGATTCCTACCGCACCGAAGCCGCCGCCCGCCAGGCGATCGGCATTCCGCCGCTCCCCCTGACGGCGCAACAGACCGCCGAACTGATCGAGCTGCTGAAAAACCCGCCCGCCGGCGAAGAACAGTTCCTGCTGGACCTGTTCACCCACCGCGTCCCCGCCGGCGTGGACGATGCCGCCAAGGTCAAGGCATCCTACCTGGCCGCCCTCGCCCTGGGCAAGGAAACCTGTGCACTGATCGACGCCAAGCATGCCACCGAACTGCTGGGCACCATGCTGGGCGGCTACAACATCAGCGCCCTGATCGAACTGCTGGACCATCCCGACCTCGCCCCGGTCGCCGCCGAAGGCCTGAAAAAGACCCTGCTGGTCTTCGACGCCTTCCACGACATCGAGGAAAAAGCCAAGGCGGGCAACGCCCAGGCCCAGGCCGTCCTGAAGAGCTGGGCCGAGGCCGAATGGTTCACCAGCCGTCCCGAAGTCCCCCAGAGCCTCACGCTGACCGTCTTCAAGGTCACCGGCGAAACCAACACCGACGACCTGTCCCCCGCCCCCGACGCCTGGAGCCGCCCCGACATCCCCCTGCACGCCCTGGCGATGCTGAAGAACCCGCGCGACGGCATCACCCCCGACGCCCCGGGCCAGGTCGGCCCCATCAAGCTGATCGACGAACTCAAGGCCAAGGGCCACCTGGTCGCCTACGTGGGCGACGTGGTCGGCACCGGCTCCTCGCGCAAATCCGCCACCAACTCCGTCATCTGGCACACCGGCGAGGACATCCCCTTCGTGCCCAACAAGCGCTTCGGCGGTGTCTGCCTGGGCGGCAAGATCGCCCCGATCTTCTACAACACCATGGAAGACTCGGGCGCCCTGCCCATCGAGCTGGACGTCTCCGGCATGAACATGGGCGACGTGATCGAACTGCGTCCCTACGAGGGCAAGGCCCTGAAGAACGGCCAAGTCGTCTCCGAATTCAAGCTCAAGTCCGACGTGCTGCTCGACGAGGTCCGCGCCGGCGGCCGCATTCCGCTGATCATCGGCCGCGGCCTGACCGCCAAGGCCCGCGCGGCGCTGGGCCTGCCGCCCACCACGCTGTTCCGCCTGCCCGAATCGCCCGTCGACACCGGCAAGGGCTATTCCCTGGCGCAGAAACTGGTCGGCCGCGCCTGCGGCCTGCCCGAAGGCCAGGGCGTGCGCCCCGGCACCTACTGCGAACCGCGCATGACCTCGGTCGGCAGCCAGGACACCACCGGCCCCATGACCCGCGACGAGCTCAAGGACCTGGCCTGCGTCGGCTTCTCCGCCGACCTGGTCATGCAGTCCTTCTGCCACACGGCCGCCTACCCCAAGCCCGTGGACGTCAAGACGCACCACGAGCTGCCCGCCTTCATCAGCACCCGCGGCGGCGTGGCCCTGCGTCCGGGCGACGGCATCATCCACTCGTGGCTGAACCGCATGCTGCTGCCCGACACGGTTGGCACGGGCGGCGACTCGCACACCCGCTTCCCGATCGGCATCAGCTTCCCGGCGGGCTCCGGCCTGGTGGCCTTCGCGGCGGCCACCGGCGTCATGCCGCTGGACATGCCTGAATCCGTCCTGGTGCGCTTCAAGGGCGAAATGCAGCCCGGCGTCACCCTGCGCGACCTGGTCAACGCCATCCCGCTGTACGCCATCAAGCAAGGCCTGCTGACCGTCGAAAAGAAAGGCAAGAAGAACATCTTCTCCGGCCGCATCCTGGAAATCGAAGGCCTGCCCAACCTGAAGATCGAACAGGCCTTCGAACTGTCCGACGCCTCGGCCGAACGCTCCGCCGCCGCCTGCACGGTGCGCCTGAACAAAGAGCCGATCATCGAATACCTGAACAGCAACATCACGCTGCTGAAATGGATGATCGCCAACGGCTACCAGGATGCCCGCACGCTGGCGCGCCGCATCAAGAACATGGAGGCCTGGCTGGCCGACCCGCAACTGGTCGAACCCGACGCCGACGCCGAATACGCCGCCGTCATCGACATCGACCTGTCCGAGATCCACGAGCCCATCGTGGCCTGCCCCAACGATCCGGACGACGTCAAGACGCTGTCCGACGTGGCCGGCACCGCCATCGACGAGGTCTTCATCGGCAGCTGCATGACCAACATCGGCCACTTCCGCGCCGCCGCGACCCTGCTCAAGGGCAAGCGCGACCTGCCCTCCAAGCTCTGGGTGGCGCCGCCCACCAAGATGGACGCCAGCGAGCTGACCAAGGAAGGCCACTACGGTACCTTCGGCACGGCCGGCGCCCGCATGGAAATGCCGGGCTGCTCGCTGTGCATGGGCAACCAGGCCCAGGTGCGCGAAGGCGCCACGGTGTTCTCGACCAGCACGCGCAACTTCCCCAACCGCCTGGGGAAGAACTCCAACGTGTTCCTGGGCTCGGCCGAAATGGCGGCGATCTGCTCGGGTCTGGGCCGCATCCCGACCCGCGAGGAATACCTCGAGGCCATGGGCCTGCTCGCCAAGGACAGCCAGGACATCTACCGCTACATGAACTTCGACCAGATCGAGGACTTCACGGCGGTGGCCAACACGGTCGAGGCCTGAGCTTCCGGCGGCCGCCCGCGCCCCGCCCGCCCGCGGCAGGCGCGCCGGCCCGGCACCACAACGCCCCCCGAATGGCCGGACATCCTCCGGCCCTCGGGGGGTTTCCGCGTCTGGCGCGGCCGCGGTTCGCGCATGGCCGGCCGTCCCGGGCGGACGCGGTACACTAGGGGTAACCTGAAGCCTGTCTCCTTTTTCCTTCCCCCATGCCCGCCCGTTCCCGATCTTCTTCCTTGTCCCGGACGTCGCTTTCCCTCGTGTCGCTTGCCGAAGCCCTGTCCCACTCGGGCAGCCAGCTGGAAGACCGCTGGTGGCAGGAGCAGCTCGGCGAGGCGCTGGACAAGGCGCTGAACGGCCGCCAGGGCCACAGCGTCGAGACCGCCCTGGACTACCTGCTGGACCAGCGCTCGCCCGCCTACGAGATCCTGGTCGAGCAGGCCGAGGCTCATTCCGAATCGCTGAGCCTCACCCATCAGGACGAATCCTATGACGTGCAGCTGATTTCGGCGCCGCTGCTGGCCTGGACGCGCTATCAGCTGCCGACCGGCCAGCTGACGGCCGGTCACGTGCGGCAGCTGGAGGACCTGATGAAAGCCACCGTGCTGGCGCCCGGGGCCGCCCTGCACCTGCTGCCCCAGCTGATCCGCTTCGACCAGTTGCCGCAATCCTTCCGCGAGACCCGCGGCTGGACGCAGGGCCTGGCCCAGCATGCGCTGGGTGCGCGGCGCGAGCTGCCCGACGTGCGGTCGCCCGACACGCCCGACGACCTGCTGGCCGATGCCTATTTCCTGATGGGCGCGGCCATCGTCCCGCGCGGCCAGGCACTGTTCCAGTGGCAGTCTCCGCAGCCCGGCGGGCAGCCCGACCGCGCCGCGGTCGCCGCCGCCTGGGCGCAGGGCTGCGCGCGGATCACCGATCCGCTGTTCACCGGCTGCCAGATGGAATACCTGCCGCCCGAGGCCTTCTACACCAGCACCCGCCAGGCCGACCAGGGCATCCGTCCGCTGACGCTGAAGGCCGCCGTCACCTGGCTGCTGACGGCCGCCCGGATTCCCGGCGAAGAGCTGCGGGCCGCCATCGTGGCCTGCGGCGAGCAGGCCATCGAGGAATACCGCATCGGCTTTTGCACCCGCCAGAGCAACGACGTCATCTACGGCTGCGTCTGGCCGTCGCTGAGCCGCGAGGAATCCGCGCTGGAACCCGACGAGGGCGCCGAAGGCCAGGTCGACACCTGGGACACCCTGGCGGCGCTGCTGCGCGAATCCGGCGTCCAGGACGTCCGCCGCCTGCCGGGTCTGCAACCCATGGAATTCTGCGAGGACTGCGGCACGCCGTATTTCCCCAACATGCTGGGCGAGATGCAGCATCCCGAGCTGCCCGAGGAAATCGACCCCGAGCCGGTGCAGTTCCATTGAACCCCGTCCGCCGGGCGGGACACCGCCCGGGATCCTCGTTGCCCGCGGGCCCGGACCCGCATCTCTCATGAATGCCCTGCGCTTCGATCTCTTCTGCCGCGTCGTCGACAACTACGGGGATGCCGGCGTCTGCTGGCGCCTGGCGCGCCAGCTGGCGTCGATGGGGCACGCCGCGCGCCTCTGGATCGACGACCTCGGCACGCTGGCCCGCCTGGTACCCGGGATCGATCCGGCCCTGGACCGGCAGGTCCGGCACGGCGTCGAGGTGGGCGCCTGGGCGCTTGCCGCAGACGCCGGGGCGCCCGAACACGGCGTGGTCATCGAGGCCTTCGCCTGCACACCGCCGCAGAACTACCGGAACACCCTGGCGGCGCGCCATTGCCTGTGGATCAATCTGGAGTACCTCAGCGCCGAACCCTGGGTGGAAGGCTGCCACGGCCTGCCTTCGCCCCAGGCCGACGGCGTCCCCAAGCATTTCTATTTCCCGGGCTTCACCCCCGCCACCGGCGGGCTGCCGCGCGAGGCCGGGCTGCTCGCGCGGCGGGATCACGCCGCCCGCCGGGACAAGGCCGAGCGCCTGCGGGCGCTGACGGGCCTGCCGGCGGACGACCTGGCCGGGGACTGCCGCCATGTGCTGCTGTTCTGTTATCCAGATGCGCCGTGGGCGGGGCTGCGCGCCGCGCTGGCGCAGCTGGACACCCCCACCTGCCTGCTGGTGCCGGGGCCACGGCCCCCGGGCCTGTCCGACCTGGGTGCGCTGCGCGTACGCGACATCCCGTTCGTGCCGCAGTCCCGCTTTGACGAGCTGCTGTGGTGCTGCGATCTGAATTTCGTGCGCGGCGAGGATTCGCTGGTGCGCGCCATATGGGCGGGCCGGCCCCTGGTGTGGCAGGCCTACAGCCAGGACGACGACGCGCACCTGGACAAGCTGGAGGCCTGGCTGGGCCGGGCGCAGTGGCCGCAACCCGCGCAGGACCTGACACGCGCCTGGAATCGCGGAGACGACGAAGCGGTGCGGCGGGCCGCGCCCCTGGCCCTGGCGGACGGACCCTGGCAGGCCTGGCGGGCGCGCAGCCGCGCCTGGGCGGATGCACTGGCGGGCCAGGAGGACCTGGCTGCCGGATTGGTGAACTTTTGCCAGAAACGCCTGCAGAAGAGTTAGAATACACAGTTAACTTTTTTCTGCTTTGCCTCGAAACGCGTTTCTCATGCTCGGGGCACGTCAAATCCCCGGAGTCCTTACCCTATGAAAATCGCCCAAGAACTGCGCGTTGGCAACGTCGTCATGGTCGGCAACGAGCCCCTGGTGGTCCAGAAGGCCGAATACAACAAGTCCGGCCGCAACGCCGCCGTGGTCAAGCTGAAGTTCAAGAACCTGCTGACCGGCAGCGCCAGCGAGTCCGTCTACAAGGCCGACGAAAAGTTCGAACAGGTCGTCCTCGAGAACAAGGAATGCACCTATTCCTACTTCGCCGACCCGATGTACGTCTTCATGGACGAGGAATACAACCAGCACGAAGTCGAAGCCGACAGCATGGGCGACGCGCTGAACTACCTCGAGGAAGGCATGGCCGTCGAGGTCGTCTTCTACGACGGCCGCGCCATTTCCGTGGAACTGCCCACCATCATCGTGCGCGAGATCACCTACACCGAGCCGGCCGTCAAGGGCGACACCTCGGGCAAGGTCCTGAAGCCCGCCAAGATCAACACCGGCTACGAGCTGTCGGTCCCGCTGTTCTGCAACATCGGCGACAAGATCGAGATCGACACCCGCACCAACGAATATCGCAGCCGCGTGATGTAAATCGGACGGTCCGCCGCACGATCCAGCAAAAAGCGGGCCGCGAGGCCCGTTTTCATGTGCGGCGCATGGCCGCCCGGATCATTGCAGCCGGTCGTCGTCCAGGATGTCGGGAATCGGCATGATGGAGATGCCGTCCTCGACCAGATCCCGGCATTCCTCGACCGAGGCCGTGCCGCGGATCGGGCGCTCTTCGATCTCGCCGCTGTGCATGCGGCGCGCCTCGTCGGCAAAGCGGGCGCCGACGTCGTCGGTCTGGCGCACGATCTGGCGGATCTGGCGCAGGACCTCGGCCTGCAGCCGCGCCAGCTGGTTGCCCGAGGGTGCCGCCACCGCGGCGCGCGCGCCGGCGTCCGCGGACCCGGCGCGGGCCGGCTCGCGGCGCAGGTGGCTGACGTTCAGGTGCGGCGCCGAGACCCGGCGGGTGATCTCGCCGCTCTGGCAGATCGGGCAGCGCACGAGGCCCCGCGCCCGCTGGTCGTCGTAGCTTTCCTGGGATGCGAACCAGCCCTCGAAGACGTGGTCATGTTCGCATGCGAGATCGAATACTTTCATTGCCATGATCAGCAAATGGGGGCGGGATGCCGGGTTTCAAGCGCCTGCCAGCATTTCCAGCGCCAGTCCCAGGGCGCCACGGGATGGGCATCGCGCCACAGCCCCAGGCCCTGCTGGCGCGCCTGCCGCTCCAGCGCCACCAGGCTGGCATCCCGCAGGTACTTGCCGCCCCCCTGCCGGTTGGCCCATGCCATGCCGCCGGCGACCATCAGCCGGTTGGCCAGGCGGCCGTCGGGCAGGGGCACGTCGCAGATCTCGCGCCCGTAATGGTCCTGCTCGTAGCAGCGCAGGCGCAGCGTCCTGCCGGCCACCAGGTCGGCCAGCGCCCGCCGGGCGGCCTGGCCATAGGGCTGGCCGGGCCGGGTCCGGCCGTGGCCAGTCTCCGGCGCATCGATGCTGGCCAGCCGCACGCGCTGGCGCTGGCGGCCCACCAACAGGGTCAGGGTATCGCCGTCGGCCACCTGCACCACGCGCCCGGCCAGGGCGTAGGGCGCCGCCGCCGACGCAACGGCCGGCCACAGCAGCGGCAGGGTCGCCGCCAGTGCGCACAGCGCGCGGACCGTCCCGCGGCCGGGCGCGGCACGGGGCCGCCGCGGATCGGGGCGCACGGGCTCGATGGAAAAAGGCATGGCGTTCATGGCAAAAAAAGGGCCGCGACGAAGGCGCAGCCATGACCGCCATTGTAGCGGAGGCACAGGCGGCTCAGGCGGGCCAGGCCCGCTGCAACAGGACGTCAGGCGCCAGGCCGACCGCCTGCGCGCCGTAAACGCGGCCGCCCGAGCCCGACAGCCGGCTGTCGACGAAGGCCCGCGACACCGGACCGGGCGCATGGCGCAGCAGCAGATCGGCCTGCACCAGCAGGACCAGGTCCTGGGCGATCTGGCGGGCCTGGGCCTGCTGGGCTTCGGGATCGGCCTGCAAGCCTCGCAGCAGACGGTCGGCGGCCGCCCGCAAGCCCGGCTCGTCGGCATGCACGTGCGCCAGAGCGTCGATCTCCTGGGTCACGTGCGGGTCGGCGTGGCGCGCCGCGCGCAGCACATCCAGACACATGACGTTGCCGGAGCCCTCCCAGATGGAATTGACGGGCGCCTCGCGATACAGGCGCGCCATCGGACCGTCCTCGATGTAGCCGTTGCCGCCCCAGACCTCCATGCATTCCGCGATGGCCTCGATCGCGCGCTTGCAGACCCAGAACTTCGCGGCCGGCGTGAGGATCCGGCGCCATGCCTGCTCGGCGGGCTGCTCGGGATGGTCGAAGGCCCGCGCCAGGCGCAGGGCCAGCACGGTGGCCGCCTCGCTTTCCAGCGCCAGGTCGGCCAGTACCTGCCGCATCAGCGGCTGGTCGATCAGCGCGCGCCCGAAGGCGCGCCGGTGCCGGGCATGGTGGATGGCCTGCACCACCGCCTGGCGCAGCAGGGCCGCGCTGCCCAGCACGCAGTCCAGGCGCGTGTACGAGGCCATTTCCACCAGGGTCGCGATGCCGCGCCCCGGCTCGCCGACGCGCCGCCCCAGCGCGCCCGCGAATTCGACCTCGGCGCTGGCGTTCGACCGGTTGCCCAGCTTGTCCTTCAGGCGCTGGATGTGGACGCCGTTGCGCTGGCCGCGATCCAGCCAGCGGGGCACGTAAAAGCAGGAATGGGCGTCCTCGTCCCGCGCCAGCATGAGGTGGGCGTCGGACATGGGCGAGGAGAAGAACCATTTGTGGCCGGTCAGCCGGAACCAGCCATCGCCCTGCGGCTCGGCGCGGCTGGTGTTGCTGCGCAGGTCGGATCCGCCCTGCTTTTCCGTCATGCCCATGCCGATCATCATGGAGCGCTTGTCGGCGACCGGCAGGTCGCGGTCGTCATAGCTGCGGCTGGCGAGCTGGCGCTGGATCCCATCGAACCAGGGCTCGCGGACCAGCAGGGGAATGGCGGCGCTGGTCATGGTGACCGGGCAGAGGGATCCGGCCTCGACCTGGCCGTGCATCAGGTAGTGCGCGGCGCGGGCCACGTGCGCGCCTTCCTCGGGCTGGATCCAGGCGCTGCCGTGCATTCCCTGCGCAAAGGCCAGGGACAGGAATTCGCCCCAGCCGGGGTGGAAATCGACCACGTCGATCCTGTGGCCCGTCCGGTCGAAGGCGCGCAGCACGGGCGCCGCGCGATTGATCTCGGCCGCCAGCCGCGCCAGGCCGGCCTGCCCCAGGCGCCCTCCCCAGGATTCCAGGTCGGCCTCATGGTGCTGGCCGCCCTCGCGCCGCACCCCCTGCGCCAGGGCGGCATCCGCCAGGTACAGATTGCAGTCCGGCAGGTCGGGCACCTGGTTTTCCACGCGGTGCGTTGACGAAGACGGATCCTGAATGTCCATGCCGGGTCTCCCGAATAAGCGACGCCACGTCCCAGTCTACCCGCGATTCCCGGCGCTCGACAGGGTCCCGATACAATCGGCGGTGTCCGTCCCCTGGAGATTTCCCCATGACTCCCCGTTTCCTGATCCTCTGCGGCGCGCTGATCCTGGCGCTGGGCGTGGCCGCGGGCGCCTTCGGCGCGCACGGCCTGCGGCGGCTGGCGACGCCCGAACTGCTGGAGACCTGGCGCACCGCCGCGCATTACCAGATGATCCACGGGCTGGGGCTGCTGCTGATCGCGGCGCTGTGGACGAGGCTCGCGCCCGGTCCCGCCGCCTGGGCCGGCGGCCTGATGCTGGCCGGGCTGCTGGTCTTCAGCGCCAGCCTGTACACCCTGGTGCTGACCGGCATCCGGATGCTCGGCGCCGTGACGCCGGTCGGCGGCCTGCTGATGATCGCGTCCTGGATCGTCCTGTCCGTCGCGGCCTGGCGCGGTCCGGGCCAATGACCGCGGCGCGCGGCGGCAAGTCCGGCGGCGGACCTGCCAGCGGACCTATAATCGAGGCCAGCATAGCCTGACCGGAATTCCCATGTCCTCATCATCCAGCGACCACGCCCTGCGCGACTGGCTGCGCAGCCTGCCCAAGGCCGAACTGCACCTGCACATCGAAGGCACGCTCGAACCCGAACTGATGTTCGAGCTGGCCGGGCGCAACGGCGTGGCCCTGCCCTACGCCGACGTGGATGCCGTGCGCGCCGCCTACCGCTTCACCGACCTGCAGTCCTTTCTGGACCTGTACTATGCCGGCGCCAGCGTGCTGGTCACCGAAAGGGACTTCCACGACCTGGCCATGGCCTACCTGCGGCGCGCGCATGCCGACGGCGTCGTCCATGCGGAAATCATGTTCGATCCGCAGACGCACACCCATCGCGGCATCCCCATCGAGACCGTCTTCGCCGGGCTGGCGGGGGCGCTGCGCGAAGCCCGCGACACGCTGGGCATCACCAGCTGCCTGCTGCTCAGCTTCCTGCGCCATCTCAGCGAGGACGACGCGCTGGCGACGCTGGACGCCGCCCTGCCCCTGCGCGAGGCGTACCGAGACCTGTGGATCGGCGTCGGCCTGGATTCGTCCGAACGCGGCAACCCGCCGGAGAAATTCGCCCGCGTCTATGCCCGCTGCGCGGCCCTGGGCCTGCAGCGGGTGGCCCACGCGGGCGAGGAAGGCCCGGCCGACTACGTGCGCGGCGCCCTGGACTCCCTGAAGGTCGCCCGCATCGATCACGGCGTGCGCAGCAGCGACGATCCGGAATTGCTGCGCACCCTGATCCGGGACCGCACACCCCTGACCGTCTGCCCCCTGTCCAACCTGAAGCTCGGCGTCGTGCGCGACCTGGCCGAGCACAATCTGGCGCGCCTGCTGCGGGCCGGCGCCATGGTCACGATCAATTCGGACGATCCCGCCTATTTCGGCGGCTATGTGCTGGACAACTACGTGGCCAGCGCCCAGGCGCTGGACCTGTCCCACGACGAACTCGTCACCCTGGCGGCCAACAGCATCAAGGCGGCGTTCCTGCCCGCCGGCGACCAGGCACGCCTGCTGGACCGCCTGGCCGTCGCGGCGCGCCAGGGCTAGCGCGATGCCCGCCTCCGTCAACCTCGACAAGCTGCGCCTGCCCGGCGACGCCCTGCAAGGCGAATGTCGCAAGCTGGGAAGGGATTTCTACGACCGTCCCGCCGTCGAGGTCGCCCCCGACCTGCTGGGCCGCCTGCTGGTCCACGCCACCCCCGCGGGCCTGCGCATGGGCCGCATCGTCGAGGTCGAGGCCTATCTGGGTCCCGGCGACCTGGCCGCCCACACCTCGCGTGGCCGCACCGCGCGCACCCGGGCGATGTTCGGCCCCCCCGGCCATGCCTACGTGTACCTGATCTACGGCATGCACCACTGCATCAATGCCGTCACCGGGCCCGAAGGCAGCGGCACGGCGGTCCTGCTGCGCGCGGTGGCGCCGGTGGCCGGCCTGGCGGCGGCCACCAACGGCCCGGGCCGCCTGTGCCGGTCCATGGACATCACCCTGGACCACTACGGCGCCGACCTGTGCGGCGACACGCTGTGGCTGGCCGCCGACGATGCGCCGGCGCCGGCCGCAATCGCCACCAGCCCGCGGATCGGCGTGGACTATGCCGGCGAATGGGCGGACAAGCCGCTGCGCTTCTACGTCGAAGGCCATCCGGCGGTCAGCCGCCGGCCCGGAAAGCGGCCGTCGCCCGTGGGCCAGGCCTGAGGCGCGGGCGCCTTGCCATGGCCCGCCCTGCCAGCGCCCGAAATCCGTGGTATGATTTTGCGCTTTCCAGTTCAGGCTTGGCCCAGCCGCCGGGATTCCGGCGAACCAATCCGGGGCTGACTGGAAACGGCGTAAGGTGACAAGCCATAAAATGCATGTTATATTTACGCCTCTTTAGCGGCTGTAGCTCAGTTGGATAGAGTACTTGGCTACGAACCAAGGGGTCGTGGGTTCGAATCCTGCCAGCCGCGCCAGAATTGCTTTAAGAATCATACGCTTACGGGTATCCCGTGAGCGTATTTTTCTTTGTGCTGTGCCATAAATTCGATTTGTGCCATTGAAATCGGTACGACCGGACTCTGAACGACTCTGGCGAACGTTTCGTGCGTTGAGTTATTTCTGCCCTTTCCGAGTGTGTTCGTTACGTCTAATATACTAACGTGGCCTACGGAGCTTGAAATAACCACGAGGACAGCATCATGGATACAACAAAAAGAAAAACCAAACGTCAGCCGAGCCGCAGGGTCCCGCCTACTGGTTCCGAGCGAGTCAAAAGCTTCATCGAAACGCACAACTTGAGGCCGGTCCAGCTCTCGATTCCGCGCGATTTGCATGACGCATTGGATGCAATGATCGACAGGATCGAGCGCGGGAATGCGGAGACTGTGCCAACCAAGCAGTACCTGGTCGAGCGCGCGTGCCATCCGTACGGCAACCCGTGGGCCGCCGCTGAGGCGCCATTAAGGCACGTGCCGGCGGCGATGGTCGGTGTTGACAGCCGGTTCACCTGGTATGCGCCGTGGACCCTGTACCTGGCCATGCGCTCCGTGTCCGCGCAAAGGAACAGCTCCATGCGCCAGCTCATAATCTCGGCGTTGCTGGAGTGCTACAAGTCCACACCGGAGATCGCGCCCCTACTCGATGAATATGAGATAGCCGACAAGGGCAGCATGAGGGCGCCGTCCTAACCTGGCAGGCCGGGCAGCGCCATATCGTCCATGGACTGTGGCATCGTCGGGTCAACGAGCCCGGACATGGACATGGCGATGGCCAGGCGCCTCTTGGTGTCGGCCGTGCCGCCTGTGAGCGCCAGGATCATGGCGCGCTGGCGCGCGCGGCGCACCGCCGCCTCCAGGCTGCGCCCGTCTATGACGGCTCCCGGGACCTTGCGCAAGCGCCCGGCTGCGACCTTGCGGTTGTATTCCTGGATCTCACCCACAATCTCACGCATCCCCTCGCGGTCTCCACGGGCCCAGGCGGCGACGAAGTCGCTGCGCAGCCGCGCACCGCGGTCTTTCAGTGCCGACTCGATCTCATAGACCGCGCCGCGGTTGGCCTTCATGCGCGCCACGCTGGCGGGGTTCACCCCGACGGCCTGCATGAATATGTCCGAGCCGTCCAGGGCCTCGGCCGCCACCAGGGTCTCGCCTCGGCTGTTCTGCACGCCGTGGGCATACAGCCCGGCGGCCTTCGCCAGGTCGGACAATGCCTTGGGCGTGGCCGCAGCCAGGCCGCCCAGGACATCCCCCCTGGCAAACGAGTCTACCGAGCCGGCCGCGTTCACCGCGATGGAACCCAGTGGGCCTAGCAGGTCCACCAGCATGGACTTCATCTTGTCGTCGGTGTTGCGCTCGTAGCGCCACGCCCCCTCGTTGAGCAGCGGCAGCAGGTCGGCCTGTCCGATACGCTGGCCGATGTCCATGTTCAGCGCCGTGAAAATCCCCTTGGTCAGCACCTGGGCGGCGCGCTCCGAACCCGTGGCTTCCAGCGCGGCCTCGTTGACCCAACGCTCAAAGTCGAACGGCACCCCGTCGTCATCGTCGGGCGCGAACATGTTGGCCAGCAGTCCGATGGTGCCAACGAACGGCATCCCCAGGGCGCCGGCGAATACGGCGTGCGTGGCACCCATCAGGAAAGCGGCCTTATAGGCCCGGCGGCGTTCCTCGGGAGACGCCCCGCGCACTGCGTCTTTGATGGTCGCGCCCCACCACGCCAGCATATGCTGGCGATACTGCTGGAACTGGAAGATCAGGCGCTTGTACTTGCCACGCATGACCAGCGGCTTGTTCTCCGAGGTGTAGTCGAAGTGCACGTTACGCACCGCGTCCAACGCCCGGGCCACAGCCTGGTCGTGCGTGACGCTCGACGCGCTCTTGAGCGCCAGGCGGTACGCAGCCAAGGCCAGAGTGACGCGGTTGAACACCTCAGTGTGGTGCGCACCGGCTGCTGCCGTGCGCATGGCCCAGGTCCACTTGCTGTTGGAATTCTCGCCGATGCGCCCCAGGTCGCGGGCCTGGGTGAAGTCCAGCGCCTGCTTGTCCTCCAGCTCCTGGAGCATGTCCAGTTCTTTCTTGGTGATGCCGTCCAGGTTTTGCTTGCGCAGCCACTCAATGGAGAACGGCTCCTTGCGGTCGGCCAGCAGCTTGCCGATGCGCACGTTGGCAAACCAGCGTACCGCCCGGCCCATCTCGCGCACAGTCCTGGCCACACCGTAGCGCGAGCCCAGGTGCGGGATGCCGATCAGCGGGTTTTGCATCAGGTTCATCGTCCAGAACGCCGGGGTGAACCCCAGGTACCAGACGTAGCCAACCTGCCCCAGCAGATCAACGACCTTGCTCGGGACGCCATCCTCAGCGTAGGTGGCCTGTTGCAGCTTGACCATGTGGTTGTACAGCGTCTTGGCGGCACGCAGATCCTCCACGCCGTCCTCGGAGCGGCCCACCGTCGCCTCCACCTCACGTTTGACCGTCGCACGTTGTTCGTCGCTCATGCCCGGCAGTCGGGAGTCCAGCGTTTCGGAGAACCGCGCGGCACCGTACCGCTTTTTATCGGCTGCAATCCTGTCGCCCAGCGCCGGTGGGGTCTCAGTGCTGCCGGGCAGCCTGGAGCTATAACCGGCCTCGCCCACCACCGCACCACTTGCGTCCAGGTAGATGACCCGGAACGTCTCGAAATGCGGGTTTCTGTACACCTGCGCCAGGGTCGCCAAATCCTCGGGCGATTCGATCCTCTGGCCAACCAGCGCGGCGGACTTGCCAGCTTGGAAATCGACGGCCAGGCGGTGGGCCAGGACGTTGATCTGGCCGCGCAGGCGGCGCGGGATCAGTCTTTCTTCTGCACTTGGTTGTCGACGTAGTCCGGAAGCCCCGGCTCGTTCGACCCCGGCCCGTCTATCGTCATCGTCGAGTCCAGGGTCTTTCCTGGCGGCAAGCCCCTCGTCACTGACTTCAGAATTCCCCTGACTAACTCTGCCTCCTGTGGGTCGGTCGGCATCGGCCAGCCGAATAAACTTTCGCAGAGAGTCGAAAGCTCGTCGTCCGATGCTCCGCTGCTTGGCGGTTGTGCCTTCCCTGACTTGCATGCCGTCATAAATATCCTCCGTCGGTTCGCGTAGCGACGCGCCGAACTTCTTGCCGAGCTTCTGCGCGGCCCTGGTGCTCTTGGCCTCCAGGGCCGCCTCGTAGCGGGCTTGCAGCTCTTTGCCGTGGGCGCTGTTGCTAAACGCTGTCGCTCGGCTGCCCCCCTTCTTGGCGGGGCGCACGTCGTCCAGGAAGTAATTCTCGGCCTGCTCGTCGCCAAAGTCCACCCAACGGCGATACAGTTCGTCCTCAGCGGCGTTGTATTCAACGTCATCCTTGGTGGTGTTGGCCATCTCCACCAGCTCGGGCACCGGACGCTTGCCCAGGCGCGGGGGCTTGGCTTTCTTGGCGGGCTCCGCGTTAACAGTGTTAACTGTCTGGGCGGCGGCGCGACGCCGCGCCACGGGGTCGCCGGCTGGCACCAACTCTGCCGTGGCACCGTCGATTGGTTTGACACGTGGCACGTCTTGCGGCGTGACCAGATCTTCGGACAGCACCGCCCCCGTCACGTTGTCAGTCTGGCGGACGGCTGCGACGGGGGCTCCGGTAGGGCGGGTGGTCAGACCCGGGTTTGCGACCTGCTGCAGCTCACCCAGGGCCTGTTGTAGGCCGACGTCATCGACCCGCTTTTGCAGGGGCGCAGCCGCGCCAGAATTGCTTTGAAAACATCGCTCATGGGGAAACCCGTGGGCGATTTTTTTTGCCGGCCCTCGTCCGCTCGAGAATATCGCCGCCCCCGTCCATGCCGCCTGACGGTGGGCCGGCATCCGCCCCCCATCCCCATCGCGCCTCTTTTCCTGCACAATAGGCGTTTCACGCGCCTTTGACAGGAGACAAGCCATGGCCAAGAAACTGCTGATGCTGGTGGGAGACTACGTCGAGGACTACGAGGTCATGGTGCCGTTCCAGGCGCTGCAGGCCGTCGGCCATACGGTGCATGCGGTCTGCCCCGACAAGAAATCGGGCGATTCGGTGGCCACCGCGATCCATGACTTCGAGGGCGCGCAGACCTACAGCGAAAAACCGGGACACCGCTTTGCCCTGAACCACGACTTCGATGCCGTGGATCCTTCCGCCTACGACGCCCTGGTGGTGCCGGGCGGCCGCGCGCCCGAATACCTGCGCATGAACGACCGCGTGCTCGACATCGTCCGGCACTTCCACAAGGCGGGCAAGCCCATTGCCGCGATCTGCCATGGCGCCCAGTTGCTGGCCGCCGCCGGCGTCCTGCAGGGCAAGACCTGCTCGGCCTACCCGGCCTGCGCCGCCGAGGTCCGGCTGGCGGGCGGCACCTATGCCGACATCCAGGTCGACCAGGCGCACACGGACGGCATGCTGGTGACGGCGCCCGCCTGGCCGGCGCATCCGGCCTGGATCGCGCAGTTCCTGGCGGTGCTGGGAACCCGGATCCAGCACTGAGCCGGCCGCGCGGCGCCCCGCCGTAGCGCACACATGAAAGCACCCAGCCAGGTCAGCGGGCCGACGAGCCCGCCGCTGCGCGTCGACACCATCGGCCAGGCGCTGGAACACGCCGCCCGGACCTGGCCGCGGCAAGAGGCCCTGGTGTCCGTCCACCAGGGAATCCGCCTCAGCTATGCCGAACTGAACGCGCGCGCCGACCGCATCGGCGCCGGCCTGCTGGCCCTGGGCCTCAAGCGCGGGGACCGCGTCGGGATCTGGTCCCCCAACGGGGTGGAATGGACGCTGATCCAGTTCGCCACGGCCAAGGCGGGCATGATCCTGGTCAACATCAATCCGGCCTACCGCGGCAGCGAGCTGGAATACACCTTGAACAAGGTTCAGCTCAGCGCCCTGGTGGCCGCCGAAGGCGACAAGTCCAGCGACTATGCCGCCATGGTCGAGGCGCTGCTGCCCGAGGTCGCCGGCCACGAGGGCGAGCTGCATGCGGCGGCGGCGCCCCACCTGCGCCACCTCGTCAGGATCGGCGGCGGGCTGCGCGCGGGCTGGCGCCCGTTCGAGGAACTCGAATCCCTGGCGACCCCCGGCCGCCTGGCCGAGCTTTCCGCCCTCGGCCAGTCCCTCGGCTGCCACGATCCGATCAACATCCAGTTCACCAGCGGCACGACCGGCCAGCCCAAGGGCGCGACGCTGTCGCACCACAACATCCTGAACAACGGTTTCTTCGTGGGCGAGGCCGTCGGCCTGCGCGCGGGCGACCGGCTGTGCATTCCGGTGCCGCTGTATCACTGCTTCGGCATGGTGATGGGCAATCTGGGATGCCTGACGCACGGCGCCGCCATGGTCTATCCCGGGGCGACCTTCGATCCCGTGGCCGTGCTGCAGTGCATCGAGCGCGAGCGCTGCACGGGGATCTACGGCGTGCCGTCCATGTTCATCGCCGAGCTCGCCCATCCGCGCTTTCGGGACTTCGACCTGACGAGCCTGCGCACCGGCTGCATGGCGGGCTCGCCCTGCCCGGTCGACGTCATGCGCCGCGTGATCGAGGCCATGCACCTGCGCGACGTCACGATCGCCTACGGCATGACCGAGACCAGTCCGGTGAGCTTCCAGACCGCCCGCGACGACGACCTGGAGCGCCGGGTCTCGACGATCGGGCGCATACAGCCGCACCTGCAGTGCAAGGTCGTCGACGCCGGCGGCCGGGTCGTGCCGCGCGGCACGCCGGGCGAGCTGTGCACCCGGGGCTATGCGGTGATGCTGGGCTACTGGGACGACCAGCAGAAAACCGCCGAAACGATCGACGCGGACGGCTGGCTGCATACCGGCGACCTCGTGGTGCTGGATCCGCTGGGCTATGGCAGCGTCGTCGGCCGCCTGAAGGACATGGTCATCCGCGGCGGCGAGAACATCTACCTGCGCGAGATCGAGGAGTTCCTGCGCACGCACCCGGCCGTGCGCAACGCATCGGTGGTCGGCGTGCCCGACGGCGAGCTGGGCGAGGACCTCTGCGCCTGGATCATCCTGAGGGCGGGGCCGGCCGCGCAGGGCGTGACGCCCGAGGCGATCCGGCAGTTCTGCCAGGACCGGATCGCGCACTACAAGGTGCCGCGCCACATCCGCTTCGTGACCGAATTCCCCATGACGGTCACCGGAAAGATCCAGAAATTCGAGATCCGCAGGCGGATGATGCGCCAGCTTGGCGTCAGCGACGCGGACGGCGGCGTGGGCTGAGCCGTCCCTCGCCGCCCGGACGGACCAGCCCCCTCGGGGGCGGGCCCAGGCGAGACGGCGGCGCCCGGCCGGGTCTACGCCGGCGCCGTCACTCGAAAGCGCAACCGCGCGCCCACGGGAATCTGGGCCAGCCGGTCCTGGTCCCGGCTGTGGACCACTGCGATGACGGGGTAGCCTCCGGTCAAGGGGTGATCCGCCAGGAACAGCACGGGCTGGCCGCTGGCCGGCACCTGGATGGCCCCCGCGACGGTGCCCTCGCTGGGCAATTCCTGATTTCGCCGGCGGGCCAGGGGTTCGGCGCCCGACAGCCGCATGCCGACCCGGTTGGACTGTGGCGTCACCCGCCATTCCTGCGTACACAGCAGATCGAGGGCGCGGCGGTCGAACCAGTCTTCACGCGGTCCGACCACGATGTCCAGCCACACCAGCTCGCCGGGGCGCGGCAGGTCCGCGGGGCCGTCCGCGTCTTGCGGCGCCGGTCCGCGCGCATCGGTCGCTGCCATCCCGTCTTCCGCATCAGGCGCTCCGGGCCCGTGCACCGGGCCGGCGCCCACGGCGTACACGTCGCCCGCGCGCACCGGCGGCGGTCCGATCCCGGCCAGGACGTCGGTAGCGCAACTGCCCAGCACGGGCTCGACCGCGAAACCGCCCCGCACCGCCACGTAGCAGCGCACGCCCGCGCGGGCCGGCCCGACGCGCAGGATCTGTCCGTCTTCCAGGGACAGCGCACGCCCTGCGGCGGCGGGCAGCCGCATTCCCGAACCGGTCGTCACGGTCACCGGCGCGAGCGCGCCGGTGACGGCCACGACGGCCTGGCCGCGGCACACCAGGCGCAAGCCGCCCAGCGCGTTCTCGAGCACGGCGCTGCCGGATGGATTGCCGACCAGGCGGTTGGCCCGCCGCAAGGCGGCGCGGTCCAGCGCGCCCGACCGGGATACCCCCATGCCGGTCAGGCCCGGCCGCCCCAGGTCCTGGAACAGGGTCTGCGCGCCGACCTCCAGGATCTCCAGCCGGGCGGCGGCCGGCGGCACGGCCCGGGGCGACGGGCTTCCCAGGGCGCCGGCCCCGGCCTCGCCGGCGGACGCCGCAGGCTCCCCCGCACCCAGGCTGAGGACACGGCGCGGCCGGTCCAGGTCCACGAAGCGCACGCGGAACCCCGGTTGCACGAGGGCCGGCTCCCGCCGGCCCAGATCCCACATGCGCGCCGGCGTGACGCCCAGCAGCTGCCAGCCGCCCGGGCTGTCGGACGGATAGACGGCGCTGAATTCGCCAGCCGCGGCCACGGACCCGGCCGGCACCCGCGTGCGCGGGCTGGGCCGCCGGGGCAGGCCCTGGAAACAGGGATCGCCGCCGGTCAGGTACACGAAGCCGGGCGCAAAACCGGCGAAGGCCGCGCGGAAATCGATGCCGGCATGCCGCTCGATGACTTCCGCCCGGCTCAGGCCCAGGCGCTCGGCGACCTCGTCCAGATCCTCGCCCGCGTAGCGCACCGGAATCTCGACGCGGCGGCCGTCCGTGGCCTGCGCCGCGACGCCATGCGGCCCCGCCCCCGGACGGGGCGCGGCCGGGCCGCCTGCGCCGGCCAGCTGGCGCAGACAGGCGCGCAACCAGGACACGACCCCGGCGGCCGCAATGATCTCCGGTTCGAAGCAGACCAGCAGGGTCCGGGCGGCGGGCACCAGGTCCGTCACGCCGGCGGGCCGCTGCCGCCCCGCGCGCTGGAAGAGCGCCAGGATGGCGTCCAGCGTGTCAAGTTCAAGCAGCAGCGCCGCGTCGCCCGCCGGCAGGAATCGGGGTGCCGCCATCAGGCGTCCGGCGCGCCGGCGAAGGGCCGCAGCGCCACGCCGGCCTCGTCCAGCCGGGCGCGCACGGCGCGCGCCATGGTCACCGCCCCCGGGCTGTCTCCGTGAACGCAGATGGAATCGGCCTGGAGGCGCACGCGCGAACCGTCGATGGCGGTGATTTCTCCCGTGCGCACCCAGTCGAGCATGCGGGCGGCCACCGCATCCGGATCGGTCAGCACGGCGCCGGCCTCGCGGCGCGACACCAGCACGCCTTGCGGCGTATAGGCGCGGTCGGCAAAGGCTTCGGCCACCACGCGCAGGCCGCGCCGGCGGGCCTGCTCCAGCAGGCCCGAGCCGGCCAGGCCCATCAGGATCAGGCCGGGGTCCAGCGCCAGCATGGCCGAAATGACGTCGTCGGCCTGGCGTGCATCGTGGGCGATGGTGTTGTACAGGGCGCCGTGCGGCTTGACGTAGCGCACCCGCGTGCCCGCGGCCGCCGCCAGCCCCTGCAGGGCGCCGATCTGGTAGATCACGTCGCCGACCAGTTCGCGGCTGGACGGGTCCATCGCCCGGCGGCCGAATCCGACCCGGTCGGGATAGCCGACATGGGCCCCGACCGCCACGCCGCGCGCCGCCGCGGCCCGCAGCGTATCCAGGATCCCGGCCGGATCCCCGGCATGGAACCCGCAGGCCACGTTGGCGCTGGTCACGATGTCGAGCATGCTGGCATCGTCGCCCATGCGCCAGGGGCCGAAGCCCTCGCCAAGATCACTGTTCAAGTCCATCCTATTTCCTTATCATGCGACACTGCGGTACGGCCAGGATTGTTGAGCAATCCTGGGCATCAAAAAACAATCCCGCCGCCCGGCGTGGCGGCCAATCCCGGGGCTTCCCATGCAATCCAGGCATTATCCCAGCACTGTCCAGGCCCTGGGTCTGGCCGACACCGTGGCCGAGACGCTGCGCCAGCAGCTCATCCTGGGCCAGCTGCACGCCGGCCAGCGCCTGTCCGAGGCGACCCTGAGCGAGCATCTGGAGGTCTCGCGCAACACCTTGCGCGAGGCCTTCCGGATCCTGGTCAAGGAAGGCCTGCTGCGCCACGAGCCCAACCGGGGGGTCTCGGTCGTCGTGCCCAGCATCGCCGACATCATCGACATCTACCGGGTGCGACGCCTGATCGAATGCCAGGCCCTGGCGCAGGCCTGGCCCCGCCACCCCGCGCACAAGCGCCTGAGCCAGGCCACCGAATCGGCGCGCCGCATGCGCGAGGCGGGCGACTGGCTGGGGGTGGGATCGGCGAACATGGCGTTCCATGCCGCCCTCGTGGCGCTGGCCGACAGCGCCCGGCTGTCGGCCATGTTCGCCGACATCGCCGCGGAACTGCGCCTGGCCTTCGGCCTGCTGGACGATCCCGAGTACCTGCACGCGCCCTTCGTCGACCAGAACATCCATCTGCTGGAACTGTTCGAATCCGGCGACACGGCGGCCGCCGCCCAGACCCTGGAGCGCTACCTGATCCAGTCGGAACGCATGGTGCTGTCGGTCTACGCCGGCCGCATCGAGTGACCGGGCGGCCCGGAGGCGTGCATCCATTTTAGTTGAACAATAACAAACAATAAGTGAACAACAAGAGGCTATACCCCCTACAAAAATAATCTTATTGTTGAAAACCCTAATCGTCTAGCCCGGCGAGGTGCGCTACTGTTCTCCCTGGACATCGCCCGTGCCGGAACCAGCCGTTCGACGCCTGCGTACCCTGCCGGTCATGCCGTTCCGATTGCGACCCGACTTCAGGAGACCGCTTGATGAAACGCCGTACCTTCTTCGCCGCCACGCTGGCCGCCGGACTGGGCCTGAGCTGGAACGCCCACGCCGCCACGCAATGGGACCTGGCTTCCGCCTACCCCGCCTTCAACTTCCATACGAAGAACCTGGAACAGTTCGCCAAGGACGTGTCGGCGGCGACCCAGGACGATCTCAAGATCACCGTCCACTCGGGCGCCTCGCTGTTCAAGATGCCCGAGATCAAGCGCGCCGTGCAAGGCGGCCAGGCGCAGGCGGGCGAATTCTTCATGGTCAGCTTCCAGAACGAATGGCCGCTGTTCGGCCTGGACGGCCTGCCCTTCCTGGCAGGCAACTACGACGAGGCCTGGAAGCTCTACCAGGCGCAGCGTCCCGCCCTGGAAAAGCGGCTTGACCAGCAAGGGATGAAACTCCTGTACGCGGTCGCCTGGCCGCCGCAAAGCATCTACAGCAACAAGCCCATCCGTTCCGTGGACGACCTGAAGGGCCTGAAATGGCGCGTCTACAGCCCGACCACCGCGCGTATCGGCGAACTGGTCGGCGCGCAGCCGGTGACCATCCAGGAGGCCGAGCTCACCCAGGCGCTGGCCACGGGCGTGATCGAGGGCCTGATCACGTCCAGCGCCACCGGCGCCGACAACAAGCTCTACGAGCAGATGAAATATTTCACCAACGTGCAGGCCTGGATTCCCAAGAACGCCGTGGTCGTCAACAAGCGCGCCTTCGACGCCCTGCCCAAGGCCGAACAGGACGCCGTCCTCAAGGCCGCGACCGAGGCCGAGACCCGCGGCTGGAAGGCATCGCGCCAGGTCGACGCGGATTCGATCGCCAAGCTCAAGGCGGGTGGCATGGAGATCGTGGAACCCTCGGCGGAACTGCGCAGCGGCCTGGCCAAGGTCGGCGAGACCGTGATCCAGGAATGGACCGCCAAGGCCGGTGACGAGGGCAAGGCCGTCCTGGCGTCCTACCGGGCCGGCAAATAAACCGGCGGCACGACCATGCGCAAATGGCTCGATGGACTCTACGACGCCAGCGCCTGGCTGGCGGGCCTCTGCATGATCCTGGTGCTCGTCATGGTCAGTGCCACCATCCTGGGCCGGCTGCTCGGCTTTCCGGTCGGAGGCATCGACTCCTACGCCGGCTACGCCATGGCGGGGGCGGGTTTCCTCGCCCTGGCCAGCACGCTGAAGCATGGCGAGCACATCCGCGTCACGCTGGTGCTGGGCATGCTGCGGGGCCGTGCCCGGCGGAGACTGGAGCTCGCCGCCCTGCTGATCGCCGTCCTGCTGGCCGGCTTCCTGGCCGTTTATTCCGCCCGGCTGGTCTGGCAGTCCTGGCTCTACCACGACATCTCCACCGGCATCGACGCGACTCCGATGTGGATCCCGCAGATCCTGATGGCCGTCGGCACGCTGGTCTTCTTCATCGCCTTCCTGGACGAGTTCTGCCTGGAGCTGCGGGGCAGGCGCCGTTCCGAACCCGCCGAGGACCCGCACCATGAATGAGATCGCCGCCAGCTTTGCCCTGATCGTCGTCCTGTTCGCGCTGCTGGGCGGCGGCGTCTGGGTCGGCCTGACCCTGGCGGGCGTCGCCCTGTTCGGCATGGAGTTCTTTTCCGCCCGGCCGGCGGGTGACGCGATGGCCCTCACCATCTGGGGCAGTTCCAGCAGCTGGACGCTGACCGCGCTGCCGCTGTTCATCTGGATGGGCGAGATCCTCTACCGCACCAGCCTGTCGGAGAACCTGTTTCGCGGTCTCGCGCCCTGGGTGAACCGCCTGCCGGGCCGGCTGCTGCACACCAATGTGCTGGGCTGCACGATCTTCGCCTCGGTCTGCGGCTCCTCGGCCGCCACCTGCGTGACGGTGGGCAAGATGAACCTGCCCGAGCTGCGGCGGCGCGGCTATCCGGATGCGCAGATCATCGGCTCGCTGGGCGGGCCGGCCACCCTGGGACTGCTGATCCCGCCGTCGATCATCCTGATCGTCTACGGCGTGGCGGCCGAGACCTCGATCGCCAAGCTCTTCATCGCGGGCATCATCCCCGGCCTGCTGCTGGCGGCGCTGTTCAGCGGCTGGCTGATGGGCTGGGCCCTGCTGCATCCGGACCGGGTCCCCGAATCCGGCGCGCAAATGAGCCTCGGTGAAAAGCTGCGGGAATCCCGCCAGCTCATCCCCGTGGTGCTGCTGATCCTGGCCGTGATCGCCAGCATCTACACGGGCGTGGCCACGGCCACCGAATCGGCGGCCATCGGGGTGCTGGGCGCGCTGCTGCTGTCGGCATGGCAACGGTCCCTCACCTGGCAGTCGTTTCGCGACGCGCTGCTGGGCGCGACCCGCCTGTACTGCATGATCGCCCTCATCCTGGCCGGCGCGGCCTTCATGACGCTGTCGATGGGCTATATCGGCCTGCCGCGCCAGCTGGCCGAGTTCGTCGGCGGCCTGCACCTGTCCCCGGCCATGCTGATCGTCGCCCTGGGCCTGTTCTACATCGTGCTGGGGTGCTTCCTGGACGGGATCTCGACGATCGTGCTGACCATGGGCGTCGTGCTGCCCATCATCCATGCCGCGGGCATCGATCCGCTGTGGTTCGGCATCTTCCTGGTGATCACCGTGGAGACCGCGCAGATCACGCCGCCGGTGGGCTTCAACCTGTTCGTGCTGCAGAGCATGACGACCAAGGAAATCACCTACATCGCCCGCGTCTGCGCTCCCTATTTCTTCCTGATGATGCTGTTGCTGGTCGTGCTGTGGTTCTTCCCGGGCCTGGCCACCTGGCTGCCGTCGCGCATGTAGCGCGGGGCCGCGCCGGCGGCTGAAACGGATCGCCGCCGGCCGGCATCGAATGGGGACATGAGGCAAGTCCGCCTCATCCGTTCACCAGGAGAAATCCATGATCCGTTCCGTCCTCAACGTCACCCTGGCGGCCGCCGCGCTGGCCCTGTCCTGCGGCGCCGGCAGCGCCGTGGCCGCCCAGTCGGCAGCCCTGAAGGCGCCGCCCGCGGCCCCCTACAAGGCGGTCAGCTCGCTGGTCAAGCTGCCGGACTTCATCCCGGGCCTGGGCCAGTTGTTCGTCGATCCGTCCACCCTGCCCGCCGGCCCCTTCCTGGGCTACGACCACGCCGGCAAGCTGGTCAGCACGACCTACATGATTCCGCTGTCCATGATGAAACCCGACATGCACCTGCATGACCTGAAGGCGCCGGCCGGCACCGTCGATCACGTGGACATCATGTACAACGCGGGCCACCCCGGCGTCGCCGAGCCGCACATCCACATCGTGCTGTGGAACGTCCCGGTCGATCAGGAAAGCCGGGTCGCCAAATGAGGGCCGGTGTGACGGCCGACGCCTTCGCCCTGCGCCGGCGGCTGCTGGCGGCCGGCGGCGGCCTGCTGCTGGCGGCGGGCGGCGGGCCGCTGCTGGCGGCCGCGCCGGCCCGGGCCGAGGCGGCGGACGAAGTCGAGATCGCGATGGCGGGTACCGCCAGCGGTTCCGAGGTCTGGTTCCGGCCGCGCGGCCTGCTGATCCGGCCCGGGCAGACGGTCCGCTGGGTCAACCGGGATACGGGCAACGTCCACACGACCACCGCCTACCATCCCGCCAACCGCAAGGCGCGGCGCATTCCCGAAGGCGCGGCGAGCTGGAATTCGGACTACCTGATGCCGGGCCAGTCCTTCGCATTGCGCTTCGAGGTGCCGGGCGTGTATGACTACTTCTGCATCCCGCACGAACACGCGGGCATGGTGGGGCGGATCATCGTCGGCACGGCCGATGCCACGGTGCGGCCCTACCCGGACACGGACGCCGACCTGCCGCCGCCGGCGCGGGAGCGCTTGCCCGCCGTCACCGACATCCTGCGGGGCTCTCCCGTGCGCTGACCTGCCGGATCCCGCGGCGCGACGCGCCGGTCAGGGATTCGGCCGGGCCTCGCCGGCGAAGACGAAGGCCTCGCACTTGAGGTGGATCATCTCCAGGCCGTCCATACCGAAGAATCCAGCTTCCCACGGGTTCTTCAGGATGAAGGCGGTGCGCACCTGCTCGTACAGCGGCAGGGCCGCCGGCACCTGGAAGGCCCGCATCTCGAGGATCGTGTAGTTCCAGTGGACGGCCTGCTCGAATGTGAACTTGGCGCGCTCGTCGATGGTGAAGAAGCAGCGGGGATTGCGCCGCAGCTGCAGCAGCTTGAACGTGCCCGGCACCGAGACCAGGAAGACGTCGTCGGCCTCGGTGTTCAGGAAGGCCAGCACCGTGGTGTGCGGCTGGTCCACCGCCATCGTGGTCAGGATGCCGACCTTGTTGTGATGCTCTTTTTCCTGCACGGGCCCCAGCCGCTGCAGCGGCGTGACCGGCAGATCCGAGTCCGTCCGGCGGTCCGCCGGAAAGTCGTATCCCGGCATCCGGTACTGCTCGACGACCCGCAGGCCGTGGATCAGCATGTACTCGACGGGGCGGACCGTGACCCAGTTCTCGTCGACGCCGCTGACGAGGCCCTTGTACGAGGTCCGGTAGACCTTGAGCTCGGAGTCCATCTCGTCGACCCCCGTGCGGTTGTCCAGGTGCAGCGTGACCCGCGAACCCCGGGCCAGCGCGTGGCCCTTCGGAATGAAGACCTGCAGCACGTTGTCGGACCGGGGATACACCACGCCGATGTGATGAACCAGGCCGTGGCCCTGGTAGGACGCCAGCACGCCCAGCGTCTGCTCTCCCAGATAATCCTTCAGTGCCATCGTGTCTCCTCGGGTTTCAGGATCCGGTGATCCCGGCTTTCCGCAGGCGGGCATGCACGCCGGCGACGATCCGGTCGCAGCGGGCGCCCGCGAAGGAAAAGGCTTCGCCGATATGCTGGTCGATCGAGCCCTGCAGGCTGTTTTGCAGCATCTGCCGCGCGCGCATGTAGCGCACGCGGACGGTGGTCTCGGGAATGCCCAGGACGTCCGCGACCTCGGCCGAGGACATTTCCTCGACACCGCGCAGCATGAAGACGGACCGGTATTTCTCGGGCAGCGCGTCGATCTGCCGCTCGATCAGGCCGCGCAATTCGGCCCGCCACGTCAGTTGGTCGGGCTGGTCCGATGCGGGCATCGCGGGGGCGGAGTCGTCGGGATTCATGAGGTCTTCAGCCAGGTGGCCTGAGTCAGTCAATTGGATGCGGGCGGCGCGCGATCTGTGACGCCGCGCGATCATCAGGGCCTCGTTGACCGCGATGCGGGTCAGCCAGGTGGCAGGCTGCGCCTGCCCGCGGAAGTCCCGCAGGTGGACGTAGGCCTTCCACCAGGCCTCCTGCACCGCGTCCTCGGCCTCCATGTCGTCGTGCAGGACGGCGCGGGCGGCCCGGTAGAGGCGCTGGTTGTAGCGGCGCATCATCTGGTCGAATGCCGCCAGATCGCCCTGCGCGGCGCGCTGGAGGAGCGCCTGGTCGTCGTCCAGGACAGGCGCGTCGGCGACCGTCTCCATGGTGGTTCCCCTGCAAGGATGAGTATTCGGAATTCCGGCAGCGTCCTACGGAACGATCTGCCAGCCGTCGTCTCCCTTGACGAACCGGGCGCTGGCAGCCTGCTGCGAGCGTCCCAGGACGGATTCCGAATCCACCTGGAAGTCGCAGACGTAGCCGGGCTTGTCCGACGCCGCCTTGCAGGCGATTTTCTTCACGCCGTGGATCTCGGTGCGGGCGAGCTTGGCCATGTCCTGGCCGAGCAGGCCGGCGATGCCTTGCTCGCGGCCGTCGGCCAGGCGGTGGTAGGCCGCCTGGATGTCGGCCTCGGAGGGCTCGCCGCCGCAGGCGCTGAGCATCGCGGCCGCCGCGGCGGCCAGGACGAGGGTGCGGCAGGAGGAAAGCGAAAGGCGGCTCATGGGGTTCCATCAAGAGGGATACCCCCCAAGAATAGCAAAAATGGGCCGGTCCGGCAGTCCGGCATCCCCTCGTTCCGGTGGAGTCCGGCGATTCAAGGCCCGCCGAGCCGCCCGGAGAAATCCGCGATGGTCCTGCGCAGCCCGTCCCCGTCTGCAGCAGTCGGTCAAGTTCCTGCAGATGTCGACCCTGGAATTCCAGCAGGCCGTGCGCCATGCCCTGGAGACCAATCCCTTCCTGGAGGAACCGGAAACCGAGTCCGAGCCGGTCGAGGCCTGCGCCGACATCTCGCTGTCCTCGGTGCCGGCCTCCGGCGGCGACCTGCTGCCCGCCGGACCGGCGGACACGCTGGACGAGCCCCCGGCCCCGGACGCGCCGGCGCCGGATGCGCCCTATCCCGGCGACTATCCGCTGCCGCCGGCGCACGGCGACCTGGATCCGTTCGCGCACAAACCCACCCTTGTCTCCCTGCACGAGCGCCTCTATCAGGCGCTGGGCACGCTGCCGCTGTCCGAGCGCGACCGCATGCTGGCCAGCTACCTGATCGATTCCCTGGACCCCGACGGCTATCTGCGCGAGCCGCTGGAATCCCTGTCGGAGGCCGATGCCTTCGATCCGCCCGCCGAAACGGCCGAATGGCGGGCCGCCCTGAGCCTGGTGCAGCAACTGCACGCGCCGGGCATCGGCGCGCGCGACCTGCGCGAATGCCTGACGCTCCAGTTGCGGGCGCGCGAGGACACCGAGGAGGCGGTGCGCCGGCTGGCCCTGGCCATCGTCGACGAACACCTGACGCGGCTGGCGCGCAACGACTGGACCGGCCTGCGACGGGAACTGGGCGTGGGGGACGAACTCCTGGGCCAGGCCTGCGACCTGATCCGCACGCTCGACCCCAAGCCCGGCCTGCGCTACGACGACAGCCCGATTCCCTACCCCATCCCGGACGTGGTGATCGACAAGGTCGGCGCCCACTGGCGCGTGCGGCTGAACGAGGCGGCCATGCCCCGGGCACGCCTGCACCAGCAGTATGCGGACTGGTTCCAGCGCACGCGCGGCGGCACCCGCGAGCCGCTGCAGCGCGAGCTGCAGGAGGCCCGCTGGCTGATCCGCAACGTGGAACAGCGATACGCCACGATTCTGCGCGTGGCCGAGGCCATCGTGCTGCGCCAGCGGCGCTTCTTCGACTACGGGGACGTGGCCCTGCGCCCGCTCATGCTGCGCGAGATCGCCGACGACCTGGAGATCCACGAATCGACGGTCTCCCGCGCCACGGCCGGCAAGTACATGATCACGCCGCGCGGCCTGTACGAGTTCCGCCATTTCTTCTCCCGCGAACTAGGCACCGAAGGCGCGGGATCGTGCTCGGCCAGCGCCGTGCGCGCCCTGATCCAGGAACTGGTCGACGCGGAGGATCCGGCGCAGCCCCTGTCGGACGTGGACCTGACCCAGCAACTGGCGCATCACGGCATCATCGTGGCGCGCCGCACCGTCACGAAATACCGCGGCCAGCTCAAGATCCCGGCGGTGGAGCTGCGCAAGGTCCACTACTGAATCCCGCCGCCCTGGCACCGGACCGGGCGGCGGTTTATAGTCTCGGCTCCTCCCTCGGATACTGGTGACCGGAGCCCCGCGTGCATTCCCTGCAGAAGACGACTTGCATCGAAGACTTGCGCCTGCGCGCCCGGCGGACAGTGCCGCGCATGTTCTACGACTACGTGGACGCGGGATCCTGGACCGAGTCCACCTACCGCGCCAACGAGGCGGACCTGCAGGCCCTGAAATTCCGCCAGCGGGTCGCCGTCGACATCTCGCGGCGCAGCCTGGCCTGCGAGCTGCTGGGCCAGGCGGCCGCCATGCCGGTGGCGCTGGCGCCCACGGGCCTGACCGGCATGCAGCGCGCCGACGGCGAGATCCTGGCCGCGCGGGCCGCGGAACGCTTCGGCGTGCCCTTCACCCTGTCCACGGCCAGCATCTGCTCGATCGAGGACGTGGCCGCCCGCACCAGCCGCCCGTTCTGGTTCCAGCTCTACGTCATGCGCGACCGGGACTTCGTCGGCCGCCTGATCGACCGCGCCCGCCGCGCGGGATGTTCGGCGCTGATGGTCACGCTGGACCTGCAGCTGGCGGGGCAGCGCCACAAGGACATCAAGAACGGCCTGTCCGCCCCGCCCCGGCCGACGATCCCCAATCTGCTGAACATGGCCACGCGCCCGCGCTGGTGCCTGGAGATGCTGCGCACGCCGCGACGCACCTTCGGCAACATCATCGGCCACGTGGCCGGTGTGGACAACATCCGTTCCCTGGCGGCCTGGACCGCCGAACAGTTCGACCCCGCGCTGGGCTGGCAGGACCTGGCCTGGATCCGCGAACGCTGGGGCGGCAAGCTCATCGTCAAGGGCGTCATGGACGCCGAGGACGCCCGCCACGCGGTCGAGGCGGGCGTCGATGCGCTGGTGGTCTCCAACCACGGCGGCCGCCAGCTCGACGGCGCGCCCTCGACGATCTCCGTCCTGCCCGACATCCTGCGCGCCGTGGACGGGCGCACCGAGGTCTGGATGGACGGCGGCATCCGCAGCGGCCAGGACGTGCTGCGCGCCCTGGCGCTGGGCGCGCGCGGCGTGCTGATCGGCCGGGCCTTCCTGTACGGCCTGGGCGCCTATGGGGAACCGGGCGTGCGCCACGCGCTGGACATCATCGCCCGGGAGCTGGACCTGAGCATGGCCTTCTGCGGCCGCACGCGCGTCCAGGACGTCGACCGGACGATCCTGCGCAATCCCGGGCTCTATTGACCCAAAGCGAGGACCGCCATGCGCGCCATCTATCTTGCCGGCTTCGACGTCTTCCGCCCCGACGCCCGGGAACACGGGCGGCGCCTGAAAGACCTGTGCCGGCAATATGGCTTCGAGGGGCTCTATCCCCTGGACAACGAGGCCCCGGCCGCGCTGGAGGGCCGGGATCTCGCCCGCTGGATCTTCGAGGCCAACATCGGCCTGCTGCGGCGCGCCGACCTCGTCATGGCCAACCTCAACCCGTTTCGCGGCGCGGAGCCCGATTCCGGCACGGTCTTCGAGGTCGGCTGGGCCGTGGCCCGCGGCATCCCCGTCTGGGCCTACACCGAGGCCGCGCGGCCGCTGGTCGAACAGATCCCCTCAACGCGGCGGGGACCCGGCTTCGTGGATGCCGAGGGTTACACCGTCGAAGACTTCGGCCTGAACCTGAACCTCATGATCGCCTGCAGCGTGGAAACCGTCATCGGCGACGCACAGGCCTGCCTGCGCCGGATCGCCGGGGAAATGGCCCCGGACGAGGCGGCCATTCAGGTTCCCGGACACACGGGGCTAGTATGATCAGACTCTCGTCTCCGCGCGCCGGCGGACACGAGCAGGACCGCACCCATTTCAAGGAAACCCCCCATGGCCCTCAAGCTTCAAGTCATCATCTGCAGCACCCGCCCCGGCCGCGTCGGCCCCGCGGTCGCCCGCTGGTTCCACGGATTCGCGCGCAACCACGGCCAGTTCGACGTCGAACTGGTGGATCTGGCCGACTTCGCCCTGCCCCTGTATGACGAGCCCGTGCATCCCCGCATGCAGCAGTACGAGCACGACCACACCAAACGCTGGAGCGCCAGCGTGGCCAGCGCCGACGCCTATGTGTTCGTCACGCCCGAGTACAACTACAGCGCGCCGCCCTCGCTGGTGAACGCGCTGGACTTCGTCTACAAGGAATGGAACTACAAGCCCTGCGGCTTCGTCAGCTACGGCGGCGTGTCGGGCGGCCTGCGCGCCGCGCAATCGGCCAAGCCCCAGGTCACGACCCTGAAGATGATGCCCATGGTCGAGGGTGTCGCCGTTCCCATGGTGGCCAAGCACATCCAGGACAACGGCGAATTCGCGTCCAACGAGCTGATCGACGCCTCGGCGGTCACGCTGCTGGACGAACTGCTGCGCTGGGCCACGGCGCTGAAGACCCTGCGCGCCTGAACGCGGGCCGGCCGCCGCCGGCTACGCCAGGCTGGCGTCGATCAGGCGCGCCGCCGCGTCCGGCAGGTGGCGCGCCGGCCCGTCCGCGCCAAAGATCTGGCTGGAGGCATACGCGCCTTCCAGCAACAGCTGCAAGCCATCGCCCAGCGCCTCGGGATCGCGCGCGCCCATCCGCCGCGAGACCTCGACCAGGCGCTCGCGCACCTTGCGCTTGTTGGCCACCGACACCTGCCGCGCGGGATGGTCGGGTTCGGGATACTCGATGCAGGCATTGGTCAGGCCGCAGCCCCGGAATCCCGGCGTGCTGCTGCGTTCGGCCAGCCCCGTGAAATAGGCCAGGACCTGGGCGCGCGGGTCATCCGGATGCGCCTCGGCCGCCGCGTCGAAACGGCGCCAGAATTCCACCTCGTAATCCCGCAGATAGGCGGCGGCCAAGTCGTCCTTGGACGCAAAGGTGCGATAGAGACTGGGCTTGGTCACGCCGGCCTCGGCCACGATGGCCTCGACCCCCACGGCCCGGATCCCCTGGTGATAGAACAGATCCCGCGCGCTGCGGCGGATGCGGTCGGCCGCGCGCGGAGGCGCAACCTTGGGGGCGCTTTCCGGCGCGTCCGGCCGCGTGCCGGCAGGCAGTGCTTTTTTCATGACGATTGTCCTCCAACGGGATCGGATGCCACACGCCAGCATCGCGACGCTGAAAGTCCAAAAATTTCGCTTGACGATGTGACTGACCGGTACGTATTATACGTCCATCCTGAACGTACCGGTCAGTAACATCCAATGCCACCCGCCGCCCGCACCGCCCTCGTCCCCCGTCTCGGCCAGCGCTATGCCTTCGTGGTGGTCGCGGTCATCTTCCTTTGCCTGCTGTTTTCAGCGGGGCTGCGCGCCACCCCCAGCGTGCTGCTGGATCCGCTGCACCAGTCCTTCGGCTGGAGCCGCGCCACCATCTCGCTGGCCGCCGCCCTGGGCATCTTCTTCTACGGCATGGTGGGCCCGTTCGCCGCGGCCGCCATGGATCATTTCGGCCTGCGCCGGGTACTGCTGGGTGCGCTGCTCGTCATGGCGGCATCCTCGGCCGCCAGCGCCTACATGAGCCAGACCTGGCATCTCATCGCCCTGTGGGGCGTTTTCTCGGGGATAGGCTCGGGCGCCGTGGCCACGGTGCTGGGCGCCACCATCGCCAACCGCTGGTTCCACAAGCACCGCGGGCTGGCCATGGGAATCCTCACTGCCAGCACCGCCACGGGCAACCTGGTCTTCCTGCCGGTGCTGGCCGCGCTCGCCTCATCGGGCGACTGGACGCGCGCCGTCTGGGCGGTGGCCATCGCCATGGTGGTCATGGTGCCCGTGGTCTGGCTGCTGGTGCCCGGCCTGCCGGCCGACGTGGACCTGTTGCCCTATGGCAGCGACCCCGCCCACCCGCCCGCGCCCGCCGCGCCGCGCACCGGCCTGATCGCCGCGACCTTCGGCGCGCTGGGCCGCGCCAGCCGCAGCCGCGCCTTCTGGTTCCTGTTCGCGACATTCTGGGTCTGCGGCTTCACCACCAACGGCCTGGTGGGCACCCATTTGATCGCCATGTGCGGCGACCACGGCATCGCCGCAGTCCAGGCCGCCGGCCTGCTGGCGCTGATGGGCGTGTTCGACCTCGTCGGCACCACGGCCTCGGGCTGGCTCACCGACCGCTACGATCCCCGCAAGCTGCTGTTCATCTACTACGGCCTGCGCGGAATCTCGCTGATGATCCTGCCCTACACCGATTTCTCGCTCTACAGCCTGTCGATCTTCGCCGTGTTCTACGGCCTGGACTGGATCGCCACCGTGCCGCCCACGCTGCGCCTGGCCACCGACGTCTTCGGCGACCAGGACGCCCCCGTGGTATTCGGCTGGATCGTCGCCGGCCACCAGATCGGCGCCGCCACGGCGGCCTGGATGGGCGGATTCGTGCGCGAGGCCACCGGCAGCTACCTCATGGCCTTCGTGCTCTCGGGCGCCACCGGCATCCTCGCCGCCGTGATCGCGCTGCTGGTCAAACGCCAGCGCGCGACGGCGGAACTGGCGGCCGCTTGAATCCGAAAGCCATGCGGCGCTAGAACCGGTACCGGAACGACACCCCGAGATCCGCCCGCCACACGTCGTCGATCTCATAGGGCACGATGCCCGTGACCCCCTGGTTGCCACGCCGCGTGTCGCCGGTCCGGAACCCGCCGGTGTAGAGCAAGGACGCATCCAGGCCCCATTCCAGGTCCCGACCCATCCGGTACCGCAGGCCCAGCCCCAGACGGGCGGCTGGACTGGTCTCGGTATGTCCGGCCACGTGGCTCAGGAACTGCCCCGATCCCAGGTCCCGCTCATCGATCCCCGAGAGCGAATTGAACGCCACGCCCACCCCGCCCGAGGCGCCGAGGGCCAGCGCGTCCGACAGCGGAAACTCATAGGCCACGTTGGCCAGGATCACGTCGCTGGCGGCCGACCCGGCAAACCCGGACGCGATGCCGGCCTTGGGGAAATCCGCGTCCCAACCGACGTCGCCCTGGATGTGCGCATAGCTGAGGAACACCGACCATGCGTCAAACCGGTATCCGGCATGGCCGCCGATGCCGACCGTATTGTCGAACTTCAGGTTGCGGACGATCCCGCCGCCCGCGAACGGCGCCCCGCCGTCCCTTGTGCTGGAAGAGCCATGCGCCATGCCGCCGGAGACATCCAGTCCCGCGAAGAACCCGGACGGCGGCGACTGCGAAGGCTGCAGCGGCTGCGCGGCGGCCGCCGCAGGCAAGATCATCAAGGCGAACATCAATGGAAGTACGGGATTGGCGTTCATGGGCAAGCTGTCTCGATATCATTTTTTTCCGTCCGCGCCGCGGCCGGATCCTTCCGTCTTATAACGCAGTCAGGCCGATCCGGAAAAGCCGATGAAGGCCCTTGCAACCGGGAGCCCGGTCCACGCGACACCCTGGAGGCTGACCGTATACTGCTTGTCGGACAGGCATCTTCATCATCGACACTCATCGGCAGGAGGCGCCATGCAGCAGCCCCCCCAAGATCCGCAGGCATCGCAAAAGATCGACGCCATCATCGCCGGCCTGGCCGATTGGCGCGGCCGCATCCTGGCGCGGATGCGCCAGCTGATCCGCGAGGCGGACCCCGGAGTCGTCGAGGACGTGAAATGGGTCAAGCCCAGCAACCCCGCCGGCGTGCCGGTCTGGTCGCACTCCGGCATCCTGTGCACCGGTGAGTCCTACCGGGCCAAGATCAAGCTGACCTTCGCCAAGGGCGCATCGCTGCCCGACCCGGACGGGCTGTTCAATGCCAGCCTGGACGCCGGCGTACGCCGGGCCATCGACATCCACGAAGGCGACACGATCGACGAGGCAGCCTTCAAGCGGCTGATCGAGGCGGCCGTTGCGTTGAATGGGGGGAAGGCATAGCGGCTGCGCGTGATCAATCGGTCACATTTGCAAGACGAACTGGAGGTCATTGGGAGACACTGACGCACCTCTTGACTCGGTTGTATATTGTGCATACGATTTAATCAATGGACATCTCCTTTGATCCCGCAAAGAATGCCAGAAACATTGTCCAGCGCGATCTGTCATTCGATACCGTCATCGAGAAAGGCCCATCTCTATGAACATGTCTAGAAAACCGCTGATCGACCACGCCGGTGAAGTCCGCGAACTGAGCCGCGAAGACCTGAAATCATTTCGTCCAGCCACCGAGGCCCTGCCCGCATCCCTGCAGCAGAAACTCGGCATACGCGGCCGCGGCCCACAAAAATCGCCGACCAAGGAACGGATCACGATCCGACTGTCTCCGGAGGTCGTAGAGTCCTTTCGCGCCAGCGGTCCCGGTTGGCAGAGCCGCATCGACGAAGCTTTGAAAAGCTGGCTCAAGCATCACGAGCCGGCCTGACAAGCCACTGCCTGGCGGCTGGGTGGATTCGAGGGGAGACGGGAGGTGTCCTCCAAAATGCGGCTGCCAGCGCGGCATGGTAGATGCTGAGGAACGGCACATCGCTGAAGGGACGCGCGGCCAAGGCGGCCCCTTCTCCCCCGCCTGCAAGGAGATCCCATGCCGTCCCAGCCGACCCCGGATTCCGCCAGCCCCGCCGACGCCGCAGGTTCCCGGCGGGTTATCTATGCTGCGGTCGTGGCCAACCTGGCCATCGCGATCAGCAAGTTCATCGCCGCCGCCGCCACCGGCAGCGCCTCGATGCTGGCCGAAGGCGTCCACTCGGCGGTCGATACCGGCAATGAACTCCTGCTGCTATTGGGCATACGGCGCAGCAAGAAGCCCGCCGACCGCTGGCACCCTTTTGGTTACGGCAAGGTGATGTACTTCTGGGCCCTGGTCGTGGCGGTGTCGGTGTTCTCGCTGGGCGGCGGCGTCTCGATCTATCACGGCATCGTGAGCCTGCTCGACCCGCCCGACCTGGAAAGCCCCGGCTGGAACTATGCCGTCCTCCTGGTCGCCGCCGTGTTCGAAGGCTACAGCTGGAACGTGTCGCGCCTGGAACTGAACAAACGCAGGCAGGCCGGCGAATCGCTCTGGGCGACCATGCGCCGCAGCAAGGATCCCACCGTCTTCACGGTCCTGGTCGAGGACTCCGCCGCCCTGATCGGGATCGCGGTCGCCCTCGCCGGCATCTGGCTGGGCCATCTGCTGGAGAACCCCTTGATCGACCCGGCAGCGTCCGTCCTGATCGGCATCGTGCTCGTGAGCGCCGCCATGGTGCTGGCGCGCGAGACAGGCAGCCTGCTGGTCGGCGAAAGCATGGACCGCAAACAGATCGACCTATTGAAGAAGATCTTTGCGGACGACCAGGCGATCGACCACGTCGAACGCCTGCTGACCATGCAGCTGGGGCCGGAGCAGGCGCTGCTGACCGCATCGGTCCGATTCAAGCGGGACCTGGGCATCGACGAGGTCGAACAGGCCATCGACCGGCTGAAGCGCGAGGTCAACCGCCAATGCGCCACGATCCGGCACGTGTTCTTTGAGCTTTGTTGAGTACGGGACACCTCGGAATTCGCCCATCCGCGTCCCATGAAGCGCATGGCGACCGCTTTCAGCGCTTCTGACCGAATCACCCAAAAAAGCCCGCAAGACCGATCCTCACAGGCTTTTCAGGTCTCCGGAAACATCCCGGACTCTTCGACGGTGGTCGACGAGACTCGAATTCTCAGTATTCATGCGGGTCTTGAAAGACCTTGACCGACGAAATACCCAAACAGATACCCAAAACGGCGGGCTTGGCCCAATCACAGGCACATGCCATCACACCGCCGGATGTGCCTTGACCTTGCCAGCCAGCGCCAGAGAAGCCCGTAGGGTGGCTTTCACATCACGGGGGTTCCTCGGATATTTCAGATTTGCTAACTCAAAACGGCGGGCTTGGCGCTTGTGTGTCTCAATAGTCCCACCACATACCCGCGCCTGGGCACACTACGGTACAAGCAAAAATCAAGCGCTTCAAGGCACCGCAACAACCGAGGATTTCTCGGTTGTTCACCAGGCGCTTGCCCGCCATGGGCCATGGAACTTCCCCCCTCTTTGAAGGAGAGTCAAGTATGATTAAGTATGAATCCCCACCGAGGTACAGCACAATGTCCACCATTGAACGCCTGACCGTGACCATGCCTGCCGAAATGGCAGCCACACTCAAAAGCGCTGTCGATGCGGGTGAATACGCATCCACCAGCGAAGTCATCCGCGAAGCCCTACGCGACTGGTCTTTCAAACGCCAACTGATGCTGGATGAATTGGCAGCACTGAAACAGGACATCGACAAAGGCCTTGCAGATGTCGCAGCCGGTCGCATCCGTGAGTTCAATGCGCAGCACATCGCTGAGCGGGGGAGAAAGCTATTAGCCGCACGCTCTTCCTGACCGACAACGCGGAAGCCGATCTAGCGGAAATCTGGTCGTATGTCGCAGAGGACTCCAGCGAGGCCACGGCAAACCGCCTGATTGCTACGCTATACGCCACCTGCGAAAAAATACTGCCGTTTCCCGAAAGCCAGCCTGCGCGCCCACTGATTGCACCTGGCCTGCGTGTGACCTTCCATGGGTCTTACGCGATCTACTACACATATAGTCATACCGCCGTCATCATCATCCGTGTCCTTCATGGAGCACGTGACATTGGATGCATCGTCGCCGATGGTGGGTTCCTCTAGTCCATCCACCATGGACGCAACCTACTGATCCCTTCGCAGGAAACCCCATGACTGAACCTCTCTCCGAGGTCATCCGCATCCGGGTGACCCCATCCCATGCTGCGCGGCTGGGCGAAGCCGCAGCCCTATCCGGCCTGTCCCTGTCCAACTACATCCGCCGCCGTCTGACTGCTGACGATACGCTCCAGGAAGAACTGGCGCTGCTGCGCCAGATCGTGGCCGAATTGGGCCAGCTCCGCGATACCCGCACCGCTGCGGTTGAAACCGCCCATCTGGTGCGGGCCATGGCAAAGCCCGAACACATCGCCCTGGCCCAACAGACACTGCTGCAACGCCGCTAACCCCTCCCCGGCCATGATGCGCTACGAAGGTGCCCACGAAGAAATCAGCTACTTCGTCCTGCCGGTCATCAACACCGGCAAGGCCCAGCGTGAAACCATCAAGACGGTAGCCGCGCTGGCTGGCCTGGGGGTCGCCCCGGACCGGGTACGGCTGCTGTTCAATCGCGTGGAAACCAGCGTCGAGGAAGAATTCCCCTCACTGCTGGCCTATGCCGCCAAAACCGGCGAAGCCCAGGCCAACCCCAAAGCGGCCATTTTCGAGAACGAAGTGTTTGAACTGCTGGCCGATCTGCGCACGACCATTGCCGATGTGCTGGCCGACCAGACCGACTACCGGGCACTGTTGCAGCAAACGGATCGCGGTGACCATGACCGTATCTCGCACCTGAGCAACATGCATGCCTTGCGGGCCTTGGCCCGGCCCGTGGATCGGCAGATGCATGCGGCCTTTGCTGCCCTCTTTGCGTGAACGCCATGGACACATCCCCCAATCCGTCTGGGGGCCAGGCCCGCACCAAGCTGGACTTGCTGTACCGCGAGGTGTTGGGCGAGGTCGCCAGCCTGGTGGACCGGCTGGAGGCCATCGGCTACAGCCAAGACCAAGCCCAGCCGCACATCCAGGCGCTGACCGAAGCCCTGCACCTGCTCCCCCAGCAACTGGACCGCCATCTGGCGGCCACCTTGCGCGAAGTCGCCACGCCCATCCATGAACAATCGCAACACGCCATGCAGGCCATGCTGGACGCCACAGGCGTCCGGCTGACGCACCTGGTCGAAGAATCCGCGCAATGCGCCCGGATCACCCGGCAGGCAGCACGGCGCATGACGATCATCGCCATGGTCATCGGCGGCGCATCCGGCATCCTGGGCGGGATGCTGGCTGGGCTGGCCCTGGGTCAATGGCTCGTCTCTTGAAGGCACAACCCCATGTCTACCCTGCTCTCCCCCATCACGCGGCGGCGCATTGCCGCTGTGTCCCTCGCCGTCTTTCCGATCAGCGCCTGGATGACTGCCGCCACCTACGGCAGCGGCATGGCCTGGCAGGACTGGAATGGCCGCACAGCCTGGTATTTCGTGAAACTGACACCCGGCTATCCGCTGCTCTACGGGGCGCTGGGCATCGGCCTGCTCACCGCCCTGGCGCTGATCCTGTTCGTAGGCCGCACTGCGAAAACTGAAGGGTTTGAAGGTGCGGCGTACAAACGCTTTGTCCGGGGCACCCGCATGACCACGGCCAAACACCTGGCCAAGCTCTGCACAGAATCCGGTCAGCAACAGATCGACGTCGCAGGCATCCCGCTGCCGACCGCCAATGAAAATCTGCATCTGCTGGTCAGCGGAGCCACCGGGTCAGGCAAATCCGTGCTGCTGCGCAATATGGCGGCTTCCGTGCAGGCCCGGTCAAAAAGCTCAGCCCGCAAACTGCTGCGCAATGACCGCATGATCGTCATTGATCCGAACGGCGACATGCTGAGCAAGTTCTGGCAACCTGGCGATGTGATCCTGAACCCGTATGACGCCCGCAGCGAAGGCTGGTCGCTGTTCAACGAAGTGCGGGCCGACTACGACTGGAAGCACTTGGCGCGTTCCCTGGTCCCCATGAGCCAGGACAAAAACGCAGAGGAATGGAACGACTTTGGCCGTCTGCTGCTGCGCGAAACGGCCAAAAAACTCTATCAGCTACAGGGCAAGAAAGCCCAGATCATGGATCTGTTTCGCCTCTGCACCATCGAAGATCCCAAGACCCTCAAACAATTCCTGGAAGGCACACTGGCTGAGTCCCTGTTTGTCGGTTCCAGTGAGGCCAGCAAGGCGCTGTCCTCGGCCCGATTCGTGCTGTCCAACAAACTGTCGGAACACACCAGCATGAAGCCCGGCCCATTTTCCATCCGCGGCTGGCTGGATGACCCGCAGGCGGGCAATCTGTATATCAACTGGCGCGAAGACATGATGCATGCCATGAAGCCGCTGGTATCGGCCTGGGTCGATGTGTTCATCACATCCATCCTGTCCATGCCCGAACACACCGGCAGGCGCTGGTGGTTGTTCATTGATGTAATGACCTAGCGGGACCTGCTCAGCTCAGGCGGCTAATGCAAATGCTTCAGCCGGGGTTTTCATCTTCAGCGCCTGGTGTGGGCGTCGATTGTTGTAAAAGCTGATCCAGTCGCCAATGACGC
>Ga0222426_100062_pt1 | contig 188886 bp, 181 predicted proteins | sample 2B50Ametagenome_FD_180087 | JGI IMG/M metagenome (GOLD analysis project Ga0222426, IMG submission 180087) | Enriched microbial communities from leaf-cutter ant dump, University of Wisconsin, Madison, United States - 2B50A (version 2) | ecosystem: Environmental > Terrestrial > Nest > Insects...
ATGATGTCCAGCACCAGCGCGCTTTTGCGCTTGGCCGTCCATCGCTTGATCTCGTCTTCCATCTTTATGCTCATGGTGATTTCCTCTTCAATTATCACCTGAGCAGGTTTCTACTGGGTCATTACATAAGGCGCTACGCATCTCGGCTCCAAGTCTGTTTTATCAATGTTACATCAAGAAACTAGTCATGCCCCAACGCCCCAACAAGCCGTGTCGTCATCGAGGCTGCGCCGCATTGACGCGCAACAGCAACGGCCCGCATGACGCGCCAGGACGACCCTCACGATGCGCTGGCTGTGCTGGTGTCATCAGGGCACAGGCGGCCAGCAGATCGCGGCGCAGCGGGGCGGATAGGGGCCGGCAGGGCTGGCTAGGCCGGGGGGGGTAGGCCGAAACCGTGGGCGGAAGCCGAAATCTAGACCGGCCGTTCCTCTCACGCAGAGATTTTTCCCCTTTTTTGAACTTGTTAATCAAGTGAACAAGTTAACAATGCCGGAAACCTTGCATTGGTGAGGGTTTCCGTCGTCTTGGCGGCGCGCTATCCGTTGATCTGTTAACGTTGCCCACCCGCGTTTGAAACACGAGTGATGGAAGGAGGTGTCCAAAGTGACACCCCCTTCCGCATTTCAAATGCGAAAGCCTTGGAAATTACCGGATTTCCGGTGGTTTCTACAGTCCGTTTCCTGCGCGTGCGACCCCCTCACTTTGAGATTCGAGGTGTCAGCAAAAGTGCGGATACCCCGAAAATTTCGTAGTATCGGGCGGCCTCCGGTGGAGTACGGTGTTTCACGGTGATGACGGGGCAGAAACGTTACCGGAGCGTTACCGGAGCGTTACCCAGAGTGGCATCCCACCCGCGTTTCAAATGCCAGTGGCGGAAGGCATCCGCACGTTGGGGGACTGTCGAGGCCACCAAAGTGGTGGTCTCGGTGTAGGGCGGTATCGATTTTAGAAGTCTACGCAGTGGCTACATGAAGCCAAAAAACAAAAACGCCACCCGGATCGGATGGCGTAAGTGTTTGATTTCATTGGTGCCGGCTAGAGGAGTCGAACCCCCGACCTTCTCATTACGAATGAGCTGCTCTACCAACTGAGCTAAGCCGGCCCGGGCTGCCGGTCAAGGCAGCCGTCGCATGGTGACGCCGTATTATGAATTACGTGTTTCACCAAAGCCAATTATTATACATGGAATTTCCGACGAAGGAGCAGGACCGATGAACGTCATCCCCGTGCTGATGCTGGCCGCCGCCGTACTGCCGTACGCGGCCGCGATCGCGGCCAAGGCGGGCGGCAAGCGTTTCGACAACGACGATCCCCGCGCCTGGCTGGCCGCCCAGGAGGGCTGGCGGGCGCGCGCCAATGCCGCCCAGGCCAATCTGTTCGAGGGGCTGCCGTTCTTTTTTGCCGCTGTGCTGTATGCCTTGCATGCCGGGGCGCCGGCGGGCCGGCTCGCCGGTCTGATGGGCGCCTGGATCGCCCTGCGGATCCTGTACGTGCTGGCCTACGTCCTGGGACGCGGGACGGTGCGCTCGATCATCTGGGGCGCGGCGCTGGTGGTGAACGCGGCTATCCTGTTCGCTTAAAGCCCGGCGCCGTGATCGGATGCATCGGCCGTGGCCACGGCCCGGCCGTCCGGGTGTTCAGTGCTCGTCCGGGGGCGTGCCGGCGGCCCTGCCGGGGCGGTCGTTCTGGATCACCGCGAGCGCGTCCGGGAACAGGTCCCAGCAGGCCAGGAACAGCGCCGCGAACAGCGGGCCGATCACGAAGCCGTTCAGGCCGAACACCGACAGGCCGCCCAGGGTGGAGATCAGCACCACGTAGTCGGGCAGCTTGGTGTCCTTGCCCACGAGGACCGGACGCAGCAGATTGTCGATCAGGCCGATCACCAGCACCCCGAACAGCGTCAGCGCGATGCCCTGCCACCAGGCGCCCGTCACCAGGAAATACACGGCCACCGGCACCCAGATCAGCGAGGCGCCCACGGCGGGCAGCAGGGACAGGAAGGCCATCAGCACCCCCCAGAACAGCGAGCCCTGGATCCCCAGGAAGGTGAACATCAGCCCGCCCAGCAGCCCCTGGGTGGCGGCGATCACGATATTGCCCTTGACGGTGGCCCGCACCACGGTGGCGAATTTCTGGAACAGCTTGTGCCGGTGGTCTTCCTGCAGGGGAATCAGGCGCTTGAGCGAGGGCACCAGGGACGGTCCGTCGCGCAGCAGGAAGAACAGCAGGTACAGCATCACGCCTAGGCCGACCACGAACTGGAAGGTGTTCTGCCCCACGCTGACGGCCTGCTTGGCCAGGAACTGGCTGCCTTGCAGCGCGCCGGCCGAAAGCTTTTCCCGGATGCTGAGCAGGTCGCCCACGCCGAAGGAATTCAGCCAGCCGTGCACCCAGGGGGGCAGGGCGGCCACCACCTGCTCGTAGTACTGGCCCAGGTTCAGTTCGCCCGTGTTGATGCGCGTGTACAGCCCCGCGACCTCGTTGGCCAGGGCGCCGGCGATGAACAGCAGCGGCAGGATCACCATCAGCGTGATGCACAGTACCGTCAGGAAGGACGCCAGCCCGGGGCGGTTGCCCCCCAGCAGGCGCAGCAGCCGCCGGTGCAGGGGGCTGAAGATCACCGCCAGCACGCCGCCCCAGAAGATCGCCGCGTAGAAAGGCAGCAGGATGCTGATGAATGCCACCGAGACGGCGGCCAGCAGCAGCAGGAAGCTGCGGAAGTGGAGAGTGTTTGTCTGCATGGATGTCGGGTGGCGGGTCTCGCTTAATGCCGCCGGGCGTTGCGGATCCGGTAGGCGATGGCGCCGATGATGAGGGCGGCCACCGGCATGCCCGCCAGCAGCGCCGTGCGCGGCGGCCAGTCCAGGCCCAGCGTCAGCAGGCCCTGGTACAGCAACTTGAACAGGCTGAACAGATAGTAGCTGATCGCGATGATGGACAGGCCCTCGACGGCCTTCTGGATCTTGATCTGCGTGTCGGCGCGGGTGCTCAGGTTCTGCAGGATCTGGCTGTTCTGGTCCTCCATCTCGACCTGCACCCGGGCCTGCAGCAGGTTGCCCAGGTGGGCGACGGCGTCGCCGATGCGGCCCAGCCGCTGGTCGGTGGACTCGCAATAGCGGACCGTGGGGCGAAAGCGCTGTTCGATGAAAGTGCCCAGCTGCTGGCAGTCGCCGGTGCGGCTTTCGTGCAGCTCGGCGATGCGCTCGAACACCAGCTGGGCGTAGGCCTGGGTGGCGCTGAAGCGCAGCCGCGTGCGCGCCCGGGTCTGGGTGACGCGGGCCGACAGCCCGGTGATGCGCCGCAGCAGCGCCCGGATGTCGTCGGCGCCGGCGCCGGCATTGTCGTCCGACAGCGCCACCAGCTCGGCCTCGTAGTGACGCAGTTCGCCGCTCAGCGAGCGCGCCACCGGCAGCGTCAGGCACGCCATCAGGCGGTAGGTCTCGATCTCCAGCAGGCGGCGCACCATCCGGCCCAGGCGCCGGCCGTCCAGCTGGCGGTTGAGCACCAGCATCCGGTTCAGGCCGTTGCCGTTGAGGCGCAGGTCGCTCCAGACCGTGGCCTTGCCGTCGTCCAGGACCGAGCCGACCGGATCCTGGAAGCCGTAGGACTCCAGGTTGCCGCGCCAGGAGGACTCCGATTCCACGCACACCTGGTCAGCGTTGATCAGCAGGCTGCTGTGGTCCTCGGCCACCTGCGCCAGCACGGCCGGCAGGGCGGGCCAGGGCCCGGCCTGCGCGCCGGGGCTGACCAGCGTCAAGGTGAGGAATTCGGTGTGCCGTTCCCATTTCAGCAACGCGTCGCCGACCGGGAATTCGCCCTGGGGCTGCAGCGGATCGGCCAGCGCCACGTGGCGGTCGCACAGCGCCCGGATGATCGACTGCGCGGCGTCGTCCTCGTCCAGGAACGCCAGGTGAAAGACCTGGGCCGGCGCGTCGAAATACATCGAGGGGCGGGCGTGCAGTTCGTTGTGCAGGGCGTTGCGTTGCAGGTGCATGCGGTCTCGGTTCGGGAGATGGCGGCGAAAGAGACCCAGTTTATCCAAAAACCATGACAAAAAACGCCGCGGCGCAGGGCCGCGGCGTCTTCAGGACCGGAGAGTGTTTCTTTGGGGCGACGGCTCAGCTTTTCGTCGTCATGGGCGTTTTGGCGGCCGGGTGCCCGGACTTCTTGGCCTTGTGGTGCGCCTTGGCCTTGTGGGCCGGGGCATGTTTCGCAGTCGCCTGTCCCGTGGCCTGGGCGGGGGCGCCGGCGGTGCTGGCGGCGAAAACGGGTGCGGCCGTGGCGAGGCCAAGGGCGGCCACGGAGCAGGCCGTCAGATAGGCAATGCGGGAACGTGTCGTCATGACATGAACTCCAGAGGGTGCCCGGGCACACTGTATGTCCGGGCGGGCGGATCGATCCGCCTGATGCTCAGAGCGCGGCGCCGGCGTTTGGTTCGCCGGCGACACGAAGATTTACCACGTTGACGGCCGGCTGAATGCCGACGCTGCGGGCTTGCCGGCGCGGGGCCGCGCGCAGCGCGCGGTGCGGGCACGGCCTCGCCGAGGCGGAGGCGGGATCGCGTGCGCAGGAAGCCGTGCGGCCGCCTCAGCCGGCCGCCTCGGGCGCCGGCGGATACCGCACCGTGCCGTCGTCCTGGATCACCGCCCCGCGCGTCAGGCTGGCCTCGTCCACGTGGCCCGGCCCCAGGATGTGGAAGACCGGGATGCGCCGGGCGATCAGGTAGTCGCTGACGATGCGCCGGTGGCAGCGCCACCAGACGGCCTCCGAGCACATGATGGCGCAGCGCTGCCGCTGCGACAGGACGATCAGCGATTCGAGCCCCTCCTGGAACTCGGCGCCCAGGGCATGGTCCGCATAGTGATGGAAACTGTCGTTCTCCCAGAAGCCATTGACCTCGGGCGCCACCGTCTTCGACTTGCCGCGCAGCCCGCCCAGCGCCGCCAGGCGCTCGTAGTCGATGCCGTAGGGCGCCAGCGAGCCGGGCAGGGTGTCATGATTGAATTGCGGGTTGGTGCGCGAACGCGGCACCGTGCGGATGTCCACCAGCCGCTCGATGCCCGAGGCCTGCAACAGGGCCGCGAACTCCAGCAGCGTGCGGGTGGAATGGCCGATGGTGTAGATCGTCGACATGAGCTCCGTCCAGGAATCCGATCCCCTATGGTAGTCCTTCCCGGGGTGTGCCGTTGTTGTGCCAAATGCACTTTTATTGGATAATTGTGCTGACAGCACATATTTTGGAGTGGCCATGACTGCCTTGCTCAAGGTGTCTCCGGCGCCCGACGCCGTCCTCGCCAAGGCCGTATTGCGGGCGGGGGACCAACTGGGGCTGCGCCAGGCCCAGCTGGCGGCCGTGCTGGGCATGCATCGCACCGCGGTCAGCCGGATGAAGACCGCGCAATCCCTGGATCCCGCATCCAAGCAGGGCGAGATCGCGCTGTTGCTGATCCGGGTCGCCCGGGCGCTGTATTCCCTGGCGGGCGGCGACGTGCAATGGATCCGGCATTTCATGCAGTCGCCCAATCATGTCACCGGCGGCATCCCGGCCGAGCAGATCCGCAGCATCCAGGGGCTGATGACGGTCCTGCGATTCGTCGATTCCCTGCGGGGAAAGATTTGATCTGGGACGAATGCGAGGGGCCGCGGCACATCGAACCCATTCGCGGCACCCTGTATCGCCTGGTCGAAAGCCAGGAGCAGATCGCCACGCTGGGCTACGTGGACACGCTGGAGGAACAGGCCGTCCTGGAATCCTTGCTGGAGACCTCCAAGCCCGGCTGGCCGGACGGCGGCGACCGCCTGCATTACCTGTTGCGCACGCCGTTTCGCTATCCGCCCCTGCCCTGGGGGTCGCGATTCGGCGCGCGGCACGAGCCCAGCCTGTTGTACGGCGGCCTGGATTCCCATGCCACCCTGGCCGAGGCGGCCTACTACCGCTTTGTCTTTCTGCTGTCCATGGACGCCCCCGCGCCCAAGGACGTGCTGATCAGCCAGCACACGCTGCTGACGGCCAGCTACCGGACGGAAAACGGCGTGCGATTGCAATCCGCCGCGTTCGGGCGCTGCCGGGCGCGCCTCATCCATCCCTCCGACTATCGCGCCACGCAGCGCCTGGGGGCCGACATGCGGGCCGCGGGCGTCCAGGCCTTTGAATACGCCTCGGCCCGGGACCCGGCCCATTCTCCTTGTGTCGGTCTGTTCTCGCCCCGGGCGCTGGCGAGCCCCCGGCCCCTCACGCAAGCCCCATGGTTCTGCGAACTGCGCGCTCGCGAGGTAGCCTTCAAGCCCCAGTCCGGCCAGGCGGTGGAAACCTGGCGGCTGGACGATTTCCTGGTCGACGGCGCCTTCCCGCAGCCGGCCTGAACCTTGATCGCGGATCTGCGGGTCCGCAAGGAAAGACAATGGACAAGATCCGACTCGACAAATGGCTGTGGGCCGCGCGCTTCTACAAGACCCGCAGCCTCGCCGCTCACGAGATCGGGGCGGGGCGCATCCAGGTCAATGGCCAGATCATCGCCAAGCCCGCCCGCGAGGTCGCCGTGGGCGACCGCATCCGCGTGCGCAAGACGGGGCTGGACATCGAGATCGAGGTCCGCGCCGTGAGCGGCGTGCGCGGGCCCGCCCCCCAGGCCGCGCTGCTGTACCAGGAAACCCCCGACAGCGCGGCCGCCCGCGAGCGCGCCGCCGAACAACGCCGCCTGGCGCCCGAGCCCGCCCAGGACTTCACCGACGGCCGTCCGACCAAGCGCGACCGCCGCCTGATCGACCGTATCCGCGGGCGGTAGCGCGGGGCTGGAATCCGCGGATCGCGCGATTGCGCGGGGCAAAAAATTTATGCTATAGTTTCGCTTCTTCGCAGTTCCCCGATAGCTCAGTCGGTAGAGCGACGGACTGTTAATCCGCAGGTCCCAGGTTCGAGCCCTGGTCGGGGAGCCAAGAAATTCAAGGACTTAGATGAAAATCTAGGTCCTTTTTGTTTGGGCGTATGTGAGTCGATATGTGAGGCCATCGCATATCCAGTAGTTTTATCCAGCCATTTCAGGCGCTGATTTTTCGGCTGTTGGATGGCACCGACTCGCGCCACCTCTGCTTGATGTAAATCTCCGTCGTGGCCTTGTCCTTGAGGTGGCCCAGAGCCTGCTCGACTGCCGGCCCGGATTGCGCCAGCGCGTTCAGATCTTGCTTGGCTTGCCGGACTGCGCTGGAGTCGATTAACAATCGATTAATCGATTCTTGCTTTCCTAATTTATTGTCATTACAATAAATTCATGCTTACCGTCATCGAGACCCCAATGTTCCAGCGATACGCGGCCTCGGTTTGGGGTGACGACGAGCGTGAGTCGTTCATCGACTGGATCGCGCAAAACCCGGAAGCCGGGGATGTCATCCCTGGCGCCACTCCGCTGCGCAAGGTTCGATGGGGCCGTGCCGGAACCGGTAAGCGTGGTGGGGTGCGGGTCATCTACTACACGACCTTGGCAGACGGAACGATCAGTCTGTTGATCGTGTATCCCAAATCGACCACCGATAATCTTTCTCAAGCGTTCCTGAAGGAATTGCGAAAACTTGTGGAGTGACGTCATGTCCAAGACCAACGAACTGAGCCAATTCGAGCGCGATCTGCTGGAATCCGTCCGCCAGGCGAAGGCCGGTGAGCATGCCCGCGTCCATACGCCTGAGCAAATCCAGGCGCGCCGCCGTGGCCGGCCTGCTGGCTCCACTGCTGCCGTCCACAAGATTCCTACCACCATCCGGTTTGATCCCGATGTGCTGGAGGGCCTGCGCGCCACCGGAAGGGGATGGCAGACCCGCGCCAATGATGCGCTACGCGAGTGGCTGCGTGTCCACCACCGCTCGTAAGCGGCTTAGGAATCAGTACGGAATTATGTCGAGCAAACGTAAACTGCTCATGCCCACGCCCGAAGCGGATGCGGCGATCAACCGCGGCATTGCGGCCGCCGTGACGATCCTGAACAGCGGACAGAGGAAAAACTAGCCCAACTTCATGGGCGGCTTTTTCTCCTTGGGTGGCAGCTTGACCTCTTCTTCGTCGGGCTGGGGCACGTGATCGGGTTCCGGCTCGGGGACATTGGGCTCGGGCGGCTCGTCGGTATGATCGATCATAGAACCTCCTTCTCTCTCAAGGACTGCGGGTCTCCCGTCGCAGCAACCGGCATACCTGCCGGGATCGCGCACTCGCCTCCCGGGAACCCGGGACAATGAGCGCCTTGAATACTCGGGGCGCTACAGCGACGGCGTGCGGCCCGGATCGACCGGTTCCGGCGGCCCGCCGGGGTGATCCGGGTGCGTGGGATAAGGCGTCGGCTGTCCGGGTTTGGCCGGCACGTCGATGCCGGGTTTGCCGCCGGGCTTGCCGCTGGTATGCGGCACCGGGTTCGTCGTTCCGGGCGGTTCCCGCTTCAGCGGATCGGTGTCGGGTATCGGTTTTTTCATGGCTCGCTCCTGGTGCGTGATCCGGCTGAAGCGGCAACAGGCGTGCCCGCGACCGGGAAGCAGTTGATGCGGGTCATGGTGGGGGGCGGCATCGGCGGTGCGTCCATGGCGCGCGGGAGGGGAACCCTGGCTTGCGGCCGAACGTCCGGGTAGACTGTTCCGGGTCCAGGCCTCCTTAGCTTACCCGCATGCCCTCGCTGTCTTCCACCTCTTGCCCCTGCGGCCTGCCGGCCCCGTACCGCGACTGCTGCGGACGCTGGCATCACGGGGCCTTGCGCCTGCAGGCGCCCGATGCGCAGGCCCTGATGCGCTCGCGCTACAGCGCCTACGTGCTGGACGAGATCGATTATCTGCTGCAGACCTGGCATCCGGCCACGCGCCCCGCGGCGCTGCCGCCCAACGAGCCCGGGACGAAATGGCTGGGGCTGGAGGTGCGCCGCCACGACCGCCAGGACGCGGATCATGAAACCGTGGAGTTCGTCGCCCGCGTCCGGCTGCACGGCCGGGCGTCCCGCCTGCATGAAGTCAGCCGCTTCGTGCGCGAGGACGGGCGGTGGCTGTATGTGGATGGGGCGGTGGGGGCCTAGTGCAGCAGTTTCACGACTGCGGTGGCGGCGCCAAAAACGCCAGCCAGCACCACGAACGGATACCAGCGGGATTCCGCCAGGATCTTCTGGGCCTCTGCCTGAAGCTTCATGGTGGTGGCCTGGATTTGCATAGTATCCGCCATCAGCTTGTCGAGCTCGGCGTCCAGTTTTCTTTCATCCATGGTCTTGGGACTCATGTGAACATCCAGCGGGGTGGTCGAGTATCTTAGGATGCCCGGCTTCTATCGTTGAATCTAGCCCCCCCGTGATGTTTATGTCAATCCTGCCACAGGGGGGCTGGCGTCCTCAATGCGCGCCGGCCGCCGCGCCGCCGCCCTGGCTGGAGGACTTCGGCCGGGCCAGCCAGATCAACCCGATGAGCAGCAGGAAGATCAAGGCCGAGGCGTAGAAGAAGTCCGTGGCCGACATGGTGTAGGCCTGCTGGTTGATGACCCGGTCCAGCATGGCGGCGCCATGCAGCGGGTCGATCCCCAGGTTCTGCAGGCCGCCCATGATGTGGTCGAAGGCCGGCTCGCCGGGGCGGGCGACCTCGGTCAGGCGCGCGTGGTGCAGGATGGCCCGGTCGTCCCAGACGGTGGTGGTGATGGACGTGCCGAACGCGCCGCACACCAGCCGGAAGAAGTTCGTCAGCCCCGCGGCCGCCGGGATGCGGTCCGGACGCAGCCCGGACAGCGAGATCGTGGTCAGCGGGATGAAGAACGTCGCCATGGCCGCGCCCTGGATGAACGTGGGCAGCATCACGCCGAACAGGTCCACGTTCGTGTTGTACTGCGCCCGCATGTAGCTGATCAGCGAAAAGATCAGGAAGGCGACCGTCGCAATGATGCGCGGATCGTTGCGGGCCAGCAGCTTGCCGACGATGGGCGACAGGATGATGGCCAGCACGCCCACCGGCGCGGCGGCGACACCCGCCCAGGTCGCGGTGTAGCCCATGGTGTTCTGCAGCCACAGCGGCAGCAGCACCACCGTGCCGAAGAACACCCCGTAGGCGATCGACAGGGCGACGGTGCCGGACGTGAAGTTGCGCTGGGCGAACAGGGTCAGGTCCACCACGGGGTGGGCGGCGGTCAGCTCCCAGATCACGAAATACACGAAGGTGACGGCCGAGATCACGGCGAGGATGCAGATCACCGGGCTGGCGAACCAGTCCAGGTCCTTGCCCTTGTCCAGCATCACCTGCAAGGCGCCCACCCAGACCACCAGCAGCACCAGGCCGATGCGGTCGATGGGCAGGTGGATGCGCCGCGACTCGCGGGCCTTGTAGACCTGCCAGGACGCCCAGCCGGCCAGCAGGCCCACCGGCACGTTGATGTAGAAGATCCAGGACCAGTCGTAGTTGTCCGAAATCCATCCTCCCAGCAGTGGCCCGGCGATCGGGCCGACCAGGATCGTCATGGACCACAGGGCCAGGGCCATGCCGGCCTTTGCCCTGGGATAGCTGGCCAGCATCAGGGACTGCGACAGCGGAATCATCGGCCCGGCCACGGCGCCTTGCAGCACCCGGAAGAACACCAGCGACTCGAAGGACCAGGCGAAGCCGCACAGCCACGAGCTCAGGACGAACAGCAGCGTGGCCATGACGAACAGCCGCACCTGGCCGACGCGCTGTGTCAGCCACCCCGTCAGGGGGACCGTGATGGCATTGGCGACGGCAAACGACGTGATCACCCAGGTGCCCTGGGTGGTGCTCACGCCCAGGTCGCCGGCGATGGTCGGGATGGAGACGTTCGCGATGGACGAGTCCAGCACGTTCATGAAGACGGCGGCCGACAGTGCGATCGTGCCGAAGGTGCGGGCGCTGCCTTCCAGGGGCGGGTAGCCGCCTTCGGGCGGCTGGGCGGGCGCGGCGGGCGGCGCTGCCGCCCGGTCGTCCGCGGTGGCTGCGGCGGGGGTGCTCATGAGGTCTGGTTTTCCTGGATGATGCGTTGGATCAGGGCGTCGACTTCGGCCGGGTCATGATCGTAGATGGGCGTGCTCAGGGCGGGGCCGGAGGCCGGCGCCTCGCCGGACGCGGGGGCCTGCTCGGGCGCCGAGGACAGATCCACGGTGACCGTCATCGACAGGCCCACGCGCAAGGGGTGGTCCTGCAGTTCCTTGGCGTCCAGCCGGATGCGCACGGGCACGCGCTGGATGACCTTGATCCAGTTGCCGCTCGCGTTCTGGGCGGGCAGCAGGGCAAAGGCGCTGCCGCTGCCGGCCGAGACGCCGACCACGGTGCCGTGGTAGGTGACGTCGTCGCCATACAGGTCGGACACCAGCGTGACCTTCTGGCCCGGCTGCATGTCATGCAGCTGGTTTTCCTTGAAGTTCGCCTCGACCCACAGGCTGTCCAGCGGCACCAGGGTCATCAGCGGCGTTCCCGCCTGGATGCGCTGGCCCAGCTGCACGGAGCGCTGCGCCACCATGCCGGCGACCGGCGCCAGCACGCGGGTGCGGGCCTGGGCCAGCCAGGCCTGGCGGAGCTGGTCGGCGGCCTGCAGCACGTCCGGGTGGCTCGCCACGGTGCTGCCGCGCGTCAGGGCCTGGTTGGTGGCCAGCTTGGCCTTCGAGGCGGCCAGGCCGGCGCGGGCCTGGGCCAGGCCGGCTTCGGCGGACTTCACCGCCACCTGGGCGTGCAGCAGCTCTTCGCCGCTCACGCCGCCCGAGCCGCGCAGCGCGTTGCGCCGCTGCAGGTCGTTGCGGGCCTTGTGCAGCAGGGTCTCGGCCTGTTCGACGTTGGCCTGGCCGACCGCGACATCGGCGGCCAGCGCGTCGTTCTGGACGAACAGGGTCTGGGTGTGGCGCACGGTCTGGGCCAGGGCCGCCTCGGCCTGTCTCAGGGCGAGCTGCGTGTCGCTGCCGTCCAGCGTCACCAGGTGGGCGCCTTGCGCCACCCTTTGCGTGTCGTCGGCGCCGATGGAGATCACCGTGCCGGGGATCTGGGCGCTGACGGACACGAGGTTGCCGTGGACGTAGGCGTCGTCCGTGGATTCATAGTGCGATGCGAAGAGCATCCACCAGATTCCGTAGAGCACGGCGATCAGGATGAAGATGCCGGTCGCCGCCAGCATCAGGCGCTTGCGGGGAGGGCGGGATTTTGTGCTGTTTGCAGTCATGATGCGTATGGCTTAGTCGGAAAGGGTCGTCGTTTGGGGCTGGGCCGCGGGCGCGGCCGGATGCCGGGCATCCGGCTGCGACGGCTGGGTATAGCCGCCGCCCAGGGCGGTGGCCAGCTGCACGTCCAGGATGTAGGCGCGGGCGTGCAGGTCCGTGGTCTGGACGGTCTGCTTGAGCGCCTCGCTCTGGGCCAGCAGGACCTGGACGAAATTGCCCAGTCCGGCCTTGTAGCGCTGCAGGGCCACGTCATAGGCGGAAGTGATGGCCTTCAGGCTGGCTTCCTGGTGACCGATCTGCTCCTGCAGGGACCGGATCGACGCACTGGCGTCGGCCACCTCGCGGATGGCGCCCAGCACGGTCTCGTTGTATTGCGCGATGGCCTCGTCGCGGGCGGCGCGGCGGCCCGCCAGTTGCGCGTTCAGCGCGCCCGCATTGAAGATCGGCAGGGTGATGACGGGGCCGGCGCTGTAGTTTTCGCTGCTGCTGCGGATGAGCTTGTCCACGCCCAGGGACAGGTAGCCCGCCATGGCCGACAGGTTCACGTTCGGCAGGAAATCCGCCTTGGCGGCCGAGACCTCGGCGCCCGCGGCCTGCGCCTGCAGGCGCGCGGCGACGATGTCGGCCCGTCGTCCCAGCAGGGCCATGGGCATCTGCGCCGGTACTCCCTCGGGCGGCGCGGCGTGCGCCTGGAGCGCGAGGGCGGGCAACTGGTCGGGAGACTTGCCCAGCAGCGCGGCCAGCTGGTGATGCAGCAGTTCGGCGTTGTTGCGGGCCTGGCTTAGTTGGACCTGGGCCGAGGACACGGCGGAATCGGCCTGGTCCACGTCCACCTGGATGCCCAGGCCGTTCTTGTACCGGTCGCGGGTGATGTCCAGGGCCTCCTGCAGCTTGCCGACGATGGACTCGATGGCCTGGGCCTGGGCCTGGGCGTCCTGCAACTGGTAGTAGGCCTGCGCCACCGCCGACACGAGCAAGGTGCGGGCCTGCTGGCGCGCGGCCTCGGCGGCCTCGGCGCGCTGTCCCGCGGCGCCGGCCAGGGCGCGCTGCTTGCCCCAGAGGTCCAGGTTGAAGTCCAGCTGCAGCGACAGCGCGGTGTCGCTCTGGTAGGACCCGGCCAGGGGAGGCGGATAGATGTAGTTTTCACTGAGCCGTTCGCGGGTCAGGTGATAGTTCGCATTCACCTGGGGCCATTGCACGGCGCGCGCGCCGCGCGCCGCCGCCTGCGCGCCGCGGACCCGCGCCGCCGCCGCCTGCAGCGAGGGATTGCCCTGCAGGGCTTCGTCGATCAGGCGGTTCAGCTGAGGATCCTGGTAGCGGGTCCACCAGTCGGTGCGCGGCCAGGCGACCGCGGCGTCCTGGTGCAGGCCCAGGCTGTCGCCGGTGACCGGGGGGACGGCCGGCGCACCGGGATCCATGGGGGCGCAGGCCGACAGGGACAGCGCCAGCAGTAGGGGGATAAGGGGTTTCATGCTGACAACAAGCTGAAAATGGTTGATCGGGTCATTATCTGCCTAGACAATTATAAAGGGAGAAAGGGGACATTTCGGGGTCCGGAAATATGGGCTTACGGTTTGGGCGGCGGCTCGTTGGCCTGCTGCAGCGCCTGTTCGCCGTTGACGATCATGCGCTTGAGCAAGGCCAGCAGCATGCGGATCTCGTCGTCGGAAAAGCCCTGCAGGTGCAGGTTCAGGGCTTCGGCGATGATGGGCGTGATCTGCTGGCTGAGCGCCATGCCGGCATCGGTGAGGGTGACCTTGACCACCCGGCGGTCCTCGGGGATGCGTTCGCGGCGCAGGAAGCCCTTGGCCTCCAGCCGGTCCAGCATGCGGGTCATGGCCCCGGTGTCCACGTTCATGGCGCGCGCGAGCTCGGCCGGGGTGTCGATGCCCTTGTGCCCGACCAGCAGCAGGGGGCGCCATTGATTGGCCGTCAGGCCCAGGGGCACGGTGCGTACGTCGACGACCCGGTGGAACAGGACGTGCAGGTGCTTGATCAACAGGCCGATGTTGTGGTCGGCGTTGAGATCGATGAAGTTCTCGCCATAGAAGACACAGGGCGGAACCTGCGTGGACGCGGGATTCGCCCTGCCGGGATGGGAATTCTGGGGCTCTTGCATGCTAAAATTCTACATCAACAATATCTGACTAGACAACTAAAATCATGCCGGACCTCTCACGCCGCATGTTCTGGATCGGTTTCGTGCTGGCCGGCCTGGGAGCCGTGCTGTTTTCCGCCAAGGCCATCGTGGCCAAGCTGCTGTACCTGCACGGGGTGGACGCCCTGGACGTAATCGGGTTTCGCATGATGCTGGCGCTGCCGTTCTTTGCCGCGATCGCCTGGCATCAGGCCGGCCGCGCGCGACGCGGGCTGATCCCGCGCCTGGGCTGGCGTGACGGCCTGCGCATCTTCATCCTGGGCTTCATCGGCTATTACCTGTCCAGCCTGCTGGATTTCCTTGGCCTGCAATACATTTCCGCCGGGCTCGAGCGCCTGATCCTGTTCCTGTCGCCGACCTTCGTGCTGCTGATCTCGGCGCTGTTCCTGAACAAGCCCATCTCGCCGCGCCAGTGGATGGCGATGGCGCTGGCCTACGGCGGCGTCGCGCTGGTGTTCTGGGACGACCTGTCGGTGGCGGGCGACAACGTGGTGCTGGGTTCGGCCTGCGTGCTGGGCGCGGCTTTTTCCTACGCCATGTACCTGATCGGTTCGGGCGAGCTGATCGAGCGCGTCACGGCGACGCGCCTGGTCGCCTATGCGATGACGGTCTCCGCCGGCGTGACCATGACGCACTTCTTCTGGGTCAAGGGGCTGGCGGGCCTGCACCAGGGCTGGCCCGTCTATGGCCTGTCGCTGATCCACGCCACCGTCAACACCGTCGTCCCGACCTTCATGATCATGTGGTCCGTCGCCCGCATCGGCGCGCCGCTGACGGCGCAGCTGGGGCTGCTGGGACCGGTGTCCATCCTGTTCCTGGCGGCCTGGGCGTTCCTGGGCGAGCCCATCACCGCGCTGCAGGTGGCGGGCACCGTCCTGGTGGCGGCCGCCGCGGTCGTGCTGGGCCGCCGCTCGCGGGCGCCGCAGCCTGGCGCCCGGCCTTCGAACGCCTGAACGGGCCGCCCGTTCCGATTCAGTCTCCGGCCGCCATGGCCTCTTCGATCTCGCTGCGGTGCACGTCGTGCGTCACGAAGCCGGCGATGTTGTCAGGCATGGCGAGGTAATGCGGATGCGCCAGGGTGGTGCGGATGTCCTGCAGGCCGCTGGCCCAGTGCTCGCGCATCGTGGCGGGGCCGAACTGGAAATCCCGGAAGTGCTGCTCGTAGGGCTTGTTGCGGTAGATCAGGTGGATGATGTTGCTGCGCGCCCCGCTGGCCAGCTGCGCGGCCTCGCGGCAGGCCGGATCACTGTCGCGCACCTTGGCGGGGACCTGGTCCAGCACCTGGCGCAGCAGCCGCTGCATCTTGCGGCGCGCCCGCATCTCGTCGGTGATCATCCGGGTGCGGCTCGAATATCGGATGTCCTGGATCCGGTCGCTGATCTCGCTGATGCTGCGCGGCACCGGACCGCGCGCGGACCAGAGGTCCACCTGGAAGACCAGCGTGTCGCGCTCCGGGCGCTGCTGCAGGACCCGGGACAGGGGCGTGTTCGAGACCAGGCCGCCGTCCCAATAGTATTCGCCGTCGATCTCCACGGCGGGAAAGGCCGGCGGCAGCGCGCCCGAGGCCATGAAATGCTCGGCCCGCAGGCGGGTCGCGGCGTTGTCGAAAAAGGCGAAATTCCCGGTGCGGACGTTGACCGCGCCCACCGAGACGTGCAGGCCGCCGTCGTTGATGCGGTCGAAATCGCACAGGGACTCCAGCGTCTCCTTCAGCGGGCGGGTGTCGTAGTGGCCGACCCGGGCCGGATCCAGGCCCGTGGCCAGCGCGGCCGGCGGGAAGCGTGGGTGGAAGAATCCCTTTTGGCCGATCAGCAGCGCGCTGCCGGCGTGCAGCGCCCCCAGGAACTGGCGGGCCAGGTCGTTGACCTGGAACAGGCTGTGTTCCAGCAGCGCGTTGGCGCCGGGGCCGGCATAGGGCTGGCAGATGGTGTCCCAGAACTCCCGCAGGCGTTCGACCCGTTTTTCCGGCGGATTGCCGGCGATCACCGCCAGGTTCAGCGCGCCGATGGAAATGCCGGCCAGGTCGGTCAGTTCGATGCCGGCCTCGTGCAGTCCCTCGTAGACGCCGGCCTGGTAGGCCCCCAGCGCGCCGCCGCCTTGCAGCACCAGTGCGCGTGTGTCGTAGGCCTCGTGGGCGACCAGGGGGCGGGATTCAGTCTTGGGCATGGGCGGACTCCAGGGAATGCAGGAAGGCTTCGATGAGGGTACCGCGATAACGGCTGCGGTGCAGCACGATCGACAGCCGGCGGTCCAGGTTCAGGAAGGGCGTGCGCAGCACCCGCAGCCGGCCGGTCGCCACCGCGTCCAGGGTCGCGGCATAGGGCAGGCAGGCGATGCCCAGGCCGGCGATCACGGCCTGCTTGATGGCCTCGATCTGGCCCAGTTCCAGCAGGATGCGGCCGGGGGGCAGGGCGGTGAGCGCCTGTTCGGTCAGGCTGCGAGTGGCCGAGCCGCGTTCCCGCAGGATCCAGTGGGCGCCGGCGAAATGGGCCGGCCGCAGGCGCGCCTGGCGGGCGAGGGGGTGCGAGGGCGCCGCGCAGACCACCAGGGCGTCGCTGCGCCATGGCAGGGTCTCCAGCTGGGCATGGTGGACCGGTCCTTCCACGCAGCCGATGTCGATGGCGTGGTCGATCAGCATGCCGGTGATGGCCCGCGTATTGTCCACGGTGAGGTGCAGGGCGACCTGGGGGTGCTGCGCCACGATGGGCCCCAGCAGTTCTCCCACCAGATAGTTGCCGACCGTGTTGCTGGCGCCCACGCGCAGCGACCCGTGCAGCGCGCCCTGCGTGTCGGGATGGCGGCGCTGCATGTCCTGCAGTCTCTCCAGGATCTCGCGGGCCAGGGGCAGCTGTTCGGCCCCCTGGGCGTTCAGGTGCAGCCGCCCGCGCTCGCGGTCGAACAGGGTGCTGCCCAGCTGCCGTTCCAGTTCGCCCAGGGCCATGCTGACGGCGGGCTGCGTCAGGTGCAGCTGTTCCGCGGCGCGGCGCACGCTGCCGGTGGCCGCCACGGCGTCGAAGACTTCCAGCTGCCGAATGCTCAGTCCGATCATGGGGAAATTGTAGGGCGCTTCCCTCATCCTATCAATTTTATTGATGGGCAGTGTCATCATTACTGAATTTATTGATCGGGCGGGACTGCCTAGAATTCAGGCCATCCTTTCATTTCCGCCGGTCTTTCCCATGCTGCCGATCTCCGCCGTGCCCCGTCCCCTTCCCGCTGCCGGCCATGCCGACGTCGCGGGCGCCTCCGACGGCATGCCGCGTTCGCCCTCGCGCTGGTACGGCATCGCGCTGTCGGCGGGGCTGGGGCTGGCCGCGTGGCGGCTGGGACAGTGGCTGCCCCTGATCGGAGGCCCCGTCATGGGGATCCTGCTCGGCATGTTGTGGCGCAATCTGCTGGGCTTGTCGCCCGTCTTTGCGCCCGGCATCGGCTACAGCAGCCGCCAGGTCCTGAAATGGTCCATCATCGGCCTGGGGTTCGGCCTGGGCCTGGGCGAGGTCGTGCGCACGGGCGCCTCGTCGCTGGCGGTCACCGCGGTGACGCTGAGCGTCGCATTCGCGGCGGCCTGGCTGCTGGGCCGCTGGCTGGGCCTGACCGGCCACCTGCGCACGCTGATCGGCGTCGGGACCGCGATCTGCGGGGGCTCGGCGATCGCGGCGGCGGCGCCCATCCTCAAGCCCGACGAGCACGACACCGCCCTGGCGATCTCCACCATCTTCCTGTTCAACGTGGTCGCGGTGCTGGTGTTCCCGCCCCTGGGGCACTGGATGGGTCTGAGCGACGCGGGGTTCGGCCTGTGGGCCGGCACGGCCATCAACGACACTTCGTCGGTGGTCGCCGCGGGATACAGCTACAGCACGGCGGCGGGCGACGTGGCCACCATCGTCAAGCTGACCCGGGCGACCCTGATCATCCCGGTGTGCGTCGGCCTGGCGCTGTGGACGGCCTGGCGCGCCCGCCATGCGGAAACCCGGGTATCCCTGGCGCGGATCTTTCCCTGGTTCATCCTGTGGTTCCTGGCCGCCTCGGGTGTGCGTTCGCTGGGCCTGGTGCCCGGGCCCGTGCTGGCGCTGCTGCACGAGGCCTCGCAGTTCCTCGTCATCATGGCGCTGACCGCCATCGGGCTGTCGTCGGACCTGCGGCGCATGGCGCTGGCCGGTGTGCGCCCGCTGCTGCTGGGCCTGGGGGTCTGGGTGGCGGTGGCCGCCAGCAGCCTGGCCATGCAGTGGGCGATGGGCAGCCTCTGAACGGCCGCCCTACAGCATCGAGAACCAGGACCCGGAATTCTTCGTGATCGCGACGCCGACGATGTAGGCGAAGATCGCCACCGCGATCACGGCCGCCGTCAGCTTGCCGCGCGTGGTGCGGCCCCGCTTGATGGCGATGGTGCCCACGCCGATATAGGCGATCAGCAGCACGATCTTGGTCAGGATCCAGGGCTGGTTGGGGCCGATGATGGCCGCCAGGATCACCCCGCAGGTCAGCAGCACGGTGTCCACCACGTGCGGCAGGATGCGCACCCAGCGGCGCTGCAGCAGCGCCGATCCGCTGACGGACCAGTACGCCCGGACGATGAACAGCACGATGCTCAGGCCGACGGCCGTCATGTGCAGGTGCTTGATGGGAAGGTAGTATTCGATCATGGCGTGAGGTGGGAATCCGATGGCCCCCAAGTGTAATCGAGCCGGCTGGCCGACGGCTCAGATGGGGTCCAGCCGCCAGCCGCCGTCCTCGCCTTGCAGGACCAGCTCCGCGCCATGGTGGCGCCGCAGCGTGCTGCGGTGGCCCACGCTGACCAGCCGGGTGCCGGGCAGCTGCTCGCGCAGCAGGCGGTACATGGCATCCTCCAGCCCTTCGTCCATGGCGGAGGTGGCCTCGTCCAGGAAGGCGGCGTCGGGGCGGGCGATCAGCAGGCGGCCGAAGGCCAGGCGCTGCTGCTCGCCCAGCGACAGGATGCGGCTCCAGTCGTCCTCGACGTCCAGCCGGTCGCGCAGGTGGCCGAGCTGCACCCGGTCCAGGATGGCCTCGTCCTGCCCTGCGGGCACCTGGTCCACCGGCTGGGGATAGTGCAGGGCCGCGCGCAGCGTGCCCAGGGGCAGATAGGGTTTCTGGGCGAGGAACAGGGACGAGGCCTGGGGACGGACGATCTCGCCCGAGCCATAGGGCCAGATGCCGGCGATGGTGCGCAGCAAGGTGGTCTTGCCCGAGCCGGAAGGCCCGCGCACCAGCACGGGCCGGCCCGGTTCGACCTCCAGGCTCAGGTCCTTCAGCAGGGCGTGGCCGTCCGGACGGCGGACCGTCAGGTCGTGCAGGGCGAGCCGGCTGCCGTCCTGCCGGGTCTGCGGCAGCACCATCTCGCGGGCCGTGTCGATCACGGCGTCGAAACCGGTCAGACGGTCCAGCGTGGCGCGGTAGGTGGCGAAGCTGTCGTAGACGTTGCGGAAGAAGGACAGGTTCGTCTGCAATTGTCCGAAGGCCTGGGCCGTCTGGATCAGGTCGCCCAGGCTGATCTGCTTGGAAAAGAACCGCGCCGCCTGGATGATGAAGGGAAACACCACGGCCGTCTGGGTGACGATGAAATTGAATCCCAGGAACTTCAGCGACCGGTAGATGATGTCCCAGGCGTTGCCGATGACCTCCGCGAACCAGCGCCGCAGCGTGCGGCCCTCGACGCGCTCGCCCCGGTAGAAGGCGATGCTCTCGGCGTACTCGCGCACCCGCACCAGCGCGTAGCGGTAGTCGGCGTTCAGCTTTTCATTGAGGAAGTTCAGGCGGATCAGGGGTTTGCCGATCCAGATGGCCAGCAGCGTGGCCAGGAAGACGTAGATGAAGACCAGGAACACCATGGCGCGCGGGATCTCGTGGCCCAGGACCGTCATGGGGCCCGACAGGTTCCACAGGATCACGGTGAAGGCGATGGTCGACACGGTGGCGTTGATGAGCCCCACCGCCAGCGTCATGGACGTGGTGGCAAAACTGGTGATGTCCTGCTGGATCCGCTGGTCCGGGTTGTCGGCCAGGTGGCTGAGCGACTGCGACCGGTAGTAGGCCTGCTGCTCCATCCAGCGGGTCAGCAGGCGCTCGTTCAGCCATTCGCGCCAGTGCACGACGAAGGCCTGCTGCACGTAGAAGTCGAACAGGGAGCGCACCACGTGGACGGCCGCCAGCAGGGCGAACAGCAGCATGGCGGCCCAGAAGCCCGGCTGGTCCAGGGCCTGCAGGGCGCTGTACATGGTGTTGTACCAGTTGGAGAACAGCACATCCAGGCGCACGGCGCCCAGCGTCAGCAGCAGGATCAGCGCCACGCCCGCCAGGGGGCGCCAGTTGCGCCGCGGCGAAAAGAAATCCGCGCTCAGGCGCCAGAACTGCTCGCCCCAGCGCGTGAAGCGCCGCAGGCACCAGACCGCCGCGATGCCGGCCAGCACCGTCAGCAGGTAGGCCTTGGCCAGCCACAGGCCGCTCTCGATCAGGATGTCTTGCCATGCCATGGGTTTGCGATCCTTCCAGGAGTCCAGGCGGCCGGCGGGCCGCGCGTGCATCCGCGCGGGTGCGGCCCGCGCGGCGTGCAGGCATTTTAATGAAAACCCGCGGCGGCAGGCTGCGGCCTTATTCTTCCGGCCGCTTCTTCAGGCCCAGCCGTTTGGCCAGCTTGTGCAGGTTGCTGGCATCCAGATCCAGCGCCCGGGCCGCCTGCGCCCAGTTCTGGCCGGCGGCGGCCAGGGCGCGGCGGATGGCGTCGCGCTGGCTCTCGTCCACCGTGGCCCGCAGGGGCGGGATGTCGGCCAGGGCGGGGACGTCCGCCGAGGCGCCCCCGGCGGGGTCGGCCGCGGGCGCCGCCGGGGCCGGTCCCTCGGACGCGGCCTCGGCGGGCGGGACGTCCAGGTCCAGCAGGTCCGCCTCGATGGTCAGGACCTGGTCGCGCGAGGCGCCCCGGCTGAGCATTTTCAACGCGGCGCGGCTGATTACGTGCTCCAGTTCGCGCACGTTGCCGGGCCAGGGGTAGCGCTGCAGCGCCCGTTCGGCGCCGTAGGACAGGCGCACGCCGCGCAGGCCCAGGCGGGCGCGGTTGAACTCCAGGAAATGCCCGGCCAGGATCAGGATGTCGCGGTCGCGCTCGCGCAGCGGCGGGATCGGGATCGGGTAGACCGACAGCCGGTGGTACAGGTCGGCCCGGAACAGGCCGGCCTGCGTGTTGGCCTTCAGGTCGCGGTTGGTGGCGGCGATGATGCGCACGTCCGTCTTGATGGTCTGGTCCGTGCCCAGGCGCTGGATCTCGCCGTTCTGCAGCACCCGCAGCAGCTTGGCCTGCAGGCCCAGTGGCAGCTCGCCGACCTCGTCGAGGAACAGCGTGCCGCCCTGGGCGGCCTCGAAGCGGCCCGGCCGGTCGGTCGTGGCCCCCGAGAACGCCCCCTTGACGTGGCCGAAGAGCTCGCTTTCCGCCAGGGATTCGGGCAGGGCCGCGCAGTTCACCTGGATCATCGGCTGGCGGCTGCGCCGTGAATGACGGTGCAGGCGGCGGGCGAACAGCTCCTTGCCCACGCCGGTTTCCCCGAGCAGCAGGATGGGCAGTTCCGAATCGGCCACCAGGTCCAGCTCGTGCAGCAGGGACTGGATCGCCTCGCTGTGGCCGAGGATCTCGGTGGTCTCGCCGATGCGCTCGATGCCCTGCTGCGAGCTGCCCAGCTGCCGCAGCCGGCGGTTTTCCCTTTCCAGCTGGGTGACGCGCACGGCGGCCTGCAGGATCAGCGCCAGCTGGCGCAAGCGGGCGCGGGCCGCCTCGTCGAAGGTCCCCGTCGCCAGCGCATCCAGCGTCATGATGCCCCAGGGCCGCTCGTCGTCGTGATACAGCGGCATGCCCAGGCAGTCGTGCACGGGCAGCGGCGAGCCCTTGCGGTCGTCCAGCAGGCCGTCGTAGGGGTCGGGCAGCACGCTGTCGGGGTCGAACCACGTCGGTTCGCGCCGCGCCAGGATGGCGGCGAAGCGCGGGTGCTGGCCGACCACGAAGCGCCGGCCCAGGGCCTCGTGCGCGAGGCCGGCGGCGGCCACCAGATGCAGGGTGTCGTGGCCGTCCAGCGTCAGCACACCCACCGCATCGCAGGAGAACGCCTCGCGGATGGCGGTGGCCGCGCGCTGCAGCCGCACGCCATCGGGCAGATCCCGGGCCAGGTCTTTCAGGAGTTGCTGTTCCATGACGGTCATATTAACCCTTTCAGGGTTTTTTTGACCCGATTTGTGAGGGTTGTTTTTACCCGGTTTGATCTATATCAGTACTTTCCCTAGGTGATCTAGTTGGCACGCTTATTGCTTGAAGAAGCCTGAAGTGAAACGGGAGCGCCAACCGGCGCTGATTCTGGAACCCCTCACAGCTGCAGAAGGAGCGCAGGATGCGTGAGTACAAGAAATTATGGTGGACGCTGATCGGCGTTCTCGTGGTGGCCTTCGCCGTCCTGGGATGGATGGGCAAGGAGGTCTACAACCAGGCACCTCCCATCCCGGCCCAGGTGGTGACGGCCGACGGGCAGGTCGTGATGACCGGCGACCAGATCCTGGATGGCCAGGTCGCCTGGCAGACCGCCGGCGGCATGACCGTGGGCTCGATCCTGGGCCACGGCGCCTACCAGGCCCCCGACTGGACGGCGGACTGGCTGCACCGCGAACTGACGGCCTGGCTGGATCAGGCTGCGCAGGAGCGGTTCGGCGTCCGGTACGACCAGCTCGACGCGGACAACCAGGCCGTGCTGCAGCGGCACCTGAAGGCGGAATACCGCAAGAACACCTATGATGTCGCCACGGGCGTCGTCACGGTGTCCGACCGCCGCGCCCACGCCATCGCGCAGACCGCCGCCTATTACGACAAGCTGTTCGGCGACGATGCGTCCCTGCACGAAAGCCGCGTGCACTTCGCCATGAAGGAAGGCACGCTGCCCACGGCCGAGGCTCGCGCCCGCCTGGCGAACTTCTTCTTCTGGACGGCCTGGGCGGCCGCGACCGACCGGCCCGACAGCGTCGCGACCTACACCAACAACTGGCCGCACGAGCCCCTGATCGACAACGTTCCGACGGCCGAGAACGTCATCTGGTCGATCATGAGCGTGATCATCCTGATCGCCGGCGTGGGCCTGCTGGTCTGGACCTGGGCCTTCACGCGCAAGGAAGAAGAAGAAACCCCCGCACCCGCGCGCGACCCGATCTCCCTGCTGGCGCTCACCCCCTCGCAGCGCGCCCTGGGCAAGTACCTGTTCCTGGTCGTGGCCCTGTTCGTGACGCAGATCTTCATCGGCGGCTTCACGGCTCACTACACCGTGGAAGGCCAGACCTTCTATGGCATCAACGTGTCCGAATGGCTGCCGTACTCGCTGGTGCGCACCTGGCACATCCAGGCGGCGCTGTTCTGGATCGCCACGGGCTTTCTGGCCGCCGGCCTGTTCCTCGCCCCGATCCTCAATGGCGGCAAGGATCCGAAATACCAGAAGCTCGGCGTGGACATCCTGTTCTGGGCGCTGATCCTGGTGGTGGTCGGTTCCTTCACCGGCAACTTCGCCGCCATCGCCCACCTGATGCCGCAAAGCTGGAATTTCTGGCTGGGCCACCAGGGTTATGAATACGTCGAACTCGGCCGCCTGTGGCAGATCGGCAAGTTCCTGGGCATCGTGTTCTGGCTGCTCCTGATGCTGCGTGGCATCGTCCCGGCGCTGCGCCAGAAGGGCGACAAGAACCTGCTCGCCCTGTTCACCTCGTCCGTGGTCTGCATCGGCCTGTTCTACGGCGCCGGCCTGGCCTATGGCGAGAAGACCAACATCACCATCATGGAGTACTGGCGCTGGTGGGTGGTCCACCTGTGGGTCGAAGGCTTCTTCGAGGTGTTCGCCACCGCGGCCCTGGCCTTCATCTTCTCCACCATGGGCCTGGTGTCCAAGCGCAGCGCCACCACGGCCAGCCTGGCCTCGGCCGTGCTGTTCATGCTGGGCGGCACCCCGGGCACCATGCACCACCTGTACTTCTCGGGCACCACGACGCCGATCATGGCGATCGGCGCCTCGTTCAGCGCCCTGGAGGTCGTGCCCCTGGTCGTGCTGGGCTACGAGGCCTGGGAAAACTGGCGCCTGAAGGCGCGCGCCCCCTGGATGGAAAACCTGCGCTGGCCGCTGAAGTTCTTCGTCTGCGTGGCCTTCTGGAACATGTTCGGCGCCGGGGTGTTCGGCTTCATGGTCAACCCGCCGATCGCGCTCTACTACATCCAGGGCCTGAACACGACCGCCGTGCACGCGCACGCCGCCCTGTTCGGTGTCTATGGCTTCCTGGCGCTGGGCTTCACGCTGTTCGTGCTGCGCTACGTCCGTCCGAACATGCAGTTCAATGACGGCCTGATGAACACGGCCTTCTGGTGCATGAACATCGGCCTGGTCATGATGATCACGCTGAGCCTGCTGCCGATCGGCCTGATGCAGTTCCACGCCAGCGTCAGCGTCGGCACCTGGTGGGCGCGCAGCGAGACCTTCATGCAGCAGGATCTCCTGCAGACCCTGCGCTGGACCCGCACCTTCGGCGACGTGGTCTTCATCGTCGGCGGCCTGGGCGTCATGTGGCAGGTCGTCAGCGCCCTGTTCGGCACCAAGGCCGTCCCGGCCGCGGACGCCGGCCTGGCTGCCCAGCGCACCTGATCCGCTTCGTCTTGCAAAGGGGCGCCCGAAACGGGCCCCCGCTCCGGCCCGCCTCGGAAGAGGCGGGCTTTTTCATGGTGCACCGGCGCTCAGACGCCGGTGTCCTCGTTCCAGAGGCGCGCCTCAGGCGGCCTGGACCGTCCGCGCGCCCGCCCGTGTGCTCAGCGCCCCCAGGATGAACGTCAACAGCAGCGTCGGCAGGGCGCTGCCGTATTGCGGCGCCCATTGGGCCAGCGCGTGATAGCACGCGATGCCCAGCACCCAGACGAGGGCGGGCGCGGCATGGATGCCGCCGCCCGGCTGCGACAGCTGCGCCGGGCGCAGGCCGGCGCGCCCCAGGATCGTGCCGAACAGCGGCACGAACACCGAACTGAGCGTCAGCAGGAAGGGTTCCAGCGTATGCATGGGCAACACCATGGCCAGCGCCATCGACAGGACGGCCAGCAGCGTCCCCCAGGCCTTCAGGTCCAGCGAGGGCAGCAGGCTGTGGCTGGACACCGAGCCCGAATACAGGTCCCCGTAGGTGTTGTCCAGCTCGTCGACCAGGATCAGCGCCAGGGCGAGCAGCCCGCCTTGCGCCATGAGCAGCGCGGCGACCATGTCGGTGTCGGGTCCCGTGACCGTGATCACCAGCACGCCGAGCGCATAGCACCAGATGTTGGCGATGGCGTAGCCCAGCCAGGTGCCGCCCAGCGCCCCGCGGCCGCTGCGGCCGTGGCGGGCGTAGTCCGCCACCAGGGGCAGCCAGGAGACCGGCATGGCGATCACCAGGTCCAGTGCCTGGAAGGTGTTCATGCTGCCATCGCCCGCGCGCGCCCACAGGGCCTGGACGGCCTCGCCGTCCAGCTTCAGGGCGAACTGGACCGTCAGCCAGACCAGCGACAGCACCACCAGCGGCAGGCCGATGCGGCTGACGATGCGCCGCACCAGCGTGATCATGGAGCCGCGCAGCAGCAGCAGGATGATCAGGCCCCAGAACAGCGTCGGCACGATCGGGCCGACGTCCAGGCCCAGCGCCCGCTGGCCGATGGCCCGGGTGCCGTCGCGCATGATGACCAGCTCGAACGTCGCCCAGCCCACCAGTTGCACGACGTTCAGCAGCACGGGCAGGCGGGCGAAGCGCCGGCCGTAGACGGCGTGGATCAGTCCGGCGCTGGACAGGCCGCTGTCGCAGCCCAGGCGGGCGACCCAGGCCAGTAGGCCGGCCCCCAGCACCGAGCCGGCGACCACCGCGGTCAGCGCCGCGTGCATGCCCAGGGCGGGCACCAGGTAGGCGCCGACCTGGATCACCAGCAGGCCGACGCCCAGGCTGAACCACAGCGCCATGTGGTCGTGCCAGCCGAACACGCGCTCGACGCCGGCGCCCGATGGGCTGGCCGCGCCCGGACCGGACGGGATGGGGGAGGGGGAAAGCGGATTCTGGTTCATGATGCGCCTGTCGGTGAACACGCGGTCGGCAGGCGCGGGCGACGGAAAGCCGTCGCCGTGGCGAGCTGCTTTCCTGCGCGAGGATGATCTCAATCAGGTTCGAAGGGACTGTCTCAGCCGCCGTGGCGGCACCCCTAGCAAGTCTCGGGAAAAACGGCGAAAAACGGATCCCATTGTAGGATGCGGGCCGGGGTCCGGCAAGAAGGGGCCGGGCGCGGCGCCCTTGCGCGCACGCGGCCCGGGGACGCCGGCGGTCCCGGCCGGGCCGGCTCAGTCGAAGTGGACGATCTCGAAGCTCAGCCGCCCCTGCGCGTCGCGGCCCACGGAATACCCCAGGTGCTCGCGCACGCTGTTGTCCGGATGGAAGGTCAGCACGACCGGCTTGATGTGTTCCAGCTCGGTCTCCTGGATGTATTCGGAATTGGCGATGATGACCTCGTCGCCGCGCTGGCAGGTGCGGGCGGCGGCGCCGTTCAGGATGCAGCAGCGCGAGCCGCGCTCGCCGTAGATGACGTAGGTGCTGATGCGGGCGCCGGAGTTCTTGTTCCAGATGTCCACGAACTCCATCGGCAGGATGCCGGCGGCCTCGCAATGATCGGGGTCCAGGGTGATGGAGCCGTGGTAGTCCAGGTCGGCGCCGGTGACGCGGATTCCATGCAGCTTGGCGCGGACGATTTTTCTCATTGGGTATCCAGGGGTGGAATTGGGCAGGCCGCTATTCTAGCGCCTCGCGCCGCAGCATCGCGGCCAGCCGGTCTCGCAGGCGCGCCGCGAAGCCTTCGCGCTCGCCGGGCGGCACCAGGCGGTCCAGGGACATGACGGTGTCCGGATCGTAGCGGCGGGAGTTGTCCAGCGCCGCCTCCAGCGCATTGGCCTGCGCCGTCGCCTCGCGGGTGTCGCAGGCCGCCAGGATCAGGGCGTGGGCCAGGCCGACGTGGAACCCGGCGTCTGGATCGGCGCGGCCCTGGGCGGCCGCGGCGGTGGCGCGGGCTGCATCGGGCGCCGGCTGCCGCGGCCGCGCCGGCAGCCGGCGCCACCATTGGGCCGTCCCCGCGACCTTGCGCGCGGGGCTGCCGACCGCCAGGTTGAAGCGTCCGTCGCAGAAGGAGCCCTCGACCGCCTGGGCGCGGGCCTCGATGCCGGAAAAGAGCAGGGCGCCGGCGATCAGGCCGCACAGGCGCTGGTAGAGCGCCTCGGAATGGTCCAGGGGCCGGCCCTGGAGGGTCTGCGCGAGGCTGAGGTTCAGGATGCCCGGCCCTTGCGGCACGACCCCGCCGCCCGACTGGCGCACGACGACCGGCCAGCCCCGGGCGGCGGAAGCCGCGCAGGCGGCCTCGAACCCCGGGCGCACGGCGTAGGTGCGCGGCACCACCAGGCCTCGGGGAGACTGCCAGAGGCAGGCGACCGGGCCGGCCGCGGCGTGCTCCAGCAGGATTTCATCGGCCAGCGGCCCGCCGGCCGGTTCCGGCCCCAGGTCCAGCAGCCGGTAGCGCGCGGGAAGCCTCGGGTTCATCAGGACAGCTGGGTCGCGGCGAAGGTCTCGTCGTCCATGAACAGGTAGCGGATCGCGTCGATCAGGCCCAGCACGACCGCCAGGGGCACGAAGATCCAGGTCATCAGCAGAAAGCCGATGCCCCAGCCGACCTGCCCGAGAAAGAAGCGGTGGGCGCCCAGCCAGCCCAGGAAGATCGCCAGGAAGATCGCGATGCGCCGCTGCGAGGCCGGACGGCCCAGGGCCTCTCGGTGTGAACGCAGGATCCACGCGCTGACGGGCACGGTCAGCGCCAGGGCCAGCAGGACCTTGCCGGTGTGCGCCTGCAGGTAGGCACCGATGTGGGCGAACAGCTCGCCGAAATTGCGCACCAGCACGCCGGTCAGGCGCGAGATCCAGGCGAAGACCTGGCCGAAGGCCACCTCGCCGAAACTGAGCGCCAGCAGGATGACGACGAAGACGGCGACGATCAGGATGATTTTCTTGAACATGGGATTCTGCCGGGGTCCGGGACGGACGGCCCGCGCCCCAGGATAGGCACGGGCCCGCCGCAATCGCCATTCTATCGGGATTGGGCCGCCTCAGCTCGCCATGGCCTGGCGGATGGCCCGGTCCCAGCGCGCCAGGCATTCCCCGGCCTGGTCGCGCGGCATGGCCGGATCGAACTGCCGCTCGATGCGCCACAGGGATTCCAGCTCCTGCAGATCGGCATAGACGCCCGCCTGAAGGCCCGCCAGGAAGGCGGCCCCCAGCGCCGTGGTCTCGACCATCGTGGGGCGCAGCACCGGAATGCCCAGCAAGTCGGCCTGGAACTGCATCAGCAGGTCGTTGACGCAGGCGCCGCCGTCCACCCGCAGCGCCTGCAAGGCGGTGGTGCCCGCCGCCTGCGCGTCGCGGCTCATGGCCTGCAGCAGCGCCGCGCTCTGGTAGGCGATGCTCTCCAGCGCCGCCCGGGCGATGTGCGCCATGGTCGTGCCCCGCGTCAGGCCGGTGATCGTGCCGCGCGCCTGCGGGTCCCACCAGGGCGCGCCCAGGCCGGTGAATGCGGGCACGAACATCACGCCGCCGGAATCCGGCACGCTGCGGGCCATCTCTTCGATGTCGCTGCTGCGGGTGAATGCCCGCAGCCCGTCGCGCAGCCACTGGACGACGGCGCCGCCCACGAAGATGCTGCCCTCCAGCGCGTAGGCCGGCTGGCCGTCGGTCTGCGCGGCGCTGGTGGTCACCAGGCCGTTCCCGGAGACCTGGAACTGTCCGCCCGTATGCATCAGCATGAAGCAGCCGGTGCCATAGGTGTTCTTGGCCATGCCCGGGCGAAAGCACGCCTGGCCGAACAGCGCGCTTTGCTGGTCGCCCGCCACGCCGCAGATGGGGATGGCCTGGTCGAGGATGTCCGGGGCCGTGCGCCCGAAATCGGCGGACGAGGGCAGGATCTCGGGCATCATGCCGGCCGGGATGTCCAGGCGGCCCAGCAGTTCCGGGTCCCAGGCGTTGCGATGCACGTCCATCAGCATGGTGCGCGCCGCATTGCTGACGTCGGTCAGGTGCCGCTGGCCGCCCGTCAGCTGCCAGATCAGCCAACTGTCGATGGTGCCGAACAGCAGTTCGCCGGCCTGGGCCCGCGCGCGCGCGCCAGGCACCTGGTCCAGGATCCATTTCAGCTTGGTGGCGGAAAAGTAGGCGTCGATGCGCAGGCCTGTGCGCCGCTGGATGTCGGCCTCCAGGCCCTGGGCGCGCAGATCGGCGCAGGTCGGTTCGGCCCGGCGGTCCTGCCAGACGATCGCGTGGTGGATCGGCTGGCCGGTGCGCCGGTCCCAGACCACGGTGGTCTCGCGCTGGTTGGTGATGCCGATCGCGCGGACGTCGCGTGCGGCGATGCCCGCGCGGTTCAGCGCCTCGCGCATCGTGTCGCGCTGGGTGTGCCAGATCTCCATCGCGTCGTGCTCGACCCAGCCCGGCTGCGGATAGTGCTGGGTCAGCTCGCGCTGGGCCAGGCCGACGACGCGGCCCAGGCGGTCGAACACGATGCTGCGGGTGCTGGAGGTGCCCTGGTCCAGGGCGAGCAGATAGGTCATGACGGGTCCTCGGGGGCGATCACACAGTCGACTTCGGCGGTCTTCAGCAGGCCGGGGAAGGGGTCCGGCGGGCGGGCGTCGGTGAACAGCCGGTCGATCTGCGACAGATCGCCCAGGCGCACCATGGCCGGCCGGTGGAACTTGCTGGCGTCCGTCGCCATCCAGACTTCGCGGGCCGACTGCATGATGGCCTGCGACACCTTCACCTCCCGGTAATCATAATCGCGCAGCGTGCCGTCCTCCTCGATGCCCGAGATCCCCATCAGGGCGATGTCGACGCGGAACTGGCGGATGAATTCCACCGTCGCCTCGCCGACGATGGCCAGGTCGCGGGGCCGCACCGCGCCGCCCGCCAGGATGACCTCGCAGCCGGGCTGGCGGCCCAGGGTGCAGGCCACGTTGATGTTGTTGGTGATGACGCGCAGGCCGGTATGGCCGGTCAGCGCCTGGGCGATGGCCTCGGTGGTGGTGCCGATATTGATCATCAGCGAGCAGTCGTTGGGGATCGCGCGCGCGATCGCCTGGGCGATGCGCCGCTTTTCGGCCGCATGCAGCTGCGCCCGCTGCCGGTAGGCGATGTTCTCGGTGGTCGAGGCCGGCAGGCGCGCGCCGCCGTGGAACCGGATCAGCTGGTTGGCTTCGGCCAGGCGCTGCACGTCGCGGCGCACGGTCTGGACCGTGACCTGCAGATGGCTGGCAAGGTCCTCCAGGCTGCTGGATCCGCTGACGTGCAGATATTTCAGCAGACGGATCTGTCGGGGATTGGGGCTCATGGTCTGGACCGGAATTCGAACAGGGAGACTGTACAACGAAAGAAAAGGAACCGATCCTAGGGTTTCCATGGACTGAATATGAAGCAAAAACGAACAATAATGCTCAAAATGGAATATTGAGGAGAGGCAATCCATGCTGCTCGAACTGGCCGGGGTCGCAAAGCGCGTCGGCGCGGAAACCTGGCTCCATCCGCTGGATCTGACATTGCGGCAGTCCGCCGTGACGGTGCTGCTGGGGGCGACCCGCGCCGGCAAGACCAGCCTGATGCGCATCATGGCCGGGCTGGACGCCCCCACCGAAGGCTGCGTGCGGGTCGACGGCGCGGACGTGACCGGGGTGCCGGTGCGTCGCCGCAACGTCGCCATGGTGTACCAGCAGTTCATCAATTACCCCTCCATGACCGTGGCGGAGAACATCGCCTCGCCCATGCGCCTGCGCGGCCAGCGCGACATCCTGCCGCGCGTCGAGGCCATCGCGCGCACCCTGCACATCGAGGCCTTCCTGCAGCGCCTGCCCGCCGAACTCTCCGGCGGCCAGCAGCAGCGGGTCGCCCTGGCCCGCGCCCTGGCCAAGGACGCGCCGCTGATGCTGCTTGACGAACCCCTGGTCAACCTGGACTACAAACTGCGCGAGGACCTGCGCGAAGAGCTCGGCACCATGTTCGCCGAGGGCCGCTCCACCGTGGTGTACGCCACCACCGAGCCGGCCGAGGCCCTGCTGCTGGGCGGCCATACCGCCGTCCTGGACGAAGGCGAGCTGCTGCAGTACGGGCCGACCATCGAGGTCTTCCGCCGGCCCGCCTCGATGCGGGTGGCGCGCGCCTTCAGCGATCCCCCGATGAATTTCGTGGCGGCGAGCGCCGACGGCACCTCCCTGCGCATTCCGGGCATGGATCCCTTGCCCCTTGCCGCGGATGGCGGAATGCCCGCGGGGGCGGTCACGGTGGGCCTGCGGGCCGCCGACCTGTCGCTGCGCGACCAGGGCGGAGACTGCCGGATCGGCGGGCGCGTGCAGCTGGCCGAGATCTCCGGTTCCGCCACCTACGTCCACGCCGAGACGCCCGTCGGCAGCCTGATCGCCCAGGTGCCCGGCGTCAGCCATCATCAGCTGGGCGATGCCATCACCCTGCATTTCTCCAGCCGCCGGGCCTATGTGTTCGGCGCCGACGAGTGCCTGCTGCGGGCGCCGGAGGCCGATCATGGCGCGCATTGACCTGGACCTGGCCCACAGCTACCAGGCGGTGGTGCGTTCCGACGACGACTACGCCCTGCTGCCGCTGAAGATCACCTTCGAGGATGGCGGCGCCTATGCCTTGCTGGGCCCGTCGGGCTGCGGCAAGACCACCATGCTCAACATCATCTCGGGCCTGGTGGCCGCTTCGCACGGCACGGTGTGCTTCGACGGCGTGGACTGCACGCGGGCGACGCCGCAGCAGCGCAACATCGCGCAGGTCTTCCAGTTTCCGGTCATCTACGACACCATGACCGTGGGCGAGAACCTGGCCTTCCCCCTGCGCAACCGCCGGGTGCCCGCCGCGCAGGTCAAAGAGCGGGTGGGGCGCATCGCCGAGATGCTGGACCTCTCCGGCGTGCTGGACCAGCGGGCCGCCAACCTGGCGGCCGATGCCAAGCAGAAAATCTCCCTGGGCCGCGGCCTGGTGCGGCCCGACGTGTCGGCGGTGCTGTTCGACGAGCCCCTGACGGTGATCGATCCGCACCTCAAATGGGAACTGCGCCGCAAGCTCAAGCAGATCCATCACGAACTGGGCCTGACCCTGATCTACGTCACCCACGATCAGGTCGAGGCCATGACCTTCGCCGATCAGGTGCTGGTCATGGCGCGGGGCCGGGTGGTGCAGCAGGGCACCCCGGCCGAGCTCTTCGAACGTCCGCGCCATACCTTCGTCGGCCACTTCATCGGTTCGCCGGGCATGAACCTGCTGCCCGTCGAGCGGCACCCCGACGGGTCCCTGTGGCTGTCCGGCCAGGTGCTGTCGGGCGGCGAGTCCCTCTCCCTGCCCACCGGCTCGCTGATCCTGGGCATCCGTCCCGAATACCTGCGCATCGTGCCGCAGGCGCAGGCGGGCGCCGTGCAGGCGGTCGTGCAGCGGGTCCGCCACATCGGCACCAGCCAGCTCGTCAGCGCCCGCGTCGGCGAGCTGGACCTCAAGGCCCACATCGGGCCGGACGCGTCCGCGCCGGCGCCGGGCGACGAGATCCATCTGGCGCTGCTCGATGACCATACCTGCTTCTACCAGAACGAGGAACTCATCGCATGAGCCCGACCGTCAAACCCGTCAACCAGAAGGCCTGGTGGCTGATCCTGCCGGTGATCCTGTGCGTCTCGTTTTCCGCCATCATCCCGCTCATGACGGTGGTCAATTACTCGGTGCAGGACATCCTGGGTCCCAACCAGGCCGTGTTCGTCGGCACCGAATGGTTCGCCAGCATCATGCGCGACGAGGACCTGCACGCCGCCCTGTGGCGCCAGCTGCTGTTCTCCGGCGCCGTGCTGGCCCTGGAGATCCCGCTGGGCGTGGCCCTGGCGCTGTCCATGCCGGCCAAGGGCTGGCGCGCCTCGGCGGTGCTGGTCATCGTCTCCCTGTCGCTGCTCATCCCCTGGAACGTCGTGGGCACCATCTGGCAGATCTTCGGGCGCACGGACATCGGCCTGTTCGGCTGGGCGCTGACGCAGCTGGGGATCGACTACAGCTACGTGGGCGACCCCCTGCAGGCCTGGTTGACGGTGCTGCTGATGGACGTCTGGCACTGGACGCCGCTGGTGGCGCTGCTGGCCTATGCCGGCCTGCAGGCCATCCCGCAGGCCTACTACCAGGCCGCCAGCATCGATGGCGCCAGCAAATGGGCGGTATTCCGCTACATCCAGCTGCCCAAGCTGCGCGGCGTGCTGATGATCGCCGTGCTGCTGCGTTTCATGGACAGCTTCATGATCTATACCGAGCCCTTCGTGCTGACCGGCGGCGGTCCGGGCAATTCCACCACCTTCCTCAGCCAGTACCTCACGCAAAGGGCGATCGGGCAATTCGACATGGGTCCGGCCGCCGCCTTTTCCCTGATCTACTTCCTGATCATTCTGCTGTTCTGCTTCGTCCTGTACAACTGGATGCTGCGGGTCGGCACGGGCAGCACGGAGGCCCATCATGACTGAACGCAACTGGCTGCCGCGCAAGCGCACGGTGTTTCTGCTGCTGTACCTGCTGTTCGCCCTGGTGCCGATCTACTGGATGGTGGTCATGAGCTTCAAGACCAACCAGGGCATCCTCGCGCAGTTCTCGATCTTTCCGCGGGAATTCACGCTGGCCAACTACCGCACCATCCTGACGGATTCGTCCTGGTACATGGGCTACGTCAACAGCCTGGCCTACGTCTGCCTGAACATGGTCATGGCCATCGCGGTGGCCTTGCCGGCGGCCTACGCCTTCTCGCGCTATTCCTTCTTGGGCGACAAGCACGTCTTCTTCTGGCTGCTGACCAACCGCATGACGCCGCCGGCCGTCTTCCTGCTGCCGTTCTTCCAGCTGTATTCCACGCTCGGGCTGCTGGACACCTACTGGGCCGTGGCGCTGGCGCACCTGCTGTTCAACGTGCCCCTGGCGGTCTGGATCCTCGAAGGCTTCATGAGCGGCATTCCGCGCGAGATCGACGAGACCGCCTACATCGACGGCTACAGTTTCCCGCGCTTCTTCCTGACGATCTTCCTGCCCCTGATCAAGTCCGGGGTCGGGGTGGCGGCGTTCTTCTGCTTCATGTTCAGCTGGGTCGAACTGCTGCTGGCCCGCACCCTGACCAGCGTCGACGCCAAGCCGATCGCCGCCATCATGACGCGCACGGTCTCGGCCTCGGGCATGGACTGGGCCACGCTCGCGGCCGCCGGCACGCTGACCATCGTGCCCGGCGCCGTCGTCATCTGGTTCGTGCGCCACTACATCGCCAAGGGCTTCGCCATGGGGCGGGTCTGACACAAGGAGACGATCATGCTGGACTGGATGGTCTGGACCGTGCCGACGGCCGTGTTCTTCATTTGCGTGGCCCTGCTGCTGGTGGGCATGACGATCTGGGAGATCCGTTCGCCCACCGTCCTCAGGAAGGGCCTGCTGCCCATGGCCACCACCCGCGGGGACCGGCTGTTCATCGGCCTGCTGGCGGCGGCCTACATCAATCTCGCATTTCTCGGGCTGGGCGAGCAGTTCATGGACTGGTTCGCCTTGCAGGAAGAGCCCTCCGTCTGGATCAGCTTCGTGCTGTCCATGGGGGCGCTGGCATTCATCATGCGCAAAGCTTAGGCAGGGCTTGCGGCCCGGGGCCGCGAGTTCATGGATCGCCGTACCCCCGCGGCGCCGCCATTCGGAAGCACCAGGGGATTTCTAAACCAGAGGAGAGCATCATGAGATTTCGTCGCACCGCCATGGCGCTGGCCATTGCCTGCGCCCTGGGCAGCCAGGCCGCCTGGGCCGGCATGGCCGAGGCCGAACATTGGATCGATACGGAATTTCAGCCGTCCACCCTGAGCAAGGACCAGCAAAAGGCTGAAATGCAGTGGTTCATCGATGCCGCCGCCAAGCTCAAGGCCAAGGGCGTCAATGAAATCAACGTCGTGTCCGAGACCATCACCACCCACGAATACGAGTCCAAGGTCCTCGCCAAGGCCTTCTACGAGATCACCGGCATCAAGGTCAACCACGACCTGATCCAGGAAGGCGACGTCGTCGAGAAACTGCAGACCTCCATGCTCTCGGGCAAGTCCATCTATGACGGCTGGATCTCCGACTCCGACCTGATCGGCATGCACTACCGCTATGGCGAGGTCCTGTCCCTGACCGACTACATGAAGGGCGCCGGCAAGGAATACACCAATCCCGGCCTGGACCTGAAGGACTTCATCGGCACCTCGTTCACCACGGCGCCGGACGGCAAGATGTACCAGCTGCCCGACCAGCAGTTCGCCAACCTGTACTGGTTCCGCTACGACCTGTTCAACCGTCCCGACCTGAAGGAAAAGTTCAAGGCCAAGTACGGCTATGAACTGGGCGTGCCCGTCACCTGGACCGCCTACGAGGACATCGCCAAGTTCTTCACCGACGACGTGAAGACCATCGACGGCAAGCCGATCTACGGCCACATGGACTACGGCAAGAAGGATCCGTCGCTGGGCTGGCGCTTCACCGATGCCTGGCTGTCCATGGCGGGCTCGGCCGACAAGGGCACCCCCAACGGCCTGCCGGTCGACGAATGGGGCATCCGGGTGGCCGATGACAAGTGCACGCCGGTCGGGGCCTCGGTCGCGCGGGGCGGCGCCACCAATTCGCCGGCCGCCGTCTATGCGCTGACCAAATACATCGACTGGATGAAGAAATACGCGCCCAAGGAAGCCATGGGCATGACCTTCTCCGAGGCGGGCCCCGTTCCCGCCCAGGGCGAGATCGCGCAGCAGATCTTCTGGTATACCGCCTTCACCGCCGACATGACCAAGCCCGGCCTGCCCGTGGTGAATGCCGACGGCACGCCCAAGTGGCGCATGGCGCCGGCCCCGCACGGCCCCTACTGGAAGGACGGGATGCAGAACGGCTACCAGGACGTCGGTTCGTGGACCTTCTTCAAGGACCACGATCCCGACAAGGTCGCCGCCGCCTGGCTGTACGCGCAGTTCGTGACGGCCAAGACGACTTCGCTGAAGAAATCCATCAAGGGCCTGACCTTCATCCGCGACAGCGACATCCACAGCGACTATTTCACCAAGAACGCGAACAAGTACGGCGGGCTCATCGAGTTCTACCGCAGCCCGGCGCGGGTGGCATGGACGCCGACCGGCACCAACGTGCCCGACTACCCCAAGCTCGCGCAACTGTGGTGGCGTAACATCTCGCAGGCGATCGCCGGCGAGAAGACCCCGCAGCAGGCCATGGACAACCTGGCCACCGACATGGACAAGGTCATGGCCCGTCTCGAGCGCGCCGGCATGAAGCGCTGCGCGCCCAAGCTCAATCCCAAGAGCGATCCGTCCAAGTGGCTCAGCGACGAGCATGCTCCCTGGAAGAAGCTCGCCAACGAGAACCCCAAGCCGGAAACCGTGTCCTACGATTCACTCCTGCAGGCCTGGAAGGAAGGCCGCGTCCGTTGATGGTGTCAATGTAATGTCCCAAGCCGCCGCACTGCCGGCCCCGACCGATCGGGCCCGATTGCTGGAATCCCTCGAAGCCTTGCGCGAGGTGGACCTGATCGTCATCGGGGGCGGCGCCAGCGGCCTGGGCGTTGCGCTGGATGCCCGCTTGCGGGGCCTGTCGGTCCTGCTGCTGGAATCCCACGATTTCGCCGGCGGCACCTCGTCGCGGGCGACCAAGCTCGTCCACGGCGGGGTCCGCTATCTGGCCCAGGGCAACATCGGGCTGGTGCGCGAGGCTCTGCACGAGCGGCGGGCCCTCCTGAACAACGCGCCGCACCTGGCGCAGCCGCTGGCCTTCATCATGCCGGCGTACCGGCCCTGGGAACTGCCGTTCTACGGGGCGGGCCTGAAGATATACGATGCCCTGGCCGGCGCCGCCAGCCTGGGCGGGACGCAGTGGCTGGGCCGCGCCGGCACGCAGCGCGAGCTGCCCGGCGTCAATGCCCGGCACCTGTACGGCGGGGTGAAATACTGGGACGGCCAGTTCGATGACGCGCGCCTGGCGCTGGCGCTGGCGCGCACGGCCGCCGCCCAGGGGGCGCTGGTCCTGAACTACTGCCCGGTCGTCGACATCCTGCACGAGGACGGCCGCGCATGCGGCGTGCGCTGGCGCGATGCCCTGGCGCCCGACGAGACGCGCACCGGCGAGGTGAGGGCGCGCTGTGTCATCAACGCCACGGGCGTCTGGGTGGACGAGGTGCGCCGCCTGGACGACGCCGCCCGGGGACAGGCGACGCGTGCCATGGTGGCCCCCAGCCAGGGGGTGCACCTGGTGGTCGATCGGGCGTTCCTGCCGTCCGAACACGCCCTGCTGGTCCCGCACACCCGCGACGGCCGGGTGCTCTTCGCCGTGCCGTGGCTGGGTCACGTGATTCTGGGCACCACCGATACACCCCGGGACCGGGTCCAGCGCGAGCCCCACGCCCTGGCCGAAGAGGCCGCCTTCATTCTCAACGAATCGGCCCACGTGCTGGCGCGCGCGCCCAGGGCGCAGGACGTGCTCAGCGTCTGGGTCGGCCTGCGGCCCCTGGTCAAGCCCGACGACCAGCCGGGCGGCAACACCAAGGCCATCAGCCGCGAGCACACCGTGCGCATCAGCCCTTCCGGCCTGGTGACGGTCACGGGAGGCAAATGGACGACCTACCGGGCCATGGCCGAGGACGTGCTCGAACAGTGCGTGCAGGCCGGGCGCCTGGCGCCGCTGCCGGCCTGCCGCACCGCCGACTTTCCCTTGCTGGGCGCGCCGCCGGTCGGCGAGGCCGCCACCCGCCTGAGCGCCATGCCCGGCCTGCAGGCCTACGGCACCGAGGCGGCCGCCGTCCAGGCCCTGCCGGGGGCCGACCGCCCGCTGGGCCTGGGCCTCACCGAAGCCATGGTGCGCCATGCCGCGCGCCACGAATACGCCCGCACGGTCGAGGACGTGTTGGGCCGCCGCCACAGAATGTTGTTTTTGAACGCCGCCCTGGCGCGGCAGGCCGCGCCTGCCGTATCCTCCGTGCTGCGCGAGGAAATCGGCTCGGAAGGCCAGTTGGAGGCTTTTCTGGCCCTCGCGGACCAATATGCCCGGGTTCCCGGGTGAATATCATTTGCAAATATCAATTTTACTTGTGAATAAAAATATTTAGAAACAATTATTGGTGTTTGTAAGTAGAGAATTGGCGTCAATATTCCCAGCATTTAAGGCTATACTTTGTCCGTCCATGTCAAAAGTGCATGGAAATGTTTCTTTAATGTCTGAATCTGATCTTCGTAACGGCCTAAAACGTGACAAAGCTCTTCTATCGTTTCGGGCTTGAAGTTCTCATCGGCCGCTGGTCAGTCAGCCTCTCCTAAAGGGATACCATGTCCGCTCTTGATTCTGCGTTGTTGGATGACATTCGCGAAGTCAATCTGTCCTACCTGATGCTGGCGCAGCGCCTGCTGCGCGAGAACCTGTCGGCCGGCATGTTCCGCCTCGGGTTCAGCGAGGATGTCGCGGAGATCATTCTCAACCTGTCGCCGGCCCAGATCGTAAAGCTCGCGGGCTCCAATTCCGTGCTTTGCGCGTTCCGTCTCAACGACGCCCAACTGCTCGCCTCCCTGACCCACGAGGTCCTGGGCGGGGTGCTGCAGCAGGCGCATTCCACCATCCTCATGAGCCGCCAGGAAACCCTGGCCGCGTGATTCATGACCAGTAAAAGCGTCTCTCGCGAGGCGGACGACATCCTGCTCGCCACCGACATGATCCGCCTGGGGGCGCGCCTGCAGGTCCTGCAGGCGGAAACCTCCCTCAGCTACGATCGACTGGCCCGCCTCTACCGGGAAGTCAAAGGCGCCTCTCCCCCCAAGGGCATGCTGCCCTTCTCGGTCGATTGGTTCATGACCTGGCTGCCGAACATCCATTCCAGCCTGTTCTACAACATCTACCGCTATCTCGACGCCTTCACGCCGGCCAAGAAATCCCAGGCGCTGGTCGAGGCCTACCGGCTCTACCTGGAACAATCCGCCGCCGGGCTGCAGCCGGGCGAGATGCCCGACGAGCCCGTGCTCAGCTTCACCCGGGCCTGGATGCTGGTGCGCTTTTTCGAGAGCGGGCTGGTGCAGCTGTCCTGCTGCCAACAATGCCACGGCCAGTTCGTCGCGCACGCGCACGACCCCGAATCCGGCTTTGTCTGCGCCATCTGCAAGCCCCCGCCCCGGGCCGGAAAGACCCGCGCGCGGCGCAAGTCCTGCCACCACACGCTGGCCTGATCGGGGCCAGATGTCGGATTTGCGGACAAAAAGTCCTGTTGAACCATGCTTTTGAAAGCCTGAAAACAGGCGAACATTGACAGAATTCTGACGACTACGAAGGCGCGCGCACGTGTTTATTGTTCTGGGATATCTGATTGTCTTGGCGGGGGTGTTTGCCAGCTTCGTCGGAGTCGGCGGCCATCTGGGCGCTCTCTACCAGCCTTTCGAGTTCCTGCTGATCGGCGGCTGCGCCCTGGGCGCCTACGTCGGGGGCAGCAACGGCGCCTCGATCAAGCTCCTGATCGAGGCCATCCCCAAGGCCATCAAGCGCAATCCCTACGGCAAGCCGCTCTACATGGAACTGCTGGCCCTGCTGTACACCTTGCTGAACAAGTCCCGCCGCGACGGCCTGATGTCCATCGAATCGGACATCGAGGATCCCAAGACCAGCGCCATCTTCGCGCAGTTTCCCCAGGTCCAGAAGGACGCCAAGCTGATGGAGTTCCTGACGGACTACCTGCGCATCATGATCAGCGGCAACATGAACCCCTTCGAGATCGAGACGCTGATGGACCAGGAAATCGAGGCCCTGCACAGCGAACACAATACCCCGATCAACGCCGTGCGCGCCGTGGCCGACAGCCTGCCGGCCTTCGGGATCGTGGCGGCGGTGCTGGGCGTGGTGCATGCCCTGGCCGCCGTGGACCAGCCCCCCGCGGTGCTGGCCGACCTGATCGCCAAGGCCATGGTCGGGACCTTCCTGGGCATCCTGCTGTCCTACGGCTTTGCCGCGCCGTTCGCGGCGGCGGTCGAGCGCCAGTCGGTGGCCGCCATCAAGGTCCTGGAATGCATCAAGGTCACGCTGCTTGCCAGCATGAACGGCTACCCGCCGCCCCTGGCCGTCGAGTTCGGCCGCAAGGTCCTGTTTTCCACGGTTCGGCCGTCTTTCACCGAACTCGAATCCCACGTGCGCCAGGCCAAGAGCCAGGCGGGCAAGTAACAGGGGACGGGCGGGATGGCCAAGCACGATACCGGCCGTGTCGTCGTCCGGCGCAAGCGCGCCTACGGCGAGGGGCACCACGGGGGCAGCTGGAAGATCGCCTATGCCGACTTCATGACGGCGATGATGGCGTTCTTCCTGGTCATGTGGCTGCTGCTGCTGGTGCCCAAGACCGAGCTGCAGGGTATCGCCGAGTTCTTCCGCATGCCGCTGATGACCGCCGTCACCGGCGGCCCCAACCTGGACACCAGCAAGTCGCCCATCCCGGGCGGCCAGCCCAGCGTCATCCCCAACCGCAACCCGGTGCCGCCCGCCGCGACGCCGGATGTGGACCAGAGCGACCTGCAGGACCAGGAAAACCTGGAGAACCTCAAGCAGCAGCTCGAGAACCTGATCGAGCACAATCCGGTGCTCAAGCAGTTCCGGCCGCAGCTGTTGCTGGACATGACGCCCGATGGCCTGCGCATCCAGATCCTGGACCAGCAGAACCGCCCCATGTTCACCACCGGCAGCGCCCGCGTGCAGCCCTACATGCGCGACATCCTGCGCGAGCTGGCCCCGCCCATCAGCCAGTTGCCCAACTCCATCACGATTTCCGGCCATACGGACGCCATGCAGTACGCGTCGGGCGACCGCAGCTACAGCAACTGGGAACTCTCCGCCGACCGGGCCAATTCGGCCCGGCGCGAGCTCGTGGCCGGCGGCCTGATCGAAAAGAAGGTCAAGCGCATCCTGGGCCTGGGCGACACGGTCAACCTGATCAAGGACGAGCCCATGGCCGCGGTGAACCGGCGCATCAGCATCCTGGTGCTGAACCGCGCGGCCGAGCGGCGCATCGATGCGCAGAACGCGGCGGGCGCCAGCGGGACGCGGATCCACAAGCTGCTCGAAGAGCTCAGCCATCCGGACGCTTCGGAGACGCCCGATGCCGCAGCCCCGGCCCCCGCGCCGGGTGCCGCAGCGCCCGGGCCCGGCGGCGCCCCCGCAATCGCGCCCGGCGCGGCCGCGGCCGCGGCCGGCACGCCGGCGCCGCTTGCGCCGCCCCCCGCGGGGCCGTCCCCGGCGGCCGCGGCGCAGCCCGCAACGAATCAACCATCCGGCGCGCCGGCGGCATCCGCCCCGGCCGCCAGCCATTGAGGCGAGGACAATCATGAGTGCAGGCGTGGATCTCAGCGAATTCTACGACACGTTCTTTGACGAGGCCGACGAGCTTCTGGCCAACATGGAGCAGCTGCTCCTGAATCTGGATCTGGAGAATCCCGATTCGGACGATCTCAACGGCATTTTCCGGGCGGCCCACTCGATCAAGGGCGGGGCGGGCACCTTCGGCTGCTTCGAAGAGCTCGCCAAGACCACCCATCTGCTGGAAAATCTCCTGGACCTGATCCGCCACGGCGAGCTGGCGCTGCGTCAGGATATGATCGACTTATTTCTGGAAACCAAGGACGTGCTGACCGATCAAGTCGCCGCGTATCGCGGCTCGGAAAAACCCGACCAGCAGGTCTACGAACGCATCTGCGCCCAGTTGCGTCAGCTGGCCCTGGAACACCAGCAAGGCGGCGCCGCCCCGGCAGCCGCTGCGCCGGCGCCCGCTGCCGCCCCGGCAGCCACCGCGCCAGCGCCTGCCGCCACGCCGGCGGCTCCAGCCCCGGCCCGGGTGTCGGCACCGGCGGCGCCCGCCGCCGGCGGCCAGCCCGTGCGCGTGCGGATCAACCAGATCCAGGACAAGGACGTCGAGCCGCTGTGCAACGAGATGGCGCTCATGGGCGCCATCCTGCATCGCGAGCATCGGGACGGCAATCTGTCCCTGTGGCTGCAGACGACCACGCCCAGCGCGGACCTCGAGGCCGTCTGCTGCTTCATCGTCAATGCCGACCAGGTGGACGTGGCCCACGAGGCCCTGCCGGCCGGCGCGGCGGCCGCCGCCGAGCCTTCCGCCGCCCAGTCCCCCGCCGCCCCGGAGCCCGTCGCTGCCGCGCCGGCCGCCCCGGCGGCCGCCGATCCGTCCGGCGATGCCGACCGCGCACTCGCGGCGGACCACCCGGCCGACGGCGGCGACAAGGCCGGTACGCACAAGGCCAAGAAAGAAAGCGGCACCATCCGGGTCGGGGTCGAGAAAGTCGACCAGATCATCAATCTGGTGGGCGAGCTGGTCATCACGCAGGCGATGCTGGTCCAGACCTCGCAGTCCCTGGATCCGGTCCTGCACGACCGCCTGCTCAACGGCATCGAGCAGCTCGAACGCAACGCCCGCGATCTCCAGGAAGCCGTCATGTCCATCCGCATGATGCCCATGGACTACGTCTTCAGCCGCTTCCCCCGCGTGGTGCGCGAGAACGCCCACAAGCTCGGCAAGCAGATCAAGCTCGTCACCAAGGGCCAGGCCACGGAGCTCGACAAGAGCCTGATCGAACGCATCATCGACCCGTTGACGCACCTGGTGCGCAACAGCCTGGACCACGGCATCGAGACGCCCGACGTGCGCCTGGCCCAGGACAAGGATCCCGAAGGCACCCTGACGCTGTCCGCGCAGCACAACGGCGGCCAGATCATCATCGACGTGATCGACGACGGCGCCGGGCTGAACCGCGAGAAGATCATGAAGAAAGCCATCTCGCTGGGATTCCCGGTGTCCGACGCCACGCCGGACGACGAGATCTGGCAGCTCATCTTCGCGCCCGGCTTCTCCACCGCCGACAAGGTCACCGACATTTCGGGCCGCGGCGTCGGCATGGACGTCGTGCGCCGCAACATCCAGAGCATGGGCGGCCACGTCCAGCTGTCCTCGCGCGCCGGGCAGGGCACGACCACGCGCATCGTCCTGCCGCTGACGCTGGCCATCCTGGACGGCATGTCGGTGAAGGTCGGCGAGGAAACCTTCATCCTGCCGCTGTCGCACGTCACCGAATCCATGCAGGCCAGCGCCGAGCAGATCCACCGCATCTCCGAGACCGAGCAGATGCTGCACGTGCGCGGCGAGTACCTGCCGGTGGTGGCCCTGCACGAGGTCTTCGACGTCGACCATGCCGAGACCGACCTGACCAAGGCGATCGCGGTCATCCTGCAGGCCGAGGACCAGCGCTTCGCCCTGATGGTGGATCACCTGATCGGCCAGCACCAGGTGGTGGTGAAGAACCTCGAAACCAATTACCGCAAGGTACCGGGCATTTCGGCCGCCACGATCCTGGGCGACGGCAGCGTCGCCCTGATCGTGGACGTCTTTGCGCTGCGCCGCACCGCCAGCCTGCGCGCGACGGCCGTGGCCTGACCCTCCATTCCTCTCGCACGGAGTCACCATGAATCTCAGCGAACTCAAGTCGGACCAGGCTGAAACCCAGGGCAAGGAATTCCTGATCTTCACCCTCGCCAGCCAGGAATACGGCATCGACATCCTGAAAGTCCAGGAGATCCGCGGCTACGACAGCCAGACCGTGACCCGGATCGCCAATGTCCCGTCCTTCATCAAGGGCGTGACCAATCTGCGTGGCGTGATCGTGCCCATCGTCGATCTGCGCATGAAATTCAACATGGAAAACGTCGAGTACACCGCGCAGACCGTCGTGGTGATCCTCAACGTCAATTCCCGGGTGGTGGGCGTGGTCGTCGACGGGGTGTCCGACGTGCTGATCCTGCAGTCTTCCCAGATCAGCTCGGCGCCGCAGTTCGGCTCCGCGTTCTCCACGGAACACCTGACCGGTATCGGCACCGTGGGCGACCGCATGCTGATCCTGGTCGACATTGAAAAACTCATGACCAGCGAGGAAATGGCGCTGGTCGAAAGCGCGGTGGCCTGATCCCGGCCCCCACTCCACAGTCTTCATGCCGACGAGGTTCCGATCCCATGCAGTCAGGTAAAAAGCGGCTCTTCAGCGCGCTCAAAGTCCGCACCAGTCTGGTTCTGGTGCTTGTTTTTTTCTTCGTCATGCTCGTGTCGGGGGCGCTGCTGGGCGTGCTGTCCCTGAAGATGAACAATGATGCGCTCCAGCGGATCGCCAACAGTCAGGACACCGTGTCGGTGCTGGATGACGCCGTCGGCCAGTATCGCGAGGCGGAGGTGCTGATGGGACGCGCCCTGGCCAGCATCGTGATCAACAGCGACCTGATGAACAACGCCATCCTGTCCACCTGGAACGACGGCAGCCAGGACCAGGGCGCGCAGCTCAGCGACGCCTCGCGCGCCCTGATCGCCCAGACGCAGGCGGCACTGGGCCGCGCGGCCGAGACCATGGGGCTCTTCGAATCGTCGGCCTCCCTGTACCTGGGCGAGGACAGCGGCCACGAGCAGGTGAGCCGGCTGTTCGCCACGCTGGTCGGGGATGCGCTTCCCGCCGCGCTCGCCCAGTTGCAGAGCGGGCACATGGACCAGTATGCCGAGGTGCAGAAAACCCGCGTCCAGCCCGCCGAGCGGCAGCTCAGCGAGGCCTACACCGTCCTGAAGACCAACCAGAACATCCTGACCCGCCAGGCCCTCGACGTGGAGTCCAGCCACCTGGAATGGGTGGTCCTCATCGTCGCGGTGTCGATGGGGATCGCGTTGCTGGCGGCCGTGATGGCGTACTTCTTCCTGCTGCGCGTGGTTCTGAATCCCTTGCGCAAGGCGGGCGAGCATTTCGACCGGATCGCGGCGGGCGACCTCACGACCGCCATCCAGGCGCCTTCGCGCAATGAGATCGGCGTCCTGTACCTTGCCATGCAGCGCATGCAGGAAGGCCTGGTGCGCATGGTCGCCCAGGTGCGCGCGGGCGTGGGCGAGATCCGCCTGGGCTCGCAGGAGATCTTCGCCGGCAACACCGATCTCAGCAGCCGGACCGAACAGCAGGCGGCATCGCTGCAGCAGACCGCCGCCAGCATGGAACAGCTGGCCGGCACGGTGCGCCAGAACTCCGAGAACGCCGAGCAGGCCGACCGCCTGGCCAAGAGCGCGGCCGAGGTCGCCCAGCGGGGCGGGGCGGCGGTGGCCAGCGTGGCGGAGACCATGTCCGGCATCACCGGCAGCTCCAGCAAGATCGCGGAGATCGTCGGCGTGATCGACGGCATTGCGTTCCAGACCAACATCCTGGCCCTGAACGCCGCCGTCGAGGCCGCCCGGGCGGGAGAGCAGGGAAAGGGCTTTGCCGTCGTGGCGGGCGAGGTGCGCTCGCTCGCGCAGCGCAGCGCCCAGGCCGCCAAGGAAATCAAGGGGCTGATCGACGAGTCCGTGGTGCGCATCCGCGAGGGCTCCGTGCGCGTGCAGGACGCGGGCCGCATCATGGACGAGATCGTGCAGTCCGTGCAGGGCGTCACCGTCATCATGAACGAGATCTCCAACGCGTCGCGCGAGCAGGCCGAGGGCATCAGCCAGATCAATGCCGCGGTCACCGACATGGACCAGGTGGTGCAGCAGAATGCCGCCCTGGTCCAGGAGGCCGCCAGCGCCGCCGGGTCCCTGCAGGACCAGGCGGAACACCTCAGTGCGGCGGTCTCGGCCTTCCGCATCCAGGAAGGCGGGCCCGTGATCGACGTCCAGGGCGGACAACTGGGCTACACCCCCTCGGCGGCGCCGCTGGCGCTGGGGGCGGCCTGATACCGGTCACTGCCATGATTCACGATGCCGCGTCGATCTCTTATTTCTCGCAGCCGGCCTTGCCCAAGGCCGACGCGCAGGATCTCGCCCGGGTGGCCGACATCCTGCACCGGCGGGCAGGCATCGTGCTGGGCGACCACAAGAAGGACATGGCCGCCCGCACCCTGGGGTTGCGCGCGCATCACGCCAACCTGGCCTCGGTGCGCGATTACCTGAACTACCTGGAACAGAACCCGCAGATCGAGGAATGGGACCGCTTCGTCAGCGCCTTCACCATCAACCACACGGCCTTCTTTCGCGAGCAGCATCATTTCCAGATCCTGGCCGACTTCGTGCGCGGCCGCCGCAAGCCGATCGCGGTCTGGTGCTGCGCCTCGTCCACCGGCGAGGAGCCCTACACCCTGGCGATGACCCTGCATGATGCCTGTGGGCAGTCCGACGCCGGCATTTCGGTGCTGGCGACGGACATCGACACGCAGGTGCTGGCGCAGGCCCGCAAGGGCGTCTACACCCTGGACCGGATCAAGCCGGTGCCGCCGGAATTCCTGCGGCGGTATTTCCTGCGCGGCACCGGCCGGCAGGCCGGCATGGCGATGATCAAGCCCGTGATCCGCAACCTGGTCACGTTCGACGAATTGAACCTGGTGTCCCCGAGCTGGCCGATCAACCAGAAGTTCGACGCCATCTTCTGTCGCAACACCATGATCTATTTCGACAAGCCCACCCAGACGCGGATCCTCGAACGGTTCGTGCCGCTGCTCAAGCCTGGCGGGCTGATGTTCGCCGGCCATTCCGAAAACTTTACCTACCTGACCAAATCCCTGCGTCTGCAAGGTCAGACCGTTTATGCCCTCGCCTGACCCCGGGACTGTTGCTGACATGGCTGAATCCAAGAAAATCCGCGTCCTGTGTGTCGATGACTCGGCCCTGGTGCGCAGCCTGATGACCGAGATCATCAACGCCCAGCCGGACATGCAGGTCGTGGCCACCGCGCCCGACCCGCTGATCGCCCGCGAGCTCATCAAGCAGCACAATCCCGACGTGCTGACCCTGGACGTCGAGATGCCGCGCATGGACGGCCTGGATTTTCTCGAGCGCCTGATGCGCCTGCGGCCCATGCCGGTGGTCATGGTGTCCTCGCTGACCGAGCGCAATTCCGAGGTCACCCTGCGGGCGCTGGAGCTCGGCGCGGTCGATTTCGTCACCAAGCCCAAGCTGGGCCTGCGCGACGGCCTGATGGAATACGGCGACATGATCGCCGACAAGATCCGCGCCGCCTCGCACGCCCGCCTCCGCCCGCGCTCCGCCCAGGGCGGAGACTCGGCGCCGCGCCCGCGCCTGGCGGGCAACTTCTCCACGACCGAGAAGCTCATCATGATCGGCTCGTCCACCGGCGGCACCGAGGCGATCCGCCACGTGCTCGAGCCGCTGCCCGCCAACAGTCCGGCGATCATGATCACGCAGCACATGCCGGCCGGCTTCACCAAGTCCTTCGTCCAGCGGCTCGACGGCCTGTGCGCGGTGCACGTCCACGAGGCCGAGGATGGCCAGCGCGTGCTGCCGGGCCATGTGTACCTGGCCCCGGGCGGGGTGGCGCACATGAAGCTCGCCCGCTCGGGCGCCAACTATGTCGTCAAGCTCGAATACACTGACCCCGTGAACCGGCACCGCCCCTCGGTCGACGTGCTGTTCCATTCGGCCGCCCAGGTGGCCGGCAAGAACGCCGTGGGCGTGATCCTCACGGGCATGGGCAAGGACGGCGCCCAGGGGCTGCTCGCGATGCGCCAGGCGGGCGCGCGCACCTTCGCCCAGGACGAGGCCAGCTGCGTGGTGTTCGGCATGCCGCGCGAGGCCCTGCTGATCGGCGCGGCCGAAGAGGCCGTCCCGCTGGACGACATCAGCGAGCTGATCTTGAAAAGTGCCGGAGCCTACGGGCATCGCGTATGAACGACCGCAGACACCTGTTTCAACCTTCTGCCTGATTTATTACTGGAGAACGATCCGTGGTTCAAAAAACCTTGAAAATCCTGGTCGTCGATGACTTTCCCACCATGCGTCGGATCATCAAGAACCTGCTGAAAGACCTGGGCTATGAAAACGTCGACGAGGCTGAAGACGGCGCCCAAGGCCTGGAAAAGCTGCGCAATGGCGGCTTCGAGTTCGTGGTGTCCGACTGGAACATGCCCAATATGGACGGCCTGACCATGCTGCAGAACATCCGCGCCGATCCGAACCTGGCCAATCTGCCCGTCCTGATGGTCACGGCCGAAGCCAAGAAGGAAAACATCATCGCAGCCGCCCAGGCCGGGGCCAGCGGCTACGTGGTCAAGCCCTTCACGGCCGCCACCCTCGAGGAAAAGCTGAACAAGATCTTCGAAAAACTCTGAGAGGCGCATCATGGCGGAAGAACAAACCTCGGCGAACGATTCGGGCCTGCAGGCGCCCCCGGTCGATCTCATTCACCGGATCGCGCAGCTGACCCGCTCGCTGCGCGAGAACATGCGCGAGCTGGGCCTGGACCAGGCCATCAAGGACGCCGCGCACGCGATCCCCGACGCCCGGGATCGTCTCCATTACGTGGCCCAGATGACCGAGCAGGCCGCCAACCGCGTCCTGAACGCGGCCGAGCAGACCCAGCCCTGGCAGGAATCCATGGGCAATGACGCCAAGGCGCTGGACGCCCGCTGGCAGGACTGGTTCGATCATCCGGTCGAGCTGGACCAGGCCAGGGCGCTGGTCGACGACACGCGCGCCTTCATCAAGAGCGTGCCGGAGAAGACCCAGGCGTCCCAGAACAATCTGATGGACATCATCATGGCCCAGGACTTCCAGGACCTGACCGGCCAGGTGATCATGAAGATGCTGGGGGTGATCGGCGCCATCGAGTCCGAACTGGTGCAGGTTCTGATCGACAATGCGCCCATCGAAAAGCGCGAAGAAACGCAGACCCTGCTCAACGGCCCGGTCGTCAATGCCCAGGGCAAGAACGACGTCGTCACCAACCAGGACCAAGTAGACGACCTCCTGGCAAGCCTGGGATTCTGACGGACTTACGACAGTCCCCTGCGGACTGTCGTAAGCCGTCAGAATCGGAGCCACCTGCAGGTGGCGACGTGGGAATCGGAGCCACCTGCAGGCGGCGACGTGGGGTTTTCCCGGGTGAGTGTGATATCGGCGCAGTGTGTAAGATCCGCGTAAGCTCTGAAACTCAATATAAACGAAGGCCGGGTCGGGTGCCGCTGCACGTCCGGCCCCCAGTCCACGAAATCCAGCAATCATGACAGCCGGTCAACAGGCTGCTTCGGCGGAGACAAGGCATGGACACACGTCGTTCGCGGTGCTTCGGTTTGGGCCGTCTGCTGCGCCAGTTGCGCCGGGGGCGCGCCACGCTCCACGACCGGGCATGGACGCTGAATCCCCTCTCATGGTCGGTCGGCCCTTTCCTGGCCACCTTGCGCGAGCGCCTGGTGACCATGCGGCAGTCCAGCATCCGCATCGCCATCAATGCCGCGCGCCTGCAGGCCCATACCCAGGAATGCGAGACCATGGCCCAGGCCCAGGCCGCCGAGGCCGAAAGCCTGGCGGCTCAGGGCGTGCAGATCGCCAGCCTGTCGCAGCAGACCAGCGACACCGTGGCGCAGGCCACGGACGTCTTCCGCAACCAGCTCCATAGCCTGAAGACCACCCAGGACCAGCTGGCCGACCTGCAGCGGCGGGTGGCGCGCGTCACCGAGCGCATGCAGGCCTTTTCCCAGGTGGTCACCCAGCTCAGCCAGCGTGCCCGGTCCGTCGAGGACACCAGCCGCCTGATCAAGGACATCGCCCTGCAGACGCACCTGCTGGCGCTCAACGCCGGGGTCGAGGCCGCCCGCGCGGGCAAGGCCGGCCAGGGCTTCGCCGTCGTGGCCACCGAGGTCGGCAAGCTCGCCGAGCGCGTCAATGCCGCGACGGGCGACATCGTCCACCAGACCGGAGAGATCCTCGGGCTGGTGTCCGATTCGGAACAGCAAAGCGGCGTGATCTACGCCGACATGCAGGCCTCGGACCGCCTGGTGGGCGATTTCGCCGGGCAGTTCGGCAGCCTGGTGCGCGAGCTCGGCGGGGTCGGGGCGCAGCTGGACGACGTCACGCGCCAGGTGTCCCAGGTCAATGACACCAACCAGGCCATGAGCGCGTCCATCGAACTGATCGCGGATCATGGCTCGGTGCTGCGCCAGCGCATGCAGTCCATGCGCGAGCAGGTGCTGGGCGTGCGCAACCAGACGGAAAGCCTGCAGGAGATGCTCGCGGCCTGGCGCACCGGCGCCACGCCCTTCGATCACCTGGAGGGCTGCCTGGGGCAGCTGCGCGACCGCTGCGCGGCGCTGCTGGGCCGGCTGCGCAGCGACGGCCTGGACGTCTTCGACACCGCTTACCGGCAGATCCCGGGCAGCCAGCCGCCGCGCTATCGCGTGGCCTACGACGACAAGATCGACCGGCCCCTGCAGCAGGTCCTCGACGAGGTGCTGGATCGGATCCCGCATGGATCCTACGCGATCCTGATCGACATGAACGGCTACGCGCCCACGCACAACCGCCGCTATTCCCAGCCGCCCACGGGCGACGTGGCGCACGACACGGCGCATTGCCGGGACAAGCGCCTGTTCGACGACCAGATCAGCCGGGCCGCCATCGCCAATCGCGGCGGCGTCCTGTGCCAGACCTACATGCGCGATACGGGCGAGATCATCACCGACGTGTCCATGCCCGTGGAATTCGGCGGCGCCCGATGGGGGGCGGTGCGCATCGGCCTGGACTACCAGCGTTTCGAGCAGGACCTCCAGCCGCAGGCCCGCGCGGTGGCCGTCGCCCAGCTGGCAAGCTCTTGAATTGCCGCGCCTATTGCGCTTTGATCCGCCGTTCCGTCCCGGGGGCAGCCGACTACAATCCAGGCTGTTTTAACATCGCCGGACGCCTGCCCGCATGGCCGAGGATAGCGATCTCGAAAAAACCGAACCAGCCTCGCCCCGGCGCCTGGAAAAGGCGCGCGAGGAAGGGCAGGTCGCGCGCTCGCGGGAACTGGGCACCTTTCTTGCGCTGATCAGCGGGATCGGCGCCTTGTGGTTCGCCGGCGACGAGTTCTTCCGCACGCTCGAAGGCGTGCTGCGCAGCGGCCTGTGGTTCGACACACGCATCACGCGGGACCCGCAGGTCATGCTCAACGTGGCCGGCATGTCCGCCTGGCAGGGCCTGCTGATCCTGCTGCCGATCTTCGGCCTGCTGCTGATCGTCGGCATTTTCTCGTCCGTGGCGCTGGGGGGGTTCCTGCTCTCGCCCAAGGCGCTGGAGCCCAAGTTCGAGCGCCTCGACCCCCTGAAGGGCATGAAGCGCTTCGTCCAGGCGCAGACGCTGGTGGAACTGCTCAAGACGCTGGCCAAGGCCACGCTGATCGGCATTGTCGCCGTCAAGGTGATCTGGTCCTACCTGTCCGACATGCTGGCGCTGTCCCACATGAGCATCAGCGATGCGCTGGCGCGCGGACTCAGCCTGGTCGCCATGAGCTGCCTGCTGATCGCCTCCTCCCTGGTCATCCTGGTGCTGATCGACGTGCCCTGGCAGATGTGGAATCACGCCAAGCAACTGCGCATGTCGCGCCAGGACGTCAAGCAGGAACACAAGGACAGCGAGGGCGACCCGCACGTCAAGGGCCGCATCCGCCAGCAGCAGCGGTCCATGGCCCGCCGGCGCATGATGAGCGCCGTGCCCGAGGCCGACGTGGTGGTCACCAACCCGACCCACTACGCGGTGGCCCTGCGCTACCGCGAAGGGCAGGGCGGGGCGCCGGTGGTGGTCGCCAAGGGCGCGGGCCTGATCGCCGCCCAGATCCGCCAGCTCGCGCAGGAGCACGGTGTGGCGCAGCTCGAGGCGCCGCCGCTGGCGCGCGCCCTGTATCATCACGTGGACCTGGATCGGGAGATCCCGACGGCGCTGTACGCCGCCGTGGCCGAGGTCCTGGCCTGGGTGTATCAGGTCCGCACCTGGCGGCAGGGCTCGGGTACACTGCCGCAGGCGCCGCAGGGTTTGCCGGTCCCACCCGAACTCGATCCACACCGGCCTGAACCGGCTCACGCATTCGTCTCATGAACAGTTTTCTGGATTTCCTCAAGACCCAAGGCTCCGGGCATGCCCGCCTGATGGCCGGGCCGGTGCTGATCCTCATGGTGCTCGCCATGATGATCCTGCCCCTGCCGCCCTTCATCCTGGATCTGCTGTTCACCTTCAATATCTCCCTGTCGGTCATGATCCTGCTGGTGGCCATGTTCACCCGCAAGCCGCTGGATTTCGCCGCCTTTCCCTCGGTGCTGCTGTTCGCCACGCTGCTGCGCCTGTCCCTGAACGTCGCTTCCACCCGGGTGGTGCTGCTCAACGGCCACAAGGGCCCGGCCGCCGCCGGGCACGTGATCGAGGCCTTCGGACATTTCCTGGTCGGCGGCAATTTCGCCGTCGGGATCGTGGTCTTCATCATCCTGGTGATCATCAACTTCATCGTCATCACCAAGGGCGCCGGGCGGATCGCCGAGGTCGGCGCGCGCTTCACCCTGGACGCCATGCCCGGCAAGCAGATGGCCATCGACGCCGACCTGAACGCGGGGCTGATCGGCGAGGACGAGGCCCGCCGGCGCCGTTCCGAGGTCTCCCAGGAGGCCGAGTTCTACGGCGCCATGGACGGCGCCAGCAAGTTCGTGCGCGGCGACGCGGTCGCCGGCCTGCTCATCATGGTGATCAACATCATCGGCGGCCTGATCGTGGGCGTGGCACAGCACGACATGTCCGTGGGCGACGCCGGCAACGTCTACACGCTGCTGACCATCGGCGACGGCCTGGTGGCCCAGATCCCGGCGCTGGTGATCTCCACGGCGGCCGGCGTCGTGGTCTCGCGCGTGGCCACCGACGAGGACGTCGGCCAGCAGATGCTGGGCCAGTTGTTCGCCAATCCCAATGTGCTTTTCATCACGGCCGGCATCCTGACCCTGATGGGCCTGATCCCCAACATGCCCCACGTGGCGTTCCTGCTGCTGGCCGCCGTCCTGGGCGGAGGGGGCTGGGCGCTGTACCAGCGCCAGCGGCGCGATCTCCAGGCCGCGGCCGGGCGCCCCGACCAGGAACAGGCCGCCGCCGTCGCGGCCGCGGCCGAGGCCAGCTGGGACGATGTCTCGCCCGTCGACCCCCTGGGCCTCGAGGTCGGCTACCGGCTGATTTCCCTGGTGGATCACCAGCAAAGCGGCGAGCTGCTGCACCGCATCCGCAGCCTGCGCAAGAAGTTCGCCGGGGAAATGGGCTTCCTGCCGCCGGTGGTCCACATCCGCGACAACCTCGAGATCAAGCCCACCGACTACCGCATCCTGCTCTTTGGCGTCGAGATCGGCCGCGGCGTGGCGCAGACCGGCCAGTGGCTCGCCATCGATCCGGGCGGGGTGACCGGCACCGTGCAAGGCACCCCGACCAAGGACCCCGCCTTCGGCCTGCCGGCCGTCTGGATCGATCCGTCGCTGCGCGAGCAGGCGCAGATCAATGGCTACACCGTCGTGGATGCCGCCACGGTCGTAGCCACGCACCTCAATCACCTGATGCACCGCCACGGCGCCAAGCTGCTCGGCCGCCAGGAGACCCAGCAGCTGCTGGACCACGTGGCGCGCGAGGTGCCCAAGCTCGTCGAGGACCTGGTCCCCAAGACCATCTCGCTGCCGCAGCTGCAGAACCTCCTGCGCAGCCTGCTGGACGAGGACGTGCCCATCCGCGACATGCGCACCATCCTCGAGGTCATCACCGAACACGCGCCGCGCCTGGCCAGCCTCAATCCGGCCGGCACGGGTCCGAACCTCGACGAGCTGCTGGCCCAGGTGCGGGTCGGCCTGGGCCGCGCCATCGTCCAGCACTGGTTCTCCGGCGAGGAAGAACTGCGCGTCATCGGTCTGGATGCCCGCCTGGAGCGCGTGCTGATGCAGGCCCTGGGCAGCAGCAGCGGGGCGCTGGAGCCGGGCCTGGCCGAAAACCTGCTCACCGAGACCCAGCGCCTGGCACAGGAACAGGAAGACCGGGGCGACGCGCCGGTCCTGGTCGTGCCGCCGGTCCTGCGGGCCTCGCTGTCGCGCTTCCTGCGCCATCACCTGCCGCACATGGCCGTGCTCTCCAGCGCCGAGATCCCTGAAGAGCGTATGATTCGGGTCACTGCGGTCATCGGTGGAGGATCGGCGTGAACATCAGTCGCTTCTTTGGCGCCACGAATCGCGAGGCCATGCGACAGGTCCGCCTGGCGCTGGGCTCCGAGGCCCTGATCATTTCCAACAAGCGGGTCAACGGCGGGGTGGAGATCCTCGCCACGGACCAGACTTCCCTGCCCGAGGACGCCCAGGCGGCGGCCGACGCCGCGCCGGCGCCCGCGCGGCCGGCAGCCGCCGAGGCGCCGCGCGCGCCCGCCACGGGCAGCCCCGCGCCGGCGGCGGCGCCCGTCCCGCCGCCCGCTGCGGCGACCGAGGGCCTGGCCGACGCCATCGGCGAACTGAAGGGCTCCCTCGAAAGCCGCATCGACGAATTGCTGTGGGGCACCCAGCTGCGCCGGTCTCCCCAGGCGGCCGTCCTGTTCCAGAACCTTCTTCGCTTCGGATTCAGCACCACCTTGCTGCGGGCCATGCTCAAGACGCTGCCCGAGCTCTCCGGCGACCGGGCGGCCATCCACTGGGCCCGCGGCGAACTCGTCCGGCACCTGCCCGTCCTGGCGTCCGAGGACGCCCTCTGGCAGCCAGGCCTCGCCCTGGCCCTGGTCGGCCCCACCGGGGTCGGCAAGACCACGACGATCGCCAAGCTGGCCGCGCGCTGCGTGCGCCGCGGCGGCCCGGGCAGCCTGGTGCTGCTGACCACCGACACCTACCGGATCGGGGCGCACGAGCAACTGAAGATCTACGGCCAGATGATGCGCGTGCCGGTGCACGTCGTCCAGGACGTGCACGAACTGCGCCGCGTGCTGCAGACCGTCAGGCCCGACCAGACCGTCCTCATCGACAACGTCGGCATCAGCCAGCGGGACCGCTATGTGGCGGACCAGGCGGCGCTGCTGGCCGGCGCCGGCCGCCGGGTGGAGCGCCTGCTGGCCCTGAATGCCTCCAGCCACGGCGATACGCTGGACGAGGTGGCCCGTTCCTACGCGCGGGACGGCGGCACGCCGCTGCGCGGCTGCGTCATCACCAAGATCGACGAGGCGGCCTGCCTGGGCGCCTCGCTGGACACGGCGATCCGCTATCGCCTGCCCATCCATTACGTGTCCAACGGCCAGAAGGTCCCCGAAAACCTGCTGTTCCTGACGGCGGCCGAGCTCGTCGACCGCGCGCTGGCGCCGGTGCACTCGGCCCGCGCCCAGTTCGCGCCCACCGAGGCCGACCTCGCCGCGCTGCTGTCCATCACCCAGCCCCAGGAAAGCGTCGAGACCGCCGCGCAGCGGCGACGCCAGCAGGTGCTGCTGCCGCAGCTGCTGACGCAGTCGGCGCGCGGGGACTCCCTCGGGCTGGACAAATTGCGCTCGGCCGTGGCGGCGCTCGATGATGATCCGGTGCTCGCCGAGGGCTACGATCTCTGGCAAAGCCGCGCGGCCGGCGATCTGCCGGCGGCCGCCGATGCCATCGACCACCTGCGCCGTGTGGCACAGGCGGCGCTGGGCGACGCGGGGACCGCGCTGGTGGTCCATGACCGCCAGCCTTTTTCCGGCCAGGGCCGGCGGGGTGTCTGGTCGGGTTCGGCCTGGTTCGACGACCGGTGCCGGCCACTGGCGGCCACCGCGCAACAGGTCGGCATGGCCGATGGCTGGTATTCCCCGCAGGGCGCCTCGGCCGTGGCGCCCGCGGCGGCCGAGGCCTTGCTCGATCAGATCCGGCTGGAGTCCGAGGCGCGCGATACCGCGCCGTGGCACGTCTTCGAAGGCGGCAGCCAGGCCATGATGCGCGCGCTCGGCGCCGCCGGCCACGCCTGGGTGTCGGCATGCGGCGCGCGCACGCGAGTGTTTCTCGATGGCGAGGCGCACGTCGTGTCCGCGGCGGCGCAACAGCTTGCGCTGCAGCCGCTGGCGGATGACCAGTTCGCGGCTTTGCGGGCGCCGGCGGGCATCGACGGCGCGGCCATCGCCTGGTGGGCCGGGGTAGGGGATGCGCAGTTGCAGGCGCGCGGCGAGCCGCCCCTGCCGGTGCGCCTGTTCTGCCTGCGTGCCGTGGGCGCCCGGGACGGCAAGGTCGTGCGGGTCTGGCATGCGCTGCTGGGCGCCGCCCAGGAACCCGATCTGTCCCGGCTGGCGGCGGCGCTGGTGCTGCGCCAGGAATGCCACGCCGCCTGGCGCCTGGCGACCCCGTGGCTGGCGGATGCCCGCAGCCGCGAGCCCCTGGTGGACCGGGCCGTGCTGGCGGCCCAGCTGGGCCTGGCGGCCTGGCGCCTGGTCCAGGACCCGGCGCTCGCGCCCGCGGCGCAGGTCGCGGCCCGCATGCTGGGCGGTGACCAGCTGTCCGCCCGGCAGTCGCCCGCGGGCCTGCTGAAGCTCTATACGCTGAAGGAATTGCTGGCGGCCTGAAGGGCCGCGCGGCTTGGTGTGACGCGGCGCCGCGCAAGGCGGCGGCCGGGATTTATTTTCTGGACAGGCGCCCGCGCGCGTCGTACAGGTCCTGGCCCATCAGGCCGCGCAGCGTGTCCAGCGCCTGCTGGTTGTGATCCATGAAGGTCTTCAGGATCTGGCCGTTGGCCAGGTTCAGGGCGCTGGCCTGTTCCACGCGCTCGAACAGGCCGTCGAACGCGACCTGAAGGTCGGGCCGGTCGGCGCAGGCGGCCTCGATGCCCGCGCGGTCGTCGGCGTGCCCCAGCCCCGCCAGGGCGGCGGCGCGCGCCTGGTCCAGCTCGGCCAGGCGGCGGGCGTAGTCGTTCTTGCGCGTGGTCAGTGCCGCCAACGCCTCATTGGAAGGCGTCTCCAGCAGCAGCGCGCCTTCGGCCTCCAGGGTCTGGATGAAGTCGTTCAACAGGGCGGACTGTTCGTCCACGCAGTGCAGCAGCGCGTCGATGTGGCTCATGGGGGATCCTGTCGGGCCGGAGAATCGGTGTGCCGGATTATATCAAGCCGGGGTCGGCCTCCAGCGCCCGCGCCAGGTGGGCGAGCTTGTCCGGATTGCGCTGCGCATAGATCCGGACGATCTCCGTGCCTTCGATCTGCAGCTGCTGCGCCGACTCCAGCGCGCCGTCGATGAACCTCAGCAGTCCCCATTCGCCGTTCAGCCGCGCCAGCCGGTACTGCACCCGGCCCGGATAACGCAGCGAGGTGGCCAGGTAAAGCTGGGCGATCCGCGTGCCGCCTTCCAGGGGCTTGCCGAAACTGGGTACCTTGCCGCCGCCGTCGCCGACCAGTTGCGCATCGGCGGCCAGCGCCGCCTTCAGGGCCGAGAAATCGCCCGTGGCCGCCGCCCGTGAGAATTCCTGCAGCAGCCGCGCCTGGGTTGCCGGGTCGACCGGGCTGTGCCGGTGGCCTTCGCGCACGCGCTTGCGGGCCCGGGTGACGAGCTGGCGGCAGGCGGCCTCGGTCTTGTCCAGCGTGACCGCGATGTCGGGGTAGTCCTCGTCCAGCAGGTCGCGCAGGATGTAGGCCGCGCGCGCCTCGGGGGACAGGCGCTCCAGCACGCTGAGGAAGGCCAGGGACACGTCCTCGGACCGGTCGACGATCTGCTCCGGCGTCCGGATGTCGCCGGACAGGAAGGGCTCGGACAGCCAGATTCCCTCGTAGTGCGCCCGGCGGGACCGCGCGGCCCGCAGCCGGTCGATGGACAGGCGCGTGGCCGTCGAGACGAGCCAGGCTTCGGTGTTGTCGATGCGGTCGCGGTCCGAGCCGTGCCAGCGCAGCCACGCGTCCTGGACGACTTCCTCGGCCTCGGCCCAGGAGCCCAGCATCCGGTAGGCGAGATGTTTCAGGCGCGGCTGGTGGCGCAGGAAGATCTGGGTGTCGTCGGCCATGAGGCAGTCCCCTGGAATGATTAGGGAGCTTACACCGGCGGGCCGGCTTGCGGAATCCGTTTGATGCCCGCCATGCAACACCGTGGGTCCGCCCACGGACCTACCGCGCCTTGGCGCGGCTGCCTACAATTTTTTCCGTACCGTCTTCAACAGGAGAAACCCCATGACCCAACGTCTCAATTACATGCAGCAGTCGCCGGAACTGTTCAAGAAGTTCATGGAATTCAGCAATGCCCTGGTGTCGGGCAGCACCGTCGAACACAGCCTGCGCGACCTGGTGGTCCTGCGCGCCTCGCAGATGAACGGCTGCGGGTTCTGCGTGGACATGCACGTGAAGGAAGCGCGCATCCACGGTGAACGGGAACTGCGGCTGCATCACGTGGTCATCTGGCGCGAATCGCCGCTGTTCGACGCGCGCGAACGCGCCGCCCTGGAATGGGCCGAGGTCCTGACCCGCCTGCCGGCGCACGGCGTGTCCGACGAAGTCTATGAGCGGGTCCGCGCCCAGCTCAGCGAAAAGGAACTCTCCGACCTGACCTTCGAGATCATGGCCATCAATGGCTGGAACCGTGCCAGCATCGCATTCCGGGCCGTGCCGGGGTCCGCGGACAAGGCATTCGGCCTCGACAAGGCGAATCTCGCCTGAGGCCCGCGGGCCGTCTCCAGCCGGCGGACGGCCGGCACCGATCCTTGACAGGAGTCCACCATGTCCATCCTGAAATCCCTTGCCGCCATGCTGCTGGCCGCCTCGGCCGCGCCGGCGGTCGCAGCCCCGGCGGCCCCGCCACAGGCGATCGTGACCCCGGTGATGTCCGTGCCCTTGCCCGAGTACCCGGGCAAGGAAGCGCTGATGATCACCGTCGAGTATCCGCCCGGCGCGGCGGACCCCGTCCACCGGCACCACGCCCACGGCTTCATCTACGTGCTGGAGGGCTCGATCGTGATGCAGGTCGCCGGCGGCAAGGCGGTCACCCTCAAGCCCGGGCAGAGCTTCCACGAAGGTCCTGACGACATCCACACGGTCGGGCGCAATGCCAGCCAGACGGAGCCGGCGAAATTCCTGGTCCTGCTGCTCAAGGACAAGGGCGCGCCCATCCTCGTTCCCGAGCCCTGATCGACCGGGCCGCGCGCCGGCGCGGCGGGCCGACATCCGGGCGGCCGGCAAGCATTTTCGCCTCGCCTGTCACAGATCGCGCGCCTGCTCCGTCTTGGGGGTATGAACGCGATCTTTCATCCTTCCGCGCCGGACGCGCGACCGCGTGCGGCCGATTCCTGGGCGACCAGCTTTGCCACCAGCTATGCCGGCGTCCTCGCCTTCCTGGCGGTGGCCGAGGCCGGCAGTTTCTCCCGGGCGGGCGACCGCCTGGGCATCGGCCGCTCGGCGGTCAGCCGCAGCGTGCAAAAGCTGGAGGCCCAACTCGATGCGCGCCTGTTCCACCGCACGACCCGCAGCACCTCGCTGACCCGCGAAGGCGAACTGTTCTACGAGAACTGCCGTCCCGGCGTGGAGCGCATCGTCCGCGCCCTGGACGAGATGCGGGAACTGCGCGACGGGCCCCCCAGGGGGCACCTGCGCATCCAGGCCGCCCCGGGATTCGGGCGCAACGTGATCGCGCCACTGTTGCGGCGCTTCCACGCCGACTATCCCGGGATCACGACGGAACTGCTGCTGAGCCAGGCGCCGGCCGACCTCGCGGGCGACCGCATCGACATCGCCTTTCGCGACGGCAGGCTGGAGGACAGCGACATCGTCGCAAAACAGCTGATCCCCATGCAGCGCGTCTTGTGCGCGTCGCCGGCCTATTTCTCGGCCCACGGGGCGCCGCGGACGCTGGACGAACTGGACGGCCACGAATGCATTGCGTTTCGCGCGGCCTCGGGCCGGCTGAGCGACTGGGAGTTCAAGGTGGACGGCGTCGCCCGCGCCCACCGCGTGTGCGCGCGGCACGTCTTCAATGACCCGGACCTGATCGCCCAGGCGGTGCTGGAGGGGCGCGGCCTGGCGCAGCTGCCGGGCTACCTGGCCTGCGGCCCCCTGCGGGAAGGCCGGCTGGGCGCCTGCCTGGCGCAGCACGCGCCCGACGAGGGCGGCCACTATCTCTGCTATCTCAGCCGCAAGCACCTGCCCGCCCGGATCCGGGTATTCGCCGACTATGCCACCCGGGAGATCCGCGCGCTGGACCTGGATTGCCTCACCGGCGTCCTGGCGCGCAGGCCCGCCGCCTGATTGGTGCGTTTCCGGCAACGCCGTGGAGACGCGCGCATGGCTTCCCGGCCGGCGGCGCGTGTCCCAGAATCCGGACTATGTACTGACAACCCAGGAGAAACACATGAAAATCGTCGTGATCGGCGGCACCGGACTGATCGGCAGCAAGGTCGTCGCTCGGCTGGCCGCAAAAGGACACGAGGTCGTCGCGGCTTCGCCCGCGACCGGCGTCAATGCCGTGACCGGAGAGGGGCTGGCCCAGGCACTCGCGGATGCCCGTGTGGTGGTGGATCTGGCCAACTCCCCGTCATTCCAGGACGAGGACGTGCTCGCCTTCTTCCAGGCGTCCGGACGCAACCTTGCCGCCGCCGAGCGGGCCGCGGGCGTCGGCCACCATGTGGCCCTGTCCGTCGTCGGCACGGACCGCCTGGCGCAGAGCGGTTATTTCCGCGGCAAGATCGCGCAGGAAAAACTGATCCGCGAATCCGGCATCCCCTACACCATCGTCCATTCGACGCAGTTCTTCGAGTTCCTGGGCGGCATCGCCCAATCCGGCGGCGCGGGCGACACGATCCGCCTTTCGCCCGCGCTCTTTCAGCCGATCGCCTCCGACGACGTCGCCGATGCCGTGGCCTGCCACGCCCTGGGCGCGCCCCGCAACGGCGTGGTCGAGATCGCGGGACCGGATCGGGTGCGCATGTCCGATCTCGTGCGGCGCTACCTGGAAGCCCGGCAAGATCCGCGCCGGGTGGTGGCCGATGAGACCGCCTTGTACTTCGGCGCGGCCATCACGGACCGGACTCTCGTACCCGACGCGGGCGCCTGGCTGGGCGGCATCGGCTTCGAAGCCTGGATGGCCGCGGCGGGCGCCGCCGCGGTGAACTGACGCGTTCCGGTGTCCAGCGCCATGCCGCCCCTGGAGCCGCCGCCCCTGACGCTGCTCGACAAGTATCGCGGGCGGGATGTCCAGACCCTGTATGCGGCGACCGTGACCGTGACCGGTGGCGTGGCCGGGCACGGCCGCGCCTCGGGCGTCGCGCGCTCGGACGACGGCAATCTGGATCTCTCGCTGCGGCTGCCCGGCGAGCTGGGCGGCCCCGGCGGCGGCACGAACCCGGAGCAGTTGTTCGCCGCGGGCTATGCGACCTGCTTTCATGGCGCCCTCAGCCTGCTCGCGGCCCAGGCCGGCGTCCCGGTGTGCGACTGCTCGGTGACCGTGACCGTCGAGTTCTGCCGCGACCCCGTGGACGGCCTGTTCCTCTTGAAGGCCCGCACGCGCGTGCGCCTGCCCGGGGTCGACCGCGCGGTCGCCGAGGAACTGGTGCGCAATACGGAGCGGTTCTGCCCCTATGCCAAGATGGCGCGGCAGGGCATCCAGAACATCGTCGCGCTGGATGTCCCCGAAATGTCCGGAACGGAACCGGACGGCGTGGACGAGGGTCGGTAACTTATTTGAGCAGTTCGCGCACGCTGGCCAGCAGGCCATCGGCGATGCGGGCCGGATCGATTTTCAGTTCGCCGGAGGCCAGGGCGTCGCGGATCTGCTGGACCCGGGCGGTCTGGACGTCCGCGTCGCTGTCGTTCAGGGCGGCCAGCTGGCGGGCGGCGGGGCTGAGGTCGACCTCGGAGCGGCTGCTGCCGGCCGGGCCGGTCGAGGCGTGACTGGTGCTGTCGCTGCGCGCATTCCCGGCGACCCCGTTCAGCAAGGGGTTTGACGATGTGGAATTGACTTTCAAGGCTCGTCTCCGGGTGTAATGGCAGGGATCAATTGGTGCACCCCAGGTTACGGCAGCGCGTGGCGGATCTTTAGGGTTACATCATAACCTGGACCGTATGGGCGTCCAGCACCGTGCCGGTGATGATCTGTCCATTGGGCGTGCGCACCTGGATCTGGGCGCCCGGCCCGCCCGATTCCAGGGCCTGGCCTTCGCCCGAGGCGACGAAACCCCGGCCGCGCGCCACCGTGCGCACCTGTTGGCCGCGCTCGATGGAATTGGGGTCGCGCAGGGCGCTGTCCTCCAGGGGACCGCCGGCGCGGATGCGCCGCGTGACGATCCAGCCCAGCGCGCGGGCCGGGTCGCTGATGGCGCGGCGCATCCGCAGCAGGTCTCCCTCGCGAGTCTCCACGTCGTCGGCGCCGACGACCTCGCCCTTGTTCAGGACGTGGCTGGCCACGAAATACGGGCCGATGATGCGCACGCCGGCCTGCACGTACAGGGTCCAGGGCTGGGGCGCTAGGCAGCGCACCCGGACCGAGGTGCGCGACTGCAGCCCGCCCGAGCCGGCCAGCGCGGCGTCCAGCTGGCTGCAGGCGGCCTGGTTGGTGATCCGGGGCGGCTCGACGGTGATGGTCGCGGCGCCGGGGTAGGAGGCCGCGCGGTCGCGCAGCAGGGCCTCGACCCGTGCCGCGACGACCGCCGGATCCTGGAGGGCGGGGGCGGCGGCCTGCGCCGGCGCGAGGCAGGGCAGGGCGGCGCAGCCCAGGGCGGCCAGGGCGCGCGCCGCCCATCCGCCCGCCGGCGGGCGCCGGGCGGCGGGCAATGGCGTGAGGCGCGGCATCCGGATCTGAATCATTCGGGCATTGTACAAAGATGGCACCGGTCCGGACGGCGCCGCCGCATTGTCCGAATAGCCCTTCAATCCCCGCTTTGTTTGCCCCTTTGTGCCGGTAGTGCCGGTCTTACTATGCCACTGTGCGCTAAAGCCGCGAATGGTCAGGGATCATTTGGTGCCCGGTGGATGCGCGCTTCATTCACCCGATTGCACTGCATGCCATGATCGACCGAATCGGCAAGGACTTCGAGTTCTATCAGAAAGCCCTGGCCCTGCGTCAGCAGCGGCAGGAACTCCTGGCGACCAACATCGCCAACTCAGACACGCCCAACTACAAGGCGCGGGACATCGATTTCAACGCCACGCTGCGCGAGGCCATGGGCGAGGGCGGCGGCCTGCCGCGCCTGCCGGACACCGCGCTGACCCTGACCTCGCCCCGGCACATTCCGGCCCAGGCGCATTCCACGGGTCCGGCGCAGGAACTCTACCGGGTGCCCCTGCAGCCCAGCCTGGATGGCAATACGGTCGACATGAACGTCGAACGGGTGCAGTTCGCGGACAATACCGCCAAATACCAGACCGATCTGCAGGTGCTCAACACCCAGATCAAACAGTTGCTGGCGTCCATGCAGCAGTAACCGGGGGCTTACGGATCGCCTATGTCCACCTTCAGCATCTTCCAGATCGCCGGCTCCGCCCTGGCGGCCCAGTCCGAGCGCATGAACGTCTCGGCCAGCAACATCGCCAACGCCGACAGCGCGGTCGGGCCCGATGGCCAGCCCTACAAGGCGCGCCAGGTGGTCTTCCAGATGACGCCATCGGCACAGTCCGAGGCCGTCGGTGGCGTGCGGGTCGCCTCGGTGCTGGAAAGCAACGCGCCGCCGCGCATCCAGTACGACCCGGGCAATCCGCTGGCCGATGCCCGCGGCTACGTCACCCTGCCCAACGTGGATGTGGTGGCCGAGACGGTCAACATGATTTCCGCTTCGCGCTCGTATCAGGCCAACGTCGAGGTCATCAATACGGCCAAGGCCCTCATGGCCAAGACCCTGACCATCGGTCAATAAGGAATCCGATCATGACCACCGTCAATGACGTCTACGGCTCGAACGCCGCCTCCGCGATGGCCAATGCCCAGGCCAACAGCATGATGGGCGACACCCAGGACCGCTTCCTGACGCTGCTGGTGACCCAGCTGCAGAACCAGGATCCGCTGAACCCCATGGACAACGCCGAGGTCACCTCGCAGATCGCCCAGTTGTCCACGGTCAACGGCATCCAGCAATTGAACAACACGCTGCTGGCCCTGTCGGGCCAGATGGACATGTCGCAGTCGCTGCAGGCCGCCGGCCTGATCGGCAAGGACATCCTCTACCCGGGCGAAAAGGTCTCCCTGGGCAGCGACCCCGTCTCCGGGGACAAGACGGCCACGCCGTTCGGCATCGATCTCATGTCCGGCGCGGCCAAGACCACGGTCTCCATCACCGACGCCGCCGGCAAGGTCGTGCGCAAGATCGAGCTCGACGCCCATGACGCCGGCGTCTATCCGCTCAGCTGGGACGGCCTGGACGATGCCGGCGCCCCGGCGCCCGACGGCGCGTACACCGTGCAGGTGACGGCGTCCGACGACAAGGGCCAGCCGGTGTCCGTCGCCGCCCTCACCTCCGGGCGCATCAACAGCGTCGCCTACACCACCGAGGGGCTCAAGCTCAATCTGGCCCTCGGCGACAAGATTTCCCTGCTGGACGTCCGGCAGGTCATGTAATCTGCGCGGCGGCCCCCGGGCCGCCGCGATCCGAATCAACGCATCAACGCAGCACGCACCAATAGAGGTCAATCATGGGTTTCGGTCAAGGTCTCAGCGGTCTGAACGCCGCCTCGCAAAACCTGGATGTCATCGGCAACAACATCGCCAACTCGGGCACCGTGGGTTTCAAAGGCGGGCAGCGCCACCTTCGCCGACGTCTACGCCAGCTCGCGGGTCGGCCTGGGCGTCCAGGTCGCCTCGATCAACCAGCGCTTCACGACCGGGATCGTGTCCAATTCGGGCAACCAGTTCGACATGGCCATCGACGGGGCCAAGGGCCTGTTCGTCGTGACCCAGCCCAACGGCGCCACGCTCTACACCCGCAACGGCCAGTTCCTGGCCAACAAAGAGCACAAGATCGTCAACGCCCAGGGCCAGCAGCTGATGGGCTACGCGCCGGGCGGCACCAACCTGATCGGCATGACCGTCCCGGTGGGCAACATCGCGCCGCAGGCGACCAGCACCATCACCAACAAGGTCAACCTCGACGCGAATGTGGACGTGGTGCCTACCGCGACGTTGTTCGACCAGACCGACTCCGATACCTACTCCAATATGGTTCCGTTGACTGTCTACGACTCGCTGGGAAATTCGCATCGCATCGAGCAGTACTACACGAAGCGTCCTCCCAATGGTAACAACAGTGTCTGGGAAGTGAATTATGTCGTCGATGGCGTTGCTCCCGTGCCGCCGGCTAATCAGGCGACGCTTGAGTTTGACAGCGCTGGCCGTCTGGCTTCCGGTTCGCCTGCGACGATCGCCTTCACGCCCGGCGGCACGACCTCGCCGGCCGACCCGGTGTCGATCCAGGTTGCCTATGACGGCTCCACGCAGTTCGGCGGCAGCTACTCGCAGGACTTCGTCCAGAACGGCTACGCCACCGGCGAATACGCCAGCATGTCCATCGGCGCCAACGGCGAGCTGATCGCCAACTACACCAACGGCGCCAAGCAGACCATGGGCACGATCGCCCTGGCCGACTTCGCCAACCTGCAGGGCCTACAGCCCGTGGGCGGCAACGCCTGGGCCGAGACCGCCAATTCCGGCCAGCCCATCGTCGGCACCCCCGGCAGCAACGGCCTGGCCAACATCAAGGGCCAGTCGGTCGAGGAATCCAACGTGGACATGAGCCAGGAACTGGTCAACATGATCATCGCCCAGCGCACCTACCAGGCCAATGCCCAGACCATCAAGACGCAGGACCAGATCCTGCAGACCCTGATTACCATGCGTTGATCGGCTAGCACGGCATGGATCGCATCCTCTATACGGCGTCCAACGGCGCCGCCCGCATCCTGGAACAGCAGTCGGCCATTGCCAACAACATGGCCAACATCTCCACGACGGGGTTCCGCGAGCAGCTGGCCATCTACCGGTCCGTGCCGGTGGTGCCCCAGGCCGGCGAGCTGCCCACCCGCGTTAGCACCGTGGCGTCCACCCCGGGCAGCCAGTTCGGCCAGGGCGCCATGGTCGAGACCGGCCATGCCCTGGACGCGGCCATCGCAGGCGAGGGCTGGTTCGTCGTGCGCACGCCCGAGGGTGAGGCCTATACCCGCGCCGGCGAATTCGCCGTCAACCAGGACAACCAGCTGGTCACGCAAAGCGGCCTGCCGGTGCTGTCCAACGATGGCGGCCCCATCGAGATCCCGGAACGCGGCAGCATCACCTTTGCCACCGACGGCCAGATCAGCGCGCTGGGCGCGGGCGACAATCCGCGCGACATCCAGCTGCTGGCGCAGTTGAAGCTGGTCAACCCGCCCAAGGACCAGCTGGTGCGCGGCGACGATGGCCTGTTCCGCACGGCCGGCGGCCAGCCCGTCCAGCCGGACGAGACCGTGAAGATCGCCCCCGGCTTCATCGAAAAGAGCAACGTCAATCCGGCGGCTGCCATGGTGGCCATGATTTCCAATTCCCGCCAGTTCGAGTTGCAGATGCAGGTGATCAAGAACGCCAGCACCAACGAAGAACGCGGCAACTCGATACTTTCCGCGGCGGGCTGAGCCCGCGCGCCTGAACAGGACCCTCCGACATGATACGTTCCCTGTGGATCGCCAAGACCGGTCTGGAAACCCAGCAGACCAGCATGGACGTGATTTCCAACAACCTGGCCAACGTCAACACCACGGGCTTCAAGCGCAGCCGGGCGGTGTTCGAGGACCTGATGTACCAGACGATCCGCCAGCCCGGCGCCAGCGTCGGCGCGGCCAACCAGCTGCCCTCGGGCCTGCAGCTGGGCACGGGTGCGCGCACCGTGGCGACCGAGCGCATCCACACCCAGGGCGACCTGAAACAGACCGGCAACGATCTGGACGTGGCCATCCAGGGGCAGGGATTCCTGCAGGTCGAGATGCCCGATGGCTCCTTCGCCTACACCCGCGACGGCAGCATCCAGCGCGACCAGAACGGCATGCTGGTGACGGCGGGCGGCTACACGATCCAGCCGGGCATCAACATCCCCGACAATGCGCTCACCATCACCATCGCCCGCGACGGCACGGTCTCGGTGACGCAGCCGGGCGCCACCGGCACCAATGTGGAAGTCGGCCAGCTGCAGCTGGCGACCTTCATCAACCCCACGGGCCTGCAGAGCATGGGCGAGAACCTGTACGCCGAAACCGACGCGTCCGGGCCCGCCAACCTGCTGCAGCCCGGGCTGGACGGCGCGGGCATCCTGCTGCAAAAATACGTGGAAACCTCGAACGTCAACGTCGCCGAGGAGCTGGTCAACATGATCACCACTCAGCGCGCCTACGAAATGAACAGCAAGGCGGTGCAGACCTCCGATCAGATGCTGGCCCGTCTGACCCAGCTGTAACCAGGATGTCCATGAAGGGTTTGCGTCGTCTTGCGGGATCTTTGGGGGCCGTCCTGGCCCTCGTGCTGTCCGGGTGTGCCCTGGTGCCGCCCGAGCCCGTCGTCACGGGGCCCCTGACGGCGCCTCCGCCGCCGGCCGTGCCGCCGGCCGCCGAGGCCAACGGCTCCATCTACCAGCCCACCGCGTACGGCAACTATCCGCTGTTCGAGGACCGCCGGCCGCGCAACGTCGGCGACATCGTCACCATCGTGATCCAGGAAAAGACCAACGCCGCCAAGAGCGTGGGCACCAGCACCGACCGCAGCGGCAGCGCCAGCATGAACATCGGCCTGGCCCCGGCGATCCTGCCCACGGACCTGGGCGTCAAGCAGAATTTCGAGACCGGCAGCGGCAACAAGTCCGACGGCAAGGGATCCAGCAGCGCCACCAACGTCTTCACAGGCACGCTGACCACCACCGTCATCGGCGTGCTGCCCAACGGCAACCTGCAGATCGCCGGCGAAAAGCAGATCGCCATCAACCGCGGCAGCGAATACGTGCGCTTCTCGGGCGTGGTGGATCCGCGCTCGATCACCGGCAGCAACACGGTGTCCTCGACCCAGGTGGCCGATGCGCGCATCGAATATCGCAGCAAGGGCGTGATGGACGAGGTCCAGACCATGGGCTGGCTGCAGCGCTTCTTCCTGAACATCGCCCCGTTCTGATGTCATGATCCAAGGGATTTCCGTGCATATTTCCATCCACCGCCAGGCGCGCAACGGCCGGACCCGTCCGGGACACGGGCCGGCGGCCGCCCGCCCCCCGCGCGTCGGGCCGGGCCGGGCCGGGCGCTGGCTGGCCGGCCTGATGCTCGCCTGCGTGGCCGGCCTGGGGCCGTGGGCCGCCGCCCAGGCCGAGCGGATCAAGGACCTCGCGTCCTTCACCGGCGTGCGCGAGAACCCGCTGATCGGCTATGGCCTGGTCGTGGGCCTGGACGGCAGCGGCGACCAAGTGCGCCAGACGCCGTTCACCCAGCAGAGCCTGACCAACATGCTGTCGCAACTGGGCGTCACCGTGCCCCAGGGGACCAACATGCAGGTCAAGAACGTCGCCGCCGTGATGGTGACCACGCGCCTGCCGGCCTTCGCGCAGCCCGGCCAGAGCCTGGACGTGGTCGTCTCGTCCATGGGCAACGCCAAGAGCCTGCGCGGCGGCACCCTGCTGATGACGCCGCTGAAAGGCGCCAACGGGCAGGTCTACGCCCTGGCGCAGGGCAATCTGCTGGTGGGCGGCGCTGGCGCCTCGCAGGGCGGCGCCAGCGTCCAGGTCAATCAGCTGAACGGCGGCATCATTCCCGACGGCGCCATCGTCGAGCGCGGCGTGCCCACTACCTATGCGCAAAACGGCGTCGTGCGGCTGGAGCTCAACACCAGCGACTTCGCGGTGGCGCAGAACGTCGTGGCGGCGCTCAACCGCCGCTTCGGCGGGCAGACCGCCACCGCACTGAACGGCCGCACCATCGAGCTGCGGGCTCCCATGGATCCCAAGGGGCAGCTCGCCTTCCTGTCCCAGGTCGAGAATCTGCAGGTGTCCCTGCCGCCGGCGCGCGCCCGGGTCGTGATCAACGCCCGGACGGGCTCGGTGGTGATGAACCGCACCGTGATGATCGACGAGGCCGCGATCGCCTATGGCAACCTGTCGGTCACCATCAGCCCGCAGCAGCAGGTCAGCCAGCCCACGACGCCGTTTGGCGGCGGGCAGACGGTGGTGACCAACAACACCCAGATCGAGATGCGCACGGACAACGGCTCGCTCAAGCGCGTCAACACCAGCGCCAATCTGGCCGACGTCGTGCGCGCCCTGAATGCCCTGGGCGCCACGCCGCAGGATCTGCTGTCCATCCTGCAAAACCTCAAGAGCGCCGGCGCCTTGCGCGCGGACCTGGACGTGATCTAGGAGACCTCATGGGATTCGTCGCCAATACGCCGCTGCCCAGTACCCAGTCGACGCCGTCCGTCCTGGACTTCGGCAGCTTGAACACGCTCAAGCGCGGCGTCCAGACGAATCCGGCCTCGGAGGACCAGCAGCGCGAGGTGGCCCGGCAGTTCGAGGCCATGTTCATCCAGTTGCTGCTCAAGCAGGCGCGCCAGACGTCCAGCCAGATGCCGTCGCTCTTCGATTCCCAGGCCACCCGCATGGCGCAGAGCCTCAGCGACGAGCAGGCCTCCCTGGCGATGGCCGATCCGGGGATCGGACTGGCCGACGCCCTGATGGCGCAGATGCGCGGCGGCGTCCTGACCCAGCCGCTGGATCCCCTGGCCAATCCGCCCGAGGCCGCCCGCTCCCGTCTGCCGGACCTGCAGTCCAGCATCGGCGACGGGCGCCGCCAGGTGGCCGACTCGATTTCCTCGCTGATTGACCTGCTGGGCCGCAGGAACCTCGGCCAGAAGGTCAGCAGCGCCATCCAGGGCGCGCCCGACCACATCCGCGCCTTCGTCGACCAGATGGCGGCGGCCGCCGATGTGGCGGCGCAGCGCAGCGGCGTGCCGGCCAAGCTGATCCTCAGCCAGGCGGCCCTGGAGTCCGGCTGGGGGCAGCGCGAGATCCTGCGTCCGGACGGCACGAGCAGCCACAATCTCTTCGGCATCAAGGCCGGCGGCGGCTGGCGCGGCGACGTGGTGCACGTCATGACGACCGAATACGTGGACGGCGTGCCGCGCAAGATGACGCAGCCCTTCCGCGCCTACGATTCCTACGCGGATTCATTCACGGACTACGCCAATCTGATCAGCAACAGCGGGCGCTACAGCGAGGTCATGAACGCGCGCAACGCCGAGGACGCCGCCCGCAAGGTGCAGGCGGCCGGCTATGCCACCGACCCCTCCTATGCCGACAAGCTGATCAGCATCATGGGGTATTTCAACGCCCGGTGATCGCGGTTAAATTTTCCGCCGGCGCTGCCGTTACCAGGAAAGACGAATTCTCGCGGCCGCCCCCAGGGCGTCCGCCCAACAGACAGGATTGCAGCATATGAATCTGGCGAATCTGGGCAAGGCCGGCCTGCTGGTCGCGCAAAACCGTCTTCAGACGGCGGGGCACAACATCAACAACGCCGCCACGGAAGGCTACAACCGCCAGACGGTGCTGACCCAGACCGCCGGTGCCACCCCGACCTCGGCCGGCTGGATCGGACGGGGCGTGCAGGCCGTCAGCGTGCAGCGTTCATACGACAATTTCCTGTATCACCAGCTGACCGCCTCGCAGACGCGCGGCGCCGCCCTCAAGACCTACGGCGACCAGATCAGCCAGGTCAACAATCTGGTGGCCGACCGCACCGTGGGCATCTCGCCCAACATCCAGAAATTCTTCGACGGCCTGGACGCGGTCGCCTCGGCGCCGGCCGACGTGGCCGGCCGCCAGGAACTGCTGGGCCGCGCCAACAGCCTGGCCTCGCAGATCCGCGACGCCAACGCCTTTCTCGACGAACAGCGCCAGAACGTCAACACCCAGATCGACACCACGGTCACCCAGATCAACAGCTACCTGGACCGCATCCAGGATCTGAACCGCCAGATCACGACGGCCAAGGCCACCAATCCCGGACAGCCGCCCAACGACCTGCTGGACCAGCGCGACCAGCTGGCCAGCGAACTGGGCCAGCTGGTGGACATCAAGATCTACGAGCAGGACGATCGTTTCAGCATCACCATCGGCAACGGCCAGACCGTGCTGGGCGGCGATTCGGTCTATTACCTGCAGGCGAACCCCTCGGCCGCCGATCCCGGCCGCCTGGCGGTCAACTACACCGTGACCGACGCCAGCGGCCAGCCCAGGCCCGCCGAAATGAAGGACAGCCTGATTACCGGCGGCAAGCTCGGCGGCCTGCTGACCTTCCGGTCCGACGTGCTGGACACCACGCAGAACGACCTGGGCCGCCTGGCGCTGGGCATCTCGATGGCGGTCAATGCGCAGCACACCCAGGGCTACGATCCCTCGGGCGCGCAGGGCGGGGATTTCTTCACCGTCTCCACCCCCAAGATCATCAAGAACGCCGACAATGCGGCCACGGCCGACCCGGCCGCGTCCATCGCCGACGTGTCCAAGCTCACCAACCAGGACTACCGCCTCGATTTCGACGGGACCAGCTACACCGTGACGCGCGTGCCGGACGGCACGGTCATGGGACCGGTCACGGCCGGCGGCAATGAAACCTACGACGGTGTGACGTTCGACATCGCGGCCATCGCCGCCGCCGGCGATGCCGCGGCCGGGGATTCCTGGCTGATCCAGCCGACCCGCTCGGCGGCCGCCGGCATGGACGTGGCCATCACCGACCCGGCCAAGATCGCGGCCGCGGGCTGGGATCCCGACGCCAATGGCGGGGCGGGCGGCCCGGCAGGTTCCGCCAACGGCGACAACGCCCTGGCGCTGGCGCAGTTGCGCTCCAAGAAGATCCTGGGCGGCCTGCCGGGCGGCCCGGCGGGGCAGGGCACCATGGGCCTGAACGAGGCCTATTCCCAGCTGGTCAACAACGTGGCCGTCAAGACCCAGTCCAACACCACGGCGCAAAAGGCCCAGGACTCCCTGATCCAGCAGAACTACGCCGCGCAGCAGGCGGTGTCCGGCGTCAACATGGACGAGGAATACATCAACCTGCAGCAGTACCAGGAACAATACCGCGCCGCCGCGCGGCTGATCGACACGGCCTCGACCCTGTTCGACACCTTGCTCAGCCTGCGCAACTGACCGGCGCGCGCCTCACCAGGAATTCATCATGCGTATCAGCTCCAGCCTCGTATTCCAGACCGGCCTGAACACCATCAACGCCCAGCAGTCCGACCTGATGCACCTGTACCAGCAGATCGGGTCCGGCCAGCGCATGGTCACGCCGGCCGACGATCCGCTGGCCGCCGCGCAGGCGATCAACCTGTCGCAGTCGCAGGCCCAGAATGCCCGCTATGCCTCCAACCGCGCCGTGGCCAACCAGAACCTCGGCGTCGAGGAAGACGCGCTCAATTCCCTGACCCTGCTGTTGCAGGACGTGCGCACCCGGCTGGTCGAGGCCGGCAACGGCACCATGTCCGACGCCGACCGCCAGACCCTGGCCGGCGTGCTGCAGAACGCGCGCAATACGGCCCTGGGCATTGCCAACACCACCGACGGCAACGGCCAGTACGTGTTTTCCGGTTCGCTGGGCAGCGTGCCGGCGTTCGCGCAGGACGGCACCTACAATGGCGATACCCTGCAGCGCAACATCCAGGCCGACGCCACCCGCCAGATCGCGGGCAGCGACATCGGCTCGGACATCTTCCAGCGGGCGCAGCCCGGCACGCTGGCCTATACCAGCGCGGCGGGCGCCGCCAACACCGGGACGGCGATCGTCTCGGGCCCGTACATCGCGGATCGCAGCGCCCCGCCGGCCGGCAATCCCGACGCGCGTTATTCGTATGCGGTGACCTTTACCGCCACCGGCTACGACGTCACGGTGACGGACAACTCGACGACCCCGCCGACCGTCGGCGCGCCGGTCAGCCATCCGCCCCTGGCGGCCGACGCCACCGAGATGGACCTGGGCAACGGCACCAAGGTGCAGATCTCCGGCAGCCCGGCCGCGGGCGACACCTTCACCGTCGAGCCCCTGAAGACGCAGAACGCCAACATCTTCCAGACCCTGGACACGCTGGTCGCCGCCCTGAATGCGCCGTCCCAGGGCGATGCCCAGTCCACGGCGGCGCTGCGCAACGTCCTGAACACCGGCATGCAGCAACTGGCCAGCAGCTACGACAACGTCCTGACCGTGCGCGCCTCGATCGGCGCGCGCATGAACGAGCTGCAGTCCCTGGACGACAGCGGCAGCCAGCGCGGCCTGGGCTTTACGAAGGCACTGTCGGGCCTCGAGGATCTGGATTATTACCAGGCCACCACGCAGCTCAGCTTGCGCAAGATCGCGCTGGAGGGCGCCGGGCTGGCATTCCAGACCATCCAGGGGCTCAGCCTCTTCAATCTCGGCGGCAAATGACGGTAGTGGTCCTGTCCGGCGCGTGAACAGCGGGCCGGGTGTTTCCAGCGAATAGGGCCTACAAGGCCCTATTTTCTTAGGAAGAAAAACGGCATGCGTATGGCATGCTGACAATACTCAGAAGAGAGGTGACATGAAATTCCGTTTTCTGAAGTGGCGCCCCCTCAGCCTGTCGCTGCGGGCGCGGCTGACCCTCGTAGTCGGCCTGTTGTCCCTGTTGACCTTCGTCGCCGTCGGCAGCGCCTGGTTCGTCCAGCAGCAAAGCCGCCAGACCATCGCGCATCTGTCCGCCGTCGGGGTGCAGGCCAACTCCGACGTCAAGAACGCGCTGATCTACGCGCAGCAGGCGGCCACGCAGGTCGAGGGCGGCCTGGGCATCGCCAACGAGAAACAGCGCCTCTGGGAGCTCGGGCAGGCGGACCAGCTGCTCAAGCGTTCGAAAGACCACATCCAGGCCTTCCAGGACGCCGCCGCCCTGACGGGCGCGCAGGGCGAGTCCCTGCAGCACATTCTGGACACCACGTTCAAGGATTACTGGGCGCAGGTCGAGAAACTGCGGGATTTCGCCGCCCGCCAGGACGCCAAGGGCTTCGAGGCCCTCAAGCGCGGCCGGCTGCGCAGCGCCGCGCGCGGCATGGACCGCGCGTTCGGGCAGTTCGACCAGTACATCCAGAACAGCAGCAGCGAATCGCGGCAGGCGCTGGCGCAGCAGTTCAGCTGGGCGAACTACGGGTTCCTGGTGGTGGCGGTCCTGGCGCTCGTGCTGGCGCTGCTGGCCTATCGCACGCTGATCCGCACGGTGCTGCGGCCCCTGCAGGCCGTGGGGCGCCATCTGCAGAAGATGGCGGGGGGCAACCTGGACCTCGACGTGCAGCCGCGCTCGCGCGATGAGATCGGCCTGCTGCTCCATGGGCTCAAGGACATGCGCGACGGCCTGGAATCCCTCATCTTCGGGGTGCGCGCCCGGATGGTGCGGATGACCGCCGGGGCACAGCGCATCGCGGCCGGCAATCAGGACCTCAGCAGCCGCACCGACCAGCAGGCGGCGGCGCTGCAGCAGACGGCGGCCAGCATGGAAGAGCTGGCCAGCACCGTCAAGCAGAACGCCGATCATGCGCGGCAGGCCAATCAGCTGGCGGGCACCGCGTCGCAGGTGGCCTCGCGCGGCGGCCAGGTGGTCGACGAGGTCGTACAGACCATGCAGGGCATCTCGGGCAGCTCGCAGAAGATCGCCGACATCGTCGGGGTCATCGATTCGATCGCATTCCAGACCAATATCCTGGCTTTGAACGCCGCTGTCGAGGCGGCGCGGGCCGGCGAGCAGGGCCGCGGCTTTGCCGTGGTCGCCGCCGAGGTCCGCGCCCTGGCGCAGCGCAGCGCGGGCGCCGCCAAGGAAATCAAGGGCCTGATCGAGGATTCGGTCGGCCGCGTCCAGGCCGGCTCGGCGCAGGTCAACCGCGCCGGCGAGACCATGCGCGAGATCGTCGAGGCCGTGACGCGGGTCTCCGACATCATGAGCGAGATCACCGCCGCGACGGTCGAGCAGTCCTCGGGCATCGACCAGATCAATCTGGCGGTCGCCCAGATGGACTCGGTGACGCAGCAGAACGCCTTGCTGGTGCAGCAGGCCGCGACGGCGGCCGGCTCGCTGGAGACGCTGGCCGCGGAGATCGGCCAGTCCCTGGCGGTGTTCCAGCTGAGCGGCCGGGCGGAGCTGGCGTCGGCCGAGGCGGACCCGGCCGACCCGGCCAACCCGGCCATGGGCGCGGCCGGCGAGGCCTTGCCCCGGCCTGTGGCCTCCAGCGCACGGTTGCCGCCGGCAGACGCGGAGCGTCCGGCCCGCGCCGGGCGGCCCGCCGTGCCGGCCGATCCGGCCGCCTCGACCAGGCCGGCCAAGCCGGGTGCTCCGGACGCCCCGGCCCTTGCCCGGCCGGCGCGAGCCGGACGCCCCGCGCCGGCGGCCGCGCCTGCCGCCATCACTTCGGATACGGAAGACTGGGAGGAATTCTGAACATGCCAAGCATCCCCATCGCCCGGCGCTGGCGCCGGCTGGCCGTGTCGGCCGCCGCCGCGGCGCTGCTGGCCGGCTGTACCGTCACCGGCAATGGCCTGCACACGTCGGGCCTGGACCGCGTCGTGGTCGGCCGCACCACGCTGGCCCAGGCGTCGGAGGATCTGGGCGCCCAGCCCACCGACGTCTGGCAGCAGGGCGACACGGTGCTGGCCCGCTGGGCCTACAAGGGCACGCTGGCGACCGACGCGGTGTACGCGCGCCAGGAGGTCTGGCTGCGGTTCGGGCCGGACGGCACGTTCCAGCGCATGGAAAACAGCGTGAACCTGCCGCTGCAGCACCGCCCCCGCACCGCCGCGCAGGCCGACCGCGAGGCGGCGGGACAGCGTCCGCCGGCCGCCCCCCCATCATCCGGCGCCGCGGGCGCCCAGGCGGACGGCGACGGGATGATCGTCATCCCCGGCAATGGCGAGCCGGCCGGCCCCGTTCCGGTGCCGCCGCCCGCTCCACTGTCCACGACGGCGGCGCCGGCGGCCGGCGCGCAGCCGCTGCTGCCCGCGGGTTCCAGGGTGGTGCCAGGCGCGACCTATCCCCTGTCCCCGGCGGGCCGCTGAGCCGCTACAGGCCGGCCAGGCTGCGGGCGATCCGCGCCATGGCCTGGTAGCCCGCCTCGAACAGCCGGGTCAGGAAGTCGCTGCTTTGCGGGATGACGATGGCCAGCATGATGAGGCCGGTGGTCAGGGAAATCGGAAAGCCCACCGCGAAGACCGACAGTTGCTGCGCCGTGCGGTTCAGGATCCCCAGCGACAGGTTGATCGTCAGCAGCACGATGATGATGGGCAGGGCGAGCAGCAGGCCCGAGATCCAGAGCTGGCCGCTCCAGTCCAGCAGGGCGCCCCAGCCGTCGGTCTGCAGATGGGCGCCGATGGGCAGGATGTCGAAGGTCCGGACCAGGCCGTCGAGCATCAGCAGGTGGCCGTTGACCGCCAGGAACATCAGCAGGGCGATCAGGTTGATCAGGCGCGACAGCACCGCGGTATTGGCGCCGGTGGCCGGGTCGAAGAAGGACGCGAAGGCCAGGCCCATGGGCAGGCCGACGAATTCGCCAGCCATCATGGCGGCCGTGAAGACCAGCCGCATGCACAGGCCCAGCGCCATGCCGATCAGCACCTGCTGCAACGCGATCAGCAGGCCCGCATAGGATGCGGGGGCGATGGCCGGAACGGGGCCGACGAGGGGCATGACGACGATCGTGAGCACGACCGACACACCGACCTTCACCCGCACCGGGACGTTGGATTCCCCCAGCACGGGCGCAAGCGCCACCAGGCCGCCGATGCGGAACAGCGGCCAGAGCAGGCCGCTGATCCAGGCGTAGAGCTGATCGAGCTGGAAATCGATCATGAAGGCGGATCAGCTGGCCAGGCCGGGAATCGAATCCAGCAGGGTGCGGATGTAATCGACCATGGTGGTGATCAGCCAGGGGCCCAGCAGCACCAGCGCCGCGCCCACCGCCAGCAGCTTGGGGATGAAGGACAGCGTCATTTCGTTGATCTGCGTGGCGGCCTGGAAGATGCTGATCAGCAGCCCCACCAGCAACGTCACCAGCAGCAGCGGACCCGCCATCACCAGCGCCACCCGCAGGGCCTGATAGGTCATGGACATGACGGCTTCGGGAGTCATGGGGCACCTCTCATTGGTAGAAGCTGCGGGCCAGCGACCCCAGCAGCAGATGCCAGCCGTCGGCCAGGACGAACAGCATCAGCTTGAAGGGCAGGGAAATGGTCACCGGCGGCACCATCATCATCCCCAGGGCCATCAGCAGGCTGGCGACCACCAGGTCGATGATGAGAAAGGGGATGAAGATGGTGAAGCCGATCTGGAAGGCGGTCTTCAGCTCGCTGGTGACGTAGGCGGGCACCAGCACTCGCAAGGGGGTGGATTCCGGGGTGTCCAGGGGGCCGACCTTGGCCATCTCCGCGAACATGGAGAGATCCGCCTCGCGCGTCTGGTGCAGCATGAAGGTCTTCAGCGGCGTGGCGCCGCGCTCCAGGGCCTCCTGGAACGAGATCTGCTCCTGGCTGAGCGGCTGGTAGGCCTGGGTGTAGATCTGGTCGAACACCGGCGACATGGTGAAGAAGGTCAGGAACAGCGCCAGGCCGACCAGGATGGTATTGGGCGGCGACACGCCGGTGCCCAGCGCGTTGCGCAGCAGCCCCAGCACGATGATGATGCGCGTGAAGCTCGTCATCATCAGCAGCGCCGCCGGCAGGAACGACAGCATGGTCAGCATGACCAGCGTCTGCACGCTCAGCGACCAGGTCTCCGTGCCGTTGGGGCCGGGCGTGGTGGTCAGGGCGGGCAGGGTGGCCTGCGCCAGCGTGCTGCCGGGCCAGACCAGCAACAGCAGCAGGCCGGCCGACAGGGCACGCAGCGCCAGGGCGCCGGCGGGAGACAGAGCGTTCGTGGTGGTGCTGCGGAACATCAGGATCTCGACAGGGTCTTGCCCAGCGTGTCGGCGAAGTCGGAGGAGGTCGCGGGGGCGTCGGGCGAGGCCGGCAGGGTGTGCAGCAGGGTGATCTGCTGGGGTGTCACGCCCAGCACCAGGCGGGTATCGTCGATCTGCACGACGGTGACCGCGCAGCGCGTTCCCAGGCTCTGGCTGCCCAGCACCCGCAGGTTGGCCGCGCGGTTCGCGCCGCGGACCCAGCCTCCGCGCCGTGCCGCCCAGGCCAGCGCCAGCAACAGGACCAGGATGAACAGCAGCGCCAGCACGACGCGCAGGATCTGGGCCTGGTCCATGCGGGATCAGCGGCGATTGTTCAGCCGGGCGATCCGGTCTGAGGGGGTGATGATGTCGGTGACCCGGATGCCGTATTTTTCATCGACCACCACGACCTCGCCCTGGGCGATCAGGTAGCCGTTGACGTAGATGTCCATCGGCTCGCCGGCCAGGCCGTCGAGTTCGACGACCGAGCCCTGGCCCAGTTGCAGGATGTTCTTGATGGTCAGCCGGGTGCGGCCGAGCTCGACCGACAGCTGGACCGGGATGTCCATGATCATGTCGATGTCGCTGTCGCCGTCGGCGGCCTGCCCGACCAGCGGCTGGAACACCTGGGCCGCCGCGGGCTGGGCGGCCTGCGGGGCCGCCGGCGGGGTGGCCGCGGTCTGTTCGGCCAGCGCCGCCGCCCAGTCGTCCTCGCCGCTCAGGCCGGCGGCCTGCGTGGGCTGGTCGTGGGCGGTCTGCTGCTGCTCTGCCAGGGCGGCAGCCCAATCGTCCTCCAGGTTGGGCGTGGAGGCGGAATCCGGCTGATTGGGATCCTGGGTGTCGTCGTCTTTGATGTCGCTCATTTCGGGGTGCGGGCTAGCAGTTGGTCGGAATCCCCGGGCGTGGCGAGGATCTTGTGCACGCGCAGGGCATAACGGCCGTTGAAGGTCCCGTAGGTGCAATCCAGTACAGGGACGCCTCCGACGCGGGCCGTCACGTTGGGTTGGACATCGACCGGCAGCACATCGCCGACCGACAGGTGCAGGAGCTCGGAGATGGAGGCCTCGATGCGGGCGAACTCGACGCTGAGCTCGACTTCGGCGCTGCGCACCTCGCGCGAGAGCTGCTGCGTCCACCGCTGGTCGATGGAATCGGCGGCGGACTGCTGCAGCGGCCGCGTCAGGATGTCGCGGATGGGCTCCAGCATGGAATAGGGCAGGCAGACGTTGAGCTTGCCGCCCGAGGCGCCGAGTTCGATGTTGAAGGTGGAGAGCACGACGACATCGTTGCCGGAGCCGATGTTGGCGAACTTGGTGTGCATCTCGGAGCGCATGTACTCGAATTCGATCGGATACACGTTGTCCCAGGCCTGGCCGTAGCACTCCAGCGTCAGGTTCAGCAGGCGGCGGATGATGCGCTGCTCGGTGTTGGTGAAGTCGCGCCCCTCGACCCGCGTGTTGTAGCGTCCGTGGCCGCCGAACAGGCTGTCGATCACCAGGAAGACCAGGTTGGGGTCGAAGGTGAACAGGCCGGTGCCGCGCAGCGGCTTCATCGCCACCATGTTCAGGTTGCTGGGGACCGGCAGGTTGCGCTCGAAGTCCGAGTATTTCTGGATCTTGATTGCGTTGACCGTGATGTCCGCGTTGCGGCGCATGAAGCCGAAGAACATGGAACGCAGCCGGCGCGCGAAACGCTCGTTGATGAGTTCCAGTGTCTGCATGCGATGGCGCACGACCCGGTCCGGAGAGCCGAGGTCGTAGGGCCGGACGCCGTCCTGGGGTTCGGCGGCCGCTTCCTGTGCCGAGGATTCTTCGCCGGTGACCCCTGCCAGCAGGGCATCGACTTCATCCTGGGAAAGCATGCTTTGATAAGGCATTACTGCACCACGAACGCCGTGAACAGCACGTCGGAGACCTGGGGACCGGGCAATTGCGGCGCGAACGGCCGGGTGAGCTCGGTCTTGATGGCGGCGCTGAGCGCCTGGCGGCCTTCAGGGGTCTGGATCTGGGCCAGTTGCTGGGCCGACAGCACCTTCAGGATGCGGTCGCGGACCTCGGGCATGTAGTCCTGGATCTGCTTGCGCGAGGCGTCGTCGGCCAGGCGCAGGGTGATGGCGGTGTAGAGGATGCGGTTGCGGATCTCGCCGTAGAGCGTGACGGTGAAGGGCTCGAGTTCGGCGAAGATGGGCGCGGCGACGGCCGGCGGGGCCGCGGGGGCCGCGGCGGGGGCCGATTCCGCGGGGGCTGATGGTCCGGACATGCTGTTTCTGTTCATGAACAGCATCGTGCCGCCTACGGAGGCGCCGACGATGATGATGAGCAGGAGGATGAATTTAAGTAGCCTGAGCATGGTTCCGGGTCAAGGGGTCGCAGGGATCGGGAGGCTGCATTGTAATGCGTGAGGGTGCGATGTAACAGGAGGTTTACACAAAGGTATCGACCAGGGCGTCCGGGTGCGGGGCGGGCCGGGAGGCCGGGCCCGTGGCCGTCACGCCGCTGGCAGCCCCGATGCCGCCATCCAGGCTGAACGTGGCGCCGCCGTTCTGGCGGCCGCCCTGCGCGGCCTGTTCCTGTTGCTGGCCCGGCTGCTGGTCGCTGACGTTGGCCTGGCCCAGCGACAGGCCGGCCTGGGCCAGTTGCTGTTCGAGGTGGGGCAGGGCGTTTTCCAGCGCCTGGCGGACGTTGGCGTGGGGCGATACGAAGGATGCCTGCGCCGTGGAATCCCCCAGGTGCAGCGTGATGTGCACCGGGCCGAGCTCAGGCGGGTTGACGTGCATCAGCACCGTGTGGCCGGCGGCGCCACCCGACTGGGCCAGGTTGAAGATCTGGCGGCTGGCGTCCTGCGGCCACTGCGGGCTGGACAGCGGCGTGGGAACGGATATCTGGGTCGTCGCCGGCGCGGCGGGCGCGGCCGGCAGCAGGCTGGCGCCCGCCGCGGCCGGCGCCGGGATCGCCGCGGCCAGGGTGTCGGCGGGCAGGCTCGTGGGCACTGCGGCCGCCTGCGCATGATGGGCGGCGGTCGGGCCGTCGCCGGATGTCGTCTTCTGGATGGGCGCGGCGCCCTTGTCCGCCAGGGCCGCGGCGGCCGCGCCGGTGCGGGCGGATGCCGTCGTGCGGATCGGGGCGGCCGTGTCCGTATCGGGCTGTGGCGTGTCGCCGGCCGCCTGGGCGGCCGGGGCGAGGACGGGCAGGGCCTTGCCGGCCCGCGAGGCCGCGGGCTGCGCGCCGGCGTGTGCGGATGCGGATGTGGACGGCTCGCCGTCGGCGGCCGTATCGGCGAGCAGCGGGACGGAAGGATCCGCGCGCCGGACGTCGGCGCGGCGGCCGGGTGCGGTGTCCGCGCCGGTGCCGGCGTCATCGCCGGCGGTGCGCCGCAGCGCGGCCTGGACCTGGGCTGGCGCCTGCATCAGGGGCAGGGTGGTGCTGTCCAGGATCAGCGCCAGGGTCTCGTCGGGGCCCAGGGGGTCTTGTTTGCTGGCGGGGTCGGCACGGCCGGCCTCGGTGCGTCCGGCCTGGGCCGCGGGCTTGTCGCCCGCGGCAGCCCCGCGCTGCTGGCTGGACAGCACGTTCGAGAACGCGGGGGCGTCCGGCGCGGCGCTGGCGTCGACCGGATGCGCCGCGCTGTCGGCGGGCGGCGAACTGGGGCGGGTCACGGGAAGCACGGGCATATTCATGGCTGGGACCGATTCAGTGAGTCTGTCGCAAACGTCGGTACAGGTCGGCGGCGGCTTCGTCGCTGGCGCGCTGCTCGCGGCGCTGCTCGCGAACCTGCAGTTGCCGCAGCTGGCGGGCCTTCAGGGTTTCGTATGAATTCAGGCGGCGCTTTTCGTCGTGCCACTGCTGACGCCCGGCCTCGATTCGCGTGTCGATCTGGGCGATGATTCTATTTTGCTGGGAAATGGCCTCATCCAATGTGGCGATAAAGTGCCTAAAGTTATGGTAATTCGAGGCCGTTACGCCGCCTTCGGTGGTGTCCTGCAGGCGGCGCGTGTAGTCGCCGCGATAGCCGTCCAGCGTGTTGAGCTGGCCTTGCGCCTCGCGCCGCTGGGCGCTGAGCTCGGCCAGGACGCGGCCGGCCTCGTCGAGCTTGTCCTGCGCCAGATTGATCAGGACGTCCAGCGGGGTTTCGTGATTCATTGGGGAACCTCCTGACCCAGGACCCCGGCCAGGGCGGCCACGGCCGTCGGGTAGTCGACCTGCACGTCGATGCCTTGCTGCAGATAGCCTTCGAGCCAGGGATAGCGTTCGATCGCCTGGTCGATCTCGGGGTCGTTCCCCGCAGTATAGGCCCCCACGGCGATCAGGTCGCGGTTGCGCTGGTAGCGCGACACCATGCGCTTGAACTGGTGCACGCAGCGGAACTGGCCGGCCGGGACGATGGCCGACATGACCCGCGAGATCGAGGCCTCGATGTCGATGGCCGGATAGTGGCCGGATTCCGCCAGCGTCCGCGACAGCACGATGTGGCCGTCCAGGATGGCGCGCGCCGAGTCGGCGATCGGGTCCTGCTGGTCGTCGCCCTCGGTCAGGACCGTGTAGAACGCGGTGATCGAGCCGGCCGCGTGCTCGCCCTGGGGGGCGCCGTTGCCGGCGCGTTCGACCAGGGCCGGCAGCTTGGCGAACACCGAGGGCGGGTAGCCCTTGGTGGCGGGGGGTTCGCCGATGGCCAGGGCGATCTCCCGCTGGGCCATGGCGTAGCGGGTCAGCGAATCCATGATGAGCAGCACGTGCTTGCCCTGGTCGCGGAAGAACTCGGCCACCCGGGTGGCATAGACCGCGCCCTGCAGGCGCAGCAGGGGCGACACGTCGGCCGGCGCCGCGACCACGACCGAGCGCGCCAGGCCCTGGGGCCCGAGGTTCAGTTCGATGAATTCCTTGACCTCGCGTCCGCGTTCGCCGATCAGTCCGACCACGATCACGTCGGCCCGGGTGTAGCGGGCCATCATCCCCAGCAGCACGCTCTTGCCCACGCCCGAGCCCGCGAACAGGCCCATGCGCTGGCCGCGGCCGACCGTCAGCAGGCCGTTGATGGCGCGCACGCCCACGTCCAGCACCGTGTCCACCGGCGCGCGGGTCAGGGGGTTGATCTGCGTGGCGGAGAGCGGCGCCATGTCGAGGTCCGTGGGCAGCGGCTTGCCGTCCAGCGGGCGGCCAGCGCCGTCCAGCACCCGGCCCAGCAGCGCATTGCCCACGGGCAGGTGGCGCGCCTGGTCGATGCCCGCGGGCTGGGCGGCAACCGGTTCGACGACGGTGGGCAGGGGGACCGGGTCCAGCAGCAGGGTTTCCGTGGGCACCACGCGCGCGCCCGGGGGCAGGCCGGTGATGTCGCTTTGCGGCATCAGGTACAGCGTGTCGGCGTGAAAGCCCACGACCTCGGCGTCGGCCCACAGGTCGCGGCCGGGCGAGACCTGGACCTGGCAGGCGGCGCCGACCGGCAGCTGCAGGCCGGTGGCCTCCAGCACCAGGCCGGTGGCGCGCGTGACGCGGCCCTGGCGGCGGGTGGGCTGACGGCCTTCGATGCGCTGGATGCCGCTTTCGAGCTGGGCGCGCCAGCGAGCGCCCGCGGTGTCCAGGCTGGAGTCAGCGGCCGCCATGGCTGTCCGGCGTCTTGGCGGGAGTCTGGCCCAGCGCCGAGACGATGCGCCGCCAGCGGGTTTCCAGCGTGGCGTCCACCGAGCCCAGCGCGGTCTCCGCCAGGCAGCCGCCGCGCGTGATGCGCTCGTCGGCGATCAGGCGGTAGTTGGCCAGGTCGGGATTTTGCTGCAGGAAGGTGTTGACCAGGGCCAGGTCGTCCGGGTGCAGGCGCAGGTTCAGCGGCGCGCCGGGCTCCGGGCGGGCCTGCAGGACGTCCTGGACCACGCTGAGGATCGAGTCCGGGTGGGCGCGCAGCTGTTCGCGCAGCACCTGCTCGGCGATGCGGGTCGCCAGCCGGATCATGGACTGGCCGACTTCTTCTTCGAGTGTGTTGAGGGCCGAGGCGCAGGCCTGGGCCAGCGTGTTCAGGCGGGCTGCCTGTTCCTGGACCAGGGCGGCGCCTTCGGTGCGCCCGGCCTCGAAGCCCTGGGCGTGGCCTTCCGCGTGGCCGGCGGCCAGGCCGGCCGCATGGCCTTCGGCGCGCCCGGCCTCCAGGCCCAGGGCGTGGCCTTCGGCGCGTCCCTGCTCAAAGCCTTCCTGGTAGCCTTTGTCCATGCCTTCCTGGCGGGCCTGGGCCAGGGCCTGGGCCCGCCGGCGCAGCAGCTCGGCCTGGACCGGCTCGGCGTCGGAGGCCCGGCGCTTCTGCTGGGACCGCAGGGATTCCAGGGAGTCCATCTCCCAGCGCTGCCAGCGGGCACGCGTCTGGAGGTCGGTGGACGGCTTGTCAGACATACTGATCGTTGCCCATGCTCAGATTGATCTGGCCGGCGTCGGCGAGCTTGCGGGCCACCATGAGGATGGCCTTCTGTTCGGTCTCGACGCGCGACATGCGCACCGGCCCCTGGGCCTCGAGATCGTCGCGCAGGATCTCGGCGGCGCGGTTGGACATGTTCTTGAAGAACTTGGCGCAGAGCTCCTCGCTGGCGCCCTTCAGGGCGATGGTCAGCGAGGTGGTGTCGATTTCCTTGAGGATCAGCTGGATGGCCGCATCCTCGACGTCGGCCAGGTTGTCGAAGACGAACATCTCGTCGACGATGCGCTGGGCCAGGTCGGCATCGATCTCGCGCAGGCTGCTGACGACGGCTTCTTCTTCCGTCGTGTTCATGAAGTTCAGGATCTCCGCCGCCGTGCGCACGCCGCCCATCTTCGAGCGCTTGGCGCCCTGGCCGGAGAGGACCTCGTTGAGCACGTCGGTGAGCTCGTGCAGCGCGGCCGGCTGCACGCCGCCAAAAGTGGCGATGCGCATCATGACGTCGTTGCGCAGGCGCTCGTTCAGCAGGGCCAGCACGGCCGAGGCGCGGTCGCGCTCGAGGTGGACCAGGATGGTGGCGATGATCTGGGGGTGCTCGTCGGCGATCAGCTCGGCGACGTTGGACGGTTCAAGCCAGTTCAGCGCGTCGATGCCCGAGCCGGTGCCTTCGCCCGCCTCGAGGATATCCTCGATCAGGCCGGCGGCCCGGTCGGTGCCCAGCGCCTTGGTCAGCACGGAGCGGATGTAGTCGTCCGACCCGAGGGTGACCGCCATGAACTGGTCGGCCTCGCGGCGGAAGTCCTCGAGGACCTGGTCGACGTCGGCGCGGGTGACCTGCTTCAGATTGGCCATGGCCGAGCCGATCTGCTGAACCTCGCGCGAGGACAGGTACTTGAAGACTTCGGCGGCGGCATCCTCGCCCAGGGACATCATGAGGATGGCGCAGCGATTCAGGTCGGGTTCAGGATTTGGCATTCTTGGGGTCCATCCAGGATCGCAACACCATGGCGACTGCACGGGGGTCGCGCTGGGCCAGTTCGCGGGCGGTGTCCAGGTTTTCCTCGTAGCGGTTCATCTCGGAAGCCCGCAGTTCGTCCTGGCGGCGCTGCTCGCGCAGGGTCTCGAGGTGGGCTTCGTTCTTGACCCGCTCGACCTGGGCGTTGGCAAAGCCCTGGACGATGGGGCGGATGACCGAGCGCCACAGGAAGAACAGGATCACGAGGACCAGCAGGACCTTGCCGATCTGGAGAGCCAGATTCTGGTAGATCGGGTTCTCCCAGGGCTTGAGCGAGGGTTCCTGGTTGGTGAATTCGCTGTTGACCACGCTGAGCGTGTCCCCGCGATCCGCCGAATAGCCCATGGCCTGCTTGACCAGGGCGTTGATGTTGTCCATCTCGGACTGGTCCAGCGGCGCGGGCTCGCCGTCCTTGTCACGATAGTTGACGACCACGGCCACTGACAAGCGCTGGATGGTGCCGAGCTCGTGCTTGACGTGGCTGATCGTGCGGTCGACCTCGTAGTTGATCGTCGCGTCGTTGCGCGCGGATCCCCGGGCGGCCGGCACCGGCACGCCATTGACCGTGGACTGCGTCGTGGCGCCCTGGGCGGCGTTCTGGCCGTTGGCCTGCGCGTTGGGCGCCGCGCCCTGCGCCGGCGGCGTGGCCTGCGGCGTCTGGACCGGGGCGACGGCGTTGGCCGGCGGCTGGTTGCTCAGGGCCCCGGGGACGCCTTCGGGCGAGGTGGCGTTGTTCTGGATCGAATCGCTGGTCTGCTTGCTGCGGATCGCCGCGGTGCCCGGGGTCTCGTTGGGCCGGTAGACCTCGGAGGTCTGCTCGCGTTGCGAGAAATCGACGCTGGCGCTGACCTGGGCGCGCACGTTGCCGGGCCCGACGATGGGGTTCAGCAGCGTCAGGATGCGCTGGGTGGTGCGCTGCTCGATGTCGGTGATGAAATTGCGCCGGGTGCTGTCCATGCCGGCCTCGCCGCCCGGGTTGGACAGCAGGTGCCCGTCCTGGTCGACGATGGAGACGTTCTCGGCGTTGAGCTTGGGCACGCTGGAGGACACCAGCCAGGTGATTGCCGAGACCTGGGCCTCGCTGAGGCTGCGCGACGGGAACAGGGTGACCAGCACCGAGGCCGTGGGGGCCTCGCGCTCGCGCACGAACAGGGACTGGCGCGGAATCGCGAGGTGCACGCGCGCCGACTTGACGGGCTGGAGCGCCTCGATGGAGCGCGCGAGCTCGCCCTCGAGGGCGCGCTGGTAGGTCACCTGCTCGGTGAACTGGCTGGCGCCGAACTGGGGCTTGTCCAGCAGTTCGAAGCCGACGCTGCCGCCGCGCGGCAGGCCTTGTTCGGCCAGTTGCAGGCGCAGGGTATAGACCTGGTCGGCCGGCACCAGGATGGTCGCGCCGTTGTCGGCGAACTTGTAGGGAATGTTGCGCTGGTTCAGCACCGTGACGATGGCCCCGCCATCCCGGGACTCGACGTTGGAGAACAGCGTCTTGTAGTCCGGCTCGCGCATCCACATGGACGCCACCACCAGCAGGGCGATCAGCGCGGCACCCAGGCCGAGCAGCGCCGGACGCGGCAATGCGGTCAGGCGCGCCAGGGCGGGATTTTTGTTCATCCAGTCGGCAATGGGGTTCATCGAGCGGGAGATGCAGAGGGGGCCGCCAGGCTGCGCCCGGGCCAGAAACCGTCGGTCTGGATGATGTGCATGCTGATGCGGCAGTATGGAGGATGGATGGCCGCCATTATGGCGGTGATTGCGGTTCGGGCAAGCCGTGAAAAGCGCGGTTTTTGGGGCTTAGTTAGGTTGATATCCTGAATCGCCCGAATTGCCCGGACTTGAGGCCGCTATTGGCGGCGTATCGGCTCGCATCGACCGCGTATAGTACAACGCTGAACGATCCTGCGGCAGGCGTTTTTGCGCCCGCCGCCATTTTCCGATGGTCCCGATATGATCAATTCCCAGGCTTTGGCCAGTGTCGAGAACCTGTTGTCCCAGATGCGGGCGGTGGCCCGTGCTTCGCAGGGCCTGACGGCCCAGCCCCAGGTGGCGTCCGCGGAGCAGGCCGGCGGCTTCGCCTCGGAACTCGCCCGCTCCCTGGACCGGGTGTCGCATGCGCAGAACGCCGCCAACACCCAGGCGCGCGCCTTCGAGATGGGCGATCCCGACGTGTCGCTCAGCAACGTGATGATCGATCTGCAAAAGGCCGGGCTTTCGTTCCAGGCCACCGTGCAGGTGCGCAACCGGCTGGTCGACGCCTACAAGGAAATCGCCAACATGGCGATCTGAGGCGGGCTCAGCCCGACGGGCCGGCGCCACTGGCGTCGGCGACGGCCGCGCCCGGCTGGGGCGGCTTTTTCACGATCCCCTCGCCCCCGGTGTCCAGCGCATACAGCCACGCCAGCAGCTCGGCGATGGCCACGTACAGCTTGGGCGGAATGTGCGCGTCCAGGTCCACCTGCATCAGCAATCCCACCAGCTCGGGCGACTCGTGGATGTACAGGCCATGCTCGCGGGCCGTGCGGATGATGGTTTCGGCCAGCGTCCCGTAGCCTTTGGCGACCACCCGCGGCGCGGCATCGGCCGGATCGTAGGTGATCGCGACGGCGCCGGGCCGGTGGGAATCAGCGGGCCGCGAATTCATGGTCATGGTCCTGCGCGCCGGGGGCGGAAAGATCGTCGTCGGACGGCTCGGGGTCGCGGTCCATCACCGAGAGCTGGCTGGCCTGCAGGCCCTGGGCGAGCAACCGCGAGCGCAGGGGCTCGATCGAGCTGCTGAGCCGGTCGGCCGACTGGGGCGCGGTCAGCCGCATCACCAGCTGGTCCCCCGACAGGCTGAGCCGGGCCTGGACCTCGCCCAGCGTGGGCAACTGCAGATTCAGCCGGGTCGACCAGAATTCCTGGTCGGTGGCCGGGCTCTGGCCGTCGTCGGGCTGGCGGCGTCGGATTTCCCATTGCATGTCGGCCCCCGGCCAGGCCTCGCCTTGCCAGATGAAGCCCTGCTGGGCGAGCACTTCGAGCTGCTGGCGGACCAGCAGCTGGGCCTGGGGATCGATGCCGGGGACGGGATTGGGCGTGTGCGCCGCTGCTGGCGCGGTACCGGCGGCCTGGGCGCCCGCATGCGCCGTCGTCTGGGCGGGCGCGGAGGCGCCCGGATCCGCGGGGGCGGCGGCCTGCAGCTGCTGAGCCAGCGCGCCCAGGGTGGCCGGCGGGCCGCCCGCGGCGGCCGGCGTGCCGGGACCGGCGGGCTGGCCCGCGGGCTGGCCGCCGGCATTCAGCTGGCCCTGGGGTTCCTGGCGCAGGGCCTGGGGCGGAAGCTTGCCCGCGGCCAGCTGCGCCACGTGGGATTCGTAGAACAGCCCGCTGCCCTGGACCGATTGGGACAGCGCCTGGGCGAAACGGGCGGCCAGGGCGCCGGGCTGATTGAGCGTGGTGGCCAGCTGCGCCCAGATCTGGGACGTGCTCGCGGACGACGCCGGGGCCTGGCCGGGCAAGGGGGCGCCCGCGCCGGGCTGCGCCGCCGCGCCGGTGTTGCCGGCTGGCTGCTGCCCGGGCGAGGGCAGCAGGGGTGCGCGTCCCTGGATGGTCTGGCTGGCCTGCGGGAACTGGTTCAACAGCGCCAGGATGATGCGGGCCGCATAGCCCAGCGTGGTGGGCGCGGACTGCGTGGCGCCCTGGAAGGTCGTGCTGCGCCCCAGCAGGTTGTCCAGCTGCATCTCGCGGCTGGCCTTGCCGACCGCGGCGCGGCGCTGGCCTTCGGCATTGGCCTGGTCGACGGCCTCGCGGGTATCGCGTTGGGCGGGGTTGCGCAGCGCGTTGGGGTTTTCGGGGTTGCCGGGCTGGGGCACGGCCTGGGGGCCGGCCCCCGAGGCCAGATTGGCCTGCTGTCCGAGCGTCGTGCCCAGGGCGGCATCGATGCGCTGGATGAGCAGCGTGCCAAGGTTGGAAGGCGCCCCGATGCTCATGGCCTAGTGGGGGCGCACGGTGCTGTAGTACGCCTGCAGGACGGTGCGTTGACGTTTGATGGTGCCCAGCAGGTGGCTGAGGCGGTCCAGTTCGGGCGCCACCAGCTGGCGGATGTGGGCGTCGTCATCCAGGATGCGGGTGAGCAGGTCGCGCCGGGCAGCCTTGTCGTCGTCGTCCAGGGGGCCGAGCTGCTTGAGCCGGTTGACCGCCTGGTGGTATTGGGCGCCCAGCGTTACCAGGTCGTCCCATTGCTGGGACTGCGCCAAGGCCCGCATCCGCGACGAGATGTCGGCGATGTCCTGGTAGTGCCGCAACAGGGATTCTTTGGAGGTGCTCAAGGGTGTCGCCCCGTGGTTCAGACGTTCGACGAAGCCGTCTGGAATTGCGGATCGACGGCGGTGTACCAGGCCTCGGCCAGGTCGCCGAGCTGCTTTTCGGCGGCGGCGAGCTTGGCGGCGTCGCTGTGCAGATTGGCCATCATCAGGTCACGGATGATGATCTCGTAGGACGCGATCAGCAGCTTGGCGATCTCGCCGCCGCGTTCGGTGTCGACGCCCGCCTTCAGGCCTGAATCGACGATGTCGATGGCCTTGGAGATCGCCTTGCCGCGCTCGGCGACGTTGCCGTTTTGCAGATGGTGGCGCGCCTGCGCCAGCGCCGTCAGCGCCCCCCGGAACAGCAGGGAGATCAGCCGTTCGGGAGAGGCGCTGAGGACCTCGGTTTCCAGGCCGATGGTGGCGTAGGATCCGGTGGCCCGGGCGGACCGGGAGCGAGGCGCGTAAGTCATGATGCCTTATTTGGAGCTTTTGGAGACGCTGAGGGCGCTGAGTTGCTGGGTCAGGTAGCTGCTGAGGGAGTTCATCTGCGTCACCATGGCGTCGAGCTGCGTGAATTGCGCCCGGTAGGTGTCCATGCGCTGCTGGATGCGGTCCGCCGTCGCGTCGTACTGTTTCTTGATGTCGGCGATGGTCTTGTTCATGCCGTCCGTGGCGCTGGTCAGCGCGCCGTCGAACTTGATGAAGCTGTCGGCCGTCGTGCTGACGCGCTTGCCGATGCCGTCGTCGCCCGCGAACAGGGACTTGACGCCTTCGGTGTTGTCGGCGAGGGCGGCATCGAGCTTGGCGTCGTCGATCTGGAGTTTGCCGGTCTTGTAGTCGGTGGTGATGCCGATCTGGCTGAGGTTGGTGCCCTGGACGGCATCGAAGGCGCCGGAGATCGCGTCACGCATGCGGGTCTGGACCGAGCGCGTCACCGAGTCGCCGGTCAGCGCTGAAGAAGTCTGGCTGTCGACGTTGTAGGAGGTCAGCGTGTCGATCGTGCCCAGCAGGCTGTTGTAGGCGTTGACGAAGTCCTGGATGGATTTCTTGGCGACCGAGCTGTCCTGCGTGAGGTTGAGGCTGGCGGCCGACGTGGTGGTCTGGTTCAGCGTCAGGGTGACGCCGTCGATGACGTTGGTGATGGTGTTGGTGGCGCTGGAGATGTCGATGCCGTTGATCGTGAGCTTGGCGTCCTGGGCGGCCTGGCCCTGCGTGACGTTGGCCGCGTCGGCGCCGGCGTACTGTAGGAAGTCGTTCAGTTCGGTGTTGCCGCTGACCGAGATCGAGGTGACGGCGTTCTGCGCGCCGGTCTCGCTGGTGGTCAGCAGCAGGCGGTAGGGCGTGCCGCTGCCGTCGTTCACGACGGTGGCGTTCAGGCCCAGGTCCTTGTCGGCGTTGATGGCCTTGGCCAGGCCGTTGAGCGAGGTGTCCTGGCCGGTGAGGTCCAGGGTGCGGGTCTCGCCGTTTTGCAGGGTGATCGACAGCGTGCCGTCCGTGCCGATGGCCGCGGTGCGGTCGGTCTGCCCGGCGTAGACCAGGGTCTGGGACGTGGCGAGCTGGGTGACGTCGATCGAGTACTGGCCGGGGATGGCCTGGTTGGTGGCGGTCGCCGAAATCGCGTCCGAACCGGACTTGACGGCGATGGCGCCGAAGGCGTCGGTGCCGCGCACCGTGTCCGCGGCCTTCTGGAAGGACGCGATGGCGTCTTTCAGTTTTCCGTAGGCGGTGAGTTTGGACTGCGCGGCGGTCTGGCGGTCCTGGATGACGGCCAGGACCTGGTTCTCGTTTTTCTGCAGGCTGTCGAGAAGATCGGTCAGCGGCAGGCCCGACAGGCCGAGGGATGAAACAGTTGCCATGTTGAGTACTCCGTTTGGGCCATTATCCGCTGGAATCGCCGAAGGCAAAACAGGCGGCAGGGGCTGGATTCAGTTTCTGTTTGGTATTTGCCGGTATGGGGTGACGCCGATGCGTCAGGCCTTGGTGTCCACGCCCGATCCCTGCAGCTGGACGATCATCTTGGCGATGCGCAGCATGGCTTCGGAGGGGATGGTCTTGATCACGTCGCCGGAGGCGCTGTCGACGATGGAAATCACCAGTTGCTGGGCGTCGGGGTCCATGTCGAAACGGATGCCGGTGGACCAGGCCTTTAGATTGTCGTTGACGGCCTCCAGGGCCTTTTCCAGCGAAGACTTGGGCGCCTCGGGGTAGGGTTTCAGCATCCCGTCCTGCTGATTGGACTGCGGAAACGGGCTGGATTGCGCGTTTTCCGCCGCCGTGACCTGGACGGCGGCCTCGGTCTGGCCGGCGACGCGTTCGGATGCCACGGGGGCCAGACCCAGGCTGGCCGGGGTCAGTTGGTTGCCGATTGGGTGAATCATGTGCGTTCCTTTGAGGAAATCATCCACGTGGTCCGAAAGCGGAGGGCCGGGGCCGCGGCCCAGGGGCATTCTGCTGGTTTCTCAGGCGGATATAACGGCACGGATCCGGAAAAGTTTAGGGAGCACAACTTGGTGCATACTTACATTTTATGTCGTGGAGTGCGGATCGCGCGATGCCCTTGTCCGAGGACCGTCTGATTGCCCAATATGCGCCGCTGGTGCGCCGCCAGGCCCTCACCCTGGTGGGCCGACTGCCGGCCAGCGTCGAGCTCGACGATCTGATGCAGGCCGGCATGATGGGGCTGCTGGACGCCGTGCGCCGCTACCAGCAGCAGGCCGAGGCGCAGTTCGAGACCTATGCCATCACGCGGATCCGGGGCGCCATGCTGGACGAGCTGCGCGGCCAGGACTGGCTACCGCGCAGCGTGCGCGCCAAGGCCCGGTCCATCGAGGACGCGGTGCGGGTGCTGCAGCAGAGCCTGCTGCGCCCGCCCACCGAGACCGAGATCGCGGGGCAGATGGGCATCGCCCTGGCGGAATACCAGTCGCTGCTCGAAGAAGCGCGCGGCGTGCAGGTGCTGATGGTCGAGGACCTGGTCCAGCACCGCGAGCATCCGGACGCCGGGTCCGCCCTGGACGCGGCGGGCGGCGCGGACGGCGGCAATCCGCTGGCCTGGCTGCTGCGCGACGGCCTGCGCAATGCGCTGGTCGACGCCATTCGCAATCTGCCCGAGCGCGAGCAACTGCTGCTGTCGCTGCAGTTCGAGCAGGACCTGAACCAGAAAGAGATCGCCGCCGTGCTGCAGGTCACGGAGGGCCGGGTGTCCCAGTTGCGCTCCCAGGCGGTCGCGCGGATCCGCGCCTGGCTCGCCAGCCATTCCTGGGAGCCCGACCCCGACGAAGCGGACTACGAAAACCTGCTCTAGCCTCCCGGTGCATCGGATATCAGGGTTTCCCCTGAAATTTTCCTTGCCTGATGTAAAAGATTTAAATAATATATATCTTATACGGCAGAAACAGCCGGGCCCGATGAAGAGGAACTCTCGTCATGAACATCGATCGTTTCAAGAACCACCATGTTGAAATCCTGAACGGCATCGCGGTGCTGCGCAAACTCGCCCACCAGGGCGTGCCCGAGCATGCGGTGGACATCGCGCACGAACTGAAGGCGCTGTCGCAGGTGGTGACGCAGCACCTCGCCATCGAGGACCGCATCCTCTATCCCTCGCTGGAGCGCAGCGGCGACGACCGGATGGCCGGCATGAGCCGCGCCTACCAGAACGACATGCAGGGCATCGCCAGCGCCTTCATCAATTTTGCACGCCGCTGGAGCAATGCCACCTTGCTGACGAAGAACCCCGGAGGATTCCGCGCCGAGGCCAATATCGTGCTGAAGAACGTGCACAACCGCATGGTGCGCGAGAACCACGAGTTCTATCCGGCCATCGAGGCCATGGAAGAATCCGCCTACGCCTGAGACCGGGATCCGTTCCGGCGGCGCCCGCCCCGGAGGCGGGGCCGCCGGGGCGCGGGAAATCGCCCTGGCGCGTCGATTCCGGGCGGGGGAATCACAGTTCGTAACCTCAAAACGCATATAATGGCCGGCTAGTTTCCCCTTGCGGCCAAACGAATGAAAACTTCAGAGATCCGTCAGAAATTCCTGTCCTTTTTTGAATCGAAGGGGCATCAGGTCGTCCCGTCCTCGCCGCTGGTGCCGGGCAACGACCCGACCCTGCTGTTCACCAACGCCGGCATGGTCCAGTTCAAGGACGTGTTCACCGGCAAGGACACCCGGCCCTACCGCCGGGCCACGACGGCGCAGCGCTGCGTGCGTGCCGGGGGCAAGCACAACGATCTGGAGAACGTCGGCTACACCGCCCGGCATCACACGTTCTTCGAGATGCTGGGCAATTTCAGCTTCGGCGATTACTTCAAGCGCGACGCCATCACGTATGCGTGGACGCTGCTGACGGAGATCTACGGCCTGCCCAAGGAAAAACTCTGGGTCACGGTCTATCAAGAGGACGACGAGGCCTACGACATCTGGTCGCAGGAGATCGGGGTGCCGCGCGAGCGCATCATCCGCATCGGCGACAACAAGGGCGCGCGCTACGCGTCCGACAATTTCTGGCAGATGGCCGATACGGGCCCCTGCGGACCCTGTTCCGAGATCTTCTACGACCACGGGCCCGAGATCTGGGGCGGCCCTCCGGGCTCCCCCGAGGAAGACGGCGACCGCTACATCGAGATCTGGAACCTGGTTTTCATGCAGTTCGAGCGCGACGCCCAGGGCACCATGCATCCGCTGCCCAAGCCTTGCGTCGATACCGGCATGGGGCTGGAGCGCATCGCCGCCGTGCTGCAGCACGTCCATTCCAATTACGAGATCGACCTGTTCCAGAACCTGATCCGCGCCGCCGCGCGCGAGACCGGCGCCACGGACCTGGCCGACAATTCCCTGAAGGTCATCGCCGACCACATCCGTGCCTGCAGCTTCCTGGTGGTGGACGGGGTCATCCCCGGCAACGAGGGTCGCGGCTACGTGCTGCGCCGGATCATCCGGCGCGCCCTGCGCCACGGACACAAGCTGGGGCAGAAGGGCGTCTTCTTCCATCGGCTGGTGGCCGACCTGGTCGGGCAGATGGGCGCCGCCTATCCCGAACTCGTCGCCCAGCAGTCGCGCGTCGAGCAGGTGTTGCGCCAGGAGGAAGAGCGCTTCGGCGAGACCCTGGAAAACGGCATGCGCATCCTCGAGTCCGCCCTGGCGGACCTGCCCGCCGGCCAGCCGCTGGACGGCCAGACGCTGTTCACCCTGTATGACACCTACGGCTTTCCCGTCGACCTGACGGCCGACATCTGCCGCGAGCGCCAGATCCAGGTGGACCTGGACGGCTTCGAGGCGGCCATGGCGCATCAGCGCGAGCAGGCGCGGGCGGCGGGGAAATTCAAGGCGGCGGCCGATCTCAGCTATGAAGGCGTGGACACGCGCTTTGACGGCTACGAGCAGCTGGAAGGCCAGGCGACCGTCACCGCCCTGTACCTGGACGGCACCTCGGTGCCGTCCATCGCCCAGGGCCAGGACGCCGTGGTGGTGCTCGACGCCACCCCGTTCTATGCCGAGTCCGGCGGGCAGGTCGGCGACACCGGCCTGATCCTCAATGCCGCGGCCCGCTTCCAGGTCGCCGACACGCAAAAGATCCAGAGCGCGGTCTTCGGCCATCACGGCAGCCTGATCGAGGGCACGCTGTCGGTGGGCGACGCCGTGCGCACGCAGGTCGACGGGCAGCGGCGCGCCGACACGATGCGCAACCACTCGGCCACCCACCTGATGCACAAGGCCTTGCGCCAGGTGCTGGGCGATCACGTGCAGCAGCGCGGTTCGCTGGTGGATCCGGACAAGACCCGCTTCGATTTCGCGCATGACGCGCCCCTGACGGCCGAGCAGGTCGCGCAGGTGGAGGCCATCGTCAACGACGAGGTCCTCGCCAATCAGGCGGTCCGCACCCAACATCTCAGCTACGACGAGGCGGTGGCCGGCGGGGCCATGGCGCTCTTCGGCGAAAAATACGGCGACGTCGTGCGGGTGCTGGACATCGGCTTTTCCCGCGAGCTGTGCGGCGGCACCCACGTGGCCCGCACCGGCGACATCGGCCTGTTCAAGATCACCGCCGAAGGCGGCGTGGCGGCGGGCATCCGCCGGGTCGAGGCCATCACCGGCCGCAATGCGCTGGCCTGGGTGCAGCAGACCCAGGGCGTGCTGGACCAGGCCGCCGGCCTGCTCAAGACCCAGCCCGCCGGCGTGCCGGACCGCATCCAGGCGCTGCAGCACCAGACCCGCCAGATCGAGCGCGAGCTCGAACGCCTGCAGGACAAGCTGGCGGCGGCCGCCGGCTCCGACCTGGCCGGGCAGGCGGTGGACGTGGCGGGCGTGAAGCTGCTGGCGACCCGCCTGAACGGCGTGGATCCCAAGGCGCTGCGCGGCATGGTGGACCAGCTGAAGTCGAAATTGTCGAACGCGGTCATCCTGCTGGCCGCCGTGACGGACGACAAGATCAGCCTGGTGGCGGGCGTCAGTCCCGAACTCACATCCCGCGTCAAGGCGGGCGAACTGGTCGGCTCGGTGGCGGCCCAGGTGGGCGGCAAGGGCGGCGGGCGTCCCGACATGGCGATGGGCGGCGGCTCCGACCTCGCGGCGCTGGATGGCGCCGTGGCCGGCGTGGCAGCCTGGCTGTCGGCGCGCCTGCAGGCGGCGTGATGGCCGACGAGCTGCCTGTCGCGGACCAGGAGATCGATGCCCGGGGGCTGAACTGCCCCCTGCCGATCCTGCGCACGAAAAAGGCCCTGGCGCACCTGGCCAGCGGCCAGGTGCTGGCCGTGCTGACGACCGATCCCCATGCCGGCCGGGATTTCCAGGCGTTCTGCCAGCAGACCGGCAATGCCCTGCTGGCGCAGCAGGCCCGGGACGACGCCGTCATGGTCCATTACGTCCGGCGGCGCTGAGCGCCCGCGCGCACTGCGGCCACGACCCGCAGGCCGGCGGCCGTTCCGGGGGCGTGCCCCCAATGTTGTTTTTCTTGGCCTGGCATCGGTTTTTCCCGGGATCTCATTGCGAAACCGGGATGCCTGATGCTAGAATTTCGTGTTTTACACCGGTTTATCAAAGGATTATCAATGGTTGTGATTCGTCTGGCCCGCGGCGGCTCGAAGAAGCGTCCCTTCTACAACGTCGTTGCTGCCGATTCGCGCAATCGCCGCGATGGCCGTTTCATCGAACGCGTGGGTTTCTACAATCCTGTCGCGGGTGAAGGCCAGGAAAATCTGCGCATTGCCCTGGATCGCGTCCAGCATTGGGTCTCCAACGGCGCCCAGCTGTCGGGCACGGTGGACCGCCTGGTGAAGGAATACTCCGCCAAGGTCGCCGCAGCCGCCTGATCCGGCTGACATGGCTTCAGCCCGTCCCGATGCGCCCCCGCCCGACGATCTGATCGAGGTCGGCCGGGTCACGGCGGCGCACGGAGTGCGGGGCTGGCTGAAGATCCAGCCGTATTCGCCCCAGGCCGACGCATTGCTCAACGCGCCGGTCTGGTGGCTGAAGGCGCCGGATTCCGCACTGGAATCCGGCGCCTTGTCGCGTCCGCGCGGCATGCCGGTGCAGGCGTGCCGCAGGCAGGGGGGACAGTTCCTGGCCGTGCAGCTGGGGGACATCGGCGACCGCGATGCGGCCGAGTCCCTGCGGGGACACACGGTCTGGGTGCCGCGCGCCGCCTTTCCCGCCGCGGACGACGACGAGTATTACTGGGTGGACCTGATCGGCTGCGATTTCTATGGGCGCTGCGCGTCCGGCGAGCCCACGCTGCTGGGCCAGGTGGACCAGGTTCTCGACAATGGCGCCCATGCGGTGCTGCAGGTCCTGCGCGGCGATGCCGGCGAGGACGGCGCCTTCCGCGCCCATCAGGACGCCAAGGGCCGCCCCGTCCGGATCCTGGTGCCCTTCGTGGCCGCGCACGTGCATCGGGTCGACGTGGCGGGCCGCCGCATCGACAGCGACTGGCCGGCCGATTTCTGAGCGGCCGTCCCCCCGGGCGCGTGCCCGCTTCTGTGCCTTCCCGCCATGCGCTTTGATCTGATCACCCTGTTTCCCGACATGTTCGCCGCCGTCCGCGACCTGGGCGTCAGCGGGCGCGCGCATCAGCGCGGCACGTGGTCCCTGCGGACCTGGAATCCGCGCGATTTCACCACCGACGTGCATCGCACCGTGGACGACCGGCCCTTTGGCGGCGGGCCCGGCATGGTGATGATGGCCGAGCCGCTGGCGCTGGCTGTGGAGGCGGTGCGGGCGGACCGCGCGCGGGATGGGGCCGATCCGGCCGGTTGCCCGGCGCCCGTCGTTCTGCTGTCGCCGGCCGGCCGGGTGCATGACCAGGCGCAGGCCCGCGCGTGGGCGGCGGGCCCGGGCGCCATCCTGGTCTGCGGGCGGTACGAGGGCATCGACCAGCGCTTCATCGACCGGTACGTCGATCAGGAGGTCTCCCTGGGGGATTTCGTGCTCTCGGGCGGCGAGCTGGGCGCCATGGTGCTGATCGACAGCGTCGTGCGCCTGTTGCCCGGCGTCCTGCACGATGCGGAATCGGCCGAGCAGGATTCCTTCAACCCGGCCCTGACGGGGCTGCTGGACAGCCCCCATTACACCCGGCCCGAAGTCTGGCGCGACCAGGAGACGCCCGAAGTCCTGCTGTCGGGCCATCATGCCCGCATCGCGGTGTGGCGCCGCGGCGCCTCCCTGGCGCTGACCGCCGCGCGGCGGCCCGACCTGATCGAACAGGCCCGGCGCCAAGGCGGGCTGAGCCCCGCGGACGAGGCGGCCCTGAAGGCCGTGCGTCCGCCGGGCGAATCGGACTGAGGCGGCGCCGCCGGCGCCTTATTGCCGCGCCTGCAGGGTCGGCGCCCCCAGGCCGGGCGTGACCGGATACTGGCGCCAGACCCATGCCGCCTCCGGCCCCCGGGGGCGGGAGCAGTGCGACCGACGGCGGCAGTAGTGGGGATCGTTGGCCATGTAGCGCAGAAACACCGCCGTCTTGACGGCCTTCTGGCTGTCGTCGAGATTGGCCGGGCGTTCCTGGCTGGGATAGCCCAGGTAGGCCTGCCGGCGGTATGCGCCGGGCGCCTTGCGCATGGCGTCCTCGACCAGGCGGGCGCTGGCGATGTGATCCGGATGGTCGTGGCCGGGGCAGCGCCAGCACAGCTTGTCGTAGGGGATCTCCACGGACGCGTCCATCAGCCGGACGTCGTCCGGGTGCACCGTCTCGATCAGCGCGGCCAGCCAGGCGACCAGGCTGTCGCGCGAGTAGTCTTCGGGGTAGGGGGCATAGGCCCGCACTGCGGTCCCTGGAACGGATTCCAGGCGGCTCAGGGGCGTCAGGCTGCCCCAGCCGGCGCCCAGCCACGGGTCCGGAATGCGCAGCATGACGAGCTCGACCCGGGAGGCCGCCAGCAAGGTGTGGCGCACCACGGTGCGCCCGTCCACGCGCCAGCCGTCGGTGTGCCAGCGGTTGGCGACGCCGGCCATCGAGGCGTAGGCGGCCATGATGCCGCGCTCGCGCGCCTGCAGGTAGGGTTGTCCTTCGCCGCGGTCGCCGGCCGTCAGGTAGACCACGCGCATGCAGCGCCCCTGGCGGATGGCGTCCGCCTGGTCCGGATTCATGAAGAGCAGGTCGTCGTCCGTATGGGCGACGAAGGTCAGCACGGTGCCCTGCCGGCAGGCGGCGCGCGGGTCCGGGGCGGCGCCGGCGGGGCCGGCCAGCGCAGTGACGGCTGCCGGGGGCGCCGCAGCCGGCTGGGCGGGGCCCGGGGATCCGGAAGCCTGCGCCAAGGCGGCGAGCCAGAGGGCCGCGCAGCACGCGACGACGGCCGCCGCGGCCGGGCGTGGCACAATTCGTCGCATCTGGAAGGACAATGTCGGCTTCATGGCGCCGCTATTTTACGCCGGCGCCTCCGGATTCACGCGGCCCCGGTTTGCAGGCTGCCCGAGGGCAGGGCGCGCGGCCGCGCCGGCTGGGGGACGGGGCGGTCCGCGGACAGCCGGAACACGGCGACGATCCGGGCCAGCGTGTCCGCCTGTTCCTTCAGGCTGTGGGCGGCCGCCACGGATTCCTCGACCAGGCTGGCGTTCTGCTGAGTGACGTCGTCCATCCGGGTGACGGCGAGGTTGATCTCCTCGATGCCGGTGGCCTGCTCGCGGCTGGCCTCGCTGATCTCGCCCATGATGTCCGTGACCCGCTGGATGCCGGTGACGATGTCGCGCATGGTGGCGCCCGCGTGGGCTGCCTGCTCGTTGCCCCGCGCGGCGGCCTGTACCGAGGTCTCGATCAGGTGCTTGATCTCGCCGGCCGCGGCCGCGCTGCGCTGCGCCAGCGCGCGGACCTCGGCGGCGACCACGGCGAAACCCTTGCCCTGCTCGCCGGCGCGGGCGGCCTCGACGGCGGCGTTCAGCGCCAGGATGTTGGTCTGGAAGGCGATCGAGTCGATCACGCCGATGATCTCGGCCACCTGCGCGGAGCGCCGGTTGATGTCATGCATGGTGTCCACCAGCTGGCTCACCAGCGTGCCTCCGGTGGCGGCCGTGTCCGCGGCCGCCGTGGCGAGCGCGTTGGCCTGCTGGGCATTGTCGGCGTTCTGGCGCACGGTGGCGGTGATCTGCTCGGTCGTGGCGGCGGTTCTCGTCAGCGAGCTGGCCTGTTGCTCGGTGCGGGCCGAGAGATCCAGGTTGCCCGCGGAAATCTGGGCCGAGGCCGTGGCGATGGCGTTGGCGCCGCTGCGCACATTGCCCACGATGGCCGACAGGTGGCTGCGCATGTCGTGCATGTCGAACAGCAGGCTGCTGCGGTCCCCGGGCGACAGGGCGATCGGCACGGCCAGGTCGCCGGCGGCGATGCGCTGCAGGATGGAGGCCGCGTAGGCGGGCTCGCCGCCCAGCTGGCGCAGCAGCGCGCGGGTGATCCGCCAGTTGACCCAGGCGGCCATCAGGCACAGCAGCAGGATGCCGCCGCCCAGCAGGTGGCGCGCGCGGATCAGGCGGTCGGTGCGCGCCGCCAGCAACTGGTCCAGCTGCGCCAGCGCGGCCGCGTTGAGTTCGAACTGGGCATCGACGGCGGCGGTGAAAGCCCGGAAATAATCCGCCGCCGGGAAGGTCAGCGACGGGGCCTGGATGATCTGCGCGCGGGCCAGCCCGATGGCTTGCCGCGCACTGTCCAGCGCCGCCCGTCCCGCCTCGTCCAGGGCGTCCTTCAGGCGGGGATCCAGGCGGGCCGCGTTGTCCAGCGCGGTGTCGAGGCTGTCGTAGTGTTCCTGGGCGCGTTCCAGCAGCACGCGGATCCCGATCCGTTCCTCGGGGCTGGCGGCGCGCCGGGCCAGCAGCCCGGCCCCCAGGGCGCGGGTCTGGCCGAAGAGTTCCGTCAGGACGGGCGCCTGGTCCAGCGCCGCGTCGATCAGGTAGTAGCCCTGGGCCTGCGGATCGAAGCGCAGGCCGTAGTGCTGCAGCAACAGGGATTCGAGGCGCAGCAGCTGGGCGTTCAGCGCCGTGTGGGCGGCAAAGCTGTCGGCGGCGGACAGGCGGCCCTGGCGCAGCGCGTCCTTCAGGCGGTCCCAGTCCCCGCGCGCCGACTGCCAGACCGCCGCCAGGTTCGCGTCCGTCGCGCCGGCCTGCAGGAGCTGGTCGAGACTGGCGAATGCCCGGTCGGCCTCGTCCTGCCTGGCCTGGCGGCCGCCTTGCGCTGTGGCGTCGCCGTTCAAGACCAGGACCGACAGGCCGCGGTGCTGCTGGGTCGACTGCAGGGTCCGCAGGACCTGGCGCAAGGCCGGCAGTCCCTCGGATTCCAGCGCGGTGGCGCGGATGATCCTGCCGGATTCGTTCAGGTACAGCATCAGGGGCAGGGACACCAGGACCACGCCGATCGCGGCCAGGATGGCGAATTTCTGCCACAGGCGCAGGCGGTTCAGGCAGGCGTCGATGCGGCTGACGGGAGCGGTGGAGCGGGGGGCGGGAGACGTCGTCATCCTGATTCCGAATGTGATGTGATGGCTGGGGCGTGCGGCCCGGCCGGCGGATGCCGGACGGGCCGCAGCGCACATCGTACGGGGATCAGGAAGAACCGGAGTTGCTTTGGATCAAGACTGAACTGCGTGCGGCAGCAAGGGCACGGCCGGCTGGAGACGGGCCGTTTCGCGGGCGGCGAGCTTGAAGGTGGCCACCAGGCCGGCCAGCGCGTCAGCCTGCTCCTGCAGGCTGGTGGCCGCGGCGGCGGATTCCTCGACCAGGCTGGCGTTCTGGCGGGTGACGTCGTTCATCTGCGTGATGGCGGAATTGATTTCCTCGATGCCGCTGGTCTGTTCGCGGTTGGCGGCGCTGATCTCGTTCATGATGTCCGTCACGCGGCGGATGGCGTCCACGATGTCCTGCATCGAGGCCCCGGCATTGCTGGCCTGCTCGTTGCCCTTGGTGATGGCGGCCACGGAGGTGTCGATGAGCGTCTTGATCTCGCGGGCGGCGCCGGCGGATCGCTGAGCGAGGGCGCGGACCTCGGCGGCGACCACGGCAAAGCCGCGGCCCTGCTCGCCGGCGCGAGCCGCCTCGACGGCGGCGTTCAGCGCCAGGATGTTGGTCTGGAAGGCAATCGAGTCGATCACGCCGATGATGTCCACGATCTGTTGCGACTGCGTGTTGATCTCGCCCATGGTGCCGACCAGCTCGGTGACCAGCGAGCCGCCGTTGGTGGCCGTCTGCGTGGCCGAGGCCGCCAGATTGTTGGCCTGCTGGGCATTGTCGGCGTTCTGGCGCACGGTGGCGGTGATCTGCTCCATGGTGGCGGCGGTTTCCGTCAGCGAGCTGGCTTGTTCTTCGGTGCGCGCGGACAGGTCGAGATTGCCGGTGGTGATCTGGGCCGCGGCGGTGGCGATGGAGACCGCGCCGCCGCGCAATTCGCTGACCGTGTCGTGCAGGCCCTGCGACATGCGCTGCAGGGCGCGTTCGAGCTCGGTGATCTCGTCGCGGCCTTGCGGCAGGATCTGCCGGCTGAGATCGCGGCTGGCGACCGATTGCGCCAGCGTGACGGTGGATCGCAGCGGCCCGGTGATCGAGCGGGTCACGCGCCAGGCGAACAGCAGCCCCAGCATCACCGCCAGCAGGGTGGCGACGGCGGCCGTCGTCATGCCGGTCTGGTTGCTGCTGTCGAGTTCCTGCGCATTGCGGTCGATCAGGCTCTTCTGGTAGGCGAGCAGGGCGCTGACGCTGCCCACGTAGGCGTCCAGGTAGCCGGCCATGTCATGATCGTAGAACTGGCGGGCCGCCGCCTTGTTGCCCGATTCCTGGTTCTTGATGGCCGCCGCGCGCGCCTCTCTGTATTCGGCGCGTTTCTTTTGCACGACGTCGAAGAGCTCGCGGGCTTCCGGATCGTTGATGCTGGCATCGACCTGCTTTTGCAGCTGGGAGATGCGCGCGCTGGTGGCGGTCATGTCTTTCTTGATCGCCGCAGCCAGTTCCGGATTGTCGGTCCGGGACACCGTGGTGGTGCGCAGGGCGTTCATGGCCGTGTTCTTTTCCCACTCGGCGATCAGCCGCTCGGTCTTCAGCCGCGTGTCGGTGATGCCGTGCATCAGGTCGCTGCTGTCCTGCATCCGCCAGATGCTGACGGCCGCGATGATGAGCAGCAGGAGGATGATCAGACTGAAGCCAAGGGTCAGCCGGGTGGCGATTTTGAGCGTGCGCATGGGGATCCCTCGTGCGGGTGGGGGCGGGTCATCCCATTTTATTGGAGGGCAAGGGTGGCATAATCCGCCTGGCAAGCCGCCTTTCACCGACCATATCGTCCTTTTCCATGTCCTGCCTGATCGAAATCACAGAAACCGACGGCCTGCGCATCGCGCTGGCCTACGCGACCGCGGACAACCTGACGGGGCGGCCCGTGTATGGGCCGGACGCGCGTTGCGCGCTGCGCCCCGAGGCGGCCGGCTGCCTGCGCCGGGCCGCCCGGGCCGCCCGGCGTGCCGGCCTGGGGCTGCTCGTGTACGACGCGTACCGCCCGGCGGCCGCGCAGGCGGTCTTCTGGCGCGCCTTGCCCGACCCCCGCTACGTGGCCGATGCCGCGCAAGGCTCGAACCATACGCGCGGCGTCGCGGTGGACGTCGGCCTGATGGACGCGGCCGGCGGGATGCTGGACATGGGCACCGCGTTCGACGCAATGTGCGACCAGTCGCATCACGACCGGGACGATCTGCCGGCCGCGGTCCAGCGCAACCGCCATCTGCTGCTGGGCATCATGCTGCAGGCCGGATTCCGCTCCATCCCGACGGAATGGTGGCATTACGAGTTGCCCGATGCGCGCGAATATGCTTTATTGCCGGAGAGCGAGATGGTTCGTGTGATCGCGGACTGAAACCCATGTTCCACTGGACGGAGGTTGTATGCAATCTATGATGCAGACCGGGCTGCGCCGCGCCCTGATGGCGGCCGCGCTGGGAATCGGCGCCTGTACCTGGACGGCCGGGGCCTGGGCGGCGACGCCCGCCGACACCCTGGTCATCGGCAAGCCCGCCGATCCCCAGACCCTGGATCCCGCCGTGACCATCGACAACAACGACTGGACGGTCACCTACCCGGCCTACCAGCGCCTGATGCGCTACAAGCAGGCCGACGGCAAGGGCTCGACCGAGGTCGAGGGCGACCTGGCCGACCGCTGGGATGCTTCATCCGACAACCTGGTCTGGACTTTCCATCTGCGCGACGGGCAGCAGTTCGCCGACGGCACGCCGGTCGACGCGCAGGCGGTCAAATTGTCCTTCGAGCGGCTGCTGGCCAAGAAACAAGGCCCCTCCGAGGCCTTTCCCGCCGACATGACGATCGACGCCGTGGACGCGCATACGGTGCGCTTCACCCTCAAAAAGCCGTTCGCGCCCTTCCTCTACACCCTGGCCAACAATGGCGCCTCCATCGTCAATCCCAAGGCCATGCAGCGCGACGATGCCGATGCCTGGCTGTCGGGCCATACGGCGGGCTCCGGCCCCTACCAGCTGGTGTCCTGGCAAAAGGGCCAGTCCCTGGTGCTGGAGCGCAATCCGCATTACGCGGGCTCGAAAAAACCCACGCTGGAAAAATTCGTGGTGAAGATCGTGCCGGAATCCTCCGCGCGGCGCCTGCAGCTGCAAAAGGGCGACCTGGACGTGGCCGAAGAGCTTCCGGTCGACCAGCTCCAGGCGCTCAAGAGCGATTCCGCCGTGCGGGTGGCCGAATTTCCCTCGCTGCGCGTCACCTATCTGTACCTGAACAACGCCAAGGGGCCCCTGCAAAACGCCGACCTGCGCCGCGCGGTGGTGGACGCGCTGGATTACCAGGGCATCGTCGACGGCATCATGATGGGCCAGGCCAAGCAGATGCGCGGCCCGATCCCCGAAGGCATGTGGGGCCACGACGCCGACCTGCCGCAGCCCAGGCAGGACGTGGCGGCCGCCAAGGCGCTGGTCAAGCAGGCGGGCGGCGTCAAGACGCCCCTGTTGCTGCGCTATTCGACCCAGGATCCCGCCTGGGAGCCCATCGCCCTGACGGCCCAGGCCAACCTGGCCGCCATCGGGGTGCCGGTCAAGCTCGAAAAGCTGGCCAACGCCACGCTGCGCGAGAACCTGGGCAAGGGCAATTTCGACATCTCCATCGGCAACTGGAGCCCGGATTTCGCCGATCCGTACATGTTCACCAGCTACTGGTTCGATTCGGACAAGAAGGGCCTGGCGGGCAACCGCTCCTTCTATTCCAATCCGCAGGTCGATGAATGGCTGCGCCAGGCGGCTACGCTCAGCGACCAGGCCCAGCGCGTCGCCCTCTACAAGAAGGTCCAGGCGCAGGTCGTGAAGGACGCCGCCTACGCCTACCTCTACCAGAAGAACTACCAGGTCGGGCTCGGGGCCGCCGTCCAGGGCTTCGTCTTCAATCCCATGCTGGAGCGCGTCTTCAACGTCGCCGACATGACGAAGTAGCGGCGTATGGGCATGTCGTGGCTGTCCGTGGTCCGCCGTCGCCTGGCGAGCCTGGTGCTGGTGGTGGTGGGGGTCTCCCTCATCACGTTCGCCATCTCGCACCTGGTGCCGGGCGACCCGGCCCGCCTGGTGGCCGGTGACCGCGCCACGCCGGAGATCGTCGCCCACATCCGGTCGCAGCTGGGCCTGGACCTGCCCTTGCCGCAACAGTATCTGCGCTACATGGGCCAACTGCTCCAGGGCGACCTGGGCACCTCGATCCGCACCCACCGGCCCGTACTCGAAGACATCGCCGCCTTCTTTCCCGCGACACTCGAACTGGCGCTGGTGGCGCTGGTCCTGGCCACCGTGGCCGGCATCCCCCTGGGGGTGCTCTCGGCGGTGTACCGCAACCGCTGGATCGATCACGGCGCCCGCACGCTGGCGGTGGCGGGCATCTCGACGCCGGCCTTCTGGCTGGGCCTGGGGCTGATCGTGATCTTCTATGGCAAGCTCGGCTGGTTTCCGGGCGGCGGCCGTCTCGACCAGGGCATGGCGCCGCCGCCGCACCTGACCGGCCTGTACCTGATCGACGCCGCCGTGGCCGGCGACTGGACGGCCTGGCGCAGCGCGCTGCGCCACATGGTGCTGCCCGCCCTCACGCTGGGCTTCGTGCACCTGGGCGTGGTGGCCCGGCAGGTGCGGTCCTCCATGCTCGAACAGCTGGGCGAGGATTACATCCGCACCGCGCGCGCCTATGGCCTGTCGCCCTGGACCGTGGTGGTGCGCCATGCCCTGCCCAATGCGCTCATCCCCTCGGTGACGGTCCTGGGTCTGGCCCTGGGCGACCTGTTGTACGGGGCGGTGCTGACCGAGACCGTGTTCGGCTGGCCCGGCATGGGGGCCTATGTGGTGGACTCGATCCAGGCGCTGGATTTCCCGGCGGTGATGGGTTTCGCGGTGGTGGTCTCGTTTGCCTATGTGGTGCTGAATCTGCTGGTGGACCTGCTGTACCGGCGCCTGGATCCCCGCATCACGGAGGTCGGATGAGGTTTTTTCTCTACCAGTTGCGCCGCAGTCCGCTGATGCTGCTGGGGCTGGCCATCCTGGCGGTGGTGGGGCTGGCCGTCGCCTGTGCGGGCTGGGTGGCCCCCCATGACCCGGAAAAGCTGGACCTGGTGCATCGCCTGGCGGCGCCCTCGATGCAGCACTGGTTCGGGACGGACGAGGTCGGGCGCGACATCTTCAGCCGCGTGCTGTATGGCGGGCGGCAGTCCATCGGCGTGGGCCTCTTCGTGGCGGCCTGCGCCAGCCTGGCCGGTGCCGTGATCGGCTGCTTTTCGGGGATACTGGGCGGCCGCGTCGACGGCCTGATCATGCGGTGCATGGACGTCGTGCTGTCGGTGCCCTCGCTGGTGCTCATCATGGCGCTGGCCGCCGCATTGGGGCCGAGCCTGTTCAACGCCATGCTGGCGATCACATTGGTACGCATCCCCTTCTACGTGCGCCTGGCCCGCGGACAGACCCTGAGCATCCGCGAGATGGCCTACGTCAAGGCCGCCTGGACCTTCGGCGCCAGCCGGCGGCACGTGGTGCGCTGGCACGTGGTGCGCAACGCCGCCTCGCCCATCGTCGTGCAGGCGACGCTGGACATCGGCGGGGCGATCCTGATGGCGGCGGCCCTGGGTTTCATCGGCCTGGGCGCCCAGCAGCCCACCGCCGAATGGGGCGCCATGGTGGCCACGGGCCGCAATTTCCTGCTGGACCAGTGGTGGTATACCGTCACGCCGGGTTGCGCCATCCTGGTGACGGCGCTGGCCTGCAATCTGGTGGGCGACGGGGTGCGCGACATGCTCGATCCGAAGTCGAGGGCCAAATGACGGACGCCGCCGCGCCGGTTCTCGACATCCGGGACCTGAGCCTGGAGTTCCCCGTCTTCGGCGGCGCCGTGCGGGCGCTCAACGGCGTGAGCCTCCGTGTCATGCCCGGCGAGACCGTGGGCGTGGTGGGCGAGTCCGGCTCGGGCAAATCCGTCACCGCGATGGCGGCGCTGCGGCTGCTGCCGGCCGGGGGTTATCGCGTGACGGGCGGCAGCCTGCGCCTGATGGGCGAGGACGTGCTGGCCGCGCCGGAGGCCCGCATGCGCCGCTGGCGCGGGCGGCGGGCCGCGATGATCTTCCAGGAGACCATGACGGCCCTGAACCCCACGCGCCGCGTCGGCGACCAGCTGAGCGGCGTGCTGCGCACCCATCACGCGCTGGACCGGCGCCAGGCGCGCGACCGCGCCGAGGCGCTCTTGCGCGACATGATGATTCCCGATCCGGCGCAGGTGCTGCGCGCCTATCCCTTCGAACTGTCGGGCGGCATGCGGCAGCGCGTCATGGTGGCGATGGCGTTTTCCTGCGATCCGACCCTGTTGATTGCCGACGAGCCGACCACCGCGCTGGACGTGACCGTGCAGCGCCAGGTGCTGCAGCTGCTGCGCGGCAAGGCGCGCGAGCGCGGCGCCGCCATCCTGTTCATCACCCACGACATGGCCGTGGTGTCCCAATGCTGCGACCGGGTGTACGTGATGTATGCCGGCACGGTGGTCGAGCAGGGGCCGACCGCCCGCGTGCTGGGCGCTCCGCGCCATCCCTATACCCGGGGCCTGCTGGATGGCCTGCCCGAGCGGGCGCCGCCCGGCGTGCCGCTGGCGGCGATCCCCGGCCAGGTGCCCGACATGCGCAGCCCGCCCGCGGGCTGCGTGTTTGCCGACCGCTGCGCGCGCGCCGACGCGCAGTGCCGCCAGGCGCCGCCCCTGCGGCCCGCTCCGGACGATCCCGGGCGCCGGCTGGCCTGCTGGCATCCGCTGGATGCCCCCGCCGGCGGGGAGGGCTCGCGATGACGGTGCTCGAGGCCCTGGACCTTCACGTGCGCTTTCCGGTGGCGCGCGACTGGCGCGGCCGCGCGGTGCGCCATGCGCATGCCCTCAATGGCGTCGACCTGCGGATCCAGCCCGGCGAGGTCTTCGGCGTGGTGGGGGAATCGGGATGCGGCAAGAGTACGCTGGCGTCCGTGCTGATGGGCCTGTTGCCGCCGACCGAAGGCACGCTGAGGCGCCTGCCGCGCGCCGACGGCCGGGAGACCGACGTCCAGATCGTGTTCCAGGATCCCCAGTCCTCGCTGGATCCGCGCCTGCCCGCCTGGAAGGTCATCGTCGAGCCGCTGGTCGCGCGGCGCGGGCCCCGGCCGGGCACCGCCGCGCTGCGGGCACGCGCGGCCGAACTCGCGGTGCAGGTGGGCCTGCGTCCCGAGCACCTGGACCGCTACGTGCATGAATTCTCCGGCGGCCAGCGCCAGCGCATCGCCATTGCGCGCGCGCTGGCGCCGGATCCCGACGTCATCGTGCTCGACGAGCCCACGTCCGCGCTGGACGTCTCCGTGCAGGCGCAGATCCTGAACCTGCTGCAGGACCTGCGCCGCGCACGGGGGCTTGCCTACGTGCTGATCTCGCACAACGTGTCGGTGGTGCGCCATCTGTGCGACCGCGTTGCGGTGATGTACCTGGGGCAGATCGTGGAGCAGGGCCCGGCGGCCGAGGTGCTGGAGTCTCCCCGCCACCCCTATACCCGGGAGCTGCTGGATGCGGTGCCCCGCCTGGATCGCTCCTGGGGCGAAGAGGCTCCGGCCCCGCCGGTGGAACTGCCCGGCAACCGCAGCCTGCCCCGGGGTTGTTTCTATCGCGACCGCTGCCCCTGGGCGACGGCGGGCTGCGAACAGCCCCAGGCCCTGCTGCCGGGCGGGCCGGCCGCCCCGGACCATCTGTTCCGCTGCCACGTGGCGCGGGCCCGCTTTGAGGGCGTCGGAACCGGTCAGTGATCGAAATGCAGCTTCAGGCAGGCGCCGTCCCCGCGCCGGTCGGCGTGCAGGCGGTCGGCCAGCCGCCTGAGCATCGCCTGCGAAACCCCGTCCAGCGTCTGGTTGAGCGCCTGCTGGAACGCATCCTCGTCCATGTCGAGCAGGTCCGTGGCGGCGCCCGCCGGCGCCGCGATCAGGCTCAGGGGAGCGCCATCGTGGATCAGCTCGATGTCCAGGTTGAATTCATCGAAGCTGCCTTGCACGCCCTCGATCCGGCGCCCGCCGGCCTGGATGGCCTCGGCGGCCTCCAGGGCGGCCTGGGCCGCGCGGCGCACGACGTCGCGCCGGGCACTCCAGCCGGCGCCCTGCGCCTCGACGAAGTCCACGATCGCCTGGGGCAAGTCCTGCGCGCGCTGTCCGGCATCGAAGGACTGCCGGGCCCGCCGGGACGTGCCCAGCCGGAACAGCAGGTTCAGGCCGATGGCGCTGAGCCCGGCGACGATGATGCCGTTGCCGGCCATCATGCGCATGGATTCGGGCGCCAGTTCCGCCAGTTGCGGCACGAAGATCACGCCGATCCCCAGGACGAAGGACAGGCCGATCATGAACAGGCCGCGGGCGTCCAGGGCGCGCGAGGCGATCAGCTCGATGCCCGAGACGATCAGGTACGCGGCGGCATAGATCTCGATGGCGCCGATGACGGCCACCGGCATCAGCGTCAGCGCCAGCGAGACCTGCGGCAGGAAGGCGGCCGCCGCCAGCGCCGCCGCGACCGCCAGGCCGATCCAGCGCGAGGAGGAGCGGCTGATGTGCGCCAGCGCGATATTGGCCGATGAAATCGCGCCGGGCAGGGCGCCCAGCCAGGCGGACAGGAAGTTCCCCAGTCCGCACGCGCGCATGCCGCCCGCGACCATCTTCATGTCCGGCCGGTGCCAGTCGTCGTCGTTCATCTTGTGCATCAGCACCACGCAGCCGAACACGTCGAGCTGGGTCATGAGCGCCAGGACCGCGACGGCCAGCAGGATCCCGGGATCGACGCCGAAGTCGGGCAGCGGCGGATGCGGCAGGCCGAAGACCGGCGCGCTCGCCAGCGCGTCGAGGCCGTGCAGCTTGCCCAGCCAGGCCGACAGCAGGATGCCGGTGACCAGGCCGGCCAGCAGCGCGAAGAGCCTGGCGCGCTGGCCGCCCCAGATGGACAGGCCCATGATGACGGCCAGGGTGGCGGCCCCGATCAGCAGGTTGGCGCGGTCCAGCCGGCCGCCGTCGGACAGGCCGCTGACATGGTGCAGCGCCGGCGCGATCAGGGACAGGCCCGCGACGCAGACCACGATGCCGGCGACGGTGGGCGGCAGCAGGCTGCGCAAGTGCGGCACCAGCGATCCCGCCCCCATCGCCACGATGCCGTTGACCACGCCGACCAACACCAGCCCGCCCAGGCCGTACTGGCCCGCCAGCATGCCCGAGAGCACCACCAGCAGGGGGTCGGGCATGTGGATCAGCAGCATGCCCGATCCCAGGCGTCCGCCCCATGACTGGAGGAAGGTGGAGATTGCCATGCCCAGGATCGTCGCGGTGATCATGGCCTGGGTCTGCTCCGCGTCCAGGCCGCCGATGCGGGCGGCGGCCAGCACGTAGGCGATCAGTGCCAGGGCAGTTGCCAGATGCTGCAGGGCCAGGCCCGCCAGCGTGGCCGCCGGCGGCCTTTCGCCGGATGCATAGAGCAGTTCGCGCGGACGCTTGAATACCGGCAGGGCGGGCAGTCTGATTCGGGAGACGTTGGGCATCGTGTCGATCGGGTGGGCGTCCGGGAACGGGTCCGGCGATTGTATCCGCAGTGCCGCCTAGAGTCCCCCCGCGCAGGCGAGGGTCGTCCCCGTGACGTAGGAGGCCGCCGGCGAGGCCAGCCAGACGATGGCCTCCGCGATCTCGGCCGGCTCGGCCAGCCGCCTCATCGGGATCCGGGGTGCGACGCGCGCGGGCCGGTCGGGCTCGCCGGCGGCGGCGTGGATGTCGGTCAAGGTGCTGCCCGGGGCCAGGCCGCAGACCCGGATGCCTTCGGCGGCGACCTCTCTGGCCAGCCCCAGGGTGAAGGTCTCCAGCGCCGCCTTGCTGGCGGCGTAATGGACGTATTCGCCGGGGCTGCCCGTGCGGGCGGCGATCGACGAGACGTTGACGATCACGCCGCGCACCCCGTGGCGCCGGAAGGCGGCCAGGGCCTCGCGCGCGCATTGCATGGCGCCCAGCACGTTCACCCGGAACACCTGCTCGATCATGTCGTCGCGGGTGTCCATGAACGGCCCGATCGGGCCGGTGATGCCTGCATTGTTGACCAGGCCGTGGAGCGGCCCGGCCCGGCCCTCGATCTCCCGGAACATCTCCCGCACCTCGTCGCTGCGGCTCACGTCGGCCCGGATGAGGGTGGCCTGGCGTCCCATGGCGCGGATCGATTCCGCCACGGCGCCGGCCGCGGCTTCGTTGCGGGTATAGTTCAGCACGATGTCGTGGCCCGCGCGCGCGGCGGCCAGCGCCGTCGCCGCGCCGATGCCCCGGCCGGCGCCGGTGATGAGCAGGGTACCCGGGCGGGCATCCTGCGGACGGGGGTCGTTCATGGTCGGAGTCCTCCTGTGATCTGGCCGCTTGCGCCGCAAGGGCCGGAACCTGAATCATAGGCTGCGCCGCGCCCCGGTGGAACCGCGCATCCCGTCTGAAACCCGGCGCTTTCCCGCCGACGACAAGAGAATCGCATGAACGGCTTCATCTCCGGATTTTTCCTCGGGCTCGGCCTCATCGCCGCCATCGGCGCGCAGAACGCCTTCGTTCTGAAGCAAGGCCTGCAACGGCGCCACGTGCTGGCCGTCTGCCTGACGTGTGCCCTGTCGGACATGGTCCTGATCAGCGCCGGCGTGGCGGGATTCGGCGCGCTGGTTGCGGCGGTGCCATCCATCCGGCTCGTCATGACCTGGGCGGGCGCGCTCTTTCTCGCGGCCTATGCCCTGCGCAGTTTCCGGGCCGCCGTCGTCAACCGTTCGGCGCTGGATCCGGCGCAGGCCGGGACCAGCAGCCTGTCCGCCACGATCGCCACCTGCCTGGCCTTCACCTGGCTGAACCCGCACGTCTACCTGGACACCGTGGTGCTGCTGGGTTCGGTCTCCGCGAACTACGGCCCCGACCGCTTCCGGTTCGGCCTGGGCGCGGCCACGGCGTCCTTCGTGTTCTTCTTCACGCTGGGATACGGCGCGCGCCTGCTCAGGCCGCTGTTCGCCCGTCCCGGCGCCTGGCGCGTGCTGGATTTCCTGGTGGGGGTCGTGATGACGCTGCTGGCGGCAAAGCTGGTGGCGTCGGTGTAATCATGCCGGCTTCGGCGGCCGCTGGTTGTGTCGCGTCAGTTTGACTTGATACATCGCCTGATCGGCGCGTTCCAGGGCCTCGAGGGCGTTCAAGGTCTGTGGCAGGACGGCGATTCCGCCCACGCTTGCCCCCTGGTAATGGATGGTCGTGTCCAGGCACTGAAATTCGCCCACGGTTGCCGCCGACATGTGGTCGATGAAATGCTTCACCGCGGCAGCGTGATCTTCCGCCGCCGCGGGGCCCGGCCCGACGATCACGAATTCGTCGCCGCCATATCGGGCCACCACGTCCTGGGACCGGACCGCCTGGCGCAGACGCGCCGCCATCTCCGCCAGGAATCGATCGCCGACGGCATGCCCGTGGCGGTCGTTGATCGCCTTGAACCCGTCCAGGTCCAGAAAACAGACCAGGACCGTGGTGTGCTGGCGGTCGGCCTGGTCCAGCAGGCGTTGCAGCAGCTCGAGCAGCAAGCGGCGGTTGGGCAGCTGCGTGAGCGCATCGGTGGCGGCCAGGTTCGAGAGCTGGGCGTTGGCGCTGAGCAGCTTTTCGACGAGCGCTTCGCGTTCGACCTGCCCGCTGATCAAATGGGCGAACAGCGACAGCAGGCGCTGCGCTTTTTCGCTGATCTCGTGGTGGCTCGCACTGGCCGCGCACAAGGTCCCGAACAGCACGCCTTCGCCTGCGTAGACCGGGACGCTGAGGAATGTCTGGATGCCCAATCTGGCGGCCGCCTCGGTGTTTTCCCGAGGGGAGTCCGCCGCGTCGATATGCGATCCGGCTCTGTCCAGTGCGCGTCTGCACAGGGAATCGTTCCAGTCGATCGTCAGGTTCTCGGGCATCTGCAGCGTCCTGGTGTTGCGCGCGAACAGGATTTTCTGGCGGCCCGATTCGAGGTCGATCGTCGTAAGATACGTGGACTCCAGGCCGGTCATTTCCCCCAGCATCTCCAGGAAAGGACGAACGAGGGCCTCGAGGCTGCGCGCTTGGGCCACCGTTTCGGAAATGCGGTCCAGCAGTTTTGCTTCGAGCGGCTCGGCGGAGTCCTGGCGGGTGTGAGAGACGGGGGGCACGGCAAAATCCTCGTGGCAGACACAGGGCTTGATGGATTTTGATGGTACACCCTCCGCGGCGAGCGGTGGTCAGGGCGGGGCGGAGCATCGACCCCGGAACATTTCCAATTTGGGAGCAATGTCGGAATGCAGGATCGCTTTGATGTGGTGACGTTCGGCGAGGCCATGGTGTTGCTGATCGCCGAGCAGCCAGGCCCGCTCGATCAGGTCGGGCAGTTCCATAAGCGCACCGCGGGCGCGGAAACCAATGTGGCGATCGGCCTGGCCCGGTTGGGACTCGGTGTCTCATGGGCGAGCCGCCTCGGATGCGATTCCCTGGGGCGCTACCTGTTGCGCAGCATCGGGGCCGAAGGCGTGGATTGCTCCCAGGTGCGGATGGTCGCGGACGCGTCGACCGGGTTGATGTTGAAAGGCAAGGTGCTCGACGGCAGTGACCCCCCCATCGAATACCATCGCAGAGGGTCCGCCGCGAGCCGCATGACGCCCGGGGACATCGACGAGGACTGGTTGCTGAGCGCCAGGCATTTGCATGCGACGGGGGTGTTCGCGGGCGTCTCCGCGGGCTGTTTCGAGCTGGTCCGCGAAGCCATGACCCGGATGCGGGCCGCGGGCCGCACCGTGTCCTTCGACCCCAATCTGCGGCCCGCCCTGTGGTCTTCCGCCGACGCGATGCGCCGGGGCATCAATGAGCTGGCTTCGATGGCGGACTGGGTCCTGCCGGGGCTCGAGGAAGGGCGCTTGCTGACGGGACTGCGGAGCCCCGAAGAAATCGCCGGTTTTTACCTGGACCGCGGAGCCCGCCTGGTGGTGCTCAAGCTGGGCGCGGAGGGTGCGTACTTCGACAATGGCAAGGAGCACGGACGCGTGCCGGCCTGCCGGGTCGAATCCGTGGTGGATACGGTGGGCGCCGGCGACGGATTTGCGGTGGGCGTCATCAGCGGGCTGCTGGAGGGGCTGGATCTGCGGCAATCGGTCGCCCGGGGCGCCTGGATCGGCGCGCAGGCGGTGCAGGTGGTGGGCGATACGGAAGGCCTGCCCTCGCGGGCGGCCTTGGTCGCAGCGCAGGGCGCGTGATTTTCAGGATCGTGGCGCTGCCTTGCGGGACTTCCTCGACGCCGTCGGCTTTGCCGCCTGTCAGGGCTTGCAGGCCGCGGCGATCTGGCAGGCCTGGCTGGCCAGCCCGGTGATGACGTGCCATTGCGCGTCCTGCATCGCCTGCTTCGGCGTCAGCCACGAGCCTCCGACACACTCGACATTGGGCAAGGACAGGTACGCGCCCATGTTGTCCGCGTGGATTCCGCCCGTGGGGCAAAAGATCAGATCGGGCAGCGGCCCGTACCAGGCCTTGAGCAACTCCGTTCCCCCCACGGCTTGCGCGGGAAACAGCTTTTGCACGGCGAATCCCTGATCCGCGGCCTGCATGGCCTCGCTGGCCGTGGCGACGCCGGGCAGGAAGGGGATGCCGCCGGACTGCGCGGCCTTTGACAATTCGGGCGTCAGCCCCGGGCTGATCGCAAACTGGGCCCCGGCCTCCAGCGCGGCATCCAGTTGCCGCGCCGTGCGGACGGTCCCCGCGCCGACCAAGGCCCCGGGGACCTGGTCCCGGATGGCCCGGATGGCCGCGAGGGCGACATCGGACCGCAGGGTGACTTCCAGCGTCCGGATGTTGCCCGCCAACAGCGCGCGCGCCAGATGGACTGCGCTATCCACGTCCTGGATCACGATGACCGGCATGACGGGACTGCATCTGAGGAGTTCCAGGGTATTCATGGGGCGGCACGCCTAGGTGAACGGAGGTGGGGCCACCAGTGTATCGTACGATGGAGTCCAATATATTGGAATTAAAAACAATATGTTGTTCGAGTTCATCGTGCGTTGTTAGACTGCCCTGGTTTTCAGCCATCGGGTCTGGGCAGCACAAATATGAACGAGACGAATCATCTGCCTCTGGATATGGACAGGGCCTTGCTCGTGGGACGGGTGTGGCGCTCCGGTTCACGCGGCGGTCCGAGCGTCGTGGTGGTCAGGGACGGGCAGGTGCTCGATATTTCCCGATACGCGCACACCATGGCCGACCTGCTGGACCGCGACGATTGCGTCGAGTTCGTCCGTCAGCTGCCGGCGGATGTCATCTGCCCGGTGGATGAGTTGATGCACCGCAGCCTGAACCGGGCGGCGGGCAGCGAGGCCGCGGTGCTGTGCGCGCCGTGTGACCTCCAGGTCGTGAAGGCCTCGGGTGTCACGTTCCTGGTCAGCCTGCTGGAGCGGATCATCGAGGAAAAGGCCGGCGGCAACTCGGCAGAGGCCCGTGCCATCCGGGATTCCCTGCAAGCCTCGATCGGGACGGAGCTCTCGGCGGTCCGTCCCGGATCCGAGACCGCCCGGCAATTGAAGGAAGCCTTGGTCCAGCGTGGCGAGTGGTCGCAGTACCTGGAAGTCGCCATCGGCCCGGATGCCGAGATCTTCTCCAAGGCGCCGCCGATGGCATCGGTCGGGCAGGGCGCGCTCATCGGCCTGCATCCGGACTCCAGGTGGAGCAACCCCGAGCCCGAAATCGTCCTGGCGGTGGACAGCCAGGGGCGCGCAAAGGGCGCCACCCTGGGAAACGACGTCAATCTGCGTGACATCGAGGGCCGCAGCGCGCTGTTGCTGGGGCGGGCCAAGGACAACAACGGTTCGTGCGCGATCGGCCCATTCATCCGCCTGTTTGACGGGCACTTCACCTTGGACTCGGTCCGCCGGGCCGAAGTCGCGCTGCTGATCGAAGGGGCCGACGGCTTCAGGCTCGAAGGCGTGAGCCACATGGAGCAGATCAGCCGCGATCCGCTGGACCTGGTGGCCCAGGCCTATGGCGATCATCATCAGTATCCCGATGGTTTCATGCTGTTCCTGGGCACCATGTTCTCCCCCGTCAAGGACCGCGGGTCGCCCGGGGCCGGATTCACGCATCATCTGGGCGACGTGGTGACCATTTCCTCGCCGCTGCTGGGGGCCCTGGTCAACGAGGTCCAGCTGTCGACCGAAATACCGAGATGGACGTTCGGCATCCGGGCGCTGTACCGCAATCTGGCTGTGCGAGGATTGCTCGCCGATGACGGCTGAAACGTCGCCCGCGGCGGCATGGTGAATAAAAAGAGTCGTTTTCGATGACGACCCGATATCGAGACCAAAGAGGAGCCACTCCTGATGCAAGGGAATCACAAATACCGGATGGCATCCGGAGCCAAAAAGCTTTCGGATCTGCTGTTCTCCATACTGACCGCCTTCCTGGCGCTTTGCGTGCTCGTCATGCTGGTGCTGGTTTTCAGCAATGTCGTATTGCGCTATGGCTTCAACTCAGGGATCAATATATCCAGCGAAGTCGCCCGTCTGTCTTTCGTCTGGCTGATTTTCGGGGGGTCGATCCTGGCCCTCAGGGCTCGCGAGCACCTCGCCATCAACATGGTCATAGACCGCATGTCGCCCCACATGCAGAAGATCGTGCATCTGGTGCGCCAAGTGGTCATTCTCTGGGTGTTATGGCTGATCATCGACGGGGGCTGGGACCAGACCCTGATCGGCATGAGCACGGTCACCCCGGTCGCGGGGATGCCGATTGCCGTGTTCAGCGGCGCGGTCCTGCTTTCCGCCGTGATCATGGCGGTGATGATTGTCCTGGATTTCTTCGTTGCCCTGGGCACGCCCGCCGGTCCGGAGAACATCCGGGCGTTCCGCACCTCCGCCGACAACATCGAGGAGATCTAGGAACATGGACGTCCTCATCTTTATCGGAACCCTGCTGGGATTCATGGCCTTCGGGATGCCCATTGCCTTCGCCTTGTTGCTGAGTGCGATTGCGCTGATGTTCCATTTGTCGTTTTTTGACCCGCAGATCATCGCGCAGAACATGCTCACGGGCGCCGACAACTTTGCCCTGATGGCTGTGCCCCTGTTCATTCTGGCCGGCGAGGCCATGAACGCGGGCGGGATGTCGCGGCGCCTGGTCTACATGGCGACCACGCTGGTGGGGCATATCAAGGGCGGCCTGGGCTATGTCGCCATCATGGCAAGCGTGTTGCTCGCGGCCCTGTCCGGATCGGCGGTGGCCGATGCGGCCGCCCTGGCCGCCCTGCTGGTTCCCATGCTGCGGTCGCAGGGCTACGACCTGGAAAAATCGACCGGCCTGATCGCCGCCGGCGGCATCATCGCCCCCATTATTCCGCCATCGATTTCCTTCATCATCTTCGGCGTCGCGGCCAACGTATCGGTGACCAAGCTGTTCATTGCGGGTATCGTCCCGGGGCTGCTCATGGGCATTGCCCTGGCGGGGGTGTGGGCCTTCACGATACGGCGCGCGACGGGCATCAAGATGGCGCCCAAAGAAAGCGCGGCCGCCCGGATGGCCGCATTCAAGGACTCCATCTGGGCCTTGTTCCTGCCGGTCATCATCATCGGCGGGCTGCGGGGCGGCATCTTTACGCCGACCGAGGCCGGGGCGGTTGCGACCGCCTATGCGCTGGTGGTGGGCATTGTCGTCTACCGCGAAATCAATCTGCGGACCCTCTACCGGATTCTCGTCAATACCGCCAGGACGACCAGTGTCGTGATGTACCTGGTCGCCGCCGCGCTCGTGACGTCCTACATGATCACGCTGGCCGATCTGCCCGATCAGCTCATCGAGCTCCTGGGGCCTTTGACGGACTCGCCGACGCTGCTGATGTTCTGCATCGTGATCTTGCTGACGCTGATCGGCACCGCCATGGACCTGACCCCCACGATTCTCATCCTGGCGCCGGTGATGATGCCGGTCATCGAAAAAGCGGGCATCGATCCGATCTATTTCGGGGTGATTTTTGTCATCGTCGGGTGCGTGGGCTTGCTGACGCCTCCGGTGGGCACGGTGTTGAACGTGGTGTGCGGGGTTGCAAGGGTCCGGATGGAGGACGTGATCAAGGGCGTGATGCCCTACGTCATCACCTACACCATCCTGGTGGTGCTGATGGTGGTTTTCCCGCAAATCATACTGACCCCCTTGGGTTGGTTTTACTAAAAGCCGGAGCGCCCGCACCGTGGCCTGGCCGCGGCGCGGGCAAACCGGCACTCATTTGAAAGGACGGAGACAAATGACGATGGATATGAAAAAACGCATGAGCCTCAAAGCATCGGTGCTGGGCCTGGCCGCGGCCATGGCCCTGGGACTTGCCAGCCCGTCGGTGATGGCCAAGGACATCAATTCGCGCATCATCCGGTTCGGTTACGGCCTCGCCGATTCCAGCCCCAGCGGCCATGCGGTGCGGTTCTTTGCCGAGGAAGTCGGCAAGCTCAGCGACGGCAAGATGAAGGTGAAGACCTACGGCAATGGATCGCTGGGCTCCGATGAGCAGATGCAGAACGCCTTGATCGGCGGTTCCCAGGAACTCACGTTCGTTTCCACGGCCCCCCTGGCCGGCCTGGTCAAGGGATTCGGCGTGTTCGACCTGCCCTTCCTGTTCGACAACGAGAAAGTGGCCGATGCGGTGCTGGACGGGCCGGCGGGCCAAAAGCTGCTGGACACGCTGCCTGAAAAGGGACTGATCGGCCTGCTGTATTGGGAAAATGGCTTTCGCAACATCACCAATTCGCGTCATGGTATCTCGAAGATGGAAGACATCAACGGGATCAAGCTGCGTGTGATGCAAAACGAAGTCGCGCTGGCGGTTTTCAATGGCCTGGGCGCCAACGCCATTCCGATGCCGTTCACCGAGCTCTTTACGGCGCTGGAGACCAAGACGGTCGATGGCCAGGAGAATCCGCTCAGCACGATCAAGACGAGCAAGTTCTACGAAGTCCAGCCTTATCTGACGATCTCCAACCACGTCTACACGCCTTTCGTGTTGCTGGCCTCGAAGCGCTGGTGGGACGGCCTGACGGCGGACGAGCGCGACGTGCTCAAGCAGGCCGCCAAGACCTCGCAGGCCTATCAACGCAAGATCAGCCGCGAGGCCGACAGCGAGTCCCTGCAGTACATCAAGGACAAGGGCGTGAAGGTGTCCAGGTTCTCTCCCGAGGAAAAGGAGAAGATCCGGACGGTGCTTGAGCCGATCGTGGCCAAGCTGCGGACGGAAATCGGACCCGAAACGGTCGATGAAGTCATGCAGGCCGCCAAGAACGCTCAATAAGGCATCATGGTTGCTGAATCAGGCCACCGGGACCGCCCCGGTGGCTTGGTCACGTCTCATTGGACTATTTTTTGGAAAAGGCGTTTTATGTCGACCCCTGAACAATCCGCATTGCGCAGTCGGCGCTGGTTCAACAATCCGGCCGATCCCGGCATGACGGCGATGTATGTCGAACGATATATGAATTACGGGATTACGCGCGAGGAGCTTCAGTCGGGAAAGCCCATCATCGGCATCGCCCAGACCGGTTCGGACCTGTGCCCCTGCAATCGCCATCACATCGACCTGGCCAAGCGGGTACGCGACGGCATACGGGATGCCGGCGGAGTGCCCCTGGAATTCCCGATGCATCCGATTCAGGAGACGGGCAAACGTCCGACCGCCGCCATCGACCGCAACCTGGCCTATCTGGGGCTGGTCGAGGTCCTGCACGGGTATCCGATCGATGGCGTGGTGCTGACCACGGGCTGCGACAAGACGACGCCCGCCTGTCTGATGGGGGCGGCGACGGTCAACATTCCCGCGATCGTCCTGTCGGGCGGACCCATGCTGGACGGCTGGTGGGACGGAAAGCTGGCGGGCTCGGGGACGGTGATCTGGGAAGCCCGCCGGCGCCTGTCGGCCGGGGACATCGACTACAACGATTTCATGGGCATTGCAGCCGCCTCGGCGCCGTCCATCGGGCATTGCAATACCATGGGCACCGCCTTGTCCATGAACTCCCTGGCCGAGGCGCTTGGCATGTCCCTGCCGGGCTGCGCGGCCATTCCGGCGCCGTACCGGGAACGGGGCTGGATGGCCTACGAAACCGGCCGCCGCATCGTGGGCATGGTGAACGAAAACCTGCGTCCGTCCGACATCATGACCCGGCAGGCGTTCGAGAATGCCGTGGTGACCGCCGCGGCGATCGGCGGCTCGTCGAATTGCCCGATTCACATGATCGCGATCGCCCGCCACATGGGCGTGGACCATACGCTCGACGATTGGCAGCGGCTGGGGCCCGACATTCCCTTGCTGGTGGATTGCCAGCCTGCCGGACGTTACCTGGGCGAGGCATTCCATCGGGCGGGGGGCGTTCCGGGGGTGCTTCGCGAACTGATGCGGGCGGGCAAGCTGCACGGCGACGTCATGACGGTCACCGGCAAGACGCTGGCCGAGAACCTGGCCAGCGTGGCCGAGCCCGACCGCGAGGTCATCCGGGCCTATGACGCGCCGCTGATGTCCCATGCCGGCTATGTCGTGCTGGGCGGCAACCTGTTTGACAACGCCATCATCAAGACGTGCGTGATCGACGAGAAATTCCGTGAACGCTTTCTGTCGGACCCGGCGCATCCCAACGTGGCGGACCTGCATATCGTGGTGTTCGAGGGGCCGGAGGACTATCACGCCCGCATCGAGGATCCCGATCTGGGAATCGACGAGAAGACACTGCTGGTCATTCGCAACGTCGGGCCGGTGGGATACCCCGGCGGCCCCGAAGTCGTCAACATGCAGCCGCCCGCCGCCCTGATCCATCGGGGCATCGAGGTCCTGCCCACGATGGGCGACGGCCGGCAAAGCGGCACGTCGGCGAGTCCCTCCATCCTGAACGTGTCCCCCGAAGCCGCCATCGGCGGCGGGCTGGCCCTGCTCGAGACCGGCGATACGGTTCGCCTGGACCTGAACGCGCGGCGGGTCGACGTCCTGGTTTCCGACGAGGAACTCGCCCGCAGGCGCGCCGCGTGGCAAGCCCCGAAGCTGGAGAGTCAGACGCCCTGGGAGGAAATCTATCGCAGCATGATCGGCCAGCATGGCACGGGCGCCTGTCTGGAACCCGCGACGCTTTATCTGAACATCCTGGAAACCCGGGGCGAGTCGCGCAACAACCATTGAGACCGGCGAACGCGCGCCCGCGGTGCGCGTATCGACATAGCCGCGCGGATGAGGAATTGCATGAGATCGTTTTTTGAACAAACCGCCAGGCGCAGCCTGCCGGCGCAAGGCGTGGCCGAGTTCCGACAGGCCTTCGGTTCGCGATTCGTGACGACCGAAGCCGTACGCGCGCATTACGGTACCGATGAGTCCCCGTACCCCGTGTGTCCGCCCGATGCGGTCGTGTTTCCCCGCGATGCCGGCGAGGTCGCGCAGGCCGTCAGGCTGTGCAACAAGTACCAGGTGCCGATCATTCCTTTTGGCATCGGCTCGTCGCTCGAGGGCCATGTCCTGCCCATCGAGGGCGGCATTACCTTGTCCTTGTCGGAAATGAACCGGGTCGTGTCGGTCCAGGCCGAGGACTTCACGGTGACCGTCGAGCCGGGGGTGACGCGCACCCAGGTCAACGAGGCCATCCGCGATACCGGCCTGTTCTTTCCGATCGATCCGGGGGCCGACGCAACTATCGGCGGGATGGCCGCGACCCGGGCGTCGGGCACCAACGCCGTGCGCTACGGCACCATGCGCGAGAACGTCGTGTCGCTCCAGGTCGTGACGGCGGACGGTGACATCGTCCGCACCAGCAGCAGGGCCCGCAAGTCCTCGTCCGGCTATGACCTGACGCGCCTGTTCGTCGGCAGCGAGGGCACGCTGGGGATCATCGTGGAGATCACGCTGCGGGTCTATCCGCGCCCCGAGGCCATCACCGCGGCGGTCTGCAACTTTCCCACCCTGGCCGAGGCCGTGCAGTCGGTGGTCGAGATCATGCAGTCGGGCACGCCTGTTGCGCGGGTCGAATTCATGGACGAGCATGCGGTCCATGCCGTCAACCGCTACAGCAAGCTGGATCTGGAGGAAACCCCGCTGTTGCTGTTCGAGTTCCATGGCAGCGCGGGCGGCATCCAGGAGCAGATCGATGTGGTCCGGGAGATTGCGGCCGGCCATGGCGGGACGGCCTTTGCCTGGGCGAACCGGCCTGAAGACCGGACGCGCCTGTGGACGGCCAGGCACAATTCGCATTTTTCCGGCCTGCAGTTGCGCCCTGGTGCGCGCAGCGTCGCCACGGACGTCTGCGTGCCGATCTCACGCCTGGCGGACTGTGTGACGCAGACTGCGGACGACCTCAAGAGCGCCACCTTTCCCTACACGATCGTCGGCCATGTCGGCGATGGCAATTTCCACGTCCAGATGCTGATCGATCCGGACAGCGGTTCCGAGTGGGACGAGGCGGAATCCATCAATCGTCGCCTGGTCCTGCGCGCGATCGACATGGACGGCACCTGCTCGGGCGAGCACGGCGTGGGCATGCACAAAATGGAATTCCTCAAGGTCGAGCATGGAGAACCCGCCCTCGAGCTCATGCGCCTGATCAAGCACGCGTATGATCCGAACAATATCTTCAACCCCGGCAAGGTAGTGGAGTGGGGCACATGAACAGTCGTCACCCGGCCAAGCTCGAGTCCGCAGTGCCAGCCCTGGACAGGGCGGATCTCGTCTTGCAGTTGCTGGCCGCCAGCAACAAGCCCTTGCACCCCACGGATCTGGCGCAACGCACCGGCCTTGCCAAGAGCACGCTCTATTTGTTGCTCGCATCCCTGGAACAGCGCCGCTGGATCGAGAAGAAAGGGGGCGGCTATGTGATCGGCGTCGGCCTCTACGTGCTGGGATGCGCCTACGTCCACTTCGACAATCTGCAAAGCGCCTTCCGGACGGCCGCGGCCGAGTTTGTCACCGAGCATAACGAGGTCGTCCAGCTCGCGGTGCTCCAGGGCAGCGACGTGGTCTACCTTGCGCGGGAGGATGCGCACCGGCCGGTGCGGCTGGTCTCGGACGTAGGCACCCGTTTGCCCGCGCATGCGTGCGCCCTGGGCAAGGCGCTGCTGGCCCAGATGCCCGACGAAGACGTGGTGCGGCTGCTGCCCGCCAAGCTGCCGGCCATCACGGACCGCACCATCACCAGCCACGAGGCGCTGTGCCGCGAGCTGGCCGAGGTGCGCAGGACCGGGCTGGCCCGCGACCTCGAGGAGGTCGCCGCGGGCCTGGTGTGTTTTTCGGTGTATGCCGGCGAGACGCCGATGGGACGGCAGATCGCCGTCAGTACCTCGATCCCCACCGACCGCCTGGACAAGAAACGGGAGGAACGCATCATCCAGGCGATCGTGCGGGTCGCCCAGCAGGTCAGGCTGCGATTGACGCTGGGCGCCGGACGGACTCAAGGCACGGAGTCTGGCCCTGCGTGAGGAACCGGTCGAATCCTGCGGCAGTCAGGCACGACGACCCTCCGCGTCGATCACCGGCTCGCCGTCTTCCTTGTTGAAAGCGTCGCGCTGGGCTTGCGGCAGGATGTCCAGCACTGTCTCGGACGGGCGGCACAGCCGGGTACCGAGGGGAGTAACGACGATGGGTCGTACAGCGTGCCCTTTTGCCGGAGCACATCACGCGCCCGCACGCCCATGGCGGAAATCAGGGATTTCAGCGTTCCGGCGTCGGGCGGAGTCTTCAGATATTCGATGATCGCCGGCTCTTCGCCGCTGTTGCGAATCAATCCGAGTACATTGCGCGATGTTCCGCAGGCGGGATTGTGGTAGATCGTGATGGAACTCATGGGATGCCTCTTTCTAGCAGCAGCGGGTCGAGGGATTGGCTTTGGGGGTGCAGCAGCCGGCGGCGGCCGTGGCCGGGTCGCTGGCAGGCGTACCACCACGAGTCGATATCGCAAAATTTACCGGGGGGTCCTCGAGCATCCACTTTGCGTAGTCCGTTTCGACACGTGCGGGCTCTTGGGCAAACAGCTGGGAGTAAAAGTCGACGTTCCGGGCGACCAACGAGGTGCGCATGGTCACGTTCTTGGCGGTCTTGCTGGCCACCTCCTCACTAGAAACGCCTTGGCCTTGTGGCCGTGGATTCGACGACTTGGCCGCGTTACTTCAACCCATACCACACGCCACGCCCGCTGCCGTGTTGCTCCAGATGGTTGCGTTCGGTCAGGTCGCGGAAGTGCTGTTTCAGGGTGTTCCGGCTGGCCCCGGTCAACTTGATCGCTTCGGCCATCGTGACGCGCCCGTGCTCCCGGGCGAACTCCACGATTTGCAGTGAAAGACCGGGCAGCGCGGCCAGCACGATCCTTTCGCGCTCGACCTTCTTCTCCAGACGCCGAACCTGCTCGGCCAGAGAGCGCAGGAAGAACAGCAGCCACGGTTGCCAGTTCGGGGTGTCGGTGCGGATCGTACCCTGCGTCTGCCGCAACGCGAGGTAGTAACCTTCCTTGCTGGCTTCGATCACACTTTCCAGCGAGTTGTACGGAACATAGGCATAACCCGCTTGCAGCAGCAACAGGGTCGTCAGCACACGACTGAGCCGCCCGTTGCCGTCCTGGAACGGGTGGATTTCGAGGAACACGACCACGAAGATGCCGATGATGAGCAAGGGATGCAGCACGGCCTTTTCGCGCTCGGCGTTGGTCCAATGTACCAGTTCCGCCATCAGGCGCGGCGTGTCGAACGGTGTGGCCGTCTCAAAGACGATGCCTATTTGCGTGCCGTTCTCATCGAAGGCCGCGACGCTATTCGAGTTGGTCTTGTAGCCGCCTCGGTGCCACTCGTCCTTCGGGCTGTACTGCAACAGAATCTGATGGAGCCGCTTGACGTGGTTTTCGGTGAAGGGGATGTCCTCCGATTCCCGGAAGATCAAATCCATCAGCTCGGCGTATCCAGCGACCTCCTGCTCATCCCGTGAGTCGAACTTCTTGATGGCGAGGTTGGACAGCAGCCGCTCGACCTCCCGGTCGGAGAGCTTGCTGCCTTCAATGCGAGTGGATGAGCCGATGCTCTCAATGGTGGCCACACGCCGTAACGCCGACAGCCGGTCGGGCGCAAGCGTGCCCAAAGCGCGCCACGCACCTTTGAATTCGTCGATCCGGGCGACCAGGCCCAAGACCTCCGGGGTGATCTGGAGGGTGTCGGTTCGGAACATGAACCAATGATACACCCATTTACACCCATTTCAGCAAGCGGCAGGATTGGGTGCAAATGGGCGTAGAAATGGAGGAGCGCCCTCGGATCACGACGATGCCCCGAAATTGCGCGCACTGCGGCCACCATGCTCTACTGGTACGTGCGTCAGTGCATTCACAAGGAAGTGCTGAAAGAGCGGCGCGCCGAGTACGGCGAGGAGATTTTGCCGACACTGTCGGCAAAATTGGTGTGTGATTACGGTCAGGGGTTCGGAGCCCCCAATCTGGCGCGGATGGCCGAGCACTTGAAGGCCAGCATCACGCACGGCGACGAAGTGGTCTATCGCCCCCCAGCGCCCATCGTCTGGGACGTCCGCCCCATCCCCCGTTTATGGGGTAGAGCCGGGGTGCCCCGGGGCGGCGGCTTCCTTCGCAGTGCGGCCCGAACCCGCGCCAGCACTGGGGGAAACGGGCGAAAAAAAACCAACCGAGAACGGTTGGTTTTTTTGCATGTTGGTGGAGACGAGGAGGATCGAACTCCCGACCTTCGCATTGCGAACGCGACGCTCTCCCAGCTGAGCTACGTCCCCGAAAGAACGAAATTCTAGCATAGAAATCGGAAAGGGAAGCGCGGGTTGCGGGCATGGATGCGCGGGGCGCGCCGGATGCGCGGTCGGGCCCCGTCGCTACCGTCGCATGCCGCGACGATATAATGCCGGATTGTCTTTCACTCTGGCTAATTCGGATCCCATGAGCACAACCATTCTAGAAAGTCTGCCGGTCGGGCAGAAGGTCGGCATCGCCTTTTCGGGCGGGCTGGATACCAGCGCCGCCTTGTTGTGGATGAAGAACAAGGGTGCCGTGCCGTTTGCCTATACGGCCAACCTGGGACAACCCGACGAGCCGGATTACGACGAGATCCCCCGCAAGGCCCTGCGCTACGGCGCCGCGGGCGCCCGCCTGGTGGACTGCCGCGCGCAGCTCGTGGCCGAGGGCATAGCCGCCCTGCAGTGCAGCGCCTTCCACATCTCGACAGGCGGCGTGACGTATTTCAACACCACGCCCCTGGGCCGCGCGGTCACGGGCACCATGCTGGTGTCGGCCATGCGCGAGGACGACGTCCACATCTGGGGCGACGGCAGCACGTTCAAGGGCAACGACATCGAGCGCTTCTACCGCTACGGCCTGTTGACCAATCCGGATCTGAAGATCTACAAGCCCTGGCTGGACCAGCAGTTCATCGACGAACTGGGCGGCCGCGCCGAGATGTCCCAGTACCTGCAGGACAACGGCTTCGACTACAAGATGTCGAAGGAAAAGGCCTATTCCACCGATTCCAACATGCTGGGCGCCACGCACGAGGCCAAGGATCTCGAGCACCTGGATTCCGGCATCCGCATCGTGGATCCCATCATGGGGGTGGCGTTCTGGAAGCCCCAGGTCGACGTCAAGGCCGAGGAGGTCACCGTGCGCTTCGAGGAAGGCCGGCCGGTGGCGCTCAATGGCGTGGAATACGCCGACGCCGTGGAGCTGATGCTGGAGGCCAACCGTATCGGCGGGCGCCACGGCCTGGGCATGAGCGATCAGATCGAGAACCGCATCATCGAGGCCAAGAGCCGCGGCATCTACGAGGCCCCGGGCATGGCGCTGCTGCACGCCGCCTACGAGCGCCTGGTGACCGGCATCCACAACGAGGACACCATCGAGCAATACCGCATCAACGGCCTGCGCCTGGGCCGCCTGCTGTACCAGGGCCGCTGGTTCGATCCGCAGGCCATCATGCTGCGCGAGACCGCGCAGCGCTGGGTGGCCCGCGCCATCACGGGCGAGGTCGCGCTGGAACTGCGGCGCGGCAACGACTATTCCATCCTGGACACCCGGTCGCCGAACCTGACCTACCATCCGGAACGCCTGACCATGGAAAAGGGCGAATCGATGTTCTCGCCCCTGGACCGCATCGGCCAGCTGACCATGCGCAATCTCGACATCGTCGATACGCGCGAAAAGCTCTTCACCTATACGCAGGTGGGCCTGCTGGCCAAGACGGGCCAATCGGACATCCCGCAGATCCGCCAGGATACCGGCAAGCAGTAATCGCTGGCCATGCCCCCGCCGTCGACGGGGGACGGCCTTGAGCACGGCAGCATGCGAAAGGGGCCGCTGGAAATTCCAGCGGCCCCTTTCATTGGCGGGGTGCGAAGCCGGCCGGCCGCGTCGCTGCGGGGACGGTGATGTTCAGGCCGGGGGCAGGCCGTCCACGGGCGCGGCGGTGTCCGTGGTGCGCAGGTGGTTGCTGATCGCGAAATCGCAGGCGAATTTCCAGGCCAGGGGCTCGATCTGGCGCAGGCGGTGGTCGATTACCACGCAGGGCGTGCCGTCGATGCTGCGCGGCATGGCGTAGGGGGAATAGGACAGGGGGTTGTGGACGGATCCAGCGGGGCGGAACTGGGACAGGACCCCGGCCAGTCGCTCGGCCCAGTCACTGGGCCGGAATCGCTGGCCATCCAGGGTTTTGCCGTGGATGATCAAGTGCTGGACAGGGTGATTCATGTGGATTCCATCGACGGGGCACGTCCGGCGTCCGGGCGCGCAACATCCCCTACGCCGCGCATTGTATCCGATCGGCGTTTTGCGCGTCCCGCGGACGCACGGTAATATGGTCCCTTTGCATAGGGTTTCCCATGTCTGCAGCCACTTCGACCGGGCCTTTGCGGCACTTCCTGCAGTTGCGCGATTTTTCCGAGGAAGAGATCCATTACGTGATCGATCGCGCGCGCCTGATCAAGGACAAGTTCAAGCGCTATCTGCCGCATCACACCCTGCATGACCGCAACCTGGCCATGGTGTTCGAGAAGGCCAGCACGCGCACGCGGGTCTCGTTCGAGGCGGGCATGTATCAGCTGGGCGGCTCGGTCATCTACCTGACGACGGAAGGATCCCAGCTGGGCCGCTCCGAGCCCATCGAGGACACGGCGCGCGTCATCTCGCGCATGGTCGACCTCGTCATGATCCGCACGTTCGAGCAGACGCGCATCGAGCGCTTTGCCGCGCATTCGCGGGTGCCGGTCATCAATGGCCTGACCAACGAATTCCATCCCTGCCAGATCCTGGCGGACATCCTGACGTTCGTCGAGCATCGCGGGCCGATCCGCGGCAAGACGGTCGCCTGGATCGGGGACGCCAACAATATGGCCTACACCTGGTTGCAGGCGGCCGAGTTGCTGGGGTTCAAGCTGCACGTGTCGGCGCCCCCGGGCTATCGCCTCGATCCCCTGCGGGTGGGCCAGCAACCGGCTTCCGTGCTGTGGGAGTTCGACGATCCCCTGGAGGCCTGCCGCGGCGCCGACCTGGTCACGACCGACGTCTGGACCAGCATGGGCTACGAGACCGAGAACGAGGCCCGGCGCCTGGCCTTCGCCGACTGGTGCGTGGACGAACCGATGATGGCGGCGGCCAACCCCGACGCCCTGTTTATGCACTGCCTGCCCGCGCATCGGGGCGAGGAGGTCACGGGCGAGGTCATCGACGGTCCGCAGAGCGTCGTCTGGGACGAGGCCGAGAACCGCCTGCACGTGCAAAAGGCCCTGATGGAGTTCCTGTTGCTGGGGCGTCAGTAGCACTATCCGGCGCAGCCATGAAAAAGGCGCCGGATGGCGCCTTTTTTGCAGTACAAGCCGCGTTTCGTCGATCAGGCCAGGGCCTTGATCGCAGCCGACAGGCGGCTTTTATGGCGGGCGGCCTTGTTCTTGTGGATGATCTGCTTGTCAGCGACGCGATCGATCACGCTGCTGGCCTTGCGGAAGGTTTCGTTGGCAGCGGCCTGATCACCCGCCTCGATCGCCTGGCGCACACGCTTGATCGCGGTGCGCAGCATCGAGCGCATGCTGGCATTGTGTTTATTCTGGGCAACGGCCTGGCGGGCGCGTTTGCGGGCTTGTGCGGAATTGGCCATAGGGTGTTGTCTGGTTTGCGAAAATGGAAACGATTGCCTGGACTGCGTAGCAAAGACAGCAAGTTTATCCTACGCCTGCCTGCGTGTAAAGTCTTTCGGCCGAAAACCGAATAAAAACAAGGTGCTGAAGTAAGCCAGCGCCGACGCGGCCAGCACACCCAGCAGCCAGGCGGCGCGGGCGGCGGGGTGGCTGCCCAGGGCGATCCAGTCCAGGGTGCGGTCGGCCCAGATCAGGACGCCGGCCAGCGCCAGCAGCGCCGGCAGCAGCTTCAGGACGAAGGCGCGCCAGCCCGGCAAGGGGGTGTAGAGCCCGCGCCGGCGCAACAGCACCACGAGGGTGAGGGCATTGGCGCTGGCGCCCAGGCCGATGGACAGCGCCAGGCCGGCGTGGGCGAGCCAGGGCACCAGGGCGAGGTTCATCAGCTGCGTGAAGACCAGCACCGCGATGGCGATGCGCACGGGCGTGCGGATGTCCTGCTTGGCGTAGAAGCCCGGCGCCAGGATCTTGATCGCCAGCAGCCCCAGCAGGCCGGCGGCGTAGGCCGTGACGGCCAGGCGCGTCTGGGCCACGTCGGCCGCCGAAAAGGCGCCGTAGTTGAACAGCGTGGCGACCAGCCCGTCGGACAGCAGGGCCATGCCCAGCGCCGCCGGCAGCCCCAGCAGCAGCACCAGGCGCAGGCCCCAGTCCAGCAGGGCGTTGTAGCCGCGATGGTCGTCGCGCGCATGGGCGGCCGACAGGCTGGGCAGCAGCACCGTGCCCAGCGCCACGCCCAGCAAGGCGGTGGGAAATTCCATCAGGCGGTCGGCAAAGGACAGCCAGGTGACGCTGCCCGGCGCCAGCCAGGTGGCGATGTTGGTGTTGATCAGCAGGGAAAGCTGGGCGACGGACACGCCCAGGGTGGCGGGCAGCATCTGCCGCAGGATGCGATGCACCGTGGGGTCGCGCCATGCGGCCCGCAGACCTTCGCCGTAGCGCGGCAGCAGGCCCAGCCGGCCCAGCGCGATCCACTGCACCGCCAGTTGCAGGATGCCGCCGGCCAGCACGCCGACGGCCAGGGCGTGGATGGGCTGTTCCATGCGGTCGGCCAGCAGCAGGCTGGCGCCGATCATGGACAGGTTCAGCAGCACGGGCGTGAAGGCGGGCACCGCGAAGCGGCTGAAGGTGTTCAGGACGCCGGAGGCGAAGGCCACCAGCGACATGCAGACGATGTAGGGAAACATCAGCCGCGTCATCCAGACCGCCTCGCCGAATTCCTGGGCGCGGGCGGCGGTGCGCATGCCGCTGGCCATGGCGGTCACCACCCAGGCCGAGCCGAGGATGCCGGCCAGGGTCACCGCGCAGAGCGTGACGAAGAGCAGCAGGGCCACGCGATCGAGCAGGCGGCGCAGGGATTCGTGGTCGCCGCGCTGGCGGACCTCGCCCAGGATGGGAACGAAGGCCTGGGAGAACGCGCCCTCGGCAAACAGCCGGCGCAGCAGATTGGGGATGCGGAAGGCGACCCAGAACGCATCGGTCAGGGGACCGGCCCCGTACACGCTGGCGATGAGCACATCGCGCAGCATGCCGGTGACGCGGGAAAACAAGGTCAGGCCGCTGATGGTGGCGGCCGAGCGCAACAGGCTCATGGAAGAACGGGCGCCAGCCTGCGCGGCGTGGGGGTCACCTTTTGCCGCCGGGCCGCCCCAAGGCAAAAGAGCCCCCTCGGGGGGCAGCAAGCAGGCGCCAGCCTGCGCGGCGTGGGGGTCACCTTTTGCCGCCGGGCCGCCCCAAGGCAAAAGAGCCCCCTCGGGGGGCAGCGAGCAGGCGCCAGCCTGCGCAGCGTGGGGGTCAACAACATATCATTTTGGGGCCATGCGGATGGCGCCATCCAGGCGGATGGTCTCGCCGTTGAGCATGTCGTTGTCCAGGATGCCGAGCACGAGCTTGGCGTAGTCCTCGGGGCGGCCCAGGCGGGACGGGAAGGGCACGCTGGCGGCCAGGGAATCCTGGACTTCCTGGGGCATGCCGAACAGCATAGGCGTGCCGAAGATCCCCGGCGCGATGGTCATGCAGCGCACGCCCACGCGCGAGAGGTCGCGGGCGATGGCCAGCGTCATGCCGACGATCCCGGCCTTGGAGGCGGCGTAGGCGCTCTGGCCGATCTGGCCGTCGTAGGCGGCCACCGAGGCGGTGTTGACGATCACGCCCCGCTCGCCCGTGGCCTGCGGCTCGTTGGCGGCCATGGCCTGGGCGGCCAGGCGGGCCATGTTGAAGGAGCCCACCAGGTTGATGTCGATCACGCGGCGAAACAGCGCCAGGTCGTGCGGGCCGGTCTTGCCGACGATGCGCGAGGCCGGCGCGATGCCGGCGCAATTGACCAGGCAGCGCAGCGGGCCCTGGGCCGCGGCCGCATCCACGGCGGCCTGGGCATCGGCCTCGGAGGTGACGTCGCAATGTACGTAGGTCTGGCCGAGCTCGGCCGCCAGCGCGCGGCCGGCGTCGTCCTGGACGTCCGCCAGGACGACGCGGGCGCCTTGCGCCGACAGGGCCCGGGCGGTGCCGGCCCCCAGGCCGGAGGCGCCGCCGGTGATGAGGATGGCTTGGTTGCGGATGTCCATGACGCGATCCGGGTCAGGCGGCCGTGTGGGCGCGCAGGATGTCGAGGATGCGTCCGCGGATCTCGCTCACCGAGCCGACGCCGGAGATCCTGGCGTACTGCGGCGCCAGCGCGTCGCCCGTGGTGGCCCACTGCGAGTAGTAGTCCACCAGCGGGCGGGTCTGCTCGCGGTAGACCGACAGGCGGTGGCGCACGGTCTCCTCGCGGTCGTCCTCGCGCTGGATCAGCGCCTCGCCGGTCTCGTCGTCCACGCCTTCGCGCTTGGGCGGGTTGAACTTGAGGTGATAGGTGCGGCCGCTGGCCACGTGGACCCGCCGTCCGCTCATGCGCTCGATGATGTTGTCCTCGGGCACGCTGATCTCGATCACGTAGTCCAGCGGGATGCGGGCGTCCTTGATGGCATCGGCCTGCGGGATGGTGCGCGGGAAGCCGTCGAACAGGTAGCCGGCGCGGCAGTCGGGCTGCGTCAGGCGGTCGCGCACCAGGCCGATGATGATGTCGTCGGACACCAGCCCGCCCTGGTCCATGATCTTCTTGGCTTCCAGCCCCAGCGGGGTCTGCGCCTTGACGGCGGCGCGCAGCATGTCGCCGGTCGAGATCTGCGGGATGCCGAACGCTTCAGTGATGAACGCGGCCTGGGTTCCCTTGCCCGCCCCCGGGGGGCCTAGCAGAATCAAGCGCATGATTTCCTCCGTAGGTATTTTTTCAAATTTTTCCGATTATGCCGCAACGCAGCATATCGTGCAGGAATAATTCCTTATATGGTCGCAAACAGCGCGCGGACGCGGGCCAGGTCTTCCTCGGTGTCGACGCCGCGGGCCGGCAGGGCCTCGGCGGGATGCACGAAGATGGGAAAACCCTGCTCCAGGGCGCGCAGCTGTTCCAGCGATTCGATGTGTTCGAGCCGGCCGGGCGGCAGTTCCGGGAAGGTGCGCAGAAAGCCGGCGCGATAGGCGTACAGGCCGATGTGATGCAGGGCCGGCAGCCCCGGCGCCAGCCGCTGGCGGCCATCGGCCAGCGCGTCGCGCGCCCAGGGGATCGGGGCGCGGGAGAAATACAGCGCCCGGTTGCGGCTGTCGCAGACGACCTTCACGGCATTGGGATCGAAGAGCGCCTGCGCCTCGAGGATGGGTGCGGCGCAGGTGGTGATCGCCGCCTCGGGGTGCTGCTCCAGCAGCGCCGCCACGGCATCGATCAGGGCCGGGTCGATCAGGGGCTCGTCGCCCTGGACGTTGACCACGGTGGCATCGTCGGCCAGGTCCAGTTGCTGCGCGACCTCGGACAGGCGGTCGGTGCCGGTCGGGTGGTCGGCGCGGGTCAGCAGGCATTCGATGCCGTGCTGGCCGGCCGCACGGACGATGTCGGCGTGGTCCGTGGCGATCAGCACCCGCTGGGCGCCCGAGCGCGCGGCCTGCTGCGCCGTGCGCACCACCATCGGCAGGCCGCCGATGTCCAGCAGCGGTTTGCCGGGCAGGCGCGTCGAGGCGGCACGCGCCGGGATGACGACGATGAAGCTCATGTCCGGGCAGGCTCCGGGTCGAGCGCGCGGGCCTCGTCGGGCAGCATCACGGGCACGCCGTCGCGCACGGGGAAGGCCAGGCGGTCGGCGGGGCAGACCAGTTCCTGGTGTTCGCGGTCGTGGCGCAGCGCACCCTTGCAGACCGGGCACACGAGGATCTGCAGCAATCGGTTTTCCATGGCGAAATCAGGAAGAGGGCAAAAGCCACAGTTTAATGCCTGCCGGGGTCCTTGTGCGGCAAAGTGTCGGCGCGGGCACGCAGCAGGGATTCCAGGCCGGACAGCCAGTCCGGGTCGGAGAACGCGGGCGCGGCATGGACGGCCCACAGGCGCGGGTCGATGGGCGGGACGTACTTGACGGCGTCCTTGGCCGTCACGAGGACCGGACCTGCCGGCAGCGCCTGCAGCGCGGCGGGCGGCGGCGCCCGGTGGTCGGGGCTGGCCAGCGTACGCGCCAGCGCAAGGCCCGCCTGCTCGAGCATGGCGAAGAACCGGCCCGGCTGGCCGATGCCCGCGGCGGCGCTGCAGGGCGCGCCGCGGTTTGCCGCCAGCCAGTCGGCCCAGGCCACCTGCCGCCCGCTGGCCAGGTGTTCCAGGTGGTCTGGCCGCAGCGTCATGGTCAGGCGGCGCGGGCCCGCCGGGCCGGACGGCGGGTCCCCGGGCGCGGCGTCGCCGGCGCCCAGCTGCGTGATCAGCCAGTCCACCCTCTGCCGGCGCCCGGGGGGCTCGCGCAGCGGCCCGGCCGGCAGCAGCCGGCCGTTGCCCACGCCGCGCGCGTCCTGCACGATGATCTCGATGTCCCGCGCCAGGGCGGCGTGCTGCAGCCCGTCGTCGGCGATCAGGACGTCGATCTCGGGGTGCGCGCGCAGCAGGGCCGCGGCGGCCAGGGCGCGGCGGGGATGCACGGCCACCGGCGCCCCGGTGGCGGCGTGCAGCAAGGCGGGTTCGTCGCCCAGATGGGCGCTGTCGGCCGCCTCGTCGCTGAGCCGGGGGCTGGCGCCGGGCCGGGTGCCGTAGCCCCGGCTGAGGATGCCCGGATGCCAGCCGCTGTCGCGCAGGAAACGGCAGACGGCGGCGGTCACGGGCGTCTTGCCGGTGCCGCCGACCAGGATGTTGCCGATGACGATCACCGGCACGGGCGCCCTCCAGGCCCCGGCGGCCTGCCGGGACTGGCGCCGCGCCGCCGCGCGACCGTACAGCCAGGACAGCGGCGTCAGCAGGGTGCTGGCCACGCCCCGGGCACGCCACATGCTTTGCAGGCAGTCTTCCGCCCGGCGGCGCAGCGACCGGCTCACGGGCGGGCCTGGGTCAGGAACGACACACGGTTGATCCCCGCCTGGCGGGCGGCTTCCAGCGCCCGCACCACGTCGGCGTGGGACGCCTGGCCGTCGGCGTCGATGCGCAAGGCGGCGTCCGGGTGGCCGGCTGCCGCCTGCCGCAGTGCCTGGGCCAGCGCCGCGTCGTCCTGCGCCTCGATGTAGCGGCCGTCGAGCGCATACTGGCCGTCGCGGCTGACGGCGAGTTCCAGCGCCGCATCCGTGTCCGGCGCCTGGGCCTGCGCCTTGGGCAGGGTGATCGGCAGCTGGCGCACGTGCGTGAACGAGGTCGAGGCGGCCAGGAAGATCAGGATCACCAGCAGGACGTCGATGAGGGGGATCAGATTGATCTCCGGCTCGTCGTGGGGGCGGCGGCGGTGGTGGAAGTTCATGCGGCGCGGCGGTTGATCAGCCGGTCCAGGGTGCCTGCCTCGCGTTCCATCGTGTGCAGGAAATATTCGACGCGCGACCTGAAGTAGCGGTGGAAGGCGAGGGCGGGAATGGCGATGAGGATGCCAAAGCCGGTGTTGTAGAGCGCGATGGAGATGCCGTGGGCCAGCTGGGCGGGGTCGCCGCCGGCGGGATCATAGGCGCCGAAGATCTCGATCATGCCCACCACGGTGCCGAACAGCCCCAGCAGCGGCGCGATGACCGAGATCGTCGCCAGGCCGGCCAGGTAGCGGTTCAGGCGCCATGAGACGTCGCGCCCGACCGCCTCGATGGCGGCCTGGCGCCAGGCCTCGTCCTGGCGGCGCTGGGCGGCGACCTCCGCGAGGATGCGGCCCATGGGGCTGTTGCGCGCCAGGCGCAGCACCGCGTCGGGCTCGTCCTGCTGGCGGCGCATGAGTTCGAGCACCTGTTCCGGCAGGCCGGCGGGCATGACCTGGCTGGCGCGCAGGGCCAGGAATCGTTCTATGATGATCGCCAGCGTGATGACCGAAGTGGCCACCAGCAGCCAGATCGGCCAGCCGGCCGCGTGGATGATGTCCAGCAAGATCGGGTTCCTATGAAGGGACGCCGCGGCGCGGCAATCCCTTATTCTATCCTCCGGATCCGGGATGCGGCCGCGCGGCGGTCGCGCGACCCCGCCACGGCGGCCCGTGCCCACGGTTTCGGAAGGCAAAGTCCCGTCCCGCAAGGCTTTCGGACCGGTATCCACAGAATCTGTGGATAATTCTGTGCATAAAGGGCGGCAGGCGCATGATTCAAGCCCTCCAGAGGTCGATTGGCTATTTTTTGCACACTGGCATTTTGCTCAATATATTGTTTTAAATCATTGTCTTATGCGTGTTTCTTTAGGTTGCATATGATGAATGCGCCGCGCAGGCCCGAAAACAGGTCTGTTTGACAAGAAACTGTTTTCTGTGGATAGGTTTTCATGGATTTTCCCGATACGACCCCCGCCGCTGCTGGCTTTCCGGACGAGGAGCCCGTGCTGACCGTGGCCCAGCTCAATCGCCGGGTGGCGCGCCTGCTGGAGAGCGGCATTCCGCGCCTGTGGGTGAGCGGCGAGATCTCGAATTTCACGCGGGCGGCCTCGGGGCACTGGTATTTCTCCATCAAGGACGAGTCTGCCGCCGTGCGCGCGGTGATGTTCCGGGGCCGCGCCCAGGCGGTCGGTTTCGTGCCCGAGGTCGGCGGCCGCTACGAGTTCCGGGTCCAGGTGTCCTTGTACGAGCCGCGCGGCGACTACCAGGTCCAGGTCGAGGCCATGCGCCGCGCGGGGCGGGGAGACCTGCACGAAGCCTTCCTGAGGCTGAAGGACCGGCTGACCGGCGAAGGGCTGATCGACCCGGAGCGCCGCCGGCCGTGGCCCCGGGTGCCGGGCGCCGTCGGCGTCGTCACCTCCCTGGCGGCGGCGGCGCTGCGCGACGTGCTGTCGGTGATGGCGCGCCGCGCGCCCCACGTGCCGGTGATCGTCTATCCGGCCCCCGTGCAGGGTCGGGATGCCGCGGCGCAGCTGTGCCTGGCGCTGGACCGTGCCGCCGAGCGCGCCGAGGTCGACGTGCTGCTGGTGGTGCGCGGGGGCGGCAGCCTGGAGGACCTGTGGTGCTTCAATGACGAAGCCCTGGCGCGCCGCATCGCCGCAAGCCCCGTGCCGGTGATCAGCGGCGTGGGACACGAGACCGATTTCACGATCGCCGATTTCGTCGCCGACCTGCGCGCGCCCACGCCGACCGCGGCGGCCGAACTCTGCTGCGACAGCCGCGACGCCCTGATGGGCCAGCTGAGGGCGGCCGCGCAGGACCTGTTGCGGTCCCAGCGCCGCCGCCTGGACTACACCGCCTTGCGCCTGGACCGGGCGGCGGGCCAGTTGGTGTCGCCGGCCCAGCGCCTGCAAGGGCACCGGCAGCGCCTGGAGGCGGCGGCCGCGCGCCTGCTGCCACCGCTGCAGCAGCGCCTGCGCCAGCATGCGCAGAGCATCCGCTGGGCCTGCAACACGGTCCAGACCGGCATGGAGCGCCTGCTGCAGCGCCAGGGCCGCCGCCTGGCCGTCGCGGAGGGGACTTTGCAGGCCCTGGACCCGCGCGCCGTCCTGACGCGCGGCTACGCCATCGTCCACGCGGCCGACGGGAGCATCGTGAAAAATGCGTTAGACTTGAAAGTTCATGAACGCATCGAGATCGAGTTCGGCCGGGGCCGCGCCCAGGCGACCGTCACGCGGTCCGATGCGCTGCTCTAGGCCTGCGATCCCCCTGGGTTCGCGTCACGTTTTTTTGAAGGAAATGCCATGGCTTTTACTCTGCCGCCGCTCCCGTATGCGATGGACGCGCTCGCGCCCCATATTTCCAAGGAAACCCTGGAATACCACTATGGCAAGCACCACCAGGCCTACGTCACCAACCTGAACAAGGCGGTGGAAGGCACTGAGCTGGCCTCGTTGAGCCTCGAGGAAGTCATCCGCAAGTCCACCGGCGGCGTGTTCAACAATGCGGCGCAGGTCTGGAACCACACGTTCTACTGGAACTGCCTGTCGCCCAACGGCGGCGGCGAGCCCACCGGCGCACTGCGCCAGGCCATCGAGGCCAAGTGGGGCAGCGTCGAGGCCTTCAAGGACGCCTTCTCCAAGTCGGCGGCCGGCAATTTCGGTTCCGGCTGGACCTGGCTGGTCAAGAAGCCCGACGGCACACTGGACATCGTCAACACCAGCAATGCCGGCACGACGGTCAACACGGACGACAAGGCGCTGCTGACCTGTGACGTGTGGGAACACGCCTACTACATCGACTACCGCAACGCCCGTCCCAAGTACCTGGAGCACTTCTGGGACCTGGTGAACTGGGATTTCGCCGCCAGCAACCTGGCCTAAGGCTCTTGCGGGGCGCCCGGCCGTCCGGGAACGCCCCGCACGGTGTCTCCCGCCCGCACGCCGGCGCGGCCGAACCAGCCCTGGTTCATCTCCAGGGCGGCGGCGACCGGACGGGCGGAGCAGTGCGGATCCAGGCTCTGCGGCTGCATGTCCTGGATCGACTCGATGCGCCCGGCCGCGTCCACGAATGCGATGGACAGCGGGATCCGGGTGTTCTTCATCCAGAAACAATAGATGTCCGGGGCCCCCAGGATGAACAGCATCCCATGGCTGTCGGCCAGGCGGTCGCGGTCCATCAGGCCCTCGCGCAGGGTCTCGGGCGTGTCCGCGACTTCGGCGCGGATCGCGTGCGCACCGATGTGCAGCGTGATCGCCGGCAGCGGCGGCTGGGCCGGCGCGGCCGATGCGAACAGGGCCGCCGCAGCGGCCAGGCACAGCCGGCCGACGCGGGGCGCCAGGCGGCGTCGGGCCGGCCCAATGCAAAAAGCAGGGCTCTTGGAGAGCCCTGCATCGCGGTAAAATGCCAAGAAAACGTCCTGGGTGGTCAGGCGGCAGTAATGTTCAGGGCTTGCTTGCCTTTGGGGCCCTGCGCGATATCGAAAGCGACTTTCTGACCTTCTTTCAGGGTCTTGAAACCGTTCATCTGGATCGACGAGAAATGTGCAAAAAGGTCTTCGCCCCCGTTGTCCGGAGTAATGAAGCCGAAGCCCTTGGCATCATTGAACCATTTGACGGTGCCGGTCAGTTTTGACTCTCCGGTGTTTTCGATGGATTCCGACATGCAAACTGCCTCTATGAGTGGGTTTATGCGGCCCCGGCCCGCCAGAACATCGGCTGCGGCCCGCGGGACAGGTCGATCATGCTGAATTCCACCTCAATCAGTCAACTATGGAAACCACTAGGTTTGGGTGCGCATGCCAACGGTAATTCAGAACCAGCGTGACCTCGTGCGCGAGCCGCTGCCGGTGCGGCTCGCGCCTCCGCCGATGTACCAGGTCGTGCTCCTGAACGACGACTACACCCCGATGGATTTCGTGGTGCGCGTGCTGCAGGAGGTCTTTCACAAGGGCGGCGTCGAGGCGGAACGCATCATGCTCCAGGTCCACCACGAGGGGCGCGGGGTGTGCGGCATCTATACCCGCGACATCGCCTCCACGCGGGTGGAGGCGGTCCTGCGCATGGCACATGCTGATCAGCACCCCTTGCAGTGCCTGATGGAACCGGTCTCCTTGTTCTGAGCCGGTCCTAGGGACTGTCCCGAATCCCGCGGCGGGCAACAGCAGGCTGTTTTAGTCATAGAATAGACACAACGGATTGCTTGGTCCGCTCCGAATCAATGGAGGAAGCGTGATTTCCGAAGAACTTGAAGTCAGCCTGCACATGGCCTTCGTCGAGGCCCGTGCGGCCCGACACGAATTCATCACCGTGGAGCACCTGCTCCTGTCACTGCTGGACAACGCTTCAGCCGTCGAAGTCCTGCGCGCGTGCGCGGCGGACGTCGAATTGCTGCGCCAGGACCTGCGCAAATTCATCGTCGAGAACACGCCGGTCTTCCCCGGCGACGGCGAGGTGGACACCCAGCCCACGCTGGGATTCCAGCGCGTGATCCAGCGGGCCATCATGCACGTGTCCTCGAACGGGTCCAACAAGACCGCCGTGACGGGCGCCAACGTCCTGGTCGCCATGTACGGCGAAAAGGACTCGCACGCGGTGTATTTCCTCGTGCAGCAGGGCGTGTCGCGGCTGGATGTCGTCAATTACCTGTCGCACGGCATCACCAAGGCGCCCGACGAGCCCTCCGCGCCCGACAATCCGCGCGTCGAGCCACCGGCCTCCGATCCCAAGTCCGAGCAGCAGAAGTCGCCCCTGGAAACCTATGCGACCGACCTGAACGCCGAGGCGCTGAAGGGCCACATCGATCCGCTCATCGGCCGCGAGGACGAGGTCGAGCGCGTGATCCAGGTCCTGTGCCGGCGGCGCAAGAACAATCCGCTGCTGGTGGGCGAGGCGGGCGTGGGCAAGACCGCGATCGCCGAGGGCCTGGCCTGGCGCATCACCCAGGGCGACGTGCCCGAGGTCCTGAACGAGACCCAGGTCTACGCGCTGGACATGGGCGCCCTGCTGGCGGGCACCAAATATCGCGGCGACTTCGAGCAGCGGCTCAAGCTCGTGCTCAAGGCGCTGAAGGACAATCACCACGCGGTGCTGTTCATCGACGAGATCCATACCCTGATCGGCGCCGGATCGGCCTCGGGCGGCACGCTGGACGCGTCCAACCTGCTCAAGCCGGCGCTGTCGTCCGGCTACCTGAAGTGCATCGGCGCGACCACCTACACCGAATACCGCGGCATCTTCGAAAAGGACCACGCCCTGGCGCGGCGCTTCCAGAAGATCGACGTGCCCGAGCCCTCGGTCGAGCAGACCATCCGCATCCTGCGGGGGCTGAAGGCGCGCTTCGAGGCGCACCACCAGGTGCGGTATTCCGGCGCGGCCATCACGGCGGCGGCCGAACTGGCCGCCCGCCACATCAGCGACCGCTTCCTGCCGGACAAGGCGATCGACGTCATCGACGAGGCGGGCGCGGCCCAGCGGCTGCTGCCCAAGTCACGACAAAAAAAGGTCATCGGCCGTCCCGAGATCCAGGCGACCGTGGCGCGCATCGCGCGCATCCCGCCGCAGAACGTCTCCAGCGACGACCGCAACAAGCTCGCCACGCTCGAACGCGACCTGAAGGCCGTGGTCTTTGGGCAGGACCAGGCGATTGCGGCGCTGGCCGCGTCCATCAAGATGGCGCGCTCGGGCCTGGGCCGGCCGGACAAGCCCATCGGCTGCTTCCTCTTTTCGGGGCCGACGGGCGTGGGCAAGACCGAGGTCGCCCGCCAGCTGGCCTTCGTGCTGGGCATCGAGCTGCTGCGCTTCGACATGTCCGAGTACATGGAGCGCCACACGGTGTCGCGCCTGATCGGCGCGCCGCCGGGATACGTCGGCTTCGACCAGGGCGGCCTGCTGACCGAGGCCATCACCAAGCAGCCGCACTGCGTGCTGCTGCTCGATGAAATCGAAAAGGCCCACCCGGACGTCTACAACATCCTGCTGCAGGTCATGGACCACGGCACGCTGACGGACAACAACGGCCGCAAGAGCGACTTCCGCAACGTCATCCTGGTGATGACCACCAACGCCGGGGCCGACACCCTGAACCGCAATGCCATCGGCTTCGCGGCGCCCGAGCGCACGGGCGACGAGATGGCCGAGATCAAGCGCCAGTTCACGCCCGAATTCCGCAACCGCCTGGATGCCATCATCGGCTTTTCGTCCCTGCCGCGCGACATCATCCTGCGGGTCGTGGACAAATTCCTCATGCAGCTCGAAGACCAGCTGCACGAGAAACACGTCGAGGTCGTCTTCACGCCGGCGCTGCGCGAGCACCTGGCGCATGCCGGATTCGATCCGGCCATGGGCGCGCGTCCCATGCAGCGCCTGATCCAGGACACCATCCGCCGCGCCCTGGCCGACGAGCTGCTGTTCGGGCGGCTGGTGCATGGCGGCCGCGTCCAGGTCGACCTGGATGCCCAGGACCAGGTGGTGCTGAATTTCCCCGATGGGCCGCAGGGCGCCGGCTCGGTGCCCTCGCCATCCCATCCCGAGCCCGAGCTCGTGGACTGATGACGCGCCGGGTCGACCGACCCCTCATCGTCTGCCCGCACTGCGATACCGTGCACCTGCGGCTGCGCCCGGGCGCCCGCGGGCGGGCGCTGTGCCGCTGCTGCGGCACGGTGCTGTATCGACGCGGCGCCCTGGGCCTGAACCAGTGGGTGGCGATGGCCTGGACGACCCTCATCGTCTTCGCCCTGGCCCAGGGATTTCCCATCGCCCATCTCTCCGTCCAGGGCCTGGACGTGACCCTGACCTTCTGGGGCGCGCTGCGCCTTTGCTGGGACCGCGGGTACTACGGCGTGTCGGTGATGACGGGCCTGGTGGGCTTCTGGATCCCGCTGGCGCAGATCGTCCTCACGCTGTGGATCATGCAGGCCATCGCGGCGCGGCGTCTGCCGCCGGATTTCGGGCGCGTGCTGCGCTGGCTGGGCCGCCTGGCGCCCTGGTCCATGGCGCCGGTACTGGTGCTGGGGATCCTGGTGGCCATCGTCAAGGTCGCGGGCATGGCGCGGCTGCAGGTCGAACCGGGGCTGGCGGGCTTCTTCGTCCTCAGCTTCCTGCTGTCCGGGCTGTCGCGCTGGGATGCGCGCGCGCTGTGGCGCGAGGCCGAGGATGCCGGCATGGTACCCGTCTCGGGGCAGGCGGGGCGGGGCGCCACCTGCGAGTCCTGCGGCTACGTCCAGCCGCCCGCGGCCGACGGCCATTGCGGACGCTGCCGGGCCGCCCTGCGTCCGGCCCGACGCGGCGAGGCGCCGGAGGTCTGGTCGCTGCTGCTCGCGGCGACGATCTTCTACATCCCGGCCAACGTCCTGCCCATCATGCGGGTGGAGACCCTGCTGGGCGACAGCAATCACACGATCCTCGGCGGCGTGATCGAATTGTGGCGCCTGGGCTCCTGGGACCTCGCCCTGATCGTCTTCGTCGCCAGCGTCCTGGTGCCGGTCACCAAGCTGATGGCGCTGTCCTTCCTCCTGCTGCGCAAACGACCGGCGGATGCCGGGATCCAGCGCCAGCGCACGCGCCTCTACAGCATCGTCGAGTTCATCGGCCAGTGGTCCATGCTGGACGTGTTCGTGGTCGTGCTGATGGCCGCCATGGCCGATTTTCCCGGCCTGTCGAAGATCGACGTCGGGCCGGCGGCCTTGAATTTCGGGGCGGTGGTGGTGCTCACCATGTGGGCGGCCATGCGCTATGATCCCCGGCGGGGATGGGACCGGCTGCGCGCCGCCGCGGCCGACAAGGAGCGACATGACGACGACTGATCAGGACACGACGACGACACCCGGGGACGAACAGGCGGCCGAGCCGGTCATCCGGCCGGGGCGCGCGCTGCACGTGTCCTGGGTCTGGCTGGTGCCGCTGCTGGCGCTGGCGGTGGCGGCGTCGCTGCTGGCCTCGGTCTGGGTGCGTACCGGGCCGGTCATCACGATCAGCTTCCCGTCGGCCGCCGGCATCGAGGCGGGGCAGACCAAGCTGCGCTACCGCGACGTGGTCGTGGGCGAGGTCAAGAAGGTGCGGGTCGCCGCCGACCGCCAGCACGTGCTGGTCGACGTCCAGCTGGGGCGCGACGGCGCCTCCTACATCACCCAGAAGGACGCGAAGTTCTGGATCGTGCGTCCGCGGGTGAGCCTGGCCGGCGTGTCGGGGCTGGATACCCTGTTCTCGGGGGTGTACCTGAGCGTGGATGCGCCCATCACGCCGCCCGAGGGCGAGCCGGTCCATGAATTCGAAGGCCTGGCCAACCCGCCGGAGGTGCTCAGCGGCCAGGTCGGCACCCGCTTTCAGCTCACCGCGGGGTCGCTGGGCTCGCTCACCGTCGGCTCGCGGGTGTATTACCGCCGCATCGAGGTCGGGCGCGTCGTGAGCTACGGCATGGCGCCCGACGGCCGCTCGGTCAAGCTGCAGATCTTCGTGCAGGCGCCGTACGACCGCTACGTGACGCCGGACACGCGCTTCTGGAACGACAGCGGGGTGGACATGTCCCTGTCGCCGGAAGGCGTGCGGCTGCGCACCAGCGGTCTGTCGGCGATCGTGAACGGCGGGGTGGCCTTTGCGCAGGCCGATGAATCGTCCGCCTACGAAGGGCATGCCGATTCGGCGCCGGCCGCGCCGGGCAGCACCTACACGCTGTTCGATTCGCGCGACCAGGCGCTGGCCGATCCGGATGGCGATCCCCTGTCCATCGAGCTGCGCTTCACGGATTCCGTGCGCGGCCTGCGGGTGGGCGCCGAGGTCGATTACCATGGCCTGGCGATCGGCAAGGTCGTCGACATCGATCTGGAGTTCGACCGAGTCCGCAAGCGTTTCTATTCGCGGATCCGCGCCGTGGTCTACCCGATGCGGTTCAACCAGGCCTACCTGGACCTGGTGGCCTCCGCCCATGGGGCCGAGGGTGACGCGCTGCTCAAGCCGCTGGTCGAACGCGGCCTGCGGGCGCAGCTGCGGTCCGCCAGCCTGCTCACGGGCCAGCAGTACGTCGCGCTGGACTTCTTCCCGGAAAAGGACCTTTCCAAGGCCGAGATCCCGGGGGATCCCACCGTCTCGACCGGATATCTGATCCCGACGGTGCCGGGCGACTTCGCCGAGCTGCAGCGGCAGCTGAGCCACATCGTGGGCAAGCTCGACAAGGTGCCCATCGAGGCGCTGGGCCGCGAGCTGGAAGGCAGCCTGGGCAATTTGCGCAAGCTGCTGAAGCGGATGGATACGCAACTGGCGCCCCAGGCCAGCCAGACGCTGGAATCGGCACGCCGCTCGCTGGACCGGGTGAGCGCCGCCCTGGGGCCCGATGCGCCGGTCCTTGGCGGGCTGCAGGATACCCTGAAGGCGCTGGACGGGGCGGCCCGCGGGCTGCGCCTGCTGGCGGATTCGCTGCAGGCCCACCCGGAGGCCCTGCTGCGGGGGCGGCCGCAGGACCGCCTGCAATGAGGGATGGACGGCCTCGCGTGGCGCGGGCCATGAGTCGGGAGGACTGATGCGACAATCGATTGCGGGATGGGCATGCGGCGTGGTGGCCTTGCTGGCCGGCTGTGCCAGCGCCCCCAGCCATTACTACAGCCTGGCGGCACCGCAGGCGCGGGCCGCGGCCGGGTCACCGACCGCCGGGACGCCGGCCTATGGGCTGCGCCTGCAGGTGCTCGGCATCCCCGCCGACGCCGATCGGCCGCAGTTGCTGGTGCGCGACCCCGCCCGGGAGCCGGCCGTCGAGGTCCTCAATCAGTCTCTGTGGGCGGCGCCGCTGGCCGACCAGATCCAGGCCGTGCTGGCGGGCGGGACGGCGGCCCTGCTGCGGGTGCCGGACTTGCAGCGCCTGCCGGCCGCCAGCGACCTGCCGGTGCGGTCCGTGGATCTGCGGATCACGCGCTTCGACCTCGTGTGGGGGCGGGGCGCGGATCTGGCGGCCGTCTGGACCGACCGCGCGCCCCGGGCCCCGGCGGCCCGCGTGTGCCAGGCGCGCCTGCGCTCGCCCGCGCCCGGGGGGGTGGCCGACCTGGTCGAGGCGCAGCGCCGCTCGCTGCGGGGGCTGACGGTCCTGGTCGCGCATCCGTCCGCGGACGGCTCCAGGGGTTTACCTGAGGCCACCGAGCTCCTGGAATTTGGTTGCACCTGATTGGATTCGGGGTTATCCATAATGGCTGAAATAGGGTTAACCTACTATTCTGCCGTATGGTGAGCGGCCTCCTGATCGAGAGGGGGCGCATAGTCCAATCCGAGAGCCCCGAAACATGGCGACTGTTACCCTGGGAGTCAAGGTCGACGAGACCTTGCGTGAACGCCTCCGCCTGCAGGCCGACAAGCTGGCCTGCACGCCGCACTGGTTGCACAAGCAGGCCCTGCTGACCTACATCGAAGCCATCGAGCGCGGCCAGTTGCCGGCGGACATCGATCCCCGCCCCGATTCGGGCGAGGCCGACGCCGTGACCGAGGTCGATCCGCAGACGCCCTTCCATGAGTTCGCCCAGGAGGTCCAGCCCCAGTCGGTGCTGCGCGCCGCCATTACCGCCGCCTACCGGCGTCCCGAGCCCGAGTGCGTGGCCATGCTGCTGGACCAGGCGGGATCCCCGCAGGCCACCGAGGTCCAGGCCCTGGCGCACCGCCTGGTGCAGGCGCTGCGCGACAAGCGCACCGGCGGCGGGGTCGAGGGCCTGATCCAGGAATTCTCGCTGTCCAGCCAGGAGGGTGTCGCCCTGATGTGCCTGGCCGAGGCCTTGCTGCGCATCCCGGACCAAGCCACGCGCGATGCGCTGATCCGTGACAAGATCAGCCGCGGCCACTGGCGCGCGCACGTGGGCGAGTCCCGTTCGCTCTTCGTCAACGCGGCGACCTGGGGGCTGCTGGTCACCGGCAAGCTCGTCAGCGTCAACAGCGAGCAGAACCTGTCCCAGGCGCTGACCCGCCTGATCGCCAAGGGCGGCGAGCCGCTGATCCGGCGCGGCGTGAACATGGCCATGCGCCTGATGGGCGAGCAGTTCGTCACCGGCCAGACGATCTCCTCGGCCCTGGCCAACAGCCGCAAGTTCGAGGAAATCGGCTTTCGCTATTCCTACGACATGCTGGGCGAGGCGGCCACCACCGCGGAAGACGCGGCCAATTATTACCGTTCCTACGAGCAGGCGATCCACGCGATCGGCAAGGCGTCCCAGGGGCGGGGCATCTACGAAGGGCCGGGCATCTCGATCAAGCTGTCGGCGCTGCATCCGCGCTATTCGCGCGCCCAGCGCGAACGCGTGATGGCCGAGCTGCTGCCGCGCATGATCGAGCTCTCGGCGCTGGCACGGCACTACGACATCGGCCTGAACATCGACGCCGAGGAGGCCGACCGGCTGGAGCTTTCCCTGGACCTGCTCGAGGCCCTGTGTTTCGACGAGCGCCTGCGGGGCTGGAACGGCATCGGCTTCGTCATCCAGGCCTACCAGAAGCGCGCGCCCTTCGTGATCGACTTCGTCATCGACTTGGCCCGGCGCAGCAAGCACCGCCTGATGGTGCGGCTGGTCAAGGGCGCCTATTGGGATGCCGAGATCAAGCGTGCGCAGGTCGACGGCCTGGAGGGCTATCCGGTCTACACGCGCAAGGTCCACACGGACGTGTCCTACCTGGCCTGCGCCCGCAAGCTGCTGGCCGCGCCCGAGGCGGTCTTCCCGCAGTTCGCGACGCACAACGCCCAGACGCTGGCGTCCATCTACTACCTGGCCGGCGAGAACTACTATCCCGGCCAGTATGAATTCCAGTGCCTGCACGGCATGGGCGAGCCGCTCTACGAGGAAGTCGTCGGGCCGCTGTCCAAGGGCCGCCTGAACCGGCCGTGCCGCGTGTACGCGCCGGTGGGCACGCACGAGACCCTGCTCGCCTACCTGGTGCGCCGCCTGCTCGAGAACGGCGCCAACACGTCCTTCGTCAACCAGATCGGCGACAAGGACGTGCCCATCGATCACCTGATCGAGGATCCGGTCCACAAGGCGCGCTCGATCCAGCCGCTGGGCGCCCCGCACGAGCGCATCCCGCTGCCGCGCGACTTGTATCGGGCGCACGAGAATCGCGCCAATTCGGCGGGCCTGGACCTCAGCAACGAGCACCGCCTGGGTTCGCTGGCGGCCGCGCTGCTGGGCAGCGCCGGCCAGCGCTGGCAGGCGGCGCCGGCCGGCGCGGATCCCGCCGGCCGGGCCCGCGACGTCCTCAATCCCGCCGATCGCCGCGACGTGGTCGGGCAGGTGGTGGACGCCGACGAGGCCGACGTGCAGGCGGCCCTGAAGCGCGCGGAATACGCGGCCCCCATCTGGCAGTCCACGCCCGTGGCGGAACGCGCCCAGTGCCTGCGTCATGCGGCGCAACTGCTTGAGGACGAAATGCAGGTCTCCATCGGCCTCATCGTCCGCGAGGCCGGAAAATCCTATCCGAACGCCATCGCCGAGGTGCGCGAGGCGGTGGATTTCCTGCGCTATTACGCGGTCCGCATCGAGGAGGAATTCTCCAACGACAGCCACCGCCCCCTGGGGCCGGTGCTGTGCATCAGCCCCTGGAATTTTCCGCTGGCGATCTTCACGGGCCAGGTCAGCGCGGCCCTGGCCGCCGGCAACGTGGTGCTGGCCAAGCCCGCCGAGCAGACCAATCTGATCGCGGCCTACGGCGTGTCGGTGCTGCACCGCGCGGGGGTGCCCGCGGATGCGGTGCAGCTGCTGCCCGGGCGCGGCGAGACGGTGGGCGCGGCGCTGGTGGCCAGCCCCGTCGTGCGCGGGGTGATGTTCACCGGCTCCACCGAGGTGGCCCGGCTGATCGCGGCCACGCTGGCGCAGCGGCTGGACGGCGCGGGCCGTCCGGTGCCGCTGATCGCTGAGACCGGCGGGCAGAACGCGCTGATCGTCGATTCCTCGGCCCTGACCGAGCAGGTCGTCTATGACGTCCTCAGCTCGGCCTTCGACTCGGCGGGCCAGCGCTGCTCGGCCCTGCGGGTGCTGTGCGTGCAGGAGGACTGCGCCGATCGCACGCTGGCGATGTTGCGCGGCGCCATGCAGGAACTGCGCGTGGGCCGGCCCGAGCTGCTGTCCACGGACATCGGCCCGGTGATCGACGCGGAGGCGCAGGACGCCATCGAGCGCCACGTGCAAGCCATGCGCGCGGCCGGCCACGCCGTGGACCGGCAGACACTGGACGAGGATCAGGTCCGCTTCGGCACTTTCGTGGCGCCGACGCTGATCGAGATCTCCGACATCGCCGAGCTCGAACGCGAGGTCTTCGGTCCGGTCCTGCACGTGCTGCGCTACCGGCGCGAGGACCTGGACAACGTCATCGACGCGATCAACGGGCGCGGCTACGGCCTGACTTTCGGCGTGCACACGCGCCTGGACGAGACCGTGCGCCACGTCACCGAGCGCATCCAGGTGGGCAACGTCTACGTCAACCGCAACATCGTCGGCGCCACCGTGGGCGTGCAGCCTTTCGGCGGCGAAGGCCTGTCGGGCACCGGGCCCAAGGCCGGCGGTCCGCTGTACCTGCACCGTCTGCTGGCGGTGGGGCCGCACGACCTGCCGGTCGCGGGCGTGCCGGGGCGGGATGCCCAGCCCGTGGAACTGCCCGGGCCGACCGGCGAGACCAACCGCTATCGCCTCAAGCCGCGCGGCACCGTGCTGTGCCGCGCCGTCAGCGAGGCCGGGGTGCGCGCCCAGTTGCAGGCCTGCGAGCAGACCGGCAACGGGATGCTGTGGGTGGATACGCCCGAGATCCGTACCTTCCACCAGCAGGCGGGCCTGCAGTCGGTCCAGTGGGTGGATACCGGCGCCCTGGACGCGGCGGACTTCCAGGTCGTGCTGTTCGAGGGTGATGGCGACGATCTGCTGGCGCTCAGCCGGGCGGTGGCCGCCCGTCCGGGCCCGATCGTGCCCGTCCTGGCCCGCCGTTCGCACGAGCTGGCCTCAGGCCAGGGCTACCCCCTGGAGATGCTGGTGCGCGAAGTCGCGGTCTGCGTCAACACCGCCGCCGCCGGCGGCAACGCCACCTTGATGATGGTGGGATGATTCCGGACAACCGAGGGTCCCTGCGGACCCTCGGTTGCCGGAATCATCCGAGCGGCCTGCAGGCCGCGAGGTGGGGGGAGATGCCGCGGCTTGAGACGGTCCCTGCGGACCCTCGGTTGCCGGAATCATCCGAGCGACCCCCAGGCCGCGATCAGTCTTCCCGGTCCGTGACTTCGACCAGGTGGTAGCCGAACTGCGTGCGCACCGGTCCCTGGACGACGCCCACCGGCGCGCCGAAGACCACGGTATCGAATTCCGGCACCATCTGGCCGCGCCCGAACGTGCCCAGGTTGCCGCCGTCCCGGCTGGACGGGCAGCTGGAATGCTCGCGGGCGACGGCCGCGAAGTCTGCGCCGCCCTCGATGTCGGCCTTGAGTTTCAGGCACTGTTCTTCGGTATCGACCAGAATGTGGCGGGCAGAGGCTTGGGTCATGAGGGGACTCCTGTCGTTGTTCAATCAGAGCCCGTCAGCATAACGGATCGCTTCTCCAAAAGAAAACCGCCGGGCGCAAGGCCCGGCGGCCGCCGGATCGCGAAAGGGGGCGAAGCCCCCGCCTGCTAGTGCCCCAGGTAGGCGGCCTGGATCTCGGGCGAGGCCAGCAGTTCGCGGGCCGGGCCCTCGTGCGAGAGCTTGCCGACTTCCAGCACGTAGCCGCGGTCGGCGAGCTTCAGGGCCATGCGGGCGTTCTGCTCGACGATCAGGATGGTGACGCCGGTTTCGCGCACATCGCGCAGCACCTGGAAGATGTTGCGCACGATGATGGGGGCCAGGCCCAGGCTGGGCTCGTCCAGCAGCAGCAGGCGCGGCTTGGTGACCAGGGCGCGCCCGATCGCCAGCATCTGCTGCTCGCCGCCCGACAGCGTCCCGGCCAGCTGCGCCCGGCGCTCGTACAGGCGCGGGAAGATCTTGTAGACGTGATCGCAGCTTTCGTCGATCTCGCCCGCCGGGCGGGTGAAGCCGCCCATGCGCAGGTTCTCGGCGACCGACAGCGTGCCGAACACGCGGCGGCCCTCGGGAGACTGGCCGATGCCCAGCCGCACGATGCGGTCGGCGCCCATGCGCGTCGTATCCTGGCCGGCAAAAGTGATCTTGCCGGACTGCGGCGTGAGCAGCCCGCTGAGGGTGCGCATCAGCGTGGTCTTGCCCGCGCCGTTGGCGCCCAGGATGGCGACCACCTCGCGTTCGGCGACTTGCAGCGAGATCCCCTTCAGGGCCTGGATGTGGCCGTAGTTGACCCGCAGGTCTTCGATTTCGAGCAGTTGGGTCATGACTGGGCCTGTTCCTCGTGGATGGCGTTCATCAGGGGGTCGTCCTCGTCGTCGTCCTGGCCCAGGTAGGCCTCGATCACCAGGGGATTGGTGCGGATGTCCGCGGGCTTGCCCTCGGCGATCTTCTTGCCGAAATTGATGACGACGATGTTGTCGGTGACGTTCATCACCACGCTCATGTCGTGCTCGACCAGGATGACGGTGATCCCGGCGTCCCGGATGGCGCGGATGGTGTCGTTCAGCCCGGCCGATTCCTGTTCGTTCAGGCCGGCGGCGGGTTCGTCCAGGATGATCAGTTCCGGCCGCGCGACCAGGGTGCGCGCCATCTCGACGCGGCGCTGCGCGCCGTAGGGCAGGGACGTTGCGATCTCCTGCGCCACGTCGGCCAGATCCAGCTGGTGCAGGACCTCCATGGCGCGCTCGACCAGCGCGTGCTCCTCGCGGCGCTGGGCGGGCGTGCGCAGCAGCCCCTGCCACCAGGATTGCTGCATCAGCAGATGCTGCCCGGCGATGACGTTTTCCAGCACGGTCATGTCGGCGAACAGCCGGATGGTCTGGAACGTGCGCCGCACGCCGGCCTTGGCGATCAGGTGGGGTGCCAGGCCAGTGATCTCCTGGCCGTGCCAGCGGATCTGGCCGTCGGTGGGCCGGTAGACGCCCGTGATCATGTTGAAGACGGTGGTCTTGCCGGCGCCGTTGGGGCCGATAAGCCCGACGATCTCGCCGCGGCGGACCTGGAAGCTGAGGTCGTCGACGGCGCGCAGGCCGCCGAAGCTGATGCCGACCCGGTCGAGTTCGAGCAGGACTTCGCCGGACGGGGGATTGGAAGACAGGGGCGGGTTCATAGGGCTCCCTTGCGTGCGGGCCAGATGCCTTGCGGGCGCAGAATCATGACGAGGATCATGGCGATGCCAAAGACCAGGTAGCGGTACTGGGCGAATTCCGTGAAGATCTGGGGCACCACGAACATCATGGCGGTGCCCAGCAGCACGCCCGGCACCGAGGCCTGGCCGCCGACCAGCACGATGGCGAACAGGACGACCGAATCGGTGAACTGGAACGAGCCGGGGCTGACCGCCGACAGCTGCATGGCGAACAGGGTGCCGGCCAGGCCGGCGATGCCGGCCGACAGCGCGAAGGCGGCGACCTTGTAGTTGCGGGCGTTGACCCCCAGCGTGGTGGCGGCGAGCTCGTCGTGCTTGATGTAGCGGAAGGTGCGTCCCAGGGACGAGCGGTCCAGGTTGCGCATCAGCCACAGCACGATCGCCATGACGACCCAGTTCAGGTAGAAGAGATCGCTTTGCGTGCCGAACATGTGGCCGAACAGGGTCGGGCCGCTGACGCCGAACAGGCCGTCGGCGCCGCCGGTCAGCCCGAACACGTTGTTCTTCATGGCCAGCACGAAAATCGCGTTGAAGCCGATGGTGACCACCAGCAGGTAGTCGCCGCGCAGCTTGACGATGGGCGCCGACAGGATGGCGCCCAGCGCGGCGGCCAGCACGATGGCCACCGGGATCGTCCAGAGGATGGGCCAGTTGAAGGACAGCGACAGGATGGCGCTGGTGTAGGCGCCGATGCCGAAGAACACGGCGTGCCCCATGTCGTACATGCCGGCGCGCCCCAGGACGATGTCCTGCGACAGGGCCACGATGGAGTAGATGGCGAAGATGCCGCCGATGGTGATCCAGGCCGGCGACATGACCGAGGGGATGGCCAGGCCGGCGACCCACAGGAGCGGGCCGACGATGCGCAGCAGGCGCGTGCCCGCACCGGCGGGCGGCGCCACGGTGGCGGGCGTGGGCTGTGCGGTTTGATTGGCGTGATTCATGGCTTAGACCTTTTCTGCGACACGTTCGCCCAGCAGCCCGGAGGGGCGCACCAGCAGGATGGCGATCAGCAGGGCGAAGGTGATGGCGTCCTGCCAGGAACTGGAGATGTAGCCGGCGGCGAATGCGTTGAACAGGCCCAGCACCAGGCCGCCCAGCATGGCGCCGGGAATGTTCCCGATGCCGCCGATGATGGCCGCGATGAAGGCGTTCAGGCCGTAGGACCAGCCCATGGTGAAGTAGGTCTGGCGATAGTACAGGCCGATGAACAGCCCGCCGATCGCCCCCAGGACCGGGCCGATGATGAACACCATGGCGATGACGCGGTTGACGTTGATGCCCATCAGCCGGGCGGCATCCTGGTCGATCGCGGTGGCGCGGATCGCGGTGCCCACCCGGGTGTGGTGCACGAAGAAATAGAGCGCGGCCATCAGCAGGAAGGCGCAGATGATGATCAGCAGCTGGACGAAGCTGAGGTAGGCGCCGCCGATCTGCCAGCTGATGTTGGGCAGCAGGTTGTTGGGGAACACCTGCACGTTGGGCGACCAGATCAGCATGATGCCGTTCTCGATCAGCATGGAGGCGCCCAGGGCCGACACGACGGCCGACAGGCGGTGCGCCTTGCGCAGCGGCTTGTAGGCGAATTGGTCGAGCAGGGTGCCGGCAACGGCGACGACGATCATGGCGATCAGGAACGCCAGGACCAGGAGTACGGGGGTGGACAGGCCGCCCAGGGCGCCCGAGGTCAGGGTGGTCAGGCCGATGAAGGCCCCAAGGATGCACAAGTCGCCGTGGGCGAAGTTGATCATCTTCAGCACCCCGTACACCATCGTGTAGCCCAGGGCGATCAGGGCGTAGATGCCGCCGACCGTGACCCCGTTGATGAATTGCTGGAGGATAAAGTCCATCGATCGGTTTCCGTGGTGGTTCGCGAGGCGCCGTGGCGGGATGAGAGCCGCCGGCCTAGCGCCGGAAGCGCATTCCCCGCGCGAAGGCGGGGAGGCGAAGAGGGCGCCGGGAAGGCGGATGCCGGCCCGGCGCCGGGTTCCGGGAGGCTTACTTGGCTTCCGGGTAGATGGTCTTGTAGCCGCCGCCAGCCTGGACTTCGAAGGCGGACATCGGGCTGCCGATGCGCTCGCCCTTGTCGTCCCAGGTGAAGGGGCCGGTCAGGCCGTTGAAGGGTTGCTTCATGTCGTGCAGCCAGGGGATGAGCTTGGCGGTGTCCGTGCTCTTGGTGCTCTCGATGGCGGCCAGGACGGCGCGCAGGCCATCGGCGTTGGTGAAGGTGTAGATGCTGGGGGGCGGAGCGCCGAAGGCCTTGGTGTAGTCGGCCAGGAACTGCTTGGCTTCCGGGTAGGGCAGGTTCTCGGGCGCCGGCACGTTGACGATCACCGCGCCCGCCGCGGCGTTGCCGGCGATCTTGGCGAAGTTCTCGTTCTGGTTGGCGTCGCCGCCGACGAAGACGGTGTCCATGCCCAGCTGCTTCATCTGCGCGCGGATCAGGCCGCCGTCGGTGTAGTAGCCGGAGAAGAACAGCACGTCCGGGTTCTTGGACTTGAGCTTGGTCAGCACGGCGCTGTAGTCCTGCGTGCCGGCGTTGATGAAGTCCTCGGCCACGATGTTGCCGCCGGCGCTCTTGATCGCGGCGGTGGCGGCCTTGGCCAGGCCGGTGGCGTAGCTGGAATGGTCGCTGAGGACGGCGATGCGCTTGTACTGCTTCACCTTGACGAAGTAGTTGGCGACGAATTCGGCCTCGTCGCTGTTGGGCGGCGCGTTGCGGAAGAAGGTCTTCCAGCCTTTCTGCGTCAGTTCGTCGCTGGTGCCGTCGGAGGTCTGGATGACGTTGGCGGCCGAGTAGATCGGGGCGGCGGCCAGGGCGGCGCCGCTGGTGTAGGTGCCGATCACGGCGATCACGCCTTCGTTGACCAGCTTGCGGGCGCAGATGGCGGCCTGGGCGGCCTTGCCCTCGTCGTCGCAGACGGTGACCTCGATCTTGCGGCCGAGGATGCCGCCGGCGTCATTGTGCTGCTTGGCGAGCAGCTTGACGCCGTTTTCGATGCCCTGGCCTTCCGCGGCGTATTCGCCGGTGATGGGCGCCTGAACCCCGATCTTGATGGGGCCGTCGGCGGCCACCGCGGTGCCCAGCCCCATCAGGGCCAATGAAACCGCAGCAGAAAGCGTGGAAATTTTTGTCAGCCTGCTCATGTGTGGATTCTCCTTTGCATGGACCCGGATGGAACCATATATCCGTAATATATTAAGAGTGCCGCAGCGGCACCATGAGGGTCTTCCCGGACGAAACAGGTGCAACCATTCTTGACCGCGGAAGCTGAGACGAAGTTTAACTATCGCCCCTTCAAGGTACAACCAGGGGTTTTACTAATATGGCCACCGACCCGGCCGGGCAGGTTTGACCTGTTGCGCCGCCGGGTGCCCGGCGCGGCCTCAGTGCCGGCCCGTGCTGCCGAATCCGCCCGTGCCGCGCTCGGTCTCGGTGTCGAAGACCTCGGTCAGTCGCAGGTCCACCTGGACCACCGGCTGGAACAGCAGCTGCGCGATGCGCTCGCCCGGCTGGATGTCGTAGGCCTGGTCGCCGTCGTTGCTCAGCAGGACCTTGATCTCGCCGTGATAGTCGGCGTCGATCACGCCGATGCCCTGGGACACGCGGATGCCGTGCTTCATGGCCAGCCCCGAGCGCGAGGCGACGATGGCCACCAGGCCGGGGTCCATCATGTTCAGCGCGAGCCCGGTGGGGACGGCGATCCGTTCGCCGGGGCGCAGTGTCTGCGGGGCGTCCAGGCAGGCGCGCAGGTCCATGGCGGCCGAGCCGCTGGTGGCGTAATCCGGCAGGGGAATGGCATCGCTGCCCAGCAGGGGGTTGACGATGCGGGCCTGAATGAGTCGTCGTTGCATGGCGGGAATCTGAAGGGTGGAGGCGGGCGCGGCCGGTCACGGGCGGGCCGCCGCGTCCGCCGGGAAATCTATGAGGAACGGCGCGCGGCGATCCAGGCGACGAGCTGGCGCGCCGCCTGCAGCTTGGGCTGGCGCGCCAGCGGATGGGCGCCCTCGTCGTCGAAGATCACGAGTTCGGTGTCGGTCGCGTCCATCGCCTGCTGGGCGAGATTGCCGACGATGACGGGGATGCCCTTGCGCCGGCGTTTTTCCTGGGCATGCTCGTGCAGGCGTTCGGTCTCGGCGGCAAAGCCCGCGCACCAGGGGCCGCCGGGTAGCGCCGCGACCTCGGCCAGGATGTCGGGGTTCTGGACGAAATCCAGCGCGGGCGGCTGGCCGCCGGCCTGTTTCTTCAGCTTGGCGGCGGACGGATTGGCGATGCCCCAGTCGGCGACGGCGGCCACGGCGATGAAGATGTCCGTCTCGCCGGCGCGCGCCATGACGGCGGCGTGCATGTCGCGCGCCTGCGCGACGTCGATGCGGGTGACGCCGTCCGGGCACGGCAGGGCAGTGGGACCGGAGACCAGCGTCACCTGGGCGCCGGCCTCGGCGGCCGCCCGCGCCAACGCGTAGCCCATGCGGCCTGACGAACGGTTGGTCAGGACGCGGACCGGATCGATGGTCTCGCTGGTGGGCCCGGCGGTGATCAGCACGCGCTGTCCGGCCAGCACCTTGGGCTGGAAGAACGCGATCACGGCGCGCAGGATCTGGTCGGGCTCCATCATGCGCCCCGATCCGGTCTCGCCGCAGGCCTGGCCGCCCTCGGCCGGGCCGATCAGGGTCACGCCGTCGGCCTGCAGTTGCGCGGCATTGCGCTGGGTGGCGGGATGGGTCCACATCTCGTGGTTCATGGCCGGCGCCGCCAGCAGCGGCACGGCGCCGCGCGCCACGCACAGGGTGGCCAGCAGGTCATCGGCCAGGCCGTGCGCCAGCCTGGCCAGGAAATCCGTGCTCGCCGGCACGATCAGGATCGCGTCCGCGCCCCGGCTGAGGTTGATGTGCGCCATGCGGTTGTCCATGCGGCTGTCCCAGGAGTCCACCCACACCGGGCGTCCCGACAGGGCCTGCATGGTGGCCGGCGTGATGAAGCCGGTCGCCGCCTCGGTCATGACCACGTCGACCGTGGCGCCCTCGTCCTGCAGCCGGCGCAGCAATTCGGCGGACTTGTAGCAGGCGATGCCCCCCGTCAGCCCGAGGATGATGCGTTTGCCCGAGAGATCCGGCATGGCGTTTCCTTATGATGAGCGGGCGCGTCGCGCGCGCAGGATTTCGTCCAGGATCAGCAGCCCGGCGCCGCAGGTGATGGCGACGTCGGCGACGTTGAAGGCCGGGAAATACCAGGCGTCGCGCCAGTGGAACAGCAGGAAATCGATGACGTGGCCGTGCATCACCCGGTCGATCGCGTTGCCCAGCGCGCCGCCCAGGATGCAGGCCAGGGCCGCGCACAGCAGGCGCTGGCCGCCGTGGGTGTAGAGCCAGCGCAGGATCAGGACCGCCGCCAGCAGGGCGATGCCGGTGAAGAGCCAGCGCTGCGCGCCGCCATCTTCGGCCAGGAAGCTGAAGGCGGCACCGGTGTTGAACAGCAGCGTCAGGTCGAACACCGGCAGGATGCGGATGCGTTCCGCGTACGCCAGGGCGCCCGAGATCCAGGCCTTGGTAGCCTGGTCCAGCAGGATCACGGCCGCCGCCCAGGCCAGCCAGCCCGCCAGCGCGCGCAGGCGGGCGGCGGCCGCGCCGGGCGCGCCGTCCGCGGCGGCGGGCCGGACCTCAGGCATGGCTGCGCTCTTCGCCGTCGCCGAACAGATTGTCGACGCAGCGGCCGCAGAGTTCGGGATGTGCGGGATCCTGGCCGACGTCGGCGCGGTGGTGCCAGCAGCGGCCGCATTTCTCGTGCGTCGTCGCCTGCACCTGGATGCGCAGGGCGCCGTCGCCCGCGTGGACGTCGGCGCGGGACACCAGCATCACGAAACGCAGGTCTTCGCCGAGGCTTTGCAGCAGGGCGAGATCCTCGCCCGAGGCGTGGTAGTCGATCTCGGCGGCCAGGGACGAGCCGATCTCGCCGCGCGCGCGCACCGCCTCGATCTCGCGCATGGTCTCGGCGCGGATCTCGCGCAGCCGCGTCCAGCGCGCGGCCAGGCGGTCGGCGTCGGCCGGCACCGGCAGGACGTGGAAGAGCTCGGTGAAGATCGTGGGCGAGTCGGGATTGCCGCCCAGGTCGGCCCAGGCCTCCTCGACCGTGAAGGACAGGATCGGGGCCAGCAGCTTGAGCAGCGCGTGGGTGACGTGGTGCAGCGCGGTCTGCGCGGCGCGGCGGGCGGCGCTGTCCTTGCCGGTGGTGTACAGGCGGTCCTTCAGGATGTCCAGGTAGAAGGCGCCCAGGTCCTCGGAGCAGAAGATCTGCAGGCGCGCCACCGCCGTATGGAATTCATAGCGTTCGTAGGCCGCCAGGACCTCGGCCTGCATGGCCGCCGTCATCTGCAGCGCATAGCGGTCGATCTCCAGCAGCTCGGCGGGCGGCACGGCGTCCGTGGCCGGGTCGAAGTCGGCCAGGTTGCCCAGCAGGAACTTCAGGGTGTTGCGGATGCGGCGGTAGGATTCGACGACGCGGTCCAGGATCTGCTTGGAGATCGAGAGCTCTCCGGAATAGTCGGTGGAGGCGGTCCACAGGCGCAGGATCTCGGCGCCCAGGGTGTTGGAGACCTCTTGGGGGAAGACGACGTTGCCCACCGATTTGCTCATTTTCTTGCCCTGGCCGTCCACGACGAAACCGTGGGTCAGCAGCGCCTTGTAGGGCGGGCGGCCGTAGAGCATGCAGCCGGTCAGCAGCGAGGAATGGAACCAGCCACGGTGCTGGTCCGAGCCTTCGAGGTACAGGTCGGCGGGCCAGGCGAGCTGCTGCGCGTGGGATCCCTTCAGGCAGTGGTCCTGCCCGCCCAGCACGGTCGCATGCGTGGTGCCCGAATCGAACCAGACGTCCAGCGTGTCGCGGTTCTTTTCGTACTGGTCGGCCTCGTCGCCCAGCAGCTCGCGCGGGTCCAGCGTCTGCCAGGCCTCGATGCCGTCGCGCTCGACGCGCTGCGCGACCAGGTCCAGCAGTTCGGGCGTGCGCGGGTGCAGGGCGCCGGTTTCCTTGTGGACGAAGAAGGCCATGGGCACGCCCCACTGGCGCTGGCGCGACAGGGTCCAGTCGGGCCGGTTGGCGATCATGGCGTGCAGGCGGGCGCGCCCCCAGGCCGGGTAGAAGGCGGTGTCGTCCACACCCTTGAGGGCCATCTCGCGCAGGGTCGGGCCGGATCGCGGCTGGACGTCCATGCCCGCGAACCACTGGCTGGTGGCGCGGTAGATGATCGGCGTCTTGTGGCGCCAGCAGTGCATGTAGCTGTGCGCGTGGGATTCGGTGTGCAGCAGGCTGCCGGCCTCGCGCAGGGCGTCCACGATGCGCGGATTGGCCTTCCAGATCATCTCGCCGCCGAACAGCGGCAGGCTGTCGGCGTAATGGCCGTTGCCCAGGACCGGGCTGAGGATGTCGGTGTCGGCCATGCCGTGGGCCTTGCACGACAGGAAATCCTCGACGCCGTAGGCCGGCGCCGAGTGCACGACCCCGGTGCCTGAATCCAGGGTCACGTAGTCGCCCAGGTAGACCGGCGACAGGCGCCGGTAGCCGGGATCGGCCTCGTAGAGCGGATGGCGGAACCGCAGCCCGGCCAGGGCCTGGCCGGAGGCACGGGCGATGATGGCGCCTTGCAGGCCCCAGCGTTTCAGGCAGGATTCGGCCAGTTCGCTGGCGACGATCAGCAGCGGGCCGGTGGCGCGGGGCTCGTTCAGGCGCAGCAGGGCGTATTCATGGTCCGGGTGCAGGTTCAGGGCCTGGTTGGCCGGCAGCGTCCAGGGCGTCGTGGTCCAGATCACGATGGCGCCGGGCTCGACCTCGCCGGGCAGGCCGAAGGCGCGCGCGACGGCCGCGCGGTCGTCGAAGGCGAAGGCCACGTCCACGGACGGATCCTTGCGGTCGGCGTACTCGACCTCGGCCTCGGCCAGCGCCGAGCCGCAGTCGAAACACCAGTTCACGGGCTTGAGGCCGCGGAAGACGAAGCCCTTTTCCATGATGCGCGCCAGCGCCCGCAGCTCGTCGGCCTCGTTGTGCGGGTTCATGGTCAGGTAGGGGTTGTCCCACTCGGCCAGCACGCCCAGGCGCTTGAAGTCGGCGCGCTGGCGCTCGATCTGCTCGGCCGCGTAGGCGCGGGCCTTGGCCTGGACCTCGGCCACGGGCAGGTGCTTGCCGTATTTCTTTTCGATCTGGATCTCGATCGGCATGCCGTGGCAGTCCCAGCCGGGCACGTACTGCGCGTCGAAGCCCGCCATGTCGCGGCTCTTGACGATGATGTCCTTGAGGATCTTGTTGACCGCATGGCCGATGTGGATGTCGCCATTGGCGTACGGCGGGCCGTCGTGCAGGATGAATTTGGGCCGCCCCTGGGCCGCGTCCCGGATCGCCGCGTAAACCTTGTTCTCCTCCCAGGCCGCGATCCAGCCCGGCTCGCGCTTGGCGAGATTGCCCCGCATGGGGAAAGGGGATTCGGGCAGATTCAGGGTGTCTCTATAGTCCATGGGAGGCGAAATAGTCGCGAGCGCACTGCGCATCCTGCCGGATGGCGGCGATCAGGGTGGTTAAATCGGGGAAGGATTCCTCGTCGCGCAGGAATTCGAGGAATTCGACGCACACCAGTTTACCGTAGGCGTTCACCCGCTGATCCAGGATGTGCGTCTCGAGCAACAGGGGGCCGTCGCGGGTGACGGTGGGGCGCACGCCCAGGCTGGCGACGCCGGGCAGCGGGCCCGCCGCCAGGCCGTGCACGCGCACGACGTAGATGCCGGAACGGGCCGCGCACGGCGCCGGCACGCGCAGGTTCAGCGTGGGAAAGCCCAGGTCGCGGCCGAGTTTCTGGCCGTGGATGACGTGGCCGCTGATGCGGAACGGCCCGCCCAGCAGCTCGGTGCTCTGCGCCAGGTTGCCGACCGCCAGCGCGGTGCGCAGCGCCGAACTGGAGATGCGCCGGCCGTGGCGGTCGTTCACGTCGGCCAGGGTCTCGACTGTGAAGCCGTGTTCCCGGCCCAGGCGGCGCAGCAGGTCGACGTCGCCGCTGCGCTTGTGGCCGTAGCGGAAATCCTCGCCCACCAGCAGCCAGCGGGTATTTAGGCCCCGCACCAGCAGTCCGCGGATGAAATCCTCGGCGCTCATGTCGGCCAGCTGCCGGTTGAAGCGCTGGATGACGATCTGGCGCATGCCCTGGGCCGCCAGCAGGGCGACCTTGTCGCGCAGGGTGCTGATCCGGGTGGGGACGAGTTCGGGGCGTCCGCCCAGCCGGGCGAAGAAGGCGCGCGGGTGGGGCGCGAAGGTCATGACGCTGGGCTCCAGCCCCTGGGCCAGGGCCTGTGCGCAGACCCGCTGCAGGATGGCCTGGTGGCCCCGGTGGACCCCGTCGAAGTTGCCGATCGTCAGGGCGCTGGGCGCGGCGGTGTCGCGGCGCGGCAAGGTGCGGTAGAGGTGGGCAGCGGGATTCACGTCGGACAGTTTACAATTTAACGTTTAGCCCAGGTGGCCTGCCGGATCGATCCACTCGGCGTCCACCGGACGGGGCACCGGAATTTTATGTCGGAGCGCAAACGCATGGAGCATACCCCCGAACGGCCGCTGCGGGTGGCGATCCTCATCTCGGGCCGGGGTTCGAACATGCGCGCGCTGGCCGGGCTGGCGCGCGCCGAGAACCTGCCGGTGGAGATCTGCACCGTGCTGTCGAACCGGGCCGACGCGGCGGGGCTGGACTGGGCGCGCGCCCAGGGGCTGCCGGCCGAGGTTTTGCCGCACCGGGATTTCGCCAGTCGCGAGGCCTTCGACGCCGCGCTGGGCGCGCGCCTGGAGGCGCTGGCGCCCGACTACATCCTGCTGGCCGGCTTCATGCGCGTGCTGGGCGACGATTTCGTGCGGCGTTTCGACGGCCGCATCATCAACATCCATCCCTCCCTGCTGCCGGTCTTCCCAGGGCTGCACACCCATGAGCAGGCCCTGGCCCAGGGGGTGCAGTGGCACGGCTGCACCGTGCATTTCGTCACGCCGGTGCTCGATCACGGCCCGATCATCGCCCAGGGGGCGATTCCGGTGCATCACGACGATACCGCGGACACCCTGGCCGCGCGCCTGCTGCCCGTCGAGCACCAGGTCTACGGCCAGGTGCTGCGCTGGCTGGCGCAGGGCCGGGTCGCCCTCCAGGACGACGGCCGGGTGCGGGTCGCGGGTCAGGCGCATCGCGCCTGGACGGGCAGCGGCGCTTTCACTGAACAGGATTGCCATGAACGAGAATGACTCCCGGGGCAGGCCCCGCAACGGGCAGGCCGCCGGCCGCCCGCGCAAGCGGAGCGACGAACCGCGCCGCGCCGCACCGTCGCGCAGCCGCCCCGCGGGCGACCGCCCCGCGCGCGCCCCTCGCGGCGGATCCGGCGGCGCGTCGGCCCAGGCGCCGGCACGGCCCTACGTCATGGCGGCCGCCCGCATCGAACAGGTCCGCCAGGTCCTGGGCGAGGTGCTGCAATGGCGCTATCCGGCCGACGCGGTGCTGTCGCACTGGTTCCGGGCCCAAGCCCAGGTCGGCCAGCGCGACCGCGGCGAGATCGCCGAGGCCGTGTTCGACGTGCTGCGCCATCTGCGCCGCTACCGCCAGTTCGCCGAAAGCGGGCAGGGCGCGGCCACGCGCCGCCTGGCGATCCTGGGCCTGGCATCCGTCTGGCCGCGCGGCACGCTGGACACCGGCCTGGACGAGCACGAGCGCGCCTGGCTGGACCACGTCCGCGCGTTTCCGCTGGCCGACCTGCCGCTGGCCGTGCGGCACAGCGTGCCGGACTGGCTCGAATCGCGCCTGGAGGCGCTGCCCGATGCCGAATCGCTGCTGCAGGCCCTGAACCAGCCGGCGCCCCTGGACCTGCGGGCCAATCCCCTGAAGACCGATCGCGACGCGGTCCTGGCCGCCTGGGCGCAGGGCCCGGAGGCAAAATGGGCGGCGCGTCCGACGCCGTACTCCCCCTGGGGGATGCGGATCCAGGGCCGCCCGCCGGTGAACCGCTGGGCGGCCTTCGAGCGCGGGGAGATCGAGGTCCAGGACGAGGGCAGCCAGTTGCTGGCCGCCCTGGTGGCGCCGCGTCGCGGCGAGATGGTGATCGACTACTGCGCCGGGGCGGGGGGCAAGACCCTGCTGCTGGGCGCGCTGATGCGCTCCACCGGCCGGCTGTATGCCTTTGACGTGTCGGCCGCCCGCCTGGCGCGGGCCAAGCCGCGCTTTGCCCGCAGCGGCCTGTCCAACATCGTGCCGGTCGCGATCGCCGAACAGCACGACCAGCGCGTCAAGCGCCTGCGCGGCAAGGCGCACCGGGTGTTGGTGGACGCGCCCTGCAGCGGCCTGGGCACGCTGCGCCGCAATCCCGACCTGAAATGGCGCCAGCATCCCGACTCCCTGGCGCAGCTGTGCGCCACGCAGGCGGCGATCCTGCGCGAGGCGGCCGCCTGCGTGCGCCCGGGCGGGCGCCTAGTCTATGCCAGCTGCAGCCTGTTGCCGGAGGAAAACGAGCAGCAGGTGCGGTCCTTCCTGGACGGACACCCCGAGTTCACCCTGCTGGACGCCGGCGCCATCCTGCGCGAGCGCGGCATCGAGCTGCCGCTGGACGGCCCGATGCTGCAGCTGCGCCCGGACGTCCACGGGACCGACGGGTTCTTCGCGGCGGTCCTGCAGCGGGCCGTTCCCGCCGCAGCCGCCGCCAGGGCCGAAACGGGCGCCGATGCCGGGACGGACCCCGGGGCCGAGGCGGCCACCGCCGGGATGCCGGCGCTGTCGTGAAGACGCATGCGTGTCCGCCCGGGGTGGACTACACTAGTTGAACACTATGCTTTCCATTCCCGCGGGCGGGCTCCCAACATCATGAATACCTGGCTATCGTTCCTGCAGGGCGGCATGCTGCAGCTGGGCCCCTGGGCCCTGCTGGCCGTCACGCTGGTGCTGACGCACGTCACCATCGTGGCAGTGACCCTCTATCTTCATCGCAGCCAGGCGCATCGCGGCCTGGACCTGCATCCGGCCGTGGCGCATTTCTTCCGCTTCTGGCTGTGGCTGACCACCGGCATGGTCACGCGCGAATGGGTGGCGATCCACCGCAAGCACCACGCCAGGTGCGAGCGCGAGGGCGACCCCCATTCGCCGGCCGTGTTCGGCCTGGCACAGGTGTTCTTCCGCGGTGCGGAGCTCTACCGCGACGAGGCCCGCAACGCCGAAACCCTGCAGCGCTACAGCCACGGCACGCCGGACGACTGGATCGAGCAGCGCCTCTACCGGCGCCACAACCTGCTGGGCATCCTGTTGATGCTGGGCATCGACCTGGCGCTGTTCGGCGTGATCGGCCTGACGATCTGGGCGGTGCAGATGGCCTGGATCCCGTTCTGGGCCGCCGGCGTGGTCAATGGCCTGGGCCATGCCTGGGGCTACCGCAACTTTGCCTGCCCGGACGACAGCACCAACGTGTCGCCCTGGGGCATCCTGATCGGCGGCGAAGAACTGCACAACAACCACCACGCCTACGGGACCTCGGCCAAATTCTCCTCCCGCTGGTACGAATTCGACCTCGGCTGGGCGTACATCCGCGTGCTGCAGGCCCTGGGCCTGGCCAAGGTGCGCCGCGTGGCGCCGCGCCTGCAGTGGCAGGCGGGCGGTCCGGTGCCCATCGATTCGCTGGGCCAGGACCAGCTGCAAGGCATCCTGGTCCATCGCTACGACGTGCTGGCGCGGTATTCCCGCATGACCAAGGCCGCCGTGGCGCATGAGCTGAAACTCCTCAAGCTGCGCCGCTGCCAGGCCGAGCGCCAGTTGCTGCGCCATTGCCGCAAATGGCTGGTGCGCGACCCGCAGGCGCTGGCGCCCGTCCAGCAGGCGCAGGTCGCGCGCGCCCTGTCGGCCGCGCCCGCCTTGTCGACCCTGCTGCAGATGCGCCGCGAGCTGACGGCCCTCTGGGAATCCTCCAGCGCCAGCAGCGACCAGTTGCTGGCCGATTTGCGGGCCTGGTGCCAGCGGGCGCAGGCCAGCGGCATCGAGGGCCTGGAACAATTCGCGTACCGGCTACGCTCCTATGCTGCATGATTGAAGGTCTGAACGAGCAACAACACGCCGCGGTCACCCTGCCCGCGGAACACGCCCTGGTCCTGGCGGGCGCGGGCAGCGGCAAGACCCGGGTGCTGACCACGCGCATGGCGTGGCTGATCCAGACCGGGCAGGTCAGCCCCTTCGGGCTGCTGGCCGTCACCTTCACCAACAAGGCCGCGCGCGAAATGCTGTCGCGCCTCTCGTCCCTGCTGCCCATCAATACCCGGGGCATGTGGGTCGGCACCTTCCACGGCCTGTGCAACCGCCTGCTGCGCGCCCACTATCGCGAGGCCGGGCTGCCGCAGGCCTTCCAGATCCTGGATAGCGCCGACCAGCTCTCGGCCATCAAGCGCATGCTGAAGGCCAACGGCGTGGACGACGAACGCTTTCCCGCGCGCGACGTGCAGCGCATGATCAACGGCGCCAAGGAAGACGGCCTGCGGCCCGGCGACCTGGACGTGCGCGACAGCCACGCGCGGCGCCTGGCCGACCTGTACCAGCGCTACCAGGACCAGTGCGAGCGCGAGGGCGTCGTCGATTTCGGCGAGCTGCTGCTGCGCGCCTACGAGCTGCTGCAGCGCGAGGCGCCGATCCGCGAGCATTACCAGCGGCGCTTCCAGCACATCCTGGTCGACGAGTTCCAGGACACCAACGTGCTGCAGTACCGCTGGCTGATGCTGCTGGCGGGCGGGGACACCCCCGTCTTTGCCGTGGGCGACGACGACCAGTCCATCTACGCCTTCCGGGGCGCCAACGTGGGCAATATGGCGGATTTCGAGCAGCGCCATGCCCATGGCAACGTTATCCGCCTGGAACAGAACTATCGCTCGCACGGCCACATCCTGGACGCGGCCAACGCCCTGATCGCGCACAATGCCCACCGGCTGGGGAAGAACCTCTGGACCGAGGCGGGCGAAGGCGAGCCCCTGCGGGTGGTCGAGCAGGCTTCGGACCAGATGGAGGCCCAGTGGCTGGTGGACGAGATCCGCGCGCTGTTGCGCGAGGGCAGGCCGGCGCACGAGATCGCCATCCTGTATCGCAGCAACGCCCAGTCGCGCCCCATCGAGCACGCCCTGTTCTCCGCCCGCGTGCCCTACCGCGTCTACGGCGGGCAGCGGTTCTTCGAGCGCCAGGAGGTCAAGCACGTGCTGGCCTACCTGCGCCTGATCGACAATCCGCACGACGACACCTCGTGGATGCGGGTCGTGAATTTCCCGGCCCGTGGCATCGGCGCTCGCACGCTGGAGCAGCTGGCCGATGCCGCCGCCCAGTACGGCACCAGCCTGGCCGGCGCGGTGGCCTATGTGCCCGGCAAGGGCGGCGCCAGCCTGGCCCGCTTTGCCACGATGATCCGCGAGATGGCCGAGGCCGCCCAGTCCCTGGACCTGCCTGAGCTCATCGGCCACGTGGTGCACCACAGCGGCCTGGAGGCCCATTACCAGGCCGATCGGGAGGGGCAGGAGCGGCTGGAGAACCTGCAGGAACTGGTCAATGCCGCCGCCGCGTTCGTGGCGGAAGAAGGATTCCAGGGCCTGATCGCGGGGCGGATTCCCGAATCCGGCGCCGGCGGCGCGGCGCCCCGGGCCGAGGCCCCGGCGCTGGAGGCCGGCGCGGCCTTCCCGCCGGACGGCCCGGACTTCGACGCGGACATCGCCCCGCCCGCCGTAATGTCGCCGCTGGGCGCCTTTCTCAGCCACGCTTCGCTGGAGGCCGGCGACAACCAGGCCCAGGCGGGCGAGGACGCGGTGCAGCTGATGACCGTGCACGCCGCCAAGGGGCTGGAATTCGATGTGGTCTTCATCACCGGCCTCGAGGAAGGCCTGTTCCCCCACGAGAACAGCCTCCTGGACGCGGGCGGCCTCGAAGAGGAACGCCGCCTGATGTACGTGGCCATCACCCGGGCGCGCGAGCGCCTGACCCTGACTCTGGCGCAAAGCCGCATGCTGCACGGGCAGACCCGCTATGCGCTGCGCTCGCGTTTCCTGGACGAGGTCCCGGACGAACATCTGAAATGGATCACGCCGCGCCAGCGGGCGGCGGCCCCCGAACAGCAGCCCGCCTGGCGCGGGGCCTTCCGCCGGGGCCTGGGTGGCTGGCAGGGCGAAGGCGGCAGCAGTTTCGCGCCGCGCACCGCGCGCACCCGCACCGCCGACGTCACGGTGGGCGAGCAGTGCTTCCGCATCGGGGGTTCCGTGCGCCACGGCCGCTTCGGCGAGGGCACCATCGTGTCGCTCAGCGGCACCGGCGCCGATGCCCAGGCGCGCATCGAGTTTCGGGATGCCGGGACCAAGACCCTGGCGCTGGGCGTGGCGAAGCTGGAAATCCTGAACTGATCAGCTGCGCCCGCGCCCCCAGCGCCGGTGCAGGCGCTGGGCGGTGGCGTCCAGGGTGAAGCCCAGGATGCCGATCAGGACGATGACCGCCATCAGTTCGGAATAGGCCAGGCGGTCGCGGGTGTCCAGGATGAAATAGCCCAGGCCGGAGCTGACCCCCAGCATTTCGCAGGGCACCAGGATGATCCAGACGATGCCGATGGCCAGGCGCAGGCCGGTCAGGATGTGGCCCAGCGAGCCGGGGATCACGATCTTCCACAGGATCTCGGTGCGCGTGGCGCTCAGGCTGCGGGCCAGCATCAGCCAGCGGGCGTCCAGCTGGCGCACGCCGGCGCTGGTGTTCAGGATGATCGGCCAGACGGCGGCGAAGCTCAGCAGGAAATAGATCGGCGCGTCGCCCACGCCGAACAGCATGACGGCGATCGGCATCCACGACAGGGGCGAAATCATGCGCAGGAACTGGAAGGCCCCGCTGGTGGCGGATTCCAGGCGCCGCGACAGGCCGATGGCCAGGCCCAGGGGAATGCCGAACACCAGGGCCCAGAACAGGCCCACCGCCACGCGCCGCAGGCTGACCAGGGTATGCACGGTGAGCTGGTTGTCCAGGATCAGGTGCGCCAGGCTGGGCAGCGCCTGGGCGGGGGCGAACAGCCGCGCCATGGCCAGGTCCTGGCCCAGCAGGCCGATGCCGGCCGCCCACAGCAGCAGCAGCGCGGCCAGGCCGCCCAGGCTGAGCGCCAGGCGTTGCCGCGAGGACAGCGCGGTCGTTCGTGCGCGCATCAGCTCACCTCGAAGGTTTCCGTGCGGGCGTAGCCGCCGGTGATGCCGAAGGCGGCCAACCCGCCTTGGGCCTCGATGGCCTTGCGCACGTAGCGGTCATCGACCAGGTCGCGGGCCACGTGGGCGGGATCCAGGTCCTTCAGGAAGGCATTCTCGCCCAGGACGTAGGTGTCCTTGAGCAGGGTGACCAGCTTCTCGGTGTAGCTGGGGTAGGGATAGGGGCGGAAATCGATGCGCAGTTCGCCCCAGTCGGTGTGGCGGATGGCGCCGCTCTTGGCGTAGGCGGCGTCGCGCTCGGCCGAGGGCAGCAGGACCCGGGCCAGCGTGGAGGGCTCGTGCGGGGTATAGGCGGCGGGATTGTCGCGAGCGAGGATCTTGACGGTGTCCTCGCGGTGGCCGCGCACCCAGGCCTGGGCCTGGACGATGGCGTTGACGACCTTCTGCGACCATTCAGGCCGTTCCTGCAGGTCGCGCTCGTGCATGGTGACCACGCAGCAGGCGTGATTGCGCCAGACGTCGCCGGTGAAGCGCCAGACCTTGCCCACGCCCAGTTCTTCCGCCTTGGCGTTGAACGGCTCGGCCACGATGTAGCCCGAGATCCGCTTGCTGCCCAGGGCGGGCAGCATGTCGCCGGGCGACATCACGACCAGCTTCACCTGATTCTTCGTGGGCTCGCCGTCGCTGATGAATTCCAGGCCGGCCTGGCGCAGGATGGCCTGCAGCACGATGTTGTGCACCGAATACCAGAACGGGATGGCGACGGTGGTGCCGCCCAGGTCCTGCAGCGAATTCACGCTGGGCAGCACGGTCAGGCAGGAGCCTTCGGTGTGGTTCCAGGCCACGACCTTGGCGGGCGACTGGCTGCCGTAGCGCGACCACAGGGTCATGGGCATGAGCAGGTGCACGACGTTGACCTGGCCGCTGAGGAAGGCCTCGACGATCTGCGACCAGCTGCGAAAGCGACGCGGTTTCTCGACCTGCAGTCCCTGTTGCTCGAACAGGCCGTTGTGATGGGCGACCAGCAGCGGCGTGGCGTCCGTGATCGGCAGGTAGCCGATGCGCACCGGCGCCTCGGGCTCGGCGGCGCGCGCCACGCGGCCCGCCTGCATCAGCGGCAGCGCGCCGGCGGCGGTGAACAGCGCCGAGAGCTTCAGGAACTGGCGGCGGCGGGCAAAGGTGCTGTCGGCGACGCCGCAGCAGAGGTCAAGCGGTTTGAAACGGTTCATTGAGGTCTCGGTAAACGGGCGGTGCGCAGGGATTGGAGGATTTCGACCCGCAGGGCGGTCAGGGCCGGGCTGGTTTCGTCCCGGGGATGGGGCTGCGCCACCGTCCACTCGTGGATCAGGCGTCCGGGCTGGCCGCCGATCAGCAGGATGCGGTCGGCCAGCAGCAACGCCTCGTCGATGTCGTGGGTCACGAGGATCGCGGCGGCCTGGTGCCGCGCGGCGACCTGCAGCAGCAGGGATTGCATTTCCCCGCGGGTCACTTCGTCCAGCGCGCTGAAGGGTTCGTCCAGCAGCAGGATCTCGGGGGCGCGGGCCAGGGTGCGGGCGAGCGAGGTCCGCTGCGCCATGCCGCCGGACAGTTCGTCGGGGTACCGGCCGCGGGCCGACTGCAGCCCCACCTCGGCGATCGCCTGGTGGACGCGCTGCTGGCGCGTGCCGGGGTCCAGATGCGGCTGGTGGCGGAAGTCCAGGCCGAAGGCGACGTTCTCTTCCAGCGTCAGCCAGGGCAGCAGGCTGGGGTCCTGGAACACCAGGCCCAGCGCGGGCGACGGGCCGGTCAGGCGGCGGTCCTTGAGGCGGATCTCGCCGCCCTGGGCCTGCTGCAAACCGGCCAGGACGCGCAGCAGGGACGATTTGCCGACCCCGCTGGGCCCCAGCAGGGCGACGATCTCGCCGGCCCGTAGTTCGAGGGAGAAGTCCGCCAGCACGGTGGTCGTCGCCCGGCCGGTGGCGCCCGCGTAGCCCAGGGTGATGTCGTGCGCGCTCAGTACGCCGGCGGGCGGCTGGCCCGCGCGCGCGGCGACGGAGGTTGTGGTGGCCTCCATCTCAGGCGGCCTGGCGCTGTTCCAGCGCATGGATTTCCTTGCGCAGGTGTTTGAGGGCCGGGGTGACGATGGCCACGAACAGCGCCTCGCGCAGCCGCCGCTGGGCGGGGCTGCTCATCAGGTAGCCGGCGGCGCCCGCGTGCAGGGCGGCCGACTGGGTGGCCCGCAGGCTCAGTTCCGAGCCCCGCGCCCGGGCGCGCAGCACGCCCAGCAGCGGCGCCGAGCGTCCCTGGCGGGCCAGGGCGTAGGTGTCCTCCAGCAGGGATTGCAGGTCCCCGGCCAGCTCGTCTTCCTGGTCGTCCAGGTAGCAGTTAACGTGCTGCAGCCGCTGGTTGGCGGCGCGGATGGTGTCCAGGCTGGCCTGGACGAGGCCGGCGCCCATGCCGATCTGCATCAGCAGGAAGCCGGGCTTGAACTGGCTGACGTAATGCTCGAATTGATCGGGGTGGGCGAGGACGTCTTCGGCCGGCACGTGCAGGTCCTTCAGGCGCACGCCGTAGGTGCCGCTGCCCTCCAGGCCGGAGAACGTCGGGCAGGGCCGCAGGGTCAGGCCCTGGGCGCCCGGCGGGACGGCGAACATGACGTAGCCGCCTTCATCCAGGGCCGCGGCCACGATGACGAGGTGATCCGGGCCCAGGTTCGAGACCCAGGGCAGCGCGCCGTTGACGAGATAGCCCGTGCCGTCGCGCCGGCCGCGCAAGTTGATGCGTTCGATCCCGGCGAGGTGCTTGACGGCGTTGGACATGCCGGTGCCCGACAGCAGGGTGCCGCGCGCGACGGGTTCGAGGTAGCGCGCCTTGGCGGCGGCGTTCTCGCTGTGCTGCAGGTACCAGGCGCAGGTGGCTTGGCACCAGCTGAGGAAGGCGGTGGATCCGCAGGTGCGGGCCACCTGGGCGATGATGTCGATCTGCGCGGGCAGGTCCAGGCCGAGGCCGCCGGATGATTCCGGCAGCGCGGCGGCGAATCCGCCCAGGCCGCCCAGGGCGTGCATGAAGTCCGCCGGGAAGCGGCCCTGGTCGATGGCCTGGACCTGGGGTGCGAGGGTGTCGCGTATCAGTTGGTCGATTCCGTCGCCCAGGGCGGCGGGCAGGGAAGCGCTGGTCATGTGGATCCCCGATCAGGCGTAGGCCTGGAGCTCCGGGTTGATGGGGGTGCGGGCCAGGTTGTTGGCGTAGTTGCAGAGGGTGGCGAGGCTGACGCCCAGTACGACGTCCAGGGCCTGGGCGTCGGTGTAGCCGGCGGCGCGCAGGTCGGCGAGGGCCTGGTCGTCGACCTGGGCTTTGTGTTCGAGGACTTGCAGGGTGAACCGGGCCAGGGCGTTGAGTTTGGGGTCGGACAGGGCGCGGGTGCCGCGCAGGGCGTCGACGAATTCCTGGGGCAGTTGCAGTTTCTGGGTGGCGATCTTGGTGTGGCCGGCGACGCAGAAGCCGCAGCCGTTGTAGGTGGCGGCGGTGATCTGGACGATTTCGCGTTCGGTGGGGGTGAGGCTGTTGCGGCCGTTGATGGCGCCGACGACTTGGTAGGTTTCCAGTGCGGTCGGGGAGTTGGCCAGGACGCCGAGGAGGTTGGGCAGGAAGCCGCTGGCTTTGGCGGCGGTGCGCAGGCGTTCCTGGGCTTCGGCGGGGGCGGTTTCGACGGACTGGATGGGAAGGCGGCTCATGGCGGGTGGGATGAACGAGGGTTTAGACGGGTTCATTCTAAGGAGCCGGGGTCTCATAGCGAACGACTATAAGAGAATTAAATTATTCAGATTTGGAATATGGGGGTTTTTGAGGGGGGGTGCTGGTGGGAGAGCTCATCGCCGTGGCCGGGGGCGGCGGGGCGCAGGTCGCGGATTGGCGGCTGCGCCGGAGGGGGGAAGTGGGCTCCAACAACGCCCCGCCGCCCCCGGCCACGGCGATTGACGATTGGGGTGGCGCCGCGGGTTGGGGCGCAGGTCGTGGAGTGGCGGCTGCGCCGGGGGCATGGCGACGGGCGCCGTGCCTGTCAAAGGGCTTCGATCTCGGTCTGGATGTCCAGCCAGGCTTCCTCGGCGGCTTGCAGGGTCTTGCTGAGTTCGCCGTGTTCGGCCAGCAGGGCGGGGCGGGTGTCCTTGTGCGCGTCGGTGTAGAAGGCGGGGTCCGCGATCAGGGCGTCCAGTTCGGCCAGGCGGGTCTGGGCCTGGGCCATGGTGGCCTCGACCTTTTTCAGGCGGGCTTCCAGGGGTTTGCGGCGGGCGGCGAGTTGCTGGCGGGCCTGGGCGTCTTCGCGCCGCTGGGCCTTGCGGTCTTTTTCGGGGGGCGCGGCGGTGCGGCTGGCCTGGTTCTGCTGGGTCTGGCGCTGCTGCAGCCAGTCGCGGTAGTCTTCGAGGTCGCCGTCGAAGGGCTGGATGCGGCCGTCGGCGACGATCCAGAAGGTGTCGACCGTGGTGCGCAGCAGGTGGCGGTCGTGCGAGACCAGCAGGACGCTGCCGGGGAATTCGGCCAGCGCCCGGGCGAGTGCCTCGCGGGTGTCGACGTCCAGGTGGTTGCTGGGTTCGTCGAGCAGCAGCAGGTTGGGTTTGCGCCAGACGATGAGGGCGAGGGCCAGGCGCGCCTTTTCGCCGCCGGAGAAGGGGGCGACGGGCTGGTTCACCATGTCGCCGCCAAAGCCGAAGCCGCCCAGCATGTTGCGCAGTTCCTGTTCGCGGGTGTCGGGGGCGATGCGCGCGAAATGCTGCAGCGGGCTGGATCCGGGGTCCAGGACGTCGAGCTGCTGCTGGGCGAAGTAGCCGATCTCCAGTCCTTTGGCGGGCTGGTAGCTGCCCGCCAGGGGCGAGAGTTCGCGGGCCAGGGTCTTGACCAGGGTGCTCTTGCCGGCGCCGTTGACGCCCAGGATGCCGATGCGGCTGCCGCCGCGCACCATGAGGCTGACGTCCTGCAGGATGGGGCGGGGGGCGGCTTCGCCGGAGGCGGGGTAGCCCAGGGTGGCGTCTTCCAGGCGCAGCAGGACGTCGGGCGTCTGCACGGGGTCGGGCAGGCGGATGTCGATGCCGGATTCGATGGCCAGCGGTGCCAGGGTCTGCATGCGGGCCAGGGCCTTGACGCGGCTTTGCGCCTGTTTGGCCTTGGTGGCCTTGGCCTTGAACCGGTCGATGAAGGATTGCAGGTGCGCGGCCTCGCGGGCCTGGCGCTGGCGTGCCAGCTGGTTCTGGCGCAGGCGCTCGGCGCGCTGTTCGACGAAGTCTTCGTAGCCGCCTTTGTAGCGGACCAGTTTGCCGTGCTCGAAGTGCAGGATGGAGCGGGCCACGGCGTCGAGGAATTCGGTGTCGTGCGAGATCAGCAGGACGGTGCCGGGGTAGCTGGCCAGCCAGCGTTCCAGCCACAGCATGGCGTCCAGGTCGAGGTGGTTGGTGGGCTCGTCGAGCAGCAGCAGGTCCGAGGGCGCCATCAGGGCGCGGGCCAGGGCGATGCGCATCTGCCAGCCGCCGGAGAAGCTGGCGACCGGCCGCGTCCATTCGTCGGGGGCGAAGCCCAGGCCGGCCAGCAGCTGTTCGGCGCGCGAAGGGGCGCTCCAGGCTTCGGCCTCCACCAGTGCGGCTTCGAGTTCGGCGATGGCCTGGCCCTGGTCGGGGTCCACCGCCGCCCGGCGGGCCTGGATGTCGCGCAGGTGGCGGTCGCCGTCGATGACGAATTCCCGGGCGGCGCGGTCGGTGTCGTGCAGGATCTGCTCGACGCTTGCCCGCCGCCAGGATTCGGGGATGTCGACGAAGCCGGCATCGGGGTCGATGTGTCCCTGCAGCAGGGCGAACAGGGAGGATTTGCCGGCGCCGTTCTTGCCGACGAATCCGACGCGCTCGCCGGGGTGGACGACGAAGTCGGCGTCTTCGAGCAGGACCTTGACGCCGCGCCGCAGGGTCAGGCCGCTGGCCCGGATCACGAGGCGAGCTGCGACCGGCGCAGCAGCAGGATCTGGTCGCTGGCGGTTTCGGTGCTGAGCCAGACGGGATCCAGGTCCGGGAATGCAGCCTGGAAGTGGGCCTGTTCGTGGCCGATTTCCAGCACCAGCAGGCCGTCTTCGGTCAGGCGCTCCGGCGCGCCGGCCAGGATGCGGCGCACCAGGTCCATGCCGTCGGCGCCGCCGGCCAGCGCCAGGCGCGGCTCGTGCCGGTATTCGGGCGGCAGGGCGTTCATGGCCTGGCTGTTGACGTACGGCGGGTTGCACACGATCAGGTCGTAGCGGCGGTCCGCCGGGATCTGGGCGTACAGGTCGCTGCGCAGCGCGTGGACCCGGTCCTGCATCTCGTGCAGGGCGATGTTCGAGTGAGCGACGGCCAGGGCGTCGGCGGACAGGTCCGCGGCGTCCACCTGCGCGTTTTCGAAGGCCAGCGCCGCCAGGATGGCCAGACAGCCCGACCCTGTGCACAGGTCCAGGACGCGGCCGACGGCGTCGGGATCCTCGATCCAGGGCGAGAGCTGTTCGGCCAGCAGCTCGGCGATGGGCGAGCGCGGCACGATCACGCGCTCGTCGACCAGGAACCGCTCGCCCTGCAGCCAGGCCTCGCCGGTCAGGTAGGCGGCGGGCTTGCGGCTGGCCACGCGTTCGTGGATCAGGTCGACGCAGCGCAGGCGCTCGCGCTCCAGCAGCCGGGCGTCGAGGAAAGGTTCCAGGGTGTCCAGGGGCAGGTGCAGGGCGTGCAGCAGCAGGTAGGCCGCCTCGTCCCAGGCGTTGTCGCTGCCATGGCCGAAGACCAGGTTGGCGCCGCGAAAGCGGGTGACGGCCCAGCGCAGCAGGTCGCGCAGCGTCAGGAGTTCGGTATGGGGAGAGGCCATCAGAGCAGCAGCGTTTCGAGAACCCTGCGGTAAATGTTCTTCAAGGGAACCAGTTGGTCCAGCGGCAGGCTTTCGCCGACCTGGTGGATGGTCCGGTTCAGCGGGCCGAATTCGACGACCTGGGGGCAGAGGCGGGCGATGAAGCGTCCGTCGGACGTGCCCCCCGTGGTGGACAGTTCCGCCCGGATGCCGGTCTCTTCGGCGATGGCCGATTGTAGCGCAGCGCACAGGGGGCCCTGGGGGGTGAGAAACGGCAGGCCGCTCAGGGTCCAGTCGATGTCGTATTCCAGCCGGTGCTCGTCCAGGATGCCCCGCACGCGGGCCTGCAGTTGCTCGGGCGTGCTGGCGGTGGAAAAGCGGAAATTGCAGTCGATGACGGCTTCGCCGGGGATCACGTTGCCCGCGCCGGTGCCGGCGTGCAGGTTGGAGACCTGGAAGGTGGTGGGCGGGAAGTACTCGTTGCCTTCGTCCCAGCGCGTCGCGGTCAGGGTCGCCAGCGCGGGGGCCAGTTCGTGGACGGGGTTGCGGGCGAGGTGCGGATAGGCCACGTGCCCCTGGACGCCGCGGACCGTGATGCGGGCCGAAAGGGATCCGCGCCGGCCGTTCTTGATGGTGTCCCCCAGCGCCTCGGCCGAGGTCGGCTCGCCGACGACGCAGTAGTCGGGGGTCTCGCCCCGGGCTTCCAGCACGCGGCAGACGTGCACGGTGCCGTCGGTGGCGGGGCCTTCCTCGTCGGAGGTCAGCAGCAGGGCGATGGAGCCGCGATGGTCCGGATGGCGGGCGACGAATTCCTCGGCGGCCACCACGAAGGCCGCCAGCGAGGTCTTCATGTCCGACACCCCGCGCCCGACCAGCAGGCCGTCGCGTTCGACGGGCTCGAAGGGCGGGCTGGGCCAGGCGGTGTGCGGGCCGGTGGGAACGACGTCGGTATGGCCCGCGAAGACCAGCAGCGGGGCCGCCCGGCCGCGCCGCGCCCACAGGTTGCTGACCGCGCCGCTGGGCAGCGGCTCGCAGTCGAAGCCGAGCGGTCGCAGGCGTGCGGCGATGAGTTCCTGGCAGCCGGCGTCGTCGGGCGTGACGGAGGGCCGGGCCACCAGGGCGCGGGTCAGGGCGAGAACGTCGGCGTCGGCCATGGTCAGGCCCTGAGCAGGTCGTTGATGCTGGTCTTGGCGCGTGTGCGCGCGTCCACGCGCTTGACGATCACGGCGCAGGCGAGGCTGTGGCTGCCGTCCGGAGCGGGCAGCGAGCCCGGCACCACGACGGAGCCGGCCGGGACGCGGCCGTAGTGGATCTCGCCGGTGGCGCGGTCGTAGATCTTCGTGCTTTGCGAGATGAACACGCCCATGGCCAGGACCGAGTTCTCCTCGATCACCACGCCCTCGACGATCTCCGAGCGCGCGCCGATGAAGCAGTTGTCCTCGATGATGGTGGGGCCGGCCTGCAGCGGCTCGAGCACCCCGCCGATGCCCACGCCGCCCGACAGGTGCACGTGGCTGCCGATCTGCGCGCAGGATCCGACCGTCGCCCAGGTGTCCACCATCGTGCCGGCGCCCACGCGGGCGCCGATGTTCACGTAGGACGGCATCAGCACGACGTCGGGCGCGATGTAGGCGCCGCGCCGCACTGTGGCCGTGGGGACCACGCGAAAGCCGCCCTGCTGGAAGTCCGCCGGGGAATAGTCCTGGAATTTCAGCGGGACCTTGTCGTAGTACTGCTGGGGCGACTGGCCCATGACGCGGTTGTCGGCCAGGCGAAAGGACAGCAGCACCGCCTTTTTGAGCCATTGGCGCACCTGCCACTGGCCGTCGATCTTCTCGGCGACCCGCAGCGACCCGTCGTCCAGGCCGCGGATCGCCTGTTCGACCGCATCGGCCAGGTCGGAGGGAAACTGGCCGGGGCGCAGCGAAGCCCGGTCTTCCCAGGCGGATTCGATCAGGGTCTGGATGGCGGTCTGCATGACAAAGGGCTCTGAAAAAACAAAGGGCTCTGAAAAAAACGAACCGGAAATTTTACCAGCGCGCCGGCCAGGCGATGCAAGGCGCGTTCAATTGCCTGTCAGGCGGCGTCCGCGCGGCGCTGTACACTAGCACGCTTTCCCACTCGCATCCGGTCCCGCGCGGATTCCGGACCCAGCCGCAACCGCATTATGACGTCGGCCACGCTTCCGCTGTTCCTGCTCACTTTCTTCCTGGTGTCGCTGACGCCGGGCATGTGCATGGTCCTGTCCCTCAGCCTGGGCATGACCGTGGGCGTGCGGCGCGCCGCCTGGATGTGGCTGGGCGAGCTGGCGGGCGTGGGGCTCGTCGCGGTCGCGTCGGTGCTGGGGGCGGCCACCGTGCTGCTGCGTTATCCGCCGCTGTTCACGGCATTCAAGTGGGGCGGCGGGGCCTATCTGGTCTGGCTGGGGATCGAGATGTGGCGCTCCAAGGGCTCGCTGGCCATCCCGGAGGTGGCCGAGGGCGCGCCGGCGCCGCAGCGCGCGCAGCTGGTCACGCAGGGCTTCGTGACCGCGGTGGCCAATCCCAAGGGTTGGGCGTTCTTCATCGCGCTGCTGCCGCCTTTCCTTGATTTCGGCCAGCCGGTGGCGCCGCAGCTGAGCCTGCTCCTGTCCATCATCCTCAGCATGGAACTGTGCTGCCTGGTGCTCTATGCCCTGGGCGGCTCGGTCGCCCGCGCCCTGCTGGCCAGCCGCTCGAACGTGCGGCTGCTGAACCGGATCGCCGGCACGCTGATCATCGGCATCGGTCTCTGGCTGATGCTGGACTGACGGGCCGCGCGGCCCGCGGCCTTACGGCGCGGGCGGGCGGTGCATGTCGCGCAGGGCCTTGCGGATGACCTTGCCGGTGGTGGTCATGGGCAGCGCGTCCATGAATTCGATCAGCCGGGGGTATTCGTGGGCGGCGGCGCGCCGCCGGACGTGGTCCTGGATCTCGGCGATCAGGGCCGCACTGGGCTGGTAGCCGTCCTTGAGCACGATGCAGGCCTTGACGATCTCGGTGCGCTCGGGGTCGGGGACCCCGATGACGGCGGCCAGGCGCACGGCCGGGTGGCCGAGCAGGCAGTCCTCGATGGGACCCGGGCCGATCCGGTAGCCCGCGCTGGTGATGACGTCGTCGCCGCGCCCCTTGAACCAGAGATAGTCGTCGGCGTCGCGCATGCCGCGGTCGCCCGTGACCAGGAAATCGCCGATGAAGGCGTCGGCGGTGGCGCGCGGATTGTCCCAATATTCCAGGAACATCACCGGGTCCGGGCGGCGCACGGCGATGTGGCCTTCGGCGCCGTCGGGCAGGACCCGGCCGGCGTCGTCGATGACCTGTACGTCATGGCCGGGCACCGGGCGGCCCATGGCGCCCGCGCGCGGCTCGAACAGCGCCGCGCAGGACGACACGATCATGTTGCATTCCGTCTGGCCGTAGAACTCGTTGATGGTGACCCCCAGCGTGCGGCGGCCCCATTCGATCAGCTCGGCGCCCAGGGTCTCGCCGCCGCTGGCCACCGAGGCCAGCCGCAGCGTGCCGTATTGCTGCGGCGAATCCAGTGTGCGCAGCATCTTGAGGGCGGTGGGCGGCAGGAAGGTATGGCTGACCTGGTGCCGGGCCATCAGCTGCCAGGCCTGGCGCGCGTCGAATTTGCCGAACCGGTGCGCCAGCACGGGCACGCCGTGGTGCCAGGTCGGCATCAGCACGTCCATGAGGCCGCCGATCCAGGCCCAGTCGGCAGGCGTCCACATGAGGCTGGCGCGGTCGGGAAAGAAATTATGGGAGATCTCGACCCCCGGCAGGTGGCCCAGCAGCACGCGATGGGCGTGCAGCGCGCCTTTGGGCTTGCCGGTGGTGCCGGAGGTGTAGATGATCACCGCGGGATCGTCGGCCGCGGTGTCCCGCGGCGTGAAGGGCACGCCCTGCTGGGCCTCGACGGCCTGCCAGAACGGATCCCCGCCCTGCGGGCCGCCGTCGATGTCCAGGACGCAGCCCAGCTGCGGCAGCGCCTCGCGGATGGACGAGACCTTGGCCATGCCTTCGGCATGCGTGATCAGGGCGCGCGCGCCGGAATTGCCCAGGCGGTATTGCAGGGCGTCGGTGCCGAACAGCGTGAACAGCGGCACCGCGATGGCGCCCAGTTTGTAGACCGCCAGGTGGGACAGCGCGGTCTCCAGCGCCTGGGGCAGCAGGATGCCGACCCGGTCGCCCGGGCCGACCCCCCGGGCCCGCAGGGCCAGGGCCAGCTGGTCGGACCAGCGTTTCAGCTGGTCGAAGGAGTACCGCTCGGGCGGCGCTTCGCCGCGGTCCACCAGCAGGGCGGGACGATCGCTGCCATCAGCCCAGCGGTCGCACACATCGACGCCGATGTTGTAGCGTTCCGGAATCCGCCAGGAGAAGTCCTGGCAGGTCCGGGGGTAGTCGTCTCGCGCCTGCAGCATGGTGGGTCTCCGTTCAGCCTTTGGCGAGGGGGCAGGTCGAGGTCGATTCGGGACCGTAGACCGACTCCGCCGGCAGTTTGCGCACGATGTTGTAGTAGTCCCACGGCGCCTTGGACTGGTCGGGTTTCTTGACCTGGGCCAGGTACATGTCGTGCATCATCAGGCCGTCCTTGCGCACGTAGCCGTTCTTGACGAACATGTCGTTGATCTTGTGCGACTTGAAATATTGCATGATCGTGTCGCCGTCGTCGGTGCCGGTGGCCTTGACCGCCTCGAGGTAGTTCTTGGCGACCGAATAGTCGCCCGCCTGCAGGAAGGACGGCGCGCGCTTGTGCTGGTCGAAGAAACGCTTGGACCAGGCGCGGGATTCGTCGGATTGGTTCCAGTACCAGGGCGTGGTCAGGTACAGGCCGGCGGTGTTGTCCAGGCCCAGGGCGTGGATGTCGTTGATGAACACCAGCAGGCCGGCGAGCTTCATGGTCTTGGTGATGCCGAATTCCTTGGCGGCCTTGACCGAGTTGATGAAGTCGCCCCCGGCGTTGGCCAGGCCCAGCACCTGCGCGCCCGAGCTTTGCGCCTGCAGCAGGAAGGACGAGAAGTCCGACGTGGCGATCGGCGCGCGGACGGCGCCCAGGACCTTGCCGCCGTCTTTCTTGACGACGTTGGCGGTGTCCTGTTCCAGCGAATGGCCGAAGGCGTAGTCGGCGGTCAGGAAGAACCACGATTTGCCGCCCTCGCGGATCACTGCCGAGCCCGTGCCGTTGGCCAGCGCCACGGTGTTGTAGGCGTAGTGCACGGTGTAGGGCGTGCACTGGGCGTTGGTCAGGGCGGAGGAGCCGGGGCCCACCGCGAGGAAGGGTTTTTTCTTTTCCGCCGCGACGGCGGCCATGGACAGGGCGGTGGCCGAATTGGTGCCGCCCACCAGCATGTCGAGCTTGTTCTGGTCGAACCATTCGCGGGCGCGGGCCGAGGCGATGTCGGCCTTGTTCTGGTGGTCGGCCGTCAGGAGTTCGATCTTCTTGCCGTTGATCTCGCCGCCCATGTCGGCGATGGCCATGCGGATGGCGTCGGCCCCCGCCTGGCCATCGATGTCGGCGTACACCCCCGACATGTCGGCGATGAAGCCGATGCGGATGACGTCATCCGAGATGCCCTCGGCCTGGGCGGGCAGTCCGAAACTCAGGCCGAGAGTGGCCACTGCGGCCGCCAGTGCGGTCTTTTTCATAGGTTTGTCTCCTGGAATTGCTGTTGTTATCCGCGTGTGCGGTGCCAATCACAATACCAAGCGCCTGCACGGCTGTCGAGGAGATCTCCTCAGGACTGGTCCCAGCCACCTCCGATCGCCCGGATGAGCTGGACCGCCGCATGGGCGCGCAGGCCGTTGAGCTGGACGCCCGCGCGCTGGTGGCGCAGCACCTCGCGGTCCGCGTCGATGACTTCCAGGTAGCTGACGGAGCCGGCGTCGTACTGGACCTTCGAGAGCGCGGCGGCGCGGGTCGCCGCGGCGATGGCGACGTCCTGGATCCGGGTCTGCTCGCCCAGCAGGCGCAGGGTCGACAGGCCGTCCTCGACTTCCCGGAAGGCCTGCAGGACGCTTTGCCGGTACAGCGCCACGTCCTCCTCGTAGCGCGCCCGCGCCTGGTCCACTCCGGCCTGGCGCCGCCCGCCGTCAAACAGCGGCAGGCTCAGCACCGTGCCCGCCAGCGGTCCCAGGAGGAAGCTGCGGCTGGACCAGTGCAGCAGCTCGCCCAGGTCGCTCGATTCGAAGCCGGCCGCGCCGGTCAGGGCGAGCCGCGGAAAGAACGCCGCCCGCGCCGCGCCGATGCGGGCATTGGCCGCGGCCACGGCCCTTTCGGCGGCGGCGATGTCGGGCCGGCGCTCCAGCAGCGAGGACGGCAGGCCGGCCGGGATGGTGACCGAGATCGGGGCCAGCGCCTGGACGGGCAGGGCGAAGTCCGAGGGCGGCTGCCCCAGCAGCAGCGCCAAGCCATGTTCGGCGACCGCCCGCTGCCGCGCGATGTCCAGCGTCTGGGCGCGGGCCGCCGCGAGTTCGGACCGGGCACGCGCCACGTCCAGCTCGGTGATGTCGCCTTCGTGGAAACGGGTTTCAAGCAGGTCCAGGCTCATGCGGCGCAGGGACACCGTGTGGCCGTACAGCAGCGACTCGGCGTCGAGCTGGCGGATCGTGAAATAGGCCTGGGCGACGTCGGCCTGCAGGGCCAGCATCACCGAACGGTAGAGGGCCTGGGCGCGCTGGGCGCCGGCGCTGGCCGCATCCACGTGCGAGGCCACGCGCCCGAACAGGTCCGCCTCGTAGGAGATGCCGGTCTGCGCGCGCCAGATCGTGCTGGCGGCGCCGCCGTCGGGGGTCGCTCCGGAGGTGCGCTGGCGGGTCGGACCCGTGCCGGCCGTCAGCTCGGGATAGCGCTCCGCGCGGGCGCCTTCGCGCAGCGCGCGCGCCTGGCGGACCCGGGCCGCCGCGGCCTGCAGGTCCTGGTTGGCCTGCATGGCGCGCGTTTCCAGGGAATCCAGCGTCGCGTCCTGGAAGACGGACCACCAGCGCCCCCGCGCGAGCGCGTCGGCGGGCTGGGCCTCCTTCCAGCGCAGCGTTTCGTCGGGGGACAGGCGGGCCTCCTTGAAGGCCGCGGGGACCTCGACGGCGGGCCGATGATAGTCGGGGCCCACCGCGCAGGCGCTCAGCAGGAGGGCCAGCAGGCCGGCGGTGCCGGTGCGGCGGATGGTCAGGCTCATTTCAGGGATTCCAGAGAGGGGTTCTCGAGGGGATGGCCGGCCGGCGGGCGCGCCGGTTCGCCGGCCGCCCGGGCGTGGCGCCGGTCCAGGCCGCGCAGCAGCACGTAGAAGACCGGGGTCAGGTACAGCCCGAACAGGGTGACACCGAGCATGCCGAAGAAGACCGCGATGCCCATGGCGTGGCGCATTTCCGCGCCCGCCCCGGTGGACAGGACCAGGGGCACGATCCCCATGATGAAGGCGATCGAGGTCATCAGGATGGGACGCAGCCGCAGGCGGCTGGCTTCCCGCGCGGCCTCGGCGGGCGACAGGCCTTCCTTTTCCAGGTCGCGGGCGAATTCGACGATCAGGATCGCGTTCTTGCAGGCCAGGCCCACCAGCACCATGAGGCCGATCTGGGTGAACAGATTGTTGTCGCCGCCCGTCAGCCAGACGCCAGCCAGCGCCGCCAGCACGCTCATGGGCACGATCAGGATCACCGCCAGGGGCAGGGTCAGGCTCTCATAGAGCGCGGCCAGCACCAGGAACACCAGCAGGACGCTGATGGGAAATACCCAGATGCCCGCGTTGCCCGCCAGGATCTGCTGGTAGGTCAGGTCCGTCCATTCGAAGTGGATCCCCCGGGGCAGCGTCGCCGCGGCGATGCGCTCGGCGGCCGCCTGTGCCTGGTCCGAGGAATAGCCCGGAGCCGGCCCGCTGTTGATGTCGGCGGCCGTGTGGCCGTTGTAGCGCACGACCATCTCCGGCCCGTAGGTCGGCGTCAGCGACACCAGGGATCCCAGCGGCACCATGGCGCCCGAGGCGCTGCGCGTCTTCAGCCGCAGGATGTCGTCGGGGCTGGCCCGGAACGACGCGTCGGCCTGCGCCTTGACCTGGTAGACCCGGCCGAAGCGGTTGAAGTCGTTGACGTAGAGCGAGCCCAGGTAGATCTGCATGGTGTCGAACACGTCCGTCACGGGCACGCCCAGCTGCTTGGCCTTGACCCGGTCCAGGTCGACGTCCAGCTGCGGCACGTTGATCTGGTAGCTGGAAAATGCCGGCCCCAGTTCGGGCGCCTTCGCCGCCTGCGCCAGGAAATCCCGGGCCGCGTCGTTAAGCCGGTCGTAGCCCAGTCCGGCCGTGTCCTCGATCTGCAGCTTGAAGCCGCCGACCGTCCCCAGGCCCATCACGGGCGGCGGCGGGAACACGGCCACGAAGGCGTCCCGGATGCCGGCGTACTTGCGGCTCAGGGCCGCCGTGATGGCCTGGGCGGAGGTCGCCTCGTCCCGGCGCTTGTCGAAATCGTCCAGGGCGAGGAACACCACGGCGGCGCTGGAACTGTTGGTGAAGCCGTTGATCGACAGGCCGGGAAAGGCCACGGCGTCCTTGACGCCGGGTTGGGACAGCGCCAGGTCCGTCATGCGGCGCACCACCGCCTCCGTGCGCTCCAGCGAGGCGCCGCTGGGCAGCTGCGCGAAGCTCACGAGGTACTGCTTGTCCTGGCTGGGTACGAAGCCGCCGGGGACGACGTAGGCGACGCCCGCCGTGAGCGCCAGCAGCACCAGGTAGACGCCCAGGGTGGCGCCCTTGCGCCGCAGCACGCCGCCCACGCCCCTGGCATAGCCGTCGCCCGCGCGGCCGAAGGCGCGGTTGAACACCCGGAAGAAGCCGCCCAGGAACCGCTCCATGCCGCGCGTGAGCGCATCGGGCTTCGCGTCGTGGGGTTTCAGCAGCAGCGAGGCCAGCGCCGGCGACAGCGTCAGCGAATTGAAGGCGGAGATCACGGTGGAGATCGCGATCGTCATGGCGAACTGCTTGAAGAACTGGCCGCTCAGCCCCGTCATGAACGCCAGGGGCACGAAGACCGCCACCAGCGTCAGCGCGATCGCGATGATCGGGCCGCTGACCTCGCGCATGGCGCGGTAGGTGGCCTCGCGCGGGCTCAGGCCGTCCTCGATGCCGCGCTCGACGTTCTCGACCACGACGATCGCGTCGTCCACGACGATGCCGATCGCCAGCACCAGGCCGAACAGCGACAGGGCGTTGATGGAGTAGCCGAAGGCCAGCATCAGCGAGAACGTGCCGATGATGGACACGGGCACGGCCAGCAGGGGAATGATGGACGCGCGCCAGGTCTGCAGGAAGGCGATGACCACGATCACCACCAGGGCGATGGCTTCGAGCAGCGTCATGATGACCGCGCGGATGCTGGAGCGCACGAACTGGGTGGGGTCGTATACGATGCGGCTTTCCAGCGAGGGCGGGAAATCGGCGGACAGCGCCTGCATGGTCTGGCGCACGGCCGTGGAGATCTCCAGGGCGTTGGCGCCGGGCGCCTCCATGATGGCCATGGCCACGGCCGGTTTGTTGTTCAGCAGCGAGCGCAGCGCGTATTCGGAGGCGCCCAGCTCGATGCGGGCCACGTCGCGCAGCCGCGTGACGCCGCCGTCGGCCGAGGTCTTCAGGACGATGTCGCCGAATTCCTCCGCGGTCTGCAGGCGGCCGCGGGCATTGACGGAGAACTGCATCGCCACGCCCGGGCTGCTGGGCGCGGCCCCGATCACGCCGGCGGCCACCTGGACGTTCTGCTCGCGGATGGCGGCGACGACGTCGCTGGCGGTCAGGCCGCGTTCGGCCACGCGCTGCGGGTTCAGCCAGACGCGCATGGCGTAGTTGCCCGACCCCCACAACTGCACCTCGCCCACGCCGGGGATGCGGCTCAGCCGGTCCTTGACGTTGAGCACGGCGTAGTTGCGCAGATAGGTGAGGTCGTAGCGGTCGTCCGGGGACACCAGGTGCACGACCATCGTCACGTTGGGGGTGGCCTTGACCGTGGTGACGCCCAGACGCTGGACGTCTTCCGGCAGGCGAGGCAAGGCCTGCGCGACGCGGTTCTGGACCAGTTGCTGCGCCTTGTCGGGATCGGTGCCGAGGCGGAAATTGATCGTCACCGCCAGGTTGCCGTCGCTGTTGGCCTGCGACTGCATGTACAGCATGTTCTCGACCCCGTTGATCGCCTCCTCCAGCGGGGCGGCGACGGTCTCGGCGATCACTTTGGGATTGGCGCCGGGGAATTGCGCCCGCACGACCACGGAGGGCGGGACGACCTCCGGATATTCGGAGATGGGCAGCCGGAAGACCGCGAGTATGCCGGCCAGCAGGATCAGCACCGACAGCACGGCCGCGAAGATCGGTCGATCGACGAAGAATTTGGAAACGTTCATCGGTGTGCTCAGGATTGATGGGGCGCCGGGGACGCGGAACCGTCCGGCGCGCCGGCGTCGCCGGACGCGAGCTTGCCGGTGTCGCCCTCGGGCGCCACGAGGTCGCCCGGGCGCACGCGCTGCAGACCGCCGACCACGACGCGGTCGCCCGCGCTCAGTCCGCTTTCGATGATGCGCTGCCCGTTGCGGCCGGCGCCCAGGGTCACCTCGCGATAGACCACCTTGTTGGTCTTGTCCACGAGCAGGACGTAGCGTTTGGCCTGGTCGGTGCCGATGGCCTTTTCCGCCAGCAGGATGGCATCGTGCGCCGGACCCGCGCCCACGCGGATGCGGGCGTAGAGTCCCGGCCGCAGCAGTCCGTCGGGGTTGTCGAACAGGGCCCGAACCCGCATGGTCCCGCTGCGGGGATCGAGCCGGTTGTCCAGGGACGCGAGCCGCCCTGTGCGGGGGTAGCCGGGCTCATTGCTCAGGCCCATGGCGACGGGCACCTCGGACGGGACTCCGCCGGCGGTCCCGCGCGCGGTCTGCAGGAAGGTGGGCTCGTCCATCTCGAAGGACGCATAGATCCGCGCCACCGACACCACGGTGGTGAGCGGCTGCGCGCCGCCGGCGCTCACGATGTTGCCTTCGGTCACTTCGGCGCGGGAGACGCGCCCCGCGATCGGCGCGACGATGCGCGTGTGCTCCAGGTCCAGCCGGGCGGTCTGCAGCGCCGCGCGGGCCGCCTCCACATGGGCGGCGGCCTCGCGCGAGGCATTGCGTTTTTCCTCGAAATCGCGCCGGGCGATGGCGTTGCCCGCCAGCAGCCGCTGGCCCCGGGCGAGGTCGGCGCTGGTGTAGGCCGCCTTGGCCGTCGCGGCGGCCAGCCGCGCCTGCGCCTCGTCCACCGCCGCCTGGTAGGGGCGCGGGTCGATGGTGAAGAGCGGGTCGCCGCGCTCGACCATCGCGCCGTCCTTGAAATGCACCTTGACGAGCGTGCCGGAGACCAGCGGCCGGATCTCGACCCGGTCCACGGCTTCCAGGCGGCCGGAATATTCATGCCAGTCCGTGATCTTCCGGAGTCCGACGGTGGCGACGTCGACCGGAATGGCCGGTGCCGCGGCGGCGGTGGCGGCCGAGGGCCCGCCCACGCTGTTGCGCGCCAGCAGGAACCCGGACCCCAGCACCAGGGCGGCGATCACGGCCGCGTGCCGTTTGCGAAGAGTGAACATGCGGAAACTTCCCCTTTTTGAACAGTGCGCTATTATTTGTTTTTCGCAAAAATGGATAAATATCCAATTTTTGTCATCACTGTTCATTCAGGGAAAACAATTGTCCCCTGGCCCGGGCGCCGGGGGACGGGAGCCTAGAGACGATGGACCGCCTTCAAGCCATGCAGGTCTTCACCCGCGTCGTGGACGCCAACAGCTTCACGCTGGCGGCCGACAGCCTGGACATGCCCCGCGCCACGGTCAGCACGATCATCCGCAAGCTCGAGGGGCATCTGGGCGTGCGGCTGCTGAACCGCAGCACCCGCAAGCTCAGCCTCACCCCCGACGGCGCCGCCTACTACGAGCGCTGCGTCGACATCCTGTCCGAGGTGGAGGATGCCGAGGCCTCGTTCCTGGACCGCGCCCGCGGACCCCGGGGGCGGCTGCGCATCGATGCGCCGCCGTCCATGGGCCGGCTGGTGCTCATCCCGAAATTGTGCGAATTCCATGAACGGTATCCGGACATCGAACTGGTCGTCGGCCTGAGCGACCGCCCGGTCGACATGGTGCAGGAGGCCGTGGACTGCGTGCTGCGGATCGGCGAGCTGAAGGATTCGTCCCTGATCGCCAAGCGGATCGGGGTGTTCAAGAGCGTCAGCTGCGCCGCGCCCGCGTATCTCGCGCGCTACGGTACGCCGCGCACCCTGGACGAGCTGAGCCGCCACCGCGCGGTGAATTATTTTTCCTCGCGCACGGGACGCGACATCGACTGGAGTTTCAAGGTCGGCGACGAGGTCGTGGACATCCCCGTCGAGGGTGTGCTCTCGGTCAACGACGCCGATGCCTACGTCATGGCCGGCCTGGCGGGGTTCGGCATGATCCAGCCGCCCCGCTACATGGTGGCGCCGCATCTCGAGTCGGGCGCGCTGGTGGAGGTCCTGGACGAATGGGCGCCGCCGCCCATGCCGATCTCGGTCGTCTACCAGCAAAGCCGCCACCTGTCTCCCAAGGTCCACGTCTTCGTCGACTGGATCACCGAGGTCTTCCGCCGCTGCGACCTCATGAAAAAATGCCTGGCCGATTATCCGCTGGACGAGGCCTGCCGCTTCGCCGGCGCCATGACCGGGGGCGGGCACGGGCTGCGCGAGATCCTGGAGCGGCAGAACCAGCTGGAAAGCACCTTCTGAGGGCGCCGCCCCGGGTTCCTCGCGCTATTGCTGCGGCGGCAGCGCGTAGACCACCAGCTGGTCGCCGACCTGGTCCTTGATGATGGAATTCCCGCCGGCGACGAAAGCCACGTATTCCCGCCCCTTGTAGGCATAGACGGCGGGGTTCGCGACCACCGGCGCCTGCGCCTGGTCGGACCAGAGCTCCTCCCCGGTTTCCAGCGAATAGGCGCGCACCTTGGAATCCATCGAGGCGCCGATGAACACCAGGCCGCCGGCCGTGATGGCCGGCCCGCCGATGGTGGGCGACCCCCAGCTCTCGGGCATGAAGAAGCCGTATTGCTGCGAGGCCCCCACGGGGCGGCGCCATTTCACCTTGCCCGTATGCATGTCCAGCGCCACCAGTTCGCCGTAGGGCGGCTGCCAGCAGGGCATGCCCAGCCAGTTCATCGCGACCTCCAGGCGCATCCCGTAGGGCGCGCCCTCCTGGGGCGCGAAGCCCGATTCGTTGCCCGCGCCGGAGTCCGCCTTGTCATAGGCCGCGCGGTCGAAAAGCTTGATGTACTGCACGATGTGCGAGACGTTCACGACCGCCGTCTGCCCGTCCGGGTCGAAGGCCACGCCGCCCCATTGCACGCCCCCGGCGCTGTCCGGATAGGCCAGCGCGCCTTCGCCCTTCGTCGTGGGCGGGGTGTACATGCCCTTGTATTCCAGCTGGTCCCACAGGCGCGAGCACTCGCCGCCGCCCACGATGTCCGCCAGCTTCCAGATTTTCGGCTTCTGGCTCTGGTCCAGCAGGGGCGCGGGCAGGGTCGGGAAAGGCTGGGTGGGCGACAGGTGCTCGCCCTGCACCGAGCCGTCGCCTTGCGGCACCGGCCGCTCCTCGATCGGCCAGACGTCCTCGCCCGTCTTGCGGTTGACGACGAACAGGAAGCCCTGTTTGGTCGACTGCATCAGCGCGGGGATTTTCTTGCCGTCCACCGTGATGTCCATCAGGGTGGGAGCGGCATTGATGTCATAGTCCCAGACGTCGTGGTGCACCCACTGGCGCGACCAGACGACCTTGCCTGTCTCCAGGTCCAGGGCGGTCGTGGAGGTCACGAGCGGCACTTTGTCGGGCCAGAAGCCGCCCCAGTAGTTGGGGGAGGGCGAAGAGATGGGCACATAGACCATGCCCAGCCCGGGGTCCACCGAGACCGCCGTCCAGACGTTGGCCGTGCCGCTGACC